>FLOH01000045.1_pt1 | contig 418663 bp, 429 predicted proteins | sample 756751 | NCBI WGS metagenome assembly FLOH01 (sample SAMEA4026879, study PRJEB14308) | marine metagenome | biome: coastal water; material: water | depth 74 m
CTCCACGCGGCGTTGCTGCATCAGGGTTTCCCCCATTGTGCAATATTCCTCACTGCTGCCTCCCGTAGGAGTCTGGTCCGTGTCTCAGTACCAGTGTGGCGGATCATCCTCTCAAACCCGCTACCCGTCATAGCCTTGGTAGTCTCTTACACTACCAACTAGCTGATGGGATATAGTCCGATCTCTTAGCGAAAAACTTTCCCAACTCTAATTATAGAGAGAAGGAGTATCTAGTATTAATCATCGTTTCCAATGGCTATCCCAGACTAAGAGGCACGTTAACTATATATTACTCACCCGTGCGCCACTAATCCCTCCTGCAAGCAGGAGTTCATCGTTCGACTTGCATGTGTTAAGCACGCCGCCAGCGTTCATTCTGAGCCAGGATCAAACTCTCCATAATTATCTGTTTCCTTTGAAAGGAACAAGTCCCTTCCAAATTCCTTGCACTAAAGCTACAAGCATAAGCTTGAGAATCTCTTTAAAGTTAACAGTTATGAAAAGATAGTAAACTAATTACTGATCTTTTGCCCAAGATTATTAAATCATTGGCTTTGTTTTAAAGTCTAAACTATCATCTGCTTAAAGATATAGCTACGACTGTATAGTTATCTATTACTATAGGGAAACTAACTATTTCTAGTTAGATTACAAATAGAATAGACGGTTGTTGTTTTATTAGTTATTTCTAAGTATTTAAACTTTAACTCCCTCTATAAATAGATTGGGTTAAAACTCTCTTACTTGCTTAGTTTTCAATGATCTCAAACTTTCTTCAAAAGCTTCACTCGAAGTCTCTCTAGGCCTTTTCTACAAGGTCTCTCTGTTTGTGGATGGGAATTATAGGAGATTTGAACTTCAATGTCAATAGTATTTCAAAAGAATTCAAATATTCTTTTTTTGATGTTTACTTTTGTGTATTTTCTAAGCATATCTAAGTGATTATTTGAAAAAATTACCTCCATAGTGTAAGTCTTCTATAAAGTTGCTATCTATTAACTCTTTCTATTATAAGATATCAAATACATTAATTATCTATTATATAGATACAAAGGAAAAATATGGGACTATATGACCGCGATTATGCAAGGGGGAACTCTTATGCATATCAAACACAGAGTCGTGATGATTCACAAATAATCTCTTTTGTAAAAGAGACTTATAAACTGTTTGCCGCTTCGATGATGGCAGGAGCAGTTGGAGCTTATGTTGGTGTTCCTTTAGCTGGAGCAATCCAATCTATGATTTGGCCACTCTTCTTTTTAGAGATTGGGCTTTTAATTGGACTTCAGTTTGTTAAGAACAAACCAGGCATTAATCTTCTAGTTATGTTTGCTTTTGTCTTTATGACAGGAATTACATTAGCACCTTTGCTTGCTCATACTCTTGGTATGAATGGAGGAGGAACTATAATAGGAAATGCATTTGCAATGACTTCTGTAGTTTTTGGTGCGATGAGTTTTTATGCTATAAAAACTACTAAGGATTTTACTGGATATGGGAAACCTCTTATGATAGCTCTATTTGTTATCATCGGTTTTTCTATTTTAAACATTTTCCTTGGAAACCCAATGATTCACGTCATCATTTCAGGAGCTGTAGTTATTCTTTTTAGTATCTTGGTTATCTTTGATACTCAAAATATTATTAAAGGGGCATATCAAACACCTATAGATGGTGCAGTTGCTCTTTACTTAGACTTTTTAAATATCTTTACAGCATTATTACAGCTGTTTGGTATCTTTGGAAGTGATGACTAATTCTCTTCCTTCTGGACTCTTACGGGTGGTTGATGCAAACATCAACCGCCTTAAAGAAGGTATCCGTGTGGTTGAAGATATTTTACGCTACCGTGATAACAACAAAACTCTCTCTTTAAAACTCAAACAACTCAGACATAAAGCGACTATAGATATATATAAAGAACTCCTCATACATAGAGATAGTGTAAATGATGTTTTACGTCCTTCAACAAAGAGTGAACAAACTCGTAGTGATATAAACAGTATTATTATTGCAAATTTTAAACGAGCACAAGAGTCTTCACGAGTTTTAGAAGAGCTTTTTAAGCTACAAGATATAAACTATAGTGAAAATTTTAAACATATTCGTTATGAACTTTATAGTTTAGAAAAAGATATTATTTTAAACGAGAAGTGATAAATGCAACTTCAAACTCTAAATAAGAGAGAGGATACTCTCGCATAAGCTTTTTTGTTTCTTTAAAAGTAAGCACTTTGCGTGAACCACTAACACCACTGCGTTTAATATACACAAACATCTCTCTCACACTTTCAAATTCCATGTTATAGCTTTTCACTTCAAAATCTGCATCAAAATATTTTGCTTGTAAAGATTGTATCTCATCAGATGATTTAAGAAAAGATTTTAAAGAAGCTGTTTCATTGAGAGTTTTAAAAGTATTTGATGTAAAAATAGCAAGTGCTATGGGAGCATTTAAATGTTTAATATTTTTAAAAACTGTTTCTAAATCTTCTGCCCATTGCAGTGCTGATGCCGAAAGAAGATAATCGTACGACTGCATTGCGAGATACTCAAAAAGAGTTTTATCATTAAAGTTGCCATATATAGCTTCTATGTTTTTAGACTTTGGATGAAGTTCTAACATACCGGGTGCAAAATCTACTCCCCTAAACATATCGTAATTCCAATCAATGCTTTTACAAATCGCCCCACTCCCACAGCCAAGATCTAAAATCTTTTGTGGCTGCGTTTTTACACTCAGTAGTAATTTTGTAACAACCTGCGTTTGAATTTCGTTAAGCGATTCATAACTCAAAGCATGTTTTGAAAACTCAGAGCTTATTTTCATTTTTTGTTTATCACCAAAGAGCCGACAAATATTGCAATCACACACAATACTATAGTAGCACCCGAAGGAAGGGAATAATAATAAGAGAGTATCATTCCAGCCGTTACACTAAATAGTGCAATAAATAAAGAGATAAAGACTGTCTTTAAGAACCCTACTCTATATTGTAGGGCTGCAACTGTTGGAATAACCATCAAAGCTCCAATGAGCAGTGAGCCTACAACACGAATAGAAAGTGCGATAATAATAGCTACTACAGTTACAAGTAAATAGTTGAGCATTGTCACTTTAATGCCACTTGTTTTTGCTACTTCTTCATCATAAGCTATAAAATACAACTCTTTTGAAAAGGCAAGTAACACTAACAAAGAAACAGAACCAAAACTTACTATAGTAATAATGTCCTCTTTACTCACGGAGAGTATAGAACCAAAAAGATAAGAGAAAAGTGAGTTATTAAAAGCACCTCCCAAAGAGACGATAATAATAGCGACTGCTAAAGAGCCTGAGAGTAAAATCGCCAAAATAGCATCAGAATAGAGTGCAAATGAACTTCGTAGATACTCTATAGTCCAAGCGGAGATAACTGCCACAACAACTGCCATCCACAAAGGGTTAAAGCCTGCTACTAAACCAACAGCTACACCAACTAGAGCAGAGTGTGCCAAGGTTTCACTCATCATAGAGTAGCGTTTTAGTACAATAAATGTTCCACTAATAGAAGCAAGAGTTGCGATAAGCATACCTGCTAAAAAAGCTCTTTGCATAAAATCATATTCAAAAATTTCAAACATATTTTATCCTAATGCTCATGGTTCTTATGCTGATGAATAGAGTGTGTTTCTATACCATAAAGTGCGGACATTTCATCACAGCTAAGTGTCTCTTTTGGAGAATTGCAAATATTTATCTTTTGGTTTATTGTAAAAAGTCTACTTATGTCATCCGCTATCACACCCACATCATGTGTTATAAACAAAATAGTAATATACTCTTCTTTGTTGAGTTTTGAAAGAAGTGCATAAAAGCTTTTTTGTGACACCATATCAACCCCAGTATTTGGTTCATCCAAAATCAAAATTTCTGGTTTTGAAGCTAAAGCACGAGCTATCATAACACGTTGGCGTTGTCCCCCTGAAAGTTTTCCAATCATTTTGTCTTTTAAATCAAGTACATCCATCTTTATCATACTATCTTCTATGGCTTGCCTATCTTTATCACTAAAACTTGAGAAAATACTGCGTTTTGAAGTTCTACCCATTTTTACAATATCTTCAACAGTTGCAGGAAAGTTCTCATCAACAAGAGAAGCCCGCTGAGGAACATAGCCAATTTTATCCCATGATTTAAAATCACTTATTTTTTTACCATAAAGCTTTATCTCACCACTTGTAGGTTTATTTAGTCCAAGTAACATTCTTATCAGAGTTGTCTTTCCACCACCATTTGGTCCAATAATAGCGATGTATTCACCATTAAAGATTTCTAAAGAGATATTTGAGAGTATCTTTTGACTATTGGCACTAAAGTTAACATTCTTCACGTCAAAAATAGGAACTTTGAAGCTTAGCGGCAAGAAAGTGCCTTGGAGAGTTTGTCTAAGTTTATTTTCATCATAGCTTCATAACTTAAATGTTCTTTCGCTTCATCCGCCGTAATGTTTCCAAGTGGCTTTAAAACATCAACCTGCGTTTGAGCTGCGTTTGCCACACCTTTTATAGCTTTATCACTTGCAAAGTCTTCAAAAAAAACTGTTGAAACATTGTGCTCTTTTATGATTTGAATAAGTCTTATAATATTTTTCGCATTTGGCTGTGCATCTGGGGACAAACCACTTAAAGATTCTACATGAAAATTATACTTGTTTGCTAGGTAACCAAAAGCATTATGATTGACAACAATAGTGTCGCGATTACAAATTGCTAACTTTTTTTGATACAGTCCATCTAAGTTCTCTAACATGAGTAAATAATTTTCTTTATTTTTGAGATAAAGTGTTTTATTTTTTGGGGATACTGTTATCAACTCTTTTGTAATTATCTCGGTAACTTTTTTCATGTTTTGAAAGTTCAGCCAATAATGTGGATCGATTGCTGTCGTTTTATGCAAAGTTTGTAAAGAGACATATTTACTCATGTTTATAGCTCTATTTTTAAAAACAAAGCCTGCTGTCCATGGCTCAAGTCCAGCTCCGCTATATAAAACTAAGGCACTTTTTTCGATACTTGCAATAAGCTTTGGAGTGGGTTCATAATCATGTGGTTCTACACCAAAGGGCAAAATATTTACAATCTTTACACTCCCTCCTGCTATATTTTTTGTAATGTCATACAAAGGAAAAGTAGTTACAGCTACTATAGGACGAACCTCTTTTTCTGTCTTACTACAAGCAACACTCAAAAGTGTGAGTAGTATTAAAAAAATAGCTGTTTTTCTTGTCTTTTTCATTTATATAAGTACCTATAATAGTTTAAGTTTGTAATTATACCTTATTTTGTTAAGTTTTTTTTGTTATAATTCGCCCAATTAAACTTAGGAAATACACATGACGACTAGTCTTTTACTTATTATCCAAATCGTACTTGTAATTATTTTAGTAATTGCAGTACTTCTTCAAAAAAGCTCAAGCATCGGCCTCGGAGCTTACAGTGGCTCAAATGAGTCTGTTTTTGGAGCAAAAGGTCCTGCTAGCTTTTTAGCTAAAACTACTTTCACTATCGGCTTTTTATTCGTTGCTAATACTATTGCTTTAGGCTATATGTATTCTCAAAACAAGCAAGCTTCTGTTGTTGATAAAATGGTAGAAACAACTGATATAGCTGCACCAGCTGCTATGCCGACTGCCCCTGCAGTTATACCAGAGAAAGAGGTAAAATAATGCTTAACGAAATCTACACTAACTGCGAAGCAAAAATGAAAGGAAGCATAGAACATATGCAAAGAGATTTTAAAACACTTAGAACGGGTAAAGTCACAACAAGTGTTTTAGATAATGTAAAAATTAATTACTATGGAACAGCTACTTCTCTTGATCAAGTTGGCTCTATTTTAGCTGCTGATGCAACAACAATCGTTGTAAACCCTTGGGAAAAAAATCTTTTAAGTGACATCGAAAGTGCTATACAAGCTGCAAATGTTGGAGCAAATCCAAACAATGATGGTAACCAAATCAAACTTTTCTTTCCTCCAATGACAGTTGAACAACGTCAAGAGTCTGTAAAACAGATGAAAGGTATGGGTGAAAATGCAAAAGTTTCTATCAGAAATGATAGACGTGATGCAAATGATAAAATAAAAAAACTTGAAAAAGAGAAAGAGATTACAGCTGATGCGTCTAAGTCTGCACAAGAGAACATTCAAAAAATCACTGATAAATATATCTCAAATACTGACAGCATCTTAAAAGACAAAGAAGCTGAAATCTTAAAAGTTTAATTTTATGGATGTAAAAAAAATCTATATGGATGCAGATGCTCTTTTAGAGGGGCATTTTAAACTAAGCAGTGGAAATCACTCACAGTTTTATCTTCAATCTGCAAAAGTTTTAGAAAATCCAAAAACTGCCAAAACTTTAGCTGAAGCTTTAGCTAAGCAGATTAAAGAGAGTGGACTTGAAGTAGACACAGTTTGTTCTCCTGCTCTTGGTGGACTTATAGCAGGTTTTGCTCTTGCAACCGCTCTTGATGTGCGTTTTATCTTCGCTGAGAGAGTTGATGGAGTTATGAATATCCGTCGTGGCTTTGAAGTAAGTAAAGATGAAAAAGTACTCATGTGTGAAGACATCATTACAACTGGTGGTTCTGCTATGGAAGCAGCCGCTGTAGTTGAAGAACTTGGTGGAAAAATTGTAGGGGCTGCTGCACTTGCAAACCGTGGTTTTTGTAAACGCGAATCTAGCGATATACAAACACAGGTAAACTGTAAACTACCACAAGATATACCATTTTTTGCACTTGCTGACTTTACATTTGAAATGTATCAACCAGATACTTGTCCACTGTGTAAAGATGGAAGCGAAGCTATCAAGCCTGGTTCTCGCGGAAACTAGAACACCTTTTTAAAGAGAGAAAATCTTCTCTCTTCTATCCCAATAATCTTGACATATTAGAACTTGCAGAAGCATTTGCTTGAGCTTGTGTAAATGAACCTATTTGCGACATTAAATTTGCATGAGAAAAATTTGCACTCTCAGCTGCAAAGTCCACATCTCTTATCTGTGATTCTGATGCAGCTGCGTTTACTTGTCCTACAGAAATGTTTCTAATGTTTGACATTAGTTGATTTTGTGATGCTCCAAGTGTAGCACGACTATCACTTATACTATTTAAAGCAGCATCTACTGTATCAGTTGCCACATCTCTTCCTGCTTGTGTGGTTACATCTATAGAGCCAACTAAAGAAGCTACATCGCTTTTAGCAAAAGTAACACTTTGTGAATCTCCAGCATCTGCACCTGATTGTGTTGCAAACTTGCCGGTTCCATCACCACCCGTTCCATCAAGAAGTTTGATACCATTGTAACTTGTTTGTTTAGCAATATCATCGGATGATTCTAACAAACCATCTATCTCTTTTTGAATAGCTGCTCTACTGTCTGCATCCATCGTGTCATTTGAAGCTTGCAGTGTTAAAACACGGATACGATCCATGTTATCATTAATACCCTGCATTGCACCATCGGCTACTTGAATCATACCAATACTGTCGTTTGAATTCATAATAGCCTGTCCAAGTCCTGAAACACGAGCTGAGAGTTGATTTGCAATCCCTAAACCTGAAGCATCATAAGCTGCATTTCCAAGCTGTGAACCAGAAGAAAGAGAACCAAGACTATGGTTTAAGGCATTATTCTTAAGATTTGAGTTAAGATTTGCTGTCATGGCATTAATGTTCGTGTTAATTGAAAAACTCATAACTTCTCCTTTACCTACTTAAAGTATATGAAAAAATTATACTCTTATTTTAGTTTTTTTGCAAAATATCCGGTTTACCAAAATAATACCCTTGTGAATAATCAACCCCTAAAGAGCATAGTATTTTATAAATTTCTTCATTTTCTACAAACTCTGCAATCACTTCCATATTTTGTTCTTTGGCAAATATCACCATTGTCTTTACTGTTGAGAGAGAGAAACTACTTGTAACGATATTTTTAACTAAGGTAGCATCTATTTTTAATATATCTGGCTGATAATCAAGTAATCTTTCAAAGTTAGAGTATCCTGATCCAAAGTCATCAATGGCGATTTTAACACCCATACTTTTTACTTCTGAGATAAAAGACTTAATAACTTCAAAATCCTTAAAATCTTCATCTTCTAGTAACTCTATAACTATACGATTACCTGAACCTTCATGTGTCTTCAGTAAAAAAAATAATTTTTCTTTAATACTCTCTTTTTCAATATCCAAAGCTGATAGATTGATTGATATATCTTTGTCTGTTAAAGAAAGTGCTTTAAAAGCATTATCAAGAACCATAGAGGTTATCTGTGTATAATATTTTCCTTTTTTAGAAATATCTAAAAAGAAAAAAGGAGCTAAAATTTTATCATTTTCATCAATCAAACGCACTAAAGACTCATATTTTACAATCTCTTGCGTTTTATTATCTACGATAGGCTGAAAATAAGAGATAATTTTTTGACCCTCTATTGCTGTCTTAACCATTTTTAAAACTTTAATATTTTCCGATGCTTGTTGGTACTCTTGATCTGCTAAATTATTTGCCAAAATAACTCTCTGGTTTGATTCTTCAAGTATTCGCATGCCATACTTTGCATTTTCAAGAACTTTTTCCCCGTATGCATAACTAATAACAATAGATATATCGTAATCTAAATCACCGATATTTATATGTGCATCTTCCACATGAGACTGCAGTTCTTTAAGCAGTGTCAAAATTTCATCATCATCTCTTTTACAGTTTGTTTTATCTACAGCTATTGCATACTCGCCATTTTTTAGCACAAAAATATTTCTTAGTGTCATCTCATCTGGAACAAATGTTAAAAGCTGTTTTGCAAAATTTTCTTCCATATCTTGGATAATGTTTTGTCCATAAAAATTTTCTATGTTATCAAAATTTTCTATTTTTATTAAAATCACCATAGGTAATTTTGATGTTTTTATAAAATCATTTAGTTGTCTTAAGGGATTCATAATATCTGTCACATCATGCCTGATAGCCATATACTCCAAAATATTTCCATTTTTATCCAAAATAGGCTTAATAGTGCTATCTAGGTAATAAACAGCTCCTTGTTTGGAAACATTTTTCGTCACACCTCTCCAAATCTTTTTTTCTTCTTTAATAGTTCTCCATATCTCGTCATTTATATGTTTTTTTTGCTCATTTTTTGTAGCTTCATGATAGTTATAGCCTTCCAACTCTTTTCGAGTATAACCAGATATAGCAGTAAAAGCATCATTAACATAAGTCACTTTGCCATCAGGAGAAATCACAGAAACAATAGCACTATAATCTACAATCTCTTTGTACTGTTTTAACTGTTGATACGATCTTAAAGCTTCTACTTTTTGTGTTATCTTATCTAGGACATTTATAAACTGTTCAAATTCAATTGGTTTTAGAAGATAACCTTCTACTCCTAGTTTAATACTTTGTGTAAAATATTTCTCTTCATTATAAGCTGAAAATATCAAAGATAGCACATCTTGATTATTTTCATAAATTTTTTCTAGCATTTCCAAACCATTCATATTTGGCATAGTAATATCTGTAATAATCAAATCAAAATGATGTGCTTGAAACTTTTCTAAACCATCTAAACCATCAACTGCTACAATAATATCACTGAAAAATTCACTCAGAATTTCCAAAGCAGTTTCTCTCATTTCCTCGTTATCTTCAACATATAATAATTTTAATGTTTGAGTAATAGATATTATTGATTTTAAATCTTTCATATGATGTTCCCTTAAAATTATTTATACTGAAGCTGACAAGTAATCATTCTTTCCACTAGAACTCTCGCCACTTCAACTTTTGCATCAACTATAGTCGTAATAGGTAAGTCACTTAACTTCTCTTTTTCTTCAAGAGAAGCGACTTTTACTATTAAGTTTGCATTTCTTGAGTGTTTAAGAACTGCTTCACAGATAAGACGTTTTTTCTCTAAGTTATCCAAAGTAACTATAATAGCTGCGGCATTCTCTACATGTAAGGCACTTAAAATAGAGAGCTTTGAAGCATCCCCCAAATAGACCTCTTGTTCATCCTTAAGAGCCTCTCGTACATGTTTGTTTGAGTTATCGACTACTATATAAGGGGCATCTAATTCTTCAAGATGTTTTGCAACAAACTTTCCTACATAGCTATATCCACATACAATAACATGGTCTTTTCTTGAAGAGAGTGCAGACATATCTGTTGTAACATCTTCTTCTTTGATAATTTTATCTACCCAAGTGCTTATATGAGGAATAACAAAAGGGGTGATTACCATAGAAAATATCACAATTAAAACGAGAAGAGAAGATATCTCTTGACTCAAAATTCCTCCTGATGTTGCCACAGCAAAAATAACAAAAGAGAACTCTCCCACTTGTGATAGTGAGAGTGCAGTTTTAAGAGAAGTTGCACTCGTAGAAGATAAACGCAGGGTAATAAACATTACCAAAGCTTTAAAAACTATAACAAGTAAAAATACACTTACTATAAGAAAAATATTACTTACAAACAAAGCAACATCAACCTTCATTCCAACTACTACAAAAAATGTTCCTAGCAAAATGTCTTTAAAAGGTGCTATATCAGATTCTACTTTATGATGATACTTTGTCTCAGCGATCACCATCCCAGCTACAAAAGCTCCTAAAGAGTAAGTAAACCCCATGTAATTAGCAAATAAAGATGCACCCACAACGATAAAAAGAACTGAACCCATAAAAAGCTCATCCAATTCACTTGAAGCTGAGAAGTGAAGTAACCAAGCCACAATTTTTTTACCAACAACAAGTAAAATACCTACCACAACTATTGCACTTGTTAAGGTGTGCAAGATAATTGTACCTATACTCTCTCCACCCTCATTTGTCAAAAAACCAATTAAAATCAAGATAGGGATAACAGCAATATCTTGTAAAATCAAGATTCCCGTTGCGTTTTGACCATAAGGAGCATAAATCTCTTTTGAGCTTTTCAGATAAGATAAAACAACTGCTGTTGAAGAGAGCGAAAAGGCTAAAGCGATAATAACAGAAGATTTCACATCAAGCATAAAAGCATAATGAGCTACTCCATAAACAGCAAATGCAGTAAAAACAACCTGCATCAGACCATTTCCAAATATCTCTTTTTTCATAGTATTCATTTTTACTAAAGAGATTTCAAGTCCTATAGTAAACATCAAAAAGACGATACCAAATTCACCAATCATTTCTAGTTCATGAGAGTGACTCGCTTCTCTAAGATTAAAAGCATACACCATTATTGTACCCGTAAAAATATAGCCAATTATTTGTGAAATTCCGAATTTTTTCAGTAAAATATTTAAGACGATTGAGATGCCAAGAGCAGCAATAACAAAGATAAGAGTGTGTTCCATTTTCCAACTTTCATGAGTTAATAAGACATTATATACTATAATCGCGAATATTATTTAAAAAATTTGGAGATTTTGCATGACTAAATACATTTTCGTTACCGGTGGCGTTTTAAGTTCACTTGGAAAAGGGATTACTGCTGCTAGTATTGGTACACTCTTAAAACACTCTGGTATGAATGTAGGTATGCTCAAAATAGATCCGTATATCAATGTAGACCCTGGAACCATGTCACCACTAGAACATGGTGAAGTTTTTGTTACAAAAGATGGAGCTGAGACTGACCTTGACATTGGGAATTATGAACGTTTTTTAGATGCATCATTTTTAAAGACTGCAAACTTCACAACAGGGCAGGTTTACTCTTCTGTGATAGAGAGAGAACGTGCTGGTGGCTACCTTGGACAGACTATTCAAGTTATCCCACATATCGTAGGTGAGATTGTATCGCGTATCAAGCAAGCGGGTGAAGGACATAACATCTTAGTTGTAGAACTTGGTGGAACTGTTGGTGATATAGAAGGTCTTCCTTTCATGGAAGCAATTCGTCAAATGAAACATGATGATGAAGTCGCAGGAACATTTTTTGTGCATGTAACACTCATCCCATACATTAAAGCAGCAGGTGAGTTAAAATCAAAACCAACACAACATTCTGTTCAAGAACTTCGCCGTATTGGAATTACGCCGCAGATGATTATCGCTAGAAGTGAAAATGCTCTTCCAAAAACTTTTAAGAAAAAACTTGCAATGAGTTGTGATGTTTCAACGGACAGTGTTATTGAAGCACTTGATGCTGCAACTATTTATGATATTCCTGTCACTTTTTTACGCCAACATATCCTTAAGCCAATTTCAAAAGAGTTAGAACTTGGTGAACTAAATCCAGATATGGAAGAGTGGGACTCATTAGTTAAAAAAATTGTACAACCAAAAAATAAAACTATTGTTGGCTTTGTAGGAAAATATCTTGAACTTAAAGAGGCTTACAAGTCACTCACTGAGTCACTCATTCACTGTGGTGCACATTTAGATACTCGTGTTGAAATTAATTGGGTTGATGCAGAAGAGATAGAAGAGAGAGGGGCACAAGCACTTTTAGGTGACTGTGACTCTGTTTTAGTTGCTGGTGGTTTTGGAAACCGTGGTGTTGAAGGTAAAATCCAAGCTATCGAGTATGCTCGTGTAAACAAAGTACCTTACTTAGGAATATGCCTTGGAATGCAACTTACACTTGTTGAGTATGCTAGAAATGTTCTTGGGCTTGAGGGTGCAAACTCTATAGAGTTTGATGAAAACACTCCTCATCCTATGGTATATCTTATAGACAACTTCTTAGACCAAAGCGGTGATTCACAACTAAGAACACACCAATCTCCTATGGGAGGAACACTGCGTTTAGGTGAGTATCCATGTGAGACTAAAGATGCTTCACTCATCCAAAAAGCTTACAATGGTGAAAAAGTTATTTATGAACGTCACCGTCACCGTTATGAAGCCAATCCTGCTTACAGAAAACAGTTAGAAAATGCTGGTATGATAGTTACGGGAGAGTCAAATGGGCTTATAGAGGCCGTTGAGATAAAGGGGCATCCGTGGTTCTTAGGTGTACAATTTCACCCAGAGTTCACTTCACGCTTACAAACACCAAATCCTTCGATATTGGCATTTGTAGAGGCAAGTTTAAACGCAGAGTAGTTTTAAAAACTACTCTGCATCTTTAGTTTTTTCTGCAGAATCTTCTACAAATTTTTCAGTATATTTTTTATCTACTTTTGGAAATGGGAAAAAAGGTTTAAAAAGTTTTGAACTGAATCTTTTAGCATTTGCTAAAGCATCCATTTTATCTAAAGATGTTTTTGCAAACTTCCCCACAACTGGCATTTTTGTAGTCATACCATAAGTTATATCTATCATTCTATCCATAATGTGATTATCATCATTTGCTTGCATATCTTTAATTTTATCTGTGATTGTTTCTTTTGTAATTGCCATAATATTATTCTCTCTTATTTTATTTATTAGCTGATGCTAATTAACATTATACTTTCTTATTTCTTATGCAGTACTTTATGTTATAATCCCCTTTATGACTAGCATTCCAACACTTACAAAAAATGACCTTTATAGATTACTCTCACAAAGATTTAACAGCGAAGAAAAAAAACTTTCACAAATTCCAAATCCTGCTCTTTTAAAAGATGCTCTTGCCTCTGCTAAAAGAATTGCAGAAGCGATAAGAACTAACAAAAAGATAACGTTAGTTGGTGATTATGATGTTGATGGAGTAAGTTCTACCGCTATTATGGTGGATTTTTTTCGACAGATTCCTTACCCTTTAGAAGCTATCATTCCTAATCGTTTTAACGATGGTTATGGAGTCAGTCCTAATGTCTTAACAAGAATCGATGCCGATTTAGTCATTACAGTTGATAATGGTATCGCAGCAAATGCAGCGGCAGCGATTTGTAAGGAGAGAGGTATTGACCTTATCATAACAGATCATCATACACCATCAGATAATCTCCCTGATGCTCTTTATATCGTAGACCCAAAACTTGATGATTGTGAATATCCTTTTAAAGAGATATGTGGAGCCCAAGTTGCATGGTTACTCTTAGGCTTAGTCAAAAAAGAACTGAACTTAAACATTGATATGAAACAGTTTTTAGATATATTGGCTATTGCTATCGTTGCAGATATTATGCCACTTGTAGACATCAACAGAACCTTAGTTAAAGAGGGGCTTAAACTCATACATACCTCTTCTCGTCCCTCTTCTATTATTATTCGTGATTTTTTAGATAAAGCTAAAATAAGTAGTGAAGATATTGCCTTTTTAATCGCTCCTCGGATTAACTCTGCTGGACGACTTGAAGATGCTTCTATTGCCCTTGATTTTTACACTGCACAAGATGTAAACACAGCATATAAACAGTTTGAACTTTTAGGACAACTTAATGACTTACGTAAAGAAACAGAAGCACAGACCACAGAAAAAGCTATAAACATAGTTAATGAGGATGACCTTATCACAGTTGTAGCTGGTGAGGGGTGGCACGAGGGTGTTGTAGGCATAGTTGCCTCGCGTTTAGTCGATAAATTTGCTAAGCCTGCGATAGTTTTAAGCATTGAAAATGGAGTTGCTAAAGGAAGTGCTAGAAGTATAGGTGAAGTAAGTATATATGAGTTGATTAAGTCATGTGAACACTTGTTAATTAAATTTGGTGGACATACAATGGCAGCTGGTTTAGGGCTACAAGAAGAAAATATCGCTGCGTTTAGGGAAGCTATAAATGAAAGTGCTAAAAAAATAAATCCAAAAGATTTTATACCAAAAGAGGAAGTTTTAGGCATCTTAAACAGTGATGAAGTTGACTTAAATTTACTTGATTTACTAGAGCAATTTGAGCCATATGGTGAAGCCAATGCTCGTCCAAGTTTTCTTATAAAAGATGCCGAAGTTGTAAATATAAAACTCATGGGAGCAGATAAATCTCATTCTCGCATTGAAATTCGTCAATACCCTCACCAAAGAAAAACCATTGAACTTATCGCATTTAGAACCATTTATGAGATGCCAATTAACAGAAAAATAACAGTAAGCTACACTGTGACAAAAAATGAATTTAACGGTCGAATTACTGCACAACTTTTAGTAAATAAAATTTACTAGGAAACAAATTAGTACTCAGATTAAGCTTTATTAAGCAAAAGGAATGTACACTAACAAAATATAAAATATTTATGGATATCTATGCCAATAGCAACAGAAGCTTTTAAAGATCGTTCCAACATAACATCACTTGTAATCACAGATAAAAATACAGTTGCTTACTCTACGGTATATCATGGTATACGTCTTCTTGATGTTCCAAAGTATAAAACAAAACAAAAGCTAACATACGATGAGCTTTGCGCACATAGCACTGCATTTTGTTTTAACGAAAATTCCCTTATGGCATTTGCTACCAATAATGCTATATATGTAGTAAGTTTAAAAACGAATAAGCTCATAAAAACGATTAAAGTCGGTAAAGCAATTATCCTTGAACTTATTTTTTGTGACAACTATATAATTGCGGGTACAAATAAAGGAAGAGTTCTACAGTATAGATACAATAATTCAGCACAACTAGCACGCATCTGCTCTTTCATACCTACACAAAAAAGAGAGACAACAAACTATGTCAGTGCCTTAGCTGTTTATGAAAATTATTTAGCTTGTACTGGACATGGGGGAGCACTTTATGTGTTTGATGTTTTTTCTCATGTTCAAAGAAAAACATTAATCGAAACAGGCAACAGAATTAATGCTCTATTGTTTCTGGACCATGACAAACTTATCAGTGCTGATGTACATGGAAATATCATAATTCATTCTCTTTTAGAGCCTCAAAATAAGAAAAAAATTAGTGCCCCTTTTATAAATGTAAAACAGATTATCAGCATGCCTAATCCAAGATATATAGCTATTCTTGGGGGTGAAAATTATATTAGTCTTATTGATATTAAAGATACAAAAGTAGCCCAAACTAAGTATGTTCAGTTTCCTAGCACAACCACTCATATGGTATTAGTCAATGAAGGTATCCTTCTTGTTGCACTTTCAAATCAAACTGTTATGGAGGTAAAGCTTGCAAGTTCGAAACAACTAAGAACAGCACTCATCTACAATGATGTAATCAATGCTTATAAGTTAGTTGAAGATGAACCTATGCTTAAGCATACAAGAGAGTATAAGCTACTTGAAAAACGTTTTGATAGCCTCTACGAAGAAGCTGCTGGAGCTTTAATAAGTCAAAATAAAACATTGGCACTCAAGACTCTCTCTTTAGTAAAGCAAATCCCCTCAAAAAAAACAGTTATTGATGAACTTTTTACTGCTTATGAGCAATATAGTCGTTTTAAACTTATATACTTAGAGAAAAAATATGCTCTTGCCTATGCGATGTCCGAAAAATATCCACCGTTAAAACACTCTCCTTTGTTTATTAAAATAGAAGAGGTATGGCTTGACAATTTTGTAAATGCTCAAAGACATGTTCTTATGGGAAATATTGGAAATGCTCAAGTCCTTTTAGAGGAGTATGTTACTATCGTTTCAAAAAGAGATATTATTACACTTCTTCTACGCCAAGACAGTGATTTTTTACAATTTCTAAAAGCTATTAATGAAAAAGATTTTCAAATACTAGAAGAATTAATCCAGAAACATCCAAATTTTACTGCTACTCCAACATACATTTCACTCAGTCAAAGTACAGAAAAAAGTATACAAAAAATTGTAACATTTATTAATGAGGGCAAGCTTTTACAAGCAAAAGAACTTTTACAAAAATTTAAAAACACTTCTTTTATCAAAAATGACTTAAAGAAATTACATCATCATCTGCAACATATGGCTCAACTCAAAAATGCTTATAAAAATAACGATTTTAAAACATGTTATGAAGTTTTAGATACCTATCATCATCTAAATATCAGTGAATTAGGAATACTACTCAATAAGCATTGGATAAAATTGATTAATACTTGTGAAGAGTATGCTCTAAAAGCTAATCCTAATGCTATTAAAACAACACTCAATGCTCTTTTACTTGTTAATACTAGAACAAGTAGAATAGGAGACCTTCTGCGTGTTAGTTTTCACTCAAAAATAAAAGCTTATTTAGCAAAACGTAGCTTTCATGGTGCACAAAATATTATCTACTCATATATTGATATTTTTGGAAGTGATTGTGAAATTAAGTCTCTTATGACAACTTATGAAGCTCTCGCAAAAAAGAAACTCGCCATTACTCAGGATGGAAATAATCTTATTGATAGAGATAAATGGATTAATTCTGAAGTTATTGTAGGTAAAGAAGTATAGTTATTCTTCACTCATAATTGATATTAAATCCTTTTTTGTATCCTCAAAGGGATTTTTGTATGTAGCACCTTGAGAGATAAATCTTTCCATCTTCTCTTTTTTCATAATCGCTGCATCAAGCTCTCTGTCACTTCCTTTTGTATAAGCACCAATGCGGATAAGCACTTCATTCTCTTTAAGCAGTGTGTAATAACGTCTAAATTTGAGTACAGCTTTAAAATGGTCTTCATCGATAATGTCGTTCATGACACGTGATGCAGAGTTTAAAATATGCACGGGGGGATAGATTCCAAAGTCTGTCATCTCACGAGAAAGCACTATATGCCCATCCAAGATAGAACGAGACTGGTCGGCAATGGGGTCACTCATGTCATCACCCTCTATAAGCACTGTAAAAAACGCAGTGATACTCCCTTTTCCCTCTTCTTTTCCAGCTCTTTCCATGAGTTGTGGAAGAAGTGTTAAAGATGATGGTGGATACCCTTTTGATGTTGGTGGTTCACCAAGAGCAAGTCCAATTTCGCGTTGTGCCATAGCAAAACGCGTCACTGAATCCATAATGAACAAAACATCAAGCCCTTTATCTTTAAAGTGTTCAGCAACACTCATAGCAGCAAATGCACCATACTTTCTCATAAGAGGGCTATCATCTGATGTTGCTACAACAATAACTGTATTGGTTAAATCACCACCAAGATTTTTTTCTATAAATTCAGGTACTTCACGACCACGCTCACCGATGAGAGCAACAACTTTAATAGGAGCATCTGCACCGCGAACAATCATTCCCATGAGGGTAGACTTCCCTACACCACTTCCTGCAAAGATGCCGAGTTTTTGACCTTTACCACAAGTGAGTAAACCATCTATTGACTTTACTCCAACACTAAAAACTTCATCTATCATGCCTCTTTTCATAGCAGCAATGGGTGCTTTAATAATCGGGGCGAGGGTGGTGTTATTAATAGCACCTTTGCCATCAATAGGTCGCATAAAAGGGTCAACTACACGACCAAGAAGTGATTCGCCAACAGGAATATTGAGTCCTGTTGAGTCTAAAAATACTTTATCCCCAGAACAAAAGCCCTCTACAAAACTAAAAGGTGTTATAAAAAAAGTTGCACCATCTATCTCAGTTACCATACCTATAGTCTCTTGTTTAGTATCATTTGAGACAATCTTTACCATATCAGAAATACTGACCTTCAAGCCTCTTGCTGTAATTATAGTTGCATTTATCTTGACTACTTCACCAAAAGATACTGAGTAATTATTAGAAGAGAGTCTCTCTTTAAGTGAAGTAAATGGCATACTAGAAGTTAGTAGCGTGTGCTACTTGGAGAGTTTATCAAAGAAAAGAATTCACTTCTTGTTTTTTCATCTTTTTTAAACAAACCACGAAGTGCTGATGATGTAGTAGTAGAATTTATTTTCTCAACTCCTCGCATTTCCATACACATATGACGAGCCTGAATGACAACGGCAACTCCTTTTGGAGTGATAGCATCCATGATAGCATCTGCAATTTGTTCTGTAAGTTGCTCTTGAATCTGCATACGACGAGCGAAAACATTCACAACACGAGGGATTTTAGAGAGTCCTACTACCTTACCATCAGGAATATAAGCTACATGAACACGACCAATAATAGGCAGTAAATGGTGCTCACAAGTAGAGTAAAACTCAATATCTTTTACTAAAACCATCTCGTCATTTGAGCTTGTAAAAAGGGCTTTAGAGAGTATCTCTTTTGGATCTTCTTTATATCCACCATAGATGTATTCGTATGCTTTTTTTACACGAGCAGGTGTCTCAAGTAAACCTTCACGCTCAGGATCTTCCCCTACATGAAGCATCATACTTTTGACTGCGTTTTCAAACTCCATCATTTTAGTGCACTAAAACATGAGGTACTATAAGAGGATATTTTTTAAGTTTACGGAAGATATGCTTGCGCACAACTTGGCGTAAATCATTCTCAAGTGCCTTACCGTTTTCTAAAAGACCCGGTTTAATGTTAACTAAGAAATGCTCAATAATCTCTTGCATCTCTTTTGCAAAAGCTCTATCTTGCTTATCTGGTACAATTCCAAAAGTAGTTACTTTTGGATGTGAAAGCATTTTAGATGTTTGCTCTCCAACTTCTATAACCATCATCACAACACCATCAGAAGCAAGTTTTTGTCTATCTAAGATAATATCATCTGCAATCTGGTTGTTGTTTTGGTTATCTATATATGTTTTACCAGTCTTAACAGTTTTTACCTTTCTCATGTATTTTGGTGCTATTTCTATCTGTTCACCATCTGTCATAAGTAAAATATTTCGCTCAGGAACACCACAAGCCATAGCTGTTTCACGGTGTCTCATTACATGATTATACTCACCATGAATTGGTAGGAAAAATTTAGGGTTTACTAAGCGCAACATTAACTTTTGCTCTTCCATCGAAGCATGACCTGAGACATGAATATCTTTACTCATCGCAACACTAGCCCCTGCACGTTGAAGATGATTTAACATACCAGAGATACTTCCTTCGTTCCCAGGAATAGCACGAGAAGAGAGAACAATTAAATCTGTTGGTTTGATTTTAATGTGTCTATGTTCACCGATACTCATCCTAAAAAGAGCTGAATTTGCTTCACCTTGAGAACCAGTTGTAACAATAAGAACATCTTTGTCTTCCATACATGCAACTTCATCAGCATCAACAAAAATACCTTTAGGGAAACGCACATAGTCATACTGCATTGCAAGCTCAATATTTCTCTCCATTGAACGACCAATTACACATACTTTACGGTTGTACTTTAGTCCATATTCTATAGCTTGTTGCACACGGTGAATGTTTGAGCTAAATGTTGATAAGATGACACGTCCTTCAGCCTTAGCAAATACTCTATCAAGTGCTGGTCCAACACTTAACTCTGAACCGGTTGGGGTAGGGTTGTGTGAATTTGTCGAGTCACTTAAAAGACATAAAACACCTTTTTCACCATAGTGAGCAAGACGATGAATATCAGCTGTATAACCATCAACAGGAGTATAATCAATCTTAAAATCACCTGTATGAATAACAGTTCCAGCTTCAGTAGTAATTGCAACAGAAGAAGAGTCGATAATAGAGTGTGTCATATGCATCCACTCGACTTCAAAATCGTTTCCTATTTTATACACTTCACGTTTTACAATAGGGTTAAAGTATTTTCTGTGTTCTTTAATATGGTGTTCGTCAAACTTATTTCCAATCATAGCAAGAGGAAGAGGAGTACCATAAATAGGAAACTGCATCTCTTTATAAAGATAAGGCATTGCACCAATATGATCTTCATGGGCATGAGTAATAATAACACCAACAATCTTATCTTTTATCTCACGAAGATAAGAAAAATCTGGAACTAATATATCTACACCATGCATAGTTTCATCTGGAAAACTCATCCCAACATCGACAAGTATTGCCTCTTTTTCAGTTTCAAAAACCATGATGTTTCCACCAATTTCACCAAGACCACCAAGTGGTGTTACACGGATTTTAGCTTTTGAATTCAGATCAATTTTAAAGTGAGGATTTTGTCTCTGCTTGTGTGCATCTTGGTTTTTAGTTACAAACTTTTTAAGATTTTCATCTGTTGGAGCAGGTTGGCGTTTAAAACGATTGTTACGATTTTTATTTTTGTTATTTGGTTTAGTGCCTGCTGGTTTATTAGCTTGTTGAGCATTTGGGTTTGTATTAGCTTCTCTGTTAGGATTAGGCTTACGATTTCTGTTGTTAGGTTTTCTGTTGTTATTTGGTTTTGTGTCTGTTTGTGGATTAGCTTCTGTAGCTGCCCCTTGTGTTTCTTCTGACATCCAAACTCCTGTATTATATTATTTTATAGAGTTGGTGATAGTCCTTAGTGCTAACTTGATGAGGACGAATCGTTAATGTAAGTTCTAGCTCTTTAAAAGCTTCTTGAAGAGTCGGTTTTTCATACTTAGAAGAGAGATTTTTCATTAAGGTTTTTCGAGGTTGGCTAAATGCAACTCTTAGCATATTCTCAAAATCTTCATCACTTCTGTCTCTACTCTTTTGTATCAAAAAAACAGCAGAATCCACTTTAGGCTGTGGATTAAATGCTGTTGGTGGAACTTTTACAACAATTTGTGCTGTTCCTACACTTTGAGTAATAATACCCAAAGAACCAAATACTTTTTCTCCACTTGTTGCACAAAATTTTTCTGCTACTTCAAGTTGTACCATTACTAAGATATTCTTACACATTGGATCTGCGAGTGCTTTAAGTATGATGTTTGTTGCTATATAGTATGGCAAATTTGCCACCAAGTCATACGGCTCATCTACTAAAGAAGTCTGCCAAGCTTGCAGTACATCCCCACAATTTAAGTGGAGTCGCTTGGTATCGATCTCTTCTTCGAAGGTATCTTGTAACAGTCTACATAAATCGGTATCTACCTCAAAAGCTTCGACACTTTTGACATCAACTAAAAATTTAGTTAAATCACCTAAGCCAGGTCCAATTTCGACAATCTTGTTGTCATTTTTGGGCATCGATTCGACGATTTGCCTTAAAACGTTCTCATCTTTTAGAAAGTTTTGTCCAAACTTTTTTTTTGCTACAACATTTTCTTTTTTCATAAATCTGAGTGTATAATAATTATGCTTATAATTAGCTAATATAGTGCAAAAAGGAGTGTTTCTTCCCTAAGGGAAGAAACACATCTATACTAAACTTCTTATTTTATCTTCTGCTACTGCTATAAGTCTTCGCTCAAGTCTATTTATCTCTTCAAGTAATTCTTTTGAAATATTTTCCATCTCAACATAGTATTCAGCTGCAATTTTAGATTCTAATTCAGAAACATTTTTTCTTTTTAAGCCAAGTAATTTCGTAAAAAAACCACCTTTCGCTTTGTTGAAATAAATATTGAAAATTTGTAGATATACATCATGTAATTTAAAATGTAAGTTTTCTATGCTTGCCATTGCTTCCATTGGATTGTTTGCTAATGAATTTAACATTTGCCCATCTCCATAGAACCACTTCCCAAATTTGCACTCTGTTGAGTTTACAGGGATAGCATCTTCTTCTACTTCTAAACCACTGATGAGTAGTTTTGCTTTTTGAACCCATTTTATATGGGCTGCTTTTGCAGCTCTTAAATGGTTAACAACTTCTTCTTTTTCCATTTATAACACTCCATTCTTATCTTAAAAATCATTATAGTATGTTATACATTAAAAATATATAAACCATTACATATATCGTCAGGACAATTATCTTTAATGTTTCATGTGAAACATTTTATATCCATTAAGCCAAAGAAGATATAATTGCATATATTATAGAGGATAGTGTTATATGAATTATTTTGCGAAAAGAATCATCCCTTGTCTTGATGTTAAAGATGGAAGAGTAGTGAAGGGTGTTAACTTTGTTGGTCTTAAAGATGCAGGTGACCCTGTTGAAGTGGCAAGGCGTTACAACGAAGAGGGTGCTGATGAACTTACATTTTTAGACATCACAGCTTCATCTGATAATAGAGATACTATTATAGACATAGTAGCAGAGGTTGCTCGTGAAATATTCATACCCTTAACCGTTGGTGGTGGTATACGTAAACTTGATGATATTTATGGACTTCTAAATGTTGGATGCGACAAAGTAAGTGTAAACTCAGCGGCTATCAAACGACCCGAACTTATAGATGAGGGTGCAAAGCGTTTTGGTTCTCAATGTATAGTAACTGCTATAGATGTGAAAAGAACAAAAAATGGAAAGTATCATGTATTTTTAAATGGCGGTCGTGTTGATACTGGTCTTGATGCAGTTGAATGGGCTAAAGAAGTAGTAGCTCGTGGAGCAGGGGAAATTCTCTTAACTTCTATGGATGCAGATGGCACAAAAGCTGGTTTTGAACTCAACATCACAGAGCAGATAAGCCGTGCTGTTAATGTTCCTGTAATTGCAAGTGGTGGTGCAGGAACCATGGAACATATCAAAGATGCATTTAATCATGGTGCAGATGCTGCTCTTGCTGCAAGTATTTTTCATTATAAAGAGATTGATATAATGGATTTGAAACATTACCTTCACGACCAAAATATTCCAGTCAGATTATAAAGGTTTACAATTTGAACGGAGTATCCCTTTTTGCCAATGTTGGCATAGCAGAAACTTACATAAAAAATCATGGTATAAATATTGTAGTAGCAAATGAGCTTTTAGAAAACAGAGCAAATTTTCATCATGAACTTTACCCTGAATGTGAAATAGTACAGGGCGATATTACCAACGAAGAAGTTTATAACAGTGTTTTAAAAAAAGCCAAAAAGAGAAAATGTGATTTTCTTATAGCAACACCACCATGTCAAGGAATGAGTGTTGCAGGAAAAATGGCAGAAAATGACCCTCGAAATTCTCTTATAAAATATGTAGTTGAAATGGTAAAAGCTTTAGAGCCAAAGCATGTTATGATAGAAAATGTACAAGGTGTACTTAAAACATATATTTCTGTTTGTGGTGTTAAAACAAAAATCACTAAGTATATAGAAGATGAACTTGCACCCCTAGGTTACTTCATAAATCCAACTGTTGTTGATGCTGCTGACTTTGGTACACCACAACACAGAAAACGTGCTATCTTTCTTATCTCTAAAATTTCCAAATGGGAACTGCCTCCAAAACAAGAGAAAATAACAACAAGAGATGCTATAGCATATCTTCCATCTTTGGAGAGTGAAGAGAGTTCAAGCATCAAGTTTCACAATGCTAAAAAACACAATGATAGACACATCGCCTTTTTAAAACATACTCCAACTGGAAAAACAGCACTACAAAATAAAGTACATTTTCCAAAAAAAGAGAGTGGTGAACGCATCAAAGGGTATGCAACAACATACAAACGCATAGAGTGGAACAAACCAGCTCCAACTATAACAATGGCTAACGGTTCTGTATCTTCTCAAAACAATGTTCATCCGGGGCGTCTTAAAAAAGATGGAACTTTCTCTGATGCGAGAGTGCTAACACTTAAAGAGATTTTTATACTCACAGGTTTGCCAGATGACTGGACTCCACCAGAGTGGGCAAGTGAAAATCTTATTAGACACGTTATTGGAGAAGGTGTTCCTCCAAAGCTGATAGATAGTTTACTCTCTTGCATTCCTAGAGAAAAATAGATGTCTAATTTTTGGCAAGCACCTGGAAATGGAAAAGGTTTTGACTCTTATCTAGGTGATAACTCAAAGATGAATAACAGAACAATAGGTGTGTTATCATACATAAAGGAACATTCCAAAGAAGTAGGTTTTGTTCCTCAAAAAAAATTCATATCTGAGATAAAAGAATATTTACTTACTAACTTCCACGAAGACCCAAATGAAAGTTTAGGCTCACACTTTTATAGACCGGCACTCTTTTATGGCTTTTTACATCTCAACTCGTCTAAGCATCTTTCACTTAGCATAGAGGGGAATCTTTTTTTAAATAGTTACAACGAACAGGATTATCTAGAGTCAAAAAAGTTAATTTTAAATCAACTTGATAATGCAACTTACCCAAATCAAGCCACAACAAAAATCAAAGGTTTAAAACTATTTCCTTTTAGAATATTATTTAAACTTTTACTTGAGAATAAACAACTTAGCTCAAAGTTCATTAGTACAAGTTTAGTTCATGTAAGAGACTATGATGATTTACAAGCTTATATGGTGACTAAAGATATAAATTCAATTACTTCTTTTGACATTGATTCTTCAAAATATAAGAAATTCAATACATGGGTTATTAACTCTCTTGTAGACTTAAACATACTAACACTAACTAAAAGCTTAATAAGTATACACAAGGATGTTTTAACACATATTCATACACTTTACAATAATCTAAGCTATAGTGATATGTTCTTTGAATCAACAAGCTGTGAACTCAATGATAAGGTATCACACAAACGTTTTAAACGCGACCAAGGACTTATAGTAAAGGCGAAACAAAGAGATAAGTATCTATGCCAAGTGAACAACTCACATCTGACTTTTCGCTCAAATGAAAATAACTATATAGAAGGGCACCATGTTATCCCTATGTATCAACAAAAGAATTATTACAGTTTTAAAGTGGATGACATAAATAACATCGTTTCTTTATGTCCAAACTGTCATAGGGAAATTCACTCTGCCGATAACAAACAAAATATCTTAAAAAAACTATACAACTTAAATCAAGATTACATGCAAATTAACAATATAAATCTCAATGATTTATATAAAATGTATGCATGTGCTTAAAAGGAAAAAACAAAATGATTATATGTGCTGGAAATAACGAAACTTTTGATTTCGCACAACCAACTGGAGTAGGGCTTATAGAAACCGCTATGAACCTAACACGACTTTGTATGTTTGATAAACCTGAGTTTTTACTCTTTATTGGAAGTGCAGGGAGTTATGGTGATGCTCAAATCTTTGACATCATTGAGAGTAAAACAGCTGCTAACATTGAGCTTGCATTTTTAAGTAATGATGCTTATACTCCACTTGACAATGTAGTAACAACTAACGAAACAAATGAAAAAGATATAGTTGTAAACTCTTCAAACTACATCTCTACCAATGAAGATTTGAGTAAAAACTTTTTAAAGTTTGGTGTAGGTATAGAAAACATGGAATTTTTTGCAGTACTAAAAGTTGCACAAGAATTTGATATTCCAGCAGGTGGAGTTTTTTGTATAACTAATTTTACTAACGCTAACGCACATGAGGACTTTATGAAAAACCATGAAAAAGCAAAAGAACTTTTAAGTGAATATGTAAAAAAACGCATTAAGGAGCTTACAAAAAAATGAGTATACTCAAACCATCGTTGATGGACTTTACACAAAAAGAACTCACATCATTTATCAAACCTGCGTTTAGAGCTAAACAGATTTATGGTTGGATGTATCATCAGTATGCAGACGAATTTGATGCTATGAAAAATATTCCGAAATCTCTCAAAGAAGAACTGCGAGAGAAGTACCTCATAAATCCACTCAAGATTGTTCGTAGAGAAGAGTCTACTGATGGAACTATTAAGTATCTTTTAGAACTTCAAGATGGTAAAACCATGGAAGCGGTTTGGCTAAAGATGAAAGAAGAGCAGATTGATTGTAATGGCGATATTACACAAGAAGCAAAATATACTATCTGTGTTTCTACACAAGTTGGATGCAAAGTAGGGTGTACTTTTTGTCTTACTGCCAAGGGTGGTTTTACAAGAGATTTAAGTGCTGGTGAAATAGTTGCACAAGTTGTAACACTCAAAAAAGATAACAATCACAAACACAACCGTATGATAAATATAGTCTATATGGGAATGGGTGAGCCACTTGACAACCTAACAAACCTAACAAAAGCAATAGAGATATTTAAAGAGGATGAGGGGCTTTGCATAGGTGGTAAACGCCAGACTGTTTCTACGAGTGGACTTAGCAATAAAATAGATAGACTCGGAGAGATGGACTTGGGTGTTCATATCGCCATTTCGCTCCATGCTGTTGATGATGAACTGAGAACTGAGCTTATTCCTATGAACAAAGCACATAACATTCAGTCAATCATAGAAGCAGTTAAACGCTTCCCTATAGATACTCGTAAACGTGTGATGTTTGAGTACCTAGTTATCAAACATAAAAATGATGATTTAGGAAGTGCTAAAAAGTTAGTCAAACTTCTTTCCGGTATCAAGGCAAAAGTGAATCTTATCTACTTCAATCCATATCCTGGAACTAACTACGATAGACCAAGCCGTGCTGATATGGTTGTGTTTCAAGAGTATCTCATCAAGCATGGCTTACTTTGTACTATACGAGACTCTAAGGGCATAGATATTAGTGCTGCTTGTGGTCAGCTCAAAGAGAAGACAAATTTAGATAAGGAGAATTAGATGGGTTATGTAGATATTGCTGAAATTGTTTTTATTAGTGTTGCTTTTATTGTTGCACTTGGTGGATTTTTCTATGCTATAAAAAACGATAAAATTTAAACTGTAATCAAATTGAAATCTATTCTGTGATAAAATAGACTTATCTTAAAAAAAAGGATTTAAAATGGCTGATAAACAAGACTCTGATAGAATTAAAGAGATATACAAATTATGTAAAGGGCACTTTGGTGATGTCCGTTTTGTAGGTCTCAAATACCATAGTAAAATAGGATGGGTTGCCAAAGCTCAATTTAATAGTGAAGAAGTTGGTAACTTAACTGCGGATGGAGAAACAAGTAGCGATGCTCTTAGAAATTTACGAGCTCGTGTAAAAAAAATTATTAAAAGATATGACAGAGTTTAAAACTCTACTTCAAACCTTTCATTTACAAAACGACCAACACACCAGGGAGGTCGTTTATGAATGTAATAATACCCTAGCATTCTTATAAAAAACTTCTTTACTCAAACCCACAAATAATTTCTCAAATTGCTTTAAAATTCTTTTATAAAGGATTATAAATTAATAATTCTTTATAAAATGTGTATTATTCACACATTGTTCTAAATTGTGAATAATGTGAACAACTGCTCTTACTAAATCGAAAAATTTACTTCTAATTTAAGAATTCATTTATCTAAATCATAACTTAATCACAATCTTTCACATATTTTAAATCCCTATAATTAGGGCTTTATTAAGTATTATAAATTTTATATATGAAATTTATAATTCAAAACTATTTTTTGCTAAAAACTTATTCACATCTTGTTATAAATGTCTAGGCTTTTAGAACTTTTATACAATTTTCTAAAAAATCAACTTTACTTTTCACATTGTACTTTCTATCATAAAGCTCGAACTCTAATTCATTTGCATGAAGTAAAAGCCTTGTTGCTCCACTCTTTTGGATTCTCATCTCTGGTGTTAGTTCTCTATCAAGGTGGCGAATAAAATCTTCTTTTGTTTGTCCATAAATCGGATCACCAACTATAGGATGTTTCACGTGGAACAAATGCACACGTATTTGATGTTGTCTTCCTGTGTGAGGAGAACACTCTATCAAGGTCATATCTAAGTCAGGAAAATATTCTAAGGGGGTAAAAGTAGTTTTAGAAGCTTTGCCACTTTCATGAACACTTACTATCATTCTCACAACTGCACTCTCATCTTGTTTTCTTAAAAGAGGAGCTTCAACAACTAAGGGTTCTTTAAACTCACCATGAACCATTGCAAGATATTTTTTCTTCATCTCTCTCTCTTGAAACATCATCTTAATTTCACGTTCACTTTTTTTATTTGTAGCACATAAAACTAATCCGCTTGTTTCTTGGTCAATCCGATGAGCAATATTTGCATCTCTTCCGAACTGAAATTTTAATTCGTCTATGAGAGAGTAGGGTGTAGCTTTTGTTTGTGGATGAATGAGAACTCCACTAGGTTTATCAAAGACAACAAACTCTTCTTCAACAAATGTTGGTACAAGTCCTTTTGTAATTGGTTCAAAATATATAAACTCTATCTCCCCTTCAATCTCACCAGCTGTCTTCATCATCTTTTCACCATTCACAAGAACTCTTCCTTTTGAAATAAATCGTTGTGCTTCTCTTTGGGTGTAGCCTAGTTCATGCATTAAAAACAAAAAGGCTTTTTGCTTTTCTTTAACTAACATTTTCTTTTTTACAAATGGCAAAATTTCAATCCTTTTTAATCATTTATTTACTATAAATTATGTAAAATTGATTACTTTAATTATGCGAATTTTAGCATAAACTTATAAGATAATAATCATAAAGGCATTAAATTGATAGATAGATATTCGCGTGAAGAGATGGCATCAAAATGGACATACCAAGCAAAATACCAAGCATGGCTTGATGTAGAAAAAGCAGTTGTAAAAGCTTGGGCTAGACTTGGAAAGATTCCTCAAGAAGATGCAGACAAGATTGTAGCAAACGCAGGGTTTGATATAAAACGCATAGATGAGATAGAAGCAGTTACTCGTCATGACCTGATTGCATTTACAACTTCTGTAAGTGAAACACTTGGTGAAGAGTCGCGTTGGTTTCACTATGGTATGACAAGCTCAGATACAATCGATACAGCAGTAGCAGTTCAGATGAAAGACTCTTTAGAGTTGATAATCGAAGATGTAAAGATGATTATGGAGTCTATCAAAAAACGTGCAGAGGAACATAAGATGACTCTTATGGTTGGACGCTCTCATGGTATTCATGGTGAGCCAATTACATTTGGTCTTGTTCTTGCAGTTTGGTATGATGAGATGAAACGTCATTTAGTGAACCTAGAACAGACTATGGATGTTATCGCAGTTGGTCAAGTAAGTGGAGCGATGGGTAACTTTGCTCATGCACCACTAGAGCTTGAAGATTATACTTGTGAAGAGTTAGGACTAAAATCTGCTCCAGCTTCAAACCAAGTTATTCAACGCGACCGTTATGCTCGTCTTGCTACTGCTTTAGCACTTATGGCTTCAAGTATTGAGAAGTTTGCTGTTCAAGTTCGTCACTGGCAAAGAACAGAAGTGTATGAGTGTGAGGAGTATTTTGCAAAAGGGCAAAAGGGTTCATCTGCTATGCCTCATAAACGCAACCCTATTCTTACAGAAAACATTACAGGACTTGCTCGTATGATTAGAGCTTATGCAATCCCAGCTATGGAAAATGTTGCACTATGGCATGAACGCGATATTAGCCACTCTTCGACTGAAAGATTTTGGTTACCAGACGCATTTATAACAACTGACTTTATGTTACACCGCATGAACAATGTTATCGCTAACCTAACAGTTTATCCTGAGAACATGATGAGAAATCTAAACCTAACAGGTGGACTTGTTTTTTCTCAACGTGTTTTACTAGAACTTCCACTTCAGGGTGTGAGTCGTGAAGATGCTTACAGAATCGTACAAAGAAATGCAATGAAAGTTTGGGAAGAGATTCAACAAGGTCGACCAACTACAAATGAAAAGGGAGAATCACTCTATCTCAATCACTTGTTAGCAGATGATGAACTAAGAAGTAAACTAAGCGAAGAACAAATTCGTGAATGTTTTAACTATGATTACTACACAAAAAATGTAGATAATATTTTTGCTAGAGTTTTTAAATAAATCTAAATAGAGTAAGGAGTATCATAAATGATAACAGTTATAAAAAGAAATGGTAGAACAGAACCACTAGACATTACAAAAATTCAGAAGTACACTTCTGCTGCTGTAAAAGGTTTAGACAATGTAAGTCAAAGTGAACTTGAAGTTGATGCACATCTTCACTTTCGTGATGGAATTACATCTAAAGAAATTCAAGAAACTCTTATAAAAACAGCCGTAGACAAGATTGACATAGATGCTCCTAGTTGGACTTTCGTTGCATCGCGTTTGTTTCTCTTTAATCTTTATCATCAAGTAAATGGTTTTACAGGGTATTGTTCTTTAGAAAAATACTTTGAAAAAGGTGAAAAGCATGGTCGTATTCTTTTAGGACTAAAAGAGATGTACGATCTTGATGAGTTAGAAAAACATTTGGTACCCGAGCGCGATTTACAGTTTAATTATCTTGGAGTAAAAACACTTTATGATAGATACTTAATTAAAGACAATAACAATAACCCTATAGAACTTCCACAACATATGTTTATGGCTATTGCAATGTTCTTAGCACAACGTGAAGAAAACCGTCAAGAGTGGGCTATTAAATTTTATAACATGATTAGTACATTTGAAGTTATGCTTGCAACTCCTACACTCTCAAATGCTAGAACTCCTAGACATCAACTCTCATCATGTTATATCGGTTCTACTCCTGATAACATCGAAGGTATTTTTGATGCTTACCAAGAGATGGCAATGCTCTCTAAGTTTGGTGGAGGAATCGGATGGGATTGGACTGGGATTCGTTCTATGGGTTCTTCTATTGATGGACATAAAAACGCAGCGGGTGGTAGTGTACCATTTTTAAAAATCACAAATGACATCGCCATTGCAGTTGATCAACTAGGAACTAGAAAAGGTGCCATTGCTGTTTATATGGAGCCATGGCATATTGACATCAATGACTTTTTAGATTTAAAGAAAAACTCTGGTGAAGAGCGTCGTCGTGCTCATGACTTGTTTCCAGCACTTTGGCTCAACGACTTGTTTATGGAGCGGGTACAAGCAGATGATATTTGGACTCTTTTTGACCCTTACGATACACGAGAGTTAGCAACACTTTTTGGTGAAGATTTCTCTTCTCGTTATGAAGAACTTGAGAAAAATGAGAGTATCATCAAAGAAAAAGTAAAAGCCAAAAACCTTTGGAAAAAGATACTTACTTCTTATTTTGAAACAGGCTCACCATTTCTTTGTTTTAAAGATAATGCTAACCGCGCAAATCCAAACGATCATTATGGTGTTATACGTAGTTCAAACCTTTGTACAGAAATTTTTCAAAATACAGAACCTAACCACTACAAAATTAAGTTCATTTTTGAAAGCGGGGAGAGTATAAGTTATGAAGAAGATGAGTTAGTAACAGTAGATAGTGGCATCGAAAAACCTGCTAAAAAAGTTACAGCCTTAGACTCACTTGGTGGACTTCCTATCTATGTAGTTGAGAAAGAAAAAGTTGATGGAGCAACTGCTGTTTGTAACCTTGCTTCTGTTAATCTCTCTCGCATTAACACGAAAGAAGAGATAGACAGAATTGTTCCAACTGCTGTAAGATGTTTGGATAATGTTATAGACCTTAACTTCTATCCGATTGAAAAAGTCAAACGCACTAACATGAGAAGTCGTTCTATTGGTCTTGGTGTTATGGGTGAAGCTCAAATGCTAGCAGAACAAGAAATCATGTGGGGAACGCAAGAACACTTTGACAAGATAGATGAAGTTATGGAGGCTATTTGTTATAACACTATCTCTGCTTCATCTGACTTAGCAGTTGAAAAGGGTCAGTATGCAGAGTTCCAAGGCAGTAAATGGAGTCGTGGAATATTCCCTCAAGACCATGCAAATGCAGAAGTTATAAACCTTGTTGATCGTGGTGGACTTTTTGCTTCTGCTTATGAGTGGGAGGAGCTTCGCACAAAGGTTAAATCTCAGGGTATGAGAAACGGTTATTTGATGGCAGTTGCTCCAACTTCTTCTATCTCAATTCTTACAGGAACAACACAAGCTATTGAACCTGTATTTAAACGCAAGTGGTTTGAAGAGAACTTATCGGGACTTATTCCTGTTGTTGTGCCAAACTTATCACCTGATACCTATGCATACTATACACCAGCCTATGACTTGAACCAAACTATCCTCATCAAAGCTGCTGCGATTCGTCAAAAATGGATAGACCAAGGGCAATCACTTAATATTTTTATAACACTCGATAAAGCAAGTGGAAAATACCTCAATGAGATTTATATGCTTGCTTGGAAACTAGGACTCAAATCAACTTACTACCTGCGTTCACAATCGCCAGAAGTTAAGAATGATGTAGAAGATAGAAGCATGGAGTGTGTCGGTTGTCAATAGGCATCGACCTTGAGCGTTTTGAGCATTTTAAAGATGCTGAATTTCGCTCTATTGAAATAGTCTCAGCAACACAGATTAAACTTATCTTTGGCATTCAAGACAAAGCAAGAGCTTATGACTGGATAACAATGGAGTTGGATTTTCATGGTGTTAGTGATGCAAAACTTATAGAAGATTCAAAACTAAACTTCATAGATATGAGTGATGGTGTTAGTGTTATAAAAAACAATTTTGAAGCATTTGCTATTGGAGAGTATAATATTACAAATATACATGACTCACTCTTTTATATAAAAGCAGATTACATAAAATACACACAAGGACAGTTTTAATGAAATATCTTGTAACAGATGACTCTAAACTTGCACGACTTAGTCTTATCAAATCACTTAAAACTCTTACAGGAGAAGCTGAGATTTTTCAAGCGACTAATGGAGTTGAAGCAATTAAAATTATGGAAGATGAAAAAGTGGATGTAGTTTTTTTAGATTTGACAATGCCAGTTATGGATGGTTATGAAGCACTTCCAAAACTTTTAGAATTAAACAATAAAGTAAAAGTTGTTGTTGTATCAGCCGATGTGCAAACACAGGCAAAAAATAAAGTGATTGCTCTAGGAGCACAGCTTCATGTTCAAAAACCTATCAATATAGATAAGATGCAAGAAATTTTGGAAATTATCTAAATGTATAATATTACAGAAGATGAAAAAGATGTACTTCAAGAGTTAATGAATGTAGCTTATGGAAGTGCAACTGCAGTTGTTGCAGAAATGCTAGAAGCTTTTGCTACACTAAGTATCCCTAACATACAAGTTATGCAAGTTAATGAACTTTTACAAACATTTGAAAGTCTTAAAAACAAAAGCTACTACTTTTCTACTCAAGCTTTTGCAGGAGAGTTTAGTGGAGAGAGTGCTTTTTTTATAGATACAACAAGTGCAAAAAACTTGGCAAAACACCTAGAAGTTGAATCAGATGAAGATTTAGATGATGCTATCTTGGAGCTAACAAATGTACTTACATCAACACTAACAACAAAGCTTGCAGAAGAAATGGACACAGAAGTAAGTTTCTCATTGCCTAATATTTTCCATGTTCCTTTAGCAGAAATTGCTGGTGTAAAAACATTTCAAAGTTATTCACAAGTTATTGTTATAGATACACAACTTATCTTTGAAAATCAAAAAATAAATGGTGAGATATTTATACTCACAAAAGACGAATCAATCCAATGGCTCAAACAGAAACTCAACTACATATTAGACCAGCTGATTTAGATAAGCATATTGTCGCTAATATCGACAATGGTATTGTTATCATCGATACTGCCTTAGATATCTACTATTATAACAAATGGATGGAGATTCAAACTCACAAAAAAGAGAGTGATGTTTTATTTAAAAAGCTAACCAATATCTTTCCTAATATAAATGCTAAGGTATTAGCACGTAAAATAAAAACTGCTCTTCGCATGAAAAATGCCACCTACTATACTGCTAGCACTACAAAATATCTTATTCCTATTAAAATCAACCAGATACAAAATTCACATTTTTGTTATATGCAACAAGATGTTAGTATTGTCCCTTATAATATAGAAAAAAATCAAGTGGCACTAATCATTACTGATCAAACAAGAATGGCTAACACAAATGCTCTTTTAGAAGAAAACATCGCAAAAGTTAAAGAACTAAATAGGGAGCTTTTAATAGAAAAAGAGCTAACAAAAAAGCAACATGAACAACTCATAGCATCTTCAAGAAATGCAGCTATGGGTGAAATGATTAGTATGATTGCTCATCAATGGAGACAACCACTTTCAATTATTAATGCTTCTGTTACTACCATGAAAGTCAAACAAGAGCTTAATCTTCTTGATAAAGAGAGTGTTAAAAATGCTTTTGATAAGATTGAAAAAACAGTCATGTACCTCTCGGAAACTATTAATGACTTTAGAGATTATTTTAAACCTAACAAAGAACAAACAGTTATTAATCTATCTTCTTTGTTTAGTAAATCCATTTATTTTTTAAAAACTGAAATGTTCGATTATAATATACAGTATACTCAAGATATAGATAAGAGTATCAATATCTCAACCTATAAAAATGAGTTTTTACAAGTAATTATCAATATAATAAAAAATTCCATAGATGCTTTTAAAGATAAAAATATACAAACTAAATATATACATGTCCTTAGTAAAATAGATAAGAATACTCTTTTTTTAAAAATAGAAGACAATGCGGGAGGAATAGAGAGAAATATACTAGCAAAAGTTTTTGAGCCTTACTTCTCAACAAAAAGTAAAAACGGAACAGGACTTGGTCTTTATATGTGCCAAACGATTATAGAAGAGCATCTAAAAGGAAACATTCAAATATCAAGTCAAGATAATAAAACATTAGTTGAAATAACTTTACCACTACAGGAGAAACAATCATGAGAATAATCTGCCCACACTGTTTAAGTGTAAACAATGTACCACAAAAAGAGAGTTACAAAAAGGCTAACTGCGGGAAGTGTAAAAACTCTCTCTTAGATACACAACCCATAGAACTAACAAACACTAACTTCGATGAAGTAGTCGTTAACAGTGACATACCTGTTATAGTTGATTTTTGGGCACCTTGGTGTGGACCATGTAAAATGATGGCACCAACATTTTTAAAAACTGCCAGTAAATACCCACTTAAAACTCTTTTTACAAAAGTAAATACTGAAAATGAACAAAATTTAGGAGCTCGCTTTGGCATAAGAAGTATCCCAACTTTGGTAATTTTCAAAAGCGCAAAAGAGGTAGAAAGAGTATCAGGAGCACTTGATGAAGGAAGTCTCTCCCGACTTGTAGAGAAATATCTCTAATCTAAAGGCTTACAATGAGACATCTTACATTTGACATAAGCGATTCAAGCTCTTACAAAGAAGCTAAGAAGGAAACAAAAAGGAGTATCTATACTTCACATCTTTTGCAGCTCTTTTGTGGTCTTAGTGATACAAAAGAGATACAAAAGGTTTTGGATAAACTCTCTTTAGACTTTCCAAACGCAGTCATCATCGGTGCAACAACTGCGGGTGAAATCTCACATGCAAAGATGTACGAGCATACAGTTATAGTAAGTCTTTCTCTTTTTAAAACAACAAAACTCAAGGCTGAGCACACAAGCAAAATAGATGCACAATCAGGAAAAAAACTCTCTCAAAAACTATGCTCTAAATACACTAAAGCTGCTGTGATACTCAGTGAAGGACTTAAGGGCATAGATTATGAAGGTTTCATAAAAGGTGTTAAAGAAAAGAACTCCGAACTTATAATTGCGGGAGGACTAGCCGGCGACAACTTTGCACTGAAAAAAACTTATGTTCTTTTTGGCAATAAGATTTATAAAAAAGGAGCGGTGGCAGTCTCTTTTTCAGGTAAAAAAATAATCGCAGACAATAGGTATAATCTTAACTGGACACCAATAGGAAAAGAGTTTACAATAACCAATGCGAAAGGTAACTTAGTAAAAGAGATTGACAACGAAGATGCCCTTAGCATATTTAAACGCTATCTTGGAAAGGAAGTATTTAAAAATAATGCAGCGGCTCTTCCAGACTTTCAGATGCTCTATACAGAAGGTGAAACCATAGTATCACGGACTCCTCTTGCAGTTGATGGCAATCATATCATCTTTGCAGGTCCACTCAAAAACGGTGAAAAAGTACAATTTGGCTTTTCAAACGCAGCAAGTGTCATATCTGGTGCGAATCTTTTAGGAGAACAACTAAGCCAAAAACCTGCCGAAGCAATCTTCATATACTCTTGTATAGCACGTAAAACACTTCTTGGTAATATACTAGAGCATGAATTTGCACCTTTTGAGTCTATCGCACCAACAGCAGGTTTTTTTACATATGGTGAGTTTTATAGCACAACTGCAAACAATGCCCTTTTAAACTGTACAACAACTATTTTGGTTCTCTCGGAGAGTTCAAAAAATAAAAACATTAAAATAAAAAAGCATAACATACAAAGTAATAGTCTAGATAACACAACTTTTACAGCACTTACACACTTTATAGAACAAATCTCAAGTGAACTCAAAGATGATATCACAAAAGCGAATGCATCAGAACAAGCAAAATCTACCTTTTTGGCCAATATGTCCCACGAAATAAGAACACCCTTAAATGGAATACTTGGATTTACTGATGTTCTCATACGAAAAGAACTCGACAAAGAAACAAAACACTATATAGACATAATACATCAAAGTGGACAAACTCTCTTAAATATTGTGAATGACATTTTAGATTTTTCAAAACTTGAAAACTCGGAGCTACAACTACATATTACAGAAGCAAATCTTTTTTCTCAGATGGAGGATACTGTTGCTACATTTGCTTCTGTTTCAAAAAATAAGCATCTTGATTACCATGTTTTTATAGACTCAAATATACCAAAAACTCTAAAATGTGATATACAAAGACTTCAACAAGTTCTCTATAATCTTATAAGTAATGCTATTAAATTCACTCCTAAAGGTGGAAAAGTACAAATCAATATCATTTTAAAAAAGATTGTTGACTCTCGTGCATTTATTAGTTTTAGTGTAAAAGATAGTGGAATAGGTATAGAAGAAGAGAAGCAAGAGAGTGTTTTTCAAGCATTTTCTCAGGCTGACAACTCTATAAGTAGAGAGTTTGGTGGTACAGGACTCGGTCTCTCTATTAGTAGTCAATATATACAAATGATGGGTTCAACAATAGAACTCAATAGTACCAAAGAAGAGGGAAGTGAATTCTATTTTACATTAGAGCTTCCCATCATCGACAATAATTTGTCTATCACCAAAACAGATACTCAAATAGAACCAAGAATAGTAGTTCTCAACTCTAGTAACCCTTTAGCTTGCACCATTAATAACATAGTATATACATATCTTGACACATGGAATATGCCTTATAAAAAGATAAGTAAACTAGACCAACTACAAGAAGATGATAAAATACTTATCGTTTGTTCTAAACTTTTTAATAATAAATCATGTATACAAGCACTTGATAATTTTGAAAAATTAGAGCTTTTTTACATAGAAGGAGCAGAGGAAACTTTTAGTTGTGAACACGAAAGATTTCACCTTTTAAATCAACCTATGACAGGTTCTATACTCTTTGATAAAATAGTCACACTAACAAACACAAAAAAAACTCTACAAACCAATAAAACTATAACGAAGAATCTAGATTTTAACTACTTGGCAAACATTTTAGTTGCTGAAGACAATCAAACAAACCAAATGTTAGTAGAATTACTTCTTCAAGATAGAAATCTAAAATACAAGATAGTAAATAATGGAAAGGAAGCTCTAAGGGAAGCCTTTTTAGATGATTACAGCATTATATTTATGGATATTAATATGCCTATAATGGATGGTATAACAGCCACAAAACTTTTACGAGAGAAAGGTTATACAAAACCTATCGTATCGCTTTCTGCTAATGTTATTGAGTCTGATACAAACTTATTTCTTGAAGCTGGTGTAAATGCAACACTCAACAAACCTGTAGTTCCAAAACAACTCGATGCTATATTATTAAAATACATCAAGACCATCTCTAATGACACTATAGATTATGATGATGTAAATCTTAATGTCATAGCAGAAGCACTCAACATTAGCGATACTGAGGTTGTGTTCAAACTACTCAAAAGTTTTGCACAAAGCATGCAAGAAATCTTAATAAAAGTACAAAATGAGCAGTTGAGTTATGATTTGTTGCACAACTTAAAAGGGATTAGTGGGAATCTAAGGTTCCAAAAGATTTATAAATTGGCTGTAAGATTTGAAAAAGATGTAAACAACTGGGATAAAATAACTCTTCAAACAAATTCAAAAATTATTATCGCTCACATCGAAGTTATATTACAACAAATAAACCTAATTGATAAATAAAAATTTATCATTAGGTGACTCTGCTAATTCATCAAATGCACTTTGCAGTCTTTTGTATAAAAGTGGTATCTCAACATTGATATCTTTAGGTTTGTACATAACGGTTGAGAAGGTGATTTTTTTTCCTATGTCTTTATCTTTAGTAACTGACACAACAATATTTTCATACATCTTTTTTATCTCTAGCTTGTCATAATCTTTTAGCAAAATTCCAAAACCAACCCCATAAAGCTTCGATATAACCGCATTAGAATAAGAAGTTTCTTGCAATATTTTTGCAAAAATTCTAATTATCTTGTTTGCACCATAAAAACCATATACTTGATTAATCTTCTCAAATCTTTCAAATTTTATGTAAACTATCCAAAAAATTTCACCTCTGTTTTGAAAAGATTTTATTTGAGAATCAAAATAGAGTGCATTTGTTAATTTACTTAAAGGGTCTGTAATACTAAGTTGTGCAAGTTTTGACTGTTTGTTTTTTAACTCTTGTAGATAAGAAAGATTTTGTAAATGTGTATGAACTCTTGCTTTTAACTCCACTCCATTAAATGGTTTTGATATATAATCAACACCTCCAACTTCAAAAGCTCGAGAAATATACTTTATATCTGTTTGTGCTGTTAAAAAGATAATAGGAATATCTTTGGTCTTGCTATCTTCTTTTAACATTTTACACAACTCAAAGCCATCTGTTTTTGGCATGTTAATATCAAGTAAAATAAGACTAATATCATTTTTCATAACTTGCTCAAATGCACCTTTAGCATTGAGAGCAAAAGAGAGTTTGTACTCCTCTTCTTTTAGATAAACAGCTGCAAGCTCAATGTTAAACTTCTCATCATCAACAATTAAGATATGAAAATGATTATTTGTCTTCATTTTGTTTTTACCTAAATTACTTTATGTATGAACAACAATAGTCCGTAACCGTCTTTATCTTTAAATCAAAAGATACATTTGCATCGACCTCAAAAGTTTCAGGAGTTTGGAGAGTTTTCCACTCTTCATTTGGAAGTCTTACTTCTAAATCTCCACTAAGCATCTCCATAATCTCTTTATCATTTGTTGAAAAAGTGTACTCACCGGGGAGCATGATTCCTAAAGACTTGATACTTCCATTACTAAACTCTAAAGTACGACTTGTTACTTTTCCATCATAGTAGATATTTGCTTCTTTTACCGCTGTTACATTTTGAAACTTTGCCATCTATTTTTTTCCTTGTTGTAGTTTAACTCTTTGTGAGTGTGTAATTGCCACTGCCATGGCATCACTTATGTCTAAAGGTCTTATCTCTTTTTTAATACTTAAAAGTCTTTGAACCATAAACGCAACTTGTTCTTTACCTGCTTTTGCTTTTCCAGTCAATGCTTTTTTTACTTGCAATGCAGTATACTCATGAAACTGTCCAAAGTCTTGAAGTAATTTTAGCATAATTGCACCACGAAATTGTGCTAACTTTATAGTTGTCGCAGGATTATGTGCATAAAATATATCTTCCATAGCCACTTCATCTATCTTGTGGTTTTGAAATAATCTATCTAAACCCTCAACCATCTGTGGTATTTGAAACTGTAAATCTTCTGCTTTCATTTTTATAAGTCCAGCCTCAACTAAAGAGATTTTTCCACTTTCAAGTTTTATAAGTGCAAAACCCATATTTCGTGTTCCAGGGTCTATTCCTAAAATAATCATCGTAATTGTTTATGATTTAAGAACGAATTCTCTATCATCAAACTCGTTGAGAGTTCTGGTGTCTGTTCATATTTTTTGATTGCATTTTGTATTTTTCTATGGAGTAGATTTGGCTCTTGAAAATTTATCTCTGCTATAAGTTTTCTTCCGCCTAAATATTCCATAACCCATAGCTGCATTGCAGTTGGTTTAAAAGTTTCTCTTACATTGATTCTTTTGAGTAAATCAAAAAAGTCTTCACCATTTTTTTCACTATCACGAGTAACTATTTTATATATATCGTGCATTAAACTTGCTATCTTTTCAGCATCTCTGTCATAAGTGGGTTTTGTATCGAGCATTGCCAAAAGTTTTGAGAGTTTTTTAAGATACTGATACTCTGGCTTTAAACCCTCAAGTAAAACATTTCGTGCATTACCAAACTTGTTAATAGCTTCTAAGACTATCTCTATACTGTTTTCATTTGCTGTTAATCCATACTCATCAATGATTATGTTGGCTTCTTTTATACTCATTTTATATACCCACCATCTTTTAAAATTTGCATTATCTCTTCATCAGGAATACCCTGTTTCTTATATACATTGTACCATGCTCTAGCTTCGTCATTAAACGCAACAGCCTCCTCTGAGTACATTGCTTGATGCTCTAAAGAGTTAAAATGTTCTATAAGTTTTCCTATGTTCATAATGTACTGTCTATGAAACGCAGCCTTTGGATTATTTGAAAAAAGCCATCGAACAGCATCAACAAACATTTTAGGTGTTCTCTTTGATTCTTTTAAATGTAAACGCAAAAGATATTCACCATCAAAATTTTTATACTCTCTTCTTACATAACTCGGTTGTAGTTTTTTTCTTTCATGGTCGAAAAAAGTTATTACTCTTTTTATATCTTCATTATTTGTATCAACCGCTTTAACTACTATCTCTTGTTTTTGACTTTTTACATCAACCTTTACAGGCACGACTGCTTTGAAGAGATCTTTTTCAGCAAACAACCCTAAAAAAGTTTCTAACTTTCCAACTCCTTGGAGTATTTCTAAAAAACCATCTAAAGAGATTTGTCCGCTCTTTTCAAAACGAGCATATTTACTATAAGTCATCCCTATGTGTTGGGCAAACAACTCCTGCGTTTTAAAGCTATTTTTACGGATTTCTTTTATATCTTTAGCCAATGATTTTATAGTTTCTTCTGTTAATTGCATAGTTTTTCTTTTTCGTGCATATTTTACCAAATTGTATCATAAGCAAATAAAAATCAGCACTATAGTAACGATTTATTATTTTGGATTTTCTCTAATTTTAAAACTATTTACATCTATTCACGTATGTAACTTTTCCACTATTCACATCTATTTAATCCTATTTTAGGTAATTTTAGAGTATTATTCACATATAAATACAAGATTAGGGTTTTATGTGAATATAGGAAAAGAAGTCTTAGAAATTTTAAAAGAAGAGATTACAGAAGTTGAATACAAACGCTATATTCAGCATCTTGTCTATGATATAAAAAAATCTACTAGTGATTCGGCTATTTATTATGCACCTAATGCTATTGTAATTAGCTGGATTAAAAATAAATACAGCGAAAAGATAGCACACCTTTTTGAGATTAAAGGTGGTACAAAAGTAAATGTACAAATTACACTCAAAAATACAGTTGATAAAAGAAAAACAAAAAAAGTTTTAGAAGTAAAACAAGGAAGTTCACTTTTAAATCCTTCACACTCTTTTTCTAACTTCATGGTGGGTGGTTCTAACCAGTTTGCTTATGCTGCTGTAAAAAGTGTAAGTGAAAATGCAGGTAATGTCTACAATCCTCTTTTTATCTATGGTGGTGTAGGTCTTGGTAAAACACACCTGATGCAAGCAGCTGGTAATGTTTTTCACAACGAGGGAAAAGTCGTTATATACACTACAGTTGAACAATTTTTAAATGATTTTACACGTAGCATCAGAAACAACACTATGGAACGGTTTCGTGAAAAGTACCGTAAATGTGATGTTCTTCTTATAGATGATATTCAATTTTTATCTAACAAAGAAGGTATTCAAGAGGAATTTTTTCATACCTTTGAAGCCCTTAAAGGAGATGGGAAACAGATTATATTTACCGCTGATAAACATCCTAAAAAAATAGGTGGACTTGAAGCTCGTTTACAATCACGTTTTGAGTGGGGCTTAGTTGCAGATATTCAACCACCTGAACTTGAGACAAAAATCGCAATTATCGAAAAAAAATGTGAAATTAACAAAGTAAAATTATCTAAAGACATTATAAACTATATCGCAACAGTAATTGATAGTAATGTTCGTGAAATAGAGGGTATTTTATCTAAACTACATGCTTACTCTCAACTTATGCATATAGATATTGACCTTAAATTTACAAAAAATGTACTCAAAGATCAAATGCGTGAAAATCGTGAAAATATTGATATGAATATAATTACACAAACTGTTGCAAAAGACCTCAATATTAAACCAAGTGAAATAAAAAGTAAAGGAAGAAGTAAAAATCTTGTTTATGCAAGACGGATAAGTATTTATATATGTCGTGAACTTACCCAAAATACTATGCCTCAACTTGCTCAGTACTTTGGTATGAAAGATCACACAGCTATTTCACATACCATCAAAAAGATTAATGATTTAATCAAAGAAGATGAAGACTTTAGACTAAAAATAGAAGAGTTAACAAATAAAATAACTTCTGTATCTTAATTTTATTCATGAAATCGTCAAAAAAAAGATATAATTGTAAAAGTGAATAGACGTGAATTTAGCTTTATTACTTCATCACGTCATTAAGAGCCTTGTAGTAGGTCTTTAAAGCTATTTTTCACGCTTTCACTAGCACCTACTACTACTTACTAAAATAATATTATATTAGGAAATTTAAATGATACTCACTATATCAAAATCTATACTTGAAAACATCCTTATTCATGCAGGACCTTTTTTAGAAAAAAAAGATACTTCACAAATAACATCTCATATTTATTTAAATGCTTCAAATTCATCTTTAACTATAAAAGCTACCGATTATGAAATAGGTTTTTTAGTAACAACAAATCAAGTAAATATTACTCAAGATGGTGAAATAACTGCAAATGGTAAAAAATTTTTAGATATTGTTAGAATATTAAAAGATGGTGATATTAACTTAGAAGTTAAAAATAATATACTTCATATTCATCAAGCTCACTCTAATTTTAAACTTCCTACTTTTTCATCAAATGAATTTCCAGCATTTCCATCTTATGAAGAAAAGCCGAGAATTTCTATAGAATCTCATACTCTCATAGAGTCTTTAAAGAAAATTACACCAGCTATAGATACAAATAACCCTAAATTTGAGTTAAATGGTGCCCTTATAGACATTAAAAAAGATTTTATAAACTTTGCATCAACTGACACTAGAAGACTCGCTGTAGTTAATTTAAACAATCATAGTGATAATGAACTCTCAATTATTATTCCTAAAAAAGCAATTATAGAAATTCAAAAACTTTTCTTTGATAATATAGAACTTTATTATGATGAAACCAATCTCATAATTCACTCAGAGCAATACACTTTCTTTACAAAACTTATAAATGGAAAGTTCCCAGAATACTCTCGTATTATTCCTAAAGAGATTAAAACAACTCTTTTACTTCCAAAAGCAGTTATGATTGATTCTATTAAACAAATAACTACTATTTCAACAGATGTAAAAATTACATTTTTAAATGAAGTAATTACATTTGAAAGTTTAAGTGATGATAACATTGAAGCTAAAACAGAAATAGGATTTTCTACGGGAATGAGTGAAGCATTTTCACTTGCTATTAATTCAAGATATTTACTTGATTTTTTAAATTCTATAAATAGTTCAGAGTTTACAATAGGACTCAATGAAAATAATCTTCCATTTGTCCTAAGTGATGAAAATTTTAAAACAGTTGTTATGCCAATCGTTATCTAGTTTATAGACTCTTCTTTAGAGTTTATAAATTGTAGTACTTCTTCTGCATTTCCTTTAAAAACAGTAGGAATTTTACTCTTTTTTATTTGATAGTCATACATAGGATCATAATACTCAACTAACATTTTTTTTATAAAAGTTTTGTATAGTTCTATATCTCCAGTTTTTATATGAAGAGATAAAGCATTTTCAAATAACTCTTTAAATTCAAGATACTTTTCATTACCCAAACGTTTTTTCATTTTTATTAAATTTTCTTTTGTAACTTTCGCCCACTCTTCTAAAACATCCTCTTTATAGATAAAAGCATATTTTTTTAAAGCTTGAACGATATACTCTTCTAAAGTTATTTCAACTCTTTTATCTATAGGTGTTTCTAAAATAATTAGCTCTCCATTCATAAAATTTTCATACACTGGTTTTGGTATAAAAGAGCGACCAATATTTTGACTCTCATGTTCTATAACTAGATGTTTATAATTTTTATGATGATGTTGGATTAGTTTATAAGCAAGAGTATTTTCAAAATCAATTTGTGAGGGTTGAGAAGTAGCAAAATTACCAAAAGAAGAACCTCGATGATTTGCAAGTGCTTCTAAATCTATCATATTTTTAAGATTTTTAAGTAAAATAGTTTTTCCAGAACCAGTTCTTCCTCCTAAAATCAATGTTTTAGAACTTGCACTAATATCTAAAGACTCTTGCATTAAATAATTTCTAAAAGCCTTATAACCACCCTTTAAACGAGTTATGTTTATGCCAACATCTTCTAACCAAGCTTGAGAGATTCCAGAGCGTTGCCCTCCACGAAAACAGTAAAGTAAGGCATTTGGATTTTTTTGTAAATACTCTTTCCATTTTTGTATTCGTAGTTCTTGACCTTGCGTTTGTATAAGCTCTTGAGCTAACTTTACAGCGGCTGCATTTCCCTCTTCTTTATATTTTGTTCCAACTAAATGCCGCTCTTTATCTTCTAAAATTGCAATGTTAGTTGCATTTATGAAAGCACCTTTTGTAAATTCTACAGGTGCACGAACATCAAGTAGAGGAGTTTCATTTAAAACAATAGAGAGAAAATCATCTGTAAGTTTCAAAATTATATGACCGTAATTAAATACTGCGTTTGTGGCTGCGTTTGCCCTATACTTTCTAGGTCAAGCCCAACTTTTTTAGTAATCTCTAAAAATTCTTTAACACTCTCTTTTCTAACAACACATAAAAGCCCACCAGAAGTTTGAGCATCACAGAGTATGTCCTGTTGTTCTTCACTCATAGGAGCTATTTTTTTTCCATAACTTGCAAAGTTACGGCGAGTACCACCTGGGACACATCCCATCTCTAAATATTTTTTTACATTTTTTAAAATTGGAACTTTATTATATTCTACAGTTGCACTTATTTTACTTCCCTCACATATCTCACTTAGATGTCCTAACAAACCAAAACCAGTTATATCTGTAATAGCTGTTACACCTTCTAATAAAGAAATCTCTTGACCAATTTTGTTAAGAGTACACATCGCTTCAACCGCAACATCTATGTCGCCATCAGCGATTTTACCTTGTTTTTGTGCAGTTGTAAGTATGCCAATACCAAGTGGTTTTGTTAAAAAAAGCTCACAATCAGGTTCTGCTGTATCGTTGCGTTTAATGTTTTTGTTATCTGCTATACCTGTAACAGCAAGACCAAATATAGGTTCAGGAGAATCAATACTATGTCCACCAGCTAAAGGAATTCCAGCTTCTTCACACACAGCACGACCACCATCAATAACCTCACGAGCTACATCGGCTTCAAGCTTATCTATAGGCCAACCAAAAATAGCAATAGCCATAAGAGGTTTCCCACCCATGGCATATATATCACTGATTGCGTTTGTAGCGGCTATGCGACCAAAAGTAAAAGGATCATCAACAATAGGCATAAAAAAGTCAGTAGTACTCAAAACTGAAGTACCATTTCCTAAGTCAAACGCGGCGGCATCATCTTTTGTGTCATTTCCCACTAAAAGGTTAGGATAAAGGATGTACTCTCGATTACTTTTTAAGATACTATCAAGCAGTTTTGGACTTATCTTGCACCCACAGCCTGCACCGTGAGAATATTGGGTTAGTTTTATATTTTTCATACTATAATCATAGCCTTATAGAGTATAAATAAAGGTAAAAGATGCAAAAGAACATCATAGAAATTCCAAACTATAAAAGCATAACACTAACTAACATTGTATTAGATTATAACGGAACCATTGCAAAAGATGGCATTTTAAAAGAAGAGTTACAAATATTACTTCCAAAACTTTTAGAGATATATAAAGTACATGTTATTACAGCAGATACTTTTGGAAGTGTAAAAAAAGAGCTTAAAGATTTTGATGTTCTTGTAAAAGTATTAAAGAGTGACAATCACACTCAAGAAAAAGCTGATTATGTAAAGAGTTTAAATGAAAAAAATTGTGTAGCAGTTGGCAATGGTGCAAATGATAAACTTATGTTAAAAATTGCAGAAGTTGGCATTGCTTTACTTGGTGATGAAGGGTGTAATTTGGAGACATTGGTAGCAAGTGATATAGTATGTAAAAGCATAAGCGAAGCTTTAGAACTGTTTATATATAAAAAACGCTTAATTGCCACACTTAGAATTTAAGTGCTTGTATAATTATAAAATAAAACGATACAATAGCCTTAATAAAATCTATACATTGAAAGTAAAAATATGATAAACGAAAATGAACTATTTGAAATATTTCCTTGGGATAAAAATTTTGATACTGGCATAGAAAAAATTGACGAGCAACATAAAGTACTTGTAAATATTCTTAATAAACTAGCCGCCCATTTAGCAAATCTTTCTGATGAGTTTGAATTAAACGAGATATTTGATGAATTAGCAGATTATGCAGATTTTCATTTTAAGACCGAAGAGGGAATTTGGAGTCAATATTTTGTAGATGATGTATGGTTCTTAGAGCATGAAAAAACACATGAATCTTTTATAGATGATGTGGTAAAAATGAAAGAGAACAAAGCTAATAAAGATTTTGACGAAGTTATTTACGACATCGTTTTGTATCTGGCAAAATGGTTAGCTTATCATATACTTGACACCGATAAAAGAATGGCAAAAGTCGTTTTTGCAGTTAAAAATGGTGACACACTTCAAGAAGCAAAAAACCACTCTGTAGCAGATATGGGTGGTTCAATGCAAACACTCATAGAAACTGTTTTAAATATGTACAGCGACATCTCTACAAGAACACTTGATTTAATGCGAGAAAAATCACTAAGACTCAGAGTAGAACACAAACTTAAAATTAGTGAAGATAGATGGAAGTTTATTTTAGAGAGTAATCATGAAAATATTTGGGATTGGGATGTTAAAAATAATACTTTTAAAAGCTCCCAACAAGATGTTGACAACATACTAGATAAAGCATTGACTTACTATGGAAATGAAGTAAAAATTCATCCTGATGATTTAGAAGAGACTAAAAAAGAGTTTTTAAAGCATTTGAATGGGGAAACTGAATTTTATAGTAGAAAACATAGACTTTTAAATAAAAATGGTGCTTGGTCGTGGGTTTTTAGTCGTGCAAAAGTAGTTAGTAGAGACAAGGATAATAAAGCATTACGAATGGTTGGAACTAACAGTGATATTACACAAAGAGAAGTTGCTTCTATTATTTATAAAAACAGTAGTCAGGCTATGTTTATCTCAGATACTCACAATAAAATCATTAGTGTAAACCCTGCGTTTGTAGAAATAACAGGTTATGATGAAAGTGATGTTATAGGTAAAGATCCTAAAATTTTAGCCTCTGGTGATATGCCTGAACACTTTTATAAAAATATGTGGTTTGAGCTTAGGAAAAATGCACAATGGCATGGTGAAATAATAAATCAAAAAAAAGATGGAACAACTTTTATAGAAGATTTAAGTATAAATGCTGTTAAAAATGAAGAAAATGAAGTGGATCACTATGTTGCTCTCTTTGTAGATATTACAGATAAAAAAAGAGCAGAAGATATAATTCAAGAACATGCCCATTTTGATGCTTTAACAAAGTTAGCAAATAGACATACCTTTAATACACATCTTTCTCAAGAGATTATAAGGTCAAAACGCACAAAGAGTCCTTTTGCTGTACTCTTTATAGATTTGGATCATTTTAAAGATGTCAATGATAATTTTGGGCATACTATGGGTGATGATGTTTTAGTTGAAGCATCATATAGAATCAAAAAAGAGATTAGAAATTCAGATATTTTATCACGTTTTGGTGGAGATGAATTTACTTTAATTGTTACAAATATTACAGATATGATATCTTTGGAAAGAATCTCTAAAAATATTATAAGAAGTATAAAAAAGCCATTTATCTTAGATGAAAATAATATTTATCTCTCAGCTAGTATCGGGATTACTCTTTATCCTGATGATGCAAAAGATGCGGTTACCTTAGTTAAAAACGCAGATCAAGCAATGTATGAAGCAAAACAAACAGGTCGCAGTCGTTTTCAGTATTTTACAAAAAATATGCAAGAAAAAGCTCAAGTTAGACAAAAACTATTGAGTGATTTACATGATGCAATAGAGCTTGAGCAATTAGAAATGTACTATCAGCCAATTGTAAATTTGAAAGACAATAAAACTCTCAAAGCAGAAGCTTTAATACGATGGAATCACCCCAAAGAAGGAATAATTTATCCAGATAGTTTTATACCATTGGCTGAACAGTCTGGTCTAATTTTAGAGATTGGTAACTGGGTATTTAAAGAGTCAGCACAGCAAGCCCATATATGGAAGGATAAGTATACTATTGATTTTAAAGTTAGTATAAACAAATCTCCTGTGCAGTTTAAATCTACACATGAAATAAGTTCTTGGATAGATTATTTAAATGAGATTAATTTAGATACAAATAATATTATTGTAGAAATAACAGAAAATTTATTGATGGGTTATAGTACTCAAATAGAAAATAAACTGCTTCAGTTTAGAGATGTAGGAATAGAAGTTTCGCTAGATGATTTTGGAAAAGGATACTCTTCGCTCTCATATTTAAAACGATTTCATATAGATTATATAAAAATAGATAAGTCCTTTGTAGATAATTTAGTCATATCACAACAAGATAAAATTTTATGTGAAGCGATGATAGTCATGGCTCACAAGTTAGATATAAAAGTTGTTGCTGAGGGGATAGAGACTCAAGAGCAACTAGATATATTAACAAATATGGGTTGTGATTATGGACAAGGCTATATTTATGCAAAAGCATTAAAAGCAAGGGATTTTGAAAAGCAGTTTTTAATATGAGCTAGTTAATAAACTCTACTACTTCATCAAAGCTAAGTCGAAGCTGTTTTGACTGTGGATTTATTCTATAACCAAAGGGTAAAACAAGAGATAGTTGGTGTTTACTAGGGTCAAGTTCTAAAAGCTTTTCAACATTTTCTTTCTCAAATCCTTCTATCGGACAAGAGTCTATACCTATAAATGCAGCAGCACTCATCATATTACCAGCAGCAATATAAGACTGTTTTGAGGTCCAGTTATAAATATTTTCATCACTACTAAGTATTTTTTCTAGGTGTGAAGCATAGAGTCCCATATACATATCTAAAGACTCTTGAGGCATTTCTCGTCTTTTAAATCTTTTCTCCACTTCACCAGATTCAACTTTTGTACTTTGAATACCAGCTAACACTATAACAAGATGAGAACAAGATGTTATTTGTGCTTGGTTCCAGCAAAGTGGCTTGATTTTTTCTTTAAGTGCATCATTTGTGATAACTAAAAATTTCCAAGCTTCCATACCAAAAGAAGAGGGTGATTTTCTTCCTGCTTCGAGGATAAATGTAATCTCTTCATCAGAGATTTTTTTAGTTTCATCAAATAACTTACAGGCATGTCTAAAATCCATCGCTTTGCTAAAATCGTTAATCATGTTTTTCCTTAGTCGTTTTTTTCTAGTTGAACATCGATAGAGAGTGCTTCAACACCATCTTCGATTTCTTTTTTAATTTTAATGGCTTTTACACCCATGTATTTTTTAACCACTTCAATGATTTCTGCTTTCATTTGTTCCATAAAAGGAAAAGCATCAGTGTTGTTTCTATCCGACATAATGGCGATTGTGAGTCTATCCTTAGCAGTTTTTGCACTACTTTTTTTATTGAAAAATGAAAACATTATGAAAACATCTCCTTGATTTTTTGTATTAGACCATTTTCAGGTTCTTCTACATTTTCTAAAGGTACTTCCTCTCCGCAAAGACGAGCAGCTATTCTGACATAAGCTCTACCTGCCGCTGAGTTTGCATCTAAAATGATAGGTTTTCCTTGGTTAGAAGCATCGATGATACCTTTGTCTTCAGGAATTTTTCCAATAAGTGGTATATTTAAGATGTCTAAGATGTCTTCACTCGCTAGCATTTCGCCACTTTGTACCATCTTAGGATTAATTCTGTTGATTATAAGGTATTTAAGAACCTCACTGCCATCTTTTACTTTTTGGCTTTTTGAATCTAAAATTCCAATAGCACGATCAGCATCACGGATAGAAGAAACTTCGGGATTTACAACTACGATAGCACGATCAGCAAACTCGATAGTATGCTCATACCCAGACTCGATTCCTGCTGGTGCATCAAGGATAACATACTCAAAATCAGCACTTAAATCTGTTACGAGTTTAAGGATTTTTTCTGAGTTTAAAACAGACTTATCTTTTGTTTGTGAAGCTGCCAAGAAGTGAAGATTTGGACTCATTTTACTTTTTATGAGAGCTTGCTTTAGACTTACTTCACCATCCATCACTTGAACCATATCAAAAACAACACGATTTTCAAGTCCTAAAATCATATCTAAATTACGTTGACCGATGTCGAAGTCTACTACAACACATTTTTTGTTGTTAAGTGCGATACCAAGTCCTATATTTGCTGTTGTAGTCGTTTTTCCAACGCCACCTTTTCCACTAATTACTGCAATTATTATGCCCACTTTGTCTCCTTTAGTACAGGTGTTATTCTGATTTCATTATTTATAAGTTCTACACGGTTGAGTTTTTCTTGTAAGTGTTTGTTATCCACTTCAACTTCGTGAAAAACAATGTTTGCTTTAGGTGAGGCTTGTAACATCATAAAGTTACCATTACACCTGATATCACCATCGACGATTTGAGTTACAATGAGATTACCCTCGATACTAATACTTCCACCACTATTTACACGGCTGAGTAAAAGTAAATCTCCCTTGATTTTTAACTCTTGTCCACTACGAACGAGTTTGTCAATTACTTTTAGATTATCTTGAATTTTTTCTACTGGTTTCTTTATTTCTTCTTTTGTTTCTTGAAGAAGATTTAAACTATTTTTATTTGTTTTTACTTTTGGTAGGTCGGTATTGACTATATATTTTAAATTTTTCTCTTTGAGATAGTTATGTATTTCTTCACTCACATTTCCATTTATACTTATGAGATGATTTGTAAATATTATGTAGTTTTTGTTAAAAAAGGAGATAAATTCGTCCTCTTTTTCTAATGTAACTTCAAATACTTTAACCGAATACTGTTTTGTAAGCAATGATTTTTCCCTTAAAATAATAATCTTTGCAATCTTATCTTGATTATAATTATATGTTAATTAAAAAAGCACTTTATGTCAATATGCAATATTTTTTATGTTGATAAAAAATTTAAGTTAGGATTAGAATAAAAAAGGAGTTGTGATGCTTTTGGGTAGATGTCCTTATTGTTCTGATGGAGAGATAGAAGTAAGAGACAAGGAGGTGAGCGGGAAAAAAGTAAAACTTTATGCATGTACAAATGCAAACTGGAAAACCGAAGACGGAGAGATGTATGAACTTACTTCTAACTCTACTTGTGATTATAGATTATGGCAAAATTCTTTAGCAAAGTATGGAAAGTGGCTTAGTTATAAAGAGGTACGAGAACTTTTGAGTGAAGGGGAGCTTGAAGTAGAACTTTTAAGTAAAAAATATGGTAAAAAAGTTTACTACAATAAATATATAACACTCAATCAAGAGTATGGAGTAAGCATAATTTGGGAGTAATTTTGTTAAAATTAATCTATGTTAAAACAATATCAAGAAGCTATAGAAAATAGTAATATTATTTCCAAAACAGACATAAACGGTATTATCACTTTTGTGAATGATGAGTTCTGTAAAATATCTGGTTATTCCAAAAAAGAACTTATTGGTAAAAATCATAATATAGTTAGACATCCTGATGTTCCCGCATCAAACTTTAAACTTCTTTGGCAGATGATAAAAGCAAAAAAAATATATAAAAATACTGTGAAGAATCTAGCAAAAGATGGCTCAACTTTTTATGTAAATACTACAATTATCCCTATTGTAGATAAAAATGGCAAAATTTTAGAATTTATAGCTATTCGTTATGATGTGACACAGGAGATATTTTATAAACACTCGTTAGAGAAAAAAGAGAGTGAACTTGAAGAATTAAATAAAGAACTAGAGATGAGGATAAAGGCTAAAACTAGAGAGTTAAAAGAACTTAATGAAACTTTAGAGTTGCGCATAAAGGAGGAAATAAAGAAAAATGAAGCAAAACAAAAGGTGATGTTTTGGCAATCGCGCTTTGCCTCTATGGGTGAGATGCTTGCAAACATCGCCCATCAGTGGAGACAACCCCTTACAGAGTTAAATTTAACTCTCTTTAGTCTAAAAAAAGCAGCATTTAATTCAGACCATGATGAGATAGAAAATCTTTACTTTGACAGTAAAGATATTATTAAAAATATGTCTAACACAATTGAAGATTTTTCAAACTTTTTTAAACCTGATAAAGAGAAGCAACATTTTATGCTTAAAGAGAGTGTAGAAGAAGCCATTCATATTTTAGATAGAGTTTTGAAAAAAGATATGATTGATATTAAAATAAGTTCTGAAGATGTAGAGGTTTTGGGGATAACAAATGAATTTACACAAGTCATAGTAAATTTACTTAAAAATTCCAGAGATGCTTTTGTAGAAAATGGTGTGCTTATTAGAGAAATCAGTATTAGAGTCAGTAAAGAGAATGGTTTTGCTTTTGTTATGGTTGAAGATAATGCAGGGGGCATAAAAGAAAAAGAAAAATATAAAATATTTGAGCCTTATTTTACGACTAAACATACAAGTCAAGGAACAGGACTTGGACTTTTTATGTCCAAAATGATTTGTGAAAAAGGTTTCAATGCCTCTCTTGATGTCAGTTCAAAAAAAATGATGACAAAATTTGTTATCAAAATCCCACTAGAGAAATATGATGAGAAATAAATTTTTAAAATCTTTACGTGTTTTACTTGTTGAAGACGAGGGGACACTCTCAAAGCTTTTTAAAAATGCTATTGGAGATAGTTTTTATAGCTTTAGTATTGCAAATGATGGTGAAGAGGGCTTAGAACTTTTTAAAAAAATAACACCAGATATTGTCATTACCGATATTATGATGCCAAAAAAAACAGGACTTGAGATGGCAAAAGAGATAAAAGAGATGGATGCAAAAGTACCTATTATCATCCTGAGTGCTTTTAGTGAAACAGATAAGTTTTTAATGGCGATAGATGTGGGTGTGGTGAAATATTTTATTAAACCTTTTGATCCAGATGAATTGTTGGAATACATAGAGTCTATTGAAGGTCTATTTGGTGATAGAGCGATAGTGTTAAAAGATGATTTTATTTACAACAAAACAAAAAAAGGACTCTATAGAAAAAATAGATATATTACTTTAAGTAAAAAAGAAAAAGAATTTTTGCAGTTTATTATAGAGAATGTTGACTATGCAGTTAGTGATGAGAAGATTAAAAAAATTCTCTGGAATGTTGAAGTGAGTGATGAGAGGCTGAGAACATTTATCAAACGATTTCGGGAGAAAACTTCAAAAGATTTGATAAAAAATGTTAAAGGAGAAGGCTACCGGATTATGGTAGCCTAAATTGTATTATTTTGTATATAACTCACTATTTGGATGATATGGTTTAGAGATTGTAGGTTCTTTTACTTTTTTTGTATCGTAGTGAACGATATCATCTGCCTGAAGTGCAGCTAGTGTTAAAGTCATTGCTAATATAATTTTTGTCATTGTTTTTTCCTTGGTTTGAGCCAATCAGACTCTAGATTTTTTAAATCAGACAAAATTTGTCTTATTTAAATTTGAGCGAAGTATAACTGATAATCATTTTCAGTTTCATGATATATATCAAGAAAATGAAATTTTTATCTCCAGACTATATTAAGTGATTTTGATAACTTTGTTTCGTCAAAAATTGTAGAAGGGTCACTGAGGTTTGCTATGTTATCTCCAGTGTTTAAAAACTTTTGAATATAGTAGTTGTTTTTATAACCTCTATTTTTAAGGTCATTTATAATTGTATTGACATCATCAACATTAAGTAGGTCATTGTGAAGGGTTGTTCTTACTTCAAATTTTATATCACTTGTAATAAGAAGATTGAGTGTTTTAGAAAATTCATCATATTTATTTGAGTGGGTAATATTTTGATATTTATTTAAAGGGGCTTTATAATCAAGTGCTACATAATCAAGTAGCTTTAGTTTGAGTAACTTTTCTATGGAGTTGTGGTTAGTGCCATTTGTATCGAGCTTTATTAAAAAGCCTAACTTTTTTATCTGCTTACAAAACTCTACTAGCTCATGTGAAGTAGCTTCTCCACCAGAGAGAACAACTGCATCTAAAAGATTAATTCTTGTTTTTAAAAACTTCAAAACATCAAAGTAGCTGTATTGACCATCTTTAGAAAATACAATATCCTTGTTGTAGCAAAAATCACATCGCATATTGCATCCACTAAACCAAATTATACAAGCTAGATGCTCTGGAAAATCAAGATGTGTAAATTTTGTTATGTCATAAATAACCTTAGTGTTCAATAAATTGTTTTCTCTGTTTGTGCTCACCGGTTTTACCAACATTAAAACTCTCAACAGGTCTATGATAACCCATAACTCTAGTATAAACTATACATTTTTGTCTTTTATCTCCAAATCTTTTTAAAAACTCTGCTTTACTCATTTTGTAGTCCTTATGTTTATTTAACTAGATTTTTTGAGAAACTCCCGGAGTCTAATCAGAGGAGCTTCTCAAAAAATCTAGTTAGTTATGAAACCTCTAATTTTATATTTTCACTTCTTTCAATCAGTTCTTCATCACACTTAGGGCAATACTCATGTTCTCCCGATATATATCCATGTTTTGGACATACTGAAAAAAGAGGTGTTACTGTGATGTATGGAAGTCGAAAATTAGAGATTACATTTTTAACTAACTTTCTACAAGCCTCAGTTGAGCTTACTTTTTCTTGCATATACAAGTGAAGAACTGTTCCTCCGGTATATTTTGTTTGCAAATCATCTTGAAGTGTAAGGGCTTCAAAAGGGTCACTTGTTAAATCAACAGGTAATTGAGATGAGTTTGTGTAGTATATGTTCTCATCCATTCCAGCTTGGATAATTTTATCTCCATATCTCTTCTTATCTTCTTTGGCAAATCTATATGTAGTACCCTCAGCCGGTGTGGCTTCAAGATTGTATAGATTGCCTGTACCTTCTTGAAATGTAATCATTTTATCCCGCATATGATTTAAAATCTCAGTCGCAAAAGCTATGCCAGAATCAGAACTTATATCATCATTGCCATCTGTAAAGTTTAAAATCATCTCATTGATACCATTTACACCGATGGTTGAGAAGTGATTGTTAAATCCAGGCAAATATCTTGAAGTATAAGGAAAGAGACCTCGATCAAACATATCTTGGATAAAAACTCTTTTTTTCTCAAGAGTTGATTTTGCATGATTCATAAGTTGATCTATGCGAAGAATCAAAGCCTCTTTGTCTTCTTTGTATAGATAGCCAAGTCTTGCCATGTTTAGTGTAACAACACCTATGCTTCCCGTCATCTCAGCACTACCAAAAAGGCCACCACCGCGTTTAAGCAGTTCTCGTAAGTCAAGTTGTAATCTACAGCACATACTTCTAACATGACCTGGTTTATATGCCTCTGTATTTTCTACAAGTTTTCCATTCTCATCGCGTTTATATTGACTTCCTATAAAGTTTTGAAAGTATGAAGAGCCAACTTTCGCAGTATTCTCAAAAAGAAGGTCTGTATTTTCTCCATACCAGTCAAAATCTTCTGTGATATTTACAGTAGGAATAGGAAAAGTAAAAGGTTGTCCTGTTTTATCACCCTCTGTCATAATCTCATAGTAGGCTTTGTTGATTTGATTCATCTCTTTTTGAAAATGTTTATAAGTCATATCTTCAAGTTTCTCACAACCACGTTCACTTGCTTCGCTTTGAAGTTCACTGTCTAAAAAGTTTTTCAAGAGGTGTCTCTGTTTTCTTGTGGGAATCTGATCTTTTAAATCATCTGGTACTGTCCAGTCAATAGTTATATTTGTAAAAGGAGACTGACCCCAACGAGCAGGAACATTTAGGTTATATACAAAACTACGAATTGCTTTTTTAATATCTTTGTATGCTAGTTTGTCTTTAAAAACATAAGGAGCAAGATATGTATCAAATGATGAAAAAGCTTGAGCACCAGCCCATTCACTTTGTAGTATTCCTAAAAAGTTTGCCATCTGTCCCAGTGCTTCACGAAAATGTTTTGGAGCATCACTTTCAACTCTTCCTCTCACACCGTTAAAACCTTCATCAAGAAGTGCACGAAGACTCCACCCCGCACAATATCCAGTTAAACAATCTAAATCGTGAATATGATAGTCTCCATTTCTATGTGCATATCCTTCCTCTTTAGAGTAGATTTTATCGAGCCAATAATTTGCTATAACTTTCCCTGCAGTGTTATTTACTAGACCTGCATTTGAATATCCAGTATTAGAGTTTGCTTTGATTCTCCAATCATTTCCGCTAATATACTCTTCTATAGTTTGTGTAGAATTTATGTAAGTAGTGTCTTCTTCTAAAAGAGTGTCTCTTTGCATCTTATGCATATGACGGTAGAGGATAAATGAACGCATTATTTCAAAGTATCTGCCTCTATATAACTCTTGTTCTATAGAATCTTGAATATCTTCTACGGCGACTGTTCTTTTACTTTGTAATTTATTGAGTACATTAAAAAATATTGAACTATCATAAGTTGTATGCTCACTTTTAAAAGCTTTTTTAATTGCATCATCAATCTTAAAAGATTGAAATTCTTTGTATGTGCCATCTCTTTTTAAAATATACTCAACCATCCGCCACTCCTAAAATGTATCGGTATTTTATAGCATCATTAGTTAAGAACTGGTAATAATTTCTGTCACTATTTTGTCACTTTACATAAAAATGATTTGGATTAATAATACTTTTACATTATATTTGATATAATTCGCATCCGCTTTACTGTTTTAACAGAAAAAGAGTATTTCTATCTTTATATATACTATATAGATACAAGTATTGGCGAGTAAAAATTTACTAGCCTACAAACAGTAAAGACTTAAGAGTAAAGGACTTTCAATGAAAGTAAGAGCTTCAGTTAAGAAGATGTGTGATGATTGTAAAGTTGTCAAAAGAAAAGGCATTGTTAGAGTAATCTGCAAAGTTAAAAAACATAAACAGAGACAAGGATAACCATGGCTCGTATATCTGGTGTTGATTTACCTAAAAAGAAAAGAATAGAGTACGGTTTAACGTACGTTTATGGAATTGGTTTACATGCTTCTCGTCGTATTTTAGACGCTACAGGCATTGACTACAATAAAAAAGTTTTTGAACTAAATGAAGCTGATGTAGCTGCAATTACTGCTGAAATCCGTGCCAACCATATGGTTGAAGGTGATTTACGTAAGAAAGTAGCTATGGACATCAAAGCACTTATGGATTTAGGTTCATATCGTGGTCTTCGTCACCGTCGTGGTCTTCCATGTCGTGGTCAAAAAACTAAGACAAATGCGCGTACTCGTAAGGGTAAACGCAAAACTGTCGGCGCTGCGTAAGGATTGATAGATGGCAAAAAGAAAAGCTGTTAGAAAAAAAGTAGTAAAGAAAAATATTGCACGTGGTGTATGCCACATTGCTGCATCATTTAACAATACACTTGTAACGATTACAGACGAAATGGGTAACATGATTGCTTGGAGCTCAGCTGGTTCATTAGGCTTTAAAGGTTCTAAAAAATCAACTCCATTTGCTGCACAAGCTGCTGTTGAAGATGCAGTAGCAAAAGCACAAGTACATGGTATTAAAGAACTTGGTATTAAAGTTCAAGGTCCTGGTTCTGGTCGTGAGACTGCAACTAAAGCAGTTGGTGCTATTGAAGGTATTCGCGTTACATTTATGAAAGATGTTACTCCATTACCACACAACGGTTGTCGCGCACCTAAGCGTCGTAGAGTTTAAGGAGATTACTGATGGCAAGATATAGAGGTCCAGTAGAAAAAATCGAAAGAAGATTCGGTGTAAGCCTTAACCTTAAAGGTGAGCGTCGTTTAGCAGGTAAATCTGCTTTAGAAAAAAGACCTTACGGTCCTGGTCAACATGGTCAAAGACGTAAGAAAGTTTCTGAGTATGGTTTGCAACTTAATGAAAAGCAAAAAGCAAAATTCATGTATGGTGTTTCTGAAAAACAATTCCGTGCACTATTTGTTGAAGCAAAAAGAAGAACAGGTAATACAGGAACAAACCTTATTACACTTATTGAAAGCAGATTAGACAATGTTGTTTATAGAATGGGATTCGCATCTACTCGTAGATTTGCTCGTCAACTTGTAACTCATGGTCACATTCTGGTTGATGGTAATAAGCTTGATATTCCTTCTTACCGTGTTAAAGCGGGTCAAAAGATTGAAATCAAAGAAGCAAGTAAAACAAATGCCCAAATTGTTCGTGCTATAGAGCTTACAAACCAAACTGGTTTAGCTCCATGGGTTGATATTGATGCAGAGAAAGTATTTGGTATCTTTACTCGTTTACCTGAACGTGATGAAGTTGTTATTCCAGTTGAAGAACGTTTAATCGTTGAGCTTTACTCTAAATAATAGTTAATTAAAAGGGCGTTTAAGATATGAAAAAGATTAAAACAACTCCTCTAGCTCCACAAGAGTTTGAGGTAGAACAGATTAGTGAGTATGAAGCTAACATTATTGCATTTCCATTTGAAACTGGATATGCAATCTCTTTAGCTCATCCACTTCGCCGTTTTCTATTAAGTAGCTCAGTTGGTTATGCTCCTATCGCTATTAAAATCGAGGGTGCAAAACATGAATTTGATTCAGTTCGTGGAATGCTTGAAGATATTTCAGATTTTATTTTAAATCTTAAAGAAATTCGCTTCAAACTTAACAATGATTCAACAGAAGAAGAAGTAAACTATAGTTTTGCTGGTCCATGTACTATTACAGGTAAAGACCTTAGCAGTGATGAAGTTGAAATAGTAACTCCAGATGCTCCACTTGCAACTCTAAATGAGGATTCTACACTTAACTTTAGTATAAAAATTGCTAAAGGTATCGGCTATGTGGCTAGTGAAGATACTTATGAAACTCTTGAAGATGGTTATATCGCACTAGATGCTTTTTTTACTCCGGTAAGAAGTGCAACTTATAAGATTGAAAATATACTTATAGAAGATAATCCTAATTTTGAAAGAGTTATTATGAACATTAAAACTGATGGTCAAATTTCTCCTGTAGATGCATTTAGAAACTCTTTAGAAGTTATGTATGCACAACTTGCTGTATTTAATTCTGAAATAAGCATCAAAGCACCTGCAACTATTGAGAGAGTTGAAGAATCAGCTGATCTTAAAAAACTAGCTACAAGTATAGATAGTTTAGGTTTAAGCGCTCGTAGTTACAACTGTTTAGATCGTTCAAACATTAAACTTGTGGGTGAGATTACACTTATGAGTACAAATGACTTGAAAAATGTTAAAAATCTTGGAAAAAAATCATACGATGAAATCGTAGAAAAAGTTCAAGAGTTTGGCTATGGCGTTGGTGCTGATTTAGCTGATGATGTAGTCGCTGCATTAAAAAAGAAAATAGAAGCCGTACAGGCTTAATAAGAGGATATAGATATGAGACACCGTCATGGATATCGTAAACTAGGTCGTACAAGTGCTCACCGTGCTGCACTTCTTAAGAACCTTAGTATTGCGTTAATAGAACATGGTAAAATCGAAACTACTGCTATAAAAGCAAAAGAGTTACGTTCATACGTAGAAAAACTTATCACAACTGCTGGTAAAAATGACTCTAATGCACATAGATCAGTATTTGCTGCGCTTCAAAGTAAAGAAGCTACAAAAACTTTAGTAAATGAAATTGCTCCAAAGTACGTTGACCGTGCTGGTGGATACACAAGAATTACTAGAACAAGAATCCGTCGTGGTGATGCTACGACTATGGCATTCATCGAATTAGTATAATTACTTTTTTCTAAAACAACGAGGCATTAGCCTCTGCGTTTGACTCTTTAAAACACTTCCCAATTCTAAAATACTTTGATAAATAGGACTTACAATGAGTAATTTCGCATTTGGAACTTACCGCATAACTGACCAAAACCCACAACATATTCAAGCCCTTCGTGATGCTATTGACTCTGGTATAACTATGATAGACACTTCAAGTAACTACATGGATGGTTCAGCGGAGATGGCTATAGCACTTGCGTTTAGAGAGTTTGATGATGCAAGAAAGGCAAATGTTGAGATAGTTAGTAAATACGGCTATATTCAAGGGACAAATATGCTCTTTCACAAAGAAGAGCCTTACAAGGGTGTTGTTGAGTTTAGCGAACACTGTTTTCACTCCATCGCTCCCTCCTTTATGCAAGAGCAACTTACAAAGTCACTGCTGCGTTTAGAGAGAGATAAGCTTGATTGTTATCTTATTCATAACCCTGAGTATTATATTTTAGATGCACTCAATAAAAACGCAGATAAAGACTCTACTCTTGATGAGATGTATAAACGCATCTATGAGGCATTTGTCGGACTTGAAGAAGAGGTAAAAAAAGGAAGAATAGGTGCTTATGGTATCAGTTCAAATAGTTTTGCAAAAGCACAAAGTGACCCTGAATTTTTGCCCTATGAAGATCTTATAACTTTAGCTGACAAGGCAAGTGAAACAGTAGGTAATGACACTCACAACTTTACAACTATACAATTTCCTCTTAATATCTTAGAAAAAGAGGGACTCAAATGTGCGACATGGGCAAAAAGTAATGGTCTGAGAGTTTTGGCAAATCGTCCACTCAATGCACAAAAAGATGGACATATGTACCGTTTAGCTGATTATGAGGAGAGTGCTTCGTACTACAATTATTTGAATGAGCTTTTAGATATATGTGATAATGAAACTTTAAAATCACTGTATAATCTTTTTGAAGAGTTGGATGTTAATCGTCATAAATTTGGTTGGATTGGTGATTTTGACTCATTTTTGTATGGACAAATTTTGCCACACATTAGAAAGTCATTGGAAGGACTAGATGAAGATAGTTTATCATCTATGCTTACTTCCATTGATTTATTTTTTGTAGAATACAGAAAAATGGTGAGTTATGAGTGTACTCTAAAAACAAGAACAGAGTTAGAAGAAAGTTTTGAGGGGTGTGAAAACACACTTCAAGAGTGTGCAATAAACTTTTTAAGTCAAAGCGGAAGTGTTGATTATATACTCGTTGGAATGAGAAAACCATCGTATGTTCATGAAATACTTGCATTAAAGTAATTTTATAGTTAAAATATTTAGGTCATGTTAAGCTAATTTGTCATATTTTACACTTACAAAATAAAATAGACAATTTAAAAGGAAAAAAATGATCCCATTTTCTGATGAAGAATTATTAGAGCCTGTTAAAGCTGTAATAAGAAAAGTACAACCCTCTTTAGCACTTGATGGTGGCGATATAGAGTTTATTACCGTAAAAAACTCTACTGTGTATGTGCAACTTAAAGGTGCCTGTGTAGGGTGTGGAAGTAGTGGAACTACTTTAAAGTATGGTGTTGAACGCCAACTTAGAATGGATATTCATCCAGAGTTATGTGTAGTTAATGTGCCTTTTGGTATGGAAAATGATTTAGATAATCTTTAATAATAGAATACACCACACTTATGCTTTAGCAACGGTGGTATCGGCATTTAGTGCCAGAAAAGAGAGACATGAGTACAGTAAGTAAATTCAAAATATTATCACAAGCAAAAGATAGTTTTACAAAAGCAGAGTATAAAACAGCTCTTGAAAAGTTTGCTACAGTGTTACAAAATTACCCGAACTCTAAAGAAGCATATAATGGTGTAATACTTTCAGAGATGGCTATGAGTGGAGAGAATGGTGCTGAAGCATTGTTTGATTATTATGAAATTTTAAAAGATGAAGATAAAGAATCAGCAGATAGTATCATGGAAGAGATTTTAAGAAATCTTAATGGCTCACTTGATAAGCTTAGCGAAGTTTTTGCAGAACCACTAAGAGATAGACTTGAACTTGAAGATGGGATTCTCTACCAAGACTTTATCGCTATTTTAGATACTGGGGTAAGCTTTAAAGAAACTTTTGAAAATATCATGTTTTCAACTCGTGTTATTATCACAGAAAAAGATGACTTTATCGACTTTTTAGATAAACTCATTGAAAATGATTTTGCTGAGATGGCACTGACTTACTTAGAAAATGCTTTGAGTATTTATCCAAGCGATAAACTTCTTCACAAACTTTTAAAAAAACTCTCAAAAGGGCAACTGAGTGAAAATTGAGTTACCAGACCAAGAGTACAGATTTGTTACAGAAAACTCTCAAAAGTGTGACAAAGAAACCGCATTTGTGCTCACCGCGCAAAATACAAAGTACTTAGAAAATGCAAAAGAGAACAATGCCCACTCTATTATCAAAATAGAAGATATAGCGGAACTTTTTGGTGTTAACAAAATCAAGATAGTTGGCATAACTGGAACAAATGGTAAAACAACGACAGCGAGTGCCATGTACTCCTTTTTACTTGATTTGGGCTACAAGTGTGCTATGCAAGGAACACGTGGGCTTTTTATGAACGATGAAGTAGCCGAGGGTAAAACACTTACAACACCTTCTGTTTTAAACACTTATAAGCATATCTACCAAGCTGTTAGTGCTGGATGTGAATACTTTATCATGGAAGTAAGTTCTCATGCGATAGTGCAAAAAAGAGTTGAAGGTTTGCCCTTTGCTCTGAAAATATTAACAAATATCACACAAGACCATTTAGATTATCATAAAACTCTTGGTGAGTACACAAGTGTAAAGAACTCTTTTTTCCAAGATGAAGGCAAAAAACTTATCAACCGTGATGAAGATAAGGCTGCGTTTAATTTTAAAAATGCTTATACTTATAGTATTGAGAATCCTTCAACTTACAGACTCATGGCATATTCGCTAAATGACGGAAGTAGTGGCATTATTCAACATTTTCAAGAGATAGTCCCTTTTACAGCTTCTACACATGGTTTTTTTAATCTTTATAATCTAATGGCGGCCATTGCTGGTGTGCATCTCATTACGGATAAATCACTTGAAGAGATTGCAGAGGTAGTTGATAACTTTGCAGGAGTGAGTGGTCGTATGGAACAAGTGTGTCAACTTCCAAATGTTATCGTTGATTTTGCACATACACCAGATGGAATGCAACAAGTTCTTAATGCCCTAAAAGAAAAAGACCTTATAGTTGTTTTTGGAGCAGGTGGCGATAGAGACCAGAGTAAACGCCCACTAATGGGAAGAGTTGCAGCATCTTTAGCTAAAAAAGTTTTTATTACAAGTGATAATCCTCGACATGAAGACCCGCAGGTCATAGCAAATGACATTTTAAGAGGTATAGAAGATAGAAGTAATGTTGTGGTTGAGCTTAACAGAAAAAAAGCGATACAACTTGCACTTGATTCTCAAGAAGATGAAGAGGTAGTCGTGATTTTAGGCAAGGGCGATGAGACTCATCAGATAATTTACGATGAAAAATTTCCTTTTGATGATAGAGAAGTTGTTCGAGAGTTATTAAATATTTAGCTTAAGGATAAGAACTTCTTCTTTCTCCTTAGACTATTAGCTCAGAATTTTGATATAATTCCGTAAAAATATCAAGGAAAATTCTTATGGGAATCCCTCAACCGGCATTTTATATCTTTAAATGCGAGCAATCAGCTCCTCCAGGTATGCCAAAACCATCGTGCGTAACACAGGAAACACAAGGTTTATTTCAACACTTAGCACAATCTCTTATGAAAGAGGGAATTATGGGAACAGTTCAACCAATCCGTACAGGATGTATGAATCGTTGTCAAATGGGACCAATTATGCTAGTAGAACCAGGTCATACAATGTATACAGGTCTTACAACTGAAAAAATCGATCGTATCATAGCTGAACACATTATCGGTGGTAATGTAGTAGAAGAGTATGTGATTTCTGAAGAAATGTGGGATGTTCCAATAACTCCTGCTGATATGAAAAAACAGATGGGAATGTAAGGGCAAGGTTATGACTATAGAAATGTTGTACAGCAAAATCCATCGCGCTACGGTTACTGATGCTAATTTAAATTATGTTGGTTCAATTACAATAGATGAAGAGCTTTTAGAAGCTTCAAAGATGCGCATTGGACAAAAAGTTGAAATTTTAAATATCAACAATGGTGAGCGTTTTTCTACTTATATCATTTTAGGTGAACGAGGAAAACGCGACATTTGTTTAAATGGTGCAGCAGCTAGAAAAGTACATAAAGGTGACAAAATAATTATTGTTGCTTATGCAACTTATGATGAAAAAGATTTAGAAACTTATAAGCCTAAAGTTGTGCTTTTAAATGATGAAAATGACATCGACCATATATTGGATGAGATTTAATGTTTGGTAATATGGGCGATATGAGTAAAATGCTTGAGGGTATGCAAGCAAATGCTAGTAAACTTAAAGATGATTTAGCAAACAAAACTTTCAGTGTAAAAACTGGTGGTGGTCTTGTGGAACTCAGTGTAAATGGCAATGGTGAAGTCGTAGACTTGAAAATTCAAGATGAAGCACTGAGTGATAAAGCTTCTTTAGAAATCATGATTATTGGTGCTATAAACGATGCCAATAAAATGGTACAACAAAACCAACAAAGTAGTGCGATGAGTATGCTTGGTGGTATGGGTGGCAACCCTTTTGGTGGAGCTTCTTAGGTGCTTCGCCTATTTGCAGCATTCACTCTTCTGTTTATAAATCTATATGCCTGCAAAGGTGGATATAACTCTTGTAAACTTAAAATCCATGATTCTTATGCACTCACAAACTCACAAACAAACATCCCTGTAACAAAACACAAACGTGTTGTTTTCTCTCGTACAAAACCAACAGCTAAAATCTTAAAACATGACCCCTTTTTATCTCTCTATCTAGTAGAAGATAAAAAAGGTTTTCCTTATCCATTTCAAATGCTAACAAGCACTGTTATGGGGGTGGCATGTGTTGATAGAAAAAGAGCAGTTGAGGGTCATATTGAAAAACACCAAATCGGCTTAAATGAGTTCGCAATATTTGACCAGAAAGTTTCATCACCTGCACTGCTTTTAACAAGTTGTTGTTCACTAGAGGGGATAGTAACACCAGAAGGCATCATAGAAAAAGAGTACATCGAACGATTTTTGAAGATAAAAAAAGTTTCTTATTCTGACATAGGCATAAGAGTAAAAGAGGAGAATAGCAAAGTTTTTGTAAAAGCGATTAACCCTTTTATGGATGGAAATAACTTTTTAGTTGGTGACCAAGTTCTTAAGTTTGATAACAAACAAGTTTCAAACGCAGCTGAACTTATGCAGTGGATACTTTTTAGTGAGATAGGTTCTATGCATAAAGTGGAGATAAAACGCAATGACAAATATACTACTTTAAATGTGCAGAGCAAAAGAAGAAAGGGCGGAGGCTATCTAAGCGATACATTCTTAGAGTTCTTAGGTCTTTCATTTGATAAGCATCTTAAAATTATAAAAATCGAATCAAAAGCTAAAAAATATGGACTGAAGCTTGGTGATAAACTCTTAGGAGTAAATCATAAAAAGATAACAACCCAAGAGGAGATTATAAAAATGATTTCCCAAAGCAAAAAAGCAACTGATCTTCTCTTTGAACGCCATGCGTTTCAGTTCTTTGTGAAGGTAAAAAGTCTATAATTCCACATGCAAAACTTTGAAACATTTTTACTAGAAAACTTACCAACCTCAAATAGTATTCACCCTACCTATGAGGATGCCTTACAAAACATGCTTATAGCAGGTGGAAAACGATTTCGTCCTGCTCTTTTACTTGGTGTTGTAGGTGCTTATAATCCACTTTTACTTGAAGGTGCAAGACATGCTGCATTTGCAATAGAGCTGTTGCATACTTACTCTCTTATTCACGATGATTTACCAGCGATGGATAATTCACCGCTTCGCCGAGGTAAACCAACTTTACATGTTAGTTTTGATGAAGTAACAGCTATCTTAGTTGGGGATGCTTTAAACACTTATGCTTTTGAAGTTTTATCTAATGCTCCTTTTTCAGATGCAACACGTGTAAAACTCATACGAGAACTTGCAAGTAATGGTGGAGTTAATGGCATGGTTTTGGGGCAAGCGATAGATTGTTACTTTGAAAATAAGCCACTCAAAGTGGAAGACATTAAATTGCTTCACACAAACAAAACAGCCAAACTTATAGCAGCTTCACTCAAGATGGGTGCTATTATTGTAGGACATGAATCAATAGGTGAAAAACTCTATGATTTTGGTATAAAACTTGGCTTACTGTTTCAGATTCAAGATGACATTTTGGATGTGACACAGAGTAGCGAAGAGGCTGGAAAACTCACAAATAATGATGAAGATAAAAATAGTTTTGTTACTATTTTAGGACTTGGTGAGTCGATGAAACAAGCAAATGAGTTAGCAGATGAACTTACAAACGAAATGAACAATTTTGATGAAAATTTAAAAATAGAACTTTCAGAACTTTTAACAAAATATATAAACAGACATATAAACTAAAACAGGAATAGTAAAATGAGTAATGTAACACGTCAAAAGATGGCAGATTCGATAAGATTTTTAGCAGCAGACATGGTTCAAGCGGCAAATAGTGGACATCCTGGCGCACCAATGGGGCTTGCAGACATCGCCGTAGTTTTAAGCGAACACTTAAACCATAACCCTAAAAACCCTCACTGGCTAAACCGTGACAGACTTGTTTTTTCAGGCGGACATGCAACGGGGCTTATTTACTCTCTTTATTATCTTTGGGGTTATGGATTAGAGGTTGAAGACCTTAAGAACTTTCGTCAATTAGACTCTAAAACACCAGGGCATCCTGAGTTTGGACATACTGCAGGAATAGAGATAACTACAGGACCTTTGGGTCAAGGTATCGCAAACGCAGTTGGTTTTTCAATGGCAAGTAAATTTATGGGTGCACAAGTAAACTCTGATACAGCAGACTTAATCGACCATAATGTATACTGTTTATGTGGTGATGGCGATTTAGAAGAGGGGATCTCTTATGAGGCTTGCTCTATTGCAGGGCATAACAAGCTTGATAACTTAGTGCTTATTTATGACTCAAATCGTATCACGATTGAAGGTTCTACAGACTTGAGTATTAGCGAAGATATTCGTGGAAGATTTATCTCTCAGGGTTGGGATGTTTTAGAGTGTGATGGTCATAATTTCCAAGAGATAGACACAGCATTTACAACTGCAAAAACAAACACAAAACCGACGATTATTATCGCAAATACCACTATCGCTAAAGGTGCTGGCAAACTCGAAGGTTCACACCATGCACATGGTGCACCACTAGGTGATGAAATAATCAAACAAGCAAAAATAGATGCAGGTTTTGACCCTGAAAAATCTTTTCATGTAGATGCGGATGTTATGGCTCGTTTTAGATGTGCTATAGAAGAGGGTGATTTTCTTGAACGTGAGTGGATTCATAGACAAAAAACATTACCACTTATGGAGCAAAACGAAGTTTTAGCGGCTTTGGAAAATCCTGATTTTTCTCGCATTCAGTACCCGACTTTTGAAAAAGCAGATGCAACAAGAAACACAAATGGAAAAATTCTCAATGCTATTGCTCGTGGTGTTCCAAGTTTCTTAGGTGGTTCAGCAGATTTAAGCCCATCTAACAAAACTTTTTTAAACGATATGGGTAATTTTCCTAAGGGAAGAAATATTTACTTTGGTATTCGTGAACATGCAATGGCTTCTATCGCAAATGCAATGGCACTTTATGGTCCGTTAATGCCTTTCACTTCTACTTTCTTTGTCTTCTCTGATTACCTCAAACCAGCAGCTCGCATAGCCGCACTTACGGGAATTCAACAGTTTTTTATCTGGACCCATGATAGTATTGGTGTAGGTGAAGATGGTCCAACACACCAACCTATTGAGCATCTTTCTCAGTTTCGTGCATTGCCTAACTTTTATGTATGGCGTCCAGCGGATGGTGCGGAAAATGTTGTAGCATGGCAAGTGGCATTGGAGATGAGTAAATCTCCTTCTGCCTTTGTATGTTCACGTCAAAACTTAGCAATGTTACCAGATGCAGTAAGTGGTGATGCAAGTCGTGGTGGTTACCTTCTTGCAAGTGATGAAAACGCAGTGATTACACTTATGGCAAGTGGTTCAGAAGTAGAACTAGCACTGGATGTTAAAGCAAAACTTAACGAGAGTGATGTACCTGTAAATGTAGTGTCAGTTCCATGTTTCGACCTTTTCATAGAACAAGATAAAGCATACATCGACTCTATTATTAAGCCAGATACGAAAAAAATAGCTATCGAAGCTGCTCGTGGTTTAGAGTGGTACAGATTTGCAGATGATGTTATAGGAATGAACAGCTTCGGAGCATCAGCACCAGCAGGACAACTTTTTGAGAAGTTTGGTTTCTCTGTTGCGAGTATCATCGAAAAAATAAAATAATTTCACAATTTCTGCACAACTTTTTGTTACACTTCTCTGGCTACACAATCTAGTAATTTGTGTAGCTAGAGAAATATTATAAACATTAAAACAAGGAAAAAGTAAAATTAAGGAGTTGACTTTTTATGGTTAATTTTACTGTATAATTCACTTATGAAAACATTATTTAAAACATTTTTACTAACACTTTTTCTTGTTAGTTTTCTTCATGCAGGAGAGAACTTTAGTGAGATGAGTACGCAAGAACTTATCGCTATTATGGGTTATGTAAAGCCAAATGAGAAAGCAAAATTTGATAAAGAGTTACAGTCTCGTCTACCATCTATGAGTGCAGATGAGAAAGCAAAGTACAAAAAAAACCTTCGTAAGTAATCTGTTTTGAAGGCAAAAATTCTCTTACTCGAAGATGATTTAACTCTTAATGAAACAATTGTTGAGTACCTAGAAGAGAACAACTTTGATGTAACTCCTGCTTATGATGGTGAGGAAGCCTCGGACATCATTTATGAGCAAAATTTCGACATTTTTTTACTTGATGTCAATGTTCCTCACATCAACGGTTTTGAACTTCTCAAAGATAAACGCAGCCAAGGGGTGACGACTCCTGCTATTTACATAACTTCACTTGACTCTATGGATTCTTTAGAGGATGGATATGAGAGTGGTTGTGATGATTATATTCGTAAACCTTTTGCCCTGAAAGAACTTCTTTTTCGCATAGAGAGTATCTTAAAACGCGGCTTTTTTCATGAAACAAATGCAAAAATAAAAATCACAGATGCCATAGAGTATGATGCAGAATCAAACCGTCTGTTAGTAGATGGCAAAGAGTTAAGTATCAGCACGAAAGAAGCACTACTTTTAAAACTTTTTTTACAGCATCAAGATGAAGCAATCTCACATGAAGTTATATATGAGCATCTTTGGGAGTATGAAGAATCACCGAGTGAGAGTGCTTTGAGGACTTACATCAAAAACTTGAGAAAGATTGTTGGAAAGGAGAAGATTGTTAGCATCAAAAAGCTTGGATACAGATTTAGCACGAAGTGAGAAACAGACTCTTTTTCGTGTAGCGACTCTCTATCTTTTACTTAGCATTATCATTATCTTTGGTTTCTCCTTTATGTATTATGGGGCTCAAAAAGAGTTGATGCTTCAAGAGAAAAAATCAGGCCTGCAACAGGATGCAAAAGAGCTACTCTTAAAGCTCAAAAGACTTCATATTAACTTTGAGAAAATGCAAGACTATCCACGAGACAAAAATTATGAAAGTGCTATCTTTGATAGTGATAAAAAACTTATCTTTGCAACAACTCCAACAGAACTTAAACTTGATAAAATTCTCTACTTGCAAGACAACATGGTAAACCTTGTAAGTAACCCAGAGTCTTATTATCTTGGTTCAAAATATGTAATTGTCAAAGAAAAAGATGATGGACTTTGGTTTGAGCAAACGAAAAAAGAGTTGCTTATTTTTAATCTCGTTGCGTTTAGTGTTATGTTTGTTATCGGTTATGTTTTGTTGCGTTTGTTTTTAAAGCCTATGCGCGATGCCATTCACCTACTCGATAGATTTATAAAAGATACTACCCATGAACTCAATACTCCTGTAAGTACCATTGTGACAAACATAGAAATGATTGATAAAGAAAAGTTAGATGCCAAAACTCTCAAAAAAATAAACCGTATAGACATAGGTGCTAAGACTATTTCCAATATTTATCAGGATTTAACTTATCTTACACTTGGCAACAAAATCGTGACAAATAATGAAACCTTAGATGTAGGGCATCTTCTTCAAGAACGAGTAGATTACTTCAAATCACTTGCTGGGGCTAAAAAAGTACATTTAAGCACAGAACTCACCGTAAATGCAAGCCTCTTTATAGATAGAGTAAAGTTTAGTAAACTCATTGATAACCTTATCTCAAATGCCATCAAATACAACAAGATAAATGGTTATATAAAAGTTATACTCAAAGAGAAAGAGATTATTGTTGAGGATGGAGGCATCGGCATTGCTAAAGAAAATATCAAAAAAATGAAAGAACGCTATGCTCGTTTTAACACAAGTAATGGTGGCTTTGGATTAGGTTTGAGTATAGTCTCAAGTATTGCTCAAGAGTATAACTTAAGTGTGAGTATTGACTCTAAAGAGCGAGAGTGGACAAAGGTGAGTGTTTCATGGTAAAGTTTTTTCTTCTTGTTGGTCTTGTTGTTACCCTAAACGCAGGTGTATATCAAACTAACTGTGTGGCATGTCATAACAAACTTCCCGTTAGCATAGATAAATATTTTTATAGATACTTACTCAAATATAGCAGCGAAAAAGATCTAAAAAAGGCGATGTTACACTACCTTAAAAATCCAACAAAAGAAGAGAGTGTGATGGCAGAAGCTTTTATCAGCCGTTTTGGTGTGAAGAAAAAGAGTAAGCTTTCAAATGCAGAGCTTAAAAAAGCTCTGCATGAATACTGGTCTATTTATAAGGTTTTTGGTAAACTCAAATAAGAACTAAATAGTTTCTTTAGGTTCGGAAAAGTAATAACCTTGTACATAATCTATGCCAAGAAGTTTAGCATGCTCATAAATCTCTTCATTATGTACATACTCTGCAATGATTTTCATACCAAGTTTGTGTGCCATGTAAACAAGTGATTCTGCAATATAATGATGTTTTTCATTTGTATTCATATCTTTTATAAAACTTCCATCTATTTTAAGAAATTGAGCATTAAGAGTTGTAAGTCTTGATATATTTGAATTCTCTATTCCAAAATCATCAATAGCAATAATATAACCAAGTGACCCTAGTCGATTGATTTGCTTTATAATTTTATCGTTGTCGATTATAACACTCTCTAGTATCTCTAAGGTAATATTTTTAGGTTCGATGTTATATGTTTTAGTTTTTAACATTAAAAATTCTTCTAAAAATTCTCCTAATAAATCATGCTTGGTGATATTGATGCTAAATTGAGTCGAAGAGGATGCAAAATATTTAAATGATTTTTGAATTATCTCTTTTGTTATAACAGTCTGAAGTCCTGCTACTTCAGCAGCTTTCATAAATGCATCAGGAGAGATAAACCCTGACACATTTTCCATCCTTGCGAGTACTTCATATTTCAATATTTCTTTTGTAAATGTATCTACAATAGGTTGATAAAATGGCATTAAATTACCATTTTCTAAATCATTTTGTAAAGTAGATATATTGCTAGCCAACTGTGTATAGGAACCAAATTCACTCATAGATGGGTCATATTGTACTATTAAACCTTTGCCTCGTTGCTTTGCTTCTATCAAGGCAATATTTGCATGCTCGTATATATCTAATTGATGATTGTCTTCTTTATTATGAACAGCTATACCTATAGAAAAATTTATATGGGTTTTACTATGTGTTGTTATGATTGGTAACTGTTCAAAATATGCTTTAATTTGACTTGCCAATAAAGTTTCTTGATCTTTAGAGGGGTTATGCAGTGTAATTATAAACTCATCTATACTAATATGATACAGCTTTGCATTTGATGGTGAATTATGTTTTAAATTTTTTGCTGTTTCTTCGATTATAGTATTTACAATATTATTTCCATATGTTACATTCAAAAGAGTAATATTATCGGCATTAAGTGCTAAAATAGTATTTGTATTGTCCAAATTAATATCTTCAAACAAAACATCGATATTTGGAAGCTTTGTTAGTTTGTGATGTCTTGAATTGAAGTAAAGTTTATCATTTATAGTTTTAACTAAAGTTTCTCTCTTTTTAAGAGAATTAGCAAACCATATTATTGTCATAGAAGTAATTGTTAAAATCAATAGTAATAAATAAAGTTTAAATCTATTTTGTTGAAGTTGTGTGGTAATATCATAAAGAGTTATGAGTTGCGAGTTATCCTGTAAGCTATAATTAAATTTACTAAATGTTTTATCATTAATTGTAACTCTTTTATTTGTTTGACTGATTATAGACACATCGTTAAAGAGATAACTAGGTGTTGCATATTGCACAGTGTAGTTATTGTTTTTTTCTTTGACTAAAAGAGCTATGTTATAGTTATGATGTTGATATATGGTATTTATTATAAACTTAATATCTATTAATTTACTTTTTTCTTTTACATCGTGTTTAACATAGCTATCTATAGTTTGAGTTATGTCTTGCTGTTTTGTTTTTATATCATGCTCTACATCATCGCTAAAAGTATATGACACGAACAAAATAATAAACAAGCTTGATATAACTACAGAAAAAATCAATACTAGTTTTATATTTAGCATAATTTTATGTATCTTTTTTTGAGTCATCAGTCACTCACTTTTTACAAATTTATTACATCTTTTGGTTTATTCTATCATAAAAAAAATTATTTGACAGCTTCAATAGCAGAGATAACTTTTGCTTCAAGTTCACAATGACTCCACAATTTATTGTTACACTACGACTATCAAACAACAAAAAGGAGTTTCAAAATGAAAACTGCAAATACAATGATAAAAGGTTTAGTTTTAGTAGGTGCACTAATAGCTACAAGTTCAGCAATGGCAAGTGCAGATTTATACAAAAAATGTGCAGGATGTCATGGTGCTCAAGGTGAAAAAAAAGCGATGGGTAAATCTAAAGTTATTGCTTCAATGGGTGAAGATGGTGTAAAAAATGCACTTCATGGTTATAAAAATGGAACTTACGGTGGAGCGATGAAAGGACTTATGAAAGGTCAGGTAGCAAGACTATCAGATGCAGAGATGGATAGTTTAGCTAAATACATAGCAACACTTAAATAATTTAACACAAAGACCTCGTTTCCCCTTTGAGGTCTAGACTGTAACAAATAACTTTATTTCTTCCGCTCTCTTTTGCTTTATACAGTGCCGTATCTGCATCTTTTAGCATCTCTTCAAGACTAGTGTACATTGGACTTATGTTTGTGAGTCCAAAGCTAGATGTTACTTTGATGCCAGCAGGATGTAGTGCCTCCACCCGTTTTCTAAAGCTTTCCGCTTTCTCTTTAGCATCATTAGCATCACAATCTTCAAGTAAGATAACAAACTCTTCACCACCAAAACGTGCTACAAAATCTTCAATACGATTACTTTTACTAAAAACATCTGCAATAGCTTTGAGTACTATGTCGCCAGTGATATGTCCATGAGTGTCATTTATATTTTTAAAGTGGTCAATATCTGCCATGATAACACTAAAGTCACTCCCATGTCGAAGAGCCTTAGCAAATTTTCTTGCACCTTCTGCATCAAGGTGGTGACGGTTATAAAGACCTGTAAGCATATCATGCATAGCATTATATTGTAAGGTGTCTCGTTGCGTTTTTATGGTCATATGAATTTTGACTCGTGCTTTTACAATAGCGGGACGAATAGGTTTTGTAATATAGTCAACAACACCTGCCTCAAGCCCCTTCTCTTCATCTTCAACACTGTCATTCCCTGTGACAAAGATTACTGGAATAGTAGCTGTTTTTGAATTTTCTTTGAGCTTTTTGAGAACTATATATCCATCCATTTTTGGCATAATAACATCTAAGAGTATGAGGTCTATCGTCTCGTCTTCATCTAGTATTTCTAATGCTCTTGCCCCACTATTAGCAACTTTGAGTTTATAATCTTCTTTTAAAACTCCTGCTAGACTTTGGATATTTGCGGGGGAATCATCAACTATAAGAATGGTATTTTTTACATTCATAATTTTAATCCTTTCATGAGCTTGTATATACTTTTGAGGGCGGCATCCGTATCAAAACTGTTTATTTCTTTTTTAAGGTTTTTGAGGATTTCATCTTCATTTTTAGAAAGTGTAATTTGAAAAATTTCTAAACTATCACTATCCAAAAATTCACCATTTTTTACATCACTTAAAAGTTGAGTAAGCAGTTCTAAAACCTTTTCTTTAGGTAAGTGTATCATTTTTTCATTTTCATTTTGCTGTATGCTTTGTGAAATTTCTTCTAAAGTTTGACTAGAACATTCTAAAAGCTTTTCTATTTTTTCTTTTGTAGGAAAAATTTCTTTTTTAGTATCTAACTCAATTATTTTGCAAAGTTCTTGAAGTTTTGTAGCTCCAAGATTGCCAGCGGAACCTTTTATGGAGTGAGCGTATAGTTGTATGTTATCAAGCTTCTTCTCTTTCACTGCCTTTTTTAAGTTTTCAAGTTGTATAGGTGTATCATCAATAAAAACAAGTGCTATCTTTTGCAACAAGTTCATTGAGCCACCAAAACGAGTAAGGGCAGCAGCTTTATCCCAAATCTGTAACTCTACATTGTCATCTTTATACATTTTTTCATTGGCAACACCAAGCAACCATCTTTTGAGTTTTTCTTCAAATTTTAGAGCATTAATAGGTTTTGCTAGGTAATCATCCATACCTGCAACATGACATTTTTCTCTGTCGCCTTGCATAACATTGGCAGTCATTGCTAAGATTGGTATTTTGAGGTTGTTGTTACCGGCTTTTCCAGCACGTATATTTTGTGTTGCTTGATATCCGTCCATCTCTGGCATTTGGCAGTCCATCAAGATGAGGTCATATTGTTTGTCTTTAAGGTTTAAAATATCAAGTGCTTCGATACCATTATTAGCTATATCACATTTGAGTCCAAAGCTTTCAAGTAACCCCTCTACGACTAACTGGTTAGTTTTGTTATCTTCTACAAGTAAAATATTACTATCTTTAGAGAAGTTTTTTTTCTCTTTAGTGAGGGTACCAAGGTAATCATGTGTAATGAGAGGTTCAGCATTTTTCTTCGCATTGCCATTTTCTACAAGTACATTAAGGGCATCAAATATATCGTTTGTAGTAGTTGGCTTAGGAAAAAAAGCATCAAAGCCTATTTTAGCAAAATCATCTACATCGCTTCTAAAACCAAGCGAAGTCATCATAACAAGTTTCATAGTGCTATAAGAGGTGTTAGCTCGCAGTTCTCGCCCAAGTTCTGCACCGTTCATCACAGGCATTTGCATATCTAAAAAGGCAATATCATAAGGAGGATTATGTCCCTCTGTGAGTTCAGTTGTACACATGCTTAAAGCCTCTTGTGCACTATCAGCACAAAAAACTTGCATATTCCAAATTTTCAATTGTTCGCAAAGGACTTCTTGGTTGACTTTGTTATCATCCACAATAAGAACCCTTTTACCTTTTATAGAAACATCTGGCATAACAAGAGTTGTTTTTTCCCCAAGTTTTACACCAATATCAAAACCAAAGGTGCTTCCCTCATTTAGAACACTATGGGCACTAACCGTTCCATCCATGAGTTCACAAAGTTTTTTAACGATAGCCAGTCCAAGACCAGTACCACCGTATTTACGTGTAGTTGAAGTATCTACCTGAGAAAATGTGTCAAAGAGTGTAGCCATTTTATCATCCGGGATCCCTATCCCTGAGTCTTTTACCTTAACTTGTAATCTTGCATTTTTTTTGTCTAAAATAGTAAGTTTTGCAGTGATAAGTATACTTCCTTTATGAGTAAACTTGATAGCATTTCCTACAATATTTGTAAGTATCTGACGTATACGACCAGGATCGGACTTAATGATATGTCTTTCTACTTGGCTTACATCTAGGACTATTTCAACCCCTTTTTCTTGTGCTCTAAACGCAATGGCTTCTGCAAAGTCTCCCAGTTCATTACGAAGGTTAAAATCTATTTCCTCAATGTGCATTTTTCCAGCTTCAACTTTTGAGAAGTCTAAGATGTTATTAATAAGACTAAGAAGTGCATGAGCAGAACTTGTTGCTAAATGAACTTGATGTCTTTGGTTTGCATCAAGTTTTGTGTCTGTTAAAAGCCCAAGCATCCCAATAACACCATTCATTGGAGTACGGATTTCATGTGACATACTTGCTAAAAATTCTGATTTTGAGATGGCACTCTCTTCTGCTTTTTCTTTAGCTTTAATCAGTTCATCGTCTAAAATTTTTCGTTTTGTGATATCTGTTCCAAGAGTAATATAGCCTGTCAGCTTATTATTTTCATCTATAATAGGAAGGATACTTGTATCAACCCAGTAAAATAAGCCCGATTTATTTATATTACGAACTTCACTCTTCCAAGGTTTACCACTATTCACGGTTTTATACATACTTTTCCAGAAATTTTTATCTTCAAGGTGAGAGCTTAAGAGACGATAATTTTGACCAATAATTTCTTTTTGTGAATAACCACTAATTTGGGTAAATTTATCATTGGCATAAGTGATAGTACCTTTGACATCTGTAATAGCAACAATAGAGTGAATATCTAAAGCATTTTTTTGAATTTCTAAACCTTTTTCATTGGCTTTGAGTGTTTTTGCCATTGTGTTAAAAGATTCTGTAAGTTCTCCTATTTCGTTGTTATATTTATTTTCTATTATTATGTCTCTTCGTCCTCTAGCGATTGCATAGCTTGCATTAGCGAGTTTTTTGAGAGGCTTAGCGATACTAGCAGAGACAAATATCGCAAGCAAAACAACGATAAAAAGAGCAATGATAGAGAATTGAATGGTTCTGTCTATTATTAAGTCAATGTCTTGAAGGACTACTTGTTCATCTATTTCAGTGATGAGAGTCCATTTGATACCTAAAAAATTTATATTTTCATGAAGCCCAAGTACTTTGTTTGAAAGTGGTCCATCATAAGCAAAAACAGTTTCGTTCATAAATCCACCGTAGTGACCATGTGGTCCATGTTCGCTATACCAAAGATTAAACTGCTTAGTATCTATTTTTGTTTGCAGTGCTAAATGTTTTTTATCGATATCAGTACGAAGTAAGCCATCTATGCCGACAATATAGTGTGAAAAATGCTCTTCTTTATCTTGGTCGAAAATATGTAAAAATTTGTTTAATTTAATCTGTACAACAAATACTCCAATTATAACACCATTATTATTTGTGATAGGTACTGTTATAAAACTACTAATAAGATTATTAGCAGCTTGATAATGTTCTAAATCACTATAGTGAATTTTTTTATCTTGAATTGTTTGATTAAAGGTTTTAGCAAATTTTGTTTGAGTATATTTGGCACTATTAAGATTTACTCCAAGGGCATTTTCTTCGGCAACAGTGTATAGGATGTTTCCTTTTAAATCGATAAGCAAGATGTCATCGATATAGTCATAATTACGAAATATATTTTGTAAGTCATGTTCATTGTCTCTAGAAATTAAAAAATAATAATCAGACTTGAGAAAAGATGAGAGAGATTGGTTTGAATCATCAAAAGCTTCTGTTAGACTCTCTAAAAACAGTATCGTTGAGTTATTATGTGACCAGTGTCGTATATCAGTCGCACGATAGGAAAACCAGCTTTGTATAAATTTAGTTGTACTGTTGGATGAGTAATGCAGGCTCTCTTTTGCTGCGTTTATAAGGCTTTTTGAAGATGCATTGTAGTTTAAAGTAGTAAAAACGATTAAAGGGATAAAAGCTATAATAAAGAACCAGAAAAAGAGAGATAGTCTTATACTGCCTTTATAATGACGAGCCATCTAAATACCTTTATATAATATCCTCTTATTATAGTCTCTCTAAACTTAAAGCTAGTATGGAGCTTTTGTTTGAATTCTACTATCTATATAACCACGTCCGACTGTAAAGTGATAGAGTGTTTGAAATTCGTTTGTTTGTAGTCCTAAAGTGTGGTGCATCATGTCATCTAAAAAACATCCTATTCCTGTGCCTGAAAGACCCATAGAAGTTGCTTCAAGATAAAGCTGTTGCCCAATAGCACCACATTCCCAGTAGAGTTCTTTGTAACGGTGTGCTCCAAATGTTTGGAGTTCGTGTGTATAACGTGATAACATTCCTAAAGAAAAAGCTCCATCACATGCTATATCTTGGTTGCATGATATTGATTTTGAGAGAAGATTAAAGTCATCGTCTTGTAAAAAGTAAAGGTTTTCAAACTTGGATGCTCTCCAGTAAAAACTCTGTTTTGTAAGTGTTTGTAAGTTTTCTAAATCATCATCATTTCGCAGTAAAATATAAAGACCTGATTTGTAATCATACACACGATGAACAAAGATTACTAAGTGAGTTGCATTAGCCTTGCCATCTAGTGAGCTTACAACACTCTCAAGCAAAGTATGAAATTGCTCTTGAGCGATGTAGGACTCTTGTTTGTCCATAACATGAATACTTCTCCGATTTAAGATGACCTCTTTTGCTTCTAAACTTGCCACTCGTGGTACTTCACTTTTAGACACATTTTGTTGCACAACTTGATTTACCGAGGTAGCCTTTTCTATGGATGAAATAATCTCCCAATCATACATAGACGGACTAAGTTTGTTTGCATTACCTTCAAAAAGAGGAGGAATATCATCTAAAAGGGCATCAAGCGAAATGTTGGCTTGTGCTGCGTTTGGAGAAACAAGTAGAAGCATATCGGCTATCTCATCTTCAAAAAATCGTTCTTCTTGGTTTAGTCCTAACAAACGAGTTATATCGTTATGGCTTACGTTATCAAGTCGTGTTATGTCCCAGCCAAGTAGTTTAGCAGATACTACAAAACTCTGCCAAGCATGACCAGCATCGAGTTGCGTGTAACGAAATGCACGTTCACCATACTTCCAAACTTCTCTCCAAACCACACTTGAGAGTCCAACTATAAAACTTTCCCTCTCCAGCGTTTGCCAAAAGTTTGTGTCAAATGCAGCCAAAGACTCTAACTCATGATTTTTTGGAGCATAATGATAGATGCCACTCTGCTTATCTAAAACAGGAGGTAAAACAAGATAAGCCTCTGTAGAATGAAGGTTTCCACTTGAAGCATTACAGCGAACAGCCCAAGAACTCCCACCTGACTCCTTCCAAGCAGCAAGTCCCATGGAAAACTGTAAAAGTTGAGAGATAGATTCTAAGACTAAAGGAGCAGAGGGTAAATCAGAGTCGAGTAAAGAGTAGGGTGGTGTTGTGTTTGAGAGAGCTAATGGAAGTTTAATTTTTGTTGTTCCCTCATACTCTCTAAAAGGATTTGGCTGAGTCGCCCAGTCCATGTAACCAAGAGAACGAGCATATCTCTGTTGGGAGTGTTTTGTTGTTTCGTGGTAGTGAAGTACCGTTTGTATATTTTTATTCATGGAGTGATTTTAATCTTTTTTTCTTAAAGCCTACTCAAAAATAACATTTGTTTTTTTTAGCCCTCTTTAGTTACAACTCTATAATAAAATTTCTCTTAGCCCTAGCAATATATTTACTGACTATAGTTTCAGAACTATCCTCTTCACTATACTCTTTACCTAAAACTCTTTTAATATCCTTCTTACTCTCTTGAAAAAAATCACTATACTCTTCATCTTCAAAAGGCATCAAGTATCTGCTCGTGTTTAATATACCAGATATAAAATTTACTCTATTTTTAACATTCTCTATATATTTGAGAATAAAATCTTCATTGTTTTTTGTAAAATCATCATCTAAAAATTTCATATCTTTAAAGAGTTTCTTGAGCTTAACAACACTCCTTTTAAACTCATTGAAATAGAATTCTACTGAAATGTAATTTTCATCAAAAAACTCTCTAAAAGCAAATTCATTAAGCTTGTCAAATTCAAAGATGTCTTCAATACCCATTGCCATATCTTGTTCATATTTATCTCTATACATTGTGACATTAACTAAATCATAAAAAGGCGCTACCTCCAAACCTGCTTTACTTACAAAAAATGATATATTTTTGCCATGAGCATCGCTGTTACCTATAATAAGATTTAAGATACTCCATTTAATTATTTGCTCCTTAAAAAGAGCGGGAACAACCGCTTTGTCCGCTAATGAAAAAAGTTTCTCAAATGATACACCCTCTCGATAATCAGGCATATTGGCACCTAGATTTCTCTCATATTTGTATGAGCTAGGAAAACCGAGAGCTTGGACACTATCTATAATGTGTCTTCTTTTTATAAGATTACTATTAATTATTTCTCTATCAAATCTATTCACAAATAAAACGTATTGATTTGCAATCTTTACACAAGCAACATTAGCGACATTGTACCCCATCGCTAATGCCAACTTCATGGAGATAAATTCATTAGATACTACATTTTCTCCCGCTCTGTTGAATTTTAATATATGGGTTGAGCAGATATTGCCCTCTCCAAAGCCAAGCTTATCTTCAAGTATAGTTATTGGAAGTTTTGTTTGCACTCCTGCAACACTTAGTCTAGGCTTACCATGCCAAATATGAATAGGTTCTTCATCTCTATGGGTGATTTTTTCTTCTAACTCTTCTACTATTATCTCTTCAAAGGAGTCGTTAGATAGATATACTTCACTGTCGGTAAAAGTCAATGCACCCGTTGTTTCTAAGCCAATTTGTTTTAAAATAGAAAATTTTTCACTTTTAGATATATGAAAATAAACACTTAACTCTTCTAAGCCATTTCCCTCAGGAAGAAGATTTTCTATAAATCTTCCAACGGCATCATTATTGGGATTCTTAAAACCTATAGATGGACTAATTTCAAAACCATCTTTTTTCCATTCTTCATCATACTCAAGCGAATAGCTTTTTTTTAAAGGTTCATACGAAATTGTGCCTACTAAAGATTTGTTGTAATGTATATATAATAGATTCATACGATTATTCTCCTAGACTCATCTTTAAGCCAAGCATATTTATAATAGTCATAAGTGTTGCAGTATTTATGTTTCCACCACTTTCGGCAGTTCTAAGTGTTTTATCACTTATTGTGCATAATTGAGCCATTTTTTTGATTGAGAGTTTTGATTGAGTGCGTTTGTATTTTATCATTTCTCCTAAAGTAGTTAAATCTTTAATGGTTTCACTTTGGGGCTTCTTGGAAGAAACTACTTGTTTGCCAATAACTTTTTTATCGGTCGTATGATTTGCTGATGTATGAAGTCCGAGAGCTTTATTTAGATTTGTTTTCTCATTCATTATTGCTACCTCATATTTAAATTCTCTTTATTAAAAAGTAATATAATACCATTTTAGCAAAATAATCTAAAAAGTAATACTATAACAGTATTATAATACCTTTATATTAAATATTGATTTGATTTAATTTCATAAAAGTAATTTATTACCCCTTTGGATTATTCGCTTAAAGCTCTCTCAAAAATAAACTCTGTCTTTTAAAACGAGTTTGTTTTAAACTCTCTTTCGTTACAACTTCATTATGAAATTTTCTGACTTAAAACTAAACACTTCTTATCTCTCTTTGGCACCTCTTTTTTATGATGAGGTAGACCCAACACCCTTAGCAGAGCCTTTTGTCATCTCAGTATCAAACGATGCTGCAAAACTCTTAGGAGTGGATGAAGATTTAAAACTTGATGATAAACTGCTTAGTATTGTAAATGGTGCTCAAAAACTCGATGGCTCACAAACTTTTTCTATGTGTTATGCTGGACATCAGTTTGGGTATTTTGTACCGCGTTTAGGTGATGGACGCGCAATTAACTTAGGTAAAGTCAATGGACAAAACCTTCAACTCAAAGGCTCAGGACTTACACTTTACTCTCGTCAAGGCGATGGACGAGCTGTTTTGCGTTCAAGTATACGAGAGTATCTTATGAGCGAAGCGATGCATGGACTTGGCATAAAAACTTCACGTGCTTTAGCCCTCATAGGAAGTGATACTGATGTAGCTCGTGAGCGATGGGAAAAGGGTGCTATAGTGCTGCGTTTGTCACCTACTTGGGTGCGTTTTGGAACTTTTGAGTATTTCAATGCCAAAGGTGAACATGCAAAACTCCAAGCACTCGCAGATTATGTCATAGATGAATCCTTTCCAGAGTTGAAAAATAGTGAAAATCTTTACTTAAAGATGTTTCGCCAAATCGTCATAAATACAGCTACAACAGTCTCAAAATGGCAATGTTACGGTTTTAACCACGGTGTTATGAACACGGACAATATGTCTATAGATGGGCGAACTATAGACTATGGACCTTTTGCATTTTTGGATGATTATGAGAAAGATTATGTTTGTAATCACACCGACCAAGATGGACGATACAGTTTTAAAAATCAACCTGGAATCGCTCTTTGGAACTTACAACAATTAGCAGTTGCACTCTCTCCAATTGTTAATCACAGTGAGGCTATAAAAGTTTTGGATGAAGAGTTTGGAGCGACTTATGAAAAAGAGTATCTAGGTCTGATGTATCAAAAAATGGGACTTTTTAGACAAGAAGAGGGTGATTTAGATTTACTTAAATGGATGTTAGGGAGTTTAGAGAGTGCGACTATAGATTTCACTGCGTTTTTTAGAAAACTTTCGCATTATGATGGTGAGAAAAAAGACATCTTGGGTATTGCAATTTTTCAAGAACCATTAAAAGAGTGGTTAGAAGCTTATGAGCTGCGTTTAGAAAAAGAGAGTGTGACAAGTGAAGAGCGATATGAAAAAATGCTCAAAGTCAATGCAAAGTATATTCTTAAAAACCACATACTTCAAGAAGCTATAAACGATGCAAAAGAGCATAACTTTAAAATGGTAGATGATTTACTAACAGTTGCTTTGTCACCGTTTGAAGAGCATGAAGCATTGGAGTATCTCAACAAGCCAACACCACTTAAAGCGAAAAATATTAAACTAAGTTGTTCCTCATGAGAGAGTATAAAAGTATAGAAGAGTTAAAAAGAAAAGATGCAAAACTTGTAGAAGTTGAGTTGATGGTAACTCCCGAGGAATTAAAAATATTTGCAGAGCATTGCATCAAAAATGATATAAAGTTTAATGATTGGATTAGAGAACTTGCTTATGAAAAGTTGGCTGAAATATCGTAGCCTTGAACAATATTAGTACTTATTCTGTGTTCTCTCTAAACTCTCTCTAGTAGTTCTTTATAATAATTTGCATTATCTTCGCTTAAATCATAATGTTTACTCTCGCAATAAATTTGACTCTCTTTGAATAATTCAAAGGTATTTATTTTTTCCATATCAAGAACTTGGTGTGTTTGGTGTAAAAGAACAAAATCGTCACCAAAAATTCGGAAGATTCTAAAATCAGAAAACTCTTGCTGAAGATAAGCTGCAAAATCATGCAGAAATTTATCACCTGCACTCCAGCCATACTGATGGTTATAATGTGTAAAATTTCTTAAATAGAGAATATTTAAACATAAAATTTTTTTTTCCTCTGCATTTTTTTGTAAGATAAAATCTAGATAATATTGATTATATGCACCCGTTAAGGCATCTTTATAAAAGTAAGCAAAACGTTCTTCATCAATATATGAATGTGGTTCCTGTTTAATAATTTCATCAAGATTAACCTGTTTTAAAACCTTAATGGCACTCTTGAGAATCTGAGGATCATACCATGTCCCACCCAGCCCATTCAACTCTTTGATGGAATCAGCAGCACTCTTTTTTGCTTTATATATTCTACTTGTTGTCATGGCATCAAAAGTATCGGCAATCGTCATAATACGTGCACCTAAAGGAATCTCTTCACCCTTGATTCCTTTAGGATAACCACTACCGTCATAGTGTTCATGATGTGCATGAACAATTTTTGCAAGTTCATAATACATGGGAACTTGAGATAATATTTTATAGCCTGCATTCACATGATCTTTAATCAGTGAGTACTCTTGTTCTGTCAGTTTTCCTGGTTTTAATAAAATACTGTCAGGAGTGATAATCTTTCCCACATCATGCAAAATTCCAGCCTGATAGATTACTTGACACTCTTCTTCAGTCATTCCCATCTCTCTTGCAATATCTCTTGAATAGGTAGCCACACGTTCGCTATGACCACCGGTATAAGTGTCACGACCTTCTATCATCTCAACTAAAGAGTGTATCGCATGCTTATAATTTTCCACTAACTGATTTTGTAATTGCAGTACAGTTTTTGTTCTATCCTCCACCATAGATTCAAGTTGTGTTTTATACATCTCATTGTCACGAAATGCCGTTAATTTATCTACAGATTGTTCAAGTACACTTAATGTCTGCTCTAAATTCATCGGTTTGATAATATAACCTGTCACTTCGAGCTGTATTGCTTGTGTTAAATTATCTGAGTCTGTATTAGCGGAGATAACGATAATCTCCTGTTTTTTATTTTTTTCGCGTATATGACGGATTAATTCCAAACCATTCATTTTTGGCATTAAAATATCTGTAATAACAATATCGTAAGAGTTTGTTAGATATTTTTCTAAGCCCTCTTCACCATTGCTAGCAATATCTACATGAGGAAATATTTTACGTAAGAACATTGCAATACTTTCTTGTATTTTTATCTCATCTTCAACATATAAAATAAAAATTTTTTCTGCTTTAATTTTAAGAGATTTAATCTGGGATATACTCATTATTTTCCTTCATGCATAATTGTTTGAACTGATATATTACAAAGTTTACTTTCGTAATTTTACTCTAAAACAGACTCCATTTTTTTGGTTGAATGCTTCGATTTTACCATGTAAATGATTATCAACAATCATCTTACTCATGTATAACCCCAAGCCAGTTCCTGTCTTCTCGTCTTTTGTCGTGAAATAGGGATCAAATATCTTAGAAAGTATAGATGTATCAATCCCTCCTCCATTATCACAAATCTCTGTTATCACATACTTTTCATCTTCAAAAACCTCAATCTCTATTTGTGCATCTTTAGTCTTTTTAGATAGTAATGCATCTTTAGAGTTGTTAATTATATTAACAAATACCTGCATCAACTCTCTTGGATATGCATCTATTTCAGACTCTGAGGCATAAGATGTTTTGAATGTAATGTTGTTATTTTTAAGACTATCTTTGACTATTTTATAGGTCTCTTCGAGTATCTCTTGGAGTTTGACTTTTAAGATAGATTTATCAGGTTTAAAGAAGTTTCTAAAATCATCGATTGTTTTTGAGAGGTGCTCTGTCTGCATCAAAATCTTGTTTGAATACTCTTTTATATGCGGTGTATCTAGGTTGTCTAAAGCAATATCTAGGAGCATATTATTAACATTCATAGAGATAACTGTAAGTGGCTGCCTCCATTGATGGGCTATCATTCCTATCATTTCCCCCATTGCAGCGTGTCGTGACTGAACAATCATCAGCTCATCTTTTTTCTTAAGCTCTGTGATATCCATAGCAGATGAAATCAAAACATGTTTTCCATCAATCACTCCAAGTGGTGCTGAACTAAATGCCCAGATGACTTTTTTACCCTCTTTGGTAATAATCTCAAATTCACCCTCATTGATCTTCTCTGTGATGCCATAGAGTTTAGATATGTGGTCTTGCAGTAGAGTGGAATTCTCCGGAGCGACGAGATCTGTCCATTTTTCAATCGTATCGATTTCGCTATACTGATAACCAGTTAGCTCTTCCCACATTTTATTTATCATGATAATCTTACCATCTTCACTGTGAATTGCCATAGGTGTTGGCACTTCATTAAAGATAGTCTCCAACTCTTTTTTCTTCTCTTGTAGTAATTCGTTTGTTTTATACTCTTGTGTTATGTCATTAGCCACCGCTAAAATATATGCTTCATTATCGATAGTCACAATGCTTGCATAGACATTGGCGATAATGATATTGCCAGCTTTTGTATTGAAAGAAAAAATGCCATCTTCAACAGTACCATTTTTATTTAAACTTCCAATATAGAGATTTCTATCATCAAGATTGTCCCAGAGGTTAATATCAAATGTTGTTTTACCTATAAGCTCTTTTTTGTTGTAGCCAAATATCTCTTCAAAACTCTGATTTATATCGTAAATTTTACCGCTTGCTTGATTGGTGATTATAATCATGTTTGGTGTATTGTTAAAAGCTTTTTCAAATTTATCATTGGAGATAAGAAGTGCATGTTCTACCTCTTTTAACTTGCTAATATCTTGTGTTGTACCGCTAGTTTTAATAGCATTCCCCTTATCATCGTACTGTGTTCTCCAACGATGTTCTACATATCGTACTTCTTTATTGTCATATCGGATGATTCGATTATGGGCAATGGTCATCTTTTTAGAATGGAGTGAGTTTTGAAACACCTCTTCAGCTTCTTGCCTATCATCAGGATGTTGACGATTTACAAATGTTGTTTTATCTAGTTTCATTTTAAAATCTGAAAAGCCATAAATTTTAAATATTTCATCTGAACAGGAGAGTTTATCTTCTTTAAGATTATATTCCCAACTTCCCAATTTAGCCAAAGATTGAGCATTTTGCAATAATTCATAAAGTTGTTGTTGCTCTGTAACATCGGTTGAGTTACCAACTAAACCAAACACATGACCAGCTGCGTTTATTAAAGGAGATTTAACTGTTAGTAGATAAACTTTATGTCCATCCGGATAGGTGACCCATTCGAAATTTGATTGAGATTGGTTTTTAGACAGCATCATTTGATCGTGTTTACGAAAAAAGTCTGCAAGCTCTTTATTCATAAGGTCATAGTCAGTTTTTCCGACTATCTCATCTTTTGGCTTGCCAATAAACTTTTCAAAAGCTTTGTTACATGTAATATAAACAAAATTGGCATCTTTAACAAAGATTAGGTTATCTATGCTGTCGATGATATTGTCATACAATTCTTTGAGTCGTGCAATTTCATTTTTAATAATTTTTTCTTGAGTGACATCATAAATATAGCCATACCATAGTACACTTCCGTCTAATTGTTTTTCAGGTTTAGCCATCCCATTGACCCATATAATTCCTTTATCTGGGTGAACAACACGATATTCATCTTTCCACAATGTAAGTTCTTCAGAAGAAGTTTGTATTGTCTTTACGATATGCTCAAAATCTTGGGGATGTAATACATCAAAAACTTTTGTAGCATCTCCTTGAACTTCTTGAGCAGTTACCCCATAAATGTCATATATATGATCAGATGCGAAGGGAAAGCAGCTTCTGCCATCGGAAAATGATTGAAAAGTATAAATAACTCCTGGAATATTCCCTGCGATATTGCTTAGTTTGTGATTGCTTTGGAGTAGCTCTTCTTGCAGTTTTTTTTGTTCACTTATATCTGTATGAGACCCTATCATTCGTACGGGCTTATTATTCTCATCAAACATAGTTTGACCACGAGTTTCAATCCATACCCAATGCCCATCTTTGTGTTTAAGCCTATGAATATTTTGATAGTGCTTAGTGTCTAGTTTCACCACGTTATGGCATTCTAATTTCATAAAAAAGATAGCTTGAACATACTACAATCTTTATCACCAAACAAGGATTATAAATATGTCACAAGTCTATCATAGTAATGCAAGAACTAACTCACACACAAGAGAGATTATACAGAAGTCAGAATTAACAGATGTTGAATTAGCTTCAAGATTTGGTGTAAATGTTAAAACAATTGCTAAACATAGAAGTAGAGATTTTACAGAAGATAAAAGCTCAAGACCGGACAAAATACACTATGCTTTAACTCCACTGGAGAAAGAGCTTATAAGGGTTGTAAGAACTCTTACATGGATGGAACTTGATGACTTGACTGATACAATGATGGATACTATTCCCAATGCGAATAGAAGCAATATTTATAGGACTCTACAAGCGTTTGATATCAATAGAGTCCCAGTGGAACTAAAAGCAAAAGCAAAGAAATTTAAAGAATATGAGCCAGGCTATTTACATATAGACGTAACCTATCTACCAAAGTTTGATAAGCAGAAATATTATCTATTCGTAGCTATTGACAGGGCTACAAGGCTTCTTTACTATAAAGTTTATGAGAATAAAACAGCCCAAAATGCAGTAGAATTTCTAAAAGAGTGTAAAGAGTATTTCCCTTTTTATATCTCTCATATCTTAACTGACAATGGGTTGGAATTTACCGACAAATGGGCAAGAGGTAAAGGGATGGTTAGCGGGAATCATAAATTTGACGTAGAGTGTGCAGCAGATAAGATAGAACACAGATTAACTGCTCCCTATACACCACAAACAAATGGAATGGTTGAAAGAGTTAATGGAACAATCAAGAATGCTACAATTAAAGCAGAAGAATATGATAATATCGAAGATGTAAAAAAAGATTTAAATAAGTTTTTGATATACTATAATTTCAATAGAAGACATGGTAGTTTAAGAAAAGAGTTAAAAGTCAGAACTCCATTTGAAGCAGTAGAAAGTTGGTTTAAAATTAAGCCTGAAATATTTAAGATTTTACCTAGTATGTTTAAAGAGATTACTTTTTGAAAACTGGTATAACGTTGTGAAACTGGACACATCATTATTTGGAAACATTTTAAACATTGATATTGCTTGAAGTATCTTTATTTCATCGGAATTAGTTGTAACATTTTCTATAATTCTATCCAACAAATCTGATTTAAAATCTGGATTATTAGTATCACCTTTTTCAATGTCAAATGATTCTGCCATAAACTTTGCGAGTCTAGGATAACCTTCAGTATAGTAAGCAATCTTTTTTGCTAAATCTTCATTTAATAAAGGATTTACCTCTTGAATTAATTTTACTGTATCTGCTTCATCTAATCCTTCTAACATAATTCTTTTTTCATCTCTACATTTACTCATATCTTGTTGAGATAAAACTTGGTCGATTGTAATTACAACTAAATTTGGATAGTCTTGTAAATGTCTACAAATTTGAACATGATCATCATATGGACACTCATCAATAACAAATATCACTAACTCTTGGCTCTTAACTGGAAGACTTTTACAAAATATTTGTAAATCGTCTAAAATAGAACTATTATGACTTTGAATATACAAAACAAGATTTTTGTACTTATCATTATTTAGTGTTTCATATATGAACCTTGTTTTTCCTATTTCTGAAAAGCCTTCTACACGAATAAATGATGAACTTTGAGAAGTCAATGTTTTGTCAACCTCTTCTCGTATTTGAGAAATATTATCTTCTCTTTTTTTATCATTTATATATTCAATATCACTAGACCGTTTGATAACACGCTCGTAAAAATCAAATAATTCAAAATATTTAGTATGTGGATTACGATTTAAATATATTTGTGGAATACTGCTTGCCCATTCTGCTAGTTTTGCTAATCCTAAAATTTTTACAGATACATTAGGATAACTCACACTGCTAAATAATTCTTCCAATACTTTTTCTTTTGCTTTAAGTTTTACAGCAGGTAAATCAGTTTTATTGGTAATAAGTAAATAAGTATATCCAGCTTGAATTAGTTCTTTTAGTTTTGGTTTTAAATCTGATTTGTCACTTATTAGTATTTCTTTTTCAAACCAAGATTTACCGCCTATTTCTGCCGCTTTAAATTGAAAAACTATATTTGAATTTGGCAAAAATGGATGATTTTGAGGAATAGGTTTATTAAAATTATTAAATTCTCCATCTGAACCGCCATCAGCAGCTTTAGTATTCAAAGAAATATCTAACCCTTGATTTAACAAATTTAATTTTGCAATTTCATAGTACATAATTTGATAGACTAATGTTGGTAGACCTACTTCATCTAAGTTTTTTATATCATTAATATCAATGTCAAATATTGCCATCATTTATTCCTTATTTTTTATTCATCTTACTAACTAAACCAACCTCAAAAGCCTGCTCTTGGTTTTTAAAAATAGCCATTGCAGTATTCATCTTATCAAACCCCAGTTTTGCATAAAATGGCTCTTTTCCTACTCTGGTAAAGAGTAGAATTTTGTTGTAGTCTTTTGAAAACTTCACAAGTTTACTCACTATCGCTTTGCCGATTCCTTGCCCTTGGTACTCTGGGTAGATTGCAACGTCACTGATGTATGAAGCATCAACACCATCGGATAAGGCTCTGCCGACACCGACAATTTTTGCATCGTCATACACAAAACATTTGTATCTGCTGTTTGCAAAAACTGTTTTTAGATTTTGCACTTTTTTGTCTCCGAACGGAGCTATTTTGTAGAGGTGCGAGAGTTCATCCCAGTTGATGTTGTCTATCTCATATATCCATTTTAGTTTCATCGTCTCTCCACAGCCTGCTTATAAACTTCCATACTTTCTCTTTTGCCGATGGCTATGACTTTAACAACTAAAATGTTGTCAATGATTTCATAAACGATTCTAACTTGTTTTTTTGCTACATATACTTTGAATAGTCCTGTTAGGTTCATGTTGTTTTTGTTGCTAAGAGGTTTTCCGAGTTCTGGCATTTGTTGAATCTTTTTGAGTTTTTTAAAGACTTCGAGTCGAACGGAATTGTTTAGCTGTTTTAAATCTGATTCTACTGAGGGATGGTATTTTATCTCGTACATAGATTAAACTTTATCTAAATCTATATCAAACTTTTTAGCCATATCTTCCATAGAAACATATTCAGATAAGGGTGTTTCGTTTCGTTGTTGCACTGTATTATATATTTGCATATGTTCTGCAAGTTCCATCTCTTCTTCGAGATTTTTTAGTCTTTCATATTCATCTGTAGAGATTACAACGGCTTCGAGCCTGTTGTTTTTAAGGATGCCTATTTTTTCAAGAGAGTGCTCTTTTATACTACTCACTGCACTACCAATCTGTTTTGTAAAGTCTGTGATTGAAAAAAGTTCATTTTGTGCATATTTAACCATTATATTTCCTTGTAAATTAACTAGTAAATTTATATGTTAATATTATAGTCTATTTCACTATAATATATACTTACTCTTAGAAATATTACTTTATTTTACCAACCAACTCTTTTTGTCTTTTAGGTATTTATCATAGATGAGTTCATAGGAGTGGTCTATAAATTCTTTTAAAAGTGTATCATCTACATCACCGCAGATGGTTACCATGTTCCAATGTTTTTTGTTCATGTGGTATCCTGTGTTTACAGACTTATAAATCAAACGGAGTTCTAGGGCATAGATAGTATCTATAGAGTTTAGTGCAATTACCCCGCTCTCATCTTTAAAAGCTCAGCGACATCTATCTTTTTGGAGTACTTCACAAAGGCTTCGCTTTTTTCTTGAATGGCATACATTGTCATTCTATCGGCTAGTTCGTTACCCTCGTAACCTGCATGTGCTTTGATGTGAGAGAGTTTTACATATTTTTTGATGTCGTTGTAGAGGTAGTAACATTGTTTGATAATCTCAAGATTTTTAATCTCTCCGCCTTTTTTCGTCCAGTTTTTCTTTTCCCATGAAATAGCCCATGTTTTTATGCAGTTTATGGAGTACATGGAGTCGCATTTTATCTCTACTGCGTTTGCATTTTGAGCTTCTTTTTGTGCTAAGAGAAGAGACTCGTAAAGTGCACCCAGTTCGGCTGTGTTGTTTGTTCCCATCGGTTCATACAATCCATACCAGAGTTCAGAGAGTTCGCCCCCTCTATAGAGCGAAATGCCAGAACCAGCCTTACCAGGGTTTGGGGTACAACCACCATCGCAGTATATGATGACATCGCCATTTTGAGGAGTTGATTCTGCCTTTGGCTCTTCAAGGACATTTTCTTCTTGTCTAAACTTTTGAAGAGCTTTATAGTTCGCTATAACTTTCTCTTGCATTTGTTTCTCTTCAATGCCACAGAGTAAAACAAAAAGTTCCACTCGTGCATCTGAGAGTTGTTTGCCTAAAGAGAGAGCCATCCAGTCTGCTTTGTCAGTCTCTTCAACACCAAGTAAAATGAGTTGAGATTCATTTATCTGAGTATCTTCTTCGACACCTAATTTTAGTAACTCTTCTGTAACTATTTGCATATCTTTTTAGCCTTTATATCTTACAATTTGTATGGTTTTTGAGGTTCTTATCTGTATCTACCTGAATAAGAATATGGTTAAAGCCTCGGTGTTTTAAAGCCTCTCGTATTGCATCAGTAAGATTTTCACACTCTTTGAGAGTTAAACTCTCATCGTTTATCACGATATGAAAAGATATGAAATTATACTTAGAACTTGGTTTATAAATGTGCAGGTCATGATACTCTAAAATCCTATCATCATTTAAAAGCAGCTCCTCTAACTCCTCCTCTTTTACATCTACAATATTGACATCCATAAGAGAGAAAAAACTTTTTTTGAGAAGTGGATAGGAGTGTTTAAGTATATAAAGAGAAAAAACAACTGTTAAAATAGAATCAAGCGAGTAAATATGAAAGTAGTAGATAAAAACACCAGCGACAACAACGCCAACAGAGATAAGTGCATCAGCGAGCATATGCAAATAAGCCGACTTTATGTTTGCATCTTCATGGTGGTGGTGATGGTGCTCTCCGTCTCCATGCTCATGAGCAACACCTAAATCATTCAGTATGTAAGCACTCACTCCATTTGCCACAACTGCGATGAGACCAACAACTATCATATAAATTGGCTCTATAATTTCAGGATTGAAAAACCTATGTATAGCTTCATAAATCATATAGAGCATAGTTATAAACAAGAACAAAGTGTTTACAAACGCAGCCATCATCTCCGCTTTTAAGTAACCAAAAGTGTACTTAAAAGTTGTTTTCCTAGCCCCTAGTTTGAGTGCTATATAAGTGATAACAACTGCTATAACATCACCTGTGTTATGTAGAGCATCCGCTATAAGTGCAAAGGAATTAGAGATAAGTCCAAATACGATTTCACTTACAATAATCAGCAGATTAAAGATGATTATCCATAATATTTTTGTTGTTTTCATGCCAAACCTTTGTGTAACTCTATTCAATTTTACATAAATTCTTTATGTAACAGTTCTCATTTATACTATCTATGCTCAACTTTTTTAGCGGCGGATTTAAAATCCTTGTCTAAATTTGTTTTTCTAAAACGATTAGTATCGATTAAATGCATTTTAAAATCATAGATTGGCATTATTTTTAAAACACCACTTTTTAATTTCATATCAATCATATGTCCACCATGACTTGTTTTATCGTTAAGAAAGTGAAAGTGAAATCCAGCGACATTGAGATTGCTCATATACTTTGGAAACCAAAAACCTACAATAGTCCCTTTAGTATTTTCAAATCTAAACTCTTGTTGAACTTGTGAAATAGTTTGTAGCAAGGGCTTATGACCCTCTAGTTGTGGGTACTCTGAACGCAAGTAGACACTTGAGAAGTTTCCCTCAATCAAAACCGCATAGATAAGATTATCTGAGTCGAATTTTGTTTTGATAAATCCATGTAGAGAGTTTAGATTTTCAAACTCTTCTAGCTTGTACTGGTTTGTAGCACTAAAGTTTGTAACAACTGCGAAAGGAGTATGCATATTTTGTACTATGTTCGCATTACCATGTGCATCCGCTCTATAAAAATTATTATTAAACGCAATCATCTCGCCATTGGCACCATCAAATGTACCTAAACCAAAGTCTCCAAAATTTGACAAATCATTCATAGATACATCACCCTCATAAACACCAGCCAAAAGTGAGCCAATAGTCCCCACCTGATATACAACTTGCTGATTATGACTTTTTAAATCATTTGAACCAGACAACAGTGTGAGAAACAAAAATAGATGAATTATAAAAGTTTTATACATGTGTTTAAGAATCTTAACCTAGTTAGATTTTCCTGATTAGACCGACTATAAACAAAAGTACGACTGCACCAATAGTTGCTGTGATTAAAGAACCTAAAATTCCGCTCCCGATTGATATACCTAAAAAACCTATGACATAACCACCAACTAAAGAACCAACAATACCCACTAGCATATTGCCAATAATACCAAATCCGCCCCCTCGCATTATCGTACCAGCAATCCATCCAGCTACTGCTCCAATGAACAATATAACCAATAAACCTTCTATATTAAAACCCTCTACATTCATGATATCTCCAATTTTTATTGTATTTTTTGCAGTAAAAATTTTGATAATTCTTTCACTATTCTTACTGTAAACAAGATATTGTAGCACAACACATTATCTTAAAACCTTAATTTTTATGCTCGAATTAGTATGTTATTAAGCCAAAACAACAGTCAATTTTAGATAGAATCCGAATTTTAAACATAGATGAGGCAAGATGAGACAAAAACCCTTACCACTATCTTTAAACCGAAGCTTATGGATATATCGCAGGTCAAATCGATATAAATGACATTGCCATTGACTTGCAAACTTGGTGTTTAGGTTTTAAGAGAACATAGTTATGGTGTTAAAAAACTCTTTCGTGCTTTTAACTTTAGAAAAGAGTTTGAAAGCATCATCTACAATAAACTACAAAATGAGGTAAGTTGTGGAGAGGGAAGTTTAAACATTGCCATTGGTGGAGCTGGATTAAGTGGTGTTGAAGTAGCTGCGGAGATGGCTCATATTGTCAAAAGCTATGCTAAAACCATTGGTGATGGTACAAAAGAGATACAAATATACCTCATAGATGCAAGTGAGACGATTCTTCCAGGAACTAGTTCGTACATTATAAACAATACTCAAAAAAGACTTGAGAAACTTGGGGTAAACATCTTAACCAATGCATTCATTACAAAAGTGCAAAAAGATAAAATTTTGTTTAAAAATGGCGACAGTTTAGATTTTTGTTTTATGATTTTTACTGGCGGTATTAAAGCATCGCTTTTAAACGAAGCGATTTAGTGCAAATGTGATGGGAATGTTCGTAGCCCTTGGTGGAAACTATGCTGTAGGAGAACTCTTTAAAGTCATAAAAGTAAAAGGATATAAAGCATATCTGCTTAAAAAAGCTATTACCTATGCTTACTATGTTGGTTTGAAACTCAGAGTCAACACTGGCTTTAACAATAGGATGAAAAAGCTCAAACCCTAAGTCTAAAATAACTTTTTTTACTTAAAAGGCATTTTCGACATAATGATTTCATGTTGGTTTACATACTGTCTACAATCTTTTCCGCCTAAGAGTTCGCAAGTTTTTTGCCACTCTTTTGAGTGCCCTGCTTTTTCATTTGTGTCTTGACCCAATGCGAACATAAGAGCATGAGCATACTCATGAGCGATAACACTATCGACCATATACTCAGAACTCTCTTGCATAACTTTTTTGTTAAGATAAACCTCAATTTTTCCATGTTTGTAAGAGGTGAGTCCATAAAGTCTTCCAGGAATCTTATCTGTAATAATAAGGGGAAATTTATATGCAACACCAAAGTTCTTTTGCATATTTTTTAAAACATTGTTTTCTTCTTGTTTGATTGCTTGCATATACTCTTTGGGTAAAGGATTGTTTTTAAAACTGTATGACTTGTAGTAGTTAAACACAAGTATGACACTAGCTATGAGTATCATAAGCATAAAGAGGATTTCAAGTCTGCGTTTGAACATCTTAGAGTCCCTGTTTCTCTCGGAGTTTATCTTTTTTACTTTTGCCCTTGCCCTTTACAGGAGCAGGACCCTTAACTTTTTGAGGTGCTTCGCCCACTAACTCAAACCCTTGTATAGACTCACGAGGTAGTTTTATATCGCTGCGTTTTTCTATGAGTCTAAAATGAGCTTCTGTTTCATACTCTACAAAAGAGATAGCCTCTCCAGACTTCCCCGCCCTTGCAGTTCGTCCTATACGATGAATATAATCAGCAGGTGAACGCGGTAAGTCATAGTTGATAATGCAGTCAATGTTCTCTATGTCTAGTCCGCGTGCAGCAATGTCCGTTGCAAAAAGAACATTTACTTTTGCATCTTTAAAAGCTTGGAGTGTCTCGTTTCTTACCTCTTGTTCTAAGTCTGCATTAAACGAGGCTGCTTTTATGCCATACTTTCTAAACTTTTCAGCTATGTTGTCAGTTGCTCGTTTGTTTGCCATAAAAACAAGAACTAACTTCCATCTGTTTTCTTTAAGAAGATGACGCAGAAGTGGACCTCTATTTTCACGGTTAACTTCTATGACTCTCTGTTTTATACTCTCTACTGTTTGTGTTTGTTCTATGCTTACTTGCACTGGATTTGTCATGATTTTTGAGACTAAATCTAGCATCTTTGGAGGGTATGTAGCTGAGAAAAGGAGGTTTTGGCGTTTACTAGGCAGAGAGTCTAAAACAAGGTCTAACTCCTCTGTAAAGTCAAGGTTAAGCATCTTGTCTGCTTCATCCAATACCAAATAATTTAGATGCGACAAATTCATTTGCTTCTTTTTTAAAACATCTAAAAAACGCCCACTTGTAGCTACTAAAACATCACAACCCTGCTGGATGTCATAAAGCTGGTCACCTATGCTCTCTCCACCTATAAGACTTACTATTTGTGGTTTTCTTTCTAAATATTTTGAGAACTCCTCAAAAACTTCTGCTACTTGAAGTGTAAGTTCTCGCGTTGGAGTCAACACTAAGATTTTTATTTTTCCTTTTTTGGCATTGTCTCTGGTTTTGCTCCACAGCTCTAAAAGAGGTAAAACAAAACTCGCGCTCTTTCCACTTCCTGTTTGTGCTTGTGCAACTACATCTTTGTTTTCTAACACCAAAGGTATAACTTTTTCTTGAATAGCAGTAGGCTTGAGAAAATTTTTCTCTTTAAGTGTTTTTTGTAATGTAGCAGATAGCTTGAATGTAGAAAATGGCATAAGAGTTCCTATTTATATATTTTCGTATTTTACTCTAATTAAGCCTGAAATAGCACTGAGATAATAAAAAGAGCTTATTGCCAAAAGTCCATAATTAATTTCATTATTGTACAATTCACTTAAAAACAGGTAACTAATTTCATGAAAACATTTTATTATGTACATACAGGGCACCGCATAGGGCTTGATAGATTTCGTCGTGCAACAACCATTTTACGAGCTTTAGGTGATGATGACATTACTCTTTTATCATCTGACTTTAGAATTTCACATATTGGTCGAGACTTTGGTGTAAGGGATTGTGTCGGGATTGATGTTGTTCGAAATATACCTCAAATAGCACATCATGGAGATAAACTTATCTTTGATTCAGATGAAGCAAATCCTATAATGCTTGATGATATGAGAAAGTTTTTTTCAACATTTATTCGTATTAGCGATAGAAAAGATGATAAAAAAGAAGAAAATGAGATTCTTTTTTCACCTTACTTAAAAGGAGAAGGTATTTACAATGGTGTAGCCATCGATGATAAATATTTTGGTGATTTTGAAAAAACCACCCCACTCTCTTTCTTTTTTGGTGATGATGATTATGAAAAAGATTTAGAGAAACATTTAGATATTTTAGAGGATTTAAACCCTAGTTTACAACTTGGTTTTTACTACTTTTTGGACTACGAAGAGATACTGAAAAACAAGTTTTCTCACTGTTTTGAATTTGAAGATTATGACGAAATGATTACAAGTAGTGAAATCCTCATTACTTCATCCCCCCAAGCGGTCTTAGAGTCCCTCGCTTCAGGAGGAAAACCTATTTATCTGCAACGGGATAATTATGAAAATAATTTCAATGAATTATTTGCTGAATTTAACATTCCAATAATACAGAATTATAATAAAAATGAAATTTCTGTTATTTTTAACACTATAAACAATATAAATTACCATAAAATAAAGAAAAATAGTAACGATTATACACACTTTCTAAAAGAATATTTGAATTCATAATAGTTGAAACAGAATTATTATACAATTTTGCACATTTAAAAAAATTCACACTAAAGTGAGAGAATATGAAAAATAGTAGCCGTAGAGGTTTTATGGGCAAAGCATTTGGTGCTGTAGCTGGTGTTGGTGCCATTGCATCACTGTATGCAATGAAAAAATCTTGGGACCCCCTTCCAAGTGTAAAAGCAGCTGGCTTTACAACTCTTGATATGTCTCCTTATGAAGAAAATCAACTTGTAACAGAAAAATGGCGTGGTAAGCCCATCTTTGTTATGAAAAAAACAGCAGAGATGCTTGCTAAACAAACTGAGGAACAAGCTGCACGTGATATTAAAGTTGGTGATGGTCATTATATGATTGCCATTGGTCTTTGTACTCACCTTGGTTGTATTCCTGCATATAATGCTGATGACAAAGGTTTCTTATGTGCTTGTCATGGTGGACAGTTTGACTGGTCAGGTCAGGTAACAAAAGTTCCACCTCCACGTGGTTTTGATATTCCTCCTTTTAAAATTGACGGTATGAAGTTAGTTTTAGGTGAAGAAGGTCCAGAGTACAAAGCTATGAAAGCAAGTGGTATAACACTTTAATAAAGGAAAATAATGGCACATTTTACAAAAGCAACAAGTGTTAAAGATTGGTTAAACCAACGTTTAGCAGTTGAAAAAGTTGAAAAAGTTATGATGTCGGAATATTGGATTCCGAAAAATATTAACTTCTTATGGGCAATGGGTATGATTCTAGTAATCACATTTGCAATGCTTGTAGTTTCTGGTATATTTTTACTAATGTATTATCAACCAAATGTTGATCTTGCATTTGATAGCGTAAACTACACTATCATGACAGAGGTTGATTTTGGTTGGTTATGGAGACATGTGCATGGCGTTGCGGCGTCTGTAGTTTTCCTTATCATATACATTCACATGTTTACGGGTATTTATTACGGTTCTTACAAGAAGGGTCGTGAGATGATTTGGATCTCTGGTATGCTTCTTTTCGTTGCATTTTCAGCAGAAGCATTCTCAGGATACATGTTACCATGGGGACAAATGTCTTACTGGGCTGGTATGGTTATTACTAACCTTTTTAGCGGTGGTTCATTACATGCAGATGGTTTAGTTGAGTGGATTCGTGGGGATTACGTTCCTGCACAAGCTTTCCTTGGTCGATTCTTTATGCTTCATGTACTTCTTATTCCTTTGGCTATTATGGGTCTTATTGGGCTTCACTTCGGTGCACTTCGTATTCCTCATGTTAATAACCAAGATGGTGAAGAGATTGATTTTGATAAAGAAAGCAAAAAATATTTAGCTGGTGACAAAGCTGGTAGTAAAGTTATTCGTTTTGCAAATGACTTTATGGCAAAAGATATGATGGTTGTTGGATTTTATCTCGTCTTCTTCTTCTATCTTGTATTCTACAACTACGGTTTTGCTATGGATCCTGTTAACTTTGACCCTGCAAATGGTCTTAAGACACCGGCTCACATCTATCCTGAGTGGTATTTCTTATGGTCTTATGAGATTTTACGTCCATTCTCTGTAGATATTGGTCTTATAGCTTTTGCATTTGCTCAAGTTATCTTTATTCTTCTTCCTTTCTTGGATAGAAGTCCAAACACTGTTCCAGCTAATCGTCGTGGGCTATTCGCCATATGGTTCTGGGCATTGCTTATTGACATGATTATTCTCACGGCAATGGGTAAATTACCACCTGAGGGTGCGTTTAGTGTCATTGGTTTTTGGGCTGCAATAGTATTTATTTTACTGTGGATTGCACTTCCATTTATTACAAAACTAGAAAAAAAATTATAAGGGAGATACCATGAAAAATAAAGAACCATTAATCTTAGCCGTAGTAGTAGTTTTCTCACTTGTAGTTTACTATCTAGTTGAACCATTTGCACACCACCAAATGCATAAGCATGTAGAAAGTGAAGCTTTTGCATATAATGACTTACCAGCGATAACAAAAGTTGGACATAAAGAACACGGAAAAGTTTTACTTATCGGAGCTGCTGCTTGTACTGGTTGTCACTCTATTAATGTTGAGAATATTCCAGCATCTATGGATGCAGTAAGTGCGGCTGGCGCTTATGGTGTTAACCCACCTGATTTAAGTAATGCTGGTATTGTATATGATGCTAAGTTTTTAACTGATTTAATCAAAAACCCTGCACATGCACTTTTAGTTGAACATAAATTTGATGCTAACAAAGGGCAAATGCACCCAATGATACCATTTTATGGTGCTGGTGGGGATATAGATCAAGAAGTAGCTGATATAGTTGCTTACTTACAATCTATAGCTGTAACTCAAGAAGAACTTACTCCTGCACTTGCTTATGAAAATGCTTGTGGTAGATGTCATGCAAACAGTTATGCTAAGTGGACTCAAATTGGTCCAAAAACTATGCTTAAGAGAAAACAAGATGAGTTAACATTTGATGCGAAAGTACTTGATTACCAAGATTCATTAGCTAAGTACATGGGTACATTACCACCTGATTTAAGTATCTATATCCGTTCACGTGGTGAGCACTATATTAAAACATTTATGGAAAATCCTCAAGCTTACCTCAAAGGGACTGCTATGCCTCGTGTAGGTGTAAGTGCTGAATCAGCTGAGAAAGTAATTGAGTATCTTGAAGACTCTGGTGATGCGAAACGTCATGAGAGAGAATCGGTTGCTAAGAATGTAATGATTTACATCGTTATCTTCGCCATCTTCGCTCTTCTTTGGAAAAAACAAGTATGGAGAGATTTACACTAATCTCTTCTGCCAAGGGGAACTTCCTTGGCTTTGTCTAGCTCTTTAAACACCACTTAAACCCCATCTAAATCACCAAAACTTTATAAGAAAATCACATAAAATTTGTTATACTATTTTCATGATTACAATTGTACAAAAAGAGATTAACAGTACATCTCAATATATGTTATTTGATATAAAAAAACTTGAACTTCATTCTTATGTTCCCTTTGATATATTTATCAAAAAAGATAATGGTTTTGTAATTATTATTAACATGGGAACTCTTCTCTCGGACAACATATATAGTAAGTTAGTAAACCAAAAAAAATTATATATTTCTAGTAGAAATCACAGTGTCAAAGACTTAACATGCACTAATCTAGAACATTATATTCAATTAAATATGGATTTAAATCAAAAATTACTTGACTTTTTATATAAAATACAGAAAAAAAATTATCCATATTTATTTGAACAAGATTTTCATGAGACAACCACAGAATGCATACACATTATAGTCAAAATAATTGTCTACATCATCCAAGAAAAAAAAGATTTTATAAAAAATACTGTTCAATTTTTTTCAAATGAATATGAATTAGAAATTCACTCACTTCATGTTGCTCTCTATGCAGTGAATCTTGGTCATTTACTATATTTAAACAAGGAACAGTTAGTTCATATAGGGATAGCAGGTTTATTACATGATATAGGGGTTAAAACAATAGATGAAGATATTATTCAAAAAGATATAACTCTTAATTCCGCTGAATTAAATATAATCCAGCAACATCCAGAAAAAAGTGTATCAATAACAAAACATAATCATATTCATAATCCTTATATACTAGATGCAATTATGCATCATCATGAGAGATTTGATGGCAGTGGTTACCCAGATGAGTTACTTGAAAAAGATATAAGTCAGTTTGCTTCTATTTTAGGTATTTGTGATGTTTTTGATGCCCTTACAAACAATAGACCCTACAGAAAAAAATTTACATATTTTGAGGCTCTAAAGTTTATGATAAAAGATGAAAGTATGGTCAATAAATTTAATCCTTTATACTTACAAGCTTTTTTAAAATCAATTATTTAACTAAACAAGTTGCTGTTTCACAAACTCGTTATAATGTCCCTCTTCTTCTTCTAACTCTTTATGTGTACCTCGTTGGACAATTTTTCCTTCATCTAAAACATAAACCATATCTGCATTTTTAACAGTACTCAAACGGTGGGCAATAGTAATAACAGTTTTATCTTTTAAAAGCGGTGTAATAGTGTTAAAAAGCTTCAACTCTGTATGAACATCAAGGGCTGAAGTAGATTCATCAAAGATAATCACACTTGGATGTGAGAGAAGCATTCTCGCTATGCTTAAACGCTGTCTCTGACCTCCTGAAAGTCGTATACCATGATGACCGACTATAGTGCCTAAGCCACTCTTCATGCCTATTAACATTTCGCCAAGTTGTGCTATTTCCAAAGCAAGTATAATATCTTCATCTTCTATTTTTTCATTTCCCATGCTCAAATTAAAACGCAAGCTAGAGTTAAAAAGAATCGGCATTTGTAAAACCAAAAATATTTTATCTCGAAGGGATTGTTTATTAAGCTTTTGAGTTTCAATATTGTTGTATAAAAGCTCCCCTCCACTCTTTTCGTAAAAACCTGAAAGTATCTGTGCCAAAGTTGTTTTTCCACTTCCACTTGCACCGATAAGTGCTATTTTAGAGCCTGCTTTTATATCTAAACTTATATCTTTTAAAATCTCTTTATCAGCTGTTTTATATGCAAAATTAAGATTCTTAACTACGATGTCAACATTCCCTGCTTCAAGAACTTCTTCTCCACTAACTTCTGATTTTAGTTCTAAAATCTTATTTATTCTCTTTAATGCCGCTATTGCAGATGAGTAACTATACTGCATAGATAAAATATCTTGTACTGGAGTCATAATAAACCAAATGTAGCCAAACATTGCAAACATCATTCCTATACTCAAATCACTGTAAGCCACAAGAAGAAGTCCAGCGGCACGAATCACTTCAAATACACTCAAAAAGATTGTATAAGAGAGTTTCTCATAAGCAACACTTTTATAATTGTACTCGTTTGAAGTTGTCTGAATTTTATCGGCTTGTGTTATAGCTTTGTTAAAAAAGTATTCCTCTTTATTGCTTGCTTTTATCTGTCCATATAACTCTAAAGTCTCACCAATATCCTCTTGGAACTCTTCGATTGCTTCATTTTCTTCCTTTTTTAGTTCTCCTACACGAGATGACATTTTTTTACTTACAAGCATAATAGCAGGCTGTATAAAAAGAATCAAAACTCCTAAGATAGGGTCGATGGCAATTAAAACAATCCCAACAGCGACAAGAGTAAGAGCTGAAGCTACAAAACGCGATGCACTACTCATTATAAATGTATCTAAGGTATTTATATCAGTAATAAGATTAGCTGTTATCGCCCCACTTCCAATGGTTTCATACTCATTCATTGAAGCATTTTGCAGATGTTTAATAGCTCGAGAACGAATCATAAAAGTAACGTATTTGGAAATTTTTGTAAAAATTTTTGTAGTTACAACACCTAAAACATAGTATAAAAAACGCAGTACTATAACCGAAATAGCTACGATAGTTATGTAGTAAAAAGCACTTCCACTTCCAAGTGTTGCGTTTATAAATTCTACCATAGTAGATGGCTTGTTAAGTAAAACCTCATCAACCATAATAGGTAACATCATAGGGATAGGAACACTCACTAAAATAGCGAAAAGAGTGACAATTTGTCCATAAACAAGAGCTGGTTTTTTATCTAACACTAAATTAAAAATAGTTTTTATATCTATTGGCTTATTTTTCATAAGTAAATTATAACAACTAAATGTAACTTATTAAGAAAGTGAAGTAATCGCATTAGCAATTCGAAGCATTGTTTCCTCTTTACCTATCACAGCCATAACTTCATCAAGTCCAGGTCCACTTAGCTTTCCTAAAAGTGCTATACGAAGAGGTTGTCCGATTTTACCAAAACCTATCTCCATCTCCTTTACAACACTCTCCATAAGTGCATGATAATCAAGTGGAAGTTTCAGTTCATTAGCAGCACTTACTTTTACTCCAAAGGCATTTAAAACTTCTACCGCATTACCTTTAAAGGCTTTTTTAACTGCTTTTTCATCGTATGTAGTTGGGCTTGTTGTCACTTCTTTAATAAGTATCGCAAGTTCTGTCAATGTTTTTGCTCTCTCTTTTAGAGCATCAAGTAAAATCTCTTTTTTATCGTGTGAAGTCAAAACAACATCATAACTTGTTAGTAACTCTGCTAACTCTTCGTTAGTGGTATTTTTAATGTAGTGAGCATTAAGCCAGTCAAGTTTTTCAGTGTTATAAATACTTGCTGATTTGTTGATGTCTTCTGGATTAAAAAGTGTTTTCATCTCATCCATACTAAAGATTTCTTGGTCTCCATGACTCCAGCCCAAACGCACTAAAAAATTCAAAAGGGCTTGAGGTGTATAACCCATCTCTTTATAAGCCATCACATCAGTTGCACCATCGCGTTTAGAGAGTTTTTTACCTTGTGAGTTATGAATCATCGGAACATGATAAAACGCAGGTATATCAAAGCCTAAAGCTTCATAAACTACTATCTGTTTAGGGGTATTTGAGAGGTGGTCATCACCACGAATAACTTCATTGATACCCATTAAATGATCATCAACTGCTACAACAAAGTTATATGTTGGGCTTCCATCAGCTCGTGCGATAACAAAATCATCCAAAATATCTTCTGCTTGAAAAGAAATATCACCTTTCACACCATCTTTCACTAAAATCTCACCTGTTAGTGGTGCTTTAATACGTATGGCTGGTTCAATTCCCTCTGGTGGCGTACCATCAAAATCACGGTATCTGCCATCATACTTTGTACGCTCTTTGTTTGCCATCTGTATTTCACGAAGTTCTGAAAGTTCTTCTTTGCTCATGTAACACTTATAAGCTTTGCCCTCATCTAAAAGTTGCTGAATGTATTTTGCATAAATATCATCACGCTGACTTTGGTAAGTTATCTCACCATCTGCTTCAAGTCCTAACCATTCAAATGCCCTAAGAATTGCTACTGTTGCTTCTTCTGAGTTTCTAGCTTTATCTGTATCTTCGATACGAAGTACAAACTTTCCATTATTTTTTTTCGCCCAAAGATAAGAGAAAAGTGCAGTTCTTAAACCACCGATATGTAAGTATCCTGTCGGACTTGGAGCGAAACGTGTAACAACCATCAAAAAGCCTTTTTATGTAATTAACGAATTTTAAGCTATTATTGGTTAAATGTTGGTAAAATAATGTATTAAACTCTTAAAATGGATTACGAATGTACAAAATACTTCTCCCTCTCCTCTTAGTTTCTTTTCTAAACGCAGCCGTGTATGATGGTGTTGCCATAGTGGTAAAAGACAAAACTGTTACTCTTTTTGAAATCAAAGAGAAGATGCAAACACTACACATAGATGCTAAGAAAGCTGCAGATATGCTCGTTCGTGAGAAACTTGAAGAGATTGAGATTTCAGAAAGAAAGATAACTGCAGAAAATACAGAGGTGTATGACGAAATTAGTCAAACAGCTGCAAGAAATAAACTCTCTGTTAGTGAGTTTTATGAAGCTGTTAGAAATGCTAATGGACTTACTTCCACAGAGTTAAAAGATAAAATCAAACAGAGGCTATTAACACAAAAACTCTATGTTGCCATTGCCTATACTGCCTTAGCTGAGCCAACACTTGAAGAGATTCAAGAGTATTATGAACTTCATAAAGAGAACTACAAGCACCCCTCAGCATTTGATGTTGTTGTTTACCAAGCTAACGACAAAAAGAGATTGCAAGAAAAAATAGACAATCCAATGTTTTATTCTCCTGATATTAAGAGCAGTGAGCAAACACTTGTTTACAAAAAAATCTCTCCTGAACTTGCTCGTCTTCTTGAAAAAACACAACGCAACCATTTTACACCCGCCCTTCCAGATGGACAAAAAAGTTTTATCAGTTTTTATATCAAAGGAATCACAACAGCAGACCAAAGTAGTTTTGAAGATATGCAAGAAGAAATCAAGAACAGTATGATGCAAGAACAAAGAGAAGCTGTTTTAAGTGATTACTTTGCTCGTCTTCGTCAAAACCTTGCTATAGATGTTGTAAGAATGCCTGAGTAATAAAACAGATGAATTTTAAAAAGCTCATCAGTAATCAGCTGTTCATTATTGTAACAGCACTTTTTCCGATTATTGTTTTTGGTTTTTTAACATATCAAAATCTTAAAGTTGAGAATGAAAAAACCTCTGTAATTTACATCAAGGATGTAAATATGAGAACAAACGAAGTAATTCAAACATACTTTAAAACAGTTCAGTTCAACATAAATAACCTGGCACATACAATAAGTTATTTAGAAAAACAAGTAGAAAAAAATATTTTAAACCTCCAATCCATGCAAAAAAAGCATATTGTTGATTATTATCGTGTGTTAGATGAACATCTGCTAGCACTCTCACAAAAAGATATATTTCAATATGTTTATAGCTTTAAAAATAGAGAAAAAATAGTGCTTGAGCAGTACATTGAAGACTTAAAAAATTATGTAAACCTCATAGATACACCAAATTTGTTGATGATAAATCCACAGGGAATGATTCTCTACTCTTCAAATAAACCTGAACTACTCAATAAAAATGCTCAAAATATCACTCCTGCGTTTACACAAATATGGGGAGAGGTTAAAAAACTACAAAACTACAAGCAAATCATATATACACAAATTTCTTATAATAAATACTCAAAAAAATATGAGCAATACCTCATCACTAGGTTTAAAGATGTTGATGGCTATGTCGCTATAGAAGTAGATATGTCTCATATACAAGAAGACCTTTTTAATGTATCTTCTCTTGGTTCAACAGCAGAAACATATCTTGTTTACAAAGAAAATGATAAAACATATCTCGCCTATGATAGACATACAAAAAAGGAAAAACAAGGGGACGAGAAAAGCAATCCTTTTATAGAGCTTGGCTTTACAAGCTCAAACATAACAACCAAAAGAGGAAGTACAAATAAGATTGAAGTTGTTGGTTATACACCGATAAAGATTAGAAACATCACATACAGTATGCAAACTACTGTCTCTTATATCGATATAATCTCTCCTAAAATTCATAATGAAAACTACTTTGAACATTTTGTCAAAGGTTATAACTATAAAAATTTGCTCCTCATTGCAAATAATGGAGATGTATTTTACAGCACTGAGCAAAAGGATGAACATACTGGCAATATTTTTTCTGGCATAGACAAAGAAACCTTTTTTGCTCATGCAGTTCAAGAAGTTTTTCAAAAAAAACAATTTGTTCTTACCAAACTTCAAAAAAATCCAGCTTGTGAAGATAGTGAACAATCACAATATGCACTCATGCCTATACTCTCCGAGGAGAATAGAGTCGAAACTATTGTTGCTATTGAACTCAACAATAATGTACTACAAGAACACCTTAAACCAGATAGAAGTATTTATAAAAGCACTAGTACTTATATACTTTCTCAAAATAATGAGCTAAAACTCACTCCAACTAAAACCCCCATAAAAGAAAATAATCATAATGATTTGCTTGAAACAAACAGCACTATCAATTTTTCTCATGTTCATTGGAACTTATTTGCACAAATCGAAAAAAAAGATATATCAGCAAATCTTCACTCATTAAAATTGAATATTTACCTCTTTTTACTTATCTCTATATTTATCGCTACTGTAAGTATGTATATAATCACGAACGAGAAAAAGAAAAATGACAAGAAACTTAAACATCAAGTGATGCACGATAACCTTACAAATCTACCCAATCGTAGATATGCTATTGAGTTTTTAGAAAATACCTTAGCAAATACTAAACGCAACAAAACAAAAGGTGCAGTTCTATTTATAGACCTCGATAAGTTTAAAACTATCAATGATACACATGGACATAAAGCTGGCGACAAAGTGCTTGTGGAGATAGCAAAACGCTTTAAAGAAGTAGTCAGAGAGAATGATCTTGTTGCTAGACTTGGCGGTGATGAATTTTTGATTATTTTAAATCGATATGAACAGTTACATGATATTGACAGTGTATGTAAAAAACTTTTGTCTGCAGCTTCTGAAGAAATTATTGAGGGTAACAATAGCTACATAATCGGTCTAAGTATAGGGATAGCAACTTTTCCATATGACAGTACACATGCAACAGAACTTCTGACATATGCAGATACAGCAATGTATGTGACAAAAGATAAAGGTCGCAATAACTATACTTATTATGATCAAAAAATGATGGAAGCATCACTTAAGGAAGCAAAACTTGAACAAGAGATACACAAGGCGATTACCCATAATGAGTTAGTTCTGCATTATCAACCACAAATACAATTATCCGATTTGAGTGTTATAGGGGTTGAAGCACTTGTACGATGGAATCATCCAACAGATGGTTTAGTTATGCCGAATCATTTCATTCCTATTGCGGAAAATAGTAAGCTTATTGTAGAGCTAGGATACTGGGTCTTAAAACAAGCTTGTAAAGATTTTAAAAGCTGGCAAGCTCAAGGCTATAATATAGAGTATGTTGCTGTTAACATGTCCATAAAACAATTAGAAAGTAATGATTGTGTCAGTATGGTATTATCTATTTTAAATAACTTAGATTTTAATCCAAAAAATCTAGAACTTGAGATAACTGAAACAACCTTAATTTCAAACTTTGAAAACACTATTGAAAATATCAATACTTTTAAAGCATATGGCATTAAGTTCTCTATTGATGATTTTGGTACTGGTTATTCTTCTTTAGCTTACTTAAAATCTTTACATATCTCGACTCTAAAAATTGATAGAGAATTTATACAAGATATTTTAACTAACAGAGATGACCGAACTATAGTAACCGCTATCATTGCGATGGGACATGCACTTGGATATACTATCATTACAGAAGGGGCTGAGGAAAAAGCCGAAATTGAACTCTTAAGATATTTAGCTTGTGATACCATACAAGGTTATTACTTTTCTAAACCTCTCCCTGCACAAAAATTACTAGAATTCATTGATAAGGGAATACATGATTGAAGATAAAATCTTTTTAAACATTGCAGCAGAGCTTTCCAAGGCTTCCAAGTGTGTTTCTAAGCAAGTAGGAGCAGTTATAGTTAAAGATGGTCGTATACTCAGCACTGGGTATAATGGTACTCCGGCAGGCTTTATAAACTGTAGTGAACACTGGAGGGGAGAGTATACAAAAGAGCATCATGAATGGTCAAAAACATACGAAATCCATGCAGAGATGAATGCTATAATCTGGGCAGCGAGAGAAGGCATAAGCATAGAGGGAGCGACTATTTATGTAACCTTAGAGCCTTGTAGTGAATGCAGTAAAAATGTAATTGCTAGCGGGATTAAACGCATAGTTTATGAAAAAGAGTATGAATATACTCATTCAAAAGTTATCTCAAAGTTTATCAAAGATAATGGAGTGAGCATAGAACAGCTCAATTATAAACTTTGATAAAACATCATCAACTTAATAATGGATTTGAGTATATAGAAGTCCAAAACTCTGTAGCAAAAGCAAAAATTGCTCTACAAGGTGCACATATTTTTGAGTATGAAAGTAAAACAAATTTACTTTGGCTAAGTGAAACCTCTCCCTTGGAAGATACAAAGGCTATCAGAGGAGGTATTCCTCTTTGTTGGCCTTCTTTTGGAGACAACAATCCTTCTTTGCCTCAACACGGCTTTGCACGCACCACTATGTTTACACTTGTTGACATCGATGAAACGCAAGCTGGCATAACAAAACTCACACTGTGTTTGGAGGCTAATGACACGACCTTATTACTTTGGAATTATTGCTTTGAGCTTAACCTTACAATCACAATAACTGACACTTTGACATTAGAACTGCAAACCATTAACAAAGACACTAAACCTTTTACTCTCACCCAAGCTTTTCATACTTATTTTGATATTTCAAATATTGCTGATGTTTCTATAAGTGGACTCGAAAAAAAACCTTACTTTGATGCACTTGATAAAAAAATGAAATATCAAAATGGCACAATTAAATTTGATAAAGAGTTTGACTCCGTTTATCAAGAAGTAGATAAAAACATCTTACTTCAAGACAAAAACGCAACAGTACAAATTTCAAGTCATGGTTCTTCCTCTACTGTTGTTTGGAATCCTTGGATACAAAAGTGTGCTCGCATGAGTGGTATAAAAAAAGATGCTTATAAAGAGTTTGTTTGTATAGAAACTGCAAATGCATATGATGACTTTAAAGTTTTACAGCCCAAAGAGTCCCATACTTTACAAGTCACTTTCACAACTCTTTAATAATAAAAACAATATAATTAACAATGTCGTATTTACCAAATACTTTAAACTCTTATTGGCTCTGGCGTGAGGTCTCTTCCAAGCTTGGTGTGTCCAACCCTGCTTACAAGTACTGGAAAGATACTCCCAACTTAAAACTCAACAATAAGTACCTTTTTGTGCAAAAAAACACCCTACCAGAAAAACATGCCTATATAGAAAATATTTTAACTGACTTATCTGGGCATTTACCTATCAAATTCGCCTCCGACCAACTTCATGTCAATGAGCACATTTTTTCTTATGAAAAGATGAAGTTACATAACGAATTTGAGTACAAATTTGTTGAAGATATAAAGTTTGTTAATATCAAAAAATTTTTTAAAGAAAATGGTATTTTTGTACCAAAAAACTCTTTTGTTCATCTAGGAAAACTTAAAGATTTGGACATCACAGCCGATGCAAGTTTTTATAACCTCAAAAATGATTACGGTATAGTGGTATATAGTTAGTGAATAGTTTTTTTATAGAATTTCGTGACCCTCTCTTTTCGGTTATTATCTTTTTTGCACTTATATTTGCTATCACTTTTATGTCGTACTGGTGGGGTCGGTATAAAACAAAAGAAAACTCTAAAGATTTAGACAAATTTTTACAACAGTTTCACTCACTACCAACAGAAAATGAGCTTAAGATTCTTATCTCTAGTAGTGAACTTTCTCAAAAGTCATGGCTTCTTCTTGCACACTCTTATGTGAAAAATGGTGACTTTGAAAAAGCAATAGAAATATACTTAGAGATGCTGCATTTACCAACTGCTACAAACACGAAGCAAACAATGTTTTTACTAGGTCAAGTCTACTTTAAAGCTGGTTTTTTAGAACGGGCAAAGCAAATGTTTTTAAAAATTTTACATAAATATCCTCGAACACCTCAAGCCTTACACTCTCTACTTTTAGTATACGAGTATCTAAGAGATTACAAATCAGCTCTTGAAGTACTAGAACCTCTTGATGAAATGAAAGAAGAGATACAAAAGGATGAAATTTATCTCAAAACACTCTCTTTGCTGAACAATGCAAAAATGCCCCAAGAGGACAAAACAGACAAGATTGTCCTTTTATACAAAAGGCATCATCAACTTACTTATATGATATTTGAATATCTTTTTCGTGTAAACCCTGTTCTCGCTTGGAAAAATTTTGATAACACTAAAGGTGAAATCATGATTGATATACTTTGGAATCTAAGCCCTAAAAACTTGAATTTAGATATAATTACAAACAATAATTTTTTAAGAGAACTATATAGTGCAAGGGGTGATATAGCACTCACTCAAACGAGTAGCATATTTGAACTTGACATGCTTATAAATCTCAAAGAAGCACCAGTAAATGCAACCCTTAGTTTTGAGTATACTTGTAACAAATGTAAAAACACTTATCCTTTTGCATTTAATCGTTGTAGTAACTGTCATGCGATAGATACACAAAGAGTTGAATGGAGTGTAATAAAAGATTATCATAAAGATTTCAGTGAAGAAAACAACTCTTTTCAGTAAGAATTAACGAGGATACAATGCATAAAAATATACAATCATTAGAAGAACAACTCAACTATACCTTTAAAAATAAAGAGCTTATTATCGAAGCGCTGACACACAAAAGTTACAAACAGCCCTACGATAATGAGCGCTTAGAATTTTTAGGCGATGCAGTTATGGATCTAATTGTCGGCGAATACCTTTTTAAAAAATTCCCAAAATCAGATGAAGGAAAACTTTCTAAAATTAGAGCTTCCCTTGTTAATGAAACAGGGTTTGATAAACTAGCAAAAGTTTTACAACTTGGTGAGTATATCTTACTCTCAAATGCAGAAGAAAATAATGGTGGACGAGAAAAATCTTCTTTACTTTCTAATGCCTTTGAAGCACTTATGGGTGCAATTTATTTAGAATCTGGGCTTAAAAAAGTAGAAGAGATTAGTATAAAACTCATAGAAGAAAACTATGAAGATATTTCTCTTGATTCACTCTTTCGTGACTTTAAAACATCACTTCAAGAGCTCACACAAGCAAGATATGGTGTTACTCCTGAATACAAGGTCATAGCAAGTCGTGGACCTGACCATCTTAAAGAGTTTGAAGTTGGTGTTTTTATAGAAGACAAAGAACATGCACGAGCCGTCGGCAAAAGTAAAAAAATAGCACAACAAATCGCAGCAGAAGAAGCAGTTAGTCTGCTCAAAGGAGATAAATAGTGAATAACTTCGGGCAAAAATTAAAATTTAGCACTTTTGGAGAGTCTCATGGTCGTGCAATTGGTTGTCTTTTAGATGGTGTTCCCGCTGGTCTTTTCATAGATGAAGAGTATATACAAAATGAACTCGATCGTAGAAAACCTGGTAAAAGTGAATTTGAGACGGCTAGAAAAGAAGCAGACAAGGTAGAGATACTTAGCGGTGTCTTTGAAGGTTTAAGCACAGGAACCCCTATTGCTATGATTATTTACAATACAAATCAAAAATCCAAAGATTACACAAACATAAAAGATGTCTTTCGTCCTGGTCATGCTGATTTTACTTACTTTCATAAATATGGACTAAGAGATTATCGTGGTGGTGGAAGAAGCTCTGCACGCGAGACTGCTGCTCGTGTTGCTGCTGGTGCTATTGCTAAACTTATACTTGAAAAACTTGATATTCATGTTTATAGTGGTATTAGTGAAGTTGCAGGTATCAAGAGTGAACAGTTTGATTATAAAAATGCAAAATCAAGTATTATCTATGCTCTCGATAAAGGAAAAGAACAAGCACAAAAAGAGGCCATTTTAGAAGCTAAAAATAGACATGACTCAGTTGGTGGTGTTTCACGAGTTCTAATTACAGGAGCACCTATAGGTCTTGGACAACCACTATACTATAAACTAGATGGTGTACTCGCAGAAGCCATGATGGGATTAAATGCAGTTAAAGCTGTCGAAATTGGTGATGGAGTACTAAGCTCTACAGTTTTAGGTTCACAAAACAATGATCCTATCCGTGCAAATGGTTTTCAATCAAATCATGCTGGAGGAATTTTAGGGGGGATTAGTAATGGAGATGATATTGTTTTAAATGTCTATTTTAAACCAACACCTTCTATCTTTCAAGAGCAACATACTATTACTAAGGATAATGAAGAAGTAGATTTTTCACTTAAAGGTCGACATGATCCTTGTGTAGCGATTCGTGGAACTGTTGTATGTGAGTCTATGGCCGCTTTAGTCATAGCAGATATGTTACTGCTAAATATGGGCTCTAAAATGGAAGGTTTAGTTAATTACTACAAATAATCCTTAAGCCACGAAGCTTAAGGATTTTATCTATCAAATGACTTATTAAAAGTCACCATCTTCTTTACCCGCTTGATCCATCATTAGGTACATAGTATTTTTAACATGTTTAGCTTTTGCTAACATTTCAGGAGGGAGTGTTTTTCCACCAAACAACATAAGATCCATTGACATAGTATACATCCATCTGCTACCATCATCTTCTTCTATGATTGCGATTCTACAAGGCATAAATGCAGAATATGCTGGTGAAAAGTTAATAAATATTTTAGCAATCTGTGGACTACAGAAAGATACAAATCTAATCAATTTTGTTTTTTCACCTTTAGCATCAACTCCAGTGTTAGACATAGTTTGATCACCAACTACTTTAAAGTTAGCACCAAGAGCTATCTCTTTAAAATTTTCAACAAGTTGCTCAGTTGATACTTCATCTTCAATCTTAACTTTTTTAATCATTGCTTCTGCAGAGTTACCAGTTTCTAACACTTTGTCAAACATTGCCATATATGCAGGCATAGCTTGCGGATCTAGTGTCCCAACTTTATCCATCTTACTACCAACATCATACTTAACATATGCTCCAACTATCAGCACTATTAAAACTACACCTACTAAACTTAAGATATTCTTTAAAAAATTCATTTTTTTCCTTTGTTTTTATTTAGATATGTTATTTGTCAAACATATCACTATACAAGGCTGTTGCCCACTCATAGATTCCATCCGCATTCACTCTACCATCTTTTTTCCAATTCTCACTACTTGTCGTATCTGCAAAATTAAATGTTGCATCTACTTTATTGTAAGCATATTGAGTGTAAATAAATATTGCTTTCTCTGGCTTTATAGAAACAGCAGAAAAACAAGTTGTCGTTGGTGGATACCACTCAATTTTTTTCGATTTATTAATCTTTTGTGCAATTAACTTTGCAACATGATGACCTTCAGAATTTGAAGTGTTACCAGACTTTGAAAAGCCCATAGGTCTTGAGTCACCCGCGATAAATATATCTTGTTCACCTTTTACTTCATATGTTAATGGGTCAATATTTCCTTCTAACATATTTTTAGCATCTTTAGCTATACCAACCCTTTCTAAGATTTTAGCTCCTCTAACATGAGGATAAAAAGCTGCTTCTTCAAACTCAATATCTTCAAACTCTGTTTTAACCATTTTCTTATCTAAATCTATCTTCTTAATAGTCGTGTTAGGAATATACTCAATATAATCAGCATAAAGTTCATCAAAAGCTGATTGAAACCCCTCTTTTTTGATAGTTATTGTATTGTTTTCATCTAACAATATAACTTTAGCTTTTAGCTTCTTTGATTTGAAATAATCTGCGATTACACAAGCTCTCTCATAAGGTGCAGGAAGACATCTATAGTTTCCACTTGGAACTGTTAAAATGAAGTTACCACCTTTGAAGTTTTGAACCTTATTTCTTATACTAATGTGTTCTGACCCGGGTATAAAACCAGCAGGATACTCTTGTCTAAGTCTTGTTTCAAATGCTATGTCTTTTGTCCAGCGAGAATAATCATAATCAATCCCGGGTGCAAAAACTAAATAATCGTAATGGATACCACCATTACTAGTCTCTAAAATACGATTTTTTCTATCTAAATTAGTTGCTGTTGCATGAAAATAAGTGTAATTATTTTCTCTTGCAGCTTGAAGATAATCGTGAGTTAAATACTCTAGCTCTATCTGTCCAACTAACCATAAGTTACTAAGAGGACATGATACAAATTCATGTCTTTGTTCAACCAAGACTACATCTGCGTTTGGAGCAAATATTTTTGTGTATTTTGCAATTGAGAGTCCAGACCAACCACCGCCTACTACAACTACTCTTGGACCTTTTGCATCCGCTATTGGAGCTTTATAGTCTGTTTGTGTTTTTGATGCCTTAGCAGGCTCTGGAGTATTACTATTCGTACATCCACTAATTGCAGATGATGCAACAAATGCACCTGATAATTGTAATGCTTCTCTTCTTGATATAGCCATAAATAGTCCTTTTTTTACTCTACGATTTCGTTAACTACATTTACAACAAGTTTTTCAGCAGCTTTAAGTTCTTTTACAGATACTTCATCTTCAATTGCTAAAGAACTAAACCAATTGTATACTGATGGAAATTCAATATGTACCTCACTAGAACCTTTCTCTTTGTACAAGTATAAAGTACAAGGAGCAAGTGCACCAGCTTCTGGATGATTTTTTGACACCTCAAATATAACTGAAAGTTTACAGATAGAGTATGCATCAAAAAAATCATACTTATCATACCCTTTTTCTTGTAAATCATCACCTAGTTTGTTAAAGCCTGCAATAATAAAACCAACAGTTTCAAGTGAACCTTGTAATTCAGTTTCAAGACCCGTTAGCTCCTCCTGAACATCATCACCTTGAGCTTCCATCTCTCCGGTGAACGAAGTCACTAAATTACCTTTAGCTTTTAATGGTTTATATGCTAATTTTTCAAAGTGACCATTTGGTAAAGCTTTAGCAAGAGTATTTTGAACAAGTTTAGTATATTCTAACATATATTTATTTTTAGAAGATATACCGGTTATTTTTGCCATTCCATCTAATGATAATGATGAAATTGAGATATCATTTGAACCTTTTCTCATGTATATTGACATACTCAGAGGTGCAAATAGTGCTGCTTTTGGAGATACTTTAATTAACTCAGAGACCAAATCTTTTTTATGAAGATAAAAAAGATGATACATCTTGTTATTTATATGCTGAAACTTTGACTTAAATGCTATATGCATATTTCTATTGCCAGAGATTATAAATCCTGCATCTACAAAAGCTTTTTCAATTGTAGCTCCAGTAATTTTCCCTTTAGAGTTATCCGTTGTGTAAATCTGTATATCTTGTGATGCACTAGCGGTTACTCCACTTAGCAATAAGAGTGTTACAACTAAACCTTTTATAGTTAGTTTCATTTTTCTCCCTTTTTATAATTAAATTTGATTGTTTAGAAGATAAATATTATCACCTTTGTTGATTATTCCATTTGTTACAACTTTTGCAAATATACCTCTATCATCTTTAAGAAGTTTGGGTAATCTTTTATCAACTTTTGATAGACTGTTGCAAAGTGTACAGTTTTGCGAAATTTCTAATACAAGATTACCGACTGATAGCCTCGCTCCTGGTTTTAAATGGTATGGATTATAATCTATAAGTATGTTTTCCCCTAATGCACTATATGGCACATCAATACCATTACTAGAAGCCAGTTTATAACTTTCTTGTGAAGCTATCAAAACGGATCTTTGTATATCTTTATCATAATATTTATCTTCTATTACACCCTTATTATCAAGGGCTAATTTAGTTGTACTAACTCTACCATCATTTGTAGAATAAAATAGCTCTAAAATTTTTCCAACTTTAAGTAAGGACATAGTAGTATTTCTCACTTTATATAAATCTAACATTTTCACAATAGCCGCAATTATTACATTGATGCAAAAATTACGGCTACTATAAAATGAATATCAATCAATCTTCGTCTTCAGGTTCTTCATACATTTCGAGCTCTTCGTAAGCTCTATAAACATTACCTGGACTTAGAAGATAGTACAAATCTTTATCTCTATATTCTTCAAGAGTAACAACTTTAGTAATATCACCTTGTGGAATTCCATTGTCAATAGCTTCTAGTACTCTTTCTTTAATTAAGCCAAAATATTGTTCCGCTTCATCAGCTCCATTTGCATCAACTAAAAAACCATGTCCTGGAACAATTTTATTCCAATCTCTAGCCTTAATTTCTTCAATTGCAGGAATTTGACCTTCGGCCTCACCTTTATCGTTTAATGCTAACACTTGACCATCTCTATTTGAAGTAACTCTACCATTCATAACTAAGTCACCAACTAAGATAACTTTATCATCTGGAAGATATAAGAAAAAATCATCTTCAGAATGTGAATAGCCTACATTTACATATTCCATTTTCACACCAGATATCTCGTACATAGTTAATTTCTTTTCTGGTGATTCATCAACAGGAAGAAGTATAGTACCTCTAATAGCATTTTGGTACAGTGCTTTTATCATTCTTGTTTGCATACCAGGGTAATCTTTAACTTCACCAGTTGCACCATCGTGACCTTGGTCTTTAACCTGTAGTCTTGGTCCATAATAGTTCACATTTATAGAGTGTGGACCTATTATATGAGTCCCGAATGTTTCTTTAAAATAATGATTTCCTAACCAGTGATCATCATGCTCGTGACTAATAAATTCATGTGTTACAGGCATATCAGCAATTTTTTTAATCTCTGCATATGCTTGTTTAGCAAACAAATCAGATGGTCCACTATCCCAAGCGATCCATGCAGTATCACCTTTAATGTAACAAATATTTGACATCGCTCCAGCATTGTCTTTAGTCGGCATATCCATTTCACCAAAGAAGCAGTACACTCTTTCACTTATTTTAACTGCTTTGAGGTTATAATCCCAATCTGGACCACCACCACCAGTACGATTAGTTTTTTGAAAATCGTAAAGAATGAAGTTACCATCTACATCCAAATGACTAGGATTTTCAGTAACAATATGTTTATTCCCAATAAATGGCATTGCTAAAGCAAATGCCACTATTGCAAGTAATACAAGCAATTTTTTCATAAGAATCCTTATTTAATTTTTTTCTTACCTGTCTCTTTTTTATCATTATTATCAACTGTAGTAAAAACGATTGTATCACCTTTTTTACCATTGAATTTGAACTTAACAAGTGGGTTTTCAGACATAAAACCACTTGTTGTTACTTCATATACTACAGTATCGTTAACTTTTGCAACGATATATTTAATATATTCTGTCTTAACACCTGTTTTAATTGCTTGCTCTTTGTCAGCCATTAAGCTTGTAAACATTGCTTTTACTTTAACAACACCTTTTTTTTCTTTTGCTTTTATTTTCATTTTAGCCATAAATTTTTCCTTTAGTATTTTTATTATTTATTTTTACAATTATAATTGTGGGATAGTTGAATAAATCAACCTCCACAACCACCAATAGATACATCTATCTCTTTTGTTGCCATATATAAACTACCTGTTCCTCTCTCTTTACCTACAACAGTAACGAAAGCAGTTTGTCTCATTTTAATTCTAAGATCGTACTCTATAACTGCACCTTTAGGTACAGAGAATACACATGTTAAACATCTAGGATTTGCATCTTGGAACAGTGCTACTGATTCTAAATCTAAAGATGATTTAATAGTAATTGGAATTGAACCACCATTTTCAGCTAGTTTTGGAGCTTTAAATATTAATTTATCACTTTTCTTCAATCCACCATTACCATAAAGTGCTTTGATTCCATCAACTGTTTTCTCTACTTCCCATGCTTTAGGCTGTGTAGCTCTAAAGTCAATTGCCATTAAGTCTGTACCTGGTGTAACGATTGCAGCAAAAGCTACAAGACCTACGCCTAAAAATTTTCTTCTATCCATTTTGTTTTCCTTTTGTTTAGTTTAGTGTTTTTTCTTACTTGAATTTATCATAAAATCAACTATTTCTCTAACATTCGATGGTGTCAAGTCTTCATTACCACCTTTTGGAGGCATTCCACCGACACCATTAACAGCATTATAAAGAACTTTATCAAAACCTTTTGCCACTACTGCATTCCATGTTGCTGTATCTCCAACAGCTGGAGCTCCCATCGTATCAGTAGCATGACAAACTTTACAATTTGTATTGTATAATTTTTCAGCTTTAGATACAGATTTATCTTCAACTTCCGGTGGTAAATCTCTAGCATATGCATATGGAGGTACTACATCTTTCATTTCGTAACCAATTTTCATCACTTTAGCTTCTGTTTTACCATCCATACCAGGATCTTTACAATTAGTCATACATCTGATACCCATACCAATATTTTTGGCACGATCTGCAAAAAATGCTTTTACATTTGCTGGACCTTCTGGACCATCAATATTTGGATAAAAACCATTGTTATTTGGTAAAACTACCTTTTTAAGTTTTTCTTTATTAAGAACATACTCATCAGTCATTTTTTCACCATCTATAACAATTTGGTTCTGAGCTAATATATAAGCCGTTAAAGCATAAACTTCGTTGTCACTCAAACTCTTAGGAGTTGCATACGGCATAGCATCTCTAATGTATGTGAAAAGAGTAGTAGCTTTTGGCCAGTATGTTCCAACTGTTCTTTTTGGAGCAGCCATTCCTGGTTTCAATCTTTGATTTTTAAGAGTTATAACAATTCCGTTTTCATCTTTAGCTTGATTACCACCAGCTAATTGTGGATAACCATGCCCACCACCACCAAAATCACCGTGACAAGATGCACATTGTGCTTCATAAAGCTCATCACCCTCTTCAACAGAACCTTCACCTTCTGGTAGACCTGTGCCATCTGGTCGTGCATCAATATCCCATGCTGCTATTTCAGCAGCAGTTGGCACTCTACCAAAATTCATAGCATTAGTCTTCTGCTCATTATATTTATATGCAGTATATGTACCATTTTTTCTTTCATATGTAACACCACCATCAATAGCAGTCTTATTTTGAATAACATATTGACCAACAGCATTACTTTTACTTACTTCATTCGCATTTAACGGTGAAGATAAAAAACTTGTAAGAAAAATAGCTGTAGTAGATGCTCCTATTACAATAAGTTTATGATCTAATTTGAACATTATTTACCTCCCCTTTAGCACTAATAGCCCATGTGTGTATAGCATTTCTATGATAAACACCTTCAACACCAACTACTTTTTTCTCTTGATTAACAGTAGGTTGTACATCATCAGAATCATCATATGAACGACTTGCCAATAATAAAGGTTTTCCTTCATATCTATACATGTAAGAGAATCTTGTCCAAGCTTTTGGCAATACTAAACCTTTAAGAGAAGCCTCTACCCAGTTTTTACCGCCATCAAAAGTAATATCAACACCTTTTACGGTACCATAACCACTCCATGCTAAGCCTTGAATTTCAACTAAATCACCTACTCTAAGATCAGTCCAAGGAATCTCTGGACATGGGGATGTAATAATTGAGTTTGTTTCTAGTGCATAAAAGTGCTGTATTGCTTTACCACTTGCTGTAAGAGCAGTATATTTAGAAGTTTCTTCTTTTGCATACCATGGCTTATCACCAAACTCTAGTCTTTTTAACCATTTAACAGACAAGTTAGCTTCCCATCCTGGTGCTAGTAAACGAACTGGATACCCTTGCTCGTCACGAAGTGATTCACCATTTTGCCCATAAGCAATCATAACATCATCAAGAACTTTCTCAATTGGTAATGTTCTGCTCATCTCGGAACCATCACTACCCTCAGCAAGCATCCATTTAGCTTCAGGTTTAAGCCCAAGCTCGTCAAGAATTGTTTTTAAACGAACTCCAGTCCATTCAGTACAACTCATCATACCTCTAACAAACTGTACAGAGTTAAATTGTGGTCCTTTCCACTCAGCAGCACCATTTGATGGACACTCTACAAAGTGGATTTTACTTTCACTTGGATATCTTTTAAGTTGCTCTAAAGTAAGAACGATAGGCTTCTCAACAAGACCGTGAATCATTAATCTATATTCATTTGGATCAACATGTGCTACACCATTGTGAGTACGAGTAAAATGTAAACCATTTGGAGTTATAATACCTTTTTGCTCATGCAGTGGTGTCATTGAGATAGCAGCATGCATATCCCCAGCTGATGACATTAAAGCTGATGTTCTTCTAACAACATTATGCTCATATTTTGATGGAAATCCGTAAGGATTAGCATTTATCTCGGCTCCTAAAGTTGTTCCCCACTTGGGATGATGCATAATAGCTGGATCATCTGCAAGTACTGTGCTAGGAGCTAAAATAGCAGCAGCGGCAGCAGCACTAACGGTTGCTGTTTTTTTGAAAAAATCTCTTCTGCTTACAGATGTTAATTCTTCTGTTTCAAATTCTTGATTCATATATTCTCCTTATTTTTATTGTACATTACTTAATTTTATCTATTAACTATGTGTATGTATATTATCACAAAGTTGTCACAAGTGTGATTATACCATTTTATTATGTTTATATCATATTATAAAAATTAAAAACCTAAGTTATAATACATAGTAGTTACCAATAGAAACATTTCTATAAGAACTAAATCTTATTAGAAATTCTTATAATATAAACTATTTACTCTTTTTTTCAAATATTTTCGATGTAAAGTTTATTATAGTTCTTAAAATTAAAATCACAGTGTAGACTATAAAAGAATACAAAAATGGGTGAAAATAATTTTCTTTTTCTTGCATATTCTCTAATCTCGACGATGGATTACTTAGTAAATCACTATGCATTATCAAGGCCAATACTACAAATATTATAAAATAGTATAAAAATTCTTTTTTTACTACAAGTTTAAGCTTGTCTAGCATGTTCTTCTTCCAAGTTTTCTTCGATATCTTCTTTTAACTCTATTATAAGATTTTTACGTTTAGCCGGCAGTAAAGCTAATATCTCTCTTCCAACATCTTCTCTATCTTGCCAATCAGACTCTTCAATAATATTAAAAAGTTTCATAAAATACTCATAATGGATATCGCCACTTGTAATTTTAAAAAAATAAAATCTTCTCAAGCTTATATCATTGATGTCACAAATTGCAAATTTTTTACCTGCACTATCAGGATAAACTTCCTCTTTAATCCAGTTTATAAAAAAATCCGCTTCTTTAAACCAGTTATACAAATGTAAATCAATGTCTTTTAAAAGCTCATAAGTCTTAACTTGTTCACTATCTAACTCTAAAAGATAACTATTCTCATCTAATTCAAACTTATCAAGTTCTTCATCATAAATAACTAACTGAAATTTTACTTGCATATATAATTCCTGAATAAATAGTGGGGGATAATGTAAAATATAAAAAGAGGGAATAATCCCTCTTTTTATAAATTATGCTCTACCAGTAGTAAGCATTCCGATCTGTGTCATAGGTTTTAGGGCATATACTTTCACTAACCACCACAGCCATCTTTCAACAGTTGGGTCAAGAGGTAGTAATGGTGTCGGTTTAACAGTCCAGTCGAACTCAGCAAGCATTACTCTACCAATATCTGTAATCAATGGACAAACTGTGTATCCCGCATACTTTGCTGAAAGTTTTTTACCTTCCATTTGAGCGATTAGATTATCTACAAGAACTTTATACTGTTTTCTTACAGATCCACCTGTTTTACCCATTGGTACTTGTGCAACATCGCCTATTGCATATATATTTTTATATTGAAAATGTTGAAGAGTTTCTTTGTTTACTGGTATCCAACCTGCAGCTGAGCCAACATCAGATTCTCTTAGTTCTCTTGGAGCCATTTGAGGTGGAGAAATATGTAAGAAATCATAAGCAATTTCTACTTTTTCATGCTTAGGAATAACTTCGTATTCGTGCATAATTGGATCCCAAGGCCCTTTTTCTTGCCATTTAGAATCAAAAACAGCAATTTTTCTATCTTTATGTACTTCTATAAGGTTATGTCTATAATTCCACTTGAAGCCTTCACGTATAAACTGACCAAGTACAGCATCATGATATTCAGGAATACCAAACATCGCTCCACCATTTGTACAAAATAACATCTCTACATTATCTCTTGCACCGGCTTCTTTAAGTCTTGTATTTGTAAGGTTCATTATCTTCTTTGGAGCACCACCACATTTAATAGGTGTATTTGGGTGTGTAAAAATAAATCTAAGCTTTTTATCAGACTTTGCATCTGCTAACTTCTTTGCTTCTGCAATTTTTGCTTGCATGATTTCCCAAGTTCTCTCAGAACCTTCGGCTGTAAAGATAGAACAAACATCATCACCTAAAACTTTGATAAGATTAGAGTTGTCTCCAGAAGAGTAACAACGGCCAGCATCTTCTATTCCCTTAAGTCTTTCAAAATCCAGATGTAAACCAGCAGCTATAATCATATAATCATACTCTACTTTAGTACCTTTGTCTGTTGTAACATAATTTTTTTGAGGAGTAAAAGCGATAGCTTTTTCTTTGATAAGCTTCACACCTTCTGGAACATAATCATCTCTTTTATATAAAATCTCATCTAATGCCCAAACACCTCCACCAACAAGCGTTTGACCAGGTTGATAGTTCGATGAAAATTCATTTGGCTCTATTATAGTGATATCAGGATTACTAAGCTTTAAAGTTAATCTTCTTGCAGTACTCATACCGGCTAAACCACCACCAATAATAAGAATCCTACCCTTAGCATCAGTCTTTACTATCTCTTCTTCAGCAGCTTGAGCATTAACACCACCCATTAAAAAGCCTGCACTAGATATACCTGCAAGTTTCATTGCATCTCTTCTGCTCATGCCTTTAGATGCTAACTCTTTATCCATTTGTGATAACATATTATTAATATATTTATTATCCATAATTATCCTTTATTTATTATCTAAAATTATTTTAAACCATTAACATATTTAGCAACAGCATCTAGTTCAAGTACTGACAAATCTTTTGTTGCACTTCTCATTAATGCACCATAACCAGTTTTATTCACTGGAGAATAATTTTTCTCAATTTTTCCACTTTTATATCTAAGTAGCTCTTCACTTAATCTAGCTACTTCCCAGCCTGCAATTGGAGCATACTTAATATCCATTGCTGAACCTTTAAAAGTTGTTTGTTTACCATTATCACCATGGCAAAGTGCACATTGTCTTTGATATATCACATCACCTTTTGCTGGCAATAAGAGTCCTGACTTGTACACCGAAGCACTATCAGCAGCAAGTAATGCAACACTAGTGAACAGTACCGAAAAAATAATTCTTTTCATTTCTAAACCTCACATTTTTTTAATTAGACCCCATTATAGACTTAATTTTCTTAAAAATAGTCTCTAAACACCTTATAATTAATATAATTTCAACAAAGTGTTACTTTTTTATCACACTTAAACTACAACATTTTTTATCTCTAAGATGTTTTTAAAATTCCCAAAAGAACATAAATTTTCTTGCTTTCATCAACATAAAAAGGAATTGTGTAGCCCTGATTTTCTATATCTTTTATGTTTTCATTTTCAAAATATATAGATTTTTTATATTTTTTTACCTTTGTATGCATATTGATTATGATTGTGTCAAGATACATCTCAAAATATTTTACATCACTTTCCTCTTTTAATATTCCGTTTAATTGTTTCTTATAAAGACTTGAAGACAATATATTCATGCCTTCATAATAAGGAATAAATTCTGATTTTCCACTAATGTAATTATCTAATTCGTTTTGTAATTGTAATTTTGTATTTTCCATCTTTTAGCAAGTAATACTACTTTTTGTCCTCTTGTTTCTTTTCTTTAACTCCGTACACTTTATTCACTTTTTGTGATAGTGAGTTAATTTCATCAAGTGCATCTTCATAAAATTCGACTTTTTCGTCAGCATCTTCAGTTTCTTCTGCATGTTTATAGGCTTTTTTTAGTATCTTCTGCATTGCATCTGATTTAAATGGCATACCGTAGTTATAAACAATCTCTCCTCCTATTTTTCCTTGAGCGAAAGTAGTGAGTGTTACTACAAGTAGTAAAATAATTGCAAGTAATTCAATAGTGAATTTTTTCATTTTACAGCCAACTATTTTTAAAAGAGCAATTATTCCCATGGCAATTGCTAAATAAAGCCCAAGAGTTTTATGCTCTAGTAATTCTTCTTTACCTTCTACACTCAAAAAATCATAAATTTGAGGACCTGCATCATTTCCTGTATACCAAACACCAATCATAGCAAGTGCTGCGATTAGTGTTGTTCTGGATGAAATCTTAGACATACCTTCACTTTTTGTAAGAAGATAAATAACTCCAAAAATAGAAGCAACTACTGGTAAAACTATTGCAAAATGTGCTGTGGCTGGGTGTAACATCATAAATAATCCTTATGTATTAAAAATATTCTTGTAATTCTTTTGAAAAATGTATTTTAGTTAGAGAATAAAAATATCTCTCTTATCTTCAACTACTATTTATCTTTTTTATCTATCGCACTTTTGGCAGTTTTAATCGCATTTCCAAGAGTAGACTTAGCAAGTCCCCATACTTCTTTACCCATGCGTTTTGCTTCTAGTGCTTTTTCAGATTTGAGTGCAGAATCAGCTCTCTTGACTGCTCCGCTTGTAAGTCCTGAAAATTTTTCCTTCATTACTTCTGCAGCTTCTTTCGAAATATGCACAAGTTCTTCTAAGTCATAACGCATCTCTTTATTTTTATTAATAAGGATTGTTCGAATATTACTTGCACTTTTTGAAGCTTGATTAATTACAACTTGAGAAAAAAGAGTATCAGTTTGATTTAAATCTTCTACAATGCTATCGTAATCTTCCACTAATATATGCTTTGCTTCGACTGGAGTAAATGCAAGTCTCTTTTTAAATCGGTCTATAGATTGAATAAGTCCACCTCGCATTCCTTTGAGTGTAGCACCTAAGATGTTGCTTGCTCTATTTGGTGTTGCCTCTGCAACATCTATAGCTGTTGTTAGTACTGTTGAAAGAATTTTTCTTACTCTCAGTGTATTTAAAGAACCCTCTTTAATAGCTTCATATGTAATTCCTTTGATAATCTCACCAATAGTCTCTTTAATGTCTCCATCTTCATCTTTTTCCAATGCAGTAATGATGGCTGACTCTACCATTTCACTCAAAATATCATAAAGATCAATTGATTGCAGTTTTACTTGATGCAGTTTGGAGAGAGTCGTCTCATTTGCTTCAAACTTACTTTCTAAAACATCAAAAACTTCATATTTAGTATCTTGAAGCTGAGAATTTTTTTTCTCTAAACTTCTTTCAATTAAATCTTTTTGTGCTAAAAGTGTTTCAACATCCTCTTGTAAACTTTTAGTTTCAAGATTAAGTATTGAGGTAATAAGACTTCGCATCTGTGCAAGTTCTAACTCATCTACATTTAGCTTATTGTTTTCTTCAAGATGCTGTATCACACTAGACACTCTCTTATCAACACTTTTATATCTACGATTATAAGCTATCTCTAGCTCTTCATTTATTTTTTCTATATCCATCACAAACTCCTTTAAAGTACCATTTTAATGTTGCTATGAGCTTTTAGAGCCTCATAGATAAAATTTCTATCATCTTCGTTGTGAACTAACAATTTCAAATTCATACTTACATATTTTCCAGTTTTAGAATTATTTGAGTGTGTCAATTTATGTTCACGTTCTTCAATAACATCGTGGATTGCCTTCTCCAGTGCTTTTTTTTCACTTGCGATAAGTTTGTAAGCCCAGTCACAAGGATATTCAAGTTCAAGCTTCTCAGTTCTCTCGTTTAAAATCTCCATTCTTACCTCCCGATTTTGCTTCAAGTTGTACATTACGAATAATCATACCTTTGTCTATGGCTTTTACCATATCATAGATGGTAAGTAAACCGATACTTGTTCCCGTCAAAGCCTCCATCTCCACACCAGTTTGTCCTGTTAGTTTTGTTGTTACTGTAAGTTTAAATCCAGGAAGTTCCGGTAGCTCATCTACATCACAATTAATCCCACTTAAGTTTAGTGGGTGGCACATAGGAATGAGAGTGCTTGTTTGCTTTACTCCCATAATCGCAGCAATTACTGCAGTTTGCAATACTGGACCTTTTTTGTTTTGCTCACTCACAACATTAGAGTAAGCCTCTTGACTCATCTCTATTATACCACTTGCTACTGCTATACGTGTTGTTTGATTTTTCTCGCTAACATCAACCATTTTTGGTCTTTGGTTTTCATCTAGGTGTGTTAATTTCATACACTCTCTTTTTATGTTTATTATTAATTTTGCTATATTATAGCGAAGAGTGTTAAATGAGTGTTAGTGCTTTTTTATATTCGTGAGGATGGTTAAGATTTAAAAAAGGCTCACTATTATCAAAATATACATATTTAGTTTGTGAATTTTTAAGTAAAAATCCAAGTTTGTGATTGTTTTTATCTTGCATTGTTTGAAATTTCTTTTCTAAAGAGCGGTGATATATGCCACATAAAGGCTGTAACCCCTCTTTTGTTTTAGCCACACATGCATCTATATTCTTTTCATCTTGAATTATAATTGCTTCTATCTCCTTAGATGAGATAAATGGTGTATCTACACTTAAAACAAATAATTTTTCTGCTGTAAGTAGTTTAAATGCAGCTATAAAACCTGCTGTAGGTGCATAAACATCTTCATCTTTCATATCTTCTATAAAATTAGCTTCAAAGTCAAATTTACTTTTGTTTTTGCAAGAGATATAAACATTTTTAAAGATTTTTTGTAAACGAGTATATTGAAATTCTGTAAGAGTTTTGAAGGAGGAGAAAGGAAGAAGTGCTTTGTCTTCTCCCATTCTTGAACTTTTACCACCTGCGAAGATTATGCAAGGGGTTAAGATAAGCATCTAGTGTCTAATTAGTTCTGCTTCGATACGTCTATTTTGAGCACGACCTTCACTTGTTGCATTGTCTGCTATTGGGTTAGCTTCACCCATTCCATCAGATGTTAACTGACTAGGATTTACACCTTCTGCTACAAGTATCTGTTCTACTGCTTTTGCTCTCTTTAAAGAGAGTGTTTTGTTATAAGATTCAGAAGCTCTACTATCTGTATATCCTACGATATTAGCAGTATAATTTAAATGAGTAATTAGAAAAGATGCAAAAGCATTAATATCTGACATCGAGTTTCTTTGAAGCACATGGGAATTATTATCGAAATTTACATGAAGATTTACAACTTTGGTACAACCATCGCTATTAACTGCTTCTCCCTCTGGAGTTGTTGGACAAAGGTCATTTGCATTTAGAACACCATCATTATCGTTGTCATAATTTATCTTGCAACCTTTCTTATCAACCTCTACCCCAAATGCAGTTTGTGGACATTGGTCAATGCTATTAGCAACACCATCTTTATCATCATCTAAAGAACAACCATTTGCATCTACTGGAGTATTTGCTGGTGTGTAAATACACTGGTCTATAGAGTTTGCAACACCATCATGATCATCATCACCATCTACTACTAGAGCAGCTGCAACTACTGCTGCAACAACAGGAGCTGCTTTTGGAGCTTCTCCTCCAAAGGCAAATGTAAGACCAGCAAGTGCCATAAAGTTATTATCTGCACTTCCAGCATTGTTTCCACCTGGTTTAGCCATATAGATACCTTCAAGCTTAAGAGCTATGTTTTCTGTTACAAACATCTTTGCACCAGCACCAGCATCAAGAAAAAATCCACTTTGATTAGATATGATTTCATTATTAACAGTTTCATATCCAGCACCAGCTTTAGCAAACGGGACCACTGAGCCAATTTCATCAAAAGAGTAAACGCCATTAAAAGCAACTCTTAAGATATTAGTATTGCCATTAGCAGGAACTTGATAATCTGCATTTCTTGTACCAAATACGGAAAGTTCTGGGCTTAACTTTGAATTTGGAGTGTTTACTTGTGCTTCTAAACCACCTACAAAGTACCCATCATCTTTTATATCTAAGTTACCTTCCGCAAAGTTATAACCCACCATAGGAGAGATTTCATATTTGTGCTGATCTGCAAAAGCGAGACTACCAGCTAAAAGTGCTGGAATTAGTATTAATTTTTTCATTAAAATTCCTTAGAGTTTATTTCATTGATTTAAGTATATCACAATACCTTTGAATTTTTGTTAATAAATTATCTTGGATCTGTTATATATCCAGTTATAGCTGAGATTGCAGCTACTGCTGAGTTTGCTAAATAGACTTCAGATGAACGAGAACCCATACGTCCCACAAAATTACGATTTGTTGTAGAGACTGCCACTTCATTGTCACCCAATATCCCCATATATCCACCAAGACAAGCGCCACAGGTAGGATTACTTACAACACCACCTGCATCTATGATTATGTCCATGTAACCTAATCGGTAAGCTTCTTTGAGTATCTTTTGTGTTCCTGGTGTTACGATAAGACGCACATCTTCATGTACTCTTTTACCTTTTAAAATCTCTGCTGCAGTTTTTAAATCACTTAATCGTCCATTTGTACAACTTCCGATAAATGCTTGATCAATTTTAATTTTATCTGCTACTGCCTGAGTTACAGAGTGTCCATTTGATGGTAAGAATGGATAAGCAATAACAGGGTCAAGATTTGCAACATCAATATCTAAAACTATAGAATACACTGCATCTTCATCAGAGTAGTGCTCTTTTGGCTTACGTGCTAAATCTTTATCTGCTAAAAATTCACGAGTAATATCATCAACTGCTACAATTCCACTTTTTGCACCTGCCTCAATAGCCATGTTACACATAGAAAATCTATCATCCATTGTTAAGTGTTCGATAGTTGAACCAGTAAACTCTAAAGTTTTATACAAAGCTCCATCAACACCTATCATACGAATCACTTCTAAGATGATATCTTTTCCTGTTGTGTATTTTTCAGGCTTTCCGCTAAGATTTACCTTAATCGACTCAGGAACTTTAAACCAGTTACCTCCACTAATCATAGCAAATGCAAGGTCAGTTGAGCCCATGCCAGTAGAAAATGCCCCCAAAGCACCGTGTGTACAAGTATGAGAATCCGCACCGATTATTACATCACCAGGTACAACAAGACCTTTTTCGGGTAAGAGTGCATGCTCAATTCCCATATCTTTTTCATCAAAAAAGTTTTTAAGTTTATGTTTTTTTGCAAAGTCGCGACTAATTCTAGCTTGATTTGCTGATGCAATATCTTTTGCAGGGATAAAGTGATCGAGTACTATTGAAAATCCATCAGGATTTGCTAATTTTTCTGCACCACTAAGATTAAAAGCGCTGATTGAGATAGGAGTTGTAATATCATTTCCAATAACCATGTCGATGTTTGAGCGGATTATTTCACCTGCAAAAACTTCATGACCGACATGTTCTGAAAATATTTTTTCTGTTATAGTTTGAGCCATAGTAGAGAACCTCTTATGTATAAATAATTTCGCGATTATAACATAAGAGATTTAAAGTGAGTTTTTAGTTATGGTTTAACTATCTTTTTTTTAATATATCTTGCAACAGAACGTAGTGCTCTATCATCATACTTTTTTTTCCAAGATGGCATATCTTCTTTGTATGTTCCCCAATAATGACCACCTTCTCTAGCATACAAAAAAATTTGCTCTTCTGTTAAAAGAATTTTTGTTAGATTATAGGGGTAAATAAATTGCTTATTTTCTTTTGATTGCTCAACATAAACACTCTTTCCATTCCCTGTAGTACCATGACAAAGGCTACAGTTGCGTTTAAATATATCCTTGCCATTACTTATCATCTCTGTTTCATCTATCTCTGTTGTATCTGCTTCACTTAAAAGCTTAGTCACTCGTTCATTCCGCTGAGAGTTAAACTCTTTTGAGATATACAAAGCAATGTTATTTATCTGATCTTGACTATAAACGAACTTAAATGCAGGCATTATATCAGAATGAGCACCCCAAGCATGTTCCCCATCAGTTATTACTTTTACCATTTGAGCTTGCGTTAAAATACTCTTGTTTAAGTGTCTGGGTCTAACTATAAGCTTCATAGTAGGGTTTGTTCCGCCATCAATCCCATGGCAACTTATACATGTCTCTGTGTACAGCTTTTTGCCATTTATAAACTCTGCTGATTCTTTTAACGAACCCGCCATTAACGATAAAGATACTAGCATAAATAAGAAGAGAGTTTTCATACTATCTTAGCTTACTGAACGGTTACTTCTAAAAGCATATTTGGATGGATAGCACATTCAATACTAAAAGATTCTTTTGAATTTACAGTCATATGAGTCTCTTTTCCTGTTGCTTGCATCCCTACATCAAACTCATTTGTTTCTTCATCTGTGTAAGCATTATGTGCAAAAGGATCAGAGTTTTTAAATGTAATCGTATCCCCTTTACTAACTCTTAAGACACTTGGTAAAAATGTTTTTCCTTTTTGATCAACTACCCAGTTTTTAGCACTAGCACTTGCTGTTAATCCAAATGCTATTAATGAAATTATTACAATTTTTTTCATTTTTCATCCTTCTTGTTTAATTTTTACTGTGGAAACTTTGTTGGAATTGTAAGTTCCATGTCTGGACCCGTTAAAGTCTTTAAGAATTCTACTATCTTACTTATTTCACCTTCAGTAAGATTTCTATCAACAATATAAGTTGATTTATTTTTTACATCATTTTTATAGCGTCCGCCACTAGCACAAATGCTTGTTGCTTCTGTTAAAGTTTGTACACTTCCATCATGAAAATAAGGTCCTGATTTTGTAATGTCGCGAAGTGTTGGTGTTTTAAACACACCATACCATGCAGCTCTTCTTTTTGTTAAGTAGCGACCTAACTCTTTGCCTTGTAGTTCACCATCATGAAGACCTATATTATGAAAACTACCATCTGAAAAATTAAATTTGTCATGACAATCTACACAATGTGCTTTGTTTGTGAACAGCTCAAAACCCTGTTTTGCTTGTTTACTAATCGCTTTTTCATCACCCATTGCATAGCTATCAAAAGGAGCAGTAGTAGATAAAACTGTTCTCTCAAATGAAGCAATAGCTTGTGCTAAATACTCTTTAGTGATATTCCCTTGACTCTGGGGATATGCTTCTTTAAAGAGTTCTTGATAGCCCTTAATATCATTAAGTTTAGGAACTAAAACTTTTAAAGGCATATTCATTTCAACATCAGCTTCCATAGGTCCAAGTGCTTGCTTCTCTAAAGTTTTTGCACGACCATCCAAAAACTGACGTGTTCCAAAAGCCGTGTTGAGTATAGTTGGCGAGTTTCTAGGCCCTCGTCCTGCCCCTATAGCTTTTGAAACTGGTTCTAAGTCTGTCCATCCGCGTTTAGGGTGATGACAAGTTGCACAGTTGATTTCTCCACTAGCTGAGAGTCTTTTATCAAAAAACAAAAGCTTTCCAAGTTCTATACGTTCAGGGGTAAGCTTGTTATCTTTTGGTTGGGGAACTTCTGCTGGTCGTAACCACTTCGTCATATCATCAGATGCATAGAGCATGCTTGAAATTAACAAGACACTTAATCCTAATTTAACAATCATATTTTCTCCTAGCTTTAATTTGAGTCATATTTTAGTGATTTTTTTATAAACTCCATTCCACAAAAAAACATTGCTATAAAAATAGGGTTCAACTTCACCTCATCATCTTTAACAAGATCAAATACCTTAAAATTAAAACCACCACCATCATTTGGATTTTGAGGAGTTACTATAAACTCTATAGGGGCTAAAGTTTTCACCATATTTAAAATATTTTTTCTTTTTTTGGCATTCTCATGGTTTAAAATATTAAAATCAGGATTTTGGGAACTTCTATGAGTCGTCAAAATTTCTTCGATAACTTCTATTTTATCCTTAAAAACTTTTTTATTCCACTTTATAATGGTGTTATTTGATGCAACTTGACACTCTTTCATCATTAAAGAATTTGGTTTTTTCAATTTCATTGCTTCTATAAGGGCTAAGAGATAATTAGCTCCACCAACATTCTCAGCCGCTTTTTGCATAAAAAGACTCATAAGTATCTTTGTATCTTCATTTTGTTTATTAAAATTACACATTTAAGGATTCCTTGTATAGTGTGACTTGGTTTTTGCCATTTTCTTTTGAAATATACATCATTTTATCTGCATACTTGATTAAATCATCAATCTTTTTAGAATGTTCTGGATACATACTTATACCTATACTTGCTCCAACATGTATGATTTCATGATTTATAACTATATCTTTATTAATATCTGCAATAATTTTTTGTGCAATTTTCACTGCCTTTTGTGCACTCTCTATATCGTTGAGTATTATTGTAAACTCATCCCCGCCCAGTCTTGAAACTATGTCGTTTTTTCTTAAGCATAAAGTAATTGTATTTGCTACTTGTACCAGTAGTTCATCACCCACCTGATGCCCATATGTGTCATTAACTGCTTTAAATCCATCTAAATCAAGAAAAAGTAATGCAATATTATTCTTATATCGCATCGCTCTACTAACCTCATTGCTAAACTCAATTGCAAAGAGTGTTTTGTTTGGAAGTTTTGTCAAATTGTCATAGAGTGCTAATTTTTTCAACTTCGCTTGTGACACAATCGCATAAAGTCCAAAGAGATACAAAAGAACAAGTATACTTATAAAAAGAGTTAAAATATAATTATACTGTATATTTAGATTACTTAAGTAGTCAGACTCTGTATACACAACTATGTAAGCAATATTTTCAATACCTGTTGCATTAGACAAAGGAAAAAATGACATTATAATATTTTGATAATTATAATCTGTAACGATAGAAAATAATTTTTTTGACGATATACCTTTTATTATTTTTTCATGTACATCATCTGTATTGAGTTTAGCATATAAATTTTTATCTCCTATATCCTTATGTGTTGACTCTTCTATTAAATAGTCTGAGTGTTCCCAGCTTTTTTCATAGTCTATATCTATCTTCTTTTGCAAAATTGTTCCAGCTGCAATATTTTTAGAAATAAGAATATGGGAATCATATACAAAATTATCGCTCACATTTTTTAAAATTTCTTTTGTAGAATAAGCAATCTCAACACAACCAAGATAATGATTTTTTGCATTATATATCGGATATACAAATCTCAGCCCAGCCATAAACAAACAACTCTCAAACCCGCTATGAGGAGTTTGTGTTTTATTTGTCAAAACAACAGCATCTTTTATCCCACTTATATCATCTCCAAAGACTTCTGGTTTGTACATTCGTAAAAAACTACTATTATCTGGAAGATGAAAGTGTATTTGTGTAATACCCATGTTATTTAATCGTTTATAATTATTTATCAAAGTGTTATAAAGCTTAGTACGAATGTCCACTCTTGTTTCTTCGTCTGCCTTTTCCACCAAAGACAAAAGCTTAACTACATTCTTATTTGCTGCATACATTAAAGCAATATCATCTGCCATGATTTTAAAATATTTATAACTTGTTTCATACTTTACTTGCAATAATTCACTCTGTACTTTTAAATAATATTCTTTTTTATTTTCTTGATAAATTTGAATAATACCTACACCCAAGTATAAAAAAACTGCTATTAATACACTAAAGGCAATAAACTTTTTTTGTTTTGTTTTAAACATACACAACCTTAACATAGAAACATCTACTACAATTATCACCCTTTTAGACTGTTTTATTTCTTAAGCTTAAAATATTATCAGTTTTACTTAAGCAAATCATAATCACAAACCTATTATTATGTCGGAATCAAAAGAGGACAAATTTTGTCTTATTTAAAAATGTAAACAAAGAAGAGGTAAAAAATGCAAGTTTATTTAGATAATAATGCTACTACAATGTGTGACCCTTTAGTTGTAGAAGCTATGCAACCATTTTTTAGTGAATTGTATGGAAATCCAAACTCACTTCACAAATTTGGAACAGCAAGTCATCCTGCACTCTCTCGTGCAATAGACCAAGTATATACAGGCTTAAACGCAGCAGATGCTGATGACATCGTTTTTACATCTTGTGCAACAGAGTCAAACAACTGGGTTTTACAGTCAATCTTTAATGACCATATCGTAAATGGTGACAAAAACCATATCGTAACAACTGAAGTTGAACATCCATCAGTTCTTTCAACATGTAAATGGTTAGAAGAGCAAGGGGTAAAAGTTACTTATCTTCCAGTAAATGACCAAGGTGTGGTTGAAGCACATACTGTGAAATCTTTCATTACTGAAAAAACTGCACTTGTAAGTATTATGTGGGCTTCAAATGAAACTGGTATGATTAACCCTATGAAAGAGATTGGTGAAATTTGTAAAGAAAAAGGTGTTCGTTTTCACTCTGATGCTGTACAAGCTGTTGGGAAAATCCCAGTTGATTTACAAGCTGTGCATGTTGATTTTATCTCATTTTCTGCACATAAATTTCATGGACCTAAAGGCATTGGAGCTTTATACATTAAAGATTCTCAAAGCTTAACACCACTTTTCCATGGTGGTGACCAAATGGGCGGACGTCGTTCAGGAACTCTCAATGTTCCATATATCGTTGGAATGGGTAAAGCAGTTGAGCTTGCAACTACTAACATAGAAGAAAAAATGGCAAGCATCGCGGCTAAACGCAATCACCTAGAAGATGCTATTTTAGAGTTAAGTGATACTTTTGTTGTTGGCGATAGAGACAACCGTACACCAAATACTATCTTGATTTCTATCAAAGGTGTTGAGGGTGAGGGTATGCTTTGGGACTTAAATAATGGTCAAATCGGAGCATCAACAGGTTCTGCTTGTGCATCTGCTGACTTAGAAGCAAATACTGTTATGCTCGCTATTGGAGCTGATAACGAACTCGCACATACTGGTATTCGCTTAAGTCTTTCAAGATTTACAACAGATGAAGAGATAGACTACACAATACAACATTTTAAAGATGCTGTATTTAGACTAAGAAATATTTCTAGTTCATTCGCGAAACAAAAACCAACTGCTGGTGGCGAAGTTCAAGAGTGTGAATTACACTAAATAAAAAATAAAATAAGGAGAATAATATGGCAAAAGCTGATATGTTAGGTGAATCTCTTTGGGATGCCTACTCAAATAAAGTAACGACATTAATGAATAACCCTCAACACCAAGGTGAACTTTTTGAGGGTGAAGTAGAAAAACGCGGCAACAAACTTATTGTTGCTGATTTTGGTGCAGAGTCTTGTGGCGATGCGGTGCGTTTATACTGGGAAATCGACCCCAAAACTGACACAATTATAAACTCAAAGTTTAAATCTTTTGGTTGTGGTACAGCTATCGCATCAAGTGATGTTATGACTGAACTTTGTATTGGTAAAACAGTTCAAGAAGCTGTTAAAATCACTAACATTGATGTTGAGTTAGCACTTCGTGACAACCCAGAAACACCTGCTGTTCCACCGCAAAAAATGCACTGTTCTGTTATGGCTTATGATGTTATCAAAAAAGCAGCTGGACTTTACATGGGTGTTGATGCTGAGAGTTTTGAAGATGAGATTATTGTATGTGAGTGTGCTCGTGTTAGTCTTGGAACACTTCAAGAAGTTATCAAGCTAAATGACCTTACAACGATTGAACAGATTACTGATTACACTAAAGCTGGTGGGTTTTGTAAATCATGTATCAAACCAGGTGGTCATGAAGCTCGTGAGTACTACCTAGTAGACATTTTAGCTGATACCCGTAAAGAGATGGATGAAGAGAAAATGAAAGCTGCTGCTGATGCAAGTGCTGCTGGTGCAGGTAACTTTGAAGAGATGACTTTAGTGCAACAAATCAAAGCTGTTGATGCTATTATTGATGAGAGTGTAAGACAATTCCTTATCATGGACGGCGGAAATATGGAGATTATTGACATTAAGAAAAATGATGGTTACATCGACATTTATATTCGTTACCTTGGTGCTTGTGATGGTTGTGCTTCAAGTTCAACAGGAACTCTTTATGCAATCGAATCAACTCTTAAAGAGAAACTTTCAAAAAATATTCGCGTTTTACCAATCTAATCTTTTTTATATTGGTCTAGGGAGAGTGATGCAAAATTTTGCACCCTCTCCTTCATTTATTGCACTCAAGCTTCCATTAAAATGCTCTAGTATAATTTTCTTACTCATATACAAACCTATCCCCGTCCCTATACTTTCATGTTTTGTTGTAAAATAAGGGTCAAAAATTTTCTCTATAATTTCATCCGAAATACCACCTGCATTGTCATGAATATTAATATTAACTTCATTATCACCTTGAGACAAAGAGACTACAACACTCGGATTTTTAATCTCTTTTTCAACCAATACATCTTTCGCATTATTTAAAATATTTAAAAAAACTTGTAAAAGTTCTCTCTCGTAACCCACAAATTCACAATTACACTCTGTAGCATGAGATAATACAAAGCTAATTTTATATTTATCATACTCACTCACTACAACATTGTATGCAGCATTCATCACATCTTTTACGATAAACTTTGATTTTACTTTTTCATCACTTGAAAGTTTTTTAAAATCATCTATTGTTTGACTAAGGTGAGAAGTGTATGCTTTAACTTTTTTTGAAGTAGCTAAATACTGTTCTGATGGAATTTCCTTTAAATCTTCGAGTTCGATATCAAACTCTAAATCGTTTAAGGCATTGTTGATTGCTCCAATTGGTTGACGCCATTGATGGGCAATATTTCCTATCATCTCACCCATAGCAGCAAGCCTATTTTGTGATTCTATCATTTTATTTTGTCTATCTTGGTCTGTAATATCTCTATGATAGCCGGTGATGCGACTTGGCTGATTCTCAGCATCAAAAAAAGCATCTCCTACATCTTCAATAAGTAACTTTTCTCCATTTTTTGTTATGAGTGGATAACGAATTCTAAAATGTACATTTTCCAACCCTTTAGGATATTCCTCAAGCATATCATGCATTGCTTTATGGTGCTCAAACCTGTTATCATCTGGGATAAGTGAGAGATATTTTAAATATGTCATCTCTTCATCCTTATCAAATCCAAGTCTTTTTTTCCATCCTTCACTCAAATAAAATTTTTGCTTAGTAACATCAAAATCCCAAAAACCATCTCTTGAAGAATTTATAGCGAACTCAAAGCGCTTACTTTGCACTTCCAACTCATGAACTTTCTCATCTATGTCATGTTCAAGTTTTTGTTGTGCTAAAATTTCAGTGCTTATGTCAAATCGAATAGCCTTGTAACCTACCGTTTTGAACTCCTTTTTGATAGGGGAGATAGAAGAGTCGACCCAAAAAGCCGTTCCATCTTTTTTAATGTTTTTAAAAACGCCATGGAAAGTCTCGCCCTTTTTTAAAGCATCCCAAAGCTCTTGGTAAAATTTAGTTGGAGTTTCTGGATCTCTAAACATACTATGAGGCTTTCCCAAAAGTTCTTCTTCCGCATAACCGCTTATTTCACAAAATTTTGGATTTACATAGGTAATATAGCCTTCCATGTCAGATTCCGATACTACTACATTTCTATCAAATATATCACTATCTTCTCTAAGTCGGCTTCTTGACTCTTCATATAATCTTTTGAGCTTCATATCATCACGAATGTGTAAAAGAACTGCGAGTATAAGTATAAACTGTACAATCAAAGAGTACTGATTTTGAGTAAAAAAAAGTATATTTGTCAGTAAGATTAAAATTACTAAAAAATGAGTAGCTCTGATTCTGCTATAAGGCTCTTTAAAAAATGCCAACATTTTATACTCCTTTTAAAAAAATTCTATCTCGTTTTCTTCTGCCTCTTTTCCTTCTAAAAAGTCGATAATAAGTTGAATATCATTTTTTAAAGAAGCATTATAAAAACGAGGATTTTTTGCTTCTTTGTTCCAAACATTTTGTCTATAATTTTCCAAAGTAAGTTGAAGCGATTCAAAATAAATACCTGTTTGCTTGATATCTTCTAAAAATTTATCTTGATAAGAGAGCATACTTTGACTAAACTCATAAATAGCAGTTGCTATATCAAAGAACTCTGAGTATGTATTGAGTACAGATGAATATTTTTTATATACATCAGAAAGCCTATACAGGTAGGTTTCATTAAGTATTTCCCCTTGAAACATCATAGCAATAAAATTTTCAAGTTCTACAGATAACTCTTTTATCTCATCTATATCATCTTGCAAAAGTGTATCATAATAATTTTCCTCTTTTATCTCTAATTTTGCTTCTTTTTTCTTTACAATATTCTTATTTGTTTGCAATGCAAGCTGATTGAGCTTTTGTTCTAAAATTTTATTTTTTCGCTCCATAGCATCAAGTTCAACTTGCAACTGTTCTTCATATTGACTCAATAAACGTCTCTCTATAATGATTTGACATACCTTATACAATGAATTTATCATATACTGCTTATCAATTGGTTTATTTAAGAACTGGTCTATGCCCATGTTAATCAATGTTGTTAACAACCTCGGCTCATTATGAGCAGAAGCCACCAAAATCATAGGTTGATTGTTGCCATAAGTGTGAATACTTTGTATAAGTTCTATTCCATTCATTATAGGCATATTTATATCAGTTAAAACAACATCAATATGATTTTTTTTTAAAAATTCAAAAGCTTCTTGCCCATTACTCGCCACATATACCGTTTTAAATAATTTGGACAAAGTTAACTGTAAGTTCTCTCGTAGCATCTCTTCATCTTCAGCATATAATATACTCAGCTCTCTACTTAACTCTTTTAATTCTTTTGCATCAATCATGACAACTCCTTAAAACAATTCTACAGAATGATAACTATATGTAATCTTAATTTAGGATACAATACTCTTATGTACAATAAATTATACGAAATAATAGCAGATAAACTAGTCAATGAAGGGCACATCATCATTGAGAATGCCTTAGAAAAACATCTTTGCTCTACTTTATATTTAAAAGCAAAGAATGAACAAGCTTATAAACAGGCTGCTATCTCACAGACTGCAAAAGCACATATAGATACAAACAAACGCAGTGATAAAACTAAATGGATAGATGAGGATGGTGAAGCTCAAAGCGAGTATTTATCTTTTATGCAAGGCTTACAGACTCACTTAAATCGTTCTTTATATCTCGGCCTCTCTTATTATGAATCTCATTTTGCCATTTATGAAAAAGGTGATTTTTATGAGAAGCACTTAGATAGTTTTAAAGGCTTTAAGAATCGTGTTGTAACATCAGTATACTATTTAAATGAAGAGTGGAATGAAGAGGATGGTGGAGAACTTATTATCTATGATAAGAATAATCAAGAGATAACTAAAGTATTGCCAAAAGCCGATACTTTAGTAGTTTTTTTAAGTGAAAAATTTCCACATGAGGTTTTATTAGCAAAAAAGAAAAGATACTCTATTGCTGGCTGGTTTCGAGTTGATAGAGCTATTTTTTAGGCATTGTTATCTCAAAATAGTCACCATCTACTCTGTTAGTGATTTTTTCCTCTTGTACATTTTTAGGAATACTAAATTGCTGATAAAAGTTTTGTGAACTTGAGAAATAGCCATTTTTATCATTTCGTTCAGTTTTTAAATACATCTCGACAGAAGCTACATGATTTTTAATTGTAAAATTCATATTTTTAGCCTTTGCCCCAGCTAATTTAACCCTATAAATATAAGCCTCTTTCGTATCTTCATACAGTGGTTTTTGCAGATATAGTTTTGGATTCTCTTTTTTCACTTTAGAGAGATAACTATTGCGTTCTTCAAGCTTTTTGATAATATCTTTATACTCTTTTACTATTTTCTGATTATAGGAGAGTTCATCGTTTAAGTTTGGAATATACTGCTCTTTTGCAAATAAAGAAGACGAAAGCAAAAGAGTTGCCGCAATTGAACTAATAAATAATTTGTTTAACATGATTTATCCTTTAAAATTGAGTTATAAATGAAATTATAAAACGAAGGAGTAAACGATTTTTTAATAATTGGCTAACAAATGTTAAATGAAAAGATAAATTTAAAAATTGAGGAAGAGAGGGTTAAACCCCTAAAATAGGGATTTAAATTATGCTGCTAATGCTACTTTTGAAGCTTCTGCAACTGTAGTAAATGCTGCTGCATCATTCATAGCCATATCAGCAAGAATTTTACGGTCAAGTTCCATACCAGATTTATGAACACCGTTCATGAAAGTTGAATAGTTCATTCCATTTAAACGAGCCGCTGCATTGATACGAATAATCCATAATTTACGGAACTCACGTTTCTTTTGCTTACGGTCACGGAATGCGTACATCATTGAACGTTCTAATTGTTCTTTAGCTTTTCTAAAGTGTTTACGACGACCACTGTAGAAACCTTTTGCTAATTTTAATATCTTTTTGTGTCTTCTTCTACGAACAACACCTGTTTTTACTCTTGGCATTTTTTTCCTTTTTCTTTACCCAGCTACTTTTTGTAGTCAAGGTGCCACATCTTTGGTGGTCTTGCCCAATTCTTTAAAATTGGAGATTAATGAATTAACTAAGAACTAGTTAATCATAGCCTTGATGTTTTTCTCGTCTACTTTAGCAATAGTCTTTGGAGAGTTTTGCTCACGACGAGTTCCAGCATCTTGTTTAGTTAAAATGTGGCTTCTAAACGCAGTTCCACGTTTAACAGTACCATTTTTCTTAACTTTAAAACGCTTAACAGCGCCTTTTACCGATTTCATTTTTGGCATCGATAATCCTTTACGTAAAATTTGGAAATCGAATTATACCTAAATTATTCTAAAACTTTGATATAATTATAATATGAATTCAATAAAACATATTATAAATGCTCTTAAAGAACTTGATGACGAAGTACAAACGATACTTTTAAATTGGGATATTCCCTTAAATGAAAAAGATAATTTAATGCTTCCAATACTCCAACAAAAAAGAGTTTTAGACCAAACTTTAGAAGATTTAACTTATCTTAAAGAGCATCCACCTACTCCAAATCAAGCTTGTGGTATCTCAAAGTACAGAGAAGACTAGGTTCTTAGCTCTTTTTTAATCACCTCAGCTACACGAAAAGAGTTTGCATAAATGGTCCAAGTATATGGAACACTTCCTCCTGTTGGCATAAAAGAGGCATCAGTTACATAAAGGTTTTGTAAGTCATGTGCTTTACAGTTTTTGTCTAACACAGATGTTGTAGCATCTTCACCAAAACGACATCCTCCAGCCACAAGGTTTGGTGGTGGTGCAGATGAAATGTTATAACTTATCTCAACAGCTCCCATCTCTTCTAAAACTTTTACAGCTTTTTTTGCCAAATATTCTCCAACTTTTAAATCTTGTGGATGCCCATTGAGATTAATCACTCCTACGGGAACACCATACTTGTCCTTCGTTTTTTTATCTACTGCTACTGAACAGTTATCAGTTGGTAGCCAGTCATTAAAAACTTCAAAAGTAAGAACTCTTGAAGTTGTAAGGCTTTTATGAATTTTCTCGGCTAGGGCATCACCCCACAAAAGGTTTCCCTTCTCGTCATACATCTCGTGTTTGACTCTGGGGATAATATTTTGATGTTCAAAAAGAAAATCAATTGTACCGCCCTTATATCTTTTGGCTTCCTCTTCATAATCATACCAATCTTGCAAAGAACGGTTAAAAAAGAGTCCGGTTGTCATAAGTTCCTCTCTTTGCGTTTTAGTAAGTTTTTCAAAGACAAAACGACCTTGCCCACTTCCACCTGCTGAAAAAATAAGGTTTTTTCCAAGCTCTCCACTAGAATTTGCCAGTCCCGAAGGAAAAAATTTATTTTTCGAGTTGAGAAGCAAACGAGAACTCTCTATAGCTTGCGCTGCTACTACAAAGATTTTTGCTTCTACGGAGTGTGCAAAACCTAGATTTGTGTAGTAGTAAGCTTTTCTTACTCTCTTTGCATTACTATCAAGTCTATAAACAAAAGCATCGGTAATAATTTTAGCATCACACTTTTGTAAAAGTGCTGCTCTTGCACTTCCTTTTGCACCACTTGCACAAGCATAACTCCCACAAAAGTTTGAATAGTAACATCCATTGCGTTTAAGGGCATCTTGGCTTAATATGGCTCGTGGTGTTGGCATAGACTCATAGCCTAAAACTTCACAAGCCTTGTCAAACCACTTTGTCACACCATTTGTTTGGAGTTCGGAGTAAGCAAATGCAGCAGATGAGCGAGGCTCTTGATGTTTATGTTTTATCACTCTTCCACTTACACCTACCACTTTTTCTACCTTGTCATAAAAAGGCTCAAGCTCTTCATAACTGATAGCCCAATCTATAACATTCGCACCCGCTATCTCACCATATACAGATTTTAGTTTAAAATCATTTGGCTTGAGTCTATGAAAATAACCACTCATAAGGTTAGATGAACCTCCAACTAAAGAGCCATTCCAAAAGTTCCAGCCTGATTTTTCGCCATCATATCTTTTAAATGTACCATCTGCGGCATACTCGTTGATAATGTGTTTTTGTTCACTTAAGGGCGGTGTGAACATATCACGGCGAGCCACTGCTAGTTCATCTTTGTTAAAATCATTTTCCGTATAGCTGCTCCCTTTCTCAAGAACAACAACTTTAAAGCCTGCGTTTGCTAGCTCATAAGCGATAGGAGCACCTCCTGCACCACTTCCGATTATACACACATCATACATTATACATATCTCTCTTTAGGTCTTGGTTGTCCACCTTCGAAAGCAAGCCATCTCCAGCCTGCTTCTTTGTTGTTCCCACCATAGATAGGGTCACCGAACATTGCTTCAAATAGATAGTTCATCACATCTGCCATATAACTCTCTCCCCAAGAAGTTTTTGCAATACTTCGCAACACTTCTTGTCTTTGAGTAGAAAGCAGTTTTGTGTATGTTGTTTTATGAAGTTTTACAGCCTCTTCGTTGAGCCATTTGACTCCATTTTTAAGGTATTTTTTATCTTCTTTAGAAATACGACTATGATGAAATACTATACTTAAATAAGAGGATGTGTCAATACCAAGTTCTTTAGCTTTTGGAAAAAGGTCATTTTGAAGGAGTTTAAGAGTCTCTTGTGGTGTAGTTATAGCAAAAAGATTACACCCACTCATCACAAGAACTGAACTTGAGAGAAAGCCCGCTTTTAAGAAGTTTCTTCGTGAAAGTATATATTTCATAAATCCAACTAATCTTTAAAAAGTTTGTCTATAAAAGACTTTTTTTTCTTTGGAACATATTCATCTATTCTTTCATCAATAAAATCAGGATCACCCTTTTCAAACTCATCTTGAGATACTCTCGTAGTATGTTTAGCAGGTTTTGATTTTTTCACAAAACCATTACTTTTTGTGCCTGTAGCACCATGAGGTATACACATAACATCCTCCTTTTAGAGTCTTATGTACTCTTTTCTTGGTATTATTATACTATAAAAGTGTGTAGTGGATGTGTACTTATTGCTATAGGACAACAATATATTTAACTCACTATTGATTTTTTAAAATATTCATCTACATTCATGTATGTTATCCCCGTGTGGTCTTTAAAGAGAAGATTAGCTTTGCTTAGTTTTGAAATATGATTTACTCCCATGATAGCTAGTAAATTTTGAACCCCATAAAGAAGTTGTTCGTGATAAGAAGCAACATTCTTTGCTTTTTTCTCTACTAAAAATGAAGCACGCTTGCGTTTATCTTGAGTTGCTAAGCCTACAGGACAAGAACGACCATTTGCACCAGAACACTCACGAGCTCGTATACAACCTGCACTCATCATAAATGCTCTTGCTATGGCTACATAATCTGCTCCTATTCCAAACAAGACTATAGCATCATCAGGAGTTAAAACTTTTTCACTTGCAATGATTTTTACCTTTTTTCTTACACCAACTCTTCTTAGTGTTGTATCTGCAATATAAAGTGCTTTTGCTATTGTCATCCCCACAGTCATCATCATCTCTAGTGGCGCCGCTCCACTTCCCCCATCACCACCATCAATAGTAATAAAATCAGGATATGCGGACGAACCAGCCTCTATACGACTCTTAATCAGGTTAGCATACTCATCAAATCCATCTTGAGAAGAGATGACTATTTTTACTCCAACGGGTTTATCCGAGAGTTTTTTGAGTCTTCCCATAAAGTCAAACAGCTCTTGGAGATTGTGCGCAAATGGAAACTGATTTGGGCTAAACAAATCTTTATGCGCTTCAACTCCACGGTAGTAAGCTATGGCTTCACTTACTTTTGAACCTAGAAGTTTTCCGCCTGTTTGTTTTGCTCCTTGAGCCATCTTTATCTCGGTCATTTTACAAAACTTCATCGTTTTTTGGTATCGCTCTTCATCAAAAGTTCCATTATGATGACGAACGCCATAAAGCCCACTTCCCATTTGAAAAATTATATCGGGAATATCGCTTGGAACTTCTTTTGGAAAACTCTCAAGTGGCGCCGACCAGTCCACTCTATAACAGACCAGTTTTTCATTATCGAAAAGATAGCTCTCTGCATCTTTAACGTCTAAAATCATATGTCTGTAAACTTTTTCAGCGAGGGCTTGATGCAGTAGCGTTTTTATCGTTTTATATACAAATTTTGCAAAAAAAGTTCCTTCATATACATTCATATACTCTTTGTTCAAATCACAATATTTGTGAGTATATAAAAAGTTTGATGTTAAACTTCCCTCACCTGTGTTGATAGGAAACTTTCCTAAAAAAGCTCCCTTACTAAATGAACGTGTTCCCTCAGGGGAAATTGCTCCATCACTCATAGCACTTCTTCCAAAAACAGAACGAGTCCTAAAAGGCTTTTTAACATCTGTTCCAAAAGTTACACTGAACTCATCACTTACATCATGAGTATTTAAAACACAGTTCGCATTTTTTATACTAAGCCTTGCACTTTTTTGCGGTTGTTCTGGAGAAAAAGAAGCATAGGGAGATTTTCTCTCGGCTGAGTTAAGAACCCATTTTACTTTGTCAAAAGACTCATAAAACTTTTCATCACCAAAGTACTGACGCATAGGGTCACGAAGTGCATAAAAAAAGTAGCGCATTCGACCGATAAGTGGATAGTTAATTAAAAGTTGATTTTCTCTTTGAATGTATCTATCATAAACAAGCAGAACCATTGAAATCGCTACAAAAAGCACAAAAATTGCCTTGAGTAAAAACATCATTAAAGGAAAGTCATAGCTCCCTACAGTTGAAGTAAAGTGTGCTAAGGCTTGCATGACCTTAGTTTTTCTCCCCAAAAATCAATCTATCAAGAGAAAACTTACCGCCACCTTGACCGAAAAGAACAAGCAACATTAAGATATAGTATAAGACCAACTCATAACCATTTTGTAGTTTTATCATCGTTCCCTCTACAAGTTCACCATTTATATAAGCATTGATTACTTCTGAACCTTCTTGCACAAAAGCAAAACCATTTACCCCATGAACAGTTGCAATAGCTACAAACATAATAACGATAAGCGGAATAGAAATCAAACGAGTAAAGAGTCCTAAAGTAAGAAGAACGACGCCAGCTATTTCTGTACTTGCAGCCATATAAGCATTAAGGGTAGGAAAAGGTATACCCATTGAAGCAAACCATGCAATTACAGAACTCATATCACTCCACTTCACCATAGCAGGTTGAAAAAATGTGTATGCTAACATAAGTCTTAAACCTAATAGCCCTATTGACTGAGTATATTCACTTAAATGTGAAAATTCTGTGTATATTTTTTTGAGCACCATAATAAACTCCTCATTTATTTATCTTGAAATTATAATAGTTCTGTGTGTAGTTTGTGTGTAAGGAGTTTCTTGCACAAGAAGTACACAGTAGTTATGCTATACTTTTTTAATTTTTAATTTTTAAAGAAGGATAGTGTAATGTCTTCTCAAGCTACTTGTAACATGACAAACAAAGATTCAAACTTTAGATTTTGGATTTCTGCTTCTCTTTTTTTACTTGCATTTATATTTGATTCTTATCTACTAACTTTAGTTGCTCTTGTCTTAGCTTATACTGCCTACAAAAGACACTGTTTTGTTTATACTTGGCTTAATTTAAATGAACGATTCAGCAAAGAAAATTACTATCTTTCTTTACTGCCTAAACATAGAACCTCCCCTGTTTTCATCTTTAACGACAGAGGAAACATTGTTTTTGAAAATCAACTGGCTAAGACAGTAGTCACCGATATACAAAAATTAGATGATTTACATGAATCTGACTATGCCAAGCAATTAAAATTAAAAAAACAAGATTATATTATTTATAAAACAGACGATGCTTACTATCAAGTTGAACTCATCCCTGTTCATTCTGAACATCTTATATTAGCTTATTTTACAGATGTTACAGAGGTGATAGAACTCAATGATGTCATCGAAGAAACACAACGAGAAGTCATTTATGCCATGGGGGAGATTGGAGAAACTCGTTCTAAAGAGACGGGGAATCATGTAAAACGTGTAGCTTTGTACTCTAAAAAACTCGCTCTTTTATATGGGCTCTCTCTTGAGGAAGCCGACAAACTACAGATGGCAAGTCCCATGCATGACATCGGAAAAGTCGGGATTCCTGATGCCATTTTAAATGCACCAAGAAAACTCTCGGTAGATGAATTCCAAATCATGAAAACGCATGCAGAGCTTGGATACAATATGCTCAAATATTCTGAGAAACCTATCTTAAAAGCAGCAGCCATTGTAGCAGGTGAACATCATGAAAAGTGGGATGGTTCAGGTTATCCAAACGCGACAAAAGGCGAAGATATTCACATCTATGGTCGCATCACTGCACTTGCAGATGTTTTTGATGCTTTAGGGAGCGAACGAGTTTATAAAAAAGCATGGGAATTGGAAAAAATTTTACAACTCTTTAGAGATGAAAGTGGTAAACACTTTGATCCAAATCTTGTAGAACTTTTTTTAGATAACCTTGATAGTTTTTTAAAAATTCGTGATAAATTTCAGGATGTTGTATACATACAAAATAGAGACTCAAATAAATGAAATTTTTTTTCACCTTAGTTATACTTTCTCAGTTACTTTTTGCACAGAAAGTCGAACTAGAAGTCCTTGGTTCAGGTGGACCTGAAATCGATGGACGAGCTAGTACCTCTTATCTTTTATGGGTAGACAATCAAGCAAAACTAATCGTAGATATGGGAAGTGGCTCTATGCTGCGTTTCGAGATAGAAAATGCAAGACTTGAAGATTTAGAAGCAGTAGTTATAACACATATGCACATTGACCATAGTGTTGATTTACCTGCGTTTGTAAAAGCTGGCTACTTTAGTAAACGCAGCCAAAGTTTAGATATTATAGGCTCCTTTGGAAGTGACTCATTTCCTTCTATATCAGAGTTTTTAGTTGGTTTGTTTGGTGAGAATGGTGTTTACCGATACATGAGTGATGTTTTATCCCCTCAAAGTGATTCATTTCAAATCATTCCTGTAGAGATTAATTCAGATACGATTATTACAAAAAAATATCCATCTTTTACACTAGAACTCATCAACACCCATCATGGATATATCCCTGCTTTAGCCCTTGCAATTCTTGTTGATGGGAAAAAGATTGTGATAAGTGGCGATACAAATAATAAAGATAAACACTTAGAGCTTTTAGCAAAAGATGCCGACCTTTTCATAGCCCATCATGCTGTGCCAGAACACACAAATAAGTTTGCCAAAAAGCTACACATGACTCCGTCTATCATCGCCAATGTTGCACAAGTTGCAAAGGTAAAAAAAGTTATTTTAACACATAGAATGAATAGAACATTAGCAAATGAGAAAGAGAGTTTAGAGATAATTAAGAGAGTTTATAAAGGGGAAGTTATACTTGCAGAGGATAGGATGAAGATAGAACTATAGTAGAGAAATTCTCTACTATTTTGTTCCACACTTACCAGCACCACATTTTGCTGCTTTTGCTTCTTTTTTCTCACCGCCACATTTTTTTGTACCGCATTTTTTTGCTTCTTTTTTCTCAGCACCACATTTTGCTGCACCACATTTCTTTGCCGGCTTTTCTGCTTTAGAACCACATTTTCCTGCACCACATTTTGCATCGCTTGCCGTTAAAGAAACTGCACCAAGACCTGTAAATAATGCCGCTCCTAAAAGTAGAGCTGAAAGATTTAACTTTTTCATTTTTTTATCCTTTTTGGTTTTAAGTTGAAACAATTGTAACATAACTAAAGATAATAGTTATGCCACCAATGTTACATTGCAGAAATTATATATAATTAGTGTGTAGTAATTGTGCAGTGAATTATTGTATACTTTCATAATACATATTTAAAGGCTCTATCATTTTAAACTCTACTGACATACTCGAACAATTCCAACTCTTTTACAAAGAGCACAAACCAACAAGCCTTGAAGATGCAGTAGAAAAGTTTGCCATATTCGGTGGGGTTAACTGGGGAAATATTGACACTTCAAAACCTTCTTATGAACTCATAGAAAAGCTTATCTTACAAGATTATAGATACATTCGCAATGACATTACAGATCTCACAGGCGGTTCACCTCTGTATCACTCAGTTCTTAGTGGTATCGCACAAGGTGATGGTAAAACTCACTCTAGTTTTAAGCGTGCAAAAGTTGATAATGAGGTTGGTTCTAAGACGATTGAAGAGTTAAGTAACCGTGGAATTATCAGAGTAGACAAGGCTAAAAATATTTTTACTTCTTGGGATAAAAATGAAAAAGTAGATAACAAATTTTATTTTTCTGCTCCATTCTTGCGTTTTTGGTTTGCATTTATCTCACCTCTGTTTAAAGGTATCCGTGATGGCGATTTTAAAGAGGTAAAACAAAGGTTTTTAAACAATGAAAGTGAGTTTATACAACTAACTTTTATACAACTCTCACACGAACTGATAAAACGTCAAATGAAAGATGACAAGATTGTAGAAATCGGGACTTACTGGGATAGAGAAGTAGAGCTTGATATTTATGCAAAAACGCAGAGTGGAAAAACTATTGTTGGAAGTTGTAAATATACAAACAACAAAGTCAAAAAAAGTGAACTCACTCGTTTACAAGAAGCTTGTGCAACTGCAAAAATAGAAGCAGACATCTTTGTTTTAGTCTCAAAAAAAGGTTTTTCCACTGAACTAAAATCTCTCAAGAGTGATAAACTAAAACTCTTCACACTTAAAAATTTCAAATCTCTAGTAGAGTAAATGAATAAAAAAGTTCTACTCTTGCATGGCTGGGGAGGTAGTGACTTTCCACATTGGCAAAGCTGGTTAGCTGGAGAAATTGCCAAAGAGTATGGAAAAGTTAGCTTTTTAAAGTTGAGTGATTTTGATACTCCAAAACTTGATGTTTGGCTCGGTGAACTTAAAGATGAACTCGAAAATTTTCAACCTGATATAATCATTTGTCACTCACTTGCAAATACACTTTGGTTTCACTTATGCAACACTGAAAGTATCCTCATTATTGAGCATCTTTATCTTGTCGCACCTCCAAGTTTATCATGTGAGCTTGATGAACTGCAAGAATTTTTTCCTGTAAAAATACCCAAAAATCTATATGCTAAAAACACTCTACTTATCACTTCAACAAACGACCCTTATATGAGTGAAGATGAAGCAAAAGAACTTCAAAATGAACTTCAAATAGAGATGAATATTTTACAAAACGCAGGGCATATAAACAGCGATAGTGGATTTGGAAAATGGGAATGGATTTTGAACGAGTTAAGAAGTAAACTTTAGATATTTATCTTAAGCATAAACATCTAAAAGCTGATTTGTGTTTACAGTTGGTGTTACTTCTTTAACTTGAGTAGCTGCAAAACTCTCCGCTTTTTGTTGTGTTTGATTTGTGTTTGGAGCACTCTGTTCTTGCTTTACACTAGTATCGGGTCTTCCAATCTGAACCTGAGAACTATAAGGTGATTGAAATGTATATTGAGCAACTTGCATAACATCCTCCTCTTTATCAATATTGTGTTTGCAATAATTATAACACAGAATTTAATTTAAATATCTTAAAGTATAATTCTAGTTATGATTCAACTAACAAATATTACAAAAAATTTCGCATCGCAAGAACTCTTTAACAACCTCAATCTCAAACTAAATGCAGGCAACAGGACAGGTTTAGTTGGAAGAAATGGAAGTGGAAAATCTACTCTATTTAAAATAATTTTAGGAGAAGAAACACCCGATAGCGGAGAAGTTATCATTCCTAAAAATTATAAAATCGGCACTTTAAAACAACATCTAACTTTTAGTGAAAAAACACTTCGTGAAGAAGCGGCACTCGCATTAGAAGATGAGATGAAGTATGATGTTTATAGAGTTGAAAAGATTCTTTTTGGACTCGGTTTTACTTTAGACGACTTAGAAGCTGACCCACTCTCCTTTTCTGGTGGCTATCAGATACGTATAAACTTAGCAAAACTTTTAGTCACTGAACCTAATCTTCTTCTACTTGATGAGCCTACTAACTATCTTGACATTGTTTCACTGAGATGGCTTAAAAACTTTCTTCGTGCCTTTGATGGAGAAGTGATACTCATAACCCACAACCGTGATTTTATGGATAGCGTTTGTACTCATACTATGGGGCTGATTCGTAAAGATATTCAAATCATTCAAGGAAATACTCACAAATTTTACGAACAACTTGCAAGCAACGACGAACTTTATGCCAAACAAAAAGTAGCCCAAGACAAAAAAGTAAAAGAACTTGAAGAGTTTATAGCCAAAAATAAAGCCCGTGCTTCAACGGCTGCACTCGCCCAATCAAAAGTAAAACAGTTAGAAAAAATGGACTTGATGAACGACCTTGCATTTGATAATACTCTTGCCTTTGATTTTAACTTCAAAGAGACTCCAGCAAAAGTGATGCTTGAAGTGGAAAATCTTTCCTTTGGTTATACAGCTGAAGATATTCTTTTTAAAGATATTAGTTTTAGTATCAAACGCGGTGAGTGCATCGGGATTATTGGAAAAAATGGAAAAGGAAAATCAACTCTTTTAAACACTTTAGCAGGAGAGTTAAAACACTTAAGCGGTAGTGTTAGCTCGCACCCTTCGGTTGCGTTTGCACACTTTGGGCAGACGAACATCGCAAGACTCCATCCAAACGCAACAGTCACGGATGAGATTCACTCTGCAAACACTAAACTAAGTACACAACAAATCAGAAGTATTGCAGGTGCTATGATGTTTAGTGGTGATAGTGCTGATAAAAAAGTATCACTACTTTCAGGAGGAGAAAAATCTCGTGTTATGTTAGGTCAAATCCTTGCTCGAGATGTGAACTTACTCTTCTTGGATGAACCAACAAATCACCTTGATATGGAGAGTATAGAAGCACTAACAGAAGCTATAACAAACTTCGATGGAGCTGTTATAATCGTGACTCACTCTGAAGAGATGCTTCGTCGTGTTTGTGACAGACTTATTATCTTCGCTCGTAATGGAGCTGAGTATTTTGATGGTGGGTATGATGATTTTCTAAATAAAATCGGTTGGGAGGAAGATGAAGAAAAAGAGACGATTAAAGTTACTCCAAAATCAAGCAACAAAGAGAACAAAAAACTCCGTGCCCAACTTGTTAGAGAAAGAAATAAACTCACTTCATCTTTAAAGAAAAAAGTTGAAAAACTAGAAGATAAAATCATGGAGACAGAAGAACAAGTAACACTTCATCATGAAGAACTCATAGAAGCTTCAAACGCAGGTGAAAGTGCTAAACTGATGGAGCTTTCAAAACTTGTTGCAGAAGAAGAAGCAAAAGTTGAAGAGATGTTTGAAGAGCTAGAAACAGCACAAACGCAGCTAGATGAAATCAACGAAAAATACGACAAAAAAATAGAGGATTTAGGATGAATATAGAACTTTACTTTTTACGTTCAAGTGAGAGCAAAATTGTTGAAAATATGCTCCAGTATGCTTACAGACTTGATGTACTAAGCAAAACCATCAACGAGCTACCTCAACTTAAAAAAATGAGCAATTTTTACGGTTTAACAACTAAAGACTTAGGACTTTATGCACTCTATGAAAACAAAATTGCAGGAGCTGTTTGGAGTCGAGAACTAGACTCTAAAATCCCAACTATTAGCATGGCTGTTTTACCAGAGTTTCAAATGCAAGGCATTGGCACTCAGATAATGGAACAATTTTTACAAGAAGCTGGAGCTTTATATACAAACATAGAGGTCAATGTTCTCAAAGATTCTAAAGCAATAAATTTTTACAAAAAATTTGGATTTGTAGAGGTGAAAAATTCAGAGCAAAAAAGCCTTGTCGATGAAAATACAACTATCACTTTAAGTAAGCATCTTGTGCAAAAAGAAGTCATCCGCCCAAAAGACAACTATGATGCAAACTACTGGATGGATTAGAGGAGTTACTCCTCTAAAATCCAAGCTTTTGCTTCTTCTAAGTCCGCAAAGTTAAATCTTTTTATCTCTGCTGATATAAAATGATTTCCAATGTTCTCAGCACCCTCACCAATAATCGAATCAGTAACAAAAGCAAGTTTTTTCACTTTTGTATGATGCTCTTTTACAAACTTCAGATGTGTAAAGAGTGCTGAAAAAGAGTCCCATCCGGGGAACTCTTTAGTCTCTATAATTAAACCATTAAGTTTCCCCACTTTTTCAATAAAAGGGTCAATCAAACTCCCTGCACGAATAAAATCATCCTTACTTAGTTTATCTTTTGGATGTAGCGTTACAATGGCATTTTTTGGATCAATATTCACATCTAAAGAGAGATGTTTAAGAAGAGGTTTTTCTATCCATTTTTTCGCTTTTTCTAACTCTGATTGAGAAAAAAGTTTTATCTCACCTGGCATTAAAAAACTAAAAGCTTTTACACCATTAGTAATCCAGCCAATATCACTTACAAGAGCAATTTTTTCATAAGAAGACCAATACTCAAATCCTATGTGTGCATCATCAATCATCGCTTTAAAATCATAAGAGTTAAACCCATCATCAACATGATACAGCACTCTTACTTTCTTATGTTTTGTTACTTTTTCTTTAATCATTGGCATCAAAACACGCTCATAATCCTCGCCACTGACATTACCGCTTAGTGTCACGCCGACAATATTATCTGACAAGCCATCAATTACTTTTATCATAATCTTCCTCCAGTATAGTTTATCTAAGTTAGTTTATTCCAACATCAAGGTAGCGTCGCATCAACTGCAACTCTTTTGGCTTATAAATTTTGTTTAGTATTGGTGCATTATTATTTCGTGAGACTTCACCTTGTGGTGTAATTATTGCACTCATTTTAGAACATTCATCATTTAAAGAGTCACTTGCGACAACATAACATTGATTCATAATCGCTAAAGCCTGTGTGAGTGACTTGAAGTGCTCTGTTCTTAAAACTCCCCACCATGAGGGTACAGCGATTATATCTGCACCCTCTACTTGTTGCCAAAGCTCTTTAAAACGCAGCTCAAAGCAGATAAGCAAAGCTATTTTAACACCATTGACTGTGATAATCTCTATCTTCTCACTAGTACCCTCAACAAAATATTTATGTTCTCCACCAAGGCGAAAAAGTTTTGCTTTTGCTCTCTCGTGTACTATCTCTCCATTATGAAAAATTTTAACCATATTGAAGTATTTATCCTCTATTTTTTCTATTATGGTTAGTATCACTGTTTTGTTATGTGAGGCCTTTTTGATAGCTTCATTTGCACTATCTGCAAACGCAATAACTGCATCAAAATTATCATAGTCAAAGCCCGTTAAACAGACCTCTGGAGCAACAATGATTGAGTTATCTTGTGTATCGTTTATAAGTGTTAGGAGTGTTTGTAAGTTAGTGTTATAGTTAGGTGTTGTTTTAAAAAGGAGTGAGCATAAAGTATGCTCAAACTTGTTAGAAGTCATCATCAAAGCTTAAACTACCTTTAGAGTAGTTTGTAACATTACCTTCAAAAAAGTTTGTTTTTTGGTCGTTAAATTTTGCAAAGTCATCTACCCATTTGATAGGGTTAGAAACATTATAAATTTTCTCAAATCCAACAGAACGCAGTCTATCATCCGCTAGGTACTGAATATACTGTTCAACAATCGTATCGGTCAAACCTAAAATTTGCCCTTGAGTAATGTATTGTCCCCACTCTGTTTCTAGTTGTACTGCTTCTTTAAACATCTCTATTACTTCTGCATGTAACTCTGCTGTAAAAAGCTCTGCTCTCTCTTTTCTCAATGTATTTATAAGATTTTGAAACAGTACTAAGTGTGTTACTTCATCACGCTGAATAAAACGAATCATTTGTGCAGAACCAAGCATCTTACCTGAACGAGCAAGTGTGTAAAGATAAGTAAACCCACTATAAAAGTAGATACCTTCTAAAATTTGGTTCGCAAAACATGCTTTTACAAAATTTGTTTCACTCGGATTTTTCGCAAGCTCTTGGTAAACGCGAGCGATTGCATCATTTTTATGTTTGAGCATCATGTCACGACGCCATAAATCATAAATCTCTGCAGAATTTGTTGAGATACTATCTACCATTACAGCATAACTTTGAGAGTGTAGTGCCTCTTCAAAACTTTGACGAACCAAAATAAGATTTACCTCAGGTGCTGTCACATAAGGATTCACATTATCTATAAGGTTATTTGTTTGAAGAGAATCCATAAAAATAAGTTGTGAAAGTGCTTTATCATAAGCTACTTTTTCTGCCGGTGTAAGGAGCTTGTAGTCATTTACATCACGAGTCATATCAACTTCTTTTGGAAACCAAGTGTTGTTGAGCATCATTTCCCAAAGATTATATGCCCACTGATATTTTATATTGTTAAGTTCAAAAATACCAGTCGGATCACCACCAAAGATTTTTCTATCATTCACACCCTCTGTCGAGTCTGGGTTATATATCTGTTTTCTTTTCATGGTGGCTCCAAAATTTGTTGATTTTCTTAAGGATTAGCATTATAGCTTGCTTATTATATTATTTGGTTTAAACTTCTCCTTAGATTGATTGAGATAGAATAATTTCAAAATTATATTTTATAATATATTGAGAGGAATTAACATGGGTATCTTCGGAAGTTCAAAACTTAAAGATGAGATTTATCAACTTAAAGAGAATAACATTAAACTTGTTGATGAAAACAATCAACTCAAGAATCTTATAGCCGAACTCGAAGCTACACAACATGCGAAAGACTCTGCTGCAGTAGGAAATAGTATTGAACCCCTTATGCATATGCAAAATGCCCATCTTAAAGCCAATATCATGGATATACAAAGCAATCTAGCAGAGTCTGTTAGTGGTTCAAAAGAGAGTTTAATCAAAACTAACGAACTAGCTAATAGTATTAAAAACTCTTTAGAGAGAACACAAGACATTGTAGTAGATTTAGATAACTTAAATCAACTCTCTGATGATTCTATGGCGACTATTAATGGTCTAGCTGAGAGAACTGATGACATAACAAGTATCTTAACTCTCATCAAAGATATTTCAGACCAAACAAATCTTCTTGCCTTAAACGCAGCTATCGAAGCTGCTCGTGCAGGTGAGCATGGTCGTGGCTTTGCAGTAGTAGCTGATGAAGTACGTAAACTTGCAGATAGAACTGATAAGGCTGTAGGTGAGATTAATATTTCACTTCAAACAATGAAACAAGATGTTACGAGTGTTTCAGAGCAATCTCAAAACATTCAAAATCAAATAAGCGAGTCCAATGAATCTATGAATAGACTCAATGCTTATCTGGAAAAAGATTCTGATGCACTGATTGATACATTTGGAGCTATTTCTTTTGCCAACAATAGAGTTTTTATGTCTTTAGCAAAACTCGACCATCTCTTATGGAAAGTTAATACCTACTATTCAGCTCTTACAAAAGAAGAGCAATTCAAGTTTGTTGATCATCATAACTGTAGACTTGGAAAATGGTACTATGAGGGAGATGGAAAAGAACATTTTTCTAATTGTGCAAGCTATTCTAAGCTTGAATCTCCTCATGCAACAGTGCATAATGGTACACATAAAGTTTTTGAACTTATGGTTCAAGATGATGTTGATATGAAGTCACTTATTAAAGCTTTTGAGGAGATGGAAGCAGGAAGCGATAATGTTTTCTCTACTCTTGATGCAATTTTGCATGACAAGGGATAAGTATAGAGCACTTTAAGCCTGCATTTTGTCTGAAGAACAAACATCTTCAGACTACTTTTTCCACATTTTTTAGAAAACTCTCCTCTGTAAATTACACTATAGAAACTTTTTGGCTCAGTGATGGTGATTTTATAGAAGCCTACTGGTCAAAAATAAAAGAGCATAATGCTACAACTCCCATTGTTGTTTTATTTCATGGCTTAGCTGGTTCTTATAAATCACCTTATATCAAAGGAGAGATAAATTCCTTGAATGCTAATGGCTATTCAGCTGTGTTGATGCACTTTCGAGGTTGTGCAGTTAAAGAAAATCTTTTAGCACGTTCTTACCATAGCGGAGATAGTGGTGATGCTAAAGAGTTTATTGAACATGTACATAAACTTTTTCCAACTTCCAAGCTCTATGCAGTTGGCTACTCTTTAGGTGCAAATATGCTACTCAAACTTCTTGGCGAACAACAAGCGAGTTCTCTTTTAGATAAAGCTGTTGCTATATCAGCACCCATGCAACTTGATATATGTGCAAATTATATTAACAAAGGTTTTGCAAAATATTACCAGAGTATACTTGTTAAGGCATTAAATAGCCGTCTCTATAGCAAGTATGATACACATGATATGGAATCACTTATCAATCTAAAACGCAGGGATGTTTATAAACTAAAAACATTTTGGGAGTTTGATGAAGCTTATACAGCACCTATTCATGGATTTGCATCAGCACAAGACTACTATACCAAATCAAGCGCAAAACAATTTTTAAAAGATATTCACACACCAACATTAATTATTCATGCCTTAGATGACCCTTTTATGAGTGCAGATATTTTGCCTTCTCAAAAAGAAATATCAAAAAGTGTTACATTGGAAGTGAGTGAAAATGGTGGTCATATAGGATTTGTAGGTGGAACTATTTTCAAGCCAGAGTATTGGCTTGAAAAAAGAATAATTAGCTTTTTGAAAAACTAATTATTTACGAGAATTACGTTTTCTCTCGCCTTCTGTTAAGAATTTTTTACGGATACGTACGGCTTTAGGAGTTACTTCAAGAAGCTCATCGTCTTCAATCCACTCTAGAGCGCGTTCTAATGACATGTCACGTGGTGGGATAAGTTTAATAGCTTCATCAGCTCCACTTGAACGAACATTTGATTGTGCTTTACCTTTAATAGGATTAACAACAAGGTCGTTTGCACGTGAATGCTCACCAACGATCATACCTTCATATACTTCAGTTTGAACACCAATGAAAAGAACACCACGGTCTTGAATACCAAAGAGTGAAAATGCAAGAGTTGAACCTGCAGTCATAGATACAAGAGCACCATATGAACGCGATTCAACTGTTCCATTAAATGGACGGAATTCTATGAAAGAGTGATTCATTACACCCTCTCCTTTTGTATCTGTCAAAAATTGTCCACGGAAACCGATAAGTGCACGAGCTGGAATTTCAAACTCGATTCTTTGGAAGCCTTGACCCATTGGTAACATTGATTTCATCTCAGCTTTACGTTTACCAAGACGTTCAATAACGCCACCGCTTAATTCTTCAGGAACGTCGATTACTAAATGCTCAAATGGCTCACACTTAACACCCTCTATCTCTTTTCTAATAACCTCTGGACGAGAGATACTAAATTCAAAATTTTCACGACGCATGTTTTCAGCAAGAACTGTAATTTGAAGTTCGCCACGACCTGAAACTTTAAATTTACCTTCACCAACAACTTCAAGTTTCATAGCAACATTTGTGTTCATTTCAAACTCTAAACGCTCACGAAGTTTGTTTGAAGTTACGTGTTTACCTTCTTTACCAGCAAGTGGAGAATCATTTACAGCAAATACAACTGTAAGAGTAGGCTCTTCAATATGCATAGGGTCAAGTGCTACAGGATTTGAAAGGTCACAAACAGTGTCACCAACATCAACTGTTTCCATACCAGCAAATGCTACAATATCTCCAGCTTCAGCTTGCTCAATTTCCATACGGTTTAAGCCATGAAAACCGATAAGTTTAGAAATTTTCCCTTTAACTAATGCACCATCAGCTTTTGCAAGCATAATATTGTCACCTTTATGTACTGTACCGTTAAAGATACGGCTAATCCCGATTTTACCCACATAGTTATCATAATCAAGTGTAAATACTTGTGCTTGGAGAGGACTCTCAGGAGAACCTTCTGGAATAGGAATAGAATTTAGAATAGTTTCAAAGATACACTCAAAATCGCCATCTTCATCTGCCATATCAAGTTTTGCCATACCATCACGTGCTGCTGCATAAATAATTGGGAAGTCTTGTTGATCATCCGTTGCACCCATAGCTGCAAAAAGGTCAAACATCTCATCAACAACACGTTCAGGATCTGCTGATGGTTTATCAATTTTGTTGATTACAACAATTGGTTTTTTACCAAGAGCAAGCATCTTTTTAACAACAAATTTAGTCTGTGGCATAACACCCTCATAAGCATCAACAAGAACTAAAACACCATCAACCATCTTAAGAACACGTTCAACTTCTCCACCAAAGTCAGCATGACCCGGAGTATCGATAATGTTAATCTTGTGATCTTTATAACGAATAGCTGTATTTTTAGAAAGAATCGTAATACCACGCTCTCTTTCTAAATCATTACTATCCATAGCACGTTCATCATGAGCTTCATGTGTTCCATATGTACCAGACTGCTCTAAGAGTCCATCAACCAGTGTAGTTTTACCGTGGTCAACGTGAGCGATAACGGCAATATTTCTTATTTTTTGCATAAGGGTTTCCTTCTTTGTGGGAAAAATTTTCGCAATTATACCCAAATAAAAGTTATATCCTTGTAAAATACTTATTATAATAGAAATAAATATAGGGGTGTGTATGATTCAGTATCCTCGTGAGCTTCATGTTGTCTTTGAAAAACTACTGAAAAACAGTATTCGTCCTATTATTGTTGGTGGTTATATAAGAGATGCTTTACTCAATCAAACTTCCAAAGACATAGATGTTGAACTCTATGGCATAAGTTCATATAATAGACTCGAAATGCTTTTAGAAGAATTTGGTAGTGTTAATATTGTTGGTAAAAGTTTCGGTATCTGTAAACTGCAACTTTACGATTTAGAAGTAGACTTTTCTTTTCCTAGACTTGATTCTAAAGTCTCTACTGGACATAAAGGTTTTAATATCACTATTGATTCCGACCTTGATTTTAAAACAGCTACAAGTAGACGTGATTTTACTATCAATGCTATCGGTTATGATATTAAAACAAAAGAAATTTTAGACCCTTTTAATGGATTACAAGATTTACATCAAGGGATTTTACGAGCTGTTGATTTAAATAAATTTGCAGAGGACCCACTTAGAATTGTGCGAGCAGTACAGTTTAGTGCACGATTTGATTTTAAACTTGACAATGCACTTTTAAAACTTTCGCAAGAGATGGTACAAGCCAATATTTTACAAGAACTTCCACAAGAGAGAATTTTTGAAGAATTAAAAAAAGTACTATTTAAAGCAAAAAAGCCATCACAAGCACTTATCATTCTCCAAGAACTAGGAGCTATAAACAATTTTTCTGATTTTTTATCACTTTTAAAAGATTTTGATTTTATCGCACAAAAAAAACTCTCCCACAAACAACTCAGCAAAACACTTACTGCTCTCATTAATATCATCAATGGAGATACCACTCAAGCACAAGTTTTAGCTAAAATTTCTAAAGAATTGCAAAAAGTTAAACCATTATTACAAGGGAGAGATCTTATAAACCTTGGACTAAAGCCATCAAAAGATTTTAGTCACATTTTAGATAAAATCTATAACAAGCAGATAAGAGGAGAGGTTAAAAATAAACAAGAAGCTATTTTTCTTGTCAAAAACCTGCTATAAAAAATGTGTATAGATAGTGTTATTTTCAATACTATGTAAGAGTGCCTTGTTCGAACGCTCAACCATTGTGTACATAGTATCCTTTTTTTTTACTTGTGTTGCTCCATACTTAAGGCGAATGTTATATAGTCTTGCAAAATCTTCTTTTAAAATCTGTTGATTAAGTTTTTTTACCAAAGTTCCTGCATTTTCAATATTACTTTTAGGCATAAAAATAATAAAATCACTTCCTGACCAGCGAGCTATAATATCACTGTCTCGTATAAGATGTTTGATTGTTTGTGCTATATCTTTTAAAAGTCTGTCACCTTTGGCGAAACCATAAAGTAGGTTAAATTTTTGTATCTCTTCAACTTGAAAATAAATAATAGAAAAAATTCTATCATAACGTTTAAACTCTTTTATGGATTGAAAGATGATTGTTTGAAGATGCATACGATTAGAGACTTTTGTTAAAGAGTCAGTCGCAACAATAACTGCTAAACGCTCGTTTTGAGTCAAACATCTTTTTAAAGCTTGATAACTCACTATATGGCTTCTCATTCTAAGAGTTATATCTTCTATGCTAAAGGGTGTGTTTACACACTCTGTAACCCCTGCTTCATAAGCTCTTTTACTATCTTGTGTATCATCTTTTTTATTAATGTATAAAAATGGCAAAAAACTTATTCTTGCTTCTGAACGAATTTTTTTACAAACCTCTATAGGGTTTAACTTTTCGCATTGCGAACTTGCTATTACCAAATGGATTATTGTTTGTGCAGAAAGAGCATCAAACTCTTTGAGCGACTGGATTACCACAAGTTCCATATCTTCTAATGATTCTAGATGTTTTGTGAGGTTTTGTAAACTGCTACTAACATCATTAAGGAGTACAACTGTTTGTTTCATAATCAGATTATATCTTTTTTTAGCTAACTATTCATCCTCAAAATACAAAAATTATTGACCTAAAATTTTCATCTTATCTTGGTCTTTTGCTAATTCTGCAAAACCTGCAACAGCTTGTTTTAATATATCTTTAAATCTTGTGGCATATATCTCTTTATTATCTGCATCATATTTTGCTATTAGTTCTGCATATATATGGGTAAAGTTTTGAATTGTTTCAAGAACGGTAAAATTTAATTTTTTATTTTTAGTAATCATCAAAACCAACTCAAAAGCTTTTTTCTTTTTTGAGTCCATATCGTCTTCTAAAATATACAGCTTATTTGTGGAAGAGTCGGCAAGGGTGAGTTTGTTCATAATAGCTAGCAAACCTACCGAGCTTATTTTAAAAGTTGAAATTTTATCATTTACATAAGTTCTCATCTCTATAAGATTCATGTTTTGAACTCTTTTACTAGCTTCTAGGAGTTCATTTGAGTTCTTATTCTCATCCTTTTTTGTCCCAAGTATCTTGCCAAACATATTTAATCCTTTATAATTTTAGAACTATCTATCTCTATAACAGTATGAACATTCCCCCTTGGGTTAAAATCTGCAACTATTTTCATATATTTTGGCTTAAGTTTTCGCTCTAAAACATCATATATTTCATTTGCAGAATTTTCATGAGAGATGTGTCTATCACGAAATGCGTTCACATAAAGTTTGATGGCTTTGAGCTCTACTACCCACTCATCTGGTGTGTACTCTAGATAAATTGTTGCATAATCTGGATAACCACTACGAGGGCAAAGACATGAAAACTCTGGAAGAGTCATTTTGATTATATAGTTGCGTTTATGTTCATTTGGCCATATCTCTAAATCTTTTTCTACATCAAATTCATTAACAATTTTTTCACCGTATTTCATTTTATATCTCTCCTATTTGTTTTAAATCTGCTAAATATTTTCCCTGCAGGTAATCAACATGTAAGCCTTGGGCTAAGTTTACTCCCTCTTGCGTTTGTAAGTTTTTCATCCAAGTCTTAATCTTTTTCTCTTTTGCAATGAGATTAAACCCATTTACAACACTTCCGTTTTCCTTGATTTTCTCATCGTGCGAGTAGTAAGTGTCATATCGTATTATGTCTATATCGAGTTCTCGTAAGTATAAGAAACTTGAATGGTAAGAGCCAACTTTATCTATACAAATCAAGACACCGATACTCTGCAAAGTATTAATGATTGTATTATAACGACTTATAAATGAATAATACTCTTGTTCGCATAAAATAAAAACAATTTTCTTTGCATCTATATTTTTAAGTATCTCTTTTGCAGAAGATAAAAACTTATCATTTCTTAAAGATGCCGGTGAAATATTTATTGCCAATGTTTTTACACTTTTTTTGAGTATTTTTACACTTTCTTCTAAAACCATCAGATCAAATGCAACCCGAAGTCCGAGTTTTTGTACAACTTTAATATAAGTCCCAGGGTGAATTATTTTACCATTATTATTTGTGAGTTTTACAAAACATTCGCTCATAGCTTGTTCATTATTTTCATAAACATCTTGAAAACTTATAAGCATATTTTTATTTTTTATAGCTTCTATCACCATTATTTCAAGTTGACTTGGATCTATAACTTCCTGCTTGCTTGAGCCAATAATTTTTTTATTGTTCTCTTGTAATTCAAAAAGATTTTCAATTAAAAAATCTAATTCATGAGAGTATTGTGTATCTGTTATCATGCCAGAGATCTTTACTTCTATATCATCTACTTTAAACTCTGTTGCTTTAAGACATAAGAGTTCAAGAATTGTTGTGTATTTTTCTTTGTTTTTTTTCAGACCGATTATAAAGTCACCCCCTTTAAAGTGACCAATTGGAAAGTTTTCTATTCTCTCTTTTTTTAGATACTCTGTTATCCATCGTACTGTATCTTTTAAGGTTTTATCGCCATATTTAATCCCGTAAAGATGATTAATATCATGCAGATTATCTATGCTTATAAGTACTAAAGTGTACTCTTTATTATGTTCAAGTTCTTTAGTTAAGTATTGATGTAAATACTCACGAGTAAAAGCTCCGCTTACATAATCACGAATTTTTACATTAAAACCCTTATACAAAAGATAAAAAATAAAATATATACTTATTGCTAAAAGAAGTATAGACTCTATATAAAACGAGGTCTCTAAGGAGCTGTAGTTTGTGATAAGGGTATGAGAGACAAGTGCCAGCACTAAAGCAAAGATAGGGAGTCCTATCCGTAATGCTAAAGTAAATCGATACTCACGCTCTTTGATTTCAGGGAGAAGCATAACGGGTTGCGTTTACACGTCTAAGTGTTTTACATCTTTTGCATGTGTTTCGATGTAGTTACGACGAGGTTCAACTTCATCACCCATAAAGAGAGTAAAGGCATCACTCGCTACTTCTGCATCGTCTATAGTTACTTGAAGGAGTACACGGTTTTCAGGTGTCATAGTTGTTTCCCAAAGTTGATCAGGATTCATCTCACCGAGACCTTTGTAACGTTGGATATAAGCACCTTTACGAGCATAATCTTTAATGTTTTCAAGTTCTTTGATAATATCGTTCTCAAAACTCAAATCCCACTCTTGAATCTTCTTATAAACAAAATTTGCTTCTGTAAAGTGTGGAGCAGAGAAAAGGTCATCGTTGATAAGTAACTCTTCCATCCCTCCCTGCGTTTGCACAAAAACATGGATTTCGTTTGTTTCTTCATTGATACTTTTTGTAAGTATGTTGTTATCAATACTGTTTAAAAACTCTTCTATTTTTACATATAAATCTTTCGCACCTAAAGAGATTAAGTCAGGATTTTCTACAAAGTGACGGATAAGAGTAACTAAGGCATAGCGTCTATCAAGAGATTCAAGACTTCCAGCATAATGGTCAACCATTTTAAAGTAAGATACAAGGTCGTTGTGTCCAAGAGTTTGGTTTTCTAAAGACTCAATACCATTGTCAATCAAAAAGTCATTCATCTGACGATCATCTTTAAAGTAAATCTCTTTTTTACCTTTTTTGTAACGATAAAGTGGTGGTTGCGCAAGGTACAAATATCCTTTCTCAACTACATCACGGAAATGACGGAAGAAGAAAGTTAAAAGTAGCGTTTGAATGTGAGAGCCATCAACATCCGCATCGGTCATGATAACAAGTTTGTGATAACGAAGTTTTTCCTCGTTATATTCTTCACCAATCCCACAACCCATCGCTGTAATCATGTTAGTAATTTCTTCTGATTTGAGTACTTTTTCTAAACGTGCTTTTTCAACATTTAAAATCTTACCTTTTAGTGGTAAAATCGCTTGAAAAACACGATCTCTACCCATCTTAGCTGAACCACCCGCAGAATCCCCTTCCACAAGATAAAGTTCACAGATAGTAGCATCTTTAGATTGACAATCTGCTAGTTTACCAGGAAGTGTTCCAACACTCATAGAATCTTTACGACGAGTAAGTTCACGAGCTTTTTTTGCAGCATCACGTCCACGAGCAGCCATCAGTGCTTTACTTACAATGGCTTTAGCTTCTATAGGGTTTTCTTCAAAGTACTTAGAAAGTGCTTCACCTGTTGCTTTTTGTACAAGAGGTTTTACATAAGTGTTTCCTAGTTTTCCTTTTGTTTGACCCTCAAACTGAGGTTCAGGAACACGAGCAGAAACGATAGCTATAAGACCCTCTTTGACATCATCGCCAGTGATTTTTACATCTTTCTCTTTTGCTGCACTATTTTTAGTGTTGTAGTTTGAAATAACACGCGTTAAAGCTGCACGAAAACCTGCCTCGTGAGTACCACCATTTGGTGTTCTAATGTTGTTTACAAAAGAGGAGAGTTTTTCATCATAAGCATCGTTATACATAAGAGCTATATCAAACTCTATATCTTCTATTTTTGCACTAAATGAGTAGACTTCTGCTACTACTGCTTTTTTGTTCATATCGGCAACATATTGAGCGATACCACCCTCAAAGTGATACTCCTCTTTTGTTCCAGTTCGCTCATCGTTAAATTTTATAGTGATAAATGGATTGAGGTATGCTAGTTCTTTAAAACGTTTTGAAAGATATTCGTACTCAAAAGTTATAGTATCTGTAAAGATAGATGGATCCGCTGCAAACTCTATAGTCGTACCCGTTTTACGAGTAGTCCCTGTGACTGCTAATGCCCCTTGAGGGATACCCCTTTTAAAGTCTTGTTCAAAGATTTCACCCTCACGGTGAATTGTCATGTGTAAATCAGCTGAGAGTGCATTTACTACTGAAACACCGACCCCATGAAGACCACCCGAAACTTTGTATGTATCTTTGTCAAATTTACCACCAGCATGAAGAACCGTAAGAACAACAGTTGCTGCACTCATACCTTCAGTTGGGTGCATATCTGTTGGAATACCACGACCATTATCTGAAACTTTACAAGTACCTTCTTTAGTAAGAGTAACCTTAATCGTGTCACAGTGTCCAGCCATTGCCTCATCAATAGAGTTATCAATAACTTCATAAACTAGATGATGTAGACCACGATGACCAGTATCACCAATGTACATACCTGGGCGTTTTCTAACTGCTTCTAGCCCTTTAAGAACTTTAATATTACTAGCACCGTAATTTTCCATTAACATCTCCATCTGACATAATTGGAGTTATTTTAGCTAAGTTTTACTAAAAACAAGATTTATAGAGTAAAATACGACTCAATAAAGAAGGAAAACATATGCAAGACTCACAAGAATACAAAGATAAAAAAGCATTTTTTGAAAAAATAATTACACTTTATGGACGCAATGTTGTTGTTGAAATTTTACAAGATGAGAATATAGAAATACACAAAATTCATATGTCAGATTCTAACAAAACAGATGGGGCTATTAAAACCATCCTCTCTTTGGCAAGTAAACGCAATATCGAAGTTTTTTATCATAACAAAGCAGCCCTCTCTCGCATCAGTAAAAATGCAAAGCAAGACCAAGGTGTAGCCATTGATATTATCGCCAAGAGCTACCAAGATGCAAAAGAGATACAAACACTCAAGAGATACAAGCTTCTCGCTCTTGATGGCATTCAGAACCCTCAAAACTTAGGCATGATTATCCGTTCATGTGCTGCTGGAAACATAGATGGAATTATACTACCCAAAAAAAGTAGTGCAAAAATTTCCCCTCTTGTTGTAAAAGCAAGTGCTGGAACTCTTTTTAAACTACCTATCTATTTTTGCAATGCCCTAGAAGATGTTCTTCCATCTCTTAAAGAGACAAAAATCTATGCTCTCTCTTCACATGCAAAAAATAATATTTATGATGTAACTGCAGGAGAAAGAAGTATCTTTGTTTTAGGAAATGAGAGTGATGGAGTAAGCAAAGAGGTTGAAAAACTTTGTAACGATTCTGTATCCATTCCTATGCGACGAGGTGTAGAGTCTTTAAATGTAGCTGTAACTGCTTCGCTCATTGCATTTATGAGTTAGATTTCTACTATTTTTTAGGTGGTAATATAAAAAAGAAATCTCCCATCATTTGATTATAAATATTGATGATATTCTTAGAGTTAGTACGGTCAAGAACATCTTTTTTGGTCGTTTGAAAGATTTCTTCTATAGTAGCACCCTCTTTTTTGAGGTTTTGAACAAAATACTCGGTTAATATACCATGAGAGCCTTTTTCGCCATCTCTAACTATTTCAGTAGTGGCAGTGGAGTAGGCTATATATATACCTTCGGTATTTGCCAAAGAAAGCAGTCCTTTGCCCACACCTCTACCAAAATGATTATTTCCAAAAGCACTTTTAGTAATAGTATTACGACAAGTATCTGAGATAATAACATTCAGTCTATCACGAGAACTTCTCATCTTTTTTATAATGTTGTTGAGTGGTATAGCCTCATGTGATATATAAACTTTATTATCCAATGATGCATCTATACCAACGAGATAGTTTTTTCCATCCACATTCACACTGTGCCCTGCAAAATAGAAGAATCCCAAATCACCTTTATGAATTTTATGAGCAAATTTTTTGAGAAGATTTTTCATATCTTTAATCTCAGCATTCTCTTTGTAGAGAATGCTGAAGCCACTCTTCTTGAGTGTATCTCTCATAAGTCTTGCATCATTTAAAGGGTTTTTTAAATGCACAAGATTTGCATAATTATTATTTCCTATGATTAGAGCGACTCTTTGTTTCCCTTTTTCTTCTTTTACCATGTTCTCAAGAGTGTTTGCTTGGAGTGTAATACTAAAAAGAAAGAAGAAAATTATTGTTATATTTTTCATTATTGATGGTTTTGTAACTTTTCCTCTTCTTTTGAAAAAAGAGCATCGAACGCAGGAGTAAACTTCATAGAAAACATTAATGTTCCTTCTATGTCATAATAATTCACAAATTGTAAATATTTACTAGCATGAGACATGTTTTTTGTAGAAGTAAAAAATTCTTTATCTTCCAAATCATGTGTTTTATCTATCCTATCTACAACTACTCCTATATCTTTACCGTTGATATTTACAAGTACAATCTGCTCAAAAGCAGAAGTAAGTTTATCAATACTCGATTCTAAAATATGTAAACCATTAATCGTACTGTTCGCGTTTTTATGAATCTCTTGAACTTGTTCTTCTTTATCTCCATCTTTATAACTCAGAAATTCATTTCCCTTGTTATGTAGAGCATCATGATACTCAATTACATTGCTAGTGAGTAATTCTACAAAGCCATAATTATTACATCGTAAACATGCTAGTGTTTTGTCTATCCACATTCCAAGTTCACATTTATGAGGATTTAATGCTTTTGTAAAATGTTCTCCACTCTCTAAACAGCTCTCAAACTCTTTAACCCAAGCAATATGTTGCCCCTCTACTTTTTTGATAAACTCTATCTGTTCATCCTTAAATGAACTGAAGCCTAAAAGCTTTCGAATAGAGAGTATAGGAACGACTTTGTCTTTATGGCTTATTATTCCATCTATATATTCAGAATGATATGCCGTCGGCATAGGTTCTTGATAATGTAAGAGTTCACTTACACAGTCTGTATTTATAAGGTAGTTTTGTTTGTTAACTTCTATTTGTAAAAATTGCATAGTTTAATTGTATCTTATTTTTTATAAAGAGGCCATAATTAAGACATCATAATTTCATAAGGGCGTTTTATTTCCCGGACAACCTCATCCACACTCATATGACGAGACTTACGTAAGAACTCACGACCGTCTAAAAAGACTAGTACTGTCGGAATTGCAAAAACACCAAAATGAGCCGACACTTCTTGCTCCACTGAAACATCAACACTCTCGATTTTAAACTCTTTAAAGTTACTCTCAATCGCTTCCATGAGTTTAGGTTTAAGTGCATGACATACATTACAAGTTGGTGCAGAAAAGTATACCATCACCGCTAAATTTTCTTTTATTACATTATTTATATTTTCAATTGTTTGCATGGCGAAATTATAATACAATAAGCCTATAAATTTAATTATCTACACTCTTTTGTTATAATTTTACCAATTTTATATAAGGAAAAAATATGGGCATAAAAATTATTGCTGTCTTTCTTACAATTCTTTTAGGATTTATCGGAACATTTATCGTGCGATTTGCGATTGTTAAACATGATTTAGGAAAAGCAGCTGTTCCAACACTGATTCACTTTTTACTCAATGCTGCTATCATCATCCCTATCATCGGTTCAATTATTGCACTCATTGGAACTATTTACTTCGCATGGACAAACTTTAAACTAGCGAAATAATACTCTACGAAAAGCGAAAAACTTTTCAAGTATATTGTGCTAAAGTGTTTTCATAGCTTCTTGTTTAAATATATAGTCATATCAGTTGCGGAAATAGGTTCAGAGTAATAATATCCTTGAATATTTACACATCCATTCTCTACCATAAAATCTTTCTGTTCCTGCGTTTCAACACCCTCTGCAATCACTCGTAAATTAAGACTTTTCGATAATGCTATAACCGCTTTTGTAATTCCAGCATCGTCCTAACTTCATACACAAACCCATTAAAAACCCCAAAAACAAGGGGTTTACTTTTTTGTTTAGGCACTACAATAGATAAGGTTTAGAACGAATAGGTACATTCATGAGTTAATAAATCTTTTTTGAATCATTTGATATTTTTGATGGCATTGCAAACTTTTTATCTGTTTTTGTGTCATAGAGTATTGATACATGTATAGAGAGAAGTATCTGTCTGATTTTTTCTGAAAAATTGTTACAATATAAAAAAATAAATGTGGAATCTGATTTAGGTTACTTTGGAAGTGGTTTTTAGAGGTTCCCTTTAATAAAAAAGAGCTTTTTTTATACTTCTCAACACTCTTGTACATGACATTTTTACACTAAAAATAACTTTAAGTTTAGTAGGAGTATACTTAAGTATGTACAACATAAACAGGAGTGAGTGATGATTCAAAATATGAAAAGTAAAAAAGAGGTAAAACTTCTCATAATCATTTTCATCTTCATTGGGATATTGGGTGTTGCTATAAAATATTTTGAATTTTACAATATTAAAATCATAAGCACTACGACTACAAATATTTATGAACATCCTCTAAAAGTTTCCAATGCTGTTTTAACAATTAATATTGATGTATATAAAATCCATAGAGATATGAAAGATATTGTTCTTTCACATTCAAATAAAGAGATAATGGCTCTTGTTAAAGAAATAAATGAACATGAACTGCACATATACAAAAACTTTAAAATTATCAAACGCAATATCCTTGGTGAGGATGGTTTAAAGCTTGAAAAAGAGACACGAGAACTTTTTGATGCATGGAAGCCTATACGCGATGAAGTTATGTATCTTGCTAAAAATGCCAAGAAAGATGATGCTATAGCCATAAGCAAAGATAAAGAAGCCAAACATGTTTTAAAATTAGAAGTTTCTTCTGAAAAACTTTATGCCTATAGCCACAAAAAAGCAATCGACTTTAAAAACAAATCTGAATCAAGCTTTGAAATATTAAAGACAATCAATATCTCAATAAGTCTTTTATTCTTCTTCTTATTTATACTTATTGGTTATTACATTATTCATCGAATTTTTAAATATATTTTTAAAGAAGAGCATTACCGTTATGTTATAGAAGCGACAAATGATGGTTCATGGGATTGGAATCTAGTTACTAATGAAATGTATTATTCACCTAGGAGTCTGTCGGATTAACCTAATTAAATCAACAGAAAAAATTGGATAAAATAAAAGATACAAAGAATTAAAAATACGAGAAATATTAGAATGAAAGCATTTAAAGCATCCAATAGAAATCAACCTTTTTTATTACCACCAAGCATTCAAGATTGGCTACCACAAGAGCATCTAGCTAGATTTATAATAGAGACAGTAGAACAATTAGATTTATCAAAAATAAAGAGTCAATATAATGGAAGGGGCAAGGATGCCTATGCACCTCAAGTAATGCTATCTCTACTGTTTTATGGATATGCTACAGGAGTATTTTCAAGTAGGAAAATAGAGAGAGCTACATATGATTCAATAGCCTTTCGCTATATATCAGCCAATACCCATCCTGACCATGACACAATAGCAAACTTTCGAAAAAGATTTTTAGATGAACTAACAGATTTATTTGTACAGATACTCTCAATAGCACAAGAGATGGGAATCCTCAAAGTTGGTAAAGTAAGCTTAGATGGCACAAAAGTAAAAGCAAGTGCATCTAAACATAAAGCACTGAGTTATGCTCATGCAATTAAGTTGCAAAAACAACTTGAAGATGAAGTCAAACTACTATTAGAAAAAGCAAAAACTGCTGATGATGAAAATGATTGTGATGGTATGAATATTCCTGATGAGATAGCAAGACGCAAAGATCGCCTTGAAGTTATAAAAGCAGCAAAACTAAAAATAGAACACAGAGCTAACGAAAGACATCAACAAGAGCAAAAAGATTACGAAGAAAAGATACAAAAACGTGAACTCAAAGAGAAAAAAACGGGTAAAAAACCAAAAGGCAGAAAACCACAAGCACCCAAAAGCAAAGAACCTGATTTAAAAGATCAAGTAAATCTTACAGATGAAGAGTCTCGTATTATGCCAGTATCTGGTGGAGGCTATATGCAAGCCTATAATGCACAAGCTTCCGTTGAACATGAAAGCCGTCTTATTGTTCATCAACATGTCACTCAAAATGTAAATGACAAGAAAGAAGTTTTACCAACACTTAAATGGTTTAAAGAGAATCCAACTTTAATGCCAGATTCAATGTTGGCTGATGCTGGCTATTTTAGTGAGGAGAATGTAAAGCTATGTGAAAATGTAAAAATTACACCGTATATCTCATTTGGTAAAGAACAACATAATCAACCACTTGAAGATAGATTTCAAGAAGTTCAAGCACTGCTAGAAGATGCAACAGATGTTGAAATAATGAAACATCGCTTGCAAACAAAAGAGGGTAAAGAGATATATGCTCAAAGAAAAAGTATGATAGAACCTATATTTGGAATCATCAAACATGTTATGGGGTTTAGACAATTTATGCTTAGGGGGTTTGAGAAATCAAAAGGTGAATGGAATTTAATGTGTATTGCTTATAATCTTAAAAGACTACATACGATAACTGTTACGGTAGAGTAATAAAAGGCAGTTTAAGTGTACTGAAAGTGTGATTCTCTTAAATTTCATCCTTGATATTTTTGGCACTAACTTTAAGGATGAATATTCGATAGGATTGGTTGGTTAATCCGACAGACTCCTAGGTTTGCCAAAGTAGTATCCTTGAGAATAATCAATCCCTAAGTCATTTAAGATATTAAAGATATCTTCATTCTCAACATATTCTGCTACTGTCAGAATTTTTTCTTTTTTGGCGAAAGCTACAATAGTCTCTACTATATTGAAACTAAGAGGATTCTTATCTATATTTTTAATTAAACTACCATCTATTTTTAAGATATCTGGTTGATACTCTAGAAGTCTTTCATAATTTGAATAACCAACACCAAAATCATCTATGGCTATTTTAACACCCATTTTTTTAACATCGTTTATGAAAGACTTAACTAAATCAAAATCTTTAACTGGTTCATCTTCTAACAATTCAAACACTAGTCTATCTAGATGCTTACTATGTTTTTCTAAAAGTGAATATATCTTTTCTCTTGTAGTTCTTTTTTCTATATCTAAAGTTGATAAATTTATTGATATATCTACATTTGTATTACCGAGAGCTAAAAACGAATTATCTAAAACAATCGATGTGATTTGAGAATAGTATTGTCCTTTTTTTGCTGCATCTAAGAAATGAAAAGGACTTATTACTTTTCCATCCTCATCAATAAGTCTCACTAAAGATTCGTATTTCTCAATTTTTTTGGTTTTATTATTTATAACAGGTTGAAAGAGAGAGATTATATTTAAATTATTAATAGCTTTTTTTATCATAGTCAGTGTTTGAAGATTTTTTTGAGATTTATCATGTTCTTCTTTACTAAGACCATTTGCTAGGATAAATTTTTGCTTATTGTTTTTTAAATATTTTAATCCAGATCGTACATCTGAAAGAGCGTCTTCACCATATGCCATACTCATTGTAACAGATATATCATATTCAAATGTATCAATATTGATTTTAACATTTAATATATCATTTTGCAGTGATTGAAGATTATTTATAATTTCATCTGTAGTGTGTATACATTTGACCTTGTCTTTTGCTAAGGCATATACACCATCACCCAATGAGTACACTCTTTCAAATTCACAATGATTTGGTAAAAGATTAAAAAAATCAGTTTCAAACTTTTTTTCTATTTTTTGAGATATTTCGACTCCATAATACTTCTCAATATCATCAAAATGTTCTATTTCCATCATTACGACCATAGGTTCAACAGAATTGTTAATGAAGTCATTTAATAGTCGTCTAGGAGATATAACATCACTAATATCATGTTGTAATGATATATATTCTATTACATTTTTCTGAGTATCAAATATTGGTTTTATCATTGTATCCATATAGAAACTATTATCGTATTTGTCTTTATTCATAATGGTACCATGCCATGTTCTTTTTTCTATTTTTATAGTATTCCAGATCTCTTTATAAAGAGAAGAACTGTTTTTAGGATGTCTTAATATATTATGTTTTTTTCCTATTAAATATTCTTTCTTATATCCAGATATATCACAAAACTTTTGATTTATATAAGTGATATTTCCATAAATGTCAGTTTTTGAAACGACAGCACTCTCATCAGCTGCTTCTTTATATTGATTTAAAAAGTTAGTGCTCTCTAGTAAGTCATCTTGAAGTTTCTTCTTTAAAACAACTTTTTTTATTAAATCCATGAGCAAGTCTGAGTCTAGAGGTTTTTGTAGGTATCCATCTACACCTAATCTGATACTCTTCATAAAGAAATGAGATTCTGAATGTGCAGATAAAATTAAAATCGGAATATCTTTATCAATTTCTTTTATATATTCTATCATTTGTAATCCGCCAATATGAGGCATATTTAAGTCTGTTATTATTATATGTATATTATTCTTATTCTCTTTATATTTACTAAGTCCATCCTTACCATCCACCGCTATATATATCTCTTTAAATAGTTTTTTTAAAATTCGTGACAATTGTTCACGTATAAAAGAGTCATCTTCAACTATTAGTACATTATAATTACGTACAATATTTTTTACATTTTCTATTTTCTTTGTAATCATAATTTAATTCCTAATAGTTATGTTTAGAATTCTACTTTGTATTTGTCACTTGAGTGTCATCTCTATAATTTTAATGAAATATGCTACAATTAAATATGAATAAGTTGGCATTTAATTTTGAAGAACAAAAAAGTAAAATTACCAGATTAAAAAAATACACTTCGCAAATGAGTATACTTTTTGTAGAAGATTATGAAGAAGTTTATAAAGAGATTGAACGAACTTTAAATTCTCTTTTTAAAGTAGTTGACGGCGCATATAATGGTGAAGAAGCATTAGAATTATATAAAAAAAATACTTATGATTTTGTCTTGAGTGATATATCGATGCCAAAGATGGATGGAACTGTATTATCAAAACACATAAAAACAATTAATCCATTACAAGAGATAATAATTTTATCAGCACATAGAGAAGCCAATTATTTGCACGAACTTATAAATATTGGTATTCGTCGCTTTATTGAAAAACCTATCTCTCTAGAAGTTTTGTTAGATGAGTTTTATATTATTTGCAAGAAATTATTTAACGAAAAAGATATAAAAAACAGTGTAGTGATAAACAATAATATTATTTTTAAGTTAAATGAAAAAGATTTATATATAAACAATGAGTCAATAAAATTGACAGAATATGAAAAAAAACTTATTTATATATTGGTAGAAAAAATAAACCAGACAGTCTCTGTAGATGAAATTGTAAACTATTTTTATATGGATAACATTGATATGGATGTAGAAAATGTAAGAAAATTTATATATAAGCTTAGAAAAAAAATTCCTGATGAGCTCATAAAAAATCTACATGGGGTTGGTTATAAAATAATGAGTGACACATAAGGGACAATAATCATTTATACTTTGACTCAATATTAAGAGGTAAAAATAATGAATTCAGTTTACTTAAACTCATTTGAAGAGTTTTTAAAGTACCAAGACTCAAAAGAAAAAATGTATTTACTACTAGTGTCAGAAAATTGTGATTTCAATCATGAAACAATAAAAAATTTAAATATTAATTGTTATGGTGCTATTTTTCCAGAAATTATATTTGAGAAACAACACTATAAAGATGGTCTTATCGCTATAGATATAGTAATAGAACCTATATTAGTAAATAACATGGAAAATAAGATAGAAGACGAAAAAAAATTTAGCTCTATAAAATCAATGCTACTTTTTGTAGATGGTCTTAGTCCATATATCGATCCATTTTTAGTTTCTCTTTTTGAATCAACAAATGAAGAGTGTAAGATATTTGGTGGTGGTGCAGGAAAATTGACACTGCAGCAAGAAAGGGTAATATTTACACCTGAATATATTACGCAGAATTCTGCACTTATAATTCCTCTTTCTCAAGACTTAGATCTTGGAGTTAGTCATGGATGGGAGTATTTAGATGGCCCGCATGTTGCTACTTCTAGTAGTAAAAATGTACTTGAACAGATTGATTATGAATATGCCTTTGATGTTTATAAAAATATAGTTGAAAAAGACAGTGGACTCAAGTTTAGTGAAGATAATTTCTTTGAATTGGCAAAATCATATCCATTGGGCATAGTCAGTTATAGCGGAGAAATTATTGTAAGAGATCCAATTGCTAGTGACGGTAAAAGCTTAGTGTTAGTAGGTGTTATGCCACAAAATTCTGTTATACAAGTGTTAAAAGGTGAAAAGTCTAAACTTATTGAAGCTGCAAAGTTTGCTGCAATAAATGCTATGGATACTAAAAAAGAAAAAGAGTTAGTCATAATGATTGATTGTATATCTCGAGTTCTTTTTTTAGAAGATAGCTTTGTTAAAGAGATAGATTCTGTAAGTAACATAATTGGTGACTTGCCTCTTGTTGGTGCTTTGACTTTAGGAGAAATTGCGAATAAGTCAGATACATATATAGATTTTTATAATAAAACTTGTGTAGTCGGTACACTTTGAAATATAAGGAAGATATTATGTTACTAAATCAGCTTACCTTATCTTATGAATGTTTAAGTGCAATTGGTAATACATTAGAACTCAATAGTATGATACTTGAAGTTTTAACGAGTTTTTCAAGAAAGACTGGTGCAATAACTGCAAAGTATTATAAAAACAAGATACAAGAAGAACCTTTTTTACATATTGGTAAGAAGTTAGACTTTACACTTGGTGTCAAGATAGATGAAGAGAAGAAATTTTTAATAGTTAAAGAGAATGATTTAGAGATAATTATATTACCCCTAAAGTATGGATATATGGTGTTTTTTTATAAGAGCCATCCAAATATTAATAAGTTAGCTTCAATGCTCGGAAACTTTCAATCAAAAATAAACTTATCCATCAGTGCATGCCTTGGCGTAGAGGAACTCGAAGAGAGAGTAGAGTCATCAATAAAGCAAATACGAGAAAAAGAAAAAATGATTTTAGCACAATCAAAACAAGCAATAATGGGGGAAATGGTTGAGATGATTGCACATCAGTGGAGACAGCCCTTGACTGCTATTGGAATGACTTCTAGTAATATAACTATGGATTTAGCATTAGATGAGCTTAATACCGAAACCTTACAAGATGATTTAAATAATATAAATACTCAAGTAAATTACCTTTCTGCAACAATTGATGATTTTAGAAACTTTCTTCAAGAGAGTAAAGAAAAAGAAATAATATCAAGTAAAAAAATTATAACGTCTATAAAAGGCTTAGTATTTAAGCAATTACAAAACCAACAGATAGATTTAAAGACAGAAGAATGCAAGGACATACAAGTTAATATCTATAAAAATGAGCTCATCCAAGTTCTACTAAATATACTTTCTAATTCAAAAGATGTTCTAACAAACTTAAAATCTTCACAGGTAATTAAAACTATTAAATTAAGCTGCGATAGAGTTGATGATTTTTTAAATATATGCATAGTAGATAATGGTGGTGGAATACCCGATGAAATTATGCCAAGAATATTTGAACCATATTATTCAACAAAAAAAGAGAAGAATGGAACAGGACTAGGTCTTTATATGTCCAAGATTATTGTTCAAAACCACTTAAAAGGGAAACTTTTTGCTAAAAATACAGTGGATGGAGTAGCTTTTACAATACAGATACCTATAGGGGAGAATAACGATGAATCCTGAAGTAATTAAAAAAATTAGAATAATTGGTAAATCAATAAAAATTTTATATGTTGAAGATGATTCCAGAATAGCTTCTCAGGTAGAAAAACTTCTTTTAAAGTTATTTGAGAATATTACATATGTAGATAATGGGATAAAAGGTTTAGCTGCATATAAGCAAAACAATTATGATGTTGTAATTACAGATATTTTAATGCCAGAAATGGATGGCATAATGATGACAACAAAAATCAAAAAAATCAATCCAGACCAAGTTATTATTGTGACTTCTGCTTACAATGATAGTGAAAAGTTAATAAAGCTTATAGATTTAGGTGTGGATAGATTTGTGATGAAGCCTATAGATGTACCTAAATTCTTTGGTATTATTTCTAAAGAAGTAGTCAATATTTACAACACAAAAAGAAAAATACTTTTAGAAGAAAAACAAAAGCAAAAGAATCTTGAAAAAGAATTGATTATTGAGAGTCTATTCGCTCCTATTGTAATATTTCAAAGAGGTATTGTTGATTATGCCAATGAGTTATTTGTAAAAACATTTAATCAAAAAAATGATGTCAATATCATGTTAGGTACTTTATTTGACGATGAATTACTCCATGGAATGAATAATAATGAAATCTTAATATATTTAAATAAAAATAAAAATAAAAATACTACATATAGTTTACTTATTAACAATGGTGATAAAGTTGAATATATGGTTAAAGTAACACAAATAAAAGATTCGTCTAAATTGATGTGTTTCTTTCTTAATCTTGATCAACTGGATGTCATAGCATCAACGAGTAAGCGGGCTAGCGATGAATTAGAAATTGACTTAACAACAGGTTTACTATTAAGAAATGGGTTTAGAAAAAGAATAGATAGCTACAGAACTAATGAAATTGAATATAATGCTATATGTTTTGGATTAAAGCACATAAATGAATATATTAAACAATTTGGTGTATCATCTCTACAGAGAATTTATATGAAGTTTTCAGAGTACTTAGTAGATAATTTTAGTAATTTACTAGAGGATGAAGTTATCGAATTATTCTCTTTTGATACAAATCAATTTGTCATATTAGTATGTAAAGGTTTCTCAAAAGAAGTGCAAGATTCTTTGAAAGATTTCCTAAATAATTATTCTTATAAAAATGAAAATTTGACTGGTAAGCAAAGTATGAGTGTTGATTTTTTAACATGTAGTATAGATAAAAATGAGTCACTTGATGAAGTCATATCTGAAGTTGATAATTATCTATATATGTTGAAAAGTTGATAGTAACTACATAATATCTTTTTGTAAAGACACTTTTGGAAAAGAGAGGGTAAAGATAACCCCATCATCAGTATTACTTACTTTTATAGTTCCAGAACTATGATCTTCAATAATGCTTTTTGACATATAAAGACCAAGTCCTGTCCCATTTTTTTTATTTTTTGTTGTGAAGTATGGGTCGAAAATATTTTTTTGTATTTCAAGTGGAATACCACCTGCATTATCCTCGATAGAACATTCAACACTAGTATCGTACTCTTTTATTGTTAGTTCTATTTTTGCATTTTTTATATGCTTTTCTTCAAAAGCATCTTGTGCATTCTTTAAAAAATTTATAAAAACTTGTATAAGTTCATTTTTATACAAATCAATCTTAGTTAAATCTTCATAATTCTTGATTACTTCGATATTATGACTGATAAGATTTTTTTCTATTATATTTAAAGCACCTTCTACACAATCGTGTAAGAAAATAGTATCTTTTTCTTTATTGGGAACAAAAAACTGTCTAAAATCGTCAATGGTTTGGGATAGATACTTTGTTTGATCGCTTATATCTTTGAGTGACGATTGAAGCTTCTGTGTATCAAGCGTTTCAAACATCACATCCAAAGAAATATTATCAGCAATCATACCAATGACAGTGAGAGGTTGTCGCCATTGGTGAGCGATCATACTTATCATTTCCCCCATAGCTGCTTGTCGTGTTTGTTGTAAAAGCATATCTTCTTTTTCACGTCGTAGTTGTATCTCTTCTTGAAGTTGTTTTTCAAGTTCTGAGTTAGTGTTACTTAATTTTGCTTGCTTAGAAATTTCATGATTTAGTTTTTTGGACAGCGATTCGCTTAATCCAAACAACTGTTCTTCAAGTTTTTTTCTTTGTGTAATATCTGTATGAAAACCCGACATTTTATAAGCTTCATTATTTTCATTAAAGAGGGCTTTTCCACGAGCTAAAATCCATTTATAAGAACCGTCTTTACAGCGTAATCGATGCTCGTTTACATAAAATTCGGATTTTCCACTTAAGTGTATTTGTACATCTTTTTCTACTTGTTCCTTATCATCTGGGTGAATACGGCTAAGCCACTCGGAGAAGTCATTCTTGAGTTCATCATCCTTATATCCAAGCATCTCTTTCCATCTTGGCGAAAAATAAACATCGTTATTTTCTGGATTCCAGTTCCACAGACCATCTTGTGTTACATCTATTGACAAGCCTTTTTGTAGATTTTTTTCTTGTACGATCTCATTCCACTCTCTAAGATTGGAGTGTACTAGAGCATAAAGTTCGTCAGTCTTAAATGGCTTTCGTACATAGTAAACTCGATTTTCAAGTTCATCGATGAGTTCTTTTACTGTATAATCTGAGTATGCAGTTACGATGACGATTGTCATATGAGGATCAATTTTTCGTGCTTCTTTTGCTATATCTAAACCATGTAATTCCGGGAGTCTCATATCTAAAATAGAAAGAGGCACTCTTTTACCATCAGCGTAATGACTTTTTAAAGCAGCTAAATAGGCTTTACCATGTGTAAAGGTATGTAAATCATTTTCATCATTATCTTCAGTTTCATCAAGTGCTTGTAAAAAATCCAACGTAAGCTTTTTCCCTTTGGAAAATATGTTTTCATAAAGTTCCAATACAATTGGTTCGTCGTCAACTGCGAATATTGTTAAATTCTTATTCATGAGTATCTCCTATTTCTATATGCAAAGTCGCTCCTTTTAAGTATCCATCACTTCTTAAACTTAATTTTCCATTATGGCTGTTGAGAAAATTATTAAAAGAGTGTAATCCTAAGCCGTGACCATTCACCTTAGTTGTAAACCCAGACTTCAATAATTTAGGACGGTCTTGCTCTTTAATACCAAGGCCATTATCGCTTATGTCAATGATTACCCGGTTACCCAAAGTAAATGCTCGAATAAAGGTTTCTCCCTTCTCTTGAGTAGAATTAGCTAGGATGGATTCTAAAGCATTTTTAAGCGCATTACTTAATCCTTCTTGAAATTGAAACTTAACACTGTTAATGATTAAGTTTCTCTCAGAATCTAAGTTTAAGTATACGCCTTTTTTATTAAAAGTTATGCGATATTGGGCTACTAATTCTTCAAGCATACTTGTTACATCAAATTTTTGAGTATAGTTTTGCTTCATATCGGTGTTGGCATTAAAAAGATCTTGTTGATGATTGATTGAAATTGTTGCTTGATTATTAATATTTTTAATATCATTTGCAATATCTTGAATTTCTTCTGTAACATCCTCAGTCAAGGCTTTACCAAATAAGCTTAAAAAAGTTCCAATTTCTTCTTTTTGCTGTGTGTTCGCATCACTTTTTTCTACCATTGTATTCGCTTTTTTAATTCCTAGACCCGATTTTTCAAGTGCTTTTTTAACGTCGAGTAAAGAGAGGATTTTACCCTCTATCATAGTAAGTGTATTCCCAATATTATGTAAATAACTACTTGCACTTTCAAATAAACCAGCTTTATAAGCTATCTCAGCATCTTTTTCTCTCATTTTTTCTCGTAACTGAGATTCAACATATTCTTTGGTTCTTACATCTAATTCTAAACTTACTTTGTTGAAATTTTGAGTAAGACGATCAACCTCTTCAATACCGACTTTCATTCCTAATTGAGTGTTTGCTTTACGCCCAAAATCTGAAGTTAGCAAAGATAATTTTTCAATTGGTGAAGCGATTTTATTTGCTATTTTTAATGATTTTCTTAGTAAATATGAAAAGAATAAAATATAAAATACAACCATTAAAGCAATGATTATATAACCTATCATATTAGTGTTTTCTTTTAGTTTGTCTATTGGCGAAAAAACAATGGATTCATCTACTATGATAATTAAACGCCAACCTGTCTCTGGAATACTCTCTTGACTTAGCAAATAACGCGAATCCCCATTTTCTAGAATGCCAAATTGAGTAAATTCTGTAAAGAATTTACTCATCCCTTCTCGCAATTTTTGGTTCTTTATTTTAAAAAGATTATATTCTTGAGGCTTTGAAATTGTTTGATTTACACTACTTTTATATATATGCTTTTTTAGCTCTTTTAGCTCAAGTATATTTTCTACCGTTTGGGGCATCGCAAGTATCATCCCATCACTATCAACCATAAAGGCACTTCCTTGCCAAGGTATTTTAAGGGAAAGAATATTTTGAATGAGAGAGTCAATCGTTACATCGAGCCCGCTTACACCTTCTAAAAAATTATTATTGTAAATAGGAACGATATTTGAAATCATCCATCCTTGTCCAGCAGGATCTAAATACGCACTGGTCCATACAGATTTCTTTTGAGGATTATGAACCTGATCTGCTAAATAATAAAAATTGTAATCTTGCATGATTAATGTGTCGCCATACTGAGTTGGAGCATCTAGCATAAATGGGTATAGCCGATTAAGGTTGTCCCATGAATTAAAATATGCCTGTGTGATAATCGGATTTGTCTGAACTATCGACTTCAACAATGGATCTATAGACTCACTACATCTTGCTTTACGTTTTGTTTCTTGAGTCATTTTTGTTTTTGAGGAATAGTAAAGCGTGCCGCCTCCATTATTAACATTCTTATAGTAAACACCATTTTGGTGAACCATAAATTCAGGTTCACCCTTTGGAAGGGTACATCTATCTGCTGAGCTAAAAAAATCTTGATGATCTATTTTCATCATTTGAGATATACGAGATACCTCTTGAAACTGCTGACTAATTTGGTGGGCTTCTCTAGAGGTGATTTCATGTAGACTTTGAGTAACACTAGAATAAAGTGTTTTTTGACTCTCGCTAGTTATAAAGTAACTCACTCCAAAATACAAAGCGAGTAAAACTAGTTCGATCACGATAATAGGGATTAAAGAGCTTGTGATGTAACTACTATAAATAAGATCTTTTAGAGTAAGGCTCCTAGACATTTATATCCTTATTTAGATTTTTTGTATTTTTGTATCATGATGGTTCACTAAATAAATATTATTGACTATATTACCAAGTTGTATTGATCTATAAAGTATTTCTTTTTCTTTAAGGACTATAAAATTTTCAACTATAGTATTTGATTTATTATACAATAGAGACTCCATTTATTTTAATAGTATGCCGTATTAGTGTTGCAATTATGTTGCAAACTCTATGAGTTGATAGGTATAGTCATATAAAAACAGCTTCCACCATTTTTTATATTTTCAACACCAATCTTGCCTTTATGCACGTCAGTCACAATTCTTTTGCATATTGCAAGTCCAAGTCCAGTTCCTGGTGTTGCATTGATTCTTGAATTTTCTCCTTGATAAAAAGGTTCAAACAGCGTCTGAATATCCTTTTCATCTACTCCATCTCCTTGATCATAGACCTTAAATATATGTTCCTTTTGTTCTATGTTGCATGTGTACGAAATTTCTACTGTTGTATTTATAGCAGTGAACTTTATAGCGTTAGAGAGGAGGTTCATAAATACTTGTTTGATGGAAAGTTTATCGCCATGCATTTCCTCTTTATCTATCATAGGCATAATAAGGCTAATATTCTTATCCTTGGCTTGAGATTCTAATATAACTCTCAACTCTTCAAAAAGTGGTTTTAATTGGAAATTGTCAAATTGATATGTCATTTGTCCAGATTCTATTTTTGATAAATCTAAAATTGTATTCACTTGAGTTAAAAGATTGATACCTGCAATATTTATCTTACTAACACAGTTTGAAATTATTTCTGGTGTATCTGCTCTAGCCATAATCATTTGTGAAAAACCAAGTATTGCAGTTAACGGCGTTCGGAGTTCATGACTCATATTTGCTAAAAATTGTTCTTTGGCCATTTGTGATTCTTGTGCTTTTCGTGTTGCTAGTACAAGATTTGTAACCTCATATCTAATGGATAAAAATTCGGATATTCTATTTTTTGCATTTAAAACCGGAACAATTGTCACGTCCACGTAATAGTCATGTCCATCTTTAGCCTTATTTTTTAGCATACCTCGCCAAACTTTTTTTGATCGTATGGTCTTCCACATATCATGATACAGTTCATCCTCTGTATCGCTATGACGTACTATATTATGAGAATTTCCAATAAGCTCGTCAAGAGAATATCCAGACACTTCTATAAATGCTTGATTCGCGTAAGTAATTATTCCCTTTGTGTTTGATTTTGAGACAAGTACGCTAGCATCAATTGCTTTGTTGAGTTGTGTGTTTTTATTTTCCAATTTGGAGTTGCGATTTTTTAGGGTGTCTATGTGCTCTACTACGAACTTTCGATCTGCAATAGCCTGGGATATTCTAGATAACAACATATGCAGTTGTTTAAAATCTAGTGGTTTGCTTAAAAATCCAGATACTCCCATGTTAATGCATTCCATTAAATATGCAGAATCTTCTTGCCCACTCATGATCACTATAGCTTGTTCTGGTCTTGTTCTTAGGATTAGACGACTTAGTTCAACTCCATTTAGTTTTGGCATATTGATATCTGTTATGACAATATCATAGCTTGTATGATGCTGTTTCAATGAATTTAAATACTTTTGTGATCCATCCTCTCCATCATATGCAATATCTACCGAGTTAAAGTAATGACTCAACATATCTTTGCCATTATGAGCGATTTCTATATTGTCTTCAACATACAAAATATTTAGAGATTGTGTATATTCTAATAATGATTTAATATTCATATTTTCTCCAATCCATTAATAATATAACTCAGCTTTCGCACATGCAAAACCTAAGTTTAAACCCATAAACAGGCACTTTTAAGTATAATTCTTTACCACAAAACCTATACAGAGGTGAGTTTATGAGTTATACGAATATTATCACAAATGCAATAAGCAGTAAATTAAATAATCCAATTTTAGAAACACTAAAAGAGATAAAGATTACATCTTTATTGAAAAAGAGTTCATTCAATAAAAAGGATGGAGCAAGTAGCTATACTATCTTTTTGCATTTCATCTATATGATACTTATGAATAAAAAGATAGCGACTTTTATGAAGCAGAGTAAAGACTCTCAGAAAAAAGATGCTTATTATCGTATGCTGAAAAATGAAAAATACAACTGGCAAAAGTTACTCTTATTGAGCAGTGCAAAGCTTATCAGCTTAGTTGCTCCACTTCAAAAAAGTATAGAAGAAAAACTCTTTATTATTGATGATACCAATGAAGATAAAAGAGGCAAACTTATAGAGGGTGTTTGTGATAAGCTATGGAGCAATAAAGATAAAAAAACTATTAGAGGGATCAATTTAGTATCACTCAATTATAGCGATGGTCATAGTAATTTCATGTTAGATTTTGCACTAAAGTTCAATGACAATCTTAGAGTGAGAATTCACGACTTTAAAAATAAATTTTATCATACCTCTCACGCTCAAAAGAGAAAAGAAGAGGGACTTGATAGTAAATTAGTGATAGCTTTAAATATGCTAAAAAGAGCTTTAAAAGCTGGTGTCAAAGCAGACTACTTACTTGTAGATAGTTGGTATTCAAAACCAAACTTCATCAAGGATGTAAAAAAGCTAAAGCTGCATGTCATTACAAGAATTGCCAATAATAACACTTCGTGTAACAACCTACAGTTTATTTAAATTTGATTTATCCACCTCCCATAGAAAGTTATTATGAAGATTTTTTGCATAATAGTATTATAATTTATTATAAAATAAGATATATTTATGTAAGGTTATATAATTCATCAAGGTATTGTATAGTCATCTAGCACCAATACCTCGAAAATAAAAGAATTTTTCTAAAGCTAAAAGTCTTGTTTCTTGAAAGTTATACATACAAATTATCAATTTGGAGAAAATTAATGTTTCATTCTTTTAAAGTTCAACATCATGAATAAATATACAACCTTTATACAAGAAAGCACTTCAAGGATAGTGATTGAAAAGTTTATATTTATCATAATAATTGAGTTTTCAATTCTACAATTTCTTGTATTGTTTGGTGGACATTTTGGTACTTTTGAAGAAACTATTGTAGACACTTTTCTTTTATCACTTTTTTCAGCACCTTTATTTTATATCTTCATTGTGAAACAATTTGTTAATAACGAAGCATCAGTAAACAAGAAAATGAATAGGCTATCTGATATGTATAGTACAAATGTGATTGCTTCAAACAGTGATTTAAATGGTGTTATCACGTACGCGAGTAAAGCCTTATGCACGATAAGTGGTTATACAGAGAAAGAACTTATAGGAAAACCTCACAGCATCTTAAGACATCCTGACACTCCCTCTCGAATATTTGAAGATATGTGGAAAACAATTCAGCAGGGCCATTCATGGCAAGGAAAATATAAAAATAAAACAAAAGATGGTAATACGTATTGGGTTGAAACAATTATATTACCAATTTACGATATGCAGAAGGAGTTGATAGGATATAGTTCTGTGAGACATGATATAACTGCAGTTGTCAAAGTGAGTGAAGAGCTAGACAAGCAAGTAGCTCATGCAAAACATTATCAAGAATCATTATTAGAATGGACTAAGATTGATTTTGAAGATATAGATTTGGCACTCAAAGAAGGTGTGCGAATCTCTTCTGATGCCATGAGAGTTGAGCGTGTTAGTATTTGGAGTTTTGATGATGACCAAAAAGAAATGAGTTGTCGAATAATGTATTTACGAAGTGAAAAAAAGTTTGTTTCGGGAACAGTGCTTACTAAAGCTGATTATCCAAACTATTTTAATTCTATAGTGGAGGGGAATGTATTAGCCATAAAAAATGCACGTACAGATGAAGATACCGCTGAGTTCACTGAAGCTTATCTAAAGCCTCTTGATATTCACTCTATGCTAGATATACCAATCATAAAAGAGGGTAAAGTAGTTGGTGTTATTTGTTATGAGGCAACTAAGGAGGAGCGTCAATGGTCAATAACAGAAGTAGAATTTGCATCAGCTACTGCTAATTCTATAGCATTGTCATTTGAAATAGACAATAGAAAAAAAATAGAAGAAAAACTCTCTATTCAATATAATTTAATAGAAAATATTATAGATACAGTTCCAGTAAGAATATTCTGGAAAAGCAAAGAGGGCACTTATCTTGGAGCAAATAAACTTTTTTTAGAGGACGCTCAACTAAATTCAAGAGATAAAATAATAGGTAAAACAGATTTTGAATTACCATGGGCTGATACAGAAGCAAAAGCTTATGTAAAGGATGATTTAGAAGTGATGAAGAGTGAAAAATCACGATTACACTTTGAAGAGAGTCAAACAACTAAAGATGGTAATGAATTAATTCTATCTACATCTAAATCTCCTTTATATGATTCTAATAAAAATGTTATTGGGGTATTAGGAAGTTATGCGGATATAACAGAACAAAGAACTGCGCAAAGACTTCTAGAAGAACAAAAAAATGCACTTTATCATCAAGCACATCACGATGCTTTAACAGAACTGCCAAATAGAATTCTCTTTAATGATAGACTTGAGCATGCTATAGAAACCGCTAATCGAAATAACACAAAAGTAGCTGTATTCTTTATAGACCTAGACCATTTTAAAGAGATAAATGACTCACTTGGTCATGACATAGGAGATAAAGTTTTAAAAATAGTTACCTCAAGGTTGGTAGAGGCCTTAAGGAATGAAGACACTATTTCCCGATTAGGGGGAGATGAGTTTAGCATTATATTAGAGGACTTAGCTGATGTTGCAAGTATGTCCAACACAGCACAAAAGTTATTAAATGAATTGTCTGAGCCTATGGAAGTTAATAACAATACTCTTTATGTTTCAAGTAGTATAGGTGTAAGCATATATCCAGATGATGGAATGGATTCTACAAGTCTACTAAAATTTGCAGATTCCGCAATGTATAAAGCTAAAAATGAAGGGAGAAACAACTTCCAATTTTATAACTCTAGAATGACAGAACTAGCCTTGGAAAGAGTTCTTATGGAAACAAACTTAAGAGCTGCTATAAATAATGAAGAGTTCGTAGTACATTATCAAGCGCAAGTAAATGCAAAAGAGAATCAACTTATAGGTATGGAAGCTCTTGTTCGATGGCAACATCCAAGCGAGGGGTTGGTAAGCCCTATTAAGTTTATACCTCTTGCTGAAACAACAGGATTAATAGTAGAACTAGATAGAATAGTAATGAAAATAGCAATGACACAAGTTTCACAATGGTACAAAAATGGGCTAAACCCAGGCGTGCTTACTATGAACCTCTCAGTAAAACAATTGCAAAAGAAAGATTGTCTTGTGGTATTTAAGGGATTATTGGAAGAAACTCAATGTAAGCCTCAATGGATAGAACTAGAAGTTACAGAAAGCCAAATTATGAAGAACCCAGAAGAAGCCATTAAAAAATTAGAAGCCCTTAGTGACTTAGGTATAAAACTAGCAGTTGATGACTTCGGTACAGGTTATTCCTCTTTAGCCTACCTAAAGAAACTTCCAATCAGTAAACTGAAAATAGACCAAGCATTTGTAAGAGACTTACCAGATGATGAAGAAGATGTAGCAATTACAAAGGCCCTTATTGCATTAGCTAAAAGTTTGAATTTAAAGATTATCGCAGAAGGTGTTGAAACTAAAGAACAAAAAGACTTTTTAGTTGAAAACGACTGTGAAAATATTCAGGGCTATTACTATTCTAAGCCTATTCCAATTGATAAGTTTGAAGAAATACTTAAAGATGGATTTATAAACTGTAAGACTAGTAGTTAAAAACCTAGAAGCTCTTATATTTGGAGCGCATAGTACTTAAATGAGTTTTGGGTGTTCCACAAAGTGTTCAAAAAGTAAGAATACAAGATTCTCATAAACCTTAAGGACTTTTGGAACTAGAATCTAACGTTTTACTTTTATGCTAAAATACCATTAGAAACACAATCTCAACTGCCTATTCAATGCCGAAACTAATAAAATAATATTTTACATACTAGTAAACTATTGTATACTAAGGCTTAGAATGAAAATAATAAAAGTATATCACAAGCCGTTTGGTTACCAGGGCAAAATACTTACCGTGAAATCTCCTCTATCTCAAACACAAGAGACTTCCAAGCTCGTCGTGCAAAGATAAGATATAAAGATGGTAAGAAAAACAGCTTTGTAAATACACTAAACGGTAGTTCTCTAGCTGTTGGTCGTACACTTGTGGCTATCATGGAAAATAATCAAAACGAAGATGGAAGTATAACTATTCCTGAGGTTTTAAAACCTTATTTGGGGATGTAGCTTCTAAGAACATAATTAATTCACACTAGGATTTAAAAATGAAACATATTTTATTGATTATTACTGCTCTTTTCGTGACAGTAGGAAATGCAGATGTAGTTATGGGAATTGTACCGCAACAAAGTCCACTCAAACTTTTAAAAATGTGGGAGCCTATTGCTGAGTATCTTTCTGAAAAAACTAGTGAAAAAGTGATTTTTAAAACTGAAAAATCTATCAGTAAATTTGAAGAAGTCTTATATAAAGGCGGTTACGATTTTGCTTATATGAATCCTTTTCATTTTATTGTTGCAAATAAAGTACAAGGGTATGAGGCAAGAGTAAGAGCTACGAAAAATCTAAGAGGTATTTTAGTTCAAAAAAAAGCTTCTCAAAAAAACAAATCCATAGACAATAACAGTCGTTTTCTTTTTCCTGCACCAAATGCCTTTGCAGCAACATTGTTAATAAAATATGACTTAGTACAAAAATACAATGTGAATTTAAGTGTTCTCAACAAAGCTCTCTATGTTAACTCCCATGATTCAGTTTACAAAGGAATTAGTAGAGGTATTGGAGATTTTGGCGGAGGGATTGAACGCACATTTAACAATTTAAATGACATGAAAACTAAAAATGCATTGCTAGTTGTTCATAGAACAAAAGCATATCCAAGTCACCCATTTGCTTTTAACCCGACAATGCCTCAAAAGTTACAAAAACAGCTTTCTGATGCTCTATTAACAATGCCAAACTCATACCTAAAACCACTCAATATAAAAGCCTTAAAAGCTGTGAATAATGATGAGTACAACAGTGTGAGAGAGTTAGCTATTAAATTAAAAATTATGCCTAAGTAAAAAGCTATGTTTCGCTCCTTAAAATCAAAATTTATTGTCTCTTTCATCTTTTTAGAACTTATATTTTTCATAATCATTGTGGGCATGAATTTTGTTTCTTTAGACAAAGCTTCTCAAACGCTCACAAACGAGAAGGTTAACGCTACAAGTCAATTATTAGTTGAGCTGATAAAAACCCCTTTGATTGTCTATGATTTAGCAACGTTAGATGATATTGTTAAAAATTTTACAACTATTGAAAATGCCATCGCAATACAGATTGAAGGAGCAGACAATATAGCATATTCCACTTCTTTAAAAGAAAAAAGTATTCCTCCAAAACTCTTTAAAGAAACGATTTTAAAAGGTGCTACCAGCATCATATATAAAAACCAAGAATATCTTTTTCATTCTGTTGATGTTATAGTAGAAGATAAACTAATCGGTCATATTCATTTTGTATTTGACACAACACATCGTCTTCAAAGTATTCAAAACAATAAAAAACTTACATATTTTATGGTTTTTTTAGCTTTAATAATAAGTTTAGTTATCGCATATATAATTGGTGAAAGTTTAGGAAAATCCCTAAAATTTTTAACTAAAATTGCTCAAGATATTGCCAACGACAAAAAAGTAGATATACCTCAATCATCAATAAAAAGCGATGAGCTTGCAACACTGTATAAAAGCATTGACTTTATGCAAAACCTGATATTTGAACGTACAAAAAAGCTTAACAAATCCATTCAACTTTTTGGCAAAAATGTTATAGCCTCAAGTAGCGATACCAGTGGCAATATTACTTATACAAGCCAAGCTCTTTGTGACATTAGCGGATATACAGAAGAAGAGCTGATAGGTCAGCCTCACAGCATTTTAAGGCATAAAGATATGCCAAGTAAAATTTTTCGTGAATTATGGGACACCATAGAGTCGGGAAAAGTATGGTCAGGTGAGATTAAAAACCGTAAAAAAGATGGTGGTTATTATTGGGTAAATGCTTCTGTTGCTCCTGAATATGATGATGCACACAATATCACAGGCTATACCTCAATAAGACATGACATTACAGCACAAAAAGTCAAAGAAGAGTTTATGGCAAATATGAGTCACGAACTTAGAACTCCTCTTAATGCTATTATTGGTTTTGGTCAAATTTTAACTAAAAAAATAACAAATGCTAAAGAGCTATCGATGCTAGAACATATAAACTCTAGTTCAAAATCTCTCTTAGCGCTTATAAATGACATCTTAGACCTATCTAAAATAGAAGACTCAAAATTTACTATAAATCCTTATAGTTTTAATGCTTATGATGAGATAATAACTTCATATAAACATTTTGAAGGCTTGGTAAGTAAAAAAAATATTACACTAAACAAAAAAATTAATGAAAATCTAAAGCTTATGCTTTATGGAGATTGGCATAGAATCAATCAAATTATTTTAAATATAATCTCTAATGCTATTAAATTCACAAAAGAAAATGGTGAAATCATATATGAAGCAAGTTATCAAGATAATAATTTGATTTTTAGAATATCTGATAATGGTATTGGCATGAGCAAAGAGGTTCAAGATAAAATATTTGAACCTTTTGAACAAGCAGATGGTTCAACCACACGAAAATATGGTGGAACTGGTTTAGGATTAAGCATAACTCAAAGTTTAGTAGAATATATGCAAGGCAAAATCGAGTTAGAATCTAGTGAAGCAGTAGGAACAACATTTACCATTAAAATCCCATTAACAAAAGTCCAAGACTCATTCACTGATTCTATCTTGACAATTGATGGTAAGACAAAAGCTTTATCTGGAAATATATTGGTAGTCGAAGATAATAAAACAAATCAATTGCTCCTCAATATGATACTCGAAGAATTTGCTTTGACATGTGACATAGCGAATGATGGTATAGAAGCCATAGAAATTTATAACCCTAAGAAACATCAGCTCATTTTAATGGATGTAAATATGCCTAATATGAACGGTATAGAAGCGACAAAGATTTTACAAGAAATGTATAAAGATAAGTGTGGACCAATTATAGCTTTAACAGCAAACGCCATGGCTGGGGATAAGGATAGATTCTTAGAACTTGGAATGAATGGGTATATTCCTAAACCTATTAACAGCGATGACCTGTATATGATTTTGAAAAATTTTTTATAAATTACGAAATTAATGTATTGGTATTTTCTATACTTAAGCCCATAAGATAAGCATCACATCCATCACGATAAAAACTTTTTAAATTTTTCAAGATACTAAATCCAAGATGCTCATACAAAGCTATAGCAATACTGTTACTAACTCGTACTTCAAGAAGTAACTGTTTAAACTGCATTTTTTCTAAACTACTCATTATGACATCAAATAACTTTAGCGATATCTTTTTCCCACGATGTTCTTGCGCAACTCCTAGAGAGTATAGCTTTGCATCACTGCGTTTAATGAGTACCAAAATATAGCCTACAATTATACTATCTGATTCAGCCACATAAAGCATATTGTTCCCTATATGATATGAAAAAGATGCTTTAGAGAGAGGATAGTCAGCTACAGTAAATAACTCCTGTTCTAATATAAAAAGATTTGAAGCATCCGTGCTTTGAGCTTTTCGTATTATCATTTTTGATATATTGTATATTTGGGTACAAGTTTAAATGGTCTATAGGACATTTTTACCTTACGAAGATTTTCAAATCCCATGTCATCACCTACATTTATATATGTCACCCCAAACTCTTCTTTAAGAACTTTTGAGAATTCTCTAAATATAAACTGTGCACATCCTAAAATCGCAAAATCTGTTTTTTCAATAATAACACTCGCTGTATCCTCATTTATTTTCTCACCAACTGTAAAACCCTTTAATTCACCATTTATATAAATCACAAGTCCTATTAACGACAACTCATTATAATTTTTTATCATCTGTTTTACTGCTGAACGTTCTTGGTGAATACCCTCTAAAAAATTTTCAGCTTCTTCACTTTGCATATATTTGACTCTATCTGTAACCCATCTATTAAAAAGAGACATTATTTCATCTTTATGTTTTATGCTATCTAACTCTTCCATAACATAATCAGGATAAGATTTTTTAAACTTATTTATCTCTGTGCGTTTTGTATGATAGCTATTCCCTTTTAGATTTATCAAGCTATCAACTAAATAGATATAATCAACCAATTTTTTCTCTACTATATAGTCATCCATCATAACAAATATACTTTGTGCCTCATCTGTAGACATAGCAAACTCTTCTACCATCGCCTCTTGCACATAATCAATGCGTGCATAATAGGGTGAACTGTTATTTTCATTCATAATTTTAAAGCAGGTTATCATCGTGTCAGTTATATATTTTTTCTTTCCAAGAGGAGGAAGAATCATTGTTAATTCACCTCCCGTCATAATAAAAAGACAAAAGCATTTATTTATAATTGCATAAAAACCACTACTATTTGCAAGCCATATATAATTTGCTGCGAAAGTGTAATCACTCAAATCAATGTCAAGTCTTGAGAGATACTTTTCCATCACTGGTTTTACTTCAAGTGTTAAGGGTTTAAGTACTTGTTCATTTACAGTAAGATTGGCCATTTTAATCCTTCGTATAATAAATATTTTTTAGAATAATACATCTTTTTTTTTGTTTTGCGGTTGTAAGTTTTATAAGCTCTTAAAATAAGCTATTTTAGGAAATAAATTTAGCAAAATATTTGAGTAAATTTTCAAAAAAATAGATATAGTTCCATTATTATTTTTACAAATTGGAAAACACTATGAATACATATAACTTAACAGATAATCAACAACAAGAAGCACTTTCTACTTATGCTGAGAACTTAGATCTTGAAGCTTATCAAGCAGAACTAGTAAAACTACAACAGCATATAGAAAAACACAAGCTAAAATTTATTGTTCTGTTTGAAGGACGTGATGCTGCCGGAAAAGGAAGTGTCATTGGAAGTGTTACTAGATACATGAATCCCAAACATTATCGAGTCGTTGCTTTGGGAAAACCAACACAAGAAGAGCTAACACAATGGTATTTTCAAAGATATATCAAGCATTTTCCACATGGTGGGGAGATAGTTTTGTTTGACAGAAGTTGGTACAATCGTGCAATGGTGGAACCTGTTTTTGGATTTTGTAGTGAAGATGAGTACAAACTTTTTATGAAACATGTCGTTCCTTTTGAAGAGTCGTTTGTTGAGCAAGGAACTACCCTTGTGAAACTTTACTTTAGTGTCAACAAGGACAAACAAGCATTAAGGTTTGAACAACGTAGAACCGACCCACTTCGACAATGGAAACTGAGTGAAATCGACCTGCAAGCACAAAGCATGTGGCACAACTTCACCGATGTTAAGTACCGTATGTTGCAACAAACAAGTAAAGAAACTACTCCTTGGCATGTAGTGCGTTCAAGTAACAAACATAAGGCACGAATGGAAACTATAAAACTATTACTTAATACTATAGATTATGACGGAAAAAACACTGATTTAACCTTAGTCCCAGACCCAACAGTAGTTTTTACAGCAGAACAAGAAATAGAAATTATGAATAAACAAGCACTTCAAAAATAAATAATAACGAGTCCAAAAAAACATTATTGAAAATGAAGTTGTCAAATGGATGAACGATACTGAAAAAACTAAACAGCTTTAAATCCCTTAAATAGAGAGGATAATCAAAATGGACTTAATGCAAAAAATGTTCTTTTTCTTTAAAACTAAGGTGTTCTAGTGAATATAGGCTTTTTTCTTCTGTTTTTGAAAGTATTGTAATTGCAGATATGCTTTTTCCTGTTAAATAATGACCAATTTTGCTGGCGGTTTTAGTACATCTAAAATTTGTATCTATTCATCCTTTTATAGATGCTAATGGTAGAACCGCTAGACTTCTTATGAACTTAGTTCTTTTACAAAATGGTTATCCTCAAGCAATCATTAAAGTGTCAAATAGAGCAGAATATATACAAGCGATTGAGAAGTATCAGCAAAGCCACAATGATGAATATAGTGACTTTTATCAAGTCGTTTTAAAAAGTGTCAATGATAGTTTTAATCTATATTCTACAATAGTCAATAATGACATCAAAGTAATTTAAAGGCTCTGTAATGATTGTAGGCTATATCAGAGTAAGTACCCAAATGCAGTCCATGAAGAATCAAAAACATAAACTTTTAGAATATGCTCAAAACAATAAGATGATTATCGATGAATTTATTGAGTTAGAAATCTCTTCTAAAAAAGCTCAAAAGGATAGGCTACTTGATGAAGTGTTTGAGAAGTTAAAAAGTGGTGATACTTTTATATGTACAGAACTTTCAAGACTTGGTAGAAATATGTTAGAGATTTTAAATTTGATAGAAAAATTTAATAATACTGGTATAAAACTTGTTTTTACAAATCAACCTGAACTTTCAACAAATAAAAATGAAGCTCTATCATCTTTACTTTTAGCAATTTATGGCTACTTTACACAAACAGAGCGTGAGATTATAAGCCAAAGAACAAAACAAGGTCTTGCAGCTGCACGAGCAAGTGGAAAAATTCTTGGTCGCCCTAAAGGTGTAAAAAATAAAAATAGAGTACTTGACCCTTTTAAAGATGAGATTAAAAAATATCTTAAAAATAATCAACTCAGAATTAGAGAAAAAAGTTTCATTAACTTCACTTAGATACTTCATAACAACTACTAAGGAACTAAAATATATTCATCATTTGTAAGTTTTGCAATCTTTTCGCCAATTTTTCTTATAAACCCTCTTTTACAAGAAGAACTACAATCGCTAACTAGTCTTATTATATTTAAGCTACTAATCAGCACTTAAAGTTATTGTGTTATACTCAATACACACCAAAACTTACTAAGGGACAATATGAATCAATATAAAAGAATAATCTTAAAAGTAGGAACTTCAGTCTTAACAGAAAATCGAGAAATAGCAAAAGAGAGGATGCTTAACCTTGTCTCTTTTATTGTTAAAATTAGAAAAAAGTATGAAGTTGTTTTAGTTACTTCAGGAGCAGTTGCAGCGGGTTACACTGCATTAAAACTAGATAGAAAAGAGCATATAGGGAAAAAAGTATTAGCTGCTGTAGGACAACCAATCTTAATGAGTGCCTACAAGAAAAAATTTGATATTTTCAATATAGACATTTCTCAAATTCTTCTTACTGAGGATGATTTTGATTCCAGAAAAATGACAGAAATTTTTAGACAGATTATCAATACATCACTTCAAGAAGGTATTATGCCTATTGTTAATGAAAATGACATATCAAGCACACCAGAGCAACTTTTTGGTGATAATGATCAACTTGCCGCACGTGTTACACATCATACAAATGCAGACTTATTAGTCATTTTGAGTGATATTGATGGATACTATGATAGTAATCCAGAAAAAAATCCAAATGCAAAAATTTTAAAAGAAATAAATAGTATTTCAGAGAAAGCACTTGGAGCTGCGTTTACACCAAAGAATGAGTTTGCATCAGGTGGAATTGTAACAAAACTAGTTGCAGCGGATTTTTTAATAAACAAAGGACGTGAAATGTTCCTATGCAGTGGATTTGACCTTACTACAGCTTACGATTATCTTATAAATGGTAAGCATATAAATGGAACTTTGTTTAAAGTAAAGGAATAATCTACTTTAGTTTTAAATCTTATCTATATTAGGATTTTGACATACTGAGTCAGAAAATTGATGTAATTAATCTAAATATTTTCACCATCTTTAAGGTTTAATTTGCTAAAGTATAAGCAAATTATATAAAGGTATTAAGTTCAATGAATAATTTATTATCAAAAAATTTCAAAGTAACAATCCCTGTAGATATTTCAGAACTCAGAGAGCATCTTGATTTTTTTCTTTCTAACAGAGATACAATTATTAAACAATGGATAGAAGATCAAGCAGCAAAACAGGAACTTGAGAAACTCATGTCAATTGAGGTATTTGTTCTAGAATATGCCTATGATATTTATAACTACTATCTTAGTGTAATCGGTGGTCAGTTTAAACTAGGTAACTGTCCTTCAATGCAACACTTTTTAGCATACTGTTCCCAAGAAAAAGCTGCACCTCATTCTCTTTACTTAATATGCAGTGGATTGAGAAAAAGTATTGTAGTTACAGTTCTAAATGAAGCATTTTTTACAAAAGAAATCTATAAACAAATCACTTTAATTACTGACCAAAACCTTGCTGGAGTGATACACATTTACTCTGAAATATTACGACATAATAAATTAGAAATTGAACATAAAAATAAACAACTTTTAGAACAATACTTATATGATGAACTAACCACTCTCAAAAACATAAATGCACTCAAAGAAGATTTAGTTGATGATACACAAAAATTACTCATACTTTTTGATATCAACCGCTTAAACGAGATAAATACAAGTTATGGATACGAATCAGGAAATATCATTCTTATTCAAATGGCTGATTTTCTTTCTGAAGTTTATGAGGAGTATAATTCACAAATATATAGACTTTTTGGAGATGAATTTGCTGTTTTACTCAAGATTGAAGAAATTGATGAAACTAACCTAGAACTCCTAGCTCAATCTTTCCGAGATAAATTAATCGCAACATCTTTTAGTCTCGCAAATGAAATTATAAATAAAGTACCAATACAAGTAAGCATAGGAATATCCACAATTCCTAATTTACTCATTCATGCTTCTGCTGCATTATATAATGCAAAAACAAATAACCTAGCATATGTAATTCACCAAAAATCAGATCTACATATAACTAATCATGCTACAACGATAAATCAACTTCATGATGCTATTCAAAATGCACGTATTGTTACCTACTTTCAGCCTATTGTATATAACGAAACTAAGCAAATTAGAAAGTATGAGACACTTATGCGCATGTTAGATGAGAACAACGAACCTATTAGTCCATTTTTCTTTCTTGATGCATCAAAAAAAGCTCGTCTCTATCCATTGTTAACTGCTATGGTTATAGATCAAGCTAGTAATATGTTTCACAAAAGTTCTCATCAGTTTTCCATCAATATTGAACGAGAGGATATCATCAATGCTACTACAAGAAGCCACATTCTACATATGATTAGTCTCTTTGACGAACCGCATCGAATAGTGTTTGAACTTGTCGAATCTGAAATGATTAGTGATGATAAGATTATTAATGACTTTTTAGAGACCCTTAGAAATAAGGGATGTCAACTTGCTATAGATGACTTTGGAAGTGGTTTTTCAAATTTCGAGTATCTTCTCCGTATCAAAGCAAATTTTATTAAAATTGATGGATCTTTGATTAAAGATATTGATACAAACTTCGAAAAACGTGCCATCGTCAAATCAATTGTATCATTTGCACAAGATATAGGTATCGAAACAATAGCAGAATATGTTTCTAGTGAAGAAATTTTCAATATTGTTAAAGAAATGGGAATTACTTACTCTCAAGGTTTTTATTTTGGTAAACCTTTACCTACAATTCTAAAATAATTGCCTATTTAAAGCTAAATTTTTCTTTATTTGTTTATATGTCCTATATTCCTTGTGCTTTGTCTTTTATTAGGTTATACTTCCGCCAAGAAAAGATGATTCAAGTTACATCTTTAGTTTGCTTTATATTGATAACTTCTTGTTTACAGTACATTCGCCTAAGAGAAAACTTTATATTAGATTTTTACCACCTTAGCAATTTGGTGTACACAAACAAGGAATTACAATGGCAACATTACTAAACGGAACAGTTAAATGGTTCAACAGCGAAAAAGGTTTCGGATTTATCGAACAAGAAGATGGCGGGAAAGATGTATTTGTACATTTTCGTCAAGTTAATAACAGTGGTTATGGTCGTGTTTCATTAGACGAAGGTCAAAAAGTGACTTACGAAGTTGGTGAAGGCGAAAAAGGCCCACAAGCAGAAAACGTTACAGGTCTGTAATCTTTTTTCAAGTAGCTATAGGCTACTTGGCTTTATTTATAAATATCGCGGAATAGAGCAGTTCGGTAGCTCGTCGGGCTCATAACCCGAAGGTCACAGGTTCAAATCCTGTTTCCGCAACCAATTTTAAGTCTTAATCTCCTCCTATTTTCAAAACTTTTCCTATACTAAACTCAATTAAAAGTAATTAATAAAAAATTTGATTGATTGTGTTTGAAGAATGATAGAAGTAAAGAGCCTTATATAAAGGCTCTTTTATATTAGTTTTTTACAGTTTTTAATTTTGTTATTACATAAAATGGATTGAAAAATTTATTAGCGAAATCTTTAGATTTTACTTCAAAATCACTTTTTTCAAATACTTTTGTTGCTACTTTTCCAGCTAAAGGAAGTTTTCCTGCCATCCAAAATGCACTTGCAATCATTCCACTATATGGAGTTTCTTTTAAATCTGACACTTCAAGAGACTTTAATCTCTCAACTGGTCTAACTGTTTCTTTAATCTCTGTTATTTTTGTTTTAATTGTATCTAAGTTAATTGTTTTCATATTTTATTCCTTATTTTATTAATATTAATTGGAATTATATCTTATATTTCTTAAGCTAATACTACTCTTCTTCTTTTTTATTTTGAGGTGCTTCATCCACAAAGAATTTAGTATATTTTTTATTTACTTTAAAAAATGGAAAAATAGGTTTAAAAACCTTACTTGTAAATAGTTTTGTTTTTGCTAATGCATCTATCTCATCGAGTGGAACTTTCACATACTGACCAGCAAGTGGCATTTTTGTAGTTAAACCATACATTACATCTGCCATTCTATCAAAAACATGTGAGTCATCACTTGCATGAGAATCTTTTACAACTGAATCTTTCACTCTGTTTTTAGCATCACGTTTAACACCTTCTTTAAACATATCTACAAAACTTTTTTCTTCCATTGTTGTATCCTTTATCGTATACTTAAATTCTTATTTAGTTTCTAATTCTTTTGCAGCAATCTTCATAGGACACATTAAAAGTGTCACACCACCTGCTGTCATTTGAGCCATTAGTGAAGCACTTTTTTCTACCAAAGTGTCAAATCCAGTATTAGTTTTGAGAGGTTTCACAAAATCTTTTGCAAAAATATCTCCATTTTTTCTAGCTTCGATAATATCGTCTTTTGTCTGCTGACAAGCATCTTTTATAAATGTTGCAAATGAATTTGCTAAGTTGTTATTTTCTGATTTCATAGTTAGATTCCTATAATTAATAATTTTGATAACTGAAATTATAATTAAAAATCAATTAGTATAAGCTTAAATTATTTTTATTATTAAATGGTGCTCAATACTGGATTTGAACCAGTGACCACTTCCATGTCATGGAAACACTCTACCGCTGAGTTAATCGAGCAAAATACGAATAGGATTAAAATTTTAGCAAAAGTTTCTTAAAATTAATTTTGATTCTTAAACTTTCATTTAGAGTATTTTTTATTTATAAAATTTCAAAAAAAAAACCTCATTTTACTTTTAATTTATGTTTATTAGTAGTATAATTTCATCCATATAAATAAAAGTACCACAAGGTAAATTATGAATTTAATTGAACTAGAAGATTTAGGCTTAAAGAACATTGGAAATATCTACCATAATTTAGATTATGATGAGTTGATCAAACATGAACTAGATAATGGTGAAGTTCAAGAGACAAAAAAAGGTGCCACAGCTGTAGACACAGGTATCTTTACAGGTCGTTCACCTAAAGATAAATACTTTGTGGACCGTGATCCATCAAACAAATACATCGCTTGGGGTGATGTCAATAAAAAAGTTAGTGCAGACATCTTTGATGAACTCTTAAAACTTTCTCAGGAACAACTCTCCGGAAAGGATTTATATATAACAGATGTTTATGCAGGTTCAAGTCCAGCTTCTAAACGTTCAGTTCGCTTTGTATCAGAAATTGCATGGCAATCGCATTTTGTTAAAAACATGTTTATTCGCCCTACCCCCGCAGAGCTTGAAGTATTTCACTCAGATTTTGTAGTCTTAAATGCTTGTAAAACAGTAAATGACAAATGGCAAGAGCATGGTCTTAACTCTGAAGTATTTGTACTTTTTGATGTTGAAAGAAATATAGCTATTATTGGTGGTACTTGGTATGGTGGTGAGATGAAAAAAGGAATTTTTTCAATGATGAACTACTGGTTACCACTTGAGGGGAAACTTTCTATGCACTGTTCAGCTAATGTTGGAAAACGTGGTGACACTGCTCTTTTCTTTGGTCTAAGTGGTACAGGAAAAACAACACTTTCAACTGACCCACACCGTGCACTTATCGGTGATGATGAACATGGCTGGGATAATTACGGTGTGTTTAACTTTGAAGGGGGTTGTTATGCAAAAGTTATCAACCTTGATGGAAAAAGTGAACCAGAGATTTATGGAGCAATTCGTAAAAATGCACTTTTAGAAAATGTTGTTATGTATGGTGAGGGTGAAGTAGATTACGAAGATGATTCTAAAACTGAAAATACTCGTGTTTCTTATCCGATAGAGCATATTGACAACCATAAGCCAGACCTAATGGCAGGACATCCTGAAAATATCATTTTTTTAAGTGCTGATGCATTCGGTGTTTTACCTCCAGTTTCTAAACTTACAAAAGAGCAAGCGATGTACTATTTTCTAAGTGGTTATACGGCAAAAGTTGCTGGAACAGAACGTGGTATCACTGAACCTGTTGCTACCTTTAGTGCTTGTTTTGGTGAAGCTTTTATGACTCTACACCCAACAGTTTATGCAGGTCTTCTTGGTAAAAAAATAGATGAGCATCATGTAAATGTATATCTTGTCAACACAGGTTGGACTGGTGGAGGTTATGGTGTTGGTAAACGCATGAGTTTAAAAGATACTCGTGCATGTATCAATGCTATCCTAGATGGAACGATTAATAAAAGTGAGTTTGACACAACTAAAACATTTAGACTACAAGTACCAAAAACTTTAGGTGATGTCAATCCAGATCTTTTAAACCCTCGAAATGCTTGGAAAGATAAAGAACTCTTCGATAAAACTAGAGACACATTAGCTGAAATGTTTGTTGAAAACTTTAAACGCTATGACAGTGCAGACAGTAAATTTTACTATTCTGAAGCAGGTCCAAAAGTAGAGAACTAGTTCTCTACTTTCTTTTCTTTTTTGTGGCTCGCTCAAGATAGAGCCATGTTAATCCACCAATACTAAACAGTATAACAGGTGCAAGCCATTTGTTTTCACTAATATAAATCGCCGCCTCACTTAAAACTGCCCCAAAATAGTAACTACTCATACCAAATGTAAGAGCCCAAATTGCAGCAGCTACTATGTTTAATAATGCAAACTTTTTAAAATCATACTTTGTCAAGGCTATAGCAATTGGCACAACTGTTTTAAGCCCATAGATAAATTTTTGAATAAAAATAACCCAATCACCATGTTTTTTCATCAGTATATGAGAAAGTGCTAATTTTCTTCTATGCTTTTTAAGCCCTTCCATCATCATTGATTTTTGATAACGAGTAAGCTGAAAAAGCATAATATCTCCAAGAGCATTCCCTAAAAATGCTACAGCAATAACAAGTGTTAAGTCCATTTTACCCATAAAACTAAATACACTTGCAGCAACAAGCCCTACAAATCCCCCACCAAGTGAGTAAATAAAAAGTCCTATATACCCATAAGTTGTTAAGTTACTAAATGTTTCTTCCATTATAATTCATCCTATAGTTGTTTTATTTTTTGTATCTCATCACGAAGTCGTGCTGCTTCTTCAAAGTTCAACTCTTTTGCAGCTTGTTTCATTTTCAACATCAGTTCTTTGGTAATAGCTTTTTTTTCTGATGCTGGCATTTTATCCATTTTTTTATGTTTTTGGTAGATGTCTCCATGCTCTTCTAGTTTAAGATTTTCATCAAGGCTGCGTTTGGTAGTTGTTGGAATAATACCATGCTTTTTATTATGAGCCTCTTGAATCTCTCGTCTCGCTTGTGTTTTATCCATAGCACTTTGCATCGAACCTGTGATTTTGTTAGCATAAAGGATAACTCTACCTTTTGAGTTTCTTGCACCTCGTCCTATAGTCTGAACAAGTGCTGTCTCACTTCTTAAAAAACCCTCTTTGTCAGCATCTAAAATGGCGACTAAACTGACTTCTGGCAAATCAAGACCTTCTCTTAAAAGGTTAATGCCTATAAGAACATCAAACTCACCTAAACGCAGTGCTCGTATGATTTGGTTACGTTCTATCGTGTCTATGTCAGAGTGCATATACTGAACTTTTATCCCTAAGTCTGCAAGATATTTTGTAAGTGCTTCTGCCATTTTTTTAGTTAAAACGGTTATAAGCACTCGTTCATCATTGACTATAATTTTTTTTATCTCATCATGAATATCTTCCACTTGATTATCAGATGTTTTTATTTCTATGAGTGGGTCAAGTAGACCGGTAGGACGTATAATCTGCTTTGCTGTTACACTAGACATCTCTAACTCATATGCAGATGGTGTTGCTGAAACAAAAAGGTAGTAGGGAGCTTTATCTATATATTCATCCGCTTTAAGGGGTCTATTATCAAGTGCTGATGGAAGACGAAAACCATACTCAACAAGCACCTCTTTTCTAGCTCTATCTCCTGCATACATTCCACGGTATTGAGGGAGAGAAACATGAGACTCATCTACGATAACAAGATACTCTTTGTTGTTTTGAGCGAAATAATCTAAAAGGGTAAAAGGAGCTTCTCCAGGTTTTTTGTTTGTAAGTAAACGCGAGTAATTCTCTACACCCTTACACATTCCAGTAGTTTGAAGCATCTCTAAGTCAAACTCTACACGCTGTTTCAAACGCTGATACTCAACAAGCTTTCCCTCTTCTTGCAAAAAAGCAAGTCTTTCATCTAACTCTTCTTCTATGCGTTTAATAGCTATAGCCATTTTTTCTTGCCCAACACTAAATTGTGAAGTTGCATAAATAGTTATGTTTTTATGATCTTCTAATCGTTTGTTGTCTATCACTTCAAAAGTATATATAGCTTCTATCTCATCACCAAAAAACTCTACACGGATAGCCTCTTGCTCAAAATATGGAGGGTAAATATCTAAACTCTCTCCATTAACTCTGATATGTCCACTATCAAAATAACTATCGTTACGCGAATAACCCATCTCAACTAAATGCAGTAGTAATTTTTTCTGATTTATATCGTCTCCAACAGCTAAAGCCTGAACCATATTGAGATACTCTTGGGGGTCACCTAAACCATAATTTGCAGAAACAGATGCGATGACTATAACATCATCATAAGAAAGAAGATTCGCAGTAGAGCTTAAACGCATCCGTTCTAGTTCATCATTGATAGCACTATCTTTTTCTATAAACAAATCTTGACGCGGTATGTAAGCTTCGGGCTGATAATAATCATAATAAGAGACAAAATATTCAACATGGTTTTTTGGAAAGAACTGACGAAACTCAGAGTACAACTGAGCAGCTAAAGTTTTGTTATGTGTCATGATGATAGTAGGCATCTTCACATTCTCTATAACCCGTGCCATAGTGTGGGTTTTACCGCTTCCTGTCACACCTTCAAGTGTTTGATAACGATTCCCTTTTAGGATAGAATCCGTAATCTCGTTAATGGCAGTAGGCTGATCTCCCTCTGGTTGGTAAGGCGATACGACTTTAAATTCTGGTTTCTTGTTCATTAGTGAAATTATAGCTAAATGAGGAAAATGGATGATATTGTGAGTGTTTTAATATCTTGCATAGTCTGAATATAAGCTAAACAAGAGTTTTTAGAAATCGACCATACAAGTTCTGAAGTTAATTCTATGACCTTTGACAATATTAAAATTATTATGGCGACAACGGAGGGAGAATGTGTTAAAATTTTAAATGCAATTAAAAATGGTGCAGACGGATACATAATCAAACCTTTTAATCCGACCTCTTTTATTAATAGTATTTCAAAGTTTCTTGAACAAGAAGGTTAAATTATATGCGTAGTTCACATGACATTATAAAATTTAGTTACAATGGGCTTATAGAAGCGAGTAGGACATCTTATCTTATTAACTCCATCATATCTCAAATGGAAGTTGCAGAACATATTAAGTTCAAAGGAATATTAATATCTCTTCAAAATGCTTCATATGATAACAATCACCAAAATTTAGCTTTGCTTGTTAAACAGATAAGTATTTTCGGTAAAAAGATAAGCATTCCGATTGCGTTTATAGATTACAATGTACCTATTTTCAAATTACTCAAGACATTAAGTAAAAATACAAATTTAAAACTCTTTAAGAATAGTATTGCAGCAAGACTTTTTCTTGACCCTAAAGCATACAAGAAAGGAATGCAAATTCTTATTTACGATAATGACGAAGAAAATATACAAAAACTGACAAAAGAGTTGATTAATTACGGATACACTGTAAGAATAGCTAAAACTCAGAATGAATATTTGGAGTTATCTAAAAAGGAACATTACGATGTCATTGTTACACAAAGTACTCTTAATCTTAACAACTCAACTACAAAAAAATCCAATAATTCGTTAAGCCTCTCTAAAAAGCTTATAGCAAATCTTCCAATTTTTATGGATACTGCCGTTGAGACATTAGTCTCTTTTACTGGACTTGAAGCTCGAAAGTCATCTCATAGTGTTAAAAGATTTGATTCAAAATTTACTAGTGACATTATATGTGCAGTTATGCATTTTAATGGTGATATCGAAGGTACTTTTGTTCTTATATTTCCAAAAGACATTGCTATCATTGCTATGGAGTCTCTCTTTGGTGAAGATATGGATGCGAATGATATGGAAGCTATTATGGATGGTGTAGGAGAGTTTTGTAATACGATTACAGGAAGTACAAAAACGGCATTATCAAGTCGAGATATTAAAGTAGTTTTCGAACTGCCAAAGAAATATGATTCGATGGAGCAAACAGTGAAAGATGTTGGAAATGAAAATGGTATATGGATAGATATGCAACTCGCAGGACAACCTTTTTATATGTTTATTACAAAATAGTCATAGCTATAGTAAACAGATTTGTCAAATTTATTGATGTTAGACCGGATAAATTTGGAAGTATTATAACCTGCCAATTGAATAAGATTTAAAATATTTTTAGTTATTATAAATTTTTCATTTATTATATGGTATCATAATTTGATATTTCCTCATCGTATACTAAAAAAGGATTTTTCATGAACGGTAGTCATAGAGAAATTGTTATTTATACTATTGATACTGAGAATCGCATATCCTCGTTAGAAGCAGGTTGGGAAAATGCCGCACTAATAGGTGGAGCAGAAACTTTACTGAAAGAAGAGAGTGTCATTGGTCATAGTGTCAATGAATTTATCCCCGACAAAGCTACACAACTTTACTACGAGTCCCTATTTAACAGTTGTAGATTAGAAAACAAGGTACTTTTTAATCAGTACAGATGTGACTCTTCATCACATGAACGTTATATGAGAATGAAATTAACACCACATAAAGATGGAAGTATTACACTAGAACATGAAACACTTAAAAGACTCCCCTTTGCTCATAATGTTAACATACAAAATGCAGTATCTAATAATTCAAGCAGTTCTGAAGATGAGATAAAACGATGTAGTATATGTAATAAAGTGCACTATGCTAAAACCCCACACTGGATTGAACCTAACACACTTGTGTCAGAAAAAGATATAACACTCAATGTAACATATACAGTTTGTAGTGTATGTAAAGAAAAGATAGATGTAAAGTTACATGAAAAAAAATCAAATAATCAAAACATACTAGCAGATGCAAGTTACTATGCTAAAGCAATGCTTGGCATAATACTTTTTTTCAGTATAGTATTATATGTGATTTTTACTAGTGAATATATTTTACAAAAAGAGAGCCAGAAAGAAGTATCTATGCTTACTTTAAACAATATTGATGCACATATTCAGAGTGAGTTTTCTCATAGAGTCTCAGATGTACTTCATTTATCCAATACTAAAGACCTTCCTATTTTATTAGAAGAGAAAGATGTTAGAAACAGTAAAAAAGATATTTCAGATAGATTGTTGCAATTTATGTATTACAAGCCTATGTATGAGCAACTTCGACTCATAGATATGCAGGGAGTAGAAAAACTTCGCATTAGCAATACAAATACTCACCCTGCATTTATTACTCCAAATCATCTTCAAAACAAAGAGAATAGTTCTTATGTTCAAGAAGCTTTAAAGTTGTCCAAGCATGAGGTTTATGTTTCAAAAATCGATTTAAACATGGAACATCAAAAAACCAACCTTCCATATATACCTACAATGCGAATACTGACAACGATTTATGATGCCTCTCAGCAAGTCAAAGGTTTTCTAATTTTAAATCTAAATTTTGAAAAGTTTTTTAACGACATTTTAGCACTTAACACAAGTTCAATGAATCAAACTTATCTTGCTAATGACAAGGGACATTGGTTGTTTGCACCAAACAAAGAAGACTCTTGGTTATTTATGTATCATGATATAAAAAATCAAGTGCAATCCTTTTCACCGCAACTTTGGACAGCAATGCAAAATAATCCTTCTGGATATGCAGAAGATATAAATTCACTTAAAAATTACAAAATGATAAACTTCACACAAGAGATTCACAATTCAAATATGCAACACAATAAAGAGACTCTAACTAAGAAGTCTCTCTTGCATCTATGGCTAATTCACGATATTTCAAATGCTGATATGAAAGAAAAAGTTTGGAAAAATGTCTATAAGGGTTTACCTTATATGATTTTTGGAACATTTTTGTTAGCCGTTATGAGTATGTACCTCATCACTATATATCGTCGTATGAAAGATACAAATGAGTCTTTAAAAATCATAGAAACAAGTTTTGAAAATAGTGATGATGGTTTACTTATAACAGACCAAAACATGACTATATTACGAGTAAATTCAAAGTTTGAGACTATTACAGGATATAAAACTGTAGAACTGATAGGTAACACTCCAAATATACTTTCATCAGGTTGGACAGATGAAAATATTTATAAAAATATTTATATTGGGAGGGTGAAATTTTAGATAGAAGAAAAGATGGAACCATTTATCAAGAATCACTTCGAATTATCGCTCTAACAAATGAGCATAACAAAACTACTCATTATCTTGGTATTATCCGAGATATTACAGAAAATAAGCAGGCACAAGAGAGAATACAAAAACTTGCTTTTAAAGACACATTAACAGAACTTCCAAACAGACAACTTCTTCTCGATAGAGTAGGACATGCAATAGAAAATTCCAAAAGATATCAATACTCTACAGCACTCATTTTTATAGACTTAGATGATTTTAAAATCATTAATGACAGTGCTGGACACATGACAGGAGATAGAGTTCTCATAGAGGTTGCCAATCGCTTACAAACAAGATTAAGACATAGTGACACACTTGCAAGAATTGGTGGTGATGAGTTTGTCGTACTACTTGAAAAAGTAGATCAAACAATAGTGCTACATACGATGGAGCGATTACTACAATCTTTAAGCGATAGCATAATGATTGATGAACAAAAATATTTTATCTCTGCTAGTATAGGCACAGCATCTTACCCTCAAGATGGGAAGGATGTTGCGACACTCTTTTCAAATGCGGACACAGCGATGTACACAGCAAAAAATGCAGGAAAAAATAGATACTCATTTTTTGTAGCACAAATGAATGAAGAAGTTACAAGAAAACATAAGATTATTCAAAATCTACAAAGTGCCATCGAGAAAGGGTCATTTACTTTGGTGTTTCAACCTCAAGTATCCCTAGAAGATAATACCGTGATAGGAGCAGAAGCACTTATACGCTGGACTGATGAAGAGCTAGGTTTTGTAAGTCCAGCAGAATTTATTCCTGTTGCCGAATCTTCGGGATTAATTGTTCCTATCACTATGTGGGTCATTAAAACCGCCTGTCTTGCAATCAAAACTATTCGTAACCAAGAATCAGAGTTTAAAATAGCGATTAATATCTCTTCTTTACAGATAAAAGAAAAAAAGTTTGTAGAAATCATTCATCAAACAGTCATAGATTCAGATATCAGTCCACGCCAGATTGAGCTTGAAATTACAGAAGGTGCACTCATAGATAACATTGAAGATACCATTAAAAAGATTCAACTACTAAAGTCATACGGATATCGTATTGCTATTGATGATTTTGGAACTGGGTATTCTTCTTTAAGTTATGTAAAACAATTAGGTTTTGAAAAATTAAAAATAGACCAAACTTTTGTACGAAACTTACCAAATGATGAAAATGACATAGGATTAACAAAATCAATCATTGCAATGGGAAAAGCTTTAGGTATGAAGATTATTGCAGAGGGTGCTGAGACAAAAGAGAGTGTTGCGTTTTTAAAAGAAAATGGATGCGATATGGTTCAAGGATACTACTTTAGTCAACCACTAAGTCTTGAAGATTTCTTACAATTCTTTGCAGAGTTTAATGATACATAATTTTAACCTTACTTCTAATATCTTTAGCTCAAATGATGAGCTAAAGAAGAGTTAATTTCTTTGTATTTAAATTCAAATCCACTCTCAAGGAGTCGTTTTGGATAAACCTCTTTTGAACCTGTTAAAACTGTAGCCCCCTCTCCAAAAAGAAGTTTTAGGACAAATTCAGGAAGAGGAAATAGAGTCGGTCTATGTAGCTGTTTTCCAAGTGCTTTTGTAAAAACATAATTAGTCACGGGATTAGGTGCAGTTGCATTTATAATGCCTGTTAATTGTGTTTGAAGTATATACTCATAGATCCTTACTAAATCCTCTATATCTATCCAAGAAGTCATCATCTTTCCATCCCCTATAATGCCACCGACACCAAGTTTAAAAGGAGGTAACATCTGCGCTAAAGCCCCACCATCACTTCCCAGTATAACTCCAAAGCGAACAACAGTTGTTAGTTTAGTACATTTGTTGGCTTCCTCTTCCCACTGAGATGTTAAAGACCCTAAAAAGTCATCCCCATAGCCTTCATAATCATCATCAAACGCAGCTCCATCGGGGTAAGCACCTATAGCTGATGTCGAGATAAAATACTTTACATCGCTTTTATTAATGGCATTTACTATTTTTTTAGTTGTATCAATCCTACTAGAGAGTAAAACTTTTTTATATGCTTTACTCCAACGTTTGATGATTGGAGCACCTGCAAGATTAAAAACAGCATAAACACCATCTAGCTTTTTAAGTATCTGTTCTTCTGTGTCATTTCAATTTATAACAACATTATTCGTAAATATTTTCATTAAATGTGAGCCAACAAAACCATTAGCTCCAGTAAGTGCCACTTTCATATCAAACCTCTCTTGTATTTAAAAAGTATAACAATTTAATATTAATATTCAACTTCACTGATGTTGACTTTAAATTCTTACATTTAGTTGATTTATTCAGTAATTCTAATATAAAAATAAAGATTTTATGAGTATAATGAATAAACATAAAATACACTTTCAAGATTTATTTCAACTCAGGTGTAAAAGTTATATAATAAGTATAGAAAATGATAAGAAAAACCCTTAAAAGAACAACTAAAAGTGAAAGACTCAAGTCCTTTATAAAAACAGCAAAAGTGCCTCCTGAGTTTTTAGCTGCAAACCGAAAAATGATTACACGTGGTGTGGTACTTGGTGTTTTTATAGCCTTTATTCCTATGCCTATGCAAATGGCAGCAGTGCTTCTATTTATGCCTATTTTTCGATTTAATGTTCCTATTGCCTTGGCAATGTGTTGGTTATCAAATCCTATAACTATGCCACCTATGTATTACATAGAGTATGAACTCGGTTCATTTTTACTTGGGATTTCCCCACAACCTGTTGAACTAACTTTAGAGTGGTTTTCTCATAACATGGACAAGATTTTTATTCCTCTTTATTTTGGAACTTTAATCTTCTCTGTTGTGGGTTCTATATCTTCTTACTTTCTTGTTACATATTTTTGGAAACTCTCGGCTTGCAGAGATAAAAAAAAGCATCCCAAACATCGATAAAACAACATTTTAATAGTACAAAAATTCAAACTTTAGGATATCAATGATAACAAAACATGCTACAGAACAAACAGCTATTTTTTTAAGTGTTGTTAAGTGGGTATTTTTATCTTCTATTATTGGTGTCATTATAGGGGTTGTGGTCTCTTTCTTTTTAAAGACTATCGGTTGGGCAGAATTACACCAAAGTGATGTACCTTTTCATTACTATTATCTGCTTCCGATTGTTCTTGTTTTCACAGTATGGCTTGTTAAAACATTTGCTCCAAACGCAGAAGGTCATGGAACAGAAAAAGTTATAGAAGCGATACATAAAAAAGATGGAAAGATAGATATTGCAGTTATTCCTGTTAAACTTTTCGCAACAGTCCTTACAATTTTTGCAGGTGGCTCAGTAGGTAAAGAGGGTCCAGGAGCTCAAATTGGGGCAGGAACTGCTTCATTTATTGCCACTACTTTAAAATTTCGCAAACAAGATAGAAAAAAGCTTGTTATATGTGGAATAAGTGCTGGTTTTGCATCTGTTTTTGGAACACCTATCGCCGGTGCAATTTTTGGAGTGGAAGTACTCATCATCGGTGTGATTATGTACGATGTTTTACTCCCCTCGTTTATCGCTGGTTTCGCTGCGTTTACGACCACTCAATTTTTAGGAGTAGAGTATACTTATTTTGATGTTCGTTTTTATCAAGCGATTGCACTTGATGTGCCGCTTATTTTGCAAGTGATTTTAGCAGGTGTATTTTTTGGAGTTGTTTCAGACATCCTTGTTACAACATTAAAAACAAGTTCTAAAAAAATCAAAAGTTTAGCTTATAGTCCATACACAAAAGCTTTTGTTGGTGGCTTTGTTTTAATAATATTAACATTTATTTTTGGAGAAAAATTTTTAGGCTTAGGTATGGGGACTATACAAGATGCCCTAAACCCTAATGCAAACTTATCAAATGGCATACCATGGTATGCCTTTTTACTCAAAACCATTTTCACTTCCATAACCTTAGGTGTTGGTGGTAGTGGAGGGATAATTACACCTATCTTTTATGTTGGAGCTACAAGCGGAAATCTTTTTGGACATATGATAGGGAGTGAACATATTGCTCTTTTTGCAGCACTTGGATTTGTAAGTGTTCTCTCTGGAGCTGCTAATGCTCCTATTGCTGCGACCATTATGGCTGTTGAACTTTTTGGTTTAGAGATTGCTCACTATGCAGCTTTAAGTGCAGTTATCAGCTTCTTACTTACTGGGCATAAGAGTGTATTTAATTCTCAAAAATTAGGCATGAAGAAATCAGGTGCATTACACATCAATATGGGGGAAGATATAGACAGCACAAATGTAGAACTTGAAGACAAAGAAGCCACTAGACTTAAAAATATTCAAGATAGACTACAAAAAAAAGCAAAACAGCTATATACTAAGAAAAATTTAAGAAAAAAATAGGCTTAAAAAATTAAGCCTCTTGATCTAAGATAGAGTAACCTAGCCTCGCCATCTCTTTATCTACCATTTCAGTAGCAGCTTGAATAGTTTTTTGTGAAATATCCGGAAGTTGCCCACCTAACATATTTTCAGCTTCTTTAAAACCTTTAAGCATTCCTTCTCGTCCAGCACGAAGTAAATCTTCATCTCCACCTGCACCAGCGATAACAAACTGAGCGATTCTCTCACTTGTTTGCTTTATACCAAAAATACCGTCTTCACTAACTAAAGCAGAAGCTTCTTCTTGTGATAGTTCAGCAATAGGTTTGCCATCATAACCAATATCTTGTAAGAAACTTTGAAAACCATTATATTGGTCTAAAAAATTCTCTGGCTTATTTTGTGTTGCACTTTGAACACCAGCCGAATCAAAAGCATAAGCATTTGCATTTGCTTGAAGTTGTGCCTTTATGTCTTTAAGTTCATCTTGAGTCAGTTTCTCAGTATAAAGTGTTTTAATTCCTGATGAACTCTGCGTTTGATTGAGTGAGGGTGCTATATTTGATGATATTTGCATGATATATCCTTTATGTTTTATATCTATATATCGACAAAGTAAAAGAATTTATAAATTATTTTACAAATTAAAATTTTTAAGGTATACTTATGTCGATGAAAAGATGAGGCTCGAGTTCATCTTTAGTGTGTAATATGCAAACCTAGTTCGTAAAACCCTAAAGACTCTCCAAATTTTAGACTCCACTTCTTTATTGAAGTGAAATTATACAAAGGCTTACTAATGGCAGATTTATTAGACGGAACAGTTAAGTGGTTTAACGAAGAAAAAGGTTATGGTTTCATAGCACAAGATAACGGACAAAGTGATGTATTCGTACATTTTCGTCAAGTTAACAACCCAGGACACGGTCGTGTTTCTTTAGCAGAAGGTCAAAAAGTGACTTATACAATTGGTGAAGGTCAAAAAGGTCCTCAAGCTGAGAACGTAACTCCACTTTAATTAGTGACTCCTTTTACAGGCTTTTAGCCTGTAAAACTTTTTTATACAAACTTCATACATTCCAAAGCAATTTCCAACTCTTCATTCGTTTTTATGGTTAAACTTTTTATCTCTTTTAAGATTTTATTATCTAAAATTCTCTCTCGTATATAAGTCGAATTTTCACCAATCCCACCGCTAAAGACTATAGCATCTACGTTTTCTAAAAGAATCATGTACGAGCCTATGTATTTTTGTATACGCCGAACCATCATATCAACAGCCAGTTTTGCTTTGTCATCCTTGCGTTTAATAATCTCTCTTACATCATTATCTTCACACACTCCTAAAAGTCCAGATTCATGATTAAGCAAATTATTTACTTCTTCCTCATTCATGAGAAGTTCTTTTTGAAGATACAAAACTATAGCAGGGTCAATATCTCCGCTTCTTGTTCCCATAACAAGCCCTTCTAAAGGAGTAAAACCCATTGAAGTGTCAATGCTTTTTCCATTTTTAATAGCACAAGCACTTGCACCATTTCCAAGATGCAAACTTATGAGATTAACTTCATCACTTTTTTTGCCTAGTAAACTTGCTGCTTCTTTGCAAAGAAAAGAGTGAGAAGTTCCATGAAAACCATATCTTCTAATCTTATGCTTCTCATAAAGTTTCATAGGCAAGGCATAAAGATAAGCCTCTTTTGGCATTGTACTATGAAACGCAGTATCAAAAATAGCAATATGAGGTAGATGAGGGGCAGCCTCTTTTGCCACTCTAATCCCCTCTAAGTTAGCTGGATTATGTAGAGGAGCTAAAGTACTTAAAGCCTCTATATCTTCCATAACCTTTGCATCTATAAGGGTCGCGTTTTTGTAAAGTTCTCCACCATGAACTACCCTATGTCCAACAACATCTAAAACATTAAAATCAATCACTAAACTCTCTAAAGCTTCACGATGTGTTTTATAAAAAGCACCCTCTTGTGCTATATGTTCTACTAAAAAATGTTCTACTTCCTTAACTCGTTTCATATCAAAAATTTTCACTTTTAAGGAAGAACTTCCTGCGTTTATAACAGCTATCTTCATTACATTTGTCCTGCTTGAATAGCTGTAATGGCTATAGTATTTACAATATCTTCAACCAAACATCCTCGACTCAAATCATTGATAGGTTTGTTAAGTCCTTGTAAAATTGGACCAATAGCAATAGCTCCGCTTGAACGCTGTACTGCTTTATAAGTATTGTTTCCTGTGTTTAAATCTGGAAAAATCAATACACTTGCCTCTCCCGCAACTTTTGAGTTTGGAAGTTTTACTTTTGCGACTGCTTTGTTGACAGCTGCATCATACTGAATCGGTCCTTCGACTTCCAAATCAGGATTTAATTGTTTCACGAGTTTTGTTGCAGCTCTTACCTTCTCAACATCTAAACCCGAACCACTTTCACCTGTTGAGTAAGAGAGCATCGCGACCTTTGGTTCTATGCCAAAGAGACTTGCTGTTTTTGCTGAAGAGAGTGCTATATCTGCTAAAACATTTTTGTCTGGGTCTTGGTTTACAGCACAATCACCATAGACTAAAACCTTTGTTTTTAAGCACATAAAAAAGACACTAGAGACAACTAAAACATCTGGTTTTGTTTTGATGATTTGCAGGGCAGGACGAATAGTATCTCCTGTAGAATGAGCTGCCCCACTTACCATACCATCAGCAAAACCAAGTTGTACCATCATGGTTGCAAAGTAGTTCATATGTAGCATTGCATCACGAGCCACCTCAAGTGTCAAACCTTTCTCTTTTCGCATCTCATAAAATGTTTGTACAAATTCACTCATCAATGCAGAGTTACAATAATCAATAATTTCTGCGCGAGATAAATCAAGTCCTAAACGCAGATAAGTTTCTTCTATCTCTTGAGGATTACCAAGAAGCACTATATCTGCAACTCCTCTAAGTAAAATTACTTCTGCAGCTCGTAATATTCTTTCATCTTTTGTTTCAGGAAGAACTATTTTTTTCTTATTTGAGCTTGCCATATCAAAAAGTTTATAACGAAACATCATTGGTGTTATCATATTGTTGTTTGCACTAGCTATCTTGTTTTCTATATCTGTCGTATTTACATTAGCATTAAAAAGTCCTAAAGACAAAGCAATTTTTCTTGTACTATTTATCCGTATTCTTGAGTGGATTTTTGATAATTTTCTTGCAGTTTGATATGTATCGTAAGGTACAGAAAGGATAGGTATATTAAATTGATTGAGTCCGAGTAAAAGCTTTTGTATATTTGGATGTGCTTTCATAGAAAGAGGAAATACTATAGCTGATATGTTGGGATAAGTGTTAGCATATAAAGATGCAAATAAGCCAAGAATAATTTCAGATCTATCCGCAGGAACAACTACTAAGTCATCTTCTTCTATATGTTCTAAAAAATGGTCTAAGTTCAATGCAGCTATTTTAATGTTGCGTACATTTCTTGTATAATCTTCTTCTTTAAAAAGCACCTGCTCTGTGTCTAATGAATCAATTACATCTGCAAGACTAATAAGACTCAACTCTTCAACTTCATTGAGTAGATAAATACTTCGCTTATCATCTTTAAGTTTGTTTTCTAAGTAGGCCTTTTTTTCATCATCTAAACGATTTATTATCGTTGCAAAATGCATACATCCCTCAGAGACCATAGCATCATATTCAAGCAGTACACTCTCATATACTTCATGTGCTGTGTCCTCTTTTGCATTAATGATATTGACATAAGGCGAGCCAAAATTTTGTGCTATTTTCATGTTTAAATCAAAGTTAATATTGGAGTTTATAAATGAGAGTCTAATCCCCTCACACAAAACAAAATCATACTTTTTTTCCAGTTTTTTAAATTTTAAGATGAGTTGATTTATAAGTTCATTTGTTTGGTTGGAGGCTATCATACTCTCCACATATTCAACATCAAATGCATAAGCATCTTCATACTTTAAATCTAAATCATAATGTTCTAGCATGAAAGAAATATCATTATCAACTATCTCTTCTTTATATATTATAGGACGAAAAAATGCAACATTAGGAAGCTTGCGTTTGATGATTTCCATCAAACCCATATTTACAAACAGCATACCTGCGTTTACTTCTTGTGCAGAGATAAAAAGTGATTTAGTTTTCATGTTATACTTGCCTAATTTTAAGTGTGTATAATTCTACCTAAAAAAGAGAAAATTATGTGTATTTGTGGCAACGAGCAAAATTATGATGAGTGTTGTGGTGCGATTATAGAAGCCAAACGCAAGGCTAAGACACCCCAAGAACTCATGAGAAGTAGATATAGTGCTTATGTAAGAGCTGATGGAAGATACTTAGTGCTCAGTGCAGTTAAAGAGAATCGTTATGAAGATGATGCCGAGCTTATCGAAGAGTTTTCAAAATCTGTTACATGGTTAAAACTCGATGTTTTATGCACTAAAGATAATACCGTTGAATTTAAAGCCTATTATAAAGACCAAGAGAGCATCAAAGTTTTACATGAAAAAAGTAATTTTATCATTGAAGATAATGTTTGGCGATATAAAGATGGTGAACTTTATAACTCAAAAATAGAGAGAAATGAGAGCTGTCCTTGTGGTAGTGCAAATAAGTACAAAAAATGTTGTGGAAAATAGTATGAAAATCTGGATGCAAGATTCAAAGACCACAACACATCGACTTGTAAAATTAAACTGCGAACAACATAGTAATTTCACTTATGTTGGTGACTTCGATGATAATATGTTAGAGACTTTTTTTTTAGAAATTGACCCCAATATAAATCTTAAAAAAAACATAGAACTTATCAAATATTATGGATACCTTCATCTTTTTATCATAAATAAATGATATACTTACTTCATGAATTATTTAAGTAAAACATTTGTATCTGTGGTTTCTTTATCTGTTCTTTTTTTTGTAGCTGATGAACTATCAAATTATTACATCAACCACAAAGAAGCACAAACAATAAGTTATGAGAATGATAAACTAATCTTTGATAATTTTATGTCAGCACAAGAACAAAACTTAAAAATCTTTTCAGATGCATTAGTTCTTAATGAAAATGTTAAAAATGCCTATAGACAAAATGACCCAGAACTGATAAAAAAAACCATTCAACCACTTTGGGAACAAGAAAAAATAAACAAACTGATACATGAAATTCATTTCTTCAAACCACCTGCCATATCTTTTGTAAATTTTTCAAATTTTAAATCAATCAATCATGATGTCTCCGATGTGCGTTCCGACATCGTATGGATTACTAGTGCATTTAAACCAAGCTATCATCCCTTTGTATGTAAGACATATGCAGGTCTAAGAGCTACAGTACCAATCATGGAAAACAACTCTACTATTTTAGGTGCTTTATCTATTGGTAAACAGATTGATTGGCTTCCTGAATTTATGAAACAACAAACACATCACGATTCATTTTTAGTTTATACTAAAAAGTCAACAAATCCCCTTGTCAATCAATACTACGATGAATTTATTAAAGACAAGCAAATCAGAGGGGATTATATTCTTGCAAATCAAACAAAACAAATTGATGTCTCACTTTTAGACACAATAAATTTTTCACTTACAAAGCAAAATATTATAGTAGATGGTAAAAAATACCTTCTGAATATTTATCCAATTATTGATTTCAACAACAACACGATGGCTTATCTCTCTACTCTTGATGATTTAAATAGTTTTTATGAAACTTTTTATAAATTGCTACTCAATAATCTTCTTTTTATTATTGTGACAGCTATGAGCATATTAATTCTTACAAAAAGAACTACAAATTTACTTATAAAACAGATTAATCATATTGCCCAAATCAGCAATAAAATAAAACAACGTGACTTTAAAGTTCTATATCAAAAAACCACAATCAATAGTGGTACAAATTTAGATATTTTAGAAAAAGATATTATAGATATGGGCAAAGAGATAGAACAAAAGTACACTATTTTAGAAGAAGAGAGTAAACATAAAACAGAACTTATTGTAAAACAGTTATATACTGATAAGTTAACTCGTTTATCTAACAGAAATGCACTTTTTCGAGATTTAGACCTTTACCATGCTTCATATTTAGCTATTTTAAATATTCAAGCATTTCACAGGATTAATGATGTGTTTGGTTTTGAAGCAGGTAATCTAATACTAGAACAACTATCTAGTAAATTACAGATACTCAATAGCAAAGAAATTTATAATATCTATAGAATAGGAAATGATGAATTTATTATTCTCAACCATATACCAATTTCCCAGCAGAAGTTTGAAATGCACATTCAAACTGTAATAAACGATATTGAAAAGAAAGATTTTTATTTAGATGAAGAGAACACCATGCTTAACATAAATATTTATGCTGGAATATCTTTTAACAAAACAAATAAATTGGCAACATCAAACATAGCCATGCGAACAACTAAAGATATGAGAAAAGATTATGTAGTTTATAGTGAAAGAACAGAAATACAATCTGAGCAAGAAAAGAACATCAAAACCATAGAAAAAATAAAATATGCACTTCAAGAAGGTAATATAATAAGCTATTTTCAACCGATACTTGATAATACACAAACTATAATAAAATATGAGTCTCTAGTCCGTATGAAAGATAATGATAAAATAATAAGTCCTTACTTTTTCTTAGAACTTTCGAAAAGTACAAAATACTATCACCAAATTTCAGAACAAGTAATTATACAAACATTTGAAACCTTTCAAAATAGGGATGAACAATTTTCTATTAATCTTACTGCTCAAGATATTACAAACGAAGATACTATCACTCTAATTTATAAAAAATTAACAGAAGTTTCAGACATTACAAAAGTTGTATTTGAAATTGTTGAATCTGAAGATATACATAGTTTAGAAGTGGTTCATCATTTCTTACGTAAAGTAAAAGAGCTAGGAGCTAAAATAGCTATTGATGACTTTGGAACAGGATTTTCAAATTTTTCATATATTATGGAGCTACAACCAGATTATCTCAAAATTGATGGTTCTATCATCAAAAATATAGATACAAATTTATCTGCAAAAAAAGTGACACAGGCAATTGTCATATTTGCTCACACATTAGACATTAAAGTTGTTGCAGAGTTTGTTCACTCTAAAGAAGTATTTGAAATGTGCCAAGAGTTAGGTGTAGATGAGTACCAAGGCTTTTACTTTGGTGAACCTATGCCTCTATAACAAAGACTTTACAAAAACAAAGCTCTTTTTAGTAAACCCATCTTTTTCATAAAAGGCATGTGCTTCTTCTCGTGTCAATCCTGAAGAAAGCACAATGTTTTCACACATTCCCACTTTTGCATAATCTTTTAAATACTCTAGCATCATTTTTCCATACCCTTTCCCTCTAAATGATTTATCAGTTACAAGGTCAAAAACATATAAATGGCGTTTATGATAAAGATTTGTCTGCAGTGCAACTCCAGCATAAGTGATAAGTTGCTCTTTATCTATAAGCCCTATCATCTTATACTCCATATATCTCATGTCATAAATAAGATCTTCAAACTCCTTATAAGTTAGTTCAGTTCTAAGCTGAGAAAGCACCTTATAAATGGTATCTAATTCTTTTAAATCAAGTTCTCGTATTTGCATGTAATATTTTATAATAATTTTGTTACAATAAAGTATAAAGATTTAAATATGGAGTTCTATATGCAAAAGAAAAATTATTATAATGTAATCGTTGTTGGTGGTGGTATCTCAGGTACTGCTCTTTTATACACACTTGCTAAATATACAAATATTAAGGATGTTGCCTTATTTGAAAAGTATGATGACATAGCAACTCTTAATTCTAATGCCAAAGGCAACTCTCAAACTCTACATTGTGGAGATATAGAAACAAACTATACTTTAAAAAAAGCTATTGCAACCAATAAAACTGCAACTATGGTTGAAAACTATGGGAAACTTTATGGATATGAAAATAAATATATGTTCCAGATTCCTAAAATGGCATTAGGTGTTGGGGATAAAGAAGTAAAATTTATAAAAGATAGATACAAAGAGTTTAAAGATGCTTTTCCATATATGGAATACTGGGATAAAAAGAAACTCGCTAAAATTGAACCTGCACTACTTAAAGGAAGAAAAAAATCAGAAGACATTGCGGCAATGGGTACGACTAAAAGATGGAGTGCAGTTGATTTTGGAGAAATTGCTAAGAGTTTTGTAAAAAATGCTAAAAAAGAAAATCCAAATATTGATGTATATTTAAGTAAAGAGGTTGAAGGTATCAAAAAAATTGGTGATAAATTTGAGCTGATGGTTGAAGGCAAACATTATTATGCTGATTATGTAGTTGTTGATGCAGGTGCACACTCTTTACTTTTAGCACATCAAATGGGTCACGCAAAAGACTACTCTTGTCTTCCTGTTGGCGGAAGTTTTTACTACTCTAAAGTGGAGTCACTTAAATCAAAAGTCTATACTATTCAAAATCCAAAGCTACCTTTTGCAGCGATTCATGGGGACCCAGATATAGTTCATAACAATACCATTCGTTTTGGACCAACTGCCATAGTTTTACCAAAACTAGAACGCTACCATAGTGCTCACTTTTTAGATTTTATGGAAACACTTGCTCCATCTAAAGAAGTTTTAGAAGTATTTTATGATTTGATGCATGATGGTGACATCAGAGAGTATGCAATTAAAAACTTTCTGTATGAAGTGCCAGGCATTAGACGAAAACTTTTTGCTAAAGAGGTACAAAAAATAGTTCCATTTATGACTGAAGATGACATAGAGTTTGCAGAAGGCATAGGAGGACTACGACCACAAGTAATTGATAAAAAAGAGAAAAAACTCTTTTTAGGAGAAGCCAAAATAGAAACAGGAGAAGGCATAGTCTTTAACATGACTCCTTCCCCTGGTGCAACAAGCTGTCTTGGAAATGCCTATACAGACACAGAACTTATTTGTGACTTTTTAGGTGCTAAATTTAAAAAGAAAAAATTTAATCGTGAGTTAGTTGACCCAATGCCATACTAATATGTTACATTAAATTTTTAACATAAGAGTAAGTCATAAAGTTATAGAATAATTTTATAAGTAATTCAACAATGAGGTTTATTATGAAACAATCTATTTCTATGACTGACAACAGAACGGGTAAAGTTTACGAGTTTGACATTTTAAGTGCAACTCGTGGACCAAGTGTAGTAGATATATCGAGTTTTTATGCACAAACAGGCATGTTTACTTATGACAATGGTTATACATCTACTGCAAGTTGTAAGTCAAATATCACCTTTATAGATGGTCCAAAAGGTGAGCTACGATATCGTGGTATTGAGATTGAAGAACTCTCCACAAATCATAACTATCTAGAAGTTTGCTATCTCTTATTGAATTCAAAATTACCAAATAAAATAGAACTCCTAGAGTTTGACCTAGAACTTCGACATCGTTCTTTGATTCATGAAAATCTTCGACATCTTTTTGCTGCGTTTCCCGCTGGTGCACATCCTATGGCTACACTCTCAGCAGCTACAGCAGCACTCTCAACTTTTTACTATGACCATATTGAAATTTCCAATGAAAGTGGATATCAAGAGATGGCAAGAAGAATCATTGCAAAAATGCCAACTCTGGCTGCATTTGCATATAGACACTCAATTGGTGCACCTTTTATGCATCCTGACATCGATAGAAGCTTTAGCGAAAACTTTTTATATATGATGAGAGCTTACCCTGGTGGAAAAATGCATAGAGGTTTAAATGGCGAAGAGAAAATAAAAGATATAGAGATAAAAGCACTAGACACGATTTTTACACTTCATGCTGACCATGAACAAAATGCCTCAACAAGTACAGTTCGTGGTGTTGCTTCAACTGGAGCACACCCATATGTTGCCATAAGTTCAGGTATATCTGCACTTTGGGGAAGAGCACATGGTGGAGCAAATGAATCAGTTATACAACAACTTGAAACCATAGGTAGTGTTGATAATGTCGATGCATTTATCGCTCGAGCTAAAGACCCTAACGATGAGTTTCGACTTATGGGTTTTGGACATCGCGTTTACAAAAATTTTGACCCTAGAGCAAAAGTTTTAAAAGGATTACAAGAAGAACTCAAAAAAGAGCTTCATCTTGACTCACACCTCATGGAAATTGCACAAAAAGTTGAAGAGATAGCTCTTAATGATGAATATTTTATAAGTAGAAATCTCTATCCAAACATAGACTTTTATTCAGGTGTTATATTAACTGCTCTTCATATCCCAAAATCAATGTTTACCCCTGTATTTGTTATTGGTAGAACTGTTGGATGGATAACACAATGGATAGAATTTAAAAAAGACAAAGAGGCAAAAATTGCTCGTCCTCGCCAGTTATATCTGGGAAAATAATCAGCTTTTAAACAACACTTAGATATAATCGCGAAAAATATTTGAGTGAGCAATTAATATGGTAACAGTACAAAATCTAATCATGCGTTATGGAAATAGAGTCCTATTTCAAGACATTAACTTAAAGCTTGACCGTCATAAACGCTACGGTCTTATCGGTGCAAATGGTGCAGGTAAAACAACTTTTTTAAATATCCTTAGCGGACTAATTAACGAGTATGAGGGTGAAGTTATTATCCCTAAAGCGAATAAGGTTGGTGTTTTAGGCCAAAATCAATTCGCATTTGAAAATTATACTATCATGGATGCTGTACTTTATGGAAATAAGCGTCTTTTTGATGCTATCAAAGAAAAAGAAGAACTTTATGCAACAGGTGACTTTGAAGATGATGCTACAAACAACCGTTTAGCTGAACTAGAAACTATCTCTGTTGAAGAAGACCCTACTTATGAATACGATGTAAACATTGGTAAAATCCTTGGAAATGTCGGAATTCCAACTGAAAACCATTATGACCTAATGTCCACACTTGATAGTGCTGATAAATTCAAAGTTTTACTAGCACAAGTGCTTTTCCCAAAACCTGATGTACTCTTTCTCGATGAGCCTACAAACAATCAAGACATTGAGACTATTAGTTGGTTAGAAAATGAGCTTAAACGCCACGAGGGAACTATGGTTGTTATCTCTCATGATAGACACTTCCTTAATGCTGTTGTTACAAATATTTTAGATGTTGATTATCAAAAGATTCGTGAGTTTACTGGAACTTATGATGATTGGTATATTGCTGCGAATGTTATAGCAAAGCAAATGGAACTTGATAATGCAAAAAAAGAGAAAGAGAAAGATGAACTTGAAGCCTTTGTTCGTCGCTTCTCAGCAAATGCTTCTAAAGCAAAACAAGCAACATCTCGTCAAAGAAAACTAGATAAACTTGTTATAGAGGACATTAAACCATCTTCACGTCGTGACCCTAGTATTGTCTTTAAAGCAAAACGTCAAATGGGTGATGAAGCACTTCAAATAGATAATATTAGTCATGCATATGGCGATAATGAAGTTTTAAAAGATGTAACTTTAAAGTTTGAACCAGGTGAAAAAGTAGCACTTATCGGTGGAAATGGTGTTGGTAAATCAACACTTGTTAAAATCATGATGGAAGAGATAAAACCAAATAGTGGTACTGTTACATGGGGTGCAACGATTGAGAATTCGTACTTCCCACAAGATACTGCTGATATTATTGAGGGTGATGGTACACTTTATGATTGGTTACGTTCATACGATCCTAAACGTGAAATTGCTGAGATACGCAACTGTTTAGGTCGTATGCTTTTTAATGGCGAGCAACAAGAAAAATCTGTAGTAAGCATATCTGGTGGTGAAAAACACAGAATGATGCTAAGTAAAATGATGCTTGAGAGTGGAAACTTTTTAATTCTCGATGAACCATCAAATCACCTTGACCTTGAAGCCATTGTAGCCCTAGGTGAAGGACTTTTAGAGTTTAAAGGAAATGTAATCTGTGTATCTCATGACCGTGAGTTACTTGATGCTTTTGCTAATCGTATTATCGAAGTTCAAGCAAACGGAACTGTGCTTGATTTTAAAGGTTCTTATGAGGAGTTTGCAGAAGCTAGAGCAGACGGGAAAATATAGTTATGCCTTTTGTTATGTCAAAATATAGTGATTATTTAGGTTTGGGTATAGCAGGCAACTTTGCTTTGCACCTTGCTCAAGCTGGAGAGCTTGAAGAGTTTAAAGATATTATAACTGCCGAAGAAGCAGCCCCAAAAGGTATGTTTCCTTTTTACTTACCAAATAATCCTGACACATCTGCAAAAACTATACTCAAAACTTTTCCTCTCTCTTATGACACTATCAAACTTCCAGACGAAACAGTAAATGTGCAAGCAGAACCTGAAGTGGGACTTATTTGTAAAATTGATTACAAAGATGGTAAAGTTAACACTATAACTCCAACTTATTTTGGAGCTTATAACGACTGCTCTATAAGAGTTGCAGGGGCAAGCAAGATTAGTGATAAAAAGAACTGGGGTGCATACTCAAAAGGTATTAGTAACACTTTTTTTAAAATAGACAAGTTTGAAGCTGGGGGAATTATGGACTCTTTTAGTATCTGTAGTTTTCTTAAACGCAAGGGTAACATAGAAGCATATGGCGAAAATGTAGAGCTACATGGTTATAGCTACTTTTACGAAGAACTTACAGAGTGGATGACAAACCAAATCAATACTCAAGAAGATTTTGGACCTTTAGAGTCTTTGAGTGACTATATACAAGAGTGTAATTATCCAAGTAAAGCTATTATAAGTATTGGGGCGACAAGATATACTCCCTATGGCGAAAATACTTTTTTAGAAGTGAATGATGAAGTGTTTATAGTCGTTTATAATTCTCAAAAAATCACATTAGACGATGTACTCACTTCTTTAAAAACTTCAAACTACAATGATAAAACGATGAGTGTTTTAGCACAAAAAGTAGTCTAAGTGAGTCGAGGAAAGAAGCTGGACATTTTCATCGGTGCAGACATCGATGATGGTTGGGTAGAGCTACAAACTCCTCGAAAGTCAAACGTCTCTAATGAAATCATCGAACCAGCGAAACACTTTTTAGTTTTTGCAAAAGAGAAACGCAGAGGTAAAACTGTTACTCTTGTAGGTGAATTTAAAATCTCTAAAGACGAGGCAAACACAACACTAAAGATGCTCAAGAAAAAGCTCGGTTGTGGTGGTAGCTACAAAGATGGATGGATGGAGTTTCAAGGTGAACTAAAAGAGAAACTTCGCCCTCTTTTAGTTGAGGCTGTGTTTCGATTTAAAAATGGTCATTAAGCTGATAGTACCCAAAAATATTATTAGACTCAAGTTTCTACTTATAAGTAGGATTAACACCACAACTTTGACAAACTCCGTGAAGCATAACTGATACAGCATGGATAGAATGCAGACATGCATTTTGAGCAATATGTACAATCTCACTCATAGTAACTTGAAGGTCTTCTAGTTGTCCGCATTGTTCACATAAAAAATGTGTATGCTCCCCTTTTGCAATTTCGTATTTTGTTTTCTCCCTTGAAAGTGCAACTGTATGCAATATACCAACTGAGGAGAGCTCACCTAAAATACGGTATAGTGTAGCCAAGGGTATCTTTATCCCTGATTGTTTTAAATCATCAGATAGTTGATTGATATCAACATGACCAGCATTTGCAATCATTGTGAGTACCTTTATCCTTTGTGGTGTCGACTTCAATCCTTTTGATTTTAATAACTGTTGATACATAATAAACCTCAAATATTTTTGTAACAATATCATAATCGATATAAATTATCAAATATGATTAATATATATTTAATAATTTATATCCTATACTCCTTTTAGAATATTAATCAGGAGAAGAGATTATGACAACACAAGAGAATTTAGAAACAGCATTTAGTGGTGAAAGCCAAGCATATCAAAAGTACAGTGCATTTGCAAAAAAAGCAGAAAAAGACGGTCTTGAAAATATTGCAAAACTATTTCGGACGACCGCTGAGGCTGAGCGTATTCATGCAGAGGGTCATCTAAAAGCTATGGATAAAGTCGGTTCAACATTGGAAAACCTTGAAGCTGCTATAGGTGGAGAGACTTATGAATTTGAAGATATGTATCCACCTATGTATGATCAAGCTGTAAAAGATAACCATAAAGCTAAAAAAATGTTTGGTTATGCACTTGAAGCAGAAAAAGTTCATGCTGAGCTTTACAAAAAAGCACTTCAAGCTGCAAAAGAAGGGAAAGATTTGGATGAAGTAAATATCTATCTTTGTCCTACTTGTGGTTATATAGAGTTGGGTACATTACCTGAGAAATGTCCAGTTTGTGGAGTTAAAGGTTCTACTTTTACACAATTATAAGGAGATACAATGTTCGATAATACAAAGTTTATAAAACATACTCTAGGTGGCGGTACATCTAATCAAGATTGGTGGCCAAATCAGTTAAATCTTGATATTTTACACCAACACTCAAAATCATCTAATCCTTTGGGTGAAGACTTCAATTATGCCAAAGAATTCAAAAACCTTGATTTAAAGACAATAAAAAAAGATCTTATTGCAGTTATGACCGATTCACAGGATTGGTGGCCTGCAGACTTTGGTCACTATGGACCTTTTTTTATTCGCATGGCATGGCACAGTGCTGGAACTTATAGAACAGGCGATGGACGAGGAGGTGCAGGAAGTGGTAGTCAGCGATTTGCACCGCTAAATAGTTGGCCAGACAATGTAAATCTTGATAAAGCACGCAGACTTATTTGGCCTGTAAAACAAAAATATGGGCAAAAAATCTCTTGGGCTGATTTGATGATTTTAGCTGGCAATGTAGCACTTGAATCAATGGGATTTAAAACTTATGGCTTTGCTGGTGGACGCGCGGATATTTGGGAGAGCGAAAAAGACATCTACTGGGGCACGGAAAACAAATGGCTAGATGATAATCGTTTTTCTAGCAAACATGATAAGCTTGAAAATCCACTCGCAGCAGTTCAAATGGGGCTTATTTATGTAAATCCTGAAGGTCCAAATGGTGTTCCGGATCCTCTGGCAGCTGCTAAAGATATTCGTGAAACTTTTGCTCGCATGGCGATGAATGATGAGGAAACAGTTGCACTAATCGCTGGTGGTCATTCCTTTGGTAAGACTCATGGTGCAGGTGATGCTTCACATGTAGGTCCTGAACCAGAAGCGGCTGGTATCCAAGAGCAAGGATTTGGTTGGAAAAGTAGTTTTGGCACAGGTAAAGGTGCCGATACAATAAGCAGCGGTTTGGAAGTCACATGGACATCCACACCAACAAAATGGAGCAGTAATTTTTTCTGGAACCTTTTTGGTTACGATTGGGAACTTACAAAGAGCCCAGCCGGTGCACAGCAATGGACACCTAAGCATGGTGCAGGTGCAGGCTCAATCCCTGATGCCCATGACCCATCAAAACGCCATGCACCGACCATGCTAACAACCGACCTCTCTCTGCGTTTTGACCCAGCATACGAAAAAATTGCAAGACGCTTTTTTGAAAATCCAGATCAGTTTCAAGAGGCATTTGCTCGTGCATGGTTTAAACTAACACACCGTGATTTGGGTCCACGTGCATGCTATCTTGGAGCAGAAATTCCAAAAGATGAACTTATCTGGCAAGACCCGATTCCCGCGCTTAATCATGAACTTATTGATGAGAAAGATATTAGTGCATTCACAAGTAAAATACTTGATTCTGGACTCTCTATAAGTGAATTAGTTTCAACTGCTTGGGCATCTGCTTCTACTTTCAGAGGTTCTGATAAACGCGGTGGTGCTAATGGTGCACGCATTCGTTTAGCACCACAAAAAGATTGGGAGGTGAACCAGCCAGAACAACTCTCAAAAGTGCTCACCAAATTAGAAGCTATTCAAGCAGAGTTTAACGATGCTAACAATGCAAGTAAAAAAGTTTCACTTGCTGATTTGATTGTTCTAGCGGGTTGTGTGGGTGTTGAACAAGCAGTAAAAAATGCCGGTTATGAAGTAACAGTGCCATTTACTCCAGGTCGTATGGATGCTTCGCAGGAGCAAACAGACCCACTATCTTTCTCAGTGCTCGAACCAGTTGCAGATGGTTTTCGAAACTATCTAAAAACTAAATACTCTGTTTCAGCTGAGGAGCTGTTGGTTGATCGTGCACAATTACTGACACTTAGTGCACCGGAGATGACAGTTCTTATAGGTGGTATGCGTGTTTTAAATACTAATGTTAATCAGAGCCAGCATGGTGTATTTACTAAAAATCCAGAATCTCTAACCAATGACTTCTTTGTTAATCTACTTGATATGGGTACTACATGGAAAGCAACTGATGATAAAGATCTCTTTGAAGGAAGTAATAGAACTAATGGTGAACCAAAATGGACAGCATCACGAGTCGATTTGATTTTTGGTTCAAACTCTCAGCTACGAGCCTTAGCTGAAGTTTATGCAAGTGCGGATGCAAAGGAGTACTTTGTCCATAGCTTTGTAGCAGTATGGACAAAGGTAATGAATCTTGATCAGTTCGATTTGCTCTAAGAGTTTTAGTGTAGCATTAAAAATGCTACACTAAGCTATAAGTTCTTCTGTGTTTTTAGATGTCAACTTACTTACATTTGATGTTATAATATAACCATCTCTCCCACCATCTTTAGCTTTATAGAGCATCTCATCCGCCCGAGAGATTAGAACTTCATCCTCTAAAGCTTCATCTGCGACACAACAAACAACGCCTATGGAAATCGTCACGAATTTATTTACTTTGGAACCTGCGTGTTTAATCTCTTTTGCGCGAAGAGTATCGCATATTTCACGAGCGAGTCGTGCGCTATGCGTTTCATCCGTTTTTGTAAGCAACACTCCAAACTCTTCACCACCTAGTCTAAACACATAATCATTAGGACGTCGCAATGTATTTTGTAAAACCTTTGCTACAGCTTTTAGAGTCTCATCACCTTCAACATGTCCATAAGTATCATTATACTGTTTGAAAAAGTCTATGTCTAACATCATAAAAGTTATATAGCTTTTTTCTCGTTTTGCAAGTTTAAGTTCTCTCTCATAGATATGATTAAAGTATCTTCTATTGTGCAGATTAGTGAGAGAATCTACATAAGAGACATGTTCAAGTTTTTTGTTAGCAATCTTTAGCTTTTTTGCACTCAGTTCAAGGCGAGTATGGTCTTGTTGAACAGTTGTAAATACATAATATGAGATAAACAATATAGCTAAAATAATTATACTTAAAGCATAACCTAATGTTGAAATAGCTGAATCATACTGTTGTAAAAAAACTTTACGTTCATAGTTAGCCATATTAATTTCATAATTTGTTAATTTTTCTATAACAGCTGTAATGTGAAATAGTTTTGTTTCTAAAGTGCTCACAGATATTTTACTTAAATCTTCACCTGCTAAAGTATGCTTTAAGATTTTTTCAAAATAAGCATTTGTAGCTTTGATTTCAACAGTAGTATAATCTACATACTCTAGCTCATCATCACGTTTAAAATGAGAGGTATAACTTTTCCATTTTGTTTGTATATTAAAAAGTGAATTTTCTATCTCTGAAGCTGTTTCACCAAGACTCAATTCAAGTCTTTGAGACTTATAAATTGTTTTTGACAAAGTGCTATTATATGTGTGCAGTATGTCGTTGAGTTCTGTAACGGGAACTAAAGAACCAAAATAGACAGCATCAATACTTTTTTTCATATTTTTAATATGTATAGAACCGACTACACCAATAACAGCAAGTCCCATCGTGATTAAAATAAAAAGAAAGAATAATCTACTTCTTAACTTCAGTGCTTCTATAAACTTCATAAGTCTCCTAATTTTATTTATATAAGCATATCCTATACCAATTAAAGGTAAAATTCTATCAATAAATTAAAAAGATGGAACATAAGAAATAATGGAAGCAAAAGCAATCAAAACAGACACTTATTTAGACCCTATAGAGATAAAAAGTCATTTAGATAATGTAGAGTATATCATCATGGCAGCACCTGCACCTGAAGCCTTTAAAGAGACCCCTATTCAGTTTACAATTTTTCTCAATACAAGTGATAATCTGCCAGCAGAAATTAAAGATGCTGTTCTTAAAAAGTTTTTAGACGAAAATAAAATTGGTGAACCTATAAAACTTATGAGTCAACTTATGCCTGTTGGATTTGCACAGAGTACTGCACAAGACACACCTATGCCACTACTTTTAATTGATCCAAAAGACCAAAGAAGTATCCCTCATGAAATAATGTTTGTTATGGATTTTTTAGCAGATTCTGGGGAGTTTTATGAAGCTAAAGAGCATGCATTGACAGGATGGACTTACTCATATAACTAGTCCATGTCTTCAAATATTTTCTTTTGAGTAAGAGAGTTATCAATAGAAGTTAGCTTTTTAATTAATCTATTTTTTGAAATCGTTCTAATTTGTTGACACAATAATATTGATGGTTTCTCTAGGTTAGATTGAAGTAATAATTCATTAGGATAAATTTTCCTTCCACTCTTTAATGAGGTGATTGGAATGATGGTAACTACATCAAGTAAATTCTCATAATTGTTTAAGATAATTAAAACTGGTCTTTTACCAAGCTGTTCTCCTCCAACAGTTGGATTTAAATCTGCTAAATAAACATCATATTGATTCATTTTATATTCTCAAAATCAGCATATTGCACTCTTACCCCTGTGAATGAATCTCCACTTTTTACAACTTTGCTTATCAAAGATTTCGATACATTCAAATAAGATGCTATGCTCACTTGAGAGTAGCCATCTTGATATGCATTTAGTATCGCCAAATTCCTATCTGATTTTGTGAAAACATCGTAAAAATGCTCTTCAAACTGTTTTTCACGCTTGATATGTAAAACACCATCTTCTTTAACTATTTTTTGTTTCTCTTTCGTTTTTAAATATTGCAACTCTTTATCATTCATAGGTTCTCCTAAAAATTCGTTCAGAGTTTTTAAGTCAAACTCTTTGATTAAGATAGAATCATTACAACAAGGATAATATGGTTTTACGTTAAAAATAAGAAACGACAACGTATATGGATATGTACTTATCGTATCAACTATGGAAGCTTCAAGCGGATTGTTTTCTATGTATCGAACGAGTGAATAAAGATAATTTTCAGACATAACATATTTTGATTTATATCTATCTTGCCAGAGGTGTCCGCTGCGTTTATACTTTTTGTTGAAATATTTTGCATAGTTCGCATTGACGATTCTCATAAAAGTTGATAGATTTTCTTTTTGTGTTTCTATGAGTAAATGATAATGGTTGTCCATCAAACAGTAGTCATGCAATGTTACCTTGTGAAGAGTGGCACTTTTGTTGATGATTTGTAAAAACATCTCTTTATCATCATCGGAGTTAAAAATGTCGCAATGGTTTACACCACGATTTATAACATGATGATAACCCGCTAAATCCACTCTCAATCTTGTCGGCATCTATTTTCCTCTAAATAAGTTAAAAGAAAGTATATCATAAAAGTGGAGATTCACTCACAGGGGTGTTAGTTAAATTTTACACTTCTTGTAGTTTTTTTCTCAGTAGTGCATTTATGAGTGTTTGATAGGGTACTTTTTGTTCACTAGCTAATTTCTTAAAAAATAGAACAATATCGTTATCTAACCTTAACGATACAGGTACTTTTTTTGGTTCATAAAATCTACCACGAGTAGCATTGCTAAAGTCATACTCATCTAGCATTTCATAATCATCAAACTTTTCTCTTTCTTTAATGTTGCTCATAAAAAATCCTTTCTTTTTGGTTTGCTTTTCTCGCACTTATTATACGAATAATTTCTTTACCGTCTTCATCAAAAAACATATTTGCTACAACCAAGATTTTATCTACAGTAGTATTTCCCAATGTAATCCATCTCTCTTCAAAATACCCAAAACGATGGTCAAGTTTTGAAATATGCATAGGGTCTAAAAAGATCTCTTTTGCTTCTTCAAAACTAATATGGTGTTTCTTGATATTTAATTCATTTTTTTCATCGCTCCACTCAAATTTCATAAAGCAAACCTTTTCTTGATATTCTAAATTATAGCATTTTGTATTTACGATGTCAATATTTTTGTGAGAGTATAACGATTGCTTTAGCCAATAAATGACAGCTAGGGCATTTACTGGCTACAAAATTTTGTTATGTCTTTTTGTTTTTTACAACTTAAAAGTGGAGATTCACTCACAGGGGTGTTTGTCCAACAGGTATTAAAAAATGAGATGTTGCAGCATAAGATAATGTAAAACGACTAAAGAGATAAAGTTTCTATCTCTTTTACACTTTTAGCGATACTTGCTGAGAGGTTTTCATGTCCATCTTCTGTCACTAAGATGTCATCTTCTATTCGTATCCCTATGCCTCTATATTTTTTTGGTACAGTTGTATCATTTTTGTCTATATATATTCCCGGTTCTATGGTCATTACCATACCGCTTTGAAGTAAAAGTTCTTTGCCTGTTTCATCTTTATATGGTGCTTGGTCATGTACGTCTATGCCCATCCAGTGCCCTATTCCATGTGGATAATATTTTTTATGTTTTTGCTTTTTGATAAGCTTTTTTACGTCACCTTTAAGTATGCCTAGTTCTACCATGCCGGCGCACAAAAGTTTTTCAGATTTTTTCTGTAGCTTACTGCGTTTGATGTTTGGTTTTATCATTTTTATTATTGCTAACTCAACACCTAAAACCATCTCATACAACTCTTTTTGAGGCTCGCTAAACTTACCAGAGACGGGAATCGTTCGCGTTACATCGCTTGCATAGTACTCATACTCACAACCAGCATCTATGAGAATCAAATCGCCTTGCACTAAAGGCTTATCGTTACTAATGTAGTGCAGAGTATTGGCTGCGTTTCCACCTGCGACTATGGAAGTGTAAGCATCGCTAAACGCAGCATTTTTCTTAAATATATACTCTATTTCAGCTTGGAGTTCATACTCGTATTGTGTTTGGGAACTCAGTTGCATCGCTTTATGATGTGCCTCTTTTGTTACACTTATCGCTTTTTTTATAAGTGCTATTTCAGCAGGTGATTTGAGTAAACGCAACTGTTCTATTGGCTTTGAAATATTTGAGTAAGAGTGCATATCTTTTGCATACTTATGAAGCACTTTTGCCTTGTCTGTATAAGAATTAAAGTCATAATTAATAGAGGTAATCCCACTCATATACTCTTTGAGTTTCTCTACAAAGTCTTCTTGGGCATAAACACCGTCTACTAAAAATCTTTTTTTAGCAAGCTTTATCCCTAATCTTTTCCCTGTCCACAACTCTTTGAGTTTATCTTTTTTTTGCACAAACAAAATAACTTTAGTTTTTTTGTTTTTTTTCACAAAAACCAAAGTGCTATTGTCTTCTACAAATCCACTCATATAGTAAAAGTTACTGTTTTGTCTAAAGGGAAATTCTGTATCATTTGAACGAGTCTGATACACTGCACTAAAGAGAACTGAAATAGAATTATTTAAAAAGCCTTTTGCTAAAGTGTCTCTGCGTTTTTTATACTCATTTTCTTCTATCATCGACACATTTCCCCTAGCCACTTGACTTCATCTTCTAAAACTTCTGTGAGTGCTTGATTGAGTGACACAACACCACCATAAGCATCTATAGAATCACTCTTTTGTATTTTTTCAAACCTCTTGTGACCTAAACTTGTTTTCGTTTTTGCATCTACAAGTGTTGCCAAAATCACTACTTTTACATGAGAGTCACTTTCATCTTTTGAAAAATACTGCATAAAATCTTCTATACTATTTTCTAAAATAAAATCGCTCTTTACATAAGATTCTTCGCCTGATACATCTTTATAAAGTTGCGAATTTTCAACTGCTTTTATAGTCTGAGTAGTGATACTTTTGTTAGGTGCTTCTATCCATTGAGATTGAGTAAAAGTATCCATCTTATACTTGCCACTCATATAATTCATCCCATCTAGCATTAAACTATTTGGGCTAAAGGCATGTGCCACCTTCAATGTTTTATCTTTACACATTGTCTGTTTATCTACATTTGCATCAACATAAGTATCAAGTTTATACTGTGTTATATATGGCTGTATTTTTGTACATGATGCAAATAGAAACATTAACACTATAAGAAGAGATATTTTTAGCATCATTTTTCTCCTGGTGCTTTTTTAATCGTCGCTTCTTTAAAAAGCATATCAGAAGGGCTGCGTTTGTACTGTTTTAAAGCAGAATCTAATTTTATCATAAGCTGTTGCATATCTATAAAGGTCTTATTCATCGTTGGAACTACTCCTGAGCTTATCTCTTGAAGATTGAACTCACCACTTGCTACTGCTCTTTTTATCTCCATCATAGAAGCGGTAATGCCAACATAACTTTGCATTATAGAATCAAAAGAGCCTGATATACTATTTTCCCAAGCTACACTTTTATCTATAAATCCATCAATATTTGGCATTAATTTATCAACTTTGTATGTTAAAGAGTCTAAATTTTCCGATGCTTTTTGCAAATGTGTAATCGTTTCATCATCTAAAAGTTTATTGAGTTTTTCACTCAAACTTGCACTATTTTTTAGTATATTTGCTATCTCAACCTGATTTTTATCATTTAACAACTTATGTGTGCCCATCAATGTTTTAGTTAAATCAATAGACAAACCATCTAAAGACTGTTCCATATTTTCAAAAAAAGAAGGAACAGTTTTTATAGTAGGATAACGCTCACCTGCTTTCTTTTTTAATTCAGGTGAACTCTCTTTTCCTAAAGTTAGGTTAATATAAGTAAGACCTGTGATTCCTTGTGCGGTGAGACGAGCGACTGTACTCTCTTTAATAGGAGTCGAACTTAAAATACTAATGTGAACCTCAACTTGTTCTGAGTTATTTGGACTTATTTTTAAGTGTGTAACTTTTCCTACACTAATCCCTCGATATTTTACAGGGGCATCAATATTGAGTCCCAATACTGACTCGTCAAAATATATATTAAACTGACTTATTTTAGCATCATCAGAGGGACGAAGCATCCAGTATGACAAACTTAATATTAAAATTATTCCTACTAGGACAAAACTCCCAACAAATGTATAATTTACTCTATTATTCATAATCTCTCTTTAAAAAATGTTTGCACAAATTGACTTTCACTAGTTGAAAGGTCATCTAAAGTACCCTCATAAACTATTTTCTTATTGTCAATTATAGCCATTTTATCTAAAGTATCATAGATAGATTGTAAATCATGAGATACCATCACGATACTAAGACCCAACATATCTCGAAGTTTTAAAATCAAACTATCAAACTCCCTTGCAGAAATCGGATCAAGCCCACTTGTAGGTTCATCTAAAAAAAGAAGTTTTGGATCCATCGCTAAAGCACGAGCTAAACCAGCTTTTTTCTTCATTCCTCCACTTATTTGAGAGGGAAAAAGATGAGCATCTGCCTGTTGTAAACCAACTAAGTTTATCTTAAACGCAACGATTTCATCTATCATTTTTTGACTTAGCTTTGTATACTCTTTGAGAGGTAAAGCGATGTTATCTTTAATACTTAAAGAAGAAAAAAGAGCCCCTGATTGAAAAAGAACACCCCATTTTTGACGGAGACTTTGAGCTTCATCATAATGTACTTGCTGTAAATCGTGTCCAAGTACTTTTATAGAACCACCGGTATATTTTTGTAACAAAACCATTTCTCGTAGTAGTGTTGTTTTACCACATCCACTAGGTCCGAGTAGTCCATAAATTTCACCTTGACTTATAGTAAGATTAAGTCCATTATGAACTACTCTTGTGTCAAATGATGTTTGTAAATCTCTAACTTCTATAAGTGCACTCATTATAATCCCAATGTAGTTAAAGCTACTGAAAATATGGCATCGCATACTATAACAGCGAAGATAGACTCAACAACACTTTTTGTAGTGTTAAAACCTATACTTTGTGTGTTGTCTTTTACTTGTAAACCTCTAAAAATCCCAATAGATGCAATCAAAAATGCAAAAAATGGTCCTTTAATAATCCCGATAAAAAAGTGCTTTACTGAAACAACTTCATTAAATCTTTCTAAAAATAGATTACTTGTTATACCTAAATCTATGTATGCGACAATCATTCCACCAAGAACACCCATAATGTCAGCTACAAAAATCAAAATCGGTAAAGCTATCATCAGTGCGATAATACGAGGCATCACTAAAAAAGCATAAGGATTAAAACCCATACTCTCCATTGCATCAAGTTCTTGAGTAATTTTCATAGCACCTATTTGTGCCGTAAACGCAGAGCCACTTCTACCAGCGATAACAATAGCTGTAATAAGTGGTGCAAGTTCTCGCAACATAGAAATGCCTAACATATCTACTATAAAAATATTGGCTCCATATATTTTCAACTGATACGCTGATTGGTAAGCGACTACTACACCTATAAGAAAACTTGTAATCGAAATAATACCCAAAGCTTTAATAGCACTCTCATTTATCTCAAATGCAATCTCTTTATGTCGAATACTTTTAATATTTTTAAGGTAATCAAATCCTGAGAGAAAAACTCTTCCAAAGAATTCCATAAAGAGTGTAAAAGATATAGAAATATCATACACTTTTTCACCAATACTCTCAAGAAAATTTTCTTTTTTTTCATTATCTACAATAGCTGTAGTAGCTTGATTTTTTACTAATTCTAAATTTTCTTCTATTTTTTTGTCTGTGATATAAAGAGTAGATGAGGAAGTTTTATTTTGTATACCCTGTATAAAAAGAGCTGCCGAAGTATCAAAGGCAGTGACATTTTTTAAGTCAATTACGACTGATTTAACATTAAAATTCAACCTGTCAATTTGCTCTAAGTATTGAGCTATTTTATAAATATTAAGTTCTCCAGAAAAGCAGAGTTCTATCTTTTCTGAAGTTTGTTCAATTTTAAGAGTAGAGGTAAGCATCAAAAGAAAATTTAAAAATCTCTCTCTAATAACTTATTTACTTTGAGAATAGTAATAATTTTATCTTCTTGTTTTCCAACACCATCAATCATACTATCATCGCTATTAAGTGTATCAGGAGCAGCACCAATATGGTCTTTTTTGATTCGAATCGCCATTGTTAATCTATCTATCACAAAACCTGCAACATCTTCACCATGACGCATAACTATAAAACGAGTCTCATCTGATTGTTTTTTAGGTGGTATTCCAAATTTTGCTCGTAAATCAATCAATGGTATTACTGCACCACGGAGATTAAATACACCTAAAACATATTTAGGTACTTGAGGAACACGCGTCCATGAAAAAGGTTTGATAATCTCTTGAATAGCTAAAATAGGCACTGCATACTCTTCTACACCAATAATAAAACCAACTAACTGAACGATATCATCAGATTGGTCAAGTCCTGTATCTGACTGTTGTGCACCCTGTTTATCAATAATTTGCTTTAATTTATCACTCATTATAAGAACTCCGATTTAAAGTTAATATTCCTTCGAACTACACTTGCTAAATAATCCGCTGAATAAGGTTTCGTAATATACTCAACCATTCCAGACTCAACACCACGCATTCGGTCAGATTTGCCAGTTCTTGAAGTTACCGCAATAAGAGGTAAATTTTTATACTTGTTATATTTTTTAATCTCACTTGCTAAAGTGTAGCCATCCATTCTTGGCATCTCAATATCAACAAGCATTGCATCAAAGTGATGATCACCTGATTTTAACATATTAAGTGCTTCTTGCCCATCACTTGCTTCAACTAATGTTATACCTATTGGTTCAAGTGCTTTTCGCATAATAGTTCTATCTGTTTTAGAATCATCTACTATCATCACGGTATAATCACTTGACTTCGTTTTTTCACGAGATGCAGCAGCTGCTTCTGATGAACTCTCAACAAGTACAGTTGACTTCACAGTTTTTGCCATATGCATAAGTGCTACAACATCAACAATAAGTGTCACACCACCATCACCACGAATCGTAGCTCCAGCTACACCTTCTATGCCTTTAAGATAATCTCCAAGAGATTTAATAACAATCTCTTCTTGACCAACTAGAGTATCTACAATAAGACCTAGCTTACTTGTACCAAGTCCAAGAACAACCACATAAGCATGTTCGCTACCATCTAAGATACGCTCAACTTCAAAAATATCACCAATATGTACTAAAGATAAAACTTCATCACGTAAACGCATAACACTTTTACCTTCAACCGTATAAATTTCATCTGTTGAAATTCTAACAGTTTCCAAAACAGATGCTAAAGGAATCGCATAATACTCTTCTTGCACACCAACCAAAAGAGCTTGAATAATAGCAAGAGTTAAAGGAATTTTGAGTTTAATCGAAGTTCCAACACCGAGTGTACTTTCTATGTCAATAATACCGTTAAGCTTTTCAATGTTTGTTTTAACAACATCCATTCCTACTCCACGACCTGAAACGCTAGTTACTGATGCAGCTGTCGAAAAACCTGGTTTAAAGATAAGACTATATGCCTCTTTATCGTTCATATTATCCGCTTCTTTTTCTGTGATAATACCTTTTTCAAGAGACTTGTTTTTCAGCATATCAACATCAAGCCCCTTACCGTCATCATCAATTTGAATAACGATTTGATTGCCTTCATTATATGCTTTTAAATCAATAGTACCTTTAGCATTTTTTCCATTTGCAGTACGAATGGCAGGGGTCTCTACACCATGGTCACATGAGTTACGAATTATGTGTACTAGTGGATCACCAATCTCTTCAACAATAGACTTATCTAGTTCTGTATCTTCTCCTGAAATCACAAGGTCAATCTCTTTACTTAGTTCACGAGACAAATCACGAATCATACGAGGAAATTTGTTAAACACTTTTCCAATTGGTAACATACGTGTCTTCATAACTGCAATTTGCAAGTCAGTTGTAACAAGTGAAACAATAGAAACGACTTGATTAAGTTCTTCTAAGAACTCTTCACCCTCATAACGTTCTTCTACATCATCATTAATTTTAATGAGTCTATTTTTCGCAAGTACAAGTTCTCCTATTAGGTTCATAAGGTGGTCAAGTCTTTTTACATCTACACGAATCGTCTGCTCAACTGCAGCTGGTGTGCGTTTTACTGGTGCGGCTGCTTTTGGGTCTTCTACTTTACGGGAAACAGGCTTTGGTGGTGGTGGAGGTGGAGGTGGTGGAGCAACTGGTGCTGGTGCAGGAGTCGGTTCAGGTTTTGGAGCTACTGCAACTGGTTCTTCAGATGGAGTTGGTGGTGCTTCAGGAACTTTTTCCCCTGCCGCAATTTTAGCAGCACGTTTTGCTTTATCTTCATCTTGACGCTGATTAAGAAGTCTCTCTATTTCTGCTTCTATCTCATCATCATCCATACTATCATAGTCTACATCATCTTCCTCAGCTGATGCTTCGGGTACATCTTCAAAAGCAGGCACTTCTTCAGGAGTTTCTTCTATAACTGGCTCATCTACTTCGCCTGTTCCACCACTTATTTTATCAAGTCTTGCAACACAAGCTGAAACATCTATACCAGCATCAGAACTTGTATCTCGGATAATATTTAAAAGTGCTTTCATTAAATCAATAGACTCTAAAACTACATCCATAATATTTGGAGTAAGTATTAAATCGCCATGTCTTGCTTTATTTAAAACATCTTCCATATGGTGTGTCAAGTGTGTTAAAACATCAAAATTTAAAAATGATGATGCACCTTTAACAGTATGTGCAACACGAAAAATTCCGTTTAAAAGTTCTAAGTCTTCAGGAGTTGATTCCAGTTCCACTAAATCTTCATCTAACTTTTCAACCAGCTCAAAAGATTCAACTAAAAAATCTTGTAGTATTTCTTGAAATTCATCCATATTTACACTCCTACTTTATATGTGCACGTACTATACGTGACACTTCATCATAAAATGCACTCGCTTCAAACTTAACTAGATAAGCTTCTCCGCCAGCTTCTTTGCCTCTTCCTTCACTAAAATGGTCACTAATCGATGAGTTAAAAACAATTGGTATAGCACTAAATCGTTTATCTTCTTTTGCATTAGCAGCAAAATGAAAACCATCCATTTTAGGCATTTCAACATCTGAAATAATTATTTTTAAATGATTTGCAATACCCTCACCATAAGTATTGTATATATCATTAAGTTTTGCTAAACCATCTTCACCATCACTTGCTTCAAGTACTTTAAAGCCCATCTTTTGTAGAGCTTCTTTTACTATTTTTCGAGCTGTTGTACTATCATCAAGAACTAAAGCTAATCCTGAAAATCTCTCTAGCTCTTTAGGTGTATCAGCAACATCAGGAGAGTATAGCCCTAAATCTTGCACGACACTTTCCAAGTCTAAAATCAGAAGAACATTATCACCTTCTATTTTAGTCACACCTGTAATCTTGTTTGAATCAACAGCATCAGAATCGTTCATAAAAGAAGCTGGTTCAATATCACTCCAATTTATTCGACGAATCCGTTTTGCTTCATGTACAACGAAACCGATTAGGACATTATTAAACTCTGTAATAATAACACGTGAATTTTTTTCGATACCTTCAGGCGGAACAATACCCATCCACTTAGCAAGGTTTACCACGGGTATTACAACTTCACGCAAGTCAAAAATACCTTCAATAAAGTCAGGAGTTCCAGGAAGTTCTGTTAGACTTGGTACTCGAATAATCTCGCGAACCTTTGAAACATTTATCCCATAAATGCCCTCGTATACACTATCTTCTTCTTGCTTTAGTATACGAAAGTCAACAAGTTCCATTTCATTGGAACCAACTTTGAGTGTGTTATCATCCATATTTATATCCCTTTAAAGAAGATATTTTCTTCTAGCAGTTCTTTATCTTCCAACGATTTTACAGTAAAGTATCTTTGATTGCAAGCAAAAGCAGCTAAATTTATATAAATAAAATTTTTAAATTTGATTTGCTTATTTTGATGATAATGCCCCTCTATAAAATAATCACACTTATAACTATTTTCTATACGTTTACTTACAAATTTTTCAAATCCTGTAAACTCATTACAATCCTCTTTTTCTCCTAAATGGCTATCTACATAGTTTAAAATAGAGTGTTTACTCAAATTATCTATCACTTTTAAAATAGGCAAAACAAAAGGATTTCTAATAAGAGAGCTATATATATGGTAGCCCAAAGGTCCTTCAAAATCACCATGAGCAAGATAGACTTTTTTTCCTTGATATTTGCACTCTACTGGTTGCTCGGCTATGGTGAAAATCTTCATATTCAAAAACACCGCTTTTAGATTGAAATCATGGTTTCCTTCAAGATAAATAACTTCTATCTCGGTGGCTATTACATTTAACATATCTATCATTTTTTGATTATTTACATAGGTGTATTCTATAGAACCAAAAAGTGCGTCAAAAACATCACCCATAAGAATGAGTTGAGTGGGTTGGAGTTTTTCAAAATAAATCTCTTCTATAAGAGAGAAGAGTTCTAGGCGGTTTGGGGAGAAGTGCGCATCGGAGATGATAAATGCACCTTGTTTTATCTCAACCTTATGGGACATAGGCTATATTTACTATTCCCATATTTTCATCAAGTCCCATCATAATGTTAGCATTAACAACGGCTTGACTTGAAGCACCACGCATGAGGTTGTCTATAGCACTTGAAATAAAAAGCATATCTCCCTTGCGTTTTACATAGATGTCGCAAAAGTTAGTCCCCGCTACATTTTTCATATCTACTGGAATTTCACTTACTCTTACATTTTTCTCATTTTTATAAAATGCAGACAAGAGAGAAACTGCATCAAAATCACCTTCTACTTGTAGATAAATAGAACTTATCATACCACGAGTTACAGGCACTAAATGCGGTACAAAATTTACCTCATCAAACGCAACTCCTAACTTTTGAGCTATCTCTGGAGCATGACGATGTGAGAGAGGATTGTAAGCAAAAAGATTATCATTTACATTGACAAAGTGTGTTGTTTCACTTAATTTTTTTCCAGCACCACTCACACCTGTTTTTGCATCTATTATGATAGGTGTAGCTTCCTTGCGTTTGTCCATAAAAGGTAAAAGTCCTAAGATTGCAGAAGTTGGAAAGCATCCAGGATTTGCAACAAGTTTAGCAGATTTTAGCTCTTCTCTAAACATTTCAGGAAGTCCATACACAGCATGTTCTAAATTTTTCACATCCGTATGCGCAACATAAAACTCTTCATACACTTCTTGTGTAAGTCTATAATCCGCTGAAAGATCTACAACTTTTACACCAAGCTCCATAAGTGGTTTCACATAGTCCATCGCAGTTTTATGAGGCACTGCTAAAAAAACAAGTTCACACTCTGCAGCTATTGTTTTTACATCTGCTTTTTGTACTACATCTTCACAAACGCCATTAAAAGAAGGATGAAGTTTGTTGATAGTTGTGTTACCCTCAGAGTTTGCAATATAAGTTAAATCAAACTCAGGATGATTTAGAAGAATTTTAACAAGTTCTAAACCTGTATATCCTGTTGCCCCAACGATGCCGACTTTTATCATCTTAGTGACACTCAAACACGATTTCTTGGTATTTGACTTCATCGATTTCAAACTCTTTTATGCCTCCTGGAAGACGAAACTTTACTTCATCGCCCTCTTCATGACCAAGAAGTTGTTTTGCTAGGGGAGAAGCAAATGAGATAAGTCCCATATCTGGATTTGATTCACAACCACCGACGATAGTATATGTTACGACTTCATCCGTATCCATGTTTGTCATCACAACAGTTGAGCCAAAACTCACTCTTGCATGTTCAAGTTCGCTTGGATCTACTATCTGAGAGTTTCCAAGGATACCCTGAAGGTCAGCTAGACGATTATCAATACTTTTTTGCATCTCTTTTGCTGCATGGTACTCTGCATTTTCTTTTAAATCACCATGTTCAAGTGCTTCTTCTATGTCTTTTACCACTTGTGGACGTTTTACTTCTTTTAAATCTTTCACTTCAGCTTGTAATTTTTCATAACCAAATAGTGTCATAGGTTCGACTCTTTGCATTCTTAATTCTCTTTTAATCTTTTATTTTTGTCATTATATCAAATTTTTATATTTTATGTCACTTTCTATCTCTTTAAAAATATTTTGAATATGTTCATTTATCGTTGAGTTTTGTATTCATAGGCATTTATCCAAAGAGAGCAATAAACATCTCATATATGTTTTTGGCAATATCTCGATACTTAAGTTTTTTGTCTGAATAACCCCGACATAAATTGTACGAGCATATATCATTCTTTTAAATATCAAACCAATTTAGCTTTTTTTAGTTCATCTTGCAGAGCTGGGAGTCTTGGCTTATGGTTGTAAAGGGTTCTTATATAATTGTGAACTTCTTCTCGTATCTCTGATTTTTTGTATATGTGGGAGAGGTTTTGACATATTTTTTTATAATTTTTTCTACTTCTATCATAACTTTTTAATTCTAAGTCACATTTACTTAGAGCAATTTTTAGAATCTCTTGAGGATAAATATCTATAAGAATTTTTACATAATTACTTAAATCCACATGCAAGTTTTCTTTTGCAAATACTAAAATTTTCTCATGATATTTTTCATATTCCAAAATAGTTATGTAATATGAGACATTATGCCGTTTGCTTATCTGCTGATGGATCTGATGGAGTTCTTCTAGGTTAACATATTTTTTGAGTTTTTTGTAATCATCAAATGAACTCTGAAATACTGTAGCGTATCTTAAAAGTTGAATATAGAATTGCTGGGATTTCTCTGGTGTAATAACCTTTATGATGATATCAATAAAATAATGTGGCTCTTTCTCAAAACACTCTTTGGCGATTTGCACATATTCATCATACATATTTAATCCACTCAGTTTTTGTAACAATAAGCGTGCCACAAAATAATTCTCTTTATAAAACTGCTTTGCAACATACAAATAGTGCTCTTCATCATCTAATAAATGTAAAATATGAAGTTGCGTTTCTATATAAAATAAATTGATATTTTCAATAACATATTCTGCAATCTCACTACTATCAATTAAATATTGGTATAAATCACTGAAATATTTGTGTCCATCCTTTTCATCTATATTGTCTATAAATAAAGTGAGTATCTTTTTTCTCTCATCTATTTGTGTGTCATGCAGTTTTTCAAATTTTTTAACATATAAATTAGCCAAATAGTCTAATAAAAGATCTTGATAATCATAAATAATACCATATTCATCGTCTACAGAGGGATTCTTTTGAATTGCTTTATAGATTGCCAATACAATAAACAGTGATTGATAATAATTACCCATAGAGATAGCAATATTTATCTTTTTTTCATATTCATCAAAAAGTGAATCTAAAAGCTCCTCGCTAACATCAAACTCATAATGATAATATGAATTACAGCTATCTGTGTATATGGATAAATCAATACCATCTAAAACCTCAAAAATATTATCTATATCTTCCTCAAGTGTATCATCCGTTATGGAAATATTTATACTCTTTTTTATCTGGAGGTACTGCTTGAATTTTTCTTGTAAGGTGCTATCACTCTGCAATAACTTATCAAAGTATTCTAGTTTATCACTATCACTTGCATTAAAAATATTGTTCTTCATTTTCTAAAACTTCCCTTGCTAAAGATGCTTCTAACATGTATTCTTTAAAAACCTCTAAAGGATTATATCAAATTTTTATATTTTTAGCACACAAGTATGCACTGCTAAATGCCCATTGAAAATTATATCCGCCAAGTTCACCTGTCACATCTACAACTTCACCGATAAAGTGTAAGCCTTGCACTTTTTTAGCTTCTAAAGTTTTAGTATCAAGTTCCTCTGCTAAAACTCCACCACGACTCACTTCCGCTTTTGTAAATCCAAAATTACCCGCTGGAGAGAAGTTATACTCATGTAAAAGCTGTAACTTTTTTTTATCTTCGCTGGTTAGTTTTTTACACTCCTTATCTTCAACATCGACTGCGTTTAAGAGTGCTTTTGAGAGTCTTTTCGCTAAAGGGATGGCAGAACTTACAAGTTTTTTTCCGCCATTTGTAAGAGAGAGTATATTTTTTTCAGGTAAAAAGTCTATACTAATCGCACCTTTTTTCCAGTACAGTGAAGCCGACAAAACAGCAGGTCCACTGATGCCCTTGTGTGCAAAAAGCATCTCCTCTTTTAAGACTCTATCTTCTACTTTTATATGCACATAACAACTTAGCCCACTCAGTTCTCGCATCCAAAACTGCTCTTTTTGCACGGTAAGTCCAACAAGTGCTGGAGTAAACTCTTTGACTTTGATGTCAAAACTTTTTGCTATATCCAAACCTATCTCACTAGCGCCTAAAGTTTTAAAACTTTTCCCACCTGTTGCCACTACGATTTTTTTTGCATTTAATGTTGTTTTGTTTGTTACAACTTTAAAAACATCATCTTCTTTTTTGAGAGATAAAATCTCACTATTTAAAATTATCTCACTATTTTTAGCACCATTTCTAAGTACATTTATTATCTCATCAGAACTGTTTTGGCAAAAATAATAACGATTTTTTCGCAGCTCTAAAGGAACTCTATTTCTATCTAAATAATCAAGTAGATTTTCTTTTGAAAAAGCCCCAAACGCAGCACTCAAAAGTGCTGCATCTCCATCAAAATTTTCTAAATTCACACTCGTGTTAGTGATGTTACACTTACCGCCACCAGAGATTTTTAACTTTTTTGCCACTCTCTCATTTACTTCTACAATGGCAATACTTTTTTTCTTTGACATTTGTCCAGCGAACATTAGTCCACTAGCTCCACCGCCGAGAATAATTACATCATATATTTTCATAGACATATTATAGTATAATTACAAAAAATATTTAAAAGAAGTACTATGAGCAATAAACTCCATATCGTATCTTTGGGATGCACTAAAAATCTTGTCGACACAGAAGTAATGATGGGAAGACTCCAAGAGTATGAACTTACCGACAACAATGAAGATGCTGATGTTATCATTGTAAATACTTGTGGTTTTATTGATGCGGCAAAAGAGGAGTCGATTAACACTGTACTTTCTCTACATGAACACAGAAAAGAGGATTCTCTTTTAGTTATGGCTGGATGCTTAAGCGAACGATACAAAGAAGATCTCATAGAACAAGTTCCAGAAGTAGATATTTTTACAGGTGTGGGAGATTATGACAAGATAGATGAACTCATAGAGATGAAAGAAAACCGTTTTACAGAGAAAGTTTTTCTCATCGATGGTGCAGAGAGAGTTGTAACTGGTTCTGCTTATCATGCCTATGTAAAACTATCAGAGGGTTGTAACCAAAGCTGTAGTTTTTGTGCCATTCCTTCATTTAAAGGCAAGCTTAACTCTCGTAACTTAGACTCTATCGCTCGTGAAGTAAAGTGTCTTGTTGACAAAGGCTATTATGATTTTTCTTTTGTTTCACAAGACTCAAGCTCTTACCTTCGTGACCAAAATGTAAAAGATGGTTTATCACTTCTTATGCAACGCATAGAGCTTATAGAGGGTGTAAAATCTGCTCGTATTTTATACTTATATCCATCGACTACAAGTATGGCACTTTTACAAAACATCGCAAAAAGTAAAATCTTTCATAACTATTTTGACATGCCAATACAACATATAAACGATGATATGCTGCGTTTAATGAAACGTGGTTTTGGCAAAGAAAAAACTCTTGAACTTTTAAACTACATGAGAAGCCTACCTAACTCTTTTGTTCGTACAAGTTTTATCGTTGGACATCCAAATGAAACACAGGAGATGTTTGATGAGATGTGTGAGTTTGCAGCAACTTTTGGATTTGATAGAGTCAATGTATTTTCTTACAGTGATGAAGAGACAACTCCTGCTTATGATATGACTCATAAAATCTCTAGTGAAGTAAAAGCACAAAGAGCTCAGATTTTAGGTGACATCGTAAGTGAAGCAACTCTAAAATCTCTTAAGTCAAATATCGGTGAAGAAGTAGAAATCGTTATAGATGGAGAGAGTGATGAACATGAGTATCTTCTTAGTGCTCGCAAACTTATCTGGGCTCCTGAAATTGATGGTGAGATTTATGTGAATGATAGAACAAAAGATGAAGAGCTAGAGTTTAAAAAAGTCTACAAAACCAGAATTACAGGTTTAGTTGGCAATATTTTAACTGCTACTGTGGACAATGCTTAAACCCTCTGCTCTCAAACAACTCCAATCAGGAAAAAATCTCCTTGCTTTTTCAGCTGGAGGAGATTCTACTGCCCTACTCTTTTTACTCCTCAAACACAAGATTCTTTTTGACATCGCCATTGTTGATTATGGGCTGCGTTTACAGAGTAAAGAAGAAGTAAAATATGCAAAAGATTTAGCACAAAAACACAACTTTAACTGTTATGTTCATACAGCTTCACAAATAGACTCAAACTTTGAAGCAAACGCAAGAGCTATCAGATATGACTTTTTTGAAGGACTTATCAAAGAACACAAGTATGACAACTTACTAACTGCACATCATCTTGGAGATAGATTTGAGTGGATGCTTATGCAGTTTTGTAAAGGTGCTGGTTGTGTTGAACTCTCTGGGATGCAAGAAAAAGAAAAACGCAACGACTATACTTTAGTGCGACCTCTTTTACATTTAGACAAATCAGAACTACTAGCATATTTACAAAAAGAAAATATTTACTACTTTGAAGATAAAAGCAATAGTGACATAAAATACAAACGCAACGAGTTCCGACTTAATCACACAAAACCACTACTTGAAAAACATCTTCAAGGGATTAAAAAAAGTTTTGAGTATATTGACGATGATGTGAGTGGAATGATTAAAGATGTAAAGTTAGAGAATATCAAAGAGTTTGCATTTTTTGTTTCTTCACAGAGTAAACGCAGCGACATTTTTCATATAGACAAGTATCTCAAACGAGAAGGCTACCTCATATCTGCAAACGAAAAAGAGTTACTCAAATCTGAAAAGACAGTGGTTATCGCAAGAAAAATCGTTGTTAATCAAGAACACGGTTTTGTTTTTATCGCACCTTATATAAAAAGTGAGAAGATGGATAAAGATTTTAAAGAAGCGATGCGTTTGTTAAAAATTGAGCCGAAACTTAGAGGCTATCTTTTCACAAATACTCAGGCTAAGGAACTTTTGGTTTCTCTACTGTAGTGTTTTTATCAGCATAGTAAATCTTCATTGTAAAAGAAGATTTTATAAGTTCTCCGTCGCGTTTAAAAGCTATAGGAAAATTAACACCCACTATCCAATCTGCTTTATCTAAAGCTTCTATAAAATCATAAAAACTTTTTGGTGAACTTATTTGTGAAGTTGTATTTACTTCATAACTTACAAATTCATCATCTTTAACTCCATTTTGAAGTTTAGATAAATGCAATGAAGAAAAATAACTTTTATACTGTTTCTCAAAATGTTCCTGATTAAAAACTGTATCAAATGCAACTATTGTATTACGATTATTTTTCTGAATAGCCTGTAAATCTTCTACTGTTTGATCATGAAAATCTTGATATTTACGAAGTTCTTTTTCTGCTTTTTTAACTTCTATTCTCTCTTTTCTATAATCCTTTCCTTGTGGGATTAAAACTATAAAAGCAAACAATAGTACAAATATAAATAATACTAAAGAGGCAACAATCAGGTAGAGTGATGGACGAGGGATATTAATCTTCATGATTTTCCTCATCTGTATAGTTTGTTGAAACGAAATACATCCAACCATCTCCTGCTGGGTAAAAGCTGCTATATGTTTGATGAAAGATAGAACGCAGTGGTGCTTGTAACATAAAGTTGTAAACATCCTTGTTTGGTGTTATGCCCTTAAGAACAAGTGAATTTTTATCAAGCATAGCATCAGAGAGTGTAATCCTTTGAGGAACTAAATCAAATAGATTTGTAATAGAATCCTTTAAAACTGCATTTTCTGTTTTAACACTTTGTGCTAAAACTTTCTCTTTTTCTATATAAACTATTTGCTCTTTCATCTCTTTGAGTGATGTATGAAGTTGAGCATCTATTTTTTGAATATTCTCTAAATCGTTTGTAAAGCTATAATCTTTGAAAAGTAAAAAAGTATATGTAGAAAGTAACATAAAAAATGAGATAGAGAAAAAAGTGATAAGTAGCTTGAACTCAGGAGTAAAGGCACTCTTTTTACGTGGTTTTATATAACTATATTTCATTTGAGTACCTCTTTTTGAGAGAGGGAAGAAACCTCTTGTGCTATATCGACACTTCGCACATAAGTATTTATAAACATTTCCTCTTCAAAATACTGTTTTAAAACACTCGATACCCCCACCCCATCAGCTATATAGATAGTTTCTAAAAATTTACTATCATATTTATCATCATGATAGTAACGGTTGATTGAGTTTTGAATCAGGGTAAACCTCTGATAATCTTCATTATATACCGCTGTTTCTGGTTCATGGGTAATAGCTTCAACTTCTTGATTAAATTCCTCTTCTACATCTTCACTCTGTGCAAAATCATCCATATCATCTAAAGTATCAAGATCCTCTATATCTCCAAAATCATCTAATGAATCAAGCTCGTCAATAGCACTTATGTCATCTAAATCTATCCCATCTTCTAACTCATAAATAATATCTAAATCTTCTTCATCCTCAATGAGGGACTCTTCTAAAGTTTCATCTGGTGCATAAGCTTCTATGCTCATAGTCTCACCATACAGAAGTGTAGAATTTTCAAAAACAGTAAGTGTTATTAAATCTGCTTGTATAAGTATATAGCCTGCAAAATGTTCACTTATTTTATCTTTAAAAAAATGAGAGACAAGAGTAAAGGGAGAAAATATAAAATCTAGACCTATCTTTTGGTATGTTTTTTCTATCTCATAAAGTTCTGTTTTTGCAGTATAGTATGTCCATTTTTTATCCTGACATTTATACTCACAAGCACTTAAATCATAATACAAAGCCATTTCAGTTTTTACACAAGTAGGGATTGCCCCTTGCAAGCTAGAGTTATCTAAGTATGAGATGTAATAAAATGGTGTTTGTTTTGTAAAGTTATGTATATACTCTATTATTTTTTCATTGATACTCACACTATCAAAAGTCTCTTCATAACTCTCTTGATGTTTCGCTTTTACAAATGTCTCTACAAACACTGTTGTTTCATTTCGACTAACAATAATATTTATAAATGCTTTAATATAAAGAGATTCCAAAAATTTCACTACTCACTAACTCCACATAAAGGATGTGCTTTATTGTAATTTTTCTGTTTCAAAGCACTTCCTAATTTTGTATAGATTTGTGTTGTAGCCATGGAAGAGTGTCCCAAAAGCTCACTTACATCAGCTATGGGTGCACCTGCATTTAACAATGATGTTGCATAAGAATGACGTAGCTGGTGTGGGGTCACTTTGATACCTACTCTTTTAAAGACTTTAGTAATCGTATATCTTAAACTATTTTCGCTTAATCTTTCGCCATTTTTTTCAAAAAGAAACTTTTTTATGTTAAATCTATCTAAATAATCGTCTAAAATCTTTTTGCTTGATGCAAGCAGTGGAATATCTCTTTGTTTATCCCCTTTACCAACTATGCGTATCCACTCATCTGAAATATTTTCTATTTGCATGCTAGCAAGTTCTGAAATACGAAGCCCTAAAGTATAAAGAAGTGTCACTATAACTCTTTCTTGTGTATCTGCTTTTTGTATTGCTTCAACGATGTACTTATGCAAAACAGGTTTGGGCAATGTTTTTGTTACCTTAACACTCTCATCAGATTTAAGGAGAGTTTTAATTTTATTATCATTAAGATAAAGAGCAAAACTATGTAAAGCACTCAGTTTTTTACTAATTGTTTTACTATTTAATTTTGCTATATGTAAACGGTAGGGCATGAGATCAAAAATGAGAATACCGTTTTCTTCATAAGGAATAACAAAACACAGTGCCTCATTAATACTCTCATCATAACTCTTTATTGTTAAATCAGAGTAGCCTTTTTGTTCTTCTAAAGATTCTAAAAAAAGAACTTTTTGCTTATCTATCAACTTGTTCAAGAAGTTTCTCAAATTTATTAAAATATTTTTTAGTCTCTTGAACAAGGGCTTCATCAGTAATCACACTTGGAGCAAGTTTTGAGTATGAGTCTATCATGATATGGCACATGATTTTTATCTTTGCTCTTTGTGCATCTGTTATACTACCTTCTGAAGCTATTGTATCTATCTCTTGCATATACTTTTTTGCATCATCAAGATAAGCTACATATTTTAAAGAAGTTTTTGATTGTGCCATTATAGTAGATGCCATACGGTTATATACATCCATGCTAAATGCTTCATTTGCTAATGCATAAGCAATCTTATATGAGCCTATTTCATAATAATACTTTGCTTCTATGGATTTTTGATACGAGGGATTAATAAGAAAAGAGAGTGCCATTACTAAAAGAACTACAATAGCAAAACTAAAAAGTACGATTTTATTTTTCATGTTTTAGCAAGCCCTTTTTAATTAAGTTTCGTGCATCTTCAAGCTCAAGATTACTCACATCTATCTCAGAACTTGCATAATAGTTAATTATACCAAAAGGTTTTGGTATTACAAATTTATCCCATGAATTTAACTGCCACAACTTAGTAGGTTTTATTTCAACTAAAACTATCTTTGCATTTGCCTTTTGCGCCATCACGATAATCCCATCAGAGACTTCATGCCGTGGTCCTTTTGGTCCATCAGGTGTTATACCGATGTCATACCCATCTTTTAGAGTCTTAATCGACTGTATAAGAACACGGGCTGCGTTTCGTGTAGTTGAACCTGCTAATGTCCCAAGCCCAAAGTACTTGATAGTTCGAGAGATAAGCTCTCCATCAAAATGATTTGAGATAAGCACTTTGGCATGTGGAGTTTTACGGTAATATGAGTAAAGATATGGAAGCATCAACAATTCACCATGCCAGCAAGCAAAAATAATTGGCTCTTTTGTTAAACTCTCTGGTACATGAAAAATTTTTTTGTTTGTATTGTAAAGAAGTCTTATAAGCAAAGAGCCTATAAAAGGGAGTAAATAAAGAGCCAAAAAGCGAAGTGTTTTTTTAAGCAATAATCTCGCCTGTTAAAATCGTTCTTCCAATATCGGTAATCTTTACATCTTTAAACTGACCAAGTAACTCTTCAGAACCTTTTACTTTTATAACGATATTGTTATCACTTCTACCTGAAACAAAATTATTTTTTATAAGTGACTCAAAATAAACACGATAAGTTTTACCAAGACATTTTTTATGTATCTCGTCTATAGTATGATTTTGTAACTCTTGGAGATAGCTAAGTCTCTGGGAACCTACTTCTTCATCTACGATATTTGTAAAGTGCTCTGCTTCTGTCTCTGGTCTTGGGGAGTACTTAAATGAAAAAACTTGGTCAAATTTAACTTGCTTCATAACAGCAACAGTATCTTCAAAATCAGCGTCACTTTCACCAGGAAACGCAACGATAATGTCAGTGCTTATACTAACTTCAGGACACTCTTGTCTTAGTTTTTCTACACGATTTAAAAACCACTCTTTTGTATACCCGCGTTTCATATCTCGTAATACTTTTGTACTACCACTTTGAAGTGGCATATGCATTGATTTACAAATTTTGGGATTATGTGCGAACTCTTCTATAAACTCATCATCCATATGAAAAGGGTGCGGAGAAGTAAAACGAATACGCTCTAAACCTTCTACCTTTGAGAGTCTTCGTAGTAGTTCTGTAAAGTTTACTTTTTCATGTCCACCTGAAAAACGGCGACCATAGTTATTCACATTTTGCCCTAAAAGAAAAATCTCTTTTACCCCTTCACTTACAACTTTTTTTGCTTCATTCATAATCAAATCATCAGGAATAGAAATCTCTTCACCACGTGTTTTTGGAACGATACAAAAGGTACATGCTTTGTCACAACCTATGGAGATATTGATATAAGCTTTGTAAGGTGATGAGCGAAAATCTTTAAATGCAAATTCACTTTCATCATAGTTAATGTCAATCTCTACAGCTCTGTCTTTGTGTAAAATTTGACTGATTTTGGAAACATTTCTTGCACCTAAAACAAAGTTTACATAAGGAGCACGTTTAATAATTTCATCACCAAGATGTGAAGCAGTACAACCACAAACACCAATCTTAGCACCTTTTTTTTTCTTTTTGTTAAAGCCACCAAGTTCAGAAAAAAGTTTGTGAACAGGACGCTCTCTCACCGAACAAGTATTTATCAAAATCAGGTCTGCACTCTCTATCTCTGTTGTAGTTTCGTAGCCCTCTTTTTCATGTAATTCAGCTATCATGTGTTCAGAATCACGAGAATTCATTGCACAGCCTAATGTTTCGATAAATAACTTTTTACTCATAAACTTCTCTTTAACTCATTATGTGAACTTGGTACATATAGTCATTATCTGACAAACCAAATTTCACTTCACTCATATAAAAACTTTTACCTTGTGCTTCAAAATGATCTTGAAGTTCTAGTAAATCTTTGTGAGAGTTCTCTCTATCAAAATAAAATATAATACTATCATCTTTTTCAACACTTGCTTCTATCTTTGCTAAGTCAACTTTTTTAGGTTTACCTATTATTTCAGTTCTTGCGAATTTTAAATCCATTTTTTTTCCTTATCTCATATCTTTAAAGTATTGCATTATATTTAAATTCTACTAAATATTTGGTTAAAGAGATTTTTATAACTTTTTGAGTATACTTTCATACTTCATAAGAAATCCCCCAAATGATTATCACTGTTCGATTTCTTTATACTTTAAAGGAAGCTATTTATATGGAAAAAATACTAGATATTGCCCAAGCTATCGCTCACGAAAAAGGTCTCAATCCTGAAAATGTTATAGAGTCACTCAAGACTGCGTTTGTACAAACTGCAAAAAGAGTTATAGACAGAAATTTTGCCTTCGAAGCACAAATTGATGAAGAGACTAAAAGTATCAAAGTCGTTCAGACCATAACTGTAGTTGCTGATGATGACAAAAAACTCTCTGATGAAGAGTTAGCACCTGCTTATATTTCTATCACAGAAGCACGAGAATACGATGACCAAGTAGAACTTGATGATCAACTCCAAGTAGACCATAATTTAGAAGATTATGGCAGAACAGGAGCATCACAACTTCACAGAGAAATAGAGTATCACATACAAAGACTTGTAGAAGACGAACTTTTTAACAAGTACAAATCAAAAATTGGTAATCTTGTCAGTGGTCGTGTCATTCGTGTGGATTCACAAAATGCAACTTACATAGAAGTAGATGAAATTCGTGCTGTACTTCCTATGAAAAGTCGTATAAAAGGTGAGTTTTTTGATGTAGGTGACCATATCAAAGCTGTTGTTCGTCGTGTTAATATGGACAAAGAAAATGGTATCCAAATAGAACTCTCCCGTACAAGTCCAAAATTTTTAGAAGAACTTTTAGCACTTGAAGTACCTGAAATTGCAGAGGGAACTGTTATTATTGAAAGAGCAGCTCGCATCCCTGGTGAGCGTGCAAAAATCGCTATAATGAGTACACATCCTCAAGTTGATGCAGTTGGTGCAACGGTTGGTGTAAAAGGTGTTCGTATAAATGCAGTTAGTGACGAGCTAATTGGTGAAAATATCGACTGTATAGAGTATACAACTATACCTGAACTTTTCATCTCACGAACTATGAGCCCTGCAATCATCTCTCATGTAGAAATTGTACAAAACGCAGAGGGAGAAAATACAAAAGCTATAATCACACTTCCAGCTGATCAAAAAAGTAAAGCAATAGGAAAAAGCGGTATAAACATCCGTCTCGCTTCAATGCTAACAGGCATGCAAATAGAACTCGTTGAGAGCGATGGTGTAACAAACGAAGATGGCACAATAGAAGAAGCTAAAGATGGTGTTGATGCACTTGAAGCACTGTTTAGTTAATCTTTTTTAACTTTATCCTCTTTGCATATATGGATTTAATTTTAATAAAATTAAATCCGCTAACATATTTCCAAACAGTGTTAAAAATGCCGTTATCATCAGTGTTCCCATGATAATAGGATAATCTCGACTAAGTGCTGACATAAAAAAAAGTTGCCCCATTCCTTCTATTCCAAATAACGACTCCAAAATAACACTACCGCCTATTAGCCCTGGTAAAGACAAGCCTAGAAGTGTGATAATAGGTGGCAAAAGATTTGGTAAGATATATAAACGCAGGAGCTGTGTTTGTGAAACTCCACGAGATAGTGCAAAGTAATAATAATCACTCTTTAAAATCTCCAGAGTTAAAGAACGGATATATATAATCATACTTCCAAACCCTACAAATACCATAACTGCTATAGGAAGAGTCAAATGCCAAGCCATATCTAAAAAGTTAGCAAATCCCTCTTTCTCCTCTACAGAGTGAAGCCCTGAAATAGGAAACCAATCAAGTTTTAATGCAAAAATAATGATAAATATCAATGCCAAATAAAATGATGGCATAGAGAAAGAGACTAGGGCGAGTTGCCTAATAATATAATCAGATTTTTTTTCATAATTAAGGGCTGATTTTATGCCAAGATATAAAGAGAGTATAAACACAATAACTAATGAGATAATATTCATACTCAAAGTAACAGGAATACGTTTAAAGATTTCACTACTTACATCTTGTCCACTTACAAAAGAGACTCCAAAATTTAGAGTAACTATGTTTATCATCCAGTCAAGATACTGCTGCGAGAGAGTTTTGTCAAGTCCATATACAGCTTTGAGTTTTGCTATTGCATCTTTTGTCATATTTGGATTCAATTCCCCTGCTCCAAAAAAACTGTTAGGCGCGGCATGAATAGCTAAAAAGGATATGACAGAGATTAGGAGTAACATTAGAATGATGTAGAGAAGTTTTTTTATTATTGTTTTCATGAAAAAGGCTCTATATTTTTAAATCATTTTTAATATAGCCTATGTAAAGTTTTATATCATCTAATTTATCTAAGGTGTTTTGACATATCTCTTTATAATCAACTCTTTCATAATGGTGTGCCAAAAAGTTTCTAAACGATGCAATTTTTGCAAATTCATAAGCAAATTCTGCAGGAATCACACCATATTCACCTAATAAATCTATACTCTCATAATAACTATTTGATTTTTTTAAATTTTTAAATTTAATAAGCATTTCTGCTAAAGCTATAGACAAATCAGATACTAAGTATAAATAATGAAGCAGTGCTCCCTGATAGATTTTATCTTCTAAAAATTTACTTTCACAATCATTTTTTAAACTGTATAAAATTTCCAGTGTATCTTCTATAGATTTTATTTTATTTTCTATTCTAAGCAACATCTAACATCTTTTGAAACTCTTTATAATCGAGTATTTCATGCTCTTTTGCAAGCTCATACATAACTCTTTTATCATCTTTTGACTCTTTTAAGATGATATTATTGTCAAAAATATTTTTGAGTAAATGAAAATTTTTAGCATTATTAAGTACAACTAAATCTATCTCTTTTTTTAGTGCTATTTCTAATTGATGATGAATTTGGAGTTTTGTATCAAAGGTATTACTTTTTTTATCTAAAAATATTGCAATATCTATATCACTATATTCATTAAAAGTACCATCTGCATAAGAACCAAAAAGATATGCAAATTGTATCTCTTTGATATTGTGAATTATTTTCTCTATATTTATCATGAAGATATTTATGACTCTGAGAGTTTAAATGCAGCATAAAACATCAATAAAGAAACACTTGCTATCAATGCTATTAGTGCTATTAGTGCTAAGTTCATCATAATTTTCCTATTTCTTTTGTTTTTTGAGAAATTTTATAGATAATAATTGCTTCTATAAGTATCACTATAAAAGTAACAGACACAATCAGCCAAAAAGTTATATCTATTTCAGTGTTTTCATATTTAGAAAAAATTCTTCCAAAAAGAACTACCAATATCCCTGCTAAAATACTCATAGCTATTCTCAATGTATTTAAAATTTCTTTTATCTCATCTATTTTTGCCATAATGAAGTATATCATAAAAAAAGTAAAAGTTAAAAAGTTGTTTTTGAAGAAGTAGAGAAGAAAGAAGTTATCTCCCAAAAGGGGAGATAAGTTTTAAGCGAGTTTGGCTTTAGACTAGAAGTTTAAAGTTAAGTACGCTTGGATTGTGTTAAAGTCTTCACCATTAACAACGCCATCAGCAGTATTATCATTTAAATCATCAGCAGCAGTATAAATATACGCTAAAGTTACATCTAAAGGACCAACTGATTTACTAGCAGTTACAGTAAATTCATCCATATCTACATCAGCTACAGCTACGGTAGCAGCATTGTCACCACGAGTAGTTGTCGTGTATTGAGCATATAAATCAACACCAGCTAAGCTTCCAGCAGCACTTGCTGAGATTGCTTTCGTATCTGGTTGAGTAACGTAAGCGTAGTTCCACCATGCTTCAGTATAAAGTTTTGATTTCGCACCATTATGGAATGTTGCAAGATTTTGTCCAGCTTGAAGTCCAAGTGAACTTTTTGTTTCTGTATCAGTTTGAGAATAAGCAACTTTAAACGTAGCTACGTCTTTAAGAGCGTATCCAGCCATGATAGCCATAGCGTTGTTTGACGCGTCAGCAGCGATTGGTAAAACATCACTTTTGTTATAGTTAACTTTAGTGTATTGAGCACCAACCATGATACCTTCCATGTTTAAGTCAGCTTGTAACCAGATAGCATCTAAATATTGTGGTGCTTCATAGTACCATGCTTGAAAAACTACTGGTTTGAAAGAATTATTTACAACAGCTGCAGCGAATGCACCATTATAAAATTGAGAAAAAGTACTGTTACCAGAACCAGTCTGAACTCTATTAGCTATACCAATTGCAGGTGCTGTGTTACCATTACCAAAAGTAGTATTTACTGCAGAATAACCGTTTGAACCACCAACATAAGCACCAACTAAAGTAGTGTCTGGAAGGTCTTGATTGATTACTACACCAGCTTCAAAAGTATTTGCAACAATTGACCATTTTTCAGAGAAAACTAAAGGTGTATCTAATTCCATACGACCTAATTTAACTGTAGTTTTACCTAAAGTTGCAGCTACCCATGCTTCGTCAAATATAAACGTATCAGTTGCTCCATTTGTACCTTCCCATACGTTGTTTACAAGTTGACCTTGTACGCCAAGCGTAGTAAGAACAGTCATGTGAGCACCAGCAGAAACGCCTTTTGCTAAATCAGCAGTAAGACCAAGTCCTACAGCAAACTGTGCAGCTGAAGAACCAGCGTTGAAAAGACTGTCAGAAGCAGTATGCGTACCAACAGCAGCGATACCGTTTGTTTTAGCGTCATCTGTTGAATAGTAAGCCTTAGCATCACCACTAACTTTAACATTATCGATTGCGAAAGCACTTGAACCTATTAGTAGCGCAGCCACCAAACTCATTTTTGTAAATTTCATATATTCTCCTTGTATGTTACAAATTTCAATTAGCATTATAGCATAAAGTATTCTTAGTTTCATCTTAAAGTTACCAAATGTTAGTAATTCCTTAGATATAATCCTGATATGAAACATTTAATGACAAAAATCACCTTTACTCTTCTTAGTAGTTCACTGATAATAGGATGTTCTACTCTTAGTTCTTCTGCCCCTTCACAAAATGGTGCACTCAACAGTATAAGTAGTTCTAATGGTAAAACCAAAGATGGACTCATGCAAAATATGATGGATAGTTGGTTTAGTAATGAATGGACACCAACAATATCTAAAGATAAAGATATACAAAAAAAGTATATGAGAAAAGATGGAAGTACAAAAACTGTATATAAAGATGGTAAAGAAGAAATTCATTATGTAGAAAAAGATGACAAGCCTTTTACCCTACAAGAGTATGTAGACAAAGCATCAGCTTATCGTAAAGCAAATCCTAATGATTATGAGAACTCTAATGTAAAAAAACTAGAGAGTATGCCTGTTATAGGGAAGTAAAGAGTTTTTACTCTTTACAAATCTTCAGAAAACGAAATCATAGAACAAAAATCATTCACATTTAAAGCTGCACTTCCTACAAGAATGCCATCAACATTAGCAACTGCTAAAACTTCTTTGGCATTTGTCACTTTGACACTTCCACCATACAGAAGTGGTGCTGGTGATTTTTCTTTGAGGTCTTTGTGAATCTCTTTTATATCTTCTAGTGTTGGAGTGAGTCCTGTGCCTATCGCCCACACTGGTTCATATGCAATTATCAGATTTTCGTATTCTGTGTCTATCCCTTTATATTGAGAAGATATGTATTGCATCATTTCATCTTTTCCTGCTTCTCGCTTTTCGAGTGGTTCTCCTACACAGTAAACTATTTTAAAGCCCAACTCTTTATAAAAGTTAAATTTTTCAACAAGCATCTCTTGCATTTCACCTAAGATGTGGCGTCTTTCACTATGTCCTATAAGTATCGTTTTTATATCGAACTCATTAAGATGATTTAAACCAATTTCTCCTGTGAATGCTCCATCTTTTGCAGCATAAGCATTTTGAGCACCGATGATTACTTTTCCTCTATGAGCATTGAGACTTGACATAGCAGGAAAGACTATAACTTCACTGACACTTTGTGATTCTTGCATATACTTTTCTAAGTGGTTTACATAAGTCTCTGTCTCTTTTCTTGTAAGATTTGTTTTTAAGTTTGCTGCTATTATCATTTTCAGTCCTTACTTTGAAGCTCTAAGTGGTGCTACACCAGGGAGTTCTTTGCCTTCTAAAAGTTCAAGAGAAGCTCCTCCACCTGTTGATATAAAACTCATCTCTTCATTGAGCCCTATTCTTTGAACTAAATCAGCAGTATCGCCACCACCGACAACTGTTGTCGCATAAGAGTCTGCTATAAAATGTGCTATTTTTGAAGAACCTCTTGCAAATTTTTCCATCTCGTAAACACCCATTGGTCCATTCCATAGTACTGTTTGTACATCATTAAGTGCTTCACGGTAGAGTCTTACTGTTGCCGGACCGATGTCAAGTCCCATCCAGTTTTCTGGTATCTCTTGGGCTGTTACTATCTTGCTGACTGCATCTTGGGAAAATCTATCTGCGGCAATAACATCTACAGGAAGATAAAACTTCACTCCAAGTCTTTTTGCTTCATCCATAATATGCTGTGCTTCTGGCATTAAATCGTCTTCAACAAGCGATGCACCTACATTATAACCCATCTGTTTTAAAAAAGTAAATGCCATTCCCCCACCAATGAACACTTTATCTACTTTTGGTAAAAGATTTATGAGTGCCTCTAATTTTCCTGAGACTTTACTTCCACCTACAACTGCTGCAAAAGGACGAACAGGGTTATTTACTAGTTTTCCTAAAAAGTTAATCTCTTTTTCAAGTAAAAAGCCTGCTGCTTTGTGAGATTTATCAAAAAAGTGAGTGATACCTTCGACTGATGCATGTGCACGGTGACTTACACCAAAAGCATCATTGATGTAAAATTCTGCCATTGAAGCCAAACTCTTGGAAAGTACTTCATCATTCGTTGTTTCACCTGGTTCAAAACGCAGGTTTTCAAGTAAAAGAACTTTATGTCTTTCAAGTGTTTTGGCCTTTTGCATAGCATCTTCACCAGTCACATCATTGGCAAGTACAACATCACGCTTAAGTAGTTGTTGTAAACGCAGTGCTATTGGTGCTAAAGAATATTGTTTTATCACTTCGCCTTTTGGACGACCAAAATGTGAGGCTAAAATAACTGCACAATTTTTGTCTAAACAGTAGTTTATCGTAGCAAGAGCTGAGCGGATACGTCTATCATCAGAGATATTTCCAAAGTCATCCATCGGCACATTAAAATCACATCTAATGAATACTTTTTTACCCTCAAGGTCTAAATCTTTTATACTTAATAATTTCACTTTATTTCCTATTGTTTATTTACTAATATGAATAGCCATATCTAAGAGTCTATTTGAATAACCCCATTCATTATCGTACCAAGCACGAATGCCAACCATATCTTCACCCATTACTTGAATCAAATCTTCTGCAATGATAGAACTAAAAGGAGATCCTACAAAATCTTGTGAAACCCTTTTATCTTGATCTATCATCAATAAACCTTTAAACTCCGCTTCTGCTTTTTCATGAAAAAGTTTTATAACTTCTTCTTTTGTTATCTTACTTGAAAGATGGAGAGTTAAGTCTACCATAGAAACATCAGGAGTTGGTACTCTTATGCTTGTTCCATCAAGCTTTCCTTCCAACTGTGGTAAAACACGACTTAAAGCTTTCGCCGCTCCTGTAGTTGTAGGTATCATGTTGATTGCAGCTGCACGTGAGCGTCTTATATCTCTGTTATGTTTTACATCTAGTAAATTTTGATCATTTGTATAAGAGTGTATAGTTGTCATCAAACCTTTTTCAATGCCATAAGCTTCATCTAAAATACTTGCTATTGGAGCTAAACAGTTTGTAGTACAAGAAGCATTAGAGATAATATTTTCCCCTTTATACTCTTTATGATTTACACCCATCACAAATGTAGAAATCACACTATCCTCTGCAGGAGCAGAGAGGATCACTTTCTTCACACCTTTTTTTATGTGTGTTTTTACAAGTTCCTCTGTTAAAAAAAGACCTGTACATTCTAAAACGACATCAGCACCTGAACTGGCAAAATCAAGATTTTTTGGATTAGTTTCTTGAAAAATATCTATCCCATCAAAATTTGCATCAAAAGTACCATGTACAGAATCATACTTTAAGAGGTGTAACATCATCTCTTTATCTGCCATATCGTTAATTGCTACTACTTTAATGTCCTCACGAGTAGAGGCTATACGCATAACACAGCGCCCTATTCTTCCGAATCCATTAATTGCAATCTTTAAAGCCATTGATACCCCTGATTTTTTTTGTATGTAATTTTATCAAAAATTAGTTATAATTCGCTTTAATGGAAACTGTAGCACTTTTTGGTGGTTCTTTTGACCCTCCTCATGTTGGTCATGTCGCGATTGTTGAAGCTTTAGAAAGATTAGATTTTGTAGATAAAATTATTCTTGTTCCAGCATTTTTAAACCCCTTTAAAACAGAAACATTTGCATCTTCTAAGCAGAGGCTAAAGTGGCTCAAATGTTTATTTGATGAAAGTGATAAAGTTATCATTGAAGAGTATGAGCTTAAACAAAAAAGAAAAGTTGCGACGATTGAAACTGTAAACTATCTTTTAAACCAATATAAAAAAATTTATCTTGTTATTGGAGCAGATAATTTGCCATCACTCGAAAAGTGGAATCGGTTTGAAGAGTTAAATTCTAAAGTTACTTTTATAGTTGCTTCAAGAAACACCATAAAAATTCCAAAAAAATTCATGACACTTCATGTAAATAAAGATATCTCCTCAACAAAATTGAGAGAAAGTATAGACATTACAAATATATCACAAAAATGTGCTAACGAGATAGCACAACATTACAAGGAAAACAATGCAAAATAGAATACAACATATCATCGATACACTTGATAAACATAAAGCAGAATCAATTGAATCTTTTGACTTAAGAGACAAAGATTATTTCGTCGATTATGCGATTATCGCTTCATCTTTAGGGCAAAAACACACAACAGCTCTACTTGATCATATGAAAAATGAACTTAAACCTGCTGAGACTTTTAATTATGTTGAAGAGAGTGGAGACTGGGTAGTTGCTGATTTAGGTGATGTTCTTGTACATATAATGACTCCAGAATATAGAGTAAAGTACGATATGGAAACTTTTTTATCTTCTTTAGCCGATGGGAAAGAAGGAGAGACTAATTAGTCTCTTTTTAACTCTCATTATTATCTAAATGATTCTCTAAAATATCTCTATAATTATAGATAGCTTCCACATACTTTACAGGTTCGCTTCCTCTAGCATATCCATATTTTAAATTTCTATAATACTTCTTTTCAGATAAAAGTGGTAATACCTTTTTTAAGTCACTCCAAATATTTTTATTGTATCCTAACTTTTTCGCCAACTTTTGTGCATCATAAATATGTCCCATACCAATATTATAAGCTGCAAGTGCAAAACGCAGTCTATCTTCATCTTTAATCTCTTTTGGTACATTCTTTATCATCTGCTTAATATGACGTGTACCACCGATAATACTCTCTTTGGCATCCAATCTATTTTTGACACCTAAGAGCTTTGCTGTATAATTTGTCAGCATCATCATGCCCTTCACACCTGTAAAGCTTTTTGCATGAGGATTCCAATGTGACTCTTGATAAGCTATAGAAGCAAGTAGAGTCCAAGGAACATTATATTTTTCACCGTATTTTTTAAAAAACTTCTCATAATACTTCAGACGTGTTTTAATGCGTTTATAAAACATCTTAGTATTATAATAATCAAAGAAAAGTACATAACTATAGTAATGATCTTTTAGTTGTGCCATTTTCCCACTCTGATTATATACATTTAACCATGAGTACATATCTTGCTTTAATTTTTCTGCATTAGGAGGAAACACCCAAGCTAATTGTTCCCGTCCACTCACAGAAAAAGCTAAGGCAATTTCTGTAAAGTAACGGAGATTAATAGCATACATATTGGAGTCTGCAACAGTACAATCTATCGTATTTGAAGCCACCTGAGCCAACAACTCTTCTGTAGAGTATTCATCTGTATATGTTACATTAATATCAAAGCCATCTTTAACTAAAGAGTTTAATGTTTCGCTGTAACTAGTATCTGTTCCTACTGTAATACTAAGTCCAGTTAAATCTTCAACATCTCTTGGAAATTTTTTTCCTCTTGGCATTTTTCTCGAGCAGACTACATGTTCTTGAACTTCAAAATATGAAGGTCCAAAATTGAGTGCTTTATTTCTCTCTTTTGTTTTTGTAATAGCTGCTGAGATAATATGAATGTTTTCATTTCTCCTTAAAGCTAGAGCTTCTTTTGTTGTATGCACAGAAGTAATATTTAAATCAACATCAAGATAATCAGCATAACTTTTCAACAAATCATACTCAAAACCCTGTTTTCCATCATTACCTATATAATAAGTTGAAGGTGCATTTAACAAAGCAACATTGAGTACTTTTTTTCTTTTAATCTTTGCGAGTAGTGAAGGTTTCTCTATCTTCTTTCCTGGTGTATATGCAGAATGGCTCAACCACCCAAAAGAAAAAAATACAACCGCCATAACTGTACCAATGAGAAGCAGGAAAATTTTATTCATTCATAAGTTTACTTGATTAAACTTATGCAAATATAAAACGGTTTTTCCCCTCCTCATATTCATAGGCAAGCACTTGGTTATGTGCTTTGAGAATAGAATCGACTAAATAGAGTCCCAATCCAAAACTATTTTTTGAGGGATTATTTTTAGTAAATGGCTCTATATAATAATACAAAGGATGAGAAAGTCTTTCACCATTATTTTCAAAACAGAGTTCATTATGCATCATTAAAATTTTAATATGCTGGTCTGGAGAATACTTCATCGCATTATCTATCATGTTCTTTATAGCAGTTGTGTAAAGTCTATAGTTAAGTGTAATTTTTACATCACCCCTCACTTCTACACTTACATTATCTCTTTCAACCATTGCCATATCTATAGCCCCATCAATCACATCAACAAGACGATACTCTTTAAATTCACTTCTATCATTTATACTTGTTACTTCTTCTATAAGGGCAAATTCTGTAACGAGTGCTTCTAAACGCGAAAAAATCGAAGTAAAACGATTTTTTTGTTTTTGTGAGTCTAACATCTGTGTAGCGATAGTCCCTTTTGCTATAGGGGTTTTCAATTCGTGCATCAGATTTCTTAAAAAAAGAGTTCTTGAAGTTAGCAAGTTATCTATCTTTTCTCTTGCTGATTCTATCTCGTTAGATACAAGTCCTATTTCATCAGAGCTTCTTGTTCTAAAAGAAATTTTCATATTGCCATCACCAAACAAAGCAATCTTTTTTCTTAAACGAATAAGAGGACGAAGTTTTTGCAGTATCAAAACAAAGGAGAGTGTAATAATTGTAAATATTGTTGAATATGCATACATAAGATTGAGGTAGCTGTATGGTTTCAACTCTTCATCTTTAATAAGTATTGAACCCACTGGTGTTTGAATCTTAAAATAAATAGCATCTTGCTTTTGAAGCATTGAAGCATTGAGCTTCCCTACTGTATTTTTACGGTACAAACCTTCTGGTCCAAGCATAAGAGTAGATTTTAAACTTTTTATGCCTTCTTCTTTTAAGACTACTGCATTTTCAAGAACTTCTTCTTGATTTTTAATGAGAAAAAGCTTATATACTGCCATGTTTGCTTCAAGCATAACCTTTGAATTTTGTCTTTGTTGATTTTCTTTATAGATTTGAATAATGACAGAATACTTCGTAAAAATATGGTCAATGTACTGCTGTTTATTAAGTTTATAAAATTCCCAAAAGATAGCACTTACACTTACTAAAGTTAAAGTAAGTGCAAAAAGAACAGTTAAAAGAACCCCATGGCGTCTAATCATTGTTTATACTACAACTACTTTAAAAGTTTGTAGCCAACTCCACGAACAGATTCGATTAGTGCTTTATCACCAAGTTTATTTCTAATACGACCCACCATTACATCTATACTTTTGTTTGAAGAATCTTCATTGATTGCATTTACATTATGAATAAGGTCTTCACGAGAAACAACTAATCCTTGTTTACTAATCATGTAAGCTAGGATACCAAACTCTGCATTTGTTAGGTCAATGTTACGACCTTTATAAGTGATAATCATTGTCTCTTTATCACATTTAAAATCACTTTTTGCTTCTGTTTTTGCTTCTGTTTTTGCCTCATAACGACGAAGGACTGAGTTAATCCTTGCTTCAAGTTCACGAGGATCGTATGGCTTTGGTAAGTAATCATCAGCACCAAGTTCTAATGCTTTAATCTTATCTGTCACATCACTTCTAGCAGAAGAGATAATAATAGGAATATCTTGACGCTCACGAATAGCTTCACATACTTCTAAACCATCCATTCCAGGTAAAGTTAAATCTAAAATCACCAAATCAAAAGGCTCTAGTTTTAAGATACTTACCGCTTTAAAAGGATCGTCTTCTGTAATTACTTTAAATTCAAATTGTTCTAAATACTCTGTCAGTATTTCCGCTAATTCTAAATCATCTTCAATCATTAGTATTTTTTGCATTTTTCTCTCTTTTAGTTAATATTTTGATACACTCTTACATAGAATTCATTACGCGAAAACTGTTTGACTATATAATCATCCGCACCAGCATTCAAATACCTAGCTGTCTCATATGAGTTTGGCTCTTCTGCCATTACTAAAATTTTTATATCTTCAGATTTTTTATAAAGTCTCACATCTTGAATAAGTTCTAATGCATGTACATAAGGTTCACTATTGTCAACGATTATGAGTTGAATATCAGGATGAAGTTCTATTTTTTGCATAGCTTCTTCATTATTTGCTGCACTAATTACTTTAAAACTATGCAGATTAAGATTTTGCTTAAGGTAAGTAGTATAAATATGCGAATCATTTACTATAAGTATAGTAACTTTTTTGTTCGCTTTTAATCTATTTAATTTTGAAATCACATTTACAAGATTGTTATGCTTTTGCTTTAAAACATAATCAACAATCTGTGCACCTTCAAAAACTTCAAAAAAATCTTCGTCAATCTCTTGAGTATAGACTATTGGAGCTACATTATGTTTATTAAGTAAGGCAATAATTTCACCATTTGGAGCATCTTTTAAACTTCTCTCAACAACAGCGAATTCATATCGTGTTTTTGAAAGTTCTTTTTTTGCTTCTTTATAGCTGCCCGTAAGAACATAATCAAACTGTTGATTTTTATCAAGAAGTTCCTTAAAAACTCCTCGAACTATATTACTCCCCTCGACTACTAAAAGTTTTGACATAAAAATGCTCCATCAAACTAATATCTTCGTAACATTATAGGCAATAAATGCTAAACCGTAGGCAACAATAGAAGTAAATGCTAGAAGATAGAAAAAATATCGTATTCCTCCAGCTTCACGAGTAAAGACAACTGAAGCCGCCAAACATGGTAAATAAACCATAATAACCACGATAAATGCAACTGCAGAAGGAAATGAGATATGTTTACTTATTGCTCCTACTAAGGAGTTATTTTCTTCATCTACATCACTTCCAAGAGCATATAAAACTCCAAGAGTTGAGACCACAACTTCTTTGGCAGCAAGCCCCGTTTGAAGAGCAACACTCATTTTCCAGTCAAATCCAAGTGGGGTAAATAATGGTTCAGAAAATTTACCAATAGTTCCAAGATAACTCTGTTCAAGTAAAGCACTAGAGAGTTCATTTGTAAGTGTATTTTTTTGTGTTTGTTCTACTGCGTTTTCAATCTTCGCACCATACTCTGCTTCTAAAGTTGGATTATGTGGATAGTTACTTAAAAACCAAATCAGCATTGAAGCACCCGCGATAAAAGTACCTGCTTTTTTAAGGTACATCATCGTTTTTGTTAGTACTGTATGCCAAATAAGTTTAACTGAAGGGAGTCTGTACTTTGGCATTTCCATAACAAAAGGCTCATCCACTCCTTTAAACGCAGTCATTTTTAATACTTTTGCTGCGATAAGTCCTACCATCGCACCACTTATATATATAAGAAAAAGAATATTTCCTGCCATTTCAGGGGCAAAGAATGCTCCTGCAAAAAGCACATATACAGGGAGTCTCGCACCACAAGACATAAAACCGATAATAAAAAGTGTAAGCAGTCTATCTCTGTCATTTTTAAGAATTCTTGCAGACATATATGCAGGAATAGAACATCCAAAGCCCGTCACAAGGGGGATGAAACTTTGACCATGTAGTCCAAACTTGTGAAAAAAGCCATCAAGTAAAAACGCAACTCGTGACATATAACCGGTACTCTCCAAAAGTGCAATACCAATAAAAAGGATAATGATATTTGGCACAAAAAGCACGACTGCACCAACCCCTGCGATAATTCCATCTACTACTAGTGAACGGATATCATCATTACCAATAGTTCCTCCTATTGTGTCACCTAACCACCCAAAAAAAGCATCAATGTACTCCATGGGAATAGCACCAACTTCAAAGGTTAGTTGAAAAAGTCCCCACATAAAAAAGAGAAATATAGGGATTCCAAAAACAGGATGAATCAGAGTAGCATCTATCTTTTCAGTAATATTTTTTTTCTCACTTTGTGCTTTTTGTTTTACGACCTCTGTGACAATACCTCGATTAAAAGAGGCATACTCTTCTGCAAATGCCTCTTTGACATCATCACTATCATGGTGAAGTTCTATGTGTTTTGAAGCTTCTATAAGAATAGGTTGTAGTTCTATCCAGATTGGATTATCATGCAATTTTTCATATGTTTTTTTATTGTTTTTAAGTAAGTTAATTGCTATGTTTCTGTGAGTGTTTTCTGACTTAAACTTATGTTTATCGAGATACCAAACAATCTGTGATATCTCTTCTTCAACAGGTTCACTAAAGACAAGTTTAGGTTTTACTTTTTTATTTTTATGAGTGAGTAAAACTGCCTCTATAAGGTTTTCTATGCCCACCTTGGTAACTGCCGATACTTTTACACAAGGCACACCAAGGAGTTCTGACATATACTCTGCATTTATATCTATCTCCTCTTTTTCTGCCTCGTCACTCATATTGAGAGCAATAACCACTTTTTTACTCATTGTTAAAAGTTCTGCACTAAGCTGTAGATTTTTCGCTAAATTAGTTGAGTCTACTACATTGATAATTATGTCATACTCTTCAGCACACAAATAATTATGTGTGACTCTCTCTTCAATAGTATAATCAGTAAATGCATAAGTTCCTGGCAAATCGACAACTGTAAAGTTATAGCCTTTATAATCAAACAACACCTCTGTCTTATCAACAGTAACTCCTGAGAAATTTCCAACATGGAGGTGTGCATTTGAAACGGAGTTAATAAGCATACTTTTACCAACATTTGGTTGCCCAACAAGAGCTACTTTAATATGGTTTGAGATAATTGGACAACTCTTTTCTTCCATCATAAATCCTTTACTTCGATAAGTGCTGCTTCTTCAGCTCGTAAAGCTAAACGCATCTTATCAACTTTTATCTCTATAGTTTTTTTTCTTGGAGCTTGTTCGAGGATTTCTACTATAGCATCTTTCATAAGACCAAAAGAGATAAGTCTTTGTTTAAGTTCATTCTGGGCATAAAGTTTAACGACCTGAACCTTATCCCCTCTATTGTAGTCTATAAGTTTTTTCATTCTAAGCTTCTTTTATATTTATAATTTCGTAATGATAATGAATATCATATTAAAAGAAGCTTCAAATTTCATTATTTTTAAAAATTATAGTTTATCATGAGCTGTAAACGATTCCAATCATCACTTGTATAGGTACTTGATAGTTTATCTTCTGAGATTACATAAATTGCTGAAATTAAAAATGACTCATTAATATTATACTCCACCCCCATATCTTGTTCTACTATATGTGTTTTAGTGCCAACAGCATCAGCATCACCATCAAAATCACCATAAGCATATAAAAAACCAAACTTATCGTAACTATAAGTTACACCAGCAACAATAGCTTCTGCATCTCTGTCCACTGCAATATTATCTAAAATCATTGTATCCATACTTGTATACAAAGTCCCACCACCAAGACCAGAAAAACTTCCCAAACCTGTTTTTTTATTTGCTTTATCATAAGCAATGTGAAAACCTATATTATAAGCTATAAACTCAAACAATGCTCCATAAATATCTGCTCCTATTCCACTACTATCATGTTCACTCTCATGAAGATACTGTATCATTGCATGAACTTGCATATCTTTATTTAAATCGTGATTGCCACCAAATTCTACATAAGTTGCATTAGCTTGTTTCGTCATGTTATAGTACCAGAGTCCAAACTCTAAACCATCATTATAAGTAATACCACCGAAGTTTGTTCCATCTGTTTTATCTGCTACTCTACTCCAGCCAGCATCTAAACCAGCATCAACACCTTGCCAAGATACAATATGCCCAGCCGTAAAGTCGATTCCCTGATAAGCAAAAGAGAGAACATATGCATTAAAAGTATTTTGTATAATCCTAATATCATCACTATCTGCAAGTGGAGTATCCAGAGTTTGACGACCTAATCTAATGTTTAAATCTTTGTAGCTGTAGTTTACATAAGCCTCTGCCAAATCTACATAACTTCCATCAGTTGAGGAGAGTTCATTGTTTTGTTTCGTTCCATCCCCTGTTAAGAGACCAATATCTCTTGAAGCATACAAAGCAACTCCAGCATTAAAGCCTTTAAACTCTGCTAGTTCATATTTAAGCACCCCACCAACAGCAGTTGCATAAGTATCCTCTGTTCCTACTTGTTTTTGCTTATATCCTGTATACATAGTTCTTATCTGTCCAGAGATTTTTCCATCGCTAAACATAAGTTTTACACTCTCAACTATCGCTATATCTTTGCTTTGAAGTTCTCCTGCACTATCTACTACTTCTCTTACTGAATGAAGTCTCTCTCTTTTGTCTTCCTCTGCCTGTAGAGTATTGACAACAAGTAAAAATGCTACAATCATAAGTATTTTATTATTCAAACAAAACTCCTTAGTTTTTCAAAATTTTAATCAAAAAAGGCTTTCATATTTCTTAATAATGATAACAAATATCATTATTAAGAAATTTTCTTTTACATTTTAAACTTTTCCATCTTAGCACTCAACTGATTTGTCATCTCATTAAGGTGACTTGAGGCTGCACTAATTTCTTCAACACTTCTTGCATTTGAAGCAACAATTTCATTAGCATTATTAATTTCAGAAGAAATTTCATTTATCTTTTTTCCTGTAGTTTCAAAATCAATTACAGTTTTTTCATTTGCCATTGTTGCTGCTCCCATAAGAGACAAAGTCTCATTAATACTCTTTTCCACACGAGAAGAAGTATCTGCCAACTCTTGAATATGTGTAGAATTTTTGTTCATTTGTTCACTAGAATCATTAATAGACTGAACCATAATATTGATGTTGGTTTGAATTTCCACTAAACTTTTTTGTGTTCGCTCTGCAAGTTTACGTACCTCATCAGCAACTACAGCAAAACCTCGTCCATGTTCCCCTGCCCTTGCTGCTTCGATAGCTGCGTTTAAAGCAAGTAAATTTGTTTGGTCTGCTATATCACTTATAACATTTAAAACCTCTTTTACTTGTCCTGCTTCAGCGCTTAAACTCTCTATTTTAGTTGCTATTTCTGCTTCTATATGTGCTGTCGTTTGTACATCTTCTGTTAGTCTTATAACGTCTTTTGTCGCTTGTGTAAGATTATTACTTACAATTATTGTATTTTCACGACTTTTATTTGCATCTAAAATTGACATCTGTATCTCACCGACCAAAGCATTTGCTTTTTGTTGCGTTTGTTCTACAAGTTTTGTTACATCTTTCACTTTTTGTCCAACTACAATTGCAGTTGAGGAGAGTTCATGAGAGATAGATGCATTTTCAATAGAAGAATTCTTTGCATCTAAAATAAAATCTTTTATAACATCAATCACTTTGGAGGTATTTTGTGCAATCTGAGCAATCTCATTTTTGCCCTTTATCTCTATATGCATTGTAAAGTCAAGTTCTGCCAGTCTTGCCAACAATTTATCAATAGGGTTAATATCTTTGAGGGCACTGTCTATTATGCCTACAAAAACAAAAATTGCCAAAACCATAAAAGTAGTAAAAATAATACTTTGTGTAGAAAATTTTGTTAAACCACCATTAATCTCATTAGCAATCCTTTTCGTATCTGTTTGACTTTGAGTAACCCAAACTTCTAACTCTTCTGTAAGTTTTGCTGCAAAAGGATCAAGTTTTGACATCCACTTGTTACCCTCAATATGACCATCCTTTACATAAGCATTTGCCATATTAACACCCACAGCATAATATTCTTTAAAATCTTTTTTAAATCCTTGCAGTTTAACAACTTGTTCTGCATTAGCTATTTTAGTATTGAGTTCTATAAGGACATCCAGTCTTTGGTTCGCAAAATCAAAATACTTTTTTGCCTCATCGTATCCATCATCATACCCTTCTGCCGCTCTTGTCGCTGAAACATCCGTAAGCCACTGTTGCACTTGGATGACATCGAGTTTAAGTTCTAAATAATGAAGCATACTTGGCATAACAGTAGAAGTTTGATAGTCCGACTTCGCTTTAATCGACGATATTCCTGCATAACTAATCATTGAACTCACTGTAACTGCTAAAATTACAGCTATCGTCGAACCAATAAGAACATGCCTTATTTTTAAATCTTTCACCCACTGCATTCAAATTTCCTTTTGACTTAAATAATCATAAATTCTAATACAATGCTTCTTAATTTATTCTTTTATTATCATCATTTGCTATAATAAGACAAAAATATACAACTAAGAGGTATTTATGGGCTTTTTATATAAACCATCATCACATTTCAACTTAGCAAATATGTTTACATTTGTAAACATAACGGCAGGACTTATGGCAACTTATAACATCACACAGAACAACTTTGTCTTTGCAATTATACTCGCTTGGATTGGTGGAGCTTTTGATATTTTTGATGGAAAAATCGCTAGAAAATATAATCTTTCTAATGAGTTTGGAATTCAACTCGATAGTTTTGCAGACTTTTTAAGTTTTGTGCTTGTACCGGTCTTTTTAATTTTTCAAGCAGTGTATGCTTCTGGGCTTAGTGGATTTGGCATGTTTATCGCTTCAGTTGTAAGTATCGCTTATGTTATTTCTGGGTTAAGAAGACTCATTCAGTTTAACATAAACGCAGATGTTGGAGAAGTAGCAAACTATTTTACAGGAGTTCCAACACCACTTGGAGCTATTCTTTTATGGCTCGTGTATCTTACAAATGCTTACGATATATTATCTGCATTTACAGTTGTTATTTTAATGGCAATTATCGCATGGAGTTTAAACTCTACACTTAAAGTTCCACATCCATAACTTTCTTGTGCTGTAGACTATTTTGAATTTACAGCATATCTCCCACTACCAAGTAAAACTACTAACAAACTCATAATAAAAAATATTAGCGGTGACTCCATTGCTAATCCACCATACTTTGAAAGTGAAAATGAAAATCCATAAGCTAAAAACATTGCCATGAGCATATTCACACCTAAAATAGCAGAAGCAATACGAGCATATAAACCTAAAATAATAAAAATAGGAGCAAGTAATTCACCTGCATAGACACCATAAGCAACAAACTCAGGTAAGCCTGCTGCGTTTACCATAGATTTTACTCCACCAATGCCATGAATAAGTTTATGAATACCATGAAAGAGTATTAAACTACCCAAACTCACTCTTAATAATAATTTTGCTATTTCACTGTTTTGAAACATTTAATTTTCCTCTTCTTTAAATTTACAAGAACCTACACTGATAATTTTTCCACCTTTAATAGCTTCTTTTACATACATCAGTATTCCCTCTGGGTCAGCATCGCCAACTTCCTCTTCTATGATTTTTAGTAAATCTTTTTCCTCAGTTGTCGTCCATGTTTTTTCATAATGGTATTGTGTTTGTATTTTCATGTAAGAATCTTAGCGAAAAATCGCACTAGCCCCAATAAAAAGTTGATGTATCTCTAAATTTTTTACATAAACATACTGTATTGCATTACTTTGTTTATTATCTACTTTGATATAACCCTCTTTATGTCGTCTAACTTTTTGAATCTCTTCTAATGGAATTGCTCGTAAGCCATCTACAAGGTAAGAACTATTTATATCACCCACTTGTTTTCCTGTATAACTCTTTATGTAAACACCTCTTTGATTTAAAGCTTCTATAATGATAGATTTTCTATTACTCTTTTTTTTATATTTTTCTTCTAATCTTTGTGCAAGTTCATAAGCATTTTGGATTTTGTCCTTGACATCAAGACGAAGTTTTTTTCTATACTCTTTTTTCTTTTTTTCATCTTGTGCTATTTTTAAAAGTTCTAACTTTTTTGCTTCTTCTTCTTTTTCCATTTGCACACTTTTTTTATAAGCTAGAAGTTCATTTTTTGCTTTTTCATTTTCTTTATTTAACTTATTTACATGCTGCATAAAATAAACTGTAGAGGACAACAGTCCAACACTCACTATAATTAGTATAGACTCTCGTAATTTCATTACTCTTCCTCACTCGTGATTGATAAAGCTTTTTTAGGTTTTATCCCAAGTTTTGCTATATTTTCCACACGTTTTATGACATTTCCCTTGCCAGAGCTTAGTCTATTCATAGAAGTATCGTACGAGTCCTGTGCTTTTTGCAGATATGTTCCTATCTTTTTCATCTCATCCACAAAAAGAACTAGTTTTTCGTACATCGCTTCTGCTTCATTCGCAATTTTCAGAGCATGTTCCTCTTGTCTCTGTGTTCGCCAAATATGTTCTATTGTTCTAAGTGTCACCAAAAGTGTTGAAGGTGAAACTACTAAAATATTATTCTCATAAGCTTGCTTAAAAAACTCTCCATCTTTTTCAAGTGCCAATAAAAAAGCTCCCTCTATCGGCATAAATAAAAGTACAAAATCAAGGGTATTCACACCTTCAAGCTTCTCATATTTTTTGGCACTTAACTCTTTTACATGATTTGATATACTTGCTATATGTTCTTTTAAAGCTCTTGTTTTATCATCTGCATCATCTGTATTTACAAATCGTTCATAAGCAACTAAGGAGACTTTAGAGTCGATTATAATATCTCTCTCCTGTGGCATATGAATAACAACATCAGGGCGATAAGTTTTACCCTCTTGTGATTTTAATGTCGCTTGAAGGGTATACTCTGCTCCCCTTCTAAGACCTGACTGTTCTAAAATGTTTTCTAAAACCATCTCTCCCCAGTTTCCTTGTGTTTTGTTTTCACCTTTAAGAGCATTTGTTAAATTTACTGCATCTTGAGAGAGTTGTTCATTCATCTGCTTTAAACGCAGGAGTTCATCTTGAAGTAAAATACTATCTTTGGTCTGTGAAGTAAACTGCTCTTTTGCTTCTTTAGAAAAATGCTGGATTTGTTCTCTAAACGGCTTTAAAAGCAACTCTAACTGTTCTTTGTTTAAAGATGAAAACTGCTTTGCTTTATCTTCAAAAATCTTATTTGAGAGAACTTTAAACTCGTTTGATAGTTCCTGTTTTGCATCTTGCAATACTTTAAGTTTTTCACTTGAAGATTTTTGTTCTTCTTCATATTTTGTTTTTAAAATAGCATACTCTAACTGTGTATCAGTCAACTTTTCTTGTGTCTCAGTTAAAGAACTATTTTGCTTTAAAAAGAGATAGAGAGTAATCAAAAAAAATAATAATCCTAAAATAGTTGTAAGCAGATACAAATCAAATGTCATAAAGTTTCCTATAAATAAATTATAAATATTATACTCTTTCTTTATCAATAAAACTAAAAACTTAACAAAATGCAATTTTTTCTACTTCATTTAGTAGCATTATAAACTTAACTAATTAAAAATATAGATAACTTTAATAAATAAATAGCAATATTTAGATATAATTCCACTTATATTTCAGGGAGAAGGTATTTAACCTTCTAAAAGAGCAAGGTAAACTTGTATCATCTCCTTGTACAAAAGGATAATGATGCAAGAAAATGCACAAACAGAAAATACGAACACAGAAAATACAATTGAAGAACCGACTATCACATTTGACTCGTTAGGTTTAAGAAAAGAGATACTACAAAGTGTTAAACATGCGGGATTTAAAGTTCCTTCACCTATTCAAGAAAAAGCCATCCCTGTTGTTTTAGCAGGTCGTGATATGGTAGGTCAAGCTCATACAGGAACAGGAAAAACAGCTGCGTTTGCACTTCCTGCACTTTCAAATATGAAAGTAGATGGCAGTGTTGAAATGTTAGTTATAACACCAACTCGTGAGCTTGCGACACAAGTAAGTGATGAAATCTTCAAATATGGTCGTAACCTAAATGTTAAAACGGTTACAGTTTATGGTGGGAGTTCATACAAACGCCAACTTGACCTTATTAACCGTGGAGCGAGTGTTGTTGTTGCAACACCAGGTCGTCTTTTAGATATACTTAAACGCAACATGGTTAGCAACTTTGCACCAACAACAGTTGTACTTGATGAAGCTGATGAAATGCTAGATATGGGATTTTTGGATGATATCAATGAAATATTTTCATATCTTCCAACTAAGCGTCAAACACTGCTTTTTTCAGCAACTATGCCAGCACCTATTAAAACACTAGCAAGTAAAATATTAAACAAACCTGAGTTTATTTCAATCACAAAAGGTGAAACAACAAATACAGATATTGAACAACTTTATTATGTTATTGATGAACATGAAAGAGATGATGCTGTTATCCGTCTTATGGACTCAGAAACTACTACAAAATCAGTTGTATTTTGTAGAACAAAAAGTGAAGTGGATAGATTAAGTAATGTTCTCTCTAATGCAGGTTATTTAGCTAATGGTCTTCATGGAGATATGGAGCAACGTCAACGTGAAACAGTTATCAAAGGGTTTAAATCTAACTCTGTTAAAGTTCTTGTTGCGACAGATGTTGCCGCTCGTGGTATCCATGTTGACAACATTTCACATGTATTTAACTACCATATTCCTTTTGACCCTGAATCTTATGTTCACCGTATCGGAAGAACTGGTCGTGCTGGTACTAAGGGTAAAGCTATTACTCTTTTAACTCCACTTGAGTTTAAAGAATTACAACGTATCAAGCAAAAAGTCGGTACCTCTATGGGGCATGCTTTTGTTCCAAGTAAAAATGACTTAAGAACTTCTACTGTTGAAAACATGGTAAAAACTATCGAAGATCAACACATCTATGATGAAGCACATAAAGTTCTTGACAGGCTTAAAGAGGATATAGATGAAGAAAAAATCATGTATAAACTTATCTCTATGATTTTAGATAAGCAAGATATTAAAGGGCCAAGCAACATTGGTATCCCTGCTGATAAACTTGATGCTATCCTTGCTCGTGCTGCACAACGCGGTGGCGGTGGTGGCCGTGGTCGTGGAAACTTTCGTGGTGGAAACAGAAATCGTTCAGGAGGAAATGGCGGAGGCGGTGGTTACCGTGGAAACCGTGAAGGTGGAGATAGAAGCCGTTCTGCTGGAAATGGTGGAGCAAACCGTTCAGGTGGAAGAAGTTCTGGTGGTTACAAAGGTAATCGCGACTAATTCTCCACACAACATACAGGTGAATGAATCTTCTCATTCACCTTTTATACATAAAACTTCCTAATATTCGTTATAATTGTTAAAAAGAGACTACTATGCATCATTTTATCATATACGAAGATTCTCAAATTTACATAGAAAAAGAAGAGTCTGAAATTCCTTGGTTAAAGATATTTACAAAAGAACCCTACAAAGAATTAGGAGATGTTCCAAAGGAACTGCGTTTACGACTTTGGGAAGTTTATGACATAATTGAAAATGAGATGAAAGCCTACTACAAACCCACAAAAATCAATATGGCATCTTTTGCCAATATGCTTCCAAGAGTACATATTCATGTAATGGCACGATTTGAAAATGATAGTTATTTTCCCAATCCAATGTGGGGAGAAAAAAAGAGAGAGTCTAATTTAAATCTTCCTGCAGAGGAAGAGTTTCACAAAAATATTTTTAATACCTTACAAACTTTATAAATATAGTTTGTAAGAGTTTATTTCTTTAAAGGTGAAAAAGGGATTAAAGCAGATCCCCAAGTGAGACCACCACCAAAAGCATCTAGTAGCATTAACTCACCAGCTTGAAGTCTTCCTGATTCATAAATATCATTGATAGCCATAGGAATAGAAGCACCTGAAGTGTTTCCGTATTTGTGTACAGTAAGGACTACTTGCTCATCCTTCATTTTAAGGGCATCACCAACTGCTTTTATAATTCTATAGTTAGCTTGGTGAGGTACAAAATGTTTTACTGCCTCACTTTCGATGTTGTTATCTGCTAAAATCTCTTTTACATCTTTGGTTAAAGTACGAACAGCAACTTTAAAAGTTTCATTCCCTTTCATCTGCATATAACATCCTGCTGCTTCATCCTCTAATGCATCATGTGCAGAACCACTTCCGCCATTTGGTGTCATTAATAAATCAGCATAAGTACCATCAGCACCAGTATGTACATCAATAATAGCTTCATCTTTATTATCAGTAGCACTTATCATAGCTGCCCCTGCACCATCACCAAATAAAATACAAGTTCCACGATCTGTATAATCTGTAATAGCCGAAAGTTTTTCAGAACCTACAATAAGTACATTTTTTTTCATACCTGACTCTATAAATGCTTTTGCAATAGAAATAATATATACAAATCCTGTACAAGCTGCACTAATGTCAAATGCTGTAACATTTCCAAGACCAAGTTTTTGTGAGATTATTGTAGCTGTTGATGGCATATTAAAATAATCTGGTGATATAGTTGCACAAATAATTAAGTCTATATCTTCTTTTGCTATTCCACTCCGTTCTATTGCGAGTTCAGCTGCCGCACTGCCCATATCACTCGTTCTCTCTGTATCAGCTGCAATACGACGTTCTTTAATACCTGTACGTTTTGTAATCCACTCATCAGATGTATCAACCATCTTAGCGAGGTCATCATTTGTTAATATTTTTTCAGGTACATAAGCCCCAATAGAACGAAATGCTGCATAAGCCATTAAGAATCCTTTTGTTTTAACTCTTCTAATCTCTCGATAATATGTTCATTTACACCAGTATCTACATAAGCGATAGCTTGATAAATAGCATTTTCAATAGCTCTAGCATTACTTTTACCATGTCCTACTATTACACAACCTTGTATACCAATAAGTGGAGCTCCACCTACTTCAGCATAATCAATCTGTTTTTTAAGAAGTTTAAATACTTTTCTCATTAAAAGTGCACCAGTAATTGCAACAGGTGATTTACGAATATAATCTTTAATAAGTCCTGATATTGTTGAAGCAACACCTTCGCTTGCCTTAAGTACAAGATTACCAACAAAACCATCACAAGTAATTACATCGCAAGAACCATTAAATATATCAGTACCCTCAACATTCCCTTTAAAACCTCTATAACCCTCAAGTATTTTAAATGCTGCTTTAGTGACTTCATTTCCTTTTGATTCTTCTTCACCATTTGCTAAAAGACCTATACTAGGATTTTTAATCTTTAACAAATCCTCTGCATAACAGCCACCCATAACAGCAAATTGTGCTAAATGCTCAGGCTTAGAATCTACATTAGCACCAACATCTAAAACAATAGAGTTTCTTCCTGTTTTTGTTGGCATTAAAGTCACAAGTGCTGGACGAGAGACACCTTTAAGGCGCCCTAGTCTTAAAGTCGCAAGAGTCATAGTTGCTCCACTATGCCCAGCTGAGACGACGCCATCAGCTTCGCCATTTCTAACCAGTTCCATAGCTTTATAAATAGTACTCTCTTTACGCTTGACTGCATCTGTTGCATGATCACCCATAGAAATAACATCATCTGTATCTATTATAGAAATCTTAGCTCTATAACTTTTTGGTAACAAAGGTAAAATTTCTGATTTTTTCCCTACTAAAATAGGTATGAAGCGTTCTTTCTTGAGTGCGACCACACAACCTTTAACAATTGGCCCAGGACCAAAGTCCCCGCCCATTGCATCAATAGCAATCTTTACCATTGACTATTTGTACTCGCCAGTTGTAGGGTTAATGTGGTGAGGTAATCTGTAAGTTCCATCTGAATCTTTAACTGGTTTAGCTAAAGTAATTTTGTAATGTGTTCTGCGCTTTGCTGAACGAGAGTGAGATACTCTTCTCTTAGGTACTGCCATAGTATTAAATTCCTTTCTTTTTAAATTTTATTTTGAGTTTATTACACTCTTGACACTGAGTGTTTACATTTATCGCAACTATGATAGTCGCTTTTGATAAGTTCAATTTCAGAAGCTAAAAGCTCTTCAATATCAGCCATACCATTGAGTGACTCTACAACATCAAGATCGATATCGTCTGAGCCACTATATATACCATCGGAGAGAAAAAACTCAACTTCTTCATCTATTGGCATTTTAAAATCTTGTGCACAAATGTCACATGACTTTTCAAGTAATCCACTAAGTTTTGCTTGAAGCAAAATTAATTTACCTGAATGATACTCTAAATAACCTTTAAAAATCATTTTCCCAGATTTCTCTTCAAAATCGAGAGGTATTTTAGTTATTTTTCGTAAAGTTATTTTCACAAATACTGCTTAAGAAAGTTCTCTTTGTGAAAAGAAAAATGCGATTTCAATTGCTGCATTTTCAACAGAATCACTTCCGTGAACTGCATTTGCATCTATATTTTCAGCAAAGTCTGCACGTATAGTTCCAGCTGCAGCTTCTTTAGGGTTAGTAGCACCCATTAAATCACGGTTAATTTGCATTGCATTTTCACCTTCTAATACTGAAACTACAACTGGACCACTGATCATAAAATCAACTAAGTCATTGAAAAAAGGGCGTTCTGCATGAACTGCATAAAATGCTTCAGCATCCGCACGAGAAAGTTGCATTTTTCTTGTAGCAGCTAGTTTAAGTCCATTGCTTTCAAATCTGTCTAAAATTTTGCCTATAACACCTTTTGCAACTGCATCTGGTTTGATTATTGATAGTGTTCTTTCCATCAAATCTCCTCTGAAAATATAAAATTAGAATGGAATTATACCTAAATAAATATTGTTTCTAGTTTAAAAGTAAATTGTTTTTGATTTTTCAGTAAAATAGAGGTTATTTTACTCATATAAAGTAAAGAAACACCAAGAGGTGCTTCTTTAAAAAGAACTATTCTACAACAGGCTCTTTACTTGAACGCTGTTCTTCAGTAATATCTTCTCTGTGCTCAGAGCTTTCACCGATAGCATCCCAAGTAATACAACCCTCAGTCGGACATGCAGTAGCACATGCTGGCTCATCGTGATGTCCAACACACTCTACACATTTATCACCATACACATAGTAAATTTCTTCACCTGTTGGATTATCATCCTCATCTACAATTGCTTCTACTGGACATTCGTCAATACAAGCGCCACAGTTAATACATGTATCATTAATAATTACTGCCATTCTCTTCTCCTATTTTTAATAAGTGTACTATACACTTTAGTTTTTTAAAATTAGCTAAAAATTTCTATTTCTCAAGCAAACATGTGTAAATGTTACACATATTAAGCAATATCTTAAAGACCTAAATAACTCTTAATCTCTTCTACCCTAGTTGTTTGTTCCCAAGTAAAGTTTGCATCTTCACGACCAAAGTGACCATAAGCTGCAGTTTGGCGATATCTTGGCTTCAGTAAATCAAGTTCTTTTATAATTCCCGCAGGACTTAAGTCGAATAATTCTTTTACACAAGCTTCGATTTTTTCTTCACCAACTTTACCAGTTCCATGTGTATCTACCATAATAGATACAGGTTGCACAACACCAATAGCATAGGCTACTTGAATAGTCGCTTTGTCACAAGCACCAGAAGCCACTAAGTTTTTCGCTACATAGCGAGCTGCATAAGCTGCTGAACGGTCAACTTTAGTTGGATCTTTTCCAGAAAATGCTCCACCACCATGAGGGCAACTTCCACCATAAGTGTCAACTATAATCTTACGTCCTGTTAGACCAGCATCACCTTGTGGTCCACCGATTACAAATTTACCAGTAGGATTAATATGAAAAATTGTCTTCTCACTCATCATCTCCGCTGGAATAACATGCTTAATAACCTCTTCAATCATATCTTTATGAATTTGCTCTTGAGAGATGCCGTCGTGATGTTGCGTTGAGATTACTACGGTATCTACTGAAACCGGTTTGTCTCCAACATACTTCACACTTATCTGAGCTTTACCATCTGGACGTAAGTAAGGAACGATTCCTTCTTTACGCACATAGGCTAAACGCTGAGTAAGACGATGTGCTAAGTGAATAGGTAAAGGCATAAGCACATCTGTCTCTCGACAAGCATATCCAAACATTAAACCTTGATCACCTGCACCAATAGCACCATCAGCTTGATCAACCCCTTGATTTATATCGGGTGATTGCTCACCAATTCCGTTTAGAACTGCTGCGGCTCTATAGTCAAAACCATAAGTCGCATCTGTATATCCAATCTCTTGGATAACTTTTCTAGCAATCTCTTGCATAGGGGCATAAGCCGTTGTTTTCAGTTCGCCTGCAATTACACAAAAACCATTTGATACCAAAGTTTCACACGCAACACGTGCCTTTGGATCATGTTCAATAATATAATCCAGAATTGCATCACTGATTTGATCTGCCATCTTATCAGGGTGCCCTTCTGTTACAGACTCTGAGGTAAATATATACTCTTTCGTCATCGATTTTTCCTTATTGAGATATGAAGTCTTGCCTCATAAATCGATAGAAGTATAACTAATTATTTATTTATTTTATCCGATATAATATGTATACTATTATTCAAGGATGAATTATGAACACTTCATATAGCTTAGATGCTTACAAATCGCACGACCTTAATATTACCATGAAAACATCAAGTGGAGATGTTATCAAAATGGATCTCTCAAATCAACAAGCTGGTTCATTTTCTCAAACTAAAGATGCAAATGGATCAAGTACGAGTGCAAGTTTTGCTTCCATGCAATCTTTTAGCTTCTCTATTGATAGTAATGGAATTAGTAAACAAGATCAAAAAGAGATTGATGATTTTATGAAAATTGCTCAGCCTTTTATCAATGACTTTTTAAAAGAGCTACAAGACAATGTACCAAAATCTCCTGTTACAAAACTAGCCAATCAAATCGCAAGTATCTTTGAACCAAGCAAACAAAGAGATGAAAATGAGAAAAATTTTGTAAAAACTAACATTGTTAAAACTTTTGACAATGCATTAGAAAATATTCAGCCAAAAGACGAGAATGAAAATGAGAATAGTTTAGATAAAATTTTTAAAGATATACAAAAGCTTTTAGAGAAGACACTTAAGGAATTTGATCAATTTAACGAGAATATTTATGCATAAAAAATATAAATAGTGCTAAAATAAATTTATGAAAATACTTTTACTTACTTTATTTTTTTATTTAGCCCTTTTTGGTAGTGACTTGAATAAAAGTTATAATGACTTAAATAATGAAATTGATAAAATTTCCAAAAAACTTACTATAGAAGAGAAGATATCTTTATATTATCTTACTCTTTCTACTCATGATAAAATTGCAACTTTGCTTTATAATAAAGAGGACACAAGTGAGGCACTGCAAGTGACAAAAAAGAAAATGTTACTTGCTATTACAAATCTTCAACAAAACGAGAGCATTTCTACAAATGAGATAGAACAACTACAAATCCTTTATACCAAAATGAATGATGAAGCAAAAAGAACAATGCAAACAACTACTCAAAATATATCTAAACCTGTTAATATTGTTTACAAAGAAATCGATAAAAAACCGTATGTAAAAACTGTACTTCTCGCTTTTACTATACTTTTTATGTTTATTAGTAGTATTTTAGCCTATCTTTTATACCAAAGTAAAAACACTAATGTAAGTAAAGAAGACTTTCCAATAATGCATGAGCTAGAGAAACAAAACAAACAACTCTCAGAACAAATCATCAAACTACAAACACAACAAAAAGAAACATTATCTAAAGAAACTAACGATGCTGAAATCAAACTCTCTGCCGAGAATAAAAATCTCAAAAGTGAAATCACCTCTCTAAAATCGAATTATACAAATATGCTACAAACTTTAGAAGCAAAACTTGAAGAGACTAGTAGTAAGAGAGATATATTTAAGCTTGAAGCACAACAACTTAGCGAGCAAATAAAGCATCAAAAAGATGCCCTTTTAAAAGATAACTCATCAAATAAAAAGGCTATACAAACAGAAGATTTAATATCTGTACAAAATCAAAGTCAAAAGATTTTTAAAGTCTTAGAAACTATTTCTGAAATAGCTGATCAAACAAATTTACTCGCATTAAACGCAGCTATAGAAGCAGCGCGAGCTGGTGAACATGGTCGTGGTTTTGCTGTTGTTGCCGATGAAGTACGAAAATTAGCAGAGAGAACACAAGAGACACTTAGGGATGCAAAGGCAGAAATTTCTGCTGTTGTTGATGGTATTAACAAGCTAAAATTATAAAAACTTGACATTTTTAGCTTTGTTATTGTAAAATTACATCAATTAAACAAGATATGCAAGGTATCTTTAAATCTTCCCACATGAAAAATCACAAAAACTAAGGCAGACATTTATATGAGTGAAAACAATTCACAACAACCCCGCAACAATTCTAAGCCCGCAAATTCCAAACCAAAACCTAACAACAAAAGTAACTCTAAAAGAACGCATACACCTGTAAAAGGTTCAAGCATCGAAGAGCTTCGTATTAAGCCTATTGAAGAGCTTATTACTATTGCAGAGTCATTAAATGTGGAACATCCTCAAGAGCTGAAACGCCAAGATGTTATTTTTGAGATATTAAAAGCACAAACCGCTCAAGGTGGCTTTATCCTCTTTAGTGGTATCTTAGAAGTTATGCAAGATGGTTATGGGTTTATTCGTTCTATTGACAAATCTTTTAACGAGTCAATCAATGATGCCTATGTTTCAAACACTCAAATCAAACGTTTTGCTCTAAGAAATGGTGATGTTGTAACGGGTCAAGTTCGTCCTCCAAAAGATCAAGAACGTTACTATGCACTTATCAAAGTTGAAGCGGTAAATGGTCTGCCACCAGAAGAGTCGAAGAAACGTCCTCTATTTGAAAACCTTGTTCCACTCTATCCAGAAGAAAAAATCAACCTAGAGTACCGTGAAAAAGGTTTAACTGGTCGTATGCTTGACCTTTTTTCTCCTATAGGAAAAGGGCAACGTGGTCTTATCGTTGCTCCTCCTAGAAGTGGTAAAACAGAACTTCTCAAAGAAATCGCACATGGAATCACTGCCAATCATACTGAAATTGATTTACTTGTTTTACTTGTTGATGAGAGACCTGAAGAGGTTACAGACATGGAGAGAAGTGTTAAAGGTGAGGTTTATAGTTCTACATTTGATATGCCTGCTAAAAATCATGTTAAAGTTGCAGAGATGGTTATAGAAAAAGCAAAACGTCGTGTTGAAATGGGTCGTGATGTTGTTATTCTTCTTGATTCTATCACTCGCCTTGCTCGTGCATACAACACAGTAACTCCATCAAGTGGTAAAGTTCTCTCTGGTGGTGTAGATGCAAATGCGCTTCACAAACCTAAGCGTTTCTTTGGAGCTGCACGTAACATAGAAAAAGGTGGAAGTTTAACTATAATCGCAACTGCTCTTGTAGACACTGGAAGTCGTATGGATGAAGTTATCTTTGAAGAGTTCAAAGGTACTGGTAACATGGAAGTTGTTCTTGATAGAAAAATTGCAGATAGACGTATCTACCCTGCGATAGACATCCTAAAATCTGGCACTCGTAAAGATGACTTACTTATTAGTAAAGCTGACTTACAAAAAGTGTTTATTTTACGTCAGATGATTCACAAACAAGACAATGAAGTTGAAGCACTTAAATTTGTTTACACAACTATGGGCAAAAAACCTACAAATGCTGAATTTCTTGAAAGCATGAATACGGACAAATAGTGAAAGTAGGAGTTTTTGATTCAGGGATTGGTGGTCTTACCGTTGTAAAATCCCTACTTGAACACCAACTCTTTGAAGAGATAATCTACTTTGGAGATACAGCTCGTGTCCCTTATGGAAATAAAGACAAAAATACAATCATTCGTTATGCTATAGAAGCTGTAGAATTTTTCAAAAACTTTGAACTTGACATGATTATTGTCGCTTGTAACACAGTGAGTGCTTATGCACTCCAAGAGATGAGAGAATCGGCAAGCTGTCCGGTAATAGGTGTGGTTGAAGCTGGTATTTTAGCTACAGCAAACGCAGTCAATGACAAAAATTCCAATATTCTCATAATAGGAACAAATGCAACAATAACTTCTCAAGCTTATGAAAATGGATTACAAAATTTAGCCTTTACAAATCTTCAAGCCAAAGCAACTCCACTTTTTGTTCCTCTTGTTGAAGAAGAAATTTTTAATGGTCCAATCGTAGATGCTGCGTTTACATACTATTTTGACGCATTAGCACAACCAAATGCAGTCATTTTAGGATGTACTCATTTTCCACTTCTCTCTGATGCACTTTCTCATTACTTTGGAGAAGAAACGCAGCTTATTCACTCTGGGGATGCTATTGTTGAGTATTTAGAAAAAGAGTTTGATTTTGAGCATAAATATCCAGAACCTTTAATGAAATTTTTTGCTTCAGAAAACCCAGATGCACTGCGTTTGATTGCCAAAAAGTGGCTTTATGTCTAAACGCATCTCTATCTTTGGTTATGGTACAACCACAAAACCACTTGCAAAACACATTAAAAATGCTGTGTTTTATGATGACAACTGCACAGAACCTTATGGTGGGATAAATGGTTCTTTTGTAAGACCTTCAGCAGAATTCAACCCAAATAATTCTGACTTAGAGATAACTTCTCCTGGAATTTCACCCTCAAATCATCTTATCAAAAAAGCAAAAAACCTCATCAGCGAGTATGATTATTTCGCGAATGTGATGAACTTAAAGATTTGGATAAGTGGTACAAATGGTAAAACAACAACTACTCAAATGATGCAGCATCTTTTAGAAGATAAAGGAAGTTTAGCAGGGGGGAATATCGGTATTCCTTTAGCGGACCTGAGCCAAACAGCTCCTATATGGATACTTGAGACAAGTTCTTTTACAATGCACTATACAAACTCTGCAAAACCAAATATTTATGTTTTACTTCCACTAAGCCCTGACCATTTAAGCTGGCATGGAAGTATGCAAGAGTATATAAATGACAAGTTAAAACCTCTAAGCATGATGAGTTCTCAAGATACAGCTATCATCCCAGAGGCTTATAAAAATACTCCAACTAAAGCAAAACTCATCACTTACAAAGATGAAAATGATTTAGCCAGAATTTTTACAATAGATACAAAAAAAGTGAACTTTAAAGGTGCTTTTCTTGCCGATGCACTTTTAGCCATGGCTGTTGATAAGCTTCTTTTTAACAGAATAAATTATGACAAAATAAATAAGTTTACTCTTGACCCACATCGTCAAGAAGAGCTACGAGACTCTAAAGGGAGACTTTGGGTTAATGATACCAAGGCTACAAACCTTGATGCGACTATAGCAGCTGTGAAACGATACGAAGACTCTTTTATCCATCTTATTTTAGGTGGTGATGATAAGGGTGTTGATTTACATGAACTTTTTGAATTTTTAAAAGACAAAAACCTTCATCTTTATAATATTGGTTCAAACAAAACCAAACTCAATGAACTAGCACAAGAGTACAACATCCCTTTTACAAAATGTCAAAACTTAAAAGATGCAATAATTTCAATTTATGCAAAATTAAAAGAAAATGAAGTTTCCCTCCTCTCTCCCGCCGCTGCCTCTCTTGATGAGTATAGCTCGTATGCACAAAGAGGCAATGAATTTAAAAATACTATAAAAAATTTAGCCGATTAGTTCTGCCTGATTATTCTCATTAATATTAACATAAGTAAAAATAATATTTATTAAAACCTAGGAATATATCAAAAAAATTGCTATAATAATATACACTTTAAACATCAGGTTGAATTATGACAACTTACAAAGATATGAGTTTAAAAAAATCTATAGAAGATAGATTACAAATGCTGGGTTTGATTGTTGATAATAGTTTCAATGAAGTATATCTTTTTGATGCTAAAAGCTTTAAATTTACTTACCTTAACAATCAGGCACAGAAAAATATTGGTTATACTTTAGATGAGATAAAGGAATTATGTCCGTGGGATATCAAACCATATCATACAGAACAAAGTTTCAAACAATCTATAACCGATAATGAGCTAAATATTCTCGAAACTGTACATAAACGTAAAGACAAAACTGAATACATAGTTGAAGCTAAAGTGCAAAAAATGACTTTAAATCATGAAGAACAATATGTTGCTATTATCAGTGATATAACACTAAAACATCAATATGAAGAACAGTTACTACTTTCTAAAGAAGTTATTGATTCTATTTCTGAAGCAGTTATTATTACTGATTTAAATGAAAAAATAATAGATATAAATCCCGCTTATTTACAGTTATCTGGATTTAATCGTGAAGATATTATCGGAAAGTCACCTAGAATTTTCAAATCAGGAAAACATGATAAAGCATTTTATGACAATATGTGGAAAAAGCTCTTAAACAAGGGAGTTTATAGCGGTGAAATTTGGGATAGAAAACTAAACGGTGAACTCTTTTTAAAAGACATCACTATAACAACTGTAAATGACAAAAATGGTCAGCCTAAAAACTATGTAGGTGTTTTTAATGATATAACACAAAAAATGAACTTTCAACAAGAGCTTGAAAATATGGCTTTTACAGACTCTTTAACCGGACTTACAAACAGAGTACAATTTCAAAATATTTTACAAAGAGAAATAAAAATAGCAACAAGAACACAAACCGAAGGTGCTCTGTTTTTAATAGATTTAGATATGTTTAAAAAGGTCAATGATACTTTAGGTCACCTTGTTGGGGATACACTTTTAATAGAAGTAGCTTCAAGATTAAAGTCAATCATGAGAAAATCTGATGAAGTTTCAAGAATTGGTGGAGATGAGTTTACTGTCATTTTATCATCACCAATCCAAAGAAAAAATGTTCAATATAAAACACAATCTATCATCGATACATTAGCTAAACCATTTTTAATCAATGGACATGAAATTTTTATAGGTTCAAGTATAGGTATAAGCTTTTTTCCTTCGGATGAAAGCGATATAACTCAGCTCATTAAATCAGCTGACTTAGCAATGTATAAAGCAAAAGAGTCAGGACGAGGTAACTACCAATTTTTTCAAGCTAATCTCAATGAAGTAAGTATCAGAAAAAGAGAAATAGAGATTGAACTAAGGCATGCCTTAAAAAATGGTGAAATAGTACCCTATTATCAGCCAAAGGTAAATCCGATAGAGGGAACTGTTGTAGGAGTAGAAGCATTAGCAAGATGGGAGCATAAAATAAAAGGAACACTGCCCCCAGCATACTTTTTGGAGGTAGCAGAAGACAGTGGACTCATTCACGAACTAGGGAAACAAATACTTTGTAAATCCTTGGAGGATATCAAAGAGTTAAATAATACTCAACATCCTCATCTTAGTGTCGCTGTAAACCTCTCGTCAAAACAGTTTGATGATGCACAGTTGATAGATAAAATTTTGCTTGATATAAAAAACTGTGAATTTGATGTAAATAATCTAGAACTAGAAATTACAGAAAGTTTAATTATGCAGGATATCAATAAAGCTATTGATATGATGAAAGAGTTAAAACTGAATAATATAAAATTATCAATTGATGATTTTGGAACAGGTTATTCATCTTTAAGTTATCTCAAAAATTTTCCTGTATCATATCTCAAAATTGACAAATCTTTTATAGATGGAGTAGTTCATTCTAAAGAAGATAGAGCTATTGTAAAAACTATTGTGACTTTGGCAGAAAGCTTAGAGCTAGGTGTTATTGCAGAGGGTATTGAAGAAAAAAGGCAAGAAAAATATTTAAGAAAAATGTCTTGTAGTCTATGCCAAGGGTACTTGTACAGTAAACCTCTATCCTTTGCAGACTTAAAAAAGTTTCTTAACAATTAAATAATCTTTTAACTCTTTAAATGCTAAAATGATTTCAACTAATCATGGAGTCATTTTTGAAAGAAGCATCTGAAGTACTAGCACGAAAATATCGCCCCTCAAATTTTGATGAACTCATAGGTCAAGAGACAATTACCCAAACACTCTCTCTTGCTCTTGACTCAAATCGTCTTTCTCATGCTTATCTTTTTTCAGGTCTTCGCGGAAGTGGTAAAACTTCTACAGCTCGTATATTTGCAAAAGCACTCATTTGTGAAGAGGGTATGAGTCATCATCCTTGTGGTAAATGTTCTAACTGTATCATGGCTAAAGAGGGTCGTCACATGGACATCATCGAGATGGATGGTGCAAGTAGCCGTAAGATAGATGATATTCGTGATCTTGTTGAGCAAACTAAGTATAAACCAGCTATAGCAAGATATAAAATTTTCATCATAGATGAAGTACATATGCTCACTAAAGAGGCTTTTAATGCTCTGCTTAAAACACTTGAAGAACCTCCCGCATATGTAAAATTTATCTTAGCAACAACAGACCCGCTCAAGCTCCCAGCAACGATTTTAAGTCGTACGCAACACTTCAGGTTTAAGAGTATTGCCACTCATAAAATCGTTGAACATTTAGCATACATCTTAAACCTTGAAGGCATTGGGTTTGAGCATGATGCTTTAGAGATTTTAGCACGTAGCGGGAGTGGTAGTTTACGTGATACTCTCACACTTTTGGACCAAGCCATCATCTACTCAAAAAATCATGTTGATGTTCAAACCGTAACTGATATGCTAGGTCTTGTTGACCCAAAATTCATTACAGAACTTTTCAACGCCGTTTTTAATAAGGACTACGCAAAACTCGTTGAGTATACAAAGTTTTTAGAAGATTATGAAAGTGAGATGGTTGTCGATGAACTTATCGCCTATCTTAAGGAGAAGATGTACAATCAAGATGCACTTTTTTCAACTCTAGTGTTAGATAGATTTTTTAGAATTTTGAGTGACTCGAAATATCTCTTTAGTATAAATGCAGATGGCTCTTTTGTTCTCTCTATGATATTTTTCAAAATGATTGAAGCTCTTCGTATTCGTGAAGTTGATCAGATGATAGAGTCTCTTCAAAATGAAATAGCACGACCAGAGATTGTTATTCCAGAGCCTAGTAATAGTAAAATAAAAATTCAATCAACTACACCGGAGATGGCTTCACAGCTTGTTGAAGAAAAAAAATCTTCTCAAGAAGAAAAAAATCCTGCTCTTGAAAAATTTGGACTACTTATAGAAAAAATTGCTGATAGAAATTATGAACTTGGTGAATGTTTTAAAAGTAGTATTAAATTTATCTCTTATAGTGACAATATTCTTACTTGGGAGAGTTGTGCAAATGAAGCTTGTAAAAAATCTTTAACACATGGTTACTCTGTAGTAAAACAACTTGTACGAGAAGTATTTAGCTTTGAGACAAAAATCAAAGGAACTGCTTGCACAAAAGCACCTGAAGAGGTACAAAAAGCAGTTATCAAACCTGCAAATATTAAACAACCTACTATGCAAGAACCACAAAGCACAACGATGATAGAAGATGCCGAAATGGGAGGCAATGCGAGCTGCGTTTCAAACTGCAATGATGCACAACCTCTTGAAGAAGTAAACGGCACAGACATCACACAAGAGCCAATGGTACAAAAAGCTATAGAGATGTTTGAAGCAAGAAAAGTTACGGTTCAGTCTAAGATATAAGCAAACTTTTTCACCCACTCTTTAAAAACAGCAGAGTGTTCCATACTCACGCCACTTCGCTGTAAATCTTGCACTATCATAACAGCAAATTCACTTTTAAGTTTAAGTGTATATTTCAAAAGATTATCTATAGTTGTTTCATTATTTATAGTACGACTTACTAATCCTGAACTTAGAGCATAAAGAACATCAACTTCCTCACTATACTCACCCTCACCCGTTTGTAAAATCTTTTCCATATCGGGCAATCTATGCATAACCTTTATAAAACTCAAAAAACTCACCGCTACTTCTTTACCTATAGTTCCACTTAAAACTTCTAAAAGTATACTTGCATCCACACCACTTTTTAAAACATTGTTTACATATTCCCAGCTTCTTGGTGTCGCAAAACTTTTAGCATCACTCTTTGCATCAAAGGTAAAAAGGTGCTCGTTTTTATAGGAGATATAAGCAATGATGCGTTCATCAATTCCATGGTCAAATGCCCATAAACGCCAATCATTTACATCAACTTCCATCTCAAAATGTACAAAACGATTAGCAAGAGGGGCCGGCATTCTATAGGTTACACCTCTATCTCCATCACGATTTCCAGCAGCAACTATTGCCCAGCCATCAGGGAGAAAGTACTCACCAACTCGACGATCTAAGATAAGCTGATAGGCGGAAGACTGCACAGAAGGAGGAGCAGAGTTTAGCTCATCTAAAAACAAAATCCCCTCACCATTTTTTGGGAGAAATGCAGGAGGTGCCCAGAGTGCTGTATGACTCTCTTTATCATAAAAAGGAATTCCTTTTAAATCAGTTGGGTCCATAAGGGCTAAACGCAGGTCAATAAAACCCACTTTATTTTTTTTGGCTATTTGTTTTACAATAGAAGATTTTCCAACCCCCGGAGCACCCCACAAAAATGTTGGTACTTTTTGTGAAACTAGAGCCTCAATACTCTTGCTTAAATCTGATGCTTTCATTAAACCATCCATCCTATGTTTTCACTCTGTATATGTTTGCCAAAACCTGCGTTTGTACGGACATATCTTTCATATCTGCTATCAAGTTGTAATTGATACAATATTTCTACAGGTGTTTTTTCATTTTTAGCCAAATACTCTAAAACTTCACTATCTTCACTTTCAGATAGAAGAGTCAAAATCTCACTTGGAGTATTTGCATTAGAAGCTAAAGCCACATGATTTGATTTATATTTATAGGCTTTTTCAAACTCTTTTTTAGATAAATAGTGTGATGAATAAATGGCAAAGTTAATATCATCGCTTCCCATTGAAATTAGTGCAGTTATAACACCTTCATTCAAATGTTCATTTTGAGCTAAGGCGATATTAATATCTATGTCTTGCATCAAGACCAATTTATCTTGCATTTTAAAATCTAGTGTTTCATTTTTTGCCAATGATTCGGGATACTCTTTTAGAAGTTCAAATAATTCATCATTAAGATGTAAATTTTTTGCCATATTATTTGCTAACTTTTCTTTTTTTAAAAATAAAAAAATAAAATCTTTGTCTAAATTTTCATTATAAGAGAGTGCTTCTAAGACTTCATCCTCATCACTTTTTAAAAGTAACTCTTGTAACTCTTTGTCACAATCAATTCTCATAGCAATTAATGTTTTGACATAAGTATCTTCACTTTTTACAAATCTTTTTAAAACAGTTTTTGGTGTTTGTGTATGCACAGCGATTAAAGAGTTTAGTTTTGGATGAAACTTCAAAGGTTCTAAAGAGGCAATGGATTCCAATAGCTCACTATTTTGGGTTTGTGATACAAGATGAATAAAACCAGTTGTTGCATACTGTACATTATGATTTCTTTCTATATTTTCGTAAAACCTTGCTATAAACGCAGCACTTACATCACGGTTATCATCATTTTCAAAGAAGTCTTCATTTTGCCAATCATACATCTTCATTAAACGAAAAAAAAGTGCATCATTTATCATGCTATTTTGTATAAAATTTTTGAGTCGCTCTTTGTCATGAGAGAGTTTTAAACTCATAAGCAGTGTGTCAGTGTCTATTTCATGTGCGAGTTGTGTCTCAAGAGCATCTATACTCATAGATTTTACAGCCCCTTTTTCATATAAGTCATCGCTTTGCATTTGTTCATAGGGAGTCATCATACGACCATCTACACTTATCACAACAGCATCATCTATCTCTCTTACAACATTTATCTCATGGTGTTTCATCTGTGCATCAAACTCTTCAAGTGAAAAAGCTCGTGGCTTTCCAAAAAGCAGTACACTCTTGTTTTTTAAATCATCTAAGTTCATAAAAAGATTATATCGCTATTTTTTAAATTTAGTTATAATAAAATCAATTATATCTAAGGACAAAGTTATGAAGCTCTATGCACCATGGGAAAAAGCTTTTCAAAGAATTGCCACACCTTTTGAACATTTTATTCATGCTCAAATGACAACTGGCTTAGTTTTAATGTTTATGACCGTGTTTGCATTAATTCTTGCTAATTCTCCTCTGGCTGATGTCTATAGTCATCTTTTTCATACAAAGGTTGACTTCAACATTGGAAGTTGGAGGCTCTCACACTCTATTCATCACTGGATTAACGATGGATTAATGGCTGTCTTTTTCTTTATGGTTGGTTTAGAGATTAAACGCGAGGTATTAGTTGGTGAACTTTCAAACATAAAAGTCGCCATCTTGCCAATCCTCTCAGCTATTGGTGGTATGGTTTTTCCTGCACTCATTTATCTAGCTATAAATCAAGAAGAAATCGGTGTAAATGGCTGGGGCATTCCTATGGCGACAGACATCGCATTTGCCATTAGTGCCCTCGTTCTTTTAGGCAAACGAATTCCTACAACTCTAGTCACTTTTCTTGTAGCTTTGGCAATTGTTGATGACCTTGGTGCTGTTTTAGTCATCGCTATTTTTTACACTCAAGAGATTAACTTTATTGCTCTCTCCTTAGCTGGTGTTATGTTTTTCGTTATGATTGCATTTAACCGTTTTGGGATTCACTCTATTTTAGCCTATTTTATTGTCGGTATTTTTATGTGGTTTTTTATGCTCGAATCAGGTGTGCATGCAACCATTGCAGGGGTTATTGCTGCGATGGCAATTCCCTCTCGACCAAAACTAACACCCATTGATTTTACACATCACACAAAAAATCTTCTTGATGAGTATGACAACTACCCAGTAGCCACAGATCACACAATGCATGAAAAGCAAAAAGCTATTTTACTTAATATTAAAGATACAATTGATTCTGTAGGTTCTCCATCTGCAAAACTAGAACATAATTTACATTTACCAGTAAGTTTACTTATCATTCCTCTTTTTGCTCTTGCAAATGCAGGCATAAGTATAGACTTTTCTGCTATAGGCTCAACAATAATAGAGCCTGTTTCTCTTGGTATTATTTTTGGTCTTATATTTGGTAAAGTTTTAGGTATCGGTGGGGTTGCGTTTCTTGCCATCAAACTTGGAGTTGCAAAACTTCCAGAGTCAAGTACAATGAGTCAAATTTTTGGTGTTGCTTTTTTAGGAGGCATCGGTTTTACTATGAGTATTTTTGTTGCAGATTTAGCATTTATACAACAAAATGAGCTTATTTTTCAAGCAAAAACGGGTATTTTAGTTGCCTCTCTTTGTTCCGGTATCATTGGCTACTTTTGGCTACGCATAAGTTCAAAAAGCAAAGCTTAAAGGCTTAAAAAGTTGATTTATATGAATATAAAACCTACACTAAATGAGAGAACTTTTAGTGAGACTGAACTTCTTGTGAGTAAAACAGACCTTAAAGGTGTTATTACATACACTAACCGTAACTTTATAAAAATCGTTGGTTTAGATGAAACACAGATGATAGGAAAACCACACAATATTATCCGCCATCCAGATATGCCAAAAATTATTTTTAAGTACCTTTGGAATTACTTACAAGATGGCAAAGAGATTCATGCTTATGTAAAAAATCTTTGTGCTGATGGTTCTTTTTATTGGGTAATGGCAAATGTGACCCCCTCGTTTGACCCAAATACAAACAAAATTATCGCTTATCATTCGGCAAGAAGAAAACCATGTCCAGAAGCAATGCAAGTTATAAAACCTTTATATGAACAACTTTTAGCAGCTGAAAAGCAAGGCGGAATTACTGCAAGTGAAAAAATAATCAATGATTTGTTAAAAGAAAAAGGAGTTGCTTATGATGAGTTTATCCTCTCTTTCTAAACTTCATTATGCGAACTATGCACACATTGGTGTTGTTCTTACGGGAGCCTTAGTAACAGCCATCTTTTTTGAAATTCATTTAGGTGTTCTAATTTTTAATGCACTCAACTTTTTAATTGCACTTTATGCGTACAAACAGATTCATATAACACGTAAAAGTATTGATAGGACTTCAAAAATCATCAAAACTGCTGCATTAGATGGTAACTTTGAAAACCGTCAACATTTCATAGAGGGAGGTGGTGAACTTACTTGGCTTGCATGGAATGTAAACGACCTGTTTGACCAACTCGAATCAACACTTCGTGAAATCAATACTTCTATAGAGTATGCTTCACAAAACAAATACTTTAGAAGAGTTAACTCAACTGGACTTAATGCAGCATTTAACAAAACAGCAGACTTAGTAAATCTTTCTATTGCTGCCATGAAAACAGAGCATGAAAAACGAATAAAAGATAAATTTTTCATTGAACTTTCTAAAACTGGAAAAGGACTACTAGTAAATTTTGCAAGTATTCAAGAGCAGATTGTCGATACAAATCAAACTCTCTCATCCCTTGCTATAGAATCACAAGAGACAGCTTCACTCTCTCGCTCAAATAATGAAGTCGTTGAAATTATGAATACAAACTTTCAAGAACTCTCTCAAATTATTACTCAAAATGATGAATCGATTGAAGGTGTTACTAGTAAAACTACAGAAATTACTTCTGTAATTGATCTCATAAAAGACATTGCAGACCAAACAAATTTACTTGCTTTAAACGCAGCCATAGAAGCTGCTCGTGCAGGTGAACATGGTCGTGGATTTGCAGTAGTTGCTGATGAAGTACGTAAGTTAGCTGAAAGAACACAAAAAGCAACAAATGAGATTAGTATCTCTATCTCGACTCTTCAACAAGAAGCAAATGGCATGCTAGACAACTCTCAAGCACTTAACAAAATCGCTTCTGTTTCAAGTGAGAATGTCGAAACTCTTTACTCTTCACTTGAACAGTTTAGTAAGGCATCAGAATCCGTGCTTAGTTCTAGTCGTCTTATGAAAAATAAAAACTTTCTCATACTTGCTAAAATAGATCATATACTTTTTAAAGCAGCAGCACACCAAAACTTACAAAATCCAAATGAAATTACAGACCACAACAGCTGTCGTTTTGGGCAATGGTACAATAGTGAGGGAGAATCACAATTTGGACACACTGTAAACTTTAAAAAGATTTTAGCTCCTCATGCTGAAGTTCATGAAGCAGTTGCTGCTAGTTTTGAGTTAGTTAAAAAAGATGGAATGCTACAGCATCAAGAGGAGATAAAAGCAAACTTCAATCGTATGGAATCTGCATCAGATAAACTTTTTGATGTTATGGATAGTATGCTTTACGAAGAAGCAAAATATGTTGATGAAAATGCTCACAATGGTGAGATAGAACTCTGGGATGAGTGAATTTTTAGTTTAAAAATTTTGCTTTGACATCTCGAACAACTTTCTCATCTTCAGCTAAATCTACCCACTTAAATTGTGTTCCACTCTGATTTACTCCTTTGAGTAAATCACCACTTTTTCTAAATTTTAAATCCAAGTTTGCTATATCAAAACCACTTGTTGTATTTACAAAAGAATCTAAACGCAAGGACTCTTTTTGGTTAGAGTAAAGATAACAGTAGCCTTTGAGTCCTGTACGGCTCACACGACCACGAAGCTGATGCAAAGTTGAGAGCCCTAGTCTCTCAGCTCCGACTATTACAACTGTTGTGAGACGAGGTAAAGATATTCCAACTTCTACAACTGTTGTCGCTATTAAAATGTTACCCTTTTCTCGAAAGTCAAATAAGACCTGCTCTTTTTCTTTATCTTTTCCATGTGTGGCATAAACATTTTCAAAGTTTCGCTCCCAATATCCTCGTGCTTCATCTATACTTTGATACTCTATATTTTCACTCTGCTCAACTAAAGGATAGACTAAAAGGACTTGATTGTTTTTTTTTATCTCTGATTTTATATGTGTAAGTAAATCAGGAAAGTCTTGTTTGTGAATAACTTGACTTTTTATATCTTTACTAAATGGAGTAGAAGTAATCAAACTCACATCTATATGTGCTGTTTCAATCATAGCTTGTGTGCGGGGAATTGGAGTTGCTGAAAACTGCAAATAGTGCGGTTTTTTTGTACCTTCACTCACCAACTTTTCTAATATGTTTCGTTGTTGTGTTCCAAAACGATGCTGTTCATCTACCATAACAAGTGCTGCGTTTGGTAAATCGCGATAGAGTAAAGCATGTGTTCCTATGATAAAATCAAACTCTTTTAAATCTTGTTTTTTACTCTTGTTCGTCACTAAAACAGATTTGAGTTCAGGTAAAAACTTTTGTGCTTCTTCAAAGAGTTGATTTGCAAGTATGGTTGTTGGAGCCATTAAAATAGCACCATTATTTCTCATCATATAAGCCGATGCTAAAATCACCATAGTTTTTCCACTTCCAACATCACCAACTATCATTCGCTTTGCTGCGACATCTTTAGAAAAATCTTCTTTAATATCTTCAATAGCATTTATTTGCTCTTTTGTAAGCTCAAAAGGCAGTGTTTTCATCCAGCTTTTATAGTTTGCTTTAAGATGTTTTATAGGTTCAAAATACCTGCGTTTGGCTGAGAGTTGTTTCATATAAACAAAAAGCTCTGTGTACTTTAGGGCATATAATGTGTTTTCATCAAACTCTTTTTTTTCTAAAACATCTGCATTTGGAGAATGGAGTTTAAGTAAAGAGTCTACTACTTCTTCTGGTAACTCTTCGTTTAATAAACTCTCTTTTGTTAAACTGCTTTGTACTAAACGCAGCATTACATCGCTTCTAAGGTTTGCTTTATACTTTGGTGTAATAGCACCTATGGAAGTTACTTTTTTAGGCATACTCATGCTACATGAACCAACTTTACACTCTATCATGCCATAGTAGTAATCACGACTACCCACTACAAACTGATGCATCATATAAGGTTTAGGACGAAAAAGTACCCCTGTAATAGTGTGTCCAAAATTATGCACAAAAAAAGTTATTTGAATAGTGTTAGGAGCTCGAAAAACAGACTCAACTGTTGCATCTATAAGTTGGTTAGTATGAGGAATAAGTTTTTCTTGAAGTCGATAATCTTCATAAGAGTGAGGGATAAAAAGAGCTAGTTCACTAAAACTACGAATACCAAGTTTTTCAAACTTTGCCTGAACATCTTTTGAGAGTTTCATAAGCTTCCTTTTTGTGTTTTACTATTTTACACAAAAAGGGGGAAATTATATACATATATGACAAATTGTCATTTATTTATGCATTGACTCTTTTAATTCTATCTGGTTCTTGAGCTTTATAAAGCTCTGCACACCCTTTTGAGAGTTCACGGATTTTAAGCATATAGTTTTGACGTTCTGTTTGAGAGATAGCTTTTCTTGCATCTAAAACATTAAATACATTTGAAACCATCATACATAAATCATAAGCAGGTAAAGGAAGTCCAGCTTCCAAAGTTTTAAGACACTCCTCACTTTTAGCATTAAACTCGTGAAAAAGCATATCTGTATCTGCTACTTCAAAGTTGTATGTTGAGAACTCGATTTCGCTCTCTTTATGAACATCTCTGTAGTAAGTTTTATTGCCTTGTTTGTCTTCATTCCAAACAATGTCAAAAACAGTATCTACCCCTTGAAGGTACATTGCAAGTCTCTCTGTTCCGTAGGTTATTTCAGCAGTTACGGGGTTACACTCAATCCCACCTACTTGTTGAAAGTATGTAAACTGAGTTACTTCCATACCATTTAGCCAAACTTCCCAACCTAGTCCCCAAGCACCAAGAGTTGGTGATTCCCAGTTATCTTCTATAAAGCGAATATCATGATTTTTAACATCAAGTCCAAGATACTCTAATGATTTTAAGTAAAGTTCTTGAATATTATCTGGACTAGGTTTGATGATAGCTTGAAACTGATAGTAAGAACCAAGTCTGTTAGGATTTTCACCATAACGACCATCAGTTGGACGACGAGAAGGTGCTACATAAGCTGTCGCCCATGGAGTTGAGTCAAGTGAACGTAAAAAAGTCGCAGGGTGAAAAGTCCCTGCTCCAGATGGAATATCATAAGGTTGCACAATATTACACCCCTCATTCATCCAAAATTCTTGTAATTTTAATAGCATTGCACTAAAAGTTATCATTTTTTACGACCTTTTTAATTAATTGTGAAATTATAGCTTATTTGACTTTTTTAGTATTTAAATACAACACCAAACTTTAGATACTTATTATATGCTGTGCTATCTGGCTCAAGATAATTTACTCCACCAGAAGCTACAATATTTGAATGACCAATAGTTTGTTTTTCTAAACTAGCATCCATAAAGATATCCAGTTTAGGACTAAAACCATAGGCTAAACCTATATTTCCTTTTAAGATATCTGCTGAACCCAAGGTAAAATTAGCCCCTAAATTACTCGCATACATATTTGGTTTTATGCCATATTGGTATTCAGATCCAACATTAACAGAGAATTGATTATTTATATCTTTTGTAAGCCCAACTCTCGCTCTAAGAGAAAACCAATCATACACCTCATTTTGAATAGTTGAAAGTGTTCTTTCCCAGTATCTATACCCAACTCCAGCTCCATAATCAAGTGTCAGACCATAACTTAGTTCTTTGTAACGAGTGTAACTAAGTGCAATATCCACAATATTGTTTGTTGTTCTTGAAGTTAAACTACCATAAGGATTGCCACTCCCTAATGCTGAACCAACATAATCTGTATAACCCGTTACATACATAACAGAAGCATTAATCTTACTCTCATTTGAAAGTATATATCCATAAGCCATCTCAAATCCACCAATCTCTATAAAAGTAGATTTTTCACTATCAAGAAGCTGTGGTGCATACTCTTTATAATCCATACTCATTCCAACTAAAGCGAGAGAGTAACTATTGTGTAACTCTTTTGCCATCAAACCTGTACTTGAAACAACTAGCATTCCCATTAAAAATTTTAAACCATTTTGCATATTATATCTCCTATATTTTTATTAAGCGAACTTGCAACAACTCCACATTTTACCTTGAGTAAAAATGCAATATCTTTGCGATGAGAAGGACTTAAACACTCATAATTACCCATTCCTTTACTAACAACCAAATCAACTCTGTCAAAAAGTTCTTGAGACTCTTTGTTGGCTCGATTGTAAGTAAAGCCCGGAGTATTTACTCCACTATCTACAAGATTACAGAGTCTATCAAAACCTGCTTCTTTTGCTTCATCCATTGTGACATCATTTATGATAGGATTTCCTCTTACCATATATGAAAATTTTATCTCAGGATATAACTCTTGTAAAGTCTTGACAAAAAGATAGTCAAATATATGCTCTCCTGCATTATCACCTATAACTAAGACAGTTTTAGCAAGTTCTAGTTTTTGAGAAAATTTTTCAAAATCATTGTGTGCAAACGCAGTCTCAAAAATCTTCTCTAACTCCTCTTCTAAATCAAACTCTACCTCAGCAGCCAAATCTATAACATTCCCTGCTACTGCTATCTTAGTTGCTGTAAGTAGTTTATTTTTAGAATCTTTTAGTTTTTTTTCTAAAAAAGGTATAAATGAGAGTGCTTTTTTTGTTGAAGCTTTTTTAACTTCATCATAAAGATCAGTTTTGTTAGCTATTGATGCCATATTTTCATAAACATCCGCTGCTATTTCTGGAGGAGATTGTTGGTAAGAAAAATTTTTACTCATAGACTCAACATGAGAGTAAAGTTTTTGTTTTAAAACAGTATCAGCACCTAAGGCATTTGCAACCTTAGCACTTTGATTAATAATGCATGAAATGCAGGCTTCATCAATCAACATGAACTAATTTGAATGCTCATCGATAGCTTTGTTCCACATGAGTTTATATTTACGTCGCATAAACTCAACTTCTTGTTGGGAGAGTTTAAGTTGTTCTGTAAGTGTTGCTATAGTTTTTCTATCTTCATCGTAAAGTTCTTGTAGTGAGTTAAGTGCCTCTCGTAAAAATGCATTTTCTACTTTCACTGCTTCGATAGTTTCATCTTTAGCATCAAGAACTTTTTCATGGAGGTTAATGATAGTTCCGATGGTTTTTTCAATAAATTCAGGTTGTACAAGCATCTCATGAATATTTCTCTGTGCGAGTTCTTTAAGTTTTTGAGGAACAATAATCTCTGTTGCTCCAACTGAAGAGTCGATGAGTCTCACACCATCTTCTACTCTAACATTTAACTTTCCACTTTCCACCATATCATCAATTATAGACATATGTAAACCTGTAAGTTTACAATATTCATCGTCATTCATCCACTCCATGAAACCTCCTAAAATTTAGTCGATTATAGTCTCTATTTCTAATGAGTCCATTTCAACTTTTTTAGCTTTAGCAATTCTGTCTTCTTTTAGCTTAATGCTTAACTCTTCATTATCAAGAGCCAACATTTGCATTGCCAAGTAAGCAGAGTTGATTGCACCGGCTTTTCCTATTGCTACTGTAGCAACTGGCATTCCAGCTGGCATTTGAACAGTTGAGAGAAGTGCATCTATACCACTTAAAGCTGATGCAGACATTGGAACACCAATAATTGGTTTAATAGTTTTAGAAGATAAAACACCTGCTAAGTGAGCTGCCATTCCAGCTGCAGCGATAAATACTTGTGCCCCTTTTTTCTCAGCTGAAGCTATATACTCCTTTGTTCTCTCTGGTGAACGGTGTGCAGACGAAATAATCATCTCATAACTTACACCAAAGGCTTCGAGTGTGTCAGAACACGACTTCATTACTTCATAGTCACTTTTACTACCGATTACTATTGATACAAATTTCATTTATTGCTATCCTTATATATTTTTGAAATTATACACTCTTATTTTGGATTTGTCCCCATACCTAAATCAGATGGAATCCTAAAAAATGTAAATGCTGGGAACCTTGTTGGTAATTCTATAGCATTTGTATTTCCGCTATGAATCTCTTCATATATTTTTCCATTTTGGGCTTTTAGTTGTTTAAATGTCACATAAAACTTTCCATCTTTTTCATATGTTGTACCGATTTCATTATCTACTATGTCAACATCACTTCCAAGAGGAAAGACTACTTCAATTTCATCATTTGGTGTAGTTTTAAACTTACATAAGAAATGTGTACCTTCTTCATTTACAACACCGCTTACTTGATGTGTTCCGAGTTGCATACTAAAGTCTAAACTTTGAGTATCATGTTTTTCAAATGGACGAGAAACTAGATAAGCATCTGTATAACCACGGTTTTGAAGAGATTGGAGTTCATACTGATATTTATCTTCATTAAATTCGTCAGAATAATAATCATCAAGTGCCATTCTATAAGCTTTAGCAGTTGTAGCAGCATAATAAGCAGTTTTTGTTCGCCCCTCAATCTTAACACTATCAACAGCTCCGCTATCTAAAATCTCTTTCATATGTGAGGCAAGATTAAGATCTTTAGAGTTCATTATATAAGTTCCCACACCTGGCTCTTCTTCGAGTTTAAAAAGTGTTCCAGTTTCAGGGTTTGCTGCATACATTTCATACTCAAAACGACAATCATTTGCACAAGATCCACGATTTGGCACACGACCACTTTGAAGTGTTGAGATAAGACAACGTCCACTATATGCAAAACACATACTTCCATGTACAAACACTTCAAGCTCTAGATTTGGAAGTTCTGCACGAATTGCTTTGAGGTCTTTGAGTGAAATCTCACGAGCTGTAATGATTCGTGTTGCACCCATATCATGATAAATTGCAGCATCTAAAACATTCATTACATTTGCTTGAGTTGAAAGGTGTAGTGGCATATCTGGAACCAAATCATGACAAAGTTTTAAAACACCTGGAGTTGCTACTATAAAAGCATCGGGTTTTAATTCACCCATTTTTATAATGTGTTTTTTTAAGAGTGAAAGTTGAGAATTAAAAGGAAAGCCATTTATAGTGGCATAAACCTTTTTTCCTCTCTCATGAGCATATTTAATCCCCTCTTCAAAATCCTCAAAACTAAACTCTTTACCTGAACGAATACGAAGAGAGAAGTGAGAAACACCACCATAAACAGCATCTGCACCAAAATCAAATGCTATTTTTAGCTTTTCTAGTGTTCCTGCCGGAGATAAAAGTTCTACTTTTTTCATTACTTTCCAAACTGTTCTAATAATGCTTCAATATCATCTGTTGATGCAAGATCGTTATGTGTATCACCTGCGATATGTTGGGCAGAAGAGACACGATTTGCATCCTCAATTTTACCTTCAAATAGTGTATTCATATATTTTGAAAGTGCTCGCATAACATTTATAACGCGTTCAATTTTTTGACGATGGATATCTTGATACTGCATAATATCCATAACGCTCATGATTGAATCACCGCTTGTCTGCAATGTTTCAATAGCTTCATTTACCAAAGAAATTCCATTTTCATTTTTTTCTAGCTGCGTTTTGAAGGCATCTACGTCTGGAAACTTACCGCTCAATGTAGTAAATAAGTCTGTATTGGACGTGAGTATTTCCATAATGCCGTTAAGAGTATCTTCTTTATCCATTAAATCATTGCTAATGCCTTCAATAATGTCAAAAATTTCACTTGCTTTTTCTTCACTCTCTTTTGTTACATCATCAAGTTGATGCACCATCTTGTTCTCATCAGTTGCGGGAAGAGGCCAATGATGGGCTGTTTCATCAGAATATCCTAGTGGTGCAACACCCTTCCCTTCTTCGCCAGACTCAATACCAGCTGATTCTAGTTCAAAATCCATGTCATCTAAAGATTCTTCCGCATCTTCTTCTAAAATCTCATCATCAAGTGCATCTATATCGCCTGTTTCACCTGCCATCAATGCATCTAGTTCTTCTTGAGTCATGTAAAAATCTCCATTAAAATTGGTAAAATTTATTAATTAGCACTATAATAACATAAAATAAATAAATGAGAGAATAAATGCTAGTCGATTTACATAACCATACTACACTTTGTAATCATGCTCAAGGTCAAATATCTGAGTATATAGATACTGCCATAAAAAATTCCACTCAATACTTTGGTTTTTCTGACCATGCTCCAATGGATTTTGACCCCAAATATCGTATGAAATTTTCTGAGATGCAGCAGTATGAAAGAGATGTCTTACTTGCACAAGAAAAGTATAAGGATAGTATTAGTATTTTATTAGCATATGAAGTTGATTATCTTCCTGGTCACATGGATGAGCGAGTTCTAAATGCAGATGTTGATTATCTCATTGGTTCTGTGCATTTTTTAGAAGGATGGGGCTTTGATAATCCAGAATTTATTGGTCAATGGGAAGAGCAAAATATTGATGAAATTTGGCAAAAATATTTTGATACAATTGAAGCGATGGCAAAAACAAAATTCTTTGATATTGTTGGACATTTAGACCTCATAAAAGTGTTTAAGTATATGCCAAAAGGCGATATCAACAAAATGGCAGAGAAGGCACTTTTAGCCATCAAAGAGGCAGATATGGCACTTGAACTTAATGTTGCTGGCTTTCGTAAAGATGTTCAAGAAGCATATCCATCCCCAACTCTTTTAAAACAGGCTTATGAACTAAACATCCCTATTACATTCTCTTCTGATGCCCACAAGCCAGAGCAAGTTGCACTTTATAGCGAAGAGATTGTAAATATAGCAAAAGACATAGGCTACAAAGAGTGTGCCTACTATGTTAAACGCAAAAGAAAAATGATACAGTTTTAATCTAAGCTTTTGTATTTACCATCCACATAGAATGAATGTTAAGGTAATTCCAAAAAGATTTTATATACTCTTGGCTAACACCCTCATCTACTAGTTGTGTTAACAATGGAATATATAAATTAAGCCATGTTTTTCTTCCATCTTCATCTATACGAAAAGGAGCGTGGCGTCCTACTAGTTGATGTTTTCCTCTTGTTTGTGTAAAATAGTCCGCTCCACCAGAGATTTCAATAAGAAAATCAGCCGCATGTTTTTGTGCTTCTGCAAAATCTTCATCATCAAAAACAGGGAATAAAAAAGAAATATCACTATCTTTAATTGATTCATAATGATCATTTACAAGTTTTCTAAACCGTTCTTCTCCTACTTCATGAAAGAAACCAGGATGTGGTTTTGCAACAGGAGGACGAACATCTATCTTTCCTTTTGTAATTTTTAATTTCATTACTTTACCTCGTATTTTTTTAAAATTATATCTCAAAGTCTATTCAAATACTATTTAAGCTAAAATAATTTAATGATTTCACAATTGCTTATCAACACTCTTACCGGTGCCGGTACCGGATACATTACAAACAACATTGCTATCAAAATGCTTTTTAAAAAGTATTTTGGCAGATTCGGTGGGATGATTGAAGACACTCATGAAGAGTTTGTTGAAAATATTTCTGCCTTGATAGAAAAAGACCTCATTAACCACTCTACTCTTGCAGATGAGTTCCAATCAGAAAAGTTTCGTAACTATATTAAAGAGCTTGTTAAAGATATGTTTACACACTCTTTGATGCACCACTCTATTAAGCTAAAAAACATTCAAGGTATTGATGCTACACGAGACAATGCACTTATGTTTTTACATGAAAATCATCATCATGTAAACAATGTAAAACATCAACTCGCTTCAAAACCTTTTAAAGATGCATTATCACACCTACAGCTTTTACATTTTTCTAAAAATTTGGCTACAACAATCAACACAAACAAAAGTACCTATCTAAGTGAGTTTCTTATTCCACTTAAAAGTTTTCAACTCAATGACTTGATTACAGAAGAGCTTCTCAAGCAACTCAGCCAAAACATACAAAACATCATCAATTCATTAGAATTTCAAAAGTATGACTCAAATATCAATGAAACTGTCGAAAAAATTTTAACTGCTATAGAAATAGATAGTCTTTTAGCTGTGATAAAAGAAGAAGTAGAAAACATTTATGTAAAACAAATTTTTAAAGATCAAGAACAAGGGGTAAAAAACCTTATTGATACTTTTATAAAGATTGCTTTGACGGATGAAGGAAAAGAAGCCATCAATGAGAGTGTTACCGCTATCTTAGAAAACATAAAAACAGTTGATTCTTCTGTTTTAAATCTTCTTGATGATTCAATTAAACTCTCCATTAAAACATTCATTCAAACTGAACTACCACAAATCATCGGACAGATTATTGCATTTATCGATAAAAATGAAAAAGAGCTCGAAGAGCTTATCAACGCTTCTATTGATAATGCTTTAAGTGATGGAGCTTTTGCTAGTATCAAGAAAAAATTTATCTCTATTTTTTACACAAATATTGTACAAGATTTTCAAGTTTTGCAAAAAGTCAAAGCCTTTATGCATCAACATCAAGAAAAAGCTGAAGAAGAGATTGTAAAACAACTCCTTGATATTTTAGAAAACAAGTCCATTGGAGAGCTTTACACTTTTATATCTCAAAAAAAAATAGTCACTCCAGAAAAAATAAGTACACTAGTTATAGACAATCTAGGCAAACTCCAAACACATAAAAAATTTAACCTCATTGATATAGCACTAAAAAAACAAGTCAAAGAGTATACAAAACTCGACATGAAGTTTGTAACAGACAATATCATCCCTTATGGTTTACAAGAACTCAAAAAAAACTATCTTTACTCCACTGGTATAAAAAAACTCATAAATCACGAGACCCAAAACCTCATCAATAATTTCAAAACAAAAACAATTCATGAAATTTTAGGCACACGACTTGACACAATTACCGATACCCTTTTAATGCATATCAATGAAGACAATATTTTAAATATCATTCTCTCAAACGCAGCTAAGATTCTCGATAAACCTATTAACAATACGATCAATATGGATGATATAGATTTGGACTATAAAAAGTATATTGATGAGCTTATCGCTACAAAATCTATTAAAGATATTATCATTCAATTGCAGAGTGAAGAGGTTTATGAAGCTTTGGAAGTTGCTCTCATCAAAGTAATAGTTGATAATTTAGAAGAAATTTTAGAAGGAAATGTAAGTGAAGCTGTAAAAAATGAGCTTACAAAACTTCCCCCATCACAGATTAAAGATATGGTTGAAGAGTTTATGGGTGAAGAACTCAAACCTATCAACTATTTTGGAGCATTTTTAGGGGGAATAACTGGTGCTGGTGTTGGGGTTCTTGGCATCCCAACTTATGCAAATCCACTTATATACAGTGTTGTTGGAGTAGCTACAAACTACCTTGCTATAAAAATGCTTTTTCAACCTTACACACCTTTAAAGATTGCCAACTTCAAAGTACCTCTTAGTCAAGGGGTGCTTCCATCTAACAAAGCAAAAATGGCTGTTAAAATGTCGGAGTTTGTAGATGAATTTATGCTCAATGGTAATTCCATCCAAGACTTTTTTACAAATAACAGCGAAGATTTAAAAAGTTTTATTAAAAAGAATATTGTGCAAGACAATTATTCCATTATTGATAAACTTATCCATCAAAATTCTAATACAGATGATATCTCAAATGAAGCAATAAATCTCATCTTTAGTTTTTTAGATAAAAATGAAACTATGATAGCAGAGAAGATTTTCACCATTTCTATGTCTTACTATGAAAAACGCAAAGAGTATGCCACATCAGCTACTGCATTTATCTTCAACAAAGCGATGCAAGTCGATTTTAGCACATTTTTATATGAACAGTTTGAATCTTTCATAGACCACGAAAAATCTTTATCATTTGTAACCCCTGATATTATCAAAGAGTTAGAGAAGTTTAGAGACACAAAATTTGATTATTTTTTAACCCTACTTTCACAAGAGGAACAACTAAAAAAATTCATTGCTATTTTTGAGCCTAATTTCGAATATTTCATCCAAAACAAATCTCTGGATAATCTTCTCAACCACTCTATAAAAAAATCTATTAGCTCTAAAGTAAATAGTTCTTTAATCAATTTATTTTACGGGCATGGGACGATAAATGAGTTTTTAAATTTTTTTACAAAAGGTGAGTTTGGCTCAAATACACGACTTTCAGATATGATAAACGGTATGCTACCCCAAATCATACAAAGAAATCTCAACCGTATCATTGAGGAGGCTGTTTTACCAACTCTAAGAGAAAACAAAAAACTTATTCGCTCTGAGATTATGAAAAAAATGCCCTTTGGTGTTGGCTGGGTTGCAAAACACGATATTAATAAAACAATTGACATCATTTTAGATGTAAAGGTACCTGCGTTTATAGATAAAAAGATAGAAGAAATAAATCTCATCATACAAGATATGCTTGATACTAAAATAACAGATTTAGGCTACACAGAAAATGTTATCAATCAAAAAAAAGTTGATGACTTAATCACTTCTATCTTAGCAAGTGAAAGTTTTAATGCTTCTTTAGAAAAAAGTATGTTAGTTTTTATAAACAGTATATTTTCACTGAAACTAGAAGAGATTCTTAAAATCTTTGATCTCAAAACTCTTCTAGATATTTATAATCTTTTTAAACCACAAATTCAAGTGATTTTAAAAAGATTGCAAATAAATATTTCAAACAATAAATCAGAAATTTTTCAAATCATAAGTCAGCTCATAAACGACAATATCATCCCCGATATTTTAAATAATTTCAAGATAAAAGATATACTTAAAAATGTTGATAAGAGCATGTGGTTAAGAGAATTTTATTATTTGCAAAAAAATTTAAAGAGTTCTGACACTTTAAATGCAACTGTTAAAAAAATTCTTGATACTTTTATAACCGTATTTATTAAAGAAGAATTTTTAGATAAAAAAATATTTAAAAAAGATTTAAACCGATTTTTAGCAGAGATAATTAAAGATAAAGAAGAACTTAGAGGTGTTTTTCTTCCTTTTTTCAAAGCTTTTATAGCGAACATTAATGAGATGCTTGATTTAAAACTTAAAGACCATATGCTCCAAATAATTATCAATGCTGCATTTGAGAGTATAAATGCTAAGATAGTTGCACTTATTGGGGCGGTTGACTTTAAAAGAGTTATTACTAAAGAGATAGAAGCGATGCATCCAAAAGAGCTTGAAGATATGTTTTACTCTTTTGCAGGACCTTACTTTAATAAGCTTATTTTGTATGGTGCTTTAGGTTTTGTATTCGGGCTATTTACACTTATAGAAGTTTAAATACTTAAAAACATATAAACTTTAAAGTTGCATTTAATCATATGCTTTGTATAATACCGCAAAACATAATAACAATAAAGGATTTATTAATGGGTAAATATACAGAATTAACTGGTGCAAATTTTGAAGCAACACTGGCAGAGGGTGTATCTCTTGTAGACTTTTGGGCTCCATGGTGTGGACCTTGTCGCATGATCGCTCCTGTAATCGAAGAGTTAGCTGAAGATTATGATGGAAAAGCAAACATTTGTAAAGTAAATACGGATGAAGAACAAGATATCGCTGTAAAATTTGGTATCCGTTCAATTCCAACTATCATGTTTTTCAAAAATGGTGAGATGGTAGACCAAATCGTTGGTGCTCAAAGTAAAGCAGCACTAGCTTCTAAAATAGACGCTCTTTTAGCGTAATTAAAACAGTCTAAGATGGCTAAGCAAAGAAGCAAAAGCTTCTTATCGCTTTCAACTATCTTAGCATCTTTTTTCGGTGCGGCAATGGTTGCCGCTGCCTTTGCTTACTTCAACTACAAATTTTCTGAATATAAATTTATAAACTTTAAAGATTGGCTCTTTTACGAAAAAAGTGACATTTTTGTACCAAATGCAGAAAGATATATTGTCGTTTTTTACTCCTCTCGCGAAACTGGAACTATGCAATTACTTTCAGATACTAATCTAAATATCCCTGTTTTGGCAATTGATTATTATAACAAGGTCACAGAGAATACAAAAAGTACTACTTTCTTAAGAAGCGGAACTAAAACTTCTCTTAATTTTATTCAGAGATTTAATATATATAATTCTCCATCTATCTTTATTATTAAAAAGACAAAGGGTACTCTTTATAAACAAGATAGTATGATTAGAAAATTAGATAATCTTAAAGAGTTACCTAAAACAATAAAATCTTTATAAGGAAATAAAAAATGTCAATACTTGATTGTGCAATAATTGGTGGTGGGCCCGCTGGACTTACTGCTGGACTTTATGCTACTCGTGGTGGTTTAGAAAATGTAACTATGTTTGAAAAAGGCATGCCCGGTGGGCAGATTATGAATTCATCCGAGATAGAAAACTATCCTGGTGTAACGGGTGAGATAACAGGAATGGAACTTATGACTCCGTGGCCCGAACAGTGTCAAAGATTTGGTCTCAAGCATGAGATGGTTAATGTTACACGGGTGAGTAAATCTGGTGATACATTTACAATTCATAAAGAAGATGGAACAACAACTGATGCACATAGTGTAATCATTGGTACTGGTTCTTCTCCTCGTCGTGTTGGTTTTGCTGGTGAAGATGAGTTTTTTGGTCGTGGAGTAAGCACTTGTGCTACTTGTGATGGTTTTTTCTATAAAGGAAAAGAAGTTGCAGTTATTGGAGGGGGAGATACCGCTTTAGAAGAGGCACTTTATTTGGCAAAGCTATGTTCAAAAGTCTATCTTGTACATCGTCGTGATACTTTTCGTTCTGCTCCAAACACTGTGAAACGTGTGCAAAACAGTGAGAACATCGAACTTGTTTTAAACTCTTCACCCGATGAAGTATATGGAGATAAGATGGGTGTAACAGGTCTTCGTGTTAAAAATGCAGATGGTGAGCTTCGTGACATTGTAGTCCCAGGTGTATTTACTTTTGTTGGAAATGACATCAACAATGAAACACTTATACAAGAAGATGGTAACTTTTTATGTGAAATGAATGAGCTTGGTCAAGTAAAAGTTGATTTAAAAATGCAAACTTCAACAGCTGGTCTTTTCGCAACGGGTGATATGCGCCAAGATGCTCCAAAACAAGTAGTAAGTGCAGCTGGTGATGGAGCTGTTGCTGCTCTTTCTGCTATCTCTTATGTAGATGAACTTTTAAACTAACAATATTGGTGAATTATTCACCAATATTGTAATCACTCTGTTATTTATTTCAGATATAATAAATTATATTTATACATACAAGGAAGCGACATGAAATTTTTTCTTTCATTACTTTTTTCTGCAACATTTGTTTTTTCTTCTTCAGCATTTATAGAGCCCAAAGAATTACGAGAACTTATCATACAAACAAACACCGTTTTACTTGATACGACTGATTCAGAAAACTTTAAAAAAGGGCATATACCAAGTGCTGTCAATGTTGATGTTTCAAACTTTCGCAAGCAAGTTGGACCTTACCAACTTATGAAATCACCAGAAGATGTTCAAAAAGGCATTCGTGCTTTAGGAATAAACAACAACTCTCGTGTAGTTATCTATGGACACAATAAGCCTAAAGAGATTTTAAAAGCTGGTTATATAGCTCTAGCTCTTATCACTAATGGTTTTACGAATATCTCAATATTAGATGGTGGATATACAGAGTGGATAGAAGAGTATGAAGATTTCATCTCTACAGCAGATAAAGATATCAAAGAAGGAAATTTTGTAGCTCACTTCAACCCCAATATTCTTGTTGATTTAAAATATGTTCGAGATAGCATTGGTAAAGTTTCCATGATAGAGTCTCGTCCAAAACGCTACTATGATGCAGAGGCACAATCAAAAGGAGTGCGACGACTTGGACATATTCCAAAAGCAAAAAGTAGTTTTTGGGGTGATAAGTTTGGGAGTGATTATATGCTCAAAACAGATAAAGAGCTCAAAGCAATTTACATAGATCAAAATGAACTTAAAAATGATAAAGAAGTGATTGTTTACTGTACTGGTGGTCTTGAAGCTTCTATAAACTGGTATATCTTGCACCAACATTTAAACTTTAAAAATGTAAAAATATATGATGCTTCAATGAGAGAATGGGGCAACAGAGATGACACACCTATGGAAAAATAATGCAGAGGTTATACTACTTCTTACATTAATATGTAGTGTTCCTTTCCTATTTTTCTTCGATGATACAACTGCATTAATATGGACAATTCTTGTTCCTCCTTTACCTCTTATTATTATCATAATAGGATTCTCTAATTGGAGAAATATTTGTCCACTTGCAGCAGTCTCAAAAATATCACAAAAATTAAATTTAAACAACAAAAGAAAAGTTCCTAAGTGGTTTGAAAGCAATTTTTACTATGTGCAGTATTTTTTACTTTATGCAGCCTTAGTATTTAGACTGACTACTTTAAACTTTAATGACTTTTACCTTATTATATTTTTTATTTTTATTTTTGCATCTGCTTTTATTATAAACCTTATCTACACAGGAAAAAGTTGGTGTAACTTTTTTTGCCCTGTTGGTGTTGTTGAGAGAATATATTGTGTCTCAAATGCAAAAAACTATGCTCATAATTCAGCATGTTCAACTTGTACCGCTTGTAAAAAGAACTGCCCAGATATTGACATGGAAAGTAACTACTGGAAAGAAAAATCAAATAAACAAAAAAGTTTTGTATTTTATTCATTTCCAGGTATGATTTTAGGTTTTTACCTCTATTTTTACTTCCAATCAGGAAGTTATGAATACTATTTTTCTCGCGACTGGACAAGTGATACATTTACCTTAATGTCAAGTGGATTTTTCTTTGCAAGTTATGTTCCCGTCATTATAGCTGCACCTTTTACGGTAGCTCTTTTTTCAGTAGTAAGCTTTTTACTCTTTAAATATAGTGGAGAATTAGTATGGAAGATGAGAATTTTTAAAGAAATTGATTCTATTACATTTGATCACCGTATGAAAGTAACAGCAGCTTTTGTAGCATTTAATACTTTTTATGCTTTTGCAGGAGCACCATCCTATCAACACTTTCCTGTACTATATACTATATTTTATTTTTTAGTTATTTTCTCTTCTAGTATTATTTTCTATAAAGAATTATTCAGGGAAGAAAACTATTTTATTCAAGAGCGCTTTGCACTTAAAATTGTCAAAAAATGGAATTATGATAAAACTATACCTTCTAATTTAAAAGAAATTTATTATACATACATCAATGACAACAAAGATATGGAGAAAAGGCTTAATACCTACAAAGAGAGTATTAAAGAGTTGCTTAAAGATGGTATCTTGGATGAAAATAGTGATAAAGTTATAGAGCAATTACGTAAACAAGTTGGTATATCTAAAAAAGACCATTTCAATGTTATGCGAACTATTAAGCTCAACAACGAACACCTCTTTGATGATACTATAGAAAAATCAAGTGAAAAAAGCTATCAAATAAATAGCTATAAAGAGATGATTCTGGAGGCTTTAAATGCACGAATAGAGCTTGATATAAACTACATAAAATCATTACAAAAACAGTTCCAAATCTCAGATAAACTGCACAAAGAGATTATGTATAGTATTTTTAACACTGATGAAAAAATTCATTCTAATATAATTCAACTCTCTGACAAAATTGCAGAACTTATCGAATTGGAAAATTCTCTCTACGATGATGGCACTCGTGAAACTAAATTTTTAAAGTATGCTATTCGGGATACTTTTGGCTTAGTGTCAAAAGATTTGTTCTCTCTACTATTTATTATCTATAAAGATAATAAAGAAACATTAACCACACTCATAAAAATTGCAAAAGGAGAACAAGTCTCAGATACTTTTGAGTTGTCAAAAGAGACTTTATCCTTTATGGATGAAGATATTTCTGAAAAACTCCTTTGTTTGAGAACTGAGTTTAATGTTGAAAATAAAAAAGCAACTAAATATAAAAATAAAAATATTTTCACAAATTTATTATCACATGAATCAATCCAAATTGCATCTGCTGCACTACTTACTTTACATATAAAGTATCCTAAACTAGCATCACATGTAAATTTTGAACCTTTCTTGGTTAGTAAAGATTCAAAAGTAGTTGAATTAGCCAATAAAATACAATCAGGAACTCAGGAACTGACCACTTTAGAGAGGATGATGTACCTTAATGATGTTTCTATTTTTAACAACCTTAATTTTTATGAATTACAATCACTTGCAGAATCAACAACGGTGCAAGAGTTTGCACCAAAACATTATATAATAGAACAAGGTGGTGTTGGTGACACCCTTTTTATTATAATATCTGGAAAAGCAAGTATTGAAAAAGATGGTAAAAGAATTAATGTTATAGCAGATAAAGATTATTTTGGTGATATTGCAATTCTTGGAGATATAAAAAGAACTGTATCAGTTAAAACTATTAATGAATTAACGGCACTTACTATATCTAAGCCAATTTTTCAAAAATTTCTCGATAAAAATCCAAAAACACATAATGAACTTATGAAGTCTATTATTAAAAAATTAGTTGATATGCAAGGGAAATAATATTCAATCTTTGGTATGATTTTAAAAATATTTATAAAGGCAATATAATGATTAAAGTTGGTGTATTTGGAGCAAGTGGTAGAGTAGGTAAACTTCTTTTAGAAAATTTAAAAGATGCGGAGACTATGAGTCTTAGTAGTGTTTATGTAAGAAACAGTCTTGATTTTTCTATAGACCCTTCTGTTTTAGTAACGTCTGATATGAAGTCATTTTTAAGTGCTTGTGACATTGTAATCGATTTCTCTTTGCCTGATGCCTGTGAAATACTTTTAGAACAAGCTATAGAAACACCTAAACCTTTAGTTATAGGAACTACAGGACTAAGTAATCACCAGCTTAACCTTCTAAAACAAGCAAGTGAAAAAATGCCTATCCTTTATGCTACAAATATGTCTCTAGGTGTCGCACTTTTAAACAAGCTAGTTTATCAAGCATCTGCAGCTCTTGAGGGCTTTGATATTGAGATAGTTGAAATGCACCACAGACATAAAAAAGATGCACCTAGTGGCACGGCACTTACATTAAGTGAATCAGCGGCAGCTGGAAGGAACTTAAATATCAATAAAGTTCGTGTAAGTGGAAGAGATGGTAATATTGGGGAGAGAACAAAAGATGAGATAGCTGTTATGGCACTTCGTGGTGGAGATATAGTAGGTCGTCATACAGTTGGATTTTACAATGACGGTGAGTTCATAGAACTTAACCATACAGCTACTTCTAGAAGTACCTTTAGTAAAGGTGCTCTAAGAGCTGCCGGTTGGCTAGTAGACAAAGATGCTGGACTTTACTCTATAAGTGATTGTTTAGAACTAGACTAGTTCTAAACGCAGTGAGAGTTAGTCTAATCTAACTCTCACCGACTGTTCATGTGCAGTCAAACCTTCTGTCTTTGCAATCAATGCACACTCTTCACCTATCTCATTAATAGCATTTTTACTAAACGAGATAATCGAACTCTTTTTCATAAAATTTTCAACTCCAAGAGGTGAATAAAATTTTGCAGTTCCACCTGTTGGAAGGGTGTGATTTGGTCCTGCTACATAATCACCTATCGCTTCAGGAGTGTTATGTCCTAAGAAAATAGCTCCAGCATGTTTTATAAATGGTAAAAGTTCAAAAGGGCTTAAAGTCGCCACTTCCAAGTGTTCTGGAGCAATTTTATTCATCAAATCAATCGCTTCTTCCATATTTTCAGTGACAATAATTGCCCCGCGTTCTTCTATAGATTTTCTAGCTATCTCTTGACGAGGTAACTTTACTAACCAATTTTCTATTTCTACTTTTACAGCATCTGCAAGCTTTTGCGATGGAGTAATCAAAATAGAACTCGCCATTTCATCATGCTCCGCTTGAGAAAGTAAATCAATCGCTAAATGACGTGCATTTGCACTATCATCCGCTAAAATTCCAATCTCACTTGGTCCTGCAATCATATCAATGTTCACTTCGCCAAACACCATTTTTTTAGCTGTTGCTACAAAAATATTTCCCGGTCCTGTAATCACATCAACTTTAGGAATAGTCTCTGTTCCATAAGCCATAGCAGCAATTGCACTAGCTCCCCCAACTTTATAAACTTCACTCACACCACAAAGGTGACAAGCTGCTAGTAAAAGTTCATTTGGCTCATTATCTGGTGTCGGAGTACATACTATAATCTCTTCAACCCCAGCTACTTGAGCAGGGATAACATTCATAAGTAAAGATGAGGGATAAGCAGCTTTTCCTCCAGGTATATAAAGCCCTGCACTATCAACTGCAGTTACCTTTTGTCCTAAAATTGTTCCATTATCTTCTGTATCGAACCATGACTTTGGTTTTTGTTTTTGGTGATATGCTTTGATTCTATCATAAGACAAATGAAGAGCATCACGAAGTTTTACATCAATATTTTTATAAGCTATAGCCATAGACTCAGTTGAAATCTTTAAGTCACTATCTGCATTTGGTGTCCAGTTATCAAACTTTGCAATATGATTTTTAAGAGCTGCGTTTTTATCTCTTTTAATCTCATCAATAATACCACCAACAATGGTACTCACATGAGCCATATCCATTTTTCCACGACCCAAAAGTTCATCAAAATTTGCCTTAAAAGTAGCATCTTTTACATTTACAAATATCATTTAGTTTTTCCATCGTTATTTATTTCATCAAATCTTTCTTTAACAACTTGTAGTGCATTCATATAAGCGTCTGGATCTCTTGCACCTACAACTGGGCTAAACATTGGCTGACCATCAAAGTTTAAAAACCAAGTCATTGGTGTACCCCCATTGTACATTCCTCTTGGAATATAATCACCCTCGTCCGTATAAGAGATAATAGATACATACTCTTTGTTGAGTCTATCAATCACACCTTTATCTGAAAAGGTATTTTCTTCTAAAACTACACAATATTTACAAGTATGTCTCGATATAACAAACATTACAGGCTTGTTTTCTTTAGTCGCTTGATCTATCCCTGCCTGATAATCTTTAGCCCAATTTATGCCATCCCCAAAGAGTGAAGTTGCTAGAACTAAAAGTCCATATATAAAAATTTTACGCATATTTTTTTACCTTTTTTAATAATTCTTTAGAGCAATCTAGTGCACTTTTTTTTGTTACATCTATAACTATATCAGAAAGTTTTAAATACTCAGGTCTTCGCAGATCATAAAGCTCTTTTGCTTTTTTCAAATCTTTAAGTAAAGGTCTTTTCTTTAGCTTAGTAGCTGCGTTTGGATGTTTCTTAATTCTTTTAATAATCTCATCGAAAGGCGAATCTAAAAAAACAATAGTTGCTATTTTTTTGATATTTTTTTGCTTATAAAATCCACCGCCAGTAGAAATCAAAGTGTTTGTTACACTTTTTTCTAACCACAAAGCAACTTTTTTTTCTAAGCCTCTAAAATACTCTTCCCCTTCCTCTTCGAAAATATTTTTAATCTTTTTGTTTTCCATACTTTCGATTAAATCATCTGTATCCATGGTCATATAGTGTGAATTTTTAGCAACTTCTCTTGCTATACTTCCCTTACCTACTCCCATAAAACCAATTAAAATAACATTCTTCATCTCTTATTTTACCTTGCATTTAACTTTGATTCGCATTATACTCTAAAGTTATTTAGCATTTAATAAGTAAAGGTATAATGTTTTTCATAAAATTAAGCATGGATTGACAATGAAAAACAAAAAATTTATCACAATGGGATTTGCTTCGGCAACAGTCGCACTTTCTCTTCTCTTTACTTCTAATCTTTTTGGAGAAGCAGCTGTAAAATCAAATGAAACGACAAGACTTGAGGCTCTGACAAAATTTACTAAAGTCTTAAGTATTGTCGAACAATATGATGTCGATAAAGTAACAATAGAAGAGCTTATTGATAAAGCCTTAGATGGAATGATGAAAAATCTTGATGCACACTCAAACTATCTCACAGAGAAAGAGTATAAAAACCTTCAAGTACAAACAAGCGGCGAGTTTGGTGGTCTTGGTATTACTGTGGGAATGAAAGATGGAGCATTAACAGTTATCTCTCCAATTGATGGAACACCAGCAGATAAAGCAGGTCTCAAATCAAAAGATATTATCTTAAAAATAGATGAAAAATCCACAATTGGAATGACTATTGATGAAGCTGTTTCACTTATGCGAGGGAAAGTTGGTGACCCTATTGATGTAACAATTGTCCGCCAAGGTGAATTGAAGCCAATTAAAATACATATCGTTCGTGGTATTATTACTATAGAATCTGTATATTCCAAAACAATTGAAAATGATATTTTGTATATTAGAATTGCAAGTTTTGATCAAAAAGTTACACAAGATGTGACAACAGCTATTAAATCACACAAAGGAAAAACAAAAGGTATCATCCTTGATTTACGTAATAATCCTGGTGGTTTACTTGATCAAGCTGTGGATGTTGTAGACTTATTTGTGAGTAATGGTAAAATTGTTTCTCAAAAAGGGAGAGATGAAAAAGATGACAAAACTTACTCAGCAACTTCTAGTTCCACAATTACAAAAGTACCTCTAGTTGTACTTATCAATGGGGGAAGTGCAAGTGCAAGTGAAATTGTAAGTGGAGCACTTCAGGACCATAAACGTGCTGTACTTGTAGGTGAAAAAACATTTGGTAAAGGAAGTGTTCAAGTTGTGCTTCCTATTACAAAAACAGATGCTATAAAACTTACTATTGCTAGATACTATTTACCAAGTGGGAGAACTATTCAAGCAGTAGGAGTAACACCGGATATTGATGTTATTGCAGGTGAAGTAAAAACACACACAAACGAGTTTGCAATCAAAGAAGCTGACTTAAAAGAACACTTAGAGGAAGAACTTGTAAAAGTTGATGGGAAAAAAGAAGATGATAAAGAAGATAAAAAAGCAAATAAAGATATAATTACACCAGAAATGCTAAACAAAGATATCCAACTCAAAGAGGGTGTGGATATTATCAAAGCGTTAGCAATTATAAAAGGATAAATGTTACATGGAAAAAAGAGAATTACTTTACGAAGGAAAAGCAAAAAGACTTTTCTCTACTGATGATGAGAACCTCGTTATTTCAGAATTCAAAGATGATTTAACTGCGTTTAATGGTGAAAAAAAATCAAGTGAAGCTGGAAAAGGTGCACTTAACAATAAAATTTCAACTGAGCTTTTTAAACTACTAGAAGAGAATGGTATTCCAACTCACTTTGTAAAAATGATAGATGACAACCATATGCTTCACACAAAAGTAAATGTAATTCTTATAGAAGTAATTGTACGTAATATCGCGACCGGTTCTCTTTCTCGCAACCTTGGTATAGAAGATGGTAAAATACTTCCATTTACCCTTGTAGAATTTGATTATAAAAATGACGCATTAGGTGATCCTAAACTTAATGACCAACATGCACTTATTTTAGGGCTTGTTGAATACCAAGATGAGTTAGATAAACTTCGTCGTATGGCTCGTCAAGTAAACGACATCTTAAAACCTTACTTTAAGCAAAAAGGCCTCAATCTTGTAGACTTTAAACTAGAGTTTGGAAAAAATTCACAAGGAAATATTATCTTAATAGATGAAATTTCACCTGATAACTGTCGTTTCTGGGATGTTGAAAGTGGCGAAAAAATGGATAAAGACAGATTTCGTCAAGGTCTTGGTGGATTAACAGTAGCTTACGAGCAAGTATTAAATAGAATTTTAGGAAAATAGTAATGACAGCAATAGTAAATGTATCTTTAAAAGCGGGTGTTTTAGATTCTCAGGGAAAGGCTGTGCACCATGCACTTGACTCTTTAAAGTTTCATGGTGTGACTGATGTTCGTGTTGGGAAACAAATCATTTTACAGCTTGACACTGATGACAAAACACAAGCGATGACTGATGTTACAACAATGTGTGAAGAGATTTTAGCAAATACAGTTATTGAAGATTACAAGATAGAGCTTATCTAATGAAAGTATCAATTTTACAGTTTCCTGGAACTAACTGTGAGTATGACACACAACATGCTTTTGAAACACTTGGAGCAGAAACTGCAATAATTTGGCATAAATCGGATACGATTCCAGCAGATACAAATCTTCTTGTTGTAGCAGGTGGATTTTCTTATGGTGATTATCTCAGAAGTGGTGCAATAGCAAAATTTTCTCCTGTTATGAAAGCAGTGCGCGAATATGCTAACAATGGAGGGAAAGTTCTTGGAATTTGTAACGGTTTTCAAGTTTTAACTGAAGCTGGTTTACTCCCTGGTGCACTTAAACGCAACGATGGACTTCACTTTATCTCAAAATACCATCATCTAAAAGTGGCTAATAATGACAATATCTTCTTAAAAAAACTAAACAATGATGATGTGGTAAATATTCCTATTGCTCATCATGATGGTAATTACTTTATAAATGAAGCAGGACTTAAAGAGCTTGAAGCAAACAATCAAGTTTTACTTCGTTATACAGATGCAGAGGGAAACATTAAAAATCCAAATGGTAGTGTTGATTCTATTGCTGGCATTTGTAACAAAGAAAAAAATGTTTTTGGTCTTATGCCTCACCCTGAACGTGCGATGGAAACACTTCTAGGAAGCGATGATGGTGTAAACATGCTTAAAGGTTTTTTAGAGTCGTGAAAAAATTTCTTCTTGTTAGTCTCTTTTTTGTATCTTCTCTTTTTGCAGATCAAGTTATCTACATAAGTTATGACAAAGTACCTACAAGAGTAATACAAGGTGAACTCTCTTCTTTTACTCTCAAATCACTCTCTACAGTAAAAGAATATTCTCGGATTGACTATCATTTGTCAAACTACTCTGGGATTAAACTTCTGGAGAGAAATACTACATCACAAAAAATTGGAAAGTACACTTATGAAAACTTTCCTTTTTTAGTAACTGATAGATACCCTAAATTACCAGATATTACAGCTTCTTTAAAAGGTTCACAAGAGTATGATAGTATCACTATTAGAGGTTCAAAGCTAACAGCTATTAGACTAAACCCGAGAAAAGACTTTTCGCATATCTTAGCAAACTCTCTTCATCTTGTTGACTATAAAACAACAGCCTATGACAACAAAAGCAACATTTTAGTTTTTAGTTTACGGGCAGAACATTCGTATCTCCAAGCAATTACATTTAAAAATGCTATAAAACAAGGGATAGAATCCATCAATGATTCTGTAGAAGATGCAAAAGTGACTTACTATGTTGTTATCTCTAAAAAGATAGAAAATTTCTCTTTCTCCTACTTTAATCTTTTACAAAATAAGTTTAATTCTTTAGAGATACCAATTATTGTGGATGATGATAGTGTTGTAACTCAAAGTGACTTAAAGCCAAAAGATCAATCTCACGAGATGCTCAAAGTAGAAATTGCAGCTGCTTTTGCATTTTTAGCTTTTTTGTTTATTCTTTGGAGAAAAAAATATATTTATCTTGTATTTATTCTCCTTCCTTTAGGCTATATTGCTTTTATGATGTTACCAGCTAAAGAAGTTTGTATAAAACAAGGTTCTCAACTGCACTTGTTACCTGTAGATAATGGAACTATATTTGAGACAACAACAAGTCAATATACATTAACAAAAGAGGGTATGGCAAAAGGTTATACTAAAGTCAAGCTCAAAAATGACAAAATAGGATGGGTAAGAAATGAAGATATTTGCTCATATTAGTTGGTTCATTGCAACTGTTATTATATTTACTGGACTAACTCTCTCTATAATTCTTTATTATCTTTTGCCACGTCCATATGCTAGAAAAATAGCAGCATGGCTTATTAGGCTAACAACATTTTTTTACACTACTAAAAAAGGTCTTGAAGACCCTGATGTACAGATGTTTCTAATCAATCATCAAAGTGACCTAGATATAGGAGTTATGGAGACTGTAACTTCTAAAGATTTAGCATGGGTCGCTAAAAAAGCTCTTTTTGATGTGCCTTTTTTTGGTCTTGCTATGAGTTTGCCCGAAGATATTGAAGTGGAACGAGAAAGCAAGACATCTCTCATAAAGTTACTCCGCGCTTCAAAAGATAGACTAGATAAAAAAAGAGTCATTACTATGTTTCCAGAAGGAACTCGTTCACGAACGGGTCGTATGTTACCGTTTAAATCAGGAGCAAAAGTTATCGCCGATAAATATGCACTTAAAGTACAGCCTATTGTGCTCGTTGAGACTGCAAGTTGTTATGACATCAAACGGTTTTACTATAAACCAAAAAATATCACTGTTGTTTTTATGGAACCTTTCATAGCAAATAAAAGTGACAAAGTTTGGCTTAGTAATTTACGATTAAAAATGCAAAAGGTTTATGATGATGAGTTGGCAAACACTTCTAGCCATAGGTAGCGGTGGTTTTATAGGTGCAGTCTCTCGTGCTTATCTAAATGGACTAATTTCAAGTAAAGTACCTCATGAATTACCTTTTGGTACTCTAGGTGTTAATCTCATTGGTAGTTTCATTATGGGTCTACTTGTTTCTTACTTTATGTACTCTACCCTCTTTTCAATTCATGCGAAATCATTTCTTACAACTGGCTTATTAGGAGCATTAACTACTTATTCTACTTTTGCAATAGAAAGTTTTTTGATGCTACAAGCAGGAAGTATAACTCTTGCTCTACTCAATATGTCATTTAATGTTTTTGGAACTATTGTAATGGCGGGGAGTGGTTTTTATATTATTAAGTCGATGATGGAATAAAAAAAGCAAAAAAAAAGCCCAAAGTGAAAAATCACTTTGGGCTTAAAAAGGGGAAAGAGTTTAAAAACTAATAATTAGTCAGTAATTTTCTTGTAAACACCTTTAGCTACACCAGCCATAACTACCATTGGAACAGAACCAACAGTCATACCAGCACCAGCTGCTTCACCCATATAACCAGCTAATTTTTCAATAAGCTCAGCCATTTTAGTCTCACCACCAAAACCACTTACGATTGTTTTTGCTTTTGAAGAACCGATTTCACGAGCTAAATCCATTTGAGTCGAAAGTGCATTTAATGCATTTACAATTGTTTCTTCAGTTGCGTCCATTTGTGCTTCTGCTATATTTACTAATCCGTTTTTTTCTGCCATAATATTTCCTTTGTTTATATAAAAATTAATTTTTTGAGCTATTTCCTAGAGTTCTAGTAATTGCTTACCGAAATTATATGACAATTATCTTTAAATATAACTTAAATCTATATTTAATATTTTCCTGAAGAATACAAATTACATATTTGTTACATTTGTTATACATCTATGACATTAATTTAATTAATAGCTTAAATTTAAGAACATATTAATAATAGTTCTACTATAGTTGTGACATATTTGTGACTTTAGTTATTATTTTATTATAAAAATTGCTAACTTAATTTTAAAAGTCATAATGTTAAGGAGTATTTATGTTACATGTAAAGAGTAAATTGATGGCTATTGGAGCACTTTCAACGCTTCTTGCTAGTAGTTTGTTTGGGGGAGTTCCTATGGATTTAGCTTATCCAAAAGGGGAATTAAAAGATGCGGGAACGATTATGGATAACGTATATTACGTGAATCATTTTTATGCTTTCAAAAACTACTCTATTGAGAAAAAGAGACGTACCATTACCGTTCTTGTTAAAAAGTCTGAGGGGAAAAAACCACTGACAGATACTGTAGAACGTTATTTAAACAATGAGTATACTGATGATGCTACTATTAAAGCGAAAGACCTTGCTATTTTTCGTTCTGGAAAGATGAAGGGAACTGGTATGCTTATCACAGATTATGTAGATGATGACCGTTCTCAAGAGTACCTTGTTTGGTTACCTGCACTTCGTAAGATTCGTCGTTTTGCACAACCTGCACATGATGATGCTTGGGGTGGAACTGACTTTACATTTGGTGATGTAACGCTTCGTAAACCTATGCATGAAACTCATGAGCTATTAGGTACCCAAACATTTGGTAAACGTGTAAATGTTCTTGTTATTCCAAAAGAAGAACAAACAAGTACAACAAAGAAACTTCCTACTGGAACTGATGATTATAAAAACAACAAAGTTTATAAAGTTAAAAGTACAACTAAATTTTCAGGTTGGTGGTATGACTATCGTATCACATACATAGATACTAAAAACTTTTCTGATTACAGAACTGAGTATTTTAAAAAAGGAAAGTTAGTTAAAACTTTAGAGAAAAACTGGAAACCTATAGAAGGTCAAACAGATCCTCGTGCACTTCGTTGGTTTACTTGGTATGCAAAAACTATGGAAACAGGACATGAGACTATGGCTTATATCCCTAAAAAAGTTACAAAATATAACACTTCTTTAAAAAGTTCTTTATGGTCTAAAAAGACTCTAACTAAGATTAAGAAGTAAGGATTAAAAAATGAAAATGAAAAAAATCGCACTATCACTCGCTTCTATCGCTTTTTTAGCAATGCCTTCATACATCTTAGCTGATGATGCTGAGGCTACTGAAGAGTACCAATTTCCTGTTAATGTTTCAGGTGAACTCATCGGAAACTATGGGGTTTATAAAAATGCAGGTGAAACTTATAATCCTGAACAAAATACTGATGGAAGCAACAAAAGACATAATATTGGTACTAAAAGTCTACAAGAAGTAAAAGCAAAACTATACTTAAATCAAGAGTTAGCTGACAGTGTAAGCTGGCATGGTGAGTTAGACTTCAACCATGATTGGGCGGCTGTAGAGGGTTACAAAAAAACTCGTATCAATTCTCAATATGATTGGTTACGCGAGCTCTATGTAGACATCGCTGTTGATAAGTTCTCATTTAGAGTTGGTAAGCAACAAGTTGTATGGGGAAAAGCAGATGGTGTAAAGTTCCTTGACATCATCAACCCAACTGATTTCCGTCACTGGGGTCAAGACTCTATGGAAAACAGTCGTATTCCTTTATGGATGGTAAATGCTGAGTATGCTATCAATGACAACTCATCATTTCAAGTAGTTTATGTTCCACAAGTAAATGTGACAAACCAAATCCCTGGACTCAACGATATAGAAACAGGTGACCAAGGCCAACAATTTGTTCCACTAGGAACTGATACTCTGTTTGGTCAAACTAATGGGTTTTATAATATTGGGCCTGAAATGGGCTCTGTTGCAGGTGCTTTTAATCAAGCTTTTAATGTTGCTTTTACAGGTGCTCCAGCTACTAATCCAAATATGTTAGCAGGCTTTTCAGGTATGACTGTATCAAGTTTCACTCAAGTTCCTGATGTCGGGGCAATGATGGTTGCAAAGGGTGCTGCAGCAGCAAATGTAAATGCACTTGGTCTTTCTGCTAATGGTGGAGTAGATGGTTTTGCTGTTCTAAATGGTAATCAAATGCTATCAAACACAGTTAACCTTCCAGCACCAAACGGAATTGGAGCAAGTACAAATTTATTTGGGCAAACAATAAATACTTCAAACCCTACAACAATGTTTGATTATATGGGTGATACAACATTTGCTACATTTGACGCATTCGTTGGAATGGGTACAAAATATATTAAAAAGCATGCTAGAAATGACTTTAAAAATGGAAATATCGGATTCAAATATGCGGGAACAAATGATGACATTGGTTTAAATTATACATTTAACTACTACTATCACTATGATAACAACCCTGCATTTGATGTTTCATGGGCAAGCGCTAATGGAGCAGCTCTAACTACACAAGCAACAAATAATGATTTTAATGCTCTTGGAGCGAATGTAGGTGCGAATGTAGCAGAAGGTTCAGCCTTATCAGCTGGTGCTGTTGCGAGAACAAAAACAATGAGTTTATTAAAAGCAGATGGAACAGCTTATAACTATTCAGTAGATGGCCCTGCAAATATGGTTTTCACAGAAAAACAAAACCGTATCAATACTTTTGGTACATCATTTGACTATGCAATAGACAATGACTTTGCTCCTGTAATCGTTCGTAGTGAGATTGTTTATGATAAAGGAACTCTACAACCTGTAGTTGACCTTGGTAAACTTGCTTATGGTGATTTAGCTGGTGCGTTTACAAACCAAAAAGCAGACTTTTTAAATTATGTTGTTGGCCTTGATATGACTGTTCTAACTAACCTTTTTATGAGTTTTCAGTTCATGGACAAATGGAACCTTGATTATGTTGATGCAGAAGTAAAATATGATGGAAACTCACGAGCATATAGTAAACACACTGCAAACCCTGCAACAATGTCTCTAGCAAATGGTTTCAAAAAAGCAGAAGAGCATCAAATCATGTACACATTCTTTTTATCTCGTCCTTTCTTAGAGGGTGATGCACTTCGTGTAAACAATATTATCCTTTTAGAAAATGATAATGGCGGATACTGGGATAGACTAGACTTTGAATACTCTTATTCTGATAATGTTATCTTAACTGGTGCACTAAACCAATATGGTGGTGACAAATTTGGTGTATTTGGTCAGTTTGCTAATTCATCAAATGTACAACTTGGCTTTAAGTATATCTTCTAGTCCACAATCTAACACTTCTGTAGAGTCTTAAACTCTACAGATATATAGGAAAATTACAATGAAACAAAAAACAAGTTTCTCTTTTAGATATGCTACCTTTGCTATGAAAAATAGATGGCTTTTGTTCATCTCTTCTCTTATCATTACAGCTTTTGGTGCATGGTATATACAGTATGTAGATATACGAAATGACCCAGATACACTCCTTCCTCAAACAAATCGTTATGTAGCAACAAATGCTTATGCTGATAGTACTTTTGGTATGGGTAATCTTTTTGTCGTAGGTATCGAAGTTAAAGAGGGTTCTATTTATCAACCTTGGTTTGTTAACACTGTTCGTGAAATCCATAAAAAACTTGAAAAAATGGAAGGAGCGAACAAAGCAAACTTCATCTCTGTTGCTGCCAATAAAGTTAAAAATATGGGAGTAGATGATGAGGGAAGCCTTGCATTTAAACGCCTAATTCCAAATAATGGTATTTCTACTACTGACTCTATTGCAGCAAAAGAAGAACTTGATTTCATGAAAGCTGGTTTAGATTCAAATCCTGTACTTAAGCCGATGATTATCCATGAAGTTGATCCTGCAACAGGTGAAAAATGCCGTAATAACGAAGCTGGTTGTGTAGCAAAGGCTACTTTTGTAATTGCTGATTATTCAGACGAAATTAAACCTCATTATGTTTCTTGGGTAAGACAAGTTGTCTCAGACTTAGCTCCTTACTATGATGATGACCGTATCAACATTACTATAGCTGGTGAACCATACTTCTTATCTTGGATGATGGTTGAACTTTTAAATCACTGGTACTTATTTGTACTCTCTATTTTCATTGCGTTTATTATACTGTTTATAGAAACACGTTCACTTAAAGGTGCACTGTTTCCACTAACTGGTGTTGGAATGAGTATCGTTTGGACTTTAGGTATTATGGGATTTTCTGGATTTAAACTGACTACTATGGTTGTTTTAACTCCTATGCTTATCTTAGCCGTTGGTATGGGTCATGCCATACAGATAACACGGCGTTATATGAAATCTATTCGTGATGGAGAGAGTGTTGAAGAAGCAAGTCACAATGCACTTGGTTTTACAATAGTTCCCGCCACTCTGTCAATCGTAACAGATGCTATCGGTTTTGCAACTCTAGCATCTGTTGATATCTCATTTTATAAAGCTTATGCATACTTTGGTATGTTTGGGATGTTCTCTTTACTCTTAACTACAACAACCATGATTCCCCTTATGATGTTAATGTTTAAAGATAAAGAACACAAAGCTGCACCTGAGGGTTATAAATGGGAAGAAAAATTTGGTCACATTGTTGCAACAATGCTCTCTGGATATGGAAAACTTATTCCTTTAGCAATTGTTGGTGTAATTATTGCCGTTTCTGTTCACTATACTAAGATTGGCGAAGGTATTACCAACATAGCAAATTCAACGAAGTATAGTGGCATGGAAAAAGTGCAAAAAGTACTTCGAGGCGATGAGCTTGATTTAATGCCAGGTGTTGAAAAAGGTATTGATTATGCTCAAGCCGCGTTTAAAGTATATTCACAACCTGTTCAAGATATTTTCAAACTCAACACTATGATGCCAGGTGTTATCTCCTTTAACATTCCTATTCGTGGTAAAAAAGCACCACTTGCTGAATGTAGTGACAAATACTACGATGCACTTGATGCTGCTGATGAAGCAGGAACACCTCCTCCTGTTAAAAATTGTTTTAATCCAGAAGAGGATGCTCCACAAGGTATCTTAAACAATGCTACTGTTATAAAAGCAATGGATAAGATGGAAGATGATTTACGTAAAAATAAATTTATCGGCTTTACTGCTTCTTATGCTCAGTACATTAAAATTGCAAACATGATTTTAATGACTGAAACAGGTAATCAACCAAGTCTTGATGATTTTCAAGCACCAACAGTGCAGTATCTACATGCTAAAGATGAAAACGATGATCGTTCCCCTGATGAAATCGTACAGCTTTATAATGGTCTACTAGATGCTGCTTCTAGTCCTGGTGACTTAAGTTCTATGACTACACAAAATTATAACACTGGTGTTATTATGGGATTCATAAATACTATGCACCCAAAAGAAACTCATGCAGCTATGCTCTTTATCCAAGATTATATAGAAAAGCATAAAAATGATGCAGGACTTAATCTCCTTGAGTTCGGTTTTAGAAATGCTAACAAATCTGGTGATATAGGTGCTATAGCTGATGATACAAAACCAACTTATGTTCGACCTGGTGTTGGTGGATTTTTAGGTGCTACAGAAGCAACTCGTGAAGTTACATTTGACAACTGGTTATATAACCCACTTGGAACTGCACTAGCAATTTTCATCGTGGTTACTTTAATCTTCCGTTCATTTATCATCTCTGGAGCTTTAAGTATGCTACTTTTTATCACACTTTTTGCACAATATGGTATGGCTGGATATTATACATCATTGCAGTTTTGGAGTGGAAACTTACACTTCGCAAACTTAATTGCCCTCTCTATCTCTATGGGGCTTGGTGTTGATTATAGTATCTACATGATTGCAAGACTTCGTGAAGAGCTAGATGAGCACAATGATTGGTTTACTGCACTCAAAAACACTATAGCAACAACGGGTTCATCTGTTCTCATTTCAGTTGTTATCTTGGTTGGTGCATTTATTCCACTTATGGCTACTACACTTGGTAACACATGGGGTGTTTCAGCATACATTACTGAAGCAATCCTTATTGATGTATTTACATCACTTACTATTCTCCCTATTATTATATTTTGGCTCAAACCAAAATATGTCTTTAACAAAAACTAATCCTTTTAGGATTAGTTTTATTCTTCCTAAATATTTGTTATAATGATGATATGAATAACTTAGCCTACATTTATAAACTATGGCTTGAGATAGCACACACAAGTGGTTCTCTCACGACAAGTGATGTACTATTAGCAGCAAAACGTCTTGTAGAAGGACATACAGACGAAGATATAAGCTTGTCTATAGAAGAGTTTGATGAATTTGCTAAAGACATCTCTCTTGAAGAGACCATTAATTATCTCTCTAAAATTACAGCATCAAAAAAATATATTATACTTATCAACCTTTTCATGGTGATAATGCTCAAGAATATTCATAAAGAAAAAATCAATAAAAAGCAAATAGCAGCTCTTAAAGAAATTTATATAAAACTAGAGCTTCCTTATCTATATGATATCTTATATCTTTTAATGAATAAAAAGTACGATAAAGCCCATGGTGTCATTTCAAGACATACCCCAAACATCAACTTTATCTGTTTTGATGAACATGCAAAAAGTGAGCTTAATCAATCTTTTGAAGAGTATCAAGTAAGTTTTATCATTTTACATATAGATAATTTTTTTCTTCTTTTAAATAATCGCAGTCAAGCACTAAAGATATATAGTTATAAAAATGAAAGACAACTCTCTTTGTATGAAAAATGTCAAGAGTTTAAAGAAGAACCCTTCTCTTTTTCAAATCATAAAATAAGAGATCACTCTATTTACTATATGGATGAAGAGAGTTTTATACGCATAATAAACGAAAAAGAAGCAATTTATCTTGATAAAAATGTGCTGATAAAACTTTTTTCGAACAATCCCAAAACACAATTTTTAGTCTCAGAAATTATTCATCTAAAAAGAGATTATTTCAACTGCTCCATCGTAAAAGACCACATCTATAATATAAAAGCAAAAAATTTATACTCAGGATATTCTAAACGCAGAAAAATAGTTAAAAATGTTAACTTTAGTATTTATGAGGGTGAACTTGTAGCTATTATGGGGCCTTCTGGCTCGGGTAAAACAACACTCCTTAGAACTTTTGTTGAACAAGCAAAAATACTTCAAGGTCAACTACTTATAAATAATGAAGAAATTTCAAAAAAGTACTTTCATCGTATGGGATATGTTCCTCAAGATGATGTACTCATCAAAGATCTCAATGTATATGACAATATGTACTACTACTATCGTCTTCATTTTGGAAACAAAGAGAGTGATGCTAAGGTAGATAAACTTATCAGTAAACAACTTCGTAATCTTGGTATAATCGACATTAAATATAGTCAAATCTTTAATAATGGAAAATATACTATATCTGGAGGACAGAGAAAAAGGCTCAACATTGCCCTTGAACTTTTAAAAGATGTAGATTTGATTTTAATGGATGAGCCTACGAGTGGGCTTTCATCTTTAGATAGTGAAAATATCATTCAAGAACTTAAACAAATTACTTTACTTAATAAAATTATCATTATTAACATTCACCAACCTTCGGCAAGTATGTACAAACAGTTTGACCAAGTAATAGTTTTTAATGAAGATGGAAATAATATATATACAAATAAAGCGAGTGAAGTTTTAAAAATTTTTAAACTTGTAAAAACTGAAGATGCATATATGTTTAATGAGATAAGTGAAGATTTAGAAGGTGGAGATCCCGAACTCCTTCTTGAAATCCAAGCTGATGAGAAAAGTAACTTTTGGAATCTCTTTAGTTACTTAAACAATTTTACGGAAAAATAGATGTTTAACAATCCAATCTCAACACAAATAAACTACCAGCTACGACGGCAATTTAAAGTTAAGACTTATGAGCGACTCAACCTTCTTGTCTCATTTGTTATAGCACCCCTGCTCTCTTTTTTATCTACTTATATTTTTCGTGCTGATAATGACTTAGTACAAAATAGTTCTTATCCTAACTATCTCTTTTTTATGCTTATCTCGGCTGTATTTTTTGGACTTATCAGTTCAGTTTTTGAGATAATAAAAGATAGAAGTATGGTACAACGTGAACGTCTTGGTGGTGTTTCCATCTTTGGCTATTATCTTTCAAAGTATTATGTTTTAAGCTTTTTTGGTCTTATACAAACACTACTCTACAACCTTGTTGGTATGCTTTTTTTGCATATTCCATGGGCTTTGGTTGCGTTTAACTCTTTAGTCATGTTTATGGTTGTTGTAGTAAGCATATCTTTTGGTTTATTTGTTTCATCAGTTGCTAGAAATACAATGATTGCCTCAAATCTCATCCCTGTGTTGATTATTCCTCAAATTCTCTTAGGTGGTCTTATTCCCTATCAAGATATGGATAAATCAATATATATGTGGGAAGATAACTTTAACAAAGCTCCACCAATCGCACGTATTATGCCCATAAAATATGCATACGAGGCTATCATAACTGGTAATGTAAACTTTACAACAGGCAACAAAGAAATCAATGACCAAATATCACAAATGGTTGATTATCTTCAAGATAATCAGTTTATGAGTATGGAAACAGAAAGTTTTTTAAGTAGTTTTGGTATACCACTTCTTTTAAAAACATGGGTGATTGACTTACTGATACTTGTTAGTTTTATAGTAATCACATTTTTTATGGGTTACATTATCTTTTATAGAAGGATTTTTAATGGTTAAATATTTTCTTTTTTTAATTCTCTCAGTTGCATTATTAGATGCAAAAAGTAGTGTTGGTGCTTGCATCCCTATTGGTAAGGTTGTAATCTTAAAAAAGTCTATTATGACATTGGAATTAACTAAATTACAAAAAGAAGAACTTTATAAATATGAAGAAAAACTCAAGGATGATTTAGACAATATCAAAGAAAGGACAAAAAGCAAAGATGAAGTTCTTTCAAGCTTGTTTGATAAAAATGTATTTTTAACAGAAAAGTTTAGTATGATTACAAAAAAAGAAAATGAAGCTATAACAATTGCAATTAGTGAGTATTTTAGTAAAATGTATTCTATACTAACAAAAGAACAGAAAGAAAAGTTAGTAAAACGATTTAAACGAATTGAAAGAAAGAGAAAGAAACCACATTCGAAATAAATGTGGTTTCTGTATTACATAAGAAGACGAACTAGTCTCTCATACTCTACTGGAATTGGAAATTTGCCTTTAGGCATAAAGTTATTTATAGCAATATTCATCCACTCACGGTTTGTATGAATCCCTGAAACTTCTATAAAAAACTTCTCACCTTCACGGCTCAGTCTATAATGATCTACATTAAAGTCAATAGGGTCTTTTTCTCCACGTGGGTGAATAGAAAATGCTATTGAGTTGGATTTTGAATCTAATTTAAAGTCTATCATTGTTTACTCTAACCTTTTACTATTTTTTATATTTAACATCGATTTCTAAACCAATGCCACCTTTTTTGCCAAGACCAATCGTAACATCTTGATCATTTACTTCTTTTTTAAGTTTTCCTATATTGATACCATTTGATTGTGCAGCAGTAAAAGTCATATGAAGTTCTTCAAAACTATCTTTTCCCTCTTTAATAAGGTTAACAACTTGATCAAAAGTAATATTTTCAACTTTATTTAGGTCATTTTCATTAAGACCTCTATCCATCATTTCCATCATACCTTTACCAACAGTATAACTCATCCCTATCGGTGAGTACTTTGCTATCTTTTTTACTGCACCAATTGCTTTGTCTTTTAATGAACTTTTTTCATCTATCTCATTACCATCTTGATCTACTATTTCTACTGCTTTGTTTTCATAATCTATATTTGCATTTACTGACATATTTGTTTCCTTAAAATTTTAATTTTTAGTATTATATCCAAATAACTTATAGCTTTACATAAAAGTTTGGATAGGACCATTAAGTTTAGCAGGGAGTTCAAACTCTTTATTTAGAACAAACATATCCATCAGAACTTGCATCCATTCTCTGTTAGTCTTCATTTCATACATAATAACAGATGTGTGATTTTCATGTTTAATAAACTGATAACTGCGAATATCTACTATAATAGGCAGTTTTTCACCCTTCATCATCAGCTCTATTAAAAATGACCTATCTTTTGAATCAATCTTAAAAGCCAAAACAGTTCCATAACTTTTAAGTATCTGATTTAACACAGTTTTAAAGAGTTTAGAGTTGGTTGCATCTTTACTAACATATACAGTATCTTTTACCATACCTTTAAATTTATCCATCATAGATATCAAATTAATTTTCCTTTTCTCTCTTATCTGCTATAATTATATTCTAATTTCTATTAACGAACACTTACTCTAAAGGAACAAACGTGAGAAAAAAAACATTGACATACAATGATAAAGAGTTATATTTATATGTTAATGAAAAAAATGAATTTTTTTTTGATGATGAGAACATACTAAATATTTTTAATCTTACAAGTGATAAACTCAAGCAAATTATCGACATTAATATAAATCGTCTTAACAATCCTAAAGAATTTTTTTTAGATAAAGACAACAAAAGATTTTGGAGCAAACTAGGCATTATAAAGCTTGGATTTTTCACACAACATGATGACAATCTTGGCTTTATAGATTTTCTCGAAAACTTAAAACTAGAGCAACCCCTAGCTGTTCAAGAGGCGGTTCTCTCTAATCAAAATCTCTCTGATATATATAAAACTTTAGAAGGTAAATTTGTTGATTTTTCTAAAAAAATAGAAGCTCAAAAAGAAGAAGATATAGACATGAATGAGCTCAAACAGTTCATAGAAACTTTTAACCTTTTTGTAAAGACTAAAAGTGAAATCTTTCCACATGAGAAAGCACCAATCCCAGCAGAACTTTTTGCACAACATGGTGGCAAAAAAGATGGGAAAAAGAATGGTATGTTAAGTAAACTGTTCAACTTACCATCCCAAGTAGAAAAAAGTGCCTTTGCATTTGCACAAGGTACTCGTGAGAATGCCTTTGACTTTGCACAAGATACTCGTAGTGATGCATTTCAGTTCACACAAGATACTAGAGACGATGCTTATAACTTTGCAAGCAACACAAGTAACTTAGCCTTTGATTTTGCAATGAAGACTGAAGATGATGCTTATAAGTTCGCTTCTCAACTTGCAAGTGATGCTTATCATTTTGCTAGTGATGGAATGAACTATGGTTATATGTTCGCTTCTCAAGGTGAAGAGTTGGGACCTATGGCAAACCGCGTTTTATGGATGGCTTCACAGATTGGTCTTATGTCTGATCGTATTGGTGAGATGAGCGATAGGATTGTGCACACTGAGCACCTTATCATTAACATGTCCGTTATGATCCTCAACTTCGGACTTCTTATTGATGGAACTATTAAAACATTAACAGAAGCTGGTTTAGGTGCTATCGGAATGGCATTTGACAAAGAAATTCCAAAACTTGAATCATCTTCGCAGCATTTAGATGTTATCAGCAAAAATATTGAAATTATTTTAAAACAACAACATGAGTATGATTTAAAAGTTTTAGAAAATCAAGTACAACTCAGGGATGCAACAACCAGAGCACTTGATAAAATAAAGTTAGAGTATTAAACTCTTACTTTTTCTTTGTATACGATTGAGCTAAGCCAACAACAGTTTCTAAAATATCGCTGATATTATTTGGCATTGTGCTTCTTGGTGCTGATGCTTGACCATCTCTTTTTTTCACTAAGTTATCAAGTGTCAATATAAAATGATTGATCTCTTCAAGTGAAGCATCTGGGTTTTCTTTTAGTTTTAAAAGTCTATCTTTTAAAAGATCTTCTATCTCATTATAAAAGCGATGCGTAGACTCTTCTTGACTTTGTGAAATATTTATTTCTTCTATCATTTCTAAAAAACTAAGAGCATCATCAGTTTTTAAAAAGTACGCCAAACGCACCATACCTGTTTTTGAAAAGAACAGTATAGAAGACGTACTTTTACCTTCTTGATACTCGACAGAGTGATATCCATAATGTTTATCTTCTGTTAAAACATCTAATCCTTCTATAAGTTTATCTATAGTTGTGTTAAATGCTAAAGCGACTTCTTTATGTGATAAAAACCAAGTGTCATCTATAACTAAGGGGTGGAGTTCAAGAGAGTTGTATTCTATAAGGGTAAGAGGGTGTTTTGGCATCAAAAGCCTTTGTATGTATTTGTCAATCAAGTATGCGGAGTATTATAACATAAGAAATACTCCGCAAAAAAAATTAATCTGTAATTTTTTTGTAAACACCTTTAGCAGTACCTGCCATGATTACCATTGGAGACATACCTATAGTCATACCTGCACCAGCAGCCTCACCCATGTAACCAGCTAATTTTTCAATTAACTCAGCCATTTTAGTTTCACCACCAAAACCACTTACAATAGATTTTGCTTTGTCAGAACCGATTTCACGAGCTGAATCAATTTGGCTTGTAAGTGTATTTAATGCACTTAAAATTTTTGCTTCCGTTGCATCCATTTGATTTTCAGCAATATCATATAATGAATCTGATGTAGTTGCTACCTCTGTTTTTGGAGCTGCTTTAGTTGCAGCTGGCTTAGCCGCTGCTTTTTTAGCAGCTGGTTTTTTTTCTGTTTTTGGAGCTGCTTTAGTTGCAGCTGGCTTAGTTGTTGTTTCAATTGTTTCTGGCATAATAATTTCTCCGTTTAATTTGTTTATTTTATGATATTTCTATATAAGTTATAAGTCAAAGATATATATCACATACGAAATTATACTTCTTATAATATTAATTTAAGCTTATCTTATGATAGTTATAGTGATTAACAATAGATTACTGGGTGCCCATTAAGGGTATAACTTAAAGAAGTGTTATATAGTAATTATTTCGTCTGCACACCAAGAAGCTAAATCACTATCATGTGTTATAAGTAGTACACCCATATTTTCAATTGTCCCTATAATACTTCTCATAACTTCAAGCTGTATCACATTATCAAGAGCAGAGGTTGGTTCATCTAGTAAAAGTAACTCTGGTTTCATAAGCATAGCTCTAAGAATAGAAGCTCGTTGGAGTTGTCCACCTGAGAGTTCATGAGGTAATTTAAGTAAAAGTTCATAGTCAAGGTTTATTCGTTGCAAATGCTCATCTATTTCCTCAACAGAAGCGACATCTTTAATCTGATTTAATAGTGTATAACTTGGATGAAAAGAGCTATATGGGTCCTGAAAAACTTGCGAACATCTTGCTGCATTTATTTTCCCTGTAAGAGGTTTGAGATTTTGTAAAATCAGCTCAAAAAGTGTACTCTTTCCTGCACCGCTCTCTCCTACAATAGCTTTAAGTTCCCCTTTTTTTAAATGCAGAGATAAATCTTTAAAAAGGAGTTTCTCTTTGCTATACCCAAAGGAAAGTTCTTGTATATCTAAAACTGTTGACACTAACTATTTCTTTACTAAGGGCTCGTAAGCTTTTTTTAGTTCGCTATAAAGTGCATCAGGTTTTATATCTGCATTTGTTTCCCAGATGCGTTTCATCACTACATTATCTTCTTCACCATTCCATACTTTGATATATGAACCATCTTTATAACCATGATCTTGGCGAAACTGATTTAAGATGTTTTTTCCTACATATAAACGATAAAGAGTTTCTAAATTTAACCCACTCATAATAACAAGGTCAAAAAAATCATTCACTAGTTTATCTAGTTCAAGTGTATCTGTATCTATCGCTAGGCGAATAAGATTCTCAACTTTAGCTATTACCTCATCTTGAGTAGCAAATGCAGTTAAATTTGTATCTATTTTTGAAAAGCTAGATAACTGAGAAATATGAAGACTCAAATCTTCAACTCCTCCCTTAAGATTTTGTGCATAATTTTCTATAGCTAAACTAATAATAAAATGCCAAACATCAATCACTTCTATTTGATGGTTTTCCCAGTCAGGCTCTTTATCTATACTTTTCCAATGTTTCCATGAAAAACTATCTACCATCTCTGCACATTCCATATAGATACAACGCTTCCAGTTAATAGTTTTACCATTTTTAGTAATTCCATCTGTCCACTTTTCCCCATTTGTTGCATCGTTAAGTTGTGCTTGGAGTTGCACCATTAAAAGTATTTTATCCATTGTTTCCTCTTTATTTAATTTTTTAAATATGTTAAAATTCTGTATGAAAAGAATTAATTGCAGACAGTGCCTATACTACTTCGTAACTTGGGAAAACACAAGACCTCATGGATGTAAAGCTTACGGTTTTAAATCACCGCAGATTCCTTCAATGGTCGTTTTTCAAAGTAGCGGACAAAACTGTTCTATGTTTAAACAAAAATAATCATCTGAGCTTAAATAGAAACTTAATTTCCATCTATCTCTTTCCTCTTTATAAAAGCTGATTCTAACCATGTAATAATTGCTGACATTTTAGCAGAAGAAACTGCAAAATTCAAACGCATAAAGCCACTTCCCTCTCGTCCAAAACTAAGCCCTGCGTTTAAGCCAAGTTTTGCCTCTTCTATGAAAAACTTTCGTAACTCTCTATCACTTAATTTTAAACCTCGACAATCCAACCATGCTAAGTAAGTCGCTTCTATAGGAGTGATTTTTATAAACTGAGGGTATTTTAAACAGAGTATCTCAAGCTGTTTATAGTTACTATAGAGATGCACTTTGAGCTCCTCTAACCACTCTTTTCCATTCTTGTATGCACTCTCAAACGCAACATGAGAAAGTACAGCACCTTGTGCAAAATGCACTCTCTCATAAGCTTTTTTAAACTCTTTTTTTAATGTTTCATCTTCTACTGCAACACTACTCATAGCAAATCCAGCCATGTTAAATGTTTTTCCAACTCCTATGGCTGTGAGAGTAACCGTTCTTGCATTTTTCAAAGAAGCAAAAGGAGTATGTTTGTTTGGTGCATAAACTAAATCTGAGTGAATTTCATCTGCGAAAACGACAATATTATGTTTCAAACAAACTTTAAGGATAGCTTCAAGTTCCTCTTTTTTCCAAACTCGACCAACTGGGTTATGAGGAGAACACAAAATTAACAGTTTCGTATCTTTATCAATTTTCTTTTTTAAATCCTCTAAATCAAAACTATACTCACCCTTGACATCTAAAGCCAATGGATTTTTAACTACTTTTCTTCCAAGTTCACTTACACTATGAAAAAAGGGAGAGTAAACGGGAGTTTGCACTATGACACCCTCGCCTACTTTAGTAAAAGCTTCAATAGCGACTCTCATGGAAGCTACGACGGAGTGTGAGTAAAACATACTTTCTCTTTGAAAAGATATGCCATGTTCATTTTGCATCCAAGTTATCTGTGCATCAAATGCAGAGTCAGGCACTTCTTCATAGCCAATTATAGGATGCTTCAATCGCTCGCTCACTGCGTTTAAAACAAAATCTGGAGTATCTATGTCCATGTCTGCCACCCAAACAGGTTCAATGTCCATAGTGCCAAAGAGTGCTTCTCTTAAAACATACTTCTCTGCATTTGTATTTTCACGAGGGGCTGCGTTTGAAAAGTCATAACTCATTTTTTTCGCCATACGCTTACTTCTGATATGGTATGCTGATACTTTCTTGCCGTCTCTTTGATAACAAACTCCAAATCTTGGGTATGAATAAGTTCGAACTTTTCAAAGAGAATATTTTTTAAACTCTCTATTGTTTTTACTTCATTTCCTGCTTCATCTTTATAACCACCTAACCAAAAAGCTTTCTCTGTAGAACTCTCTTGCCAAGTGTATGGAGAAGTTATGACTAAAATGCCCCCGTCATTCAGTCTTTCATCTATAGTATCTAAAAATAGTTTTGGGTTATAGAGTCTATCTATCAAGTTTGTTGCCATTACTAAATCGTATTTTGTAAAATTTGGTTTTAGGTTACAAGCATCTCCTTGCCAAAAAGAGACTTTGTCTTTGAGTTTTTCATAACCTAACTCTTCTAAAGTTACTTTTTTATTGCGAGTGATTTCACCCTCTTCTTTAGAACTAAACGCGACATAACCCTCATCTTTGAGTTTTGCACCTACTTGAACGAAACGCACTGAAAAGTCTATGCCTTGCACCTCATCAAAACTTTTTGCTAGTTCATAAGTCGCTCGTCCAGTCGCACATCCTAAATCCAGTGCTTTGCCTTTATGAACTGCAAATTTTGAGGCAATTTCAGCTGTACTTATTGCAAAATTCTCCACTCCAAAATGAGTATCTCCATACTGAAATTCACAGTACTGAGAGATAAGTTCATCACTCTCATAAACATCTACTTCTTTGTCCTCTTGTGCAGATGTTACAACATAACGGAAACCTGCGTTTTGATAAAAATGTTTTCTAAATGCATAACGAGAATATTTAGTGATAAGATTTCCACTACTTGCCCATGAAGAACCTAAAATGAGAGCATGTTTTTCATCAAAAGTAGGTACTGAAAAGTCATCGTAAGCCTCATGCACTTCAAAACCTTCAAAAGGACGAATAGGTGTTCTGCTCCACTGCCAAACATTACCTACAACATCATAAATTCCATTAAATTCAAACTCATTTACAGGACAAGAAGAGGCATAGTGGTAAAAATCAAGGTTTGCTCTACTCTCATGAAAATTTGGAATATTTTCTAGCTTACTTTGCTCATAAATCACTCGATACTCTGCTTCACTTGGAAGTTGATACTCTACCTCATCTAGTTCACTTTTGTAACGACAAAATGCTTCTGCTTCAAGAGCATTAACGTCAACAGGCCAATCCAAAGGCATTGCTATCTCTTGAGTCAAGCTTCTATACTTGAACCCATCATCTGTTTTTACCCAAAAAGGAGGATATTTCGCCCCACTCAAGTCTAAAAACTTTTGTCCCTCTTCATCCCAGTATGTTAGTTTTTCATACCCACCTGCATTTACAAAAGCCATATACTCTTCATTGCTTACAAGATATTTAGCTACTTTAAATTCTGAAACACTCTCTTCGTAGATGCCATATTCGTTATCCCAACCATATAAAGGATTGGAATTATCTATCCCCAAGACTACTTTACTTGCATTTATACTCACTAAACTATTTTGTGGAGCAATTGTACTTATATCACAGAGTGGAAAATCTATCGAATCTTGCACCAAATCTAATGGCATTTGACGGTGTAAAACCAATGAAGTTTCTATATGAATTCGCTCATGTTCTATACCCATTAAAATTATCCACATTGGGCTATCTTGGGTAATTGGTAGAGTTAAAGGCAAAGTATCTATAAGCTCTACTACTAAAGTTTTTACTTTTTCTCTATACTCTCTTACTTCCTCTACCTTTGGCCATTTATAGCTTGATTTTTCCATGTCATCCCAAGACATTTCATCCACACCAACAGCAAAAATAGATTCAAAATCAGGATTTATTCTTTCTTGAATAATCTTCATATATATAAGTTTATTGATAAAAAAAGTAGCTGTGTGTCCAAAATAAAATATCATTGGATGACGGGTGATTTCTGATTTTTCATAAAAGACAGTGTCATCTTTTAAGACTTCAAACACTTTTTCAAAAAGTCCATAAGTATTTAAAAAATACTCTTTTATCTCTTTGCGTTTAGCCTCTATACTTTTACCATCTAACATTATGGAATATTTACTTAGTTTACTCAAACAACACCCTTTATAGTTATAATTATTTATGCAATTACTTCAAAGTCCATTATTACAAAACTTTTCTAACCTTTCACACTGTTTTACAAGCAAAAAGCATGGTAATTTAGCATTTCATGTAAACGATAATATCCAAAATGTTATAACCAATCATAAATTACTTGCATTAAAATGTAAATTTAAGAGATCTAAGCTTATATATATGAGACAAATTCACTCTAATTATGTACATACAATAACAGATGGAGATAATTTTGATACTCCGCCTATATGCGATGCTATTATTACAAACAAGATAAACACTCCCCTTATGGTTATGGTAGCTGATTGTTCTCCCATACTTTTTTATGATGATAAACAAAAAGTTATAGCAGTTGCACATTCGGGAAGAGCAGGAACATTTAACAATATTATTCAAGAAACTCTCAAGAGTTTTACAAATAATTTTAACTCAAAAGTAGAAGATATTATAGTAAGCATTGGCGCTAGTATCTCTCAAGAGTGTTATGAAGTTGGAAGAGAAATATATGATGAAGCAAAAAAATTAAATCTAGACTATGCAATCAACATAATAGATGAGAAATATTATCTTGATATTCGAGCGATTTTAAAAAAACAACTTCTAAACGCAGGAGTTACAAAGTTTGAAATTTCTGATGAATGTAACTGCTGTTTAAAAGAGAAATATTACTCTTACCGTGGAGAGGGAGAAACGGGAAGATTTGCAGGAGTTATTGTTTTAAAGAGTCCTGCTAAAATCATTAATGTTTAAATATCCAATTGAGAAAATTTTTAAAATTAGAATTTTTTTTCTCAAGAATAAGTATCTTAACTTCTTTTTCTTCATCTAATCTTTTTAAATGCTCTAGCTTATCTAAGCTTTCTTGTAGATATGTTGATGCCATTTTTATATATTTAGGAGTAAAATTATTCATAATCTAAAATTTTTCCTATCTCATACATAGCGTCATCATTTTTCAATCTAAACTTTATTTCAATCCTTCGTGAAGCTTGTTTGTTCTCTTTTCCATTTTCATAACGAATAGCATCCAGATAAGAACGTCCACTTGCAACTAAAAGAGGTTTTATATTACTCTTGTTGGTAAAATCTAAACTTAAAAGATAATTCATAACAACAAAAGCACGTTGTTGTGAGAGGTTAAGATTTAACAGATAGCCACCATCACTATCTGTATGCCCTTCTATCACGATACTTTCTAAGTGCTTAAATATATTTTTATTGGATGTTAAAGCACCAATGTATTCAATAAATACTTTCTTTAACTCTTCTTTTGAAGACTCTTTTAACACTGCACTGTTCTTAGTAAATAAAATATTTGATGATATACGAAGAGAACCACTTTTTACATCTAGTTCTACATTTTTTCCTAGACTCTGTTTTAGCTCAGCAATAAGCTTTATTTTTATCCCAGTTAAACTTTTAATCTTCGCTTTTTGTTCTTGTAACTTAGCAACAAGAGCATCATACTTACTCTCTTTTTCATCTATAGCATGCAGAAGTTTTAATAACTTTTCATCTTGCAGTTTTAGAGTATCCTCTTTTTGCGTTAAAAAGTTTGAAAGCACTAACACTTTGTTGGAATAATCTTGGATAGTATTTTCTTGTGTCTCTATAGTTTCATTAGATTCATTAAGTAAATTTTGCATAATGATAACTTTATTGTTAAACGAGTCTATTTTCATATTTTGTGAAAGTAAAATATTGTTTAAGTTTACTATTTCATCTGTTTTAAGTTGTATCGCTTCTTTTGATATAAGCAGTTCATTTGCTGTTGCGTTTAACTCTACATTACGAGCATTTAGGAGTTGTTTCAACTTCTGCACTTCTTTATCTCTTAAAAGTAGCATCTCTAAGGATGTTTCCAAAGAACTCTCTTTTGAGTCTAAACTTGACTTCAAAACTATGGACTTTACAACAATAGCACCGATAAGTAATATAAAAACAAAAAGTAATCCAGCCATCAAATCAGCATAAGAGAGCCAGAAATTTGCTTCTTCATTTTTTTTATTTTTTAAAAACACTTGGCTACTCTATCTCTTTTGCAATTCTTTTATGGTACTTACCAATACTCTCTTGAACTTCCAAACTCTCTTTACTTACATGTGTTGCAAAATCTGCAAGTTTTATAACTATTTGTCCTATTTCATTATCTATTTTATCAAATGTTAAATTTAAAGAGTTATTGAGTTGTTCACTATATATTTCACTATTTTTTTCAAATGACTCTGTAGCTTGTGTAAATTTTTCTATAGAGTTATTCATCTGCGTTTGTGCATCTACTGCATGTGTGCTCAAATCTATTTTTTCTATATTTTTTGTCATATCGCTAGAGACACTTTGAAGATTATCTGCTATTTGTGCAAAAATATGGTTTGATGCATTCATTATTTTTTGAAAACCGACAAGATGCTCTTTGTTTAAATTTTCGATAAATTCTAGACTAAAAGTCTCTTTAAGAGCCCCTATAAATTTGTTTTCTTTCGTATCGTATTGAGTGTATTTATAAATAAGGAGTTCTTCTTTTGTGTAAACTTTCGTTTTGTGAGTATCTTCTATCGAAGCAAAATAGTGTTCAATCTTTGTTACACCTCGTTTTTCAAAATAGGTCCAAAGCAAAGAGAGTAAAATACCATATATAGAAGCATAAAACGCAGAGCCAACGCCACTTAAAAGAGCAGATATTTCATTGTCAAGTGCCGCTGTTGTAGAAACGGAAAAATTTGGCATAGAAATTGCGATTGCCGTAAATGTTCCTAAAATTCCAAGCATTGGAAAAATCGAGGATGCTACAGATGCAAAATTATCATTTCGTACATCTTCAAAATAACTGTTCAAATATGCTCTTATGTCTAAGACAGACTTAGTCTTCCCCTTGATTGTTAATTCGTTTAACTTTAAAGCTTTGGTCATATTTTCTTCTAGTTTATAATAAGACGCTCGAATTTTACATATAGAATAGTTCGCATTATGCTTTATAAAAAACAAAAATATAAACAGAATAAAAGCAATTATTATGCTAGCATGTAAGGGCACATGCAACGGGATAATACCTATATATCCAAACAAGGTAAAAAGAAAAAAGAGTATAGGTATTATTGCTATTACACCATAATTAGCTATACAATTTGAATTTGTATATTTTTCATTCATTTGTAACTTCTCCTAATTTTTTGAGCCAATTGTTCTGGAAGTAATTCCAAAGACTCTTCAACAAGTTTTGTGTTTCCATGAGTAATAAACGCATCATTATACTCAAAGCTTGTAAGTTCTACATCTAAAATCTTTTCATCTGCTAAAAATTCTAAAAGAGCAGAACCAACACCACCCATTTTTGCACTATCTGAAAAAATAAACCATTTTTTATGTTTACCTGCCATCTCACGAAGCATCTCAACATCCAAAGGTTTTACAAAACGCAGGTCTAAGAGACTTACTTTTTCTTCTAAAAATTGTGCTGTTTCATAAGCCCTACCCACACCATTTCCATAACCTATAAAAAGAGTGTCACTCTCATTAGAAACTAAAAGTTGCGATTTTGCAAGCTCAAATGGAGTTGATTCTGGTAAATCGGTTGGTGTGAATGAACCTCTAGGATAACGCAGTGAACAAGGATGTTGATATTCAGCTGCAAAACCCATCGATTGGTGAAAACTTTTTTCATCTCGTGGAGCAAACAGTGTCATATTTGGTACAGCTCGTAAAAAACTAATGTCAAAAACACCTTGATGTGTTTCTCCATCTTCACCAACTATCCCAGCACGGTCAAGTGCGAAAACAACCGGTAAGTCCATTAGACAAGTGTCGTGAATAATTTGATCATACCCGCGTTGCAAAAAAGTAGAATATATCGTACAAAAAGGTTTAAAACCCTCTTTTGCCATAGCTGCCATCGAAGTAACCGCATGCTGTTCAGCAATTGCAACATCCCAAAAACGATTTGGATACATTTGCATAAGTTCAGAGAGTCCTGTACCACTTGGCATCGCAGCAGTTGCTCCAACTATTTTTTCATTTTCTTTTGCTAAGTGCATTAAAGCATCTGTATAGATTTGTGTTGCACTCTTAAGTGATGATTTTTTAGCACTACTACCATCACCTAAATCAAATGGACCTACCCCGTGCCATTTTTCTTCTTGCCCTTCAGCAAGCTCATAGCCTTTACCTTTAATAGTTTGAGCATGAATAATAACAGGTTTTCCCATCTGTTTAGCTGTTTGCATAATATCTATGAGTTGTGTTAAGTTGTGTCCATCTACAGGACCAATATAATCAATTCCCATCTCTTCAAAGAGAAGTCCTGGAGTAATCAACTTTAAAGATTCTTCCATTCTTTTAGCAATATAGTGAGCACCCTCACCAAAATTATCTACAAAACTCTCTGTCGATTTTTTAAAACGCTGATAAAAAGGTGAAGCCATAGCAGAACTCAGCATTCTACTAATTGCTCCAATTGGTTTTGCAATACTCATTTCATTATCATTAAGTATAATAACCATCGGGTATTTTCTATCCCCTAACTCATTAAGGGCTTCATATACCATACCTGCAGTCATAGAACCATCACCAATCATCACAACTGGTATACGAGAATTTTGTTCTTTTTTTAAAGCAATAGCTTTAGCAGCACCAACACCTAAAGAGATAGAAGTTGAACTATGGCCTGCGACAAAAAAATCGTGCTCACTTTCAGTTGGTTTTGTATAACCACACAAGCCATTAAACTGACGTAAGGTATCAAAAGCTTCCCATCTTCCAGTCAGGAGTTTATGTGCATATGCCTGATGAGAAACATCAAAGATGAAAGGATCTTTTTTGCTATCAAAGACCTTATGCATAGCAACTATAAGTTCAGTCGCTCCCAATGTTGAGCTTAAATGCCCACCGTTTTTACTTACTACTCTTAAAATTTCAGCTCTTATATCTGCACAAACAGTTTCTAATTCTGATATAGATTTTTCTTTAATATTCATATTACTTCTTTACTCACTTAGGGCTGCTTTTTTTACTTTTTCAAATCTCTTACTTATTTCAGAGTCAATATTACCTGCATCACTTATGGCAACTACACCGCCTTCGCTAATGGCACTATCTGAAACCACTTCTATATGTTTAAGTGAACCTACCTCTTGTGATATTACACCGTGATTTTTAGGATTGACTTTTAAAGTTATTTTAGATGCACTCTGTAACTCTTTTATAAGTTCAGACGATAAAATTTTAGCTATATTTGCAGAATTATTGCTTACTTCAACATTAACAACTTCTCTGGCAATATCAAGTGCTGCATTCATCAAATTTTCTTTCACTTTCTCTAGTGCTACTTCGAAATCATTTGCACTTACATCAAGTTTTTTAACAGATAATGCGAACAGAGAAAGTGCATCAGACTTGCTAATGTCAGCATCTTCTATTGCTTTTGCTTTTCCGGCTTTCATGCCCTCAGCAAATGCTTCTTCTTTAGCTCTTTTTAGATTTACTTCATATTCTTCTTCTTTTGCCTCGAGTTTCATCTGCAACTTAATAAAATTAGAAGACATATCATCTGTTTTCTTCATTAAAGATTCTATGAGAGATTCTTTAGACTTGCTACTTAAAGCACTTGAGTCTACTTTATCACTCTCTCTTGCGTTTGGATGATTCTCTTGGGATAATGTTTTCTCTTCTTTATTTCTGTTTGGCGAGCCTATAACTTTAAAAGTGTATTTGGTAACATTGTGCTTTGCTAAAGATGAATTTTGAATTACTGTTGCCATATTTTACTCTATCATCTCTTCAGTTGAACCCATTTGGATAGTCCCTGCTTCTGCAAGAGCATTTACAACTTCTACAATTTTTCTTTGTGCTGCTTCAACATCTTTCATCTTAACAGCACCAAGGAATTGCATCTCTTCTTCAAAAGCATCACGAGCTCTTTCACTCATAGCAGAGAAGAACTTCTCTTTCAACTCTTCTGGAGACGATTTTAAACCTAACATTAAGTCTGGTTTTTCTACAGCTTTGAGCACTTCCGTTATCGCATTTTTATCAAGTGACACCATGTCTTCGAAAGTAAACATCATCTCTTTAATCATAGTCGCCAACTCTTCATCTACCTGTTCAATAGTAGCAAGAGTTGCTTTAGAACTTTTTGCACCAAGACGATTAAATATGTCAGCTACCGCGCGAGTTCCACCAACCTCAACTTTATAAGAAGCAAGAGATTCAAGTTTTGATTCTAGTACTGCTGAAACACGCTTAATAACAGAAGGAGAAATATCTCCAAGTTTTGCCATTCTCATCGCTATTTCACTACGGAGTTCATCAGGGAAGTAACTTATAGTGTCAGCTGCTTCCGTTGCGTCCATGTGCGCTAATATAAGAGCAATAGTTTGAGGATGTTCGTGAGCGATAAAGTCAGACAATTGTTGTGGTTTAATTTTTGAAAGATATGCAAAATTTTGTGTATTTTGCATACTTCTTGTCAGTTTATCAAGTACTTTCTTCGCCTCTTCCGGTCCAAGTGTTCGATAAAGCAACTCTCTTGCATACTCCATACCACCAGAGGTCATGTATTGTCCTGACTGGAAGATGGCATAAAACTCTTCAAGGATAGCAGTTGCTACTGATCTGTCAATCGTTCTGTTTGTTGCAATAAACTTTGAAACTTCTGTTATAGCATCAACATTCATATTACTAAATATAGCTGCTGTTTCTTCTTCTCCAATTTGTAAAAGTAAAATAGCAATCTTTTCTGCCATAGTCATTTCATCAAAAATAGCCTGCTGCTGTGGATTTAATGTTGCCATAACTTACCCCTTATCTTGTTTGGATGAATGTGGAGTATCGGATTCTTCGATAAGAAGTGCTTGAAGTAATGCTGCTATATCTTCTGGTGCATCAGTTGCCATCATTCTTACTTTTTCTAAAATAACTTCATGTTTTAATTCATCTTCATTAAAGTTTTGCCCTACGCCTAATTGTTCTTCAACTTTCTTACGCATCGCTTGTACTTTTTCTACTAAACCGTCGTCATCATCTTCTACTTCAAGAGAAGGACGTTCGAGTTCTTCTTCATCCTTAGAGACTTCAAGCATTTTTTCAGAAAAAGGTACAATAACTTTCTTGTAAAGTATAAATAGGAGTAAAAGAACAAATAGATACTTAAAGAGTCCAGAAAAAGGAGCAAGATATGTTTCACTAAATACAAGTGCTTGAGATACACCATCTAATCCTGGCTCTTTTGCATTACGCTGAAACTGGAGATTTTGAACACTAACTTCATCTCCGCGATTTGTATCTATGCCTATCGAACGACTCACCAAAGAAGTTAAAGCAGAAATTTCTGCTGCACCTAAAGCAACATATTCTAGTTCTGAAGTTGCTTCATTTTTATCATCTAGTTTTGTTTTATATTTCCCATCAACTACGACAGCAGCACTAATACGTTTAATACGTGCAAATTGTGATTTGGTTGTGCTTACAGTTTTTCCTATTTCATAGTTTGTTGTTCCTGTATTTTTAGAGTACTTATCTTTTATTTGAGTACTTTTTAGACCTTGCACTGGACCAATATTGCTTACAGTTCCTGGCACTCCACCTACTTGTTCTGGTGAGCCACCCTCACGTTTCTCTTCACTCACCTGCTCACTTCTTACAACACTTTCAGGGTCGTAAGTCTCAGATGTTGAGTTCTTTAATGAAAAATCATACTCTATAGTTACCTGTGCAACTACTTTTTTTTCTCCGCCAACAAAAGGGGCAACAACATCAATAATTTTAACTTGTCTCTTCTTTTCTTCTTTTGTTTTAAACTTTTGTTGTGCTAAAGAGAGATCACTCATTTGACTCATCTCATCTTCGTCACCAAGAGTTTCTCCATCACTGTCGATGAGCATTACATCACTTGATTTCATATTTGGTACAGCAGAAGCTACAAGATTTTTAATACCGCGTACTTGCTTTGATGAAAGGTGTCTATCTTCATTTAAAACAACCATTATAGAAGCTGTAGGACTTGCTTTTTTTGACACAAAAAGCGTCTCTTTTGGTAATGCAAGACTTACACTTGCACTTTTAATAGGACGAAGAGATACAATAGTACGAGAGAGTTCACCCTCTAATGCTCGAAGATGTTTAATCTTTTGATCAAAACTTGTTGCCCCAAACTCTTGTTTATCAAAAAGTTCAAAACCTACCCCACTATTTTTGGGGATGCCTAGTGCAGCAATTGAAATTCTCTGTTTGTAAACTGCATCTTTTGGTACTTTAATGACATTGTTTTTTTCGATTTTATATTTTATATTATCTTTTTCAAGTTGTGCTATAACTTTTGCAGCATCTTCTGAACTTAAAGACTTAAAAAGAGTTTCATAATTTTTTGAAGCTTGTTTATTGGCACTAAATACGACTAAAAAGATTAAAAAGGATACGATACCTAAAATAGCTACCGCAATAATAATTTTCTGCTGTTTTGTTAGTTTTTCATACAGAACAACTAATTGCGAAAAAAGTACCTTAAAATCCATTCAGCTCTCGTTATTTAGATTAGTTCGTTCATGAGTTCAAAAAAGCGACTATTTTGCTCTTTAGTTCCAACTGTTACACGAATAGCATTCATCCCATACCCTGTCAAATCTCTTACTATCATTCCCTTTTGTAAAAGTGCATTGGAAATTTCTTTAGAGTTCTGAGTTTTATTTAGCAGTAAAGTTACAAAATTTGTATAACTGTTTATTATATCTATTTTTTGCTCATTTGCAAACTCTTCGTAACGTTTCATCTCATCAAAACACAAAGCGATACATTTATTAACGAATTCTTCATCATCAAGAGCTACAGAGGCAGCTTCTAATGAAAGTGTTGTAATGTTAAAAGGAGGTCGTAATTTATAGATTTCTTTTATGATTTTTGCATTTGAGATACCATATCCAACACGCATTCCACCTAAGCCATAAGCCTTAGAAAATGTTCCTAGATAAACAACATTTTCAAACTTCTCTACAAGCTTTTGTGGAGATACTTTTTTAGCTTCATCTTTAAAACCTGCATACTCCATGTAAGCACCATCTACTACTACTAAAGTATCTTTATCTATCTTTTCTATAAATGCAAACATCTCTGTTGCATCTATAGCATCGCCTGTTGGATTGTTAGGAGTACAAAGAAAAATAATGTCTGGATTTTCTTTTTTATAAGCTTTATAAAACTCATCTAAGTTATGCTCTTGTGAAACTGTTCGTATTACCTCTGCACCAACATGTTTTGCATAGATTTCATACATTGCAAACGTTACAGAGTTAATTAAAATCTTAGAGTTGCTATTTGCTTTTGCATGCATAATAAACTCTATAACTTGGTCACTTCCGCTGCCTATAATCAAATTTGATTTATCTACACCATACTTTTTACTAAGCCCATCCAAAAGCTTCATCATACTATCATCAGGATAGAGTGACATATTTGCAATAACTTGACTCACTGCATTTTGTACTTTTGGTGAACATCCGTAAGGATTTTCATTTGATGCTAGTTTTACTATATCTTTTGACTCTATCCCAAACTCACGAACAACAAGTTCAATAGGTTTTCCTGTTTCATATGTCTGTATATCTTTTAGTTTTTCGTTAAAATTCAATTTTCACCCTTTACATAACTTCCTAGCCATGTTACTTCATTTTTATGTTTTGCTATTGCTTTTTGTGTTGCTTTATCATCAATATGTCCATAAAAATCTATAAAGAACCAGTATCCAAATCCACTTTTATCACGAGATGGTCGTGACTCAATTTTAGAAAGATTTATTTTTTCATCATTAAAATCTTCTAAAAATCTCACCAAAGAACCTGCTTCTACGGCATCTTTTAAACGCACAAGTATTGATGTTTTATCGTGCTCACTTATAGCATTTTTAAAGTCACTTAAAATTACAAAACGAGTAGTATTATCTATAGCATCTTCTACATTTTCAAATAGTGTTGGCACACCATATAATTTTGCTGCGATATGAGAACATATCGCAGCAGCACTTGGATCTTTTGCCGCTAAAATCGCCGCTGTAGCCGTTGATTCTACGGGAATATGATCTACATTCATAAAACCATGTTCAAGCAAAAAATCTCTACACTGTCCAAAACCCTTATCTTTAGAGTATATTTTTGTTATATCTGATATGTGCCTTGCTTTTGTAACAAAAGACATATGAATAGGCATATAAAGTTCAGCTACAATTTTCACTGAACTTTTTGCTAAGTAGTCAAGCGTTTCACCTACTATACCATCACGAGAATTTTCAATGGGAACTACTCCAAACTTTGCACGACCTGTTTCTAAGGTTTTAAATACTGCATGGATAGAGTTCAAAGAGAGATACTCACTCATGCCACCAAAACGGCTCTCTGCTGCTTGATGTGTAAAACTTCCCTCCGGTCCAAGATAAGCGATTCGTTCAGGGAGTTCAAGATTACGAGACACTGCAAAAATTTCTAAAAAAAGTGCTTCAATAGCACCATGATTAAGTATCCCATTATTTTCTTTACTATGTTTAGTAAGCCTGTCAATAATCTCTTTCTCTCGCTCAGGTCTATAAATTGCACCACCTGTATCATGTTTGATTTCGCCAACTCTTTGAACTATCTTCATGCGTTTATTTAAAAGCTCTAAAATCTCATCATCAATACTATCTATCTCTATTCTACAATCTTCTAATGTTTCCATAAACTCTCCAATATCGCCTGCATGTCTGAAAATACAAAATTTGGTTTTAAATGCTCTTTTAACGAAGGTACTATCTCTTCTTGCGTTTTATACTTACCACTTGTTACAAAAATAGTTTCCATTCCTAACTCTTTTGCACCACCTAAGTCGCCCTTTACATCATCACTTACTATAGTAACATCATCAAAACTAGCACTGATTTCTTGGTTTTGTAATCTTGCAAGTGCTTCCTTGTAAAAAGCTTCACTAGGTTTTCCAACTACTGTATAACTCACAGATGTAGCAAACTCTAAGAGTTTTAAAATTGCACCAACACCGGGGTAGCGTTTATTGTTTTTGGCATACAGTGATGTTTCGTGCATGCCAACTAAAGAAGCTCCAGAGAGTAAAAAGTCTATCATTTGTGCATATTCATCAGCAGAAAAGTCTTCTTTAATTGCAATTAGCACTGTTTTGGGATTTTTATAGTCTAAAACATAACCCATCTTTACAAGAGTATTTAAAAATTCAAGAGAACCATATGCTGCAACTGCCTCTTTGGGAACTTTTTTCTCAAGGAGCATAAGTGGGTCAAGATATTTATCAAAATCAAATTCAAAACCAATACTTTGAAGATACTCGTAAAAAACATAAGAATCTTGTTTTGTATTGTTTGTGATAATCATGTAAGGTATTTTATTTTCATTGAGCATACGGATAAAGTCTAAACTTCCCGCTATTGGGCTTTTATCGTTATCGCTGATTAAAGTACCTTGTACATCAAGAAAATACACTCTGTTTTCCTAGTCTAAGAATTCTTCTTCTAAAGCAACTAAATCTTCAAAAGTTTCACGTCTTCTTATAAGTTTTGCTTTGCCACCTTTAAGAGCGACCTCTGCACTTCTTCCACGAGTGTTATAGTTACTTCCCATTCCAAAGCCATAAGCACCTGCACTATGTACAACTACTAAATCGTTGTGATTAAGTTTTGGCAGAGGATAATCTTTTGCAAAAAAGTCTCCACTCTCACACACAGGTCCAACAATATCTACCGATCTTACTTCACCCGTAGCTTCTGTGATAGCTTCAATCTTATGGTAAGCTCCATAAAGAGCTGGACGAAGTAAATCGTTCATCGCTCCGTCTACAACCACAAACTTTTTCGCTCCATTTTGTTTTTCATACAACACTTTACTCACAAAGTACCCTGCGTTTGCAGTTAAGAAACGACCTGGTTCACATAATACAGTTAAGTCAAGTGCAGTTAAACACCCTAAAATTGCTTGTGCATAATCATAAGGTTCTATCAATGTTTCATTGTCGTACTTAACACCTAAACCACCACCAATATCAAAAAACTTCAAATCAATCTTGATTTTTGCAAGAGAACGCACTAAATCAGCTACAATCTCTGCTGACTCACGAATAGGAGTGAGTTCTGTCAGTTGTGAACCAATATGAAAGTGAATACCTACAGGGTCTAAAAACTCTGAGTTGTTTGCCATGATGTACATGCGTTTAGCAGTGCTTAAATCCACTCCAAACTTATTGTCATGTAATCCTGTTGAGATATACGGGTGTGTTTTTGGGTCAATATTTGGATTGACTCTGATGCTGATGCGTGATACCGTTCCTAACTCTTTTGCTATCTTCTCAACACGGCCAAGTTCTGCATCACTCTCAACATTGATGTATAAAATATCTTTTTCTATCGCTTCACGAATCTCATCATCACTTTTTCCAACACCAGAGAAAATGATTTTATAAGCGGGAACACCTGCTTTAAATGCACGACGAACCTCACCGATAGAAACACAATCAGCTCCACTTCCCATCTTTGCAAAGTGTTGTACCACACTTAGGTTAGAGTTTGCTTTTACAGCATAAGCTACGATTGATTTTCGACCTTTAAATGCTTCTTTGAGTTTGTTGTACTGTTGTGTCATATAATCTAAGTCATAGATATAAAGCGGGGTTTTAAATTCGTCTGTTAAACTTCTAAAATCAATCATAAATCTTCCAAAATATTTTTGTTGATTTTATCTAAAAAGTGCTTATAGCTCCCTAAGATTTTTTAACACTATAGTGTCTATACTGCCTAAACGCAATCAAAAATAAAATAACGATTGGAGCTATAATCCCTACTTCACTCGAAATAGTTTTATTGATAGCTAATTCTGTCAACATAAACAAAACACCCCAAACCATGAGAGTTGATAAAATAGCTACAAAACTAAAGATAGATACATTTAAAAAACGCACACTTATGGGTACAAAGAAGAAGATAATAACTACCAAAGAAGGAACAAATAGTGGGTAAATAAATATTTTATATAAAGCCCCTTTGATACTACTTGTATCAATGTTTTGGTCTTTTAAAAGCATTACAGCATCAAAAGCATTTTTGATAGTAAAGTTTACTTTTCCCTCATAAACTTGGTCAAGCATTTTAGGTCTAAAACCTTTTAAAATACTCAAATTTTTCTCTTGGCTCACTCGTATTCCTAAAGAGTTAAAGTCCATTGCTTCAGGTTTTTTGATAACATCTGCCTCTTTAATGTTCCATGCTCCATCTCTGTATGTAGCTTCTTTGGCGACAAGAACTTCTTTAAGTGAATCATTTTTAACACTAAAAACTCGCACATCTTGTGCTTTTTCTTGCAAAGGTAGCATCTTAGAAAAGTAGATGTATTTTCCCTCATAAATAAAAAAGAGGTCACGTGTAGGGCTTAAATACTGGGAATAACTTCGGATATTATCTGAAAATTCATTTGCTCTAGCAAAGCTTGAAAAGGAGTGAAAGCTAATGTACAGTAGAGTTATTAAGGTAGAAACGACCACAAAAGGTCTCAAAACATCAACTCGACTATAACCCAAGGAATAAAATGAGACAAGAGCATTTGAACGAATCAGCAAAATTTTCGTTGAAATCATAGCAAAGATGAGAGATAAAGGCACAAGCATATCAATAGAATAAAAAGTTTTGTATGCCAAATAAATAAGTAATAAGTTCGCAGATGTTGACAACTGTTCAGAGTACTGCATATAATCAAAACCTACCATAAACATAAGCAGTGCAGAGAGAATAATCAAAAAATATTTTAAATAATGAAGAGAAATATATCTAAATAATAACATAGAACTATTCTAGCTGAAATTTTTTAATGCTGTGCAAGGAACTTGTATCATCAAGTGAATTTGTAAGTAAAAATTCTATTGCTACACAAGCTTTTTCTATCCACTCGTCCAAGTATTTCTCTTGTGTTTGGCTAAACGAGCCTAAAACATACGATGTGACTTCTCCTTTATGCTCTGGCTTGCCTATGCCCATTCTCACTCTTGCATACTCTTTAGAAATTTTTTCATCAGCAGAACGCAGTCCATTATGTCCACCATGTCCACCACCATGTTTAAAACGCAGTGTACCAAAGGGTAAATCTAAATCATCATGTATTACAACAACTTCATCTATCTTATAAAACTTTTTGACCTTAGCAATAGCATTGCCAGAGAGATTCATAAAAGTAAGTGGTTTTAATAAAAAATGATTTTTAAATTTGAATAGTTCGCCTTGGAATGACGAGGAAGATAGTTTTTGAGCATTTTGTCGTTTTATCAGCTCATCTATAACCATAAAACCGATGTTATGGCGTGTGTTTTTATACTCGGAACCAGGATTCCCTAGTCCGACTATAAGCATTCTAAAATCTCAAAAAAAAACTTTTTTTGTAGCTTTAGGGGGTTGTAGGGACATTTGTCCCTGCCACTATAATGGGCTTTGCTCATTATAGTGGCTAACATGTAGTTATTTCGCTTTAATGATACTTAGTAGAGCAACACGAGGAGCATCAACAATTTTAACATTTGGAATTTCTGCTAAATGACGAACAAGTCTAGAATCACCTGTATCCATTTTTGAAACATCAACTTCAACTGTATTTGGAAGATTCTCTGGTGTACATTTTACTGTTAAACGTGGTTTTGCCATATGAACAAGACCTTTGTTTTTAAGACCGATAGCCTCACCAACTGGAACAACTGGAACATTAAAAGTAGTTTCAACACCTGGTTGTGCTACCATTAAGTCAACATGTAAAAGATTACCAGTTACTGGTTGTGACTCATAAGATTGAACTACTACATTCATCTCTTGACCAGCTACATTTACTGGAAATGCTATAGTCTCTTTATTACGAACTGTACGGATATACTCATTTGCTTTAAATGCGGCATTGATATTTTCAAGCCCTTTTCCATAAATATTCGCAATTAGATAACCATCACGGCGAAGTGCTTTTGTGCCCTTTTTGCCAATACTCTCTCTAACGATACCTTCTAACATATTAATCCTTTGTCTTATAAAAAATAGACGCAATTGTATCTAAAATGAATTAAATATTACTTTAATTCAAAGATATCTTCTTCTTTTATCTCTTGATTAATGCCTTGTGTTGATAAACTTGATGTATCTAAATCTTTACCACTAGATAAACCGCTAATTTTCAATGCTAAATCTGATGGGCTTGTCGCATTGGCATATGCTTCTTCTTTTGTTATTATGTTATCGTTATATAAATCTAAAAGTGACTGGTCAAAGCTTTGAGACTTATAATGTGCTTTTCCATTTTCTAATGTATCCCTAATCTCATAATCTCTGTTTTCCATAATCAACTTCTCTATAGTTGGTGTTCGTACAAGAACTTCCATGGCAGCACGACGACCACCCTCTTTTGTTTTAACAAGTCGCTGAGACACCACCCCTTGAATTACCCCTGCAAGCGAGATCCTTACACGATTTTGCTCATCTGTAGGAAATTGTGCAATGATACGATTGATAGTCTCTTTTGCATCAACAGTATGAAGGGTTGAAAAAACCAAGTGACCTGTATCTGCCGCATGAAGGGCTAAGTTAATGGTCTCTTTATCACGCATTTCTCCCACTAAAATAATATCAGGATCTTCCCGCAGGGCTGCACGAAGAGCAGTTCCAAAGGAGAGTGTATCTTGTCCAACAGAACGCTGATTAATAATACAGCCTCTATCTTTATGGACAAATTCTATCGGGTCTTCGATTGTGATGATATGTTTTTTTTGTGTAAGATTTATTTCATTAATGAGGGTCGCGAGTGTTGTTGATTTTCCACTTCCTGTTACCCCAGTTACAAGGACTAAACCTCGCTCTTTTTTTGTAAAATCTCTTAAAATTTCAGGTAATTTAAGTTCAGTAAACTGTGGAATACGAACTGGAATCACACGAAATACAGCTGAAACTCCATCCATCTGAAAAAAAACATTTACACGAAAACGGTTATTTTCATCAAAGGGATACACTAAATCCAGCTCTCTTTTTTCCTGAAACTCCGCATAGCGACCTCGTAACAACTCTTTTGCAAACGTAAGAGCGTCTTCAGCGGAAAATATTCCGCCTGAAAACTGTATTATTTGTCCTTGAATTCTAGCTCGAATAACTGCGTTTGCTTTGACGTGTAAATCACTTCCACCATTTTGGATAAGCTTTTTTAAATACGCTCTTATTTTTTTTAGTTGCTCAAAAGTTAAGTTGTTTATATCGACTTCACTACTCATAAATTTTCCAGTATCTCTGCAAATGCTTCTTTAAAAGATTCTAGTCCATCGCTAATTTGTCCATCTAAAACAACTTCCAAATCAACTCCGATTGCACTGAGTTTTGCAAAATGAGCATCTATAATTTCAGAAGATATAGGTAATTTTTTCTCTTTTTTTCCATTCTTTTTAAAGGCTAGTATTGTTTCAACAGGGGCTGTGTTTACACTGTTAAATGCCAAAAGGTTTTCAATATAATAGTGTGTTGCTAAAGCGTCGCCCTTAACTCCCGTACTTGCAAAGAGTGTTCGACATCCTTTCACATTCATCGCTTCTACAGCCTCGTAAATATTTGCACTATTGTAAATTCCCGTTAAAGATGTTGGTATATTATGTTTCTCAAGAAGTGCATCAAGAGCTCTATCTACTCTACTCACAAACACACTAATCACCGTGTCTACTTTTTGTCCAAAAGCCTCTGTTCCTTCTTTAAACGCAGCGGCACATTGCAGTGCTTGTTCTTTTTTAAATATTAAAGTTGCGTTTACTGGGATACCAACAGAAGTGAGTGCTTTCATAGCAATATAACCTGCGTTTGTAGCAGGAACTTTTATCATGACATTTGGTTTATTCATAGCATTAAAAAGTCTTGTTCCCTCTTCTATAGTTGCACTAGTGTCATCACAAAGTGTTGGATCAACTTCGATACTTACATAACCATCATCACCTTTATCAAATAGAGGACGTAAGATATCAGCTGCTTTTTTTATATCAAACATTGCTAAAGCTTCATACTTCTCTTTAGCACTTAAGCCATCAAGTGTACTTAGCTGCGTTTTATAAGCTGGTGAATTTAAAATAGCATTTTTAAAAATAGCAGGATTAGATGTTGCACCATTAATAAGTCCATCTTGTATTAAATCTTTAAATTCATTATCAAGATAATCTCTCTCAATAAAATCTGCCCACAATGAAAACTTTAATTCTTCTATATACATCTGTAACCTTCATGATTATTTTCTTTTATTATAGCCCAATAAAAATAAAATGAGAAGATGCACAAATACCAAGAGATAAACTACCACTCTATTCATGTAAGGTAACTGATACGAAAAATCATAATCTATGTATAAAATATACAAATAATCTTCAAGATACAAGTAAATAGTGTATCCAAATAGCCAGATGATTGTAAAATATATAACTCTCTGTCTGCTCAAAAGATCACTATATTTATATAAAATATAAACACTTACAAATAAAAGTAAAAAATAAAAAAAATAGAACTCTAAAGAAAAAAGACTCAACAATATAAAATGTAAAAGAGGAAAAAGAAGTAAATATATCACAATTTAAGGAAGATAGATTTTATCAAGTAACTCTTGATACTCTGACTTGGCATCACTATCTAAGGTGATTCCACCGCCACTTTTATACACAAGACCTTTATCTGTTTTTTCAATATAACGAATCATTACACCACTGTCAAGTTTCACTCCATCATATAAGCCAAAGACTCCACTAAAAAAGCCTCTCTCATACTCTTCTACACTCTCTATGATTTCTAAGGTACTTTTTTTAGGAGCACCACTTATACTTCCCGCTGGTAGAAGTGTTTGTAAAATTGTACCGATTTTATCATGCCAATCTTCTCCTATGTTCCCACTAATATGCGAACTTACTTGGAGTAGTTTTTTATCGCCTGCCTCTATCTCAGTTAAATAACGAAATTTTTCTACTTTTACATCTTTTGCAACCATGGACAAATCATTTCTTAGTAAGTCAACTACCATGATATGTTCTGCTAACTCTTTTTTATCTGCTAAGATTTTCTCTTTTGCATTTTTGACACTCGCATTTATAGTCCCTTTCATAGGAAATGTATGTATGTGCGCATCTTTTATTTCTATGAACTGTTCAGGAGAAAAACAGATAAACTCTTCTTTAAAACGCAGCTTATAAGCTGCGTTTGCTAAAGTGTACATCTCTTTTAAAGTGTGTTGTGACTCTATAGGTGTTGCTTGAGTTAGGTTTAGTATATAGGTTTCGCCTGCTTTAATCTTTTCGATAATTTTATCAAACTTTTTTTTATAGTTTTCAAATAAAATGGGCTTCGTACTAAAAGAGTGGGGATGATTTTTATAGCGGTAATTTTTATCAATAACAAATTCGATATCTTCATCTATCAATGTATCTAAAGCAAATGCTTCTACACGATTAGCTTTAAAATCACAAATAAATAAAAAAGATTTTCTCTCTTTGCCAAATCTGTTTAACTCTTCAAATGTCATCTTATTAAGCAATAAGCTTCTTTAAGATAGCCATACGGATGTTGACCCCATTACCTACTTGGTCAAGTACTTTACAACGTTTATCTGCTAAAAGTTCATCGGAAATATCTATATTTCTATGTACTGGACCAGGATGTAATAAAATAATATCTCTCTCACCTATAAGCTCTTTTGTAATGCAAAAATCACTTGCATAATCTTTAAGTGAAGCATAACTTTGAGAAGAGTGGCGTTCTGTTTGTGTACGAAGACTCATAATCGCATCCACCTCATCCACAATCTCTTTTAAATAATGCGTAGTTCTAAGAGTTGTTTTTGGCAAAAACTGTGGTGGAGCTACAAGTATCACTTCCATACCAAAACGAGTCAAAAGTTCTATGTTTGAGTTTGCTACTCTAGAGTTTTTAATATCACCTACAATAGCTATCTTTTTTCCTTCAACTGAGCCAAAATGTTCTCTTAGTGTGTACAAGTCTAAAAGTGCTTGTGTTGGGTGTGCATGAGCTCCATCGCCTGCGTTTACTATACTTGCCCTTGTATTGTTTGAAAGAATTTTTGGAACACCTGCATTTTGATGTCGAACTATGATTGCATGAGGTCCCATAGCATCAAGATTCATAGCCGTATCTACAAGAGTTTCCCCTTTTTTTGTTGAGCTTTTTGTCACATCAAGATGTATCATATCTGCACCTAAACGCTTTGCTGCGATTTCAAAAGAACTTCTTGTTCGAGTTGAGTTTTCAAAAAAAAGTGTGATAATTATTTTATCTTGTAAGACTCTATCAAATCTTCCATCGCTAAATTTTTTAGCATCTGCTAAAATAGACTCTATCTCTTCTTTAGAAAAATCATCGGTACGAATTAAATGCTTCATAATATACTCTTCTTTTTTAATTTACAAATTATACAAGACATCACAAATCGTGTCAATGTCCTCACTCGTTTTTAAGACTTTTTGCTCTATATCTTTAAAATATGGTTCAGATACTACTTCAAAACTTGTATCTTCTTCCCTACAGTTAAATGCAGTCATATAAGTTATATCTCTATCTTTAAGTGCTTTTTGACTAAGAAGTGTATCATTTATGCATCCTAAAGAACAATGCGTCACCAAAAGAGCAGTCGCCTTAAAATGAGTAATCATATCAATCATCATATACTTTTCGTCAATAGGAACATACAATCCTCCCGCACCTTCTATAATCAATACCTCGCATAAAGCTTCTAGTTTCGATACAGCTTTATCTAACGCATCTAGGTTAAGAGCTTTCTTGTTTGAAGCGATATAAGGAGCAGCTGGCAACTCATAAGTCAAAGGAACAATATCTTCCACACTTAGGTTTAAAAAATCGTGGTTTAGTTCTTGGAGTGTCTCTAAAAGTGTATTTGCATCAGGAGCAAACTCTTTAACACCTGTCTCTATCAGTTTAATTGCACCCACTTTTAGCCCTCTTGAAGCAAAAGCTTTTAACAAGAGTTTAGAGGTATAAGTTTTGCCAATATCTGTGTTTGTTGCGGTTACAAATATTCTTTTTTTCATAGGGTGTATTATATCAAAATTAATGGTATCTTTATTGCTTATTTTGCTATACTATAAAGCAAAAACTTACAAAGGTAATAAATGGCTGAGGCACAAGAAGAGATAATTATCATACAAGAAAGCGATGTTGCTGATGATGATAAGAGTGAAGCCATTGTAGTCGATGATGAACAGGCCAAAAAGAAAAAAATTCTTCTCTTTGGTGGTATTGCCATTCTTCTTCTGCTTATTATTGTTATAAGTTTACTATTGGTTCTCAAGTCTTCTCAAAAAAAACAGGACACTTCTATGGACTATTTGGGAGAGAGTCTTAAAAATCAAAAAGCTGAAATTGTCGAACCCAGTAAGCTTGAGAACATGATTGTAAAAGCGAACTATTTATATAGCAGTGGTTCTAAACAAGAAGCCCTCTCTTTATATGAGCAAATTGCTCAATATAGTGAAGCTGTCTCGTTATATAATTTAGGAGTTGCACAACTCAAAGATAAACAGTATAAACAAGCACAACTCACCTTTGAAAAAGCAATCAAAAACAACGATAAACGCTGTGTAAGTGCTATAAACGCAGCAGTATGTTCCATCTATCTTAAAGAGAATGAAAATTTCAGATATTACATTGATTTAGCTCATGCTCACCTTCCTAATGAAATAGACTCTCCTTTATACCCTTACTATTATGCTCTTATAAACTACTACAACAAAAACTATCTTGAAGCCTTAAGTGCTTTACAAAACACTAAAGAGAAAATGGCTTACCCTCTAGTTGAAAACAATTTAAAAGCAAAACTCAATGCACTCTTTGGAAACAACTATGCTGCAATTGAAGCGATGGAAAATAAGTTTCAAGATGGAGATGACTTAAGTCTTGCTCTACTCTATGCAAGAATCGGGGAATTTAATCTCGCAATCTCTCATCTTGAAGCTAGTATTTTAAAAAATGTTGAACCAGTTAAATCACAAATGGCACTCGGACTCATAAATTTAAAAGCAGGTAAAATCACAGATGCAACAAGAGAAATAAAAAATGTTACAGATATGTTTCCCACACAAGTATATCAAACCTATCCCATAAAGGTAACACTTAAACAATCTTTGTTCGATGCAAAAAAAGCACAAAAAGCCTATCTAAGTACAATTACAAATTCAAAAATTTTAAACTACCAAAAAATCTTCTACTATTCTCCATACAAAGTTTTTAATGCAAACCAAACTATCAGTTATATTCGTAAAGGAAATGCCAATATTTATATAGATAATGTAGAATCAGCACAAAACTACCTTTTTAAAAGTGCCACTTCATCAAATGTAAATATTGGGATTACAAAAGCGATAAAACAGGCACTATCTTTTAAAATACGACAAGCTAATCAAACCTTAAAAAAATTAGTAAAACAACAACCAAAACACTCAATCTTACAATATGATTTAGCCTTAACTTATGCACAAATGGGAGATATGGAGTTAGCACATGAACATTTTTTACGCTCTTATTATCTTGACGCAAAAAATTATCTCTCTGGAATTTATGCTATTTTAACAAGTCAATTAATAAACCAAGAAAATAGTAAATTAAAATCAATACTAAAAGACTCTTTAGCGGAAGAAGCACCAAGTGAACAAAAAGAGTTTTATATTACAATCCTCAATATCGCACAAAACAATTATATATCTTCTGTTGATTGGTTAGATAACGACTATCAACAAAAGCCTATTTACCTTGCTTTAGATGTCATAATATCTCTTAAACTCAATAAAATGAAAAAAGCAAAAGAAGCTTCAGAGAAATTAACAGCACTGCTACCTACGGATATTCTTCCCCATATTATGTATATAGATTCTCATTTTTATGATTTACAAAGTACAGAATATGCTTCAAAAGTTTTAAACTATCTCAAAGAACAAAAGTTCGATTTTACAGATTTATACTATGGCCCTTACATTACCCGTTATTTATATATTCAAGAAAATCTCATTACGGGGAAACTCTATTTTTTAGCCCAACAACTAGAAACTAAACTTCAAGAGTCAAACACTCAAACAGAAGAAATAATCAATGCACTTGCCCTAACATATCTTTTTGGAGAGCAGTTTGAAAAGGCATATACTCTCTATAACTCACTGATAGATGAAGTAAAAATAAGAGATGTTTACACACTGTTTTTGGGGGCTATTGCATCAACAGCAGCTGGTCATCATGGTAATGCTATTGCACTATTAGAATTAGCCAACCTAAAGAACAAAAGTTTTTCAGAGAGTCGATATGCTTTGGGACTTTTATATTTAGAATTAAAAAATAATGAAGCAGCAACTATTCAGTTTGCACATATTGATGCAAACTATTTTCTCTCACAATATTTTGATTTTGAAATAGATCTTGATGCATTACTTTTTAAGAAACAACATCCTAAGGAATAGCTATAAAAAAGCCTAACAAGCTCTCAGAGGCTGTGAGTTTATCTCCAGTGTTAATATTTAATCTAAAGTTTTTTGGAATATATATCTCAGTAAAACCATTAAGCATAAATCCATAACGAGCTGATTGACGAATATTTTGATTCTTGAAAAGAATTATATCTAGTGGTGCAAAACTTTGAGTTAGTATATGTTTAACTTTTATTTTGTTAAATTTTCCATTGCTAAAAACCAACTCTGCATGAGCATTCAAATCTCTCGAAACTGCTACATCTAAAGATAAACGAGAACCACTCTTGTTTGATACACTAGTAAGAGAACTCTCATAAGGTACTCGTAAAACTCCAATATCAAAATAACTACTCTGGACTATAATTTTATACCCATACTCAGACTTAAGTAAATCTTCAATAGAGACAACTTTCCCATCAACAGGAGAGACTACACTTCCCGCATCAAAAATAGTCACTTCTCTTTCTGGATTTCTAAAGAAATAAACAATCATAAATATCAGTATAAAAGATAAAAATGCTAATGTATCTAAATCTAAGACCTTAAATAGTATAGAAGCTACAAAGGCATAAAAGATATATCTAAAACCATTATTAGATATAGGAAATAGATTATTTTTCATTTTCTGCCATTTTGGCATCAGCTTTCAACTCATCTTCAATAGTTTTAGAATCTGCTTCAACCTTTGATTCAATGCCATTCTCTTTTTCAAAGTTTATAATAATGTGACGAACTTCTTCACCCGTGATGTTCTCTTTTTTGTAAAGTAAGGCTACCATAGATTCTATAGCATCTTTATACTCTTCAAGACGTGCCAAAACAGTTTGGTAATGTTCATTTAAAGAAGCTTTAATAAATGAATCCATATCTTCAGCCATCTTTTCACTATATTCACGAGCTGCTGGCTGCCCACTACCTAAGAAAGATTGACGTGATTTTTCAAGTACCATCAACCCTGCAATGTCACTCATACCGTATGTCTGTACCATTGACTTTAAAATATCAGTCGCACGTTCAAGGTCATTTCCTGCACCAGTTGAGATCTCACCAATGAAAACCTCTTCAGCAGCACGACCACCAAGCAAAACATCTACTTCTGCTAAAAGCTCATGCTTTTGCATCATAAATTTATCTTCTTCTGGTTTATTAAGTGTATAGCCAAGAGCTGCAAGTCCACGAGGAACAATAGAGACTTTAGATACCTTCTTAGCACCTTTTGTTGTTTCAGCTAAAAGAGCATGTCCACTCTCATGATAAGCTACAATTTTTTTCTCTTTAGGATTGATTCGACGAGATTTTTTCGCAAGTCCTGCAATAGCACGCTCTACTGACTCAAACAAATCTTTTTGTTTTACAGATTTTTGACTTTTTCTACCAGCAAGAAGTGCTGCTTCATTGATAACATTTGCCAAATCTGCCCCAGCTAGCCCTGCTGTTAAACGAGCTATCTCTTCGATTTCAACATCTTTATCCATCTTAACATTTTTCATATGAACATTTAGGATTTTTATACGACCTTCATAGTCTGGTTTATCCACTAAAACTTGTCTATCAAAACGACCAGGTCTCATGAGAGCTGCATCAAGAACTTCAGGTCTGTTTGTTGCAGCTAAGACAATAACGGGAGTATCTGTTCCAAAACCATCCATTTCAGCTAAAAGTTGATTAAGAGTTTGTTCTCTTTCATCATTACCACCCATCATTCCACCAGCAGCACGACTTTTACCAATAGCATCTATCTCATCAATAAATATAATACTTGGAGCATCTTTTTTTGCTTGTTCAAATAAGTCTCTTACACGTGCTGCACCAACACCTACAAACATCTCTATAAAGCTTGAACCACTTACAGAGAAAAATGGCACTTCAGCCTCACCTGCAACAGCCTTTGCTAAAAGTGTTTTACCAGTACCTGGTGAACCGACTAAAAGCACACCTTTAGGAATCTTTGCACCTATTTCTACATAACGACCAGGGTATTTTAAAAAGTCTACTATTTCTTGAACTTCTTCTTTAGCCTCTTCTACACCTGCAACATCATCAAATTTTGTATCGGGTTTTTCAGAAGAAACCATCTTTTTAGAGTTACCCATTCCAAGAAGTCCTCCACCCATACTTTTTTGCATACGCCCAGCAAAAAACATCCAAAGTCCAATAATTATCAAGAATGGGAAAAGCCATCCAAACATTTCAGTAAACCAGTTTGTTTCACTGAAACCTGCATAATCAATCCCTTGCTTGTCTAGTTCTTGAACAAGAGTAGTGTCTCCTCTAACGATTCGTGTAGTATATACACTTCCATCGTTAGCTTTGGCTTTAATATAGGTTTGACCTATCTCGACTTTACTGACACTTTTAGCACTCACAAGAGCTTTAAGCTCGGAGTAGCTTACTTGTTTAACTTTAGTTGTATTTGATTGCATTGCCATATTTGACCCTGCACCATCACCAACAACAATTTTAAATAGCAAAATTACGACAACTGAAAAGATTGCGAATGTTATGAGTGGATTTTGATTAAAAAAATTGTTGTTGTTATTCTTGTTTGGTTCATTTTGTGCCATTTATTTCTCTTCTTTTTTTAAAACTAAAGTTATCCACTCTTCTTGTGGAATTCTCTCTAGTAATGTTAAATTTTTATAATAAGATAAAACTTTATCTTCATATTTATTTAGTATGCCTGATAAAACTAATATACCGTTACTTTCTAATGCTGCTTTTAAATCTTTTGCGATAAAAGTCAAAACATCTGCGACTATATTTGCGATGACAACTCTATATTTTTTATCTGTAGCATTTGATGAGCCTTCCCAAATATTTGCAAATTCCAATTCATTGAGTTTTGCATTTTCCATACTATTTGTAACCGATATTGGATCAGTATCACAAGCATCAACTATAGCACCAAGTTTCATAGCCCCTATGCCAAGTATTCCACTTCCACAACCTACATCTAAAACATTATCACCTTCTTTAACATACCTTGAAACTGCTTTTAAACATGATGCAGTAGTAGGATGGTGTCCCGTTCCAAATGCAAGTGCTGGGTCGATAACAATATTAATTAAATCAGGATTAGGTTCACTCCAAGTCGGATGAATGTAGAATTTTTCTATAGCAATAGGCTCTATACTTTTTTGATATGCCTCTACCCAGTCGCTATTTTGTAGTTTTTTTTGTGTGCACTCTAGTTCTATTGTAGTTGCAAGTGCTTTTTGTAGTGCCTCACTAAACTGTTCAAGTCCCCAGACTATGGTCTCGAGGTCATCTTCACTACGGATAATAAAACCTGTGTCAGTCTCTTCAAAACCAACAGGAAGAGTGTCTGATAAAAAGTCTGAAAAAAGTGCGTGATGAGAGGAAACTGTAACTACTAACTCGAAGTAGTGCTCTTGCATTACTCCGCGACACCCATTACAGCACCAAGTTTTTCTTTAAGTACCTGTGGTGTAAATGGTTTAACTATGTAGTTATTCACTCCAGCTTTAAGAGCAGTAATTACTTCAGCTTTACCGCCTTCAGTTGTTACCATAATAATAGGAGTGTCAACAAAACGCTTATCTGCACGAACTTTTTTCACAAGCTCTAGTCCGTTCATCTCTGGCATATTCCAGTCGGTAATAAGCATATCAACATCTGGATTAGCATCTATTTGAGCCCAACCCTCAACACCATCAGCACCTTCAAGTATGTCTTTATATCCAAGACGAGCCAAAGTATTTTTAATAATACGACGCATTGTAGAACTGTCATCAACAACAAGTAATTTCAATGGAAATCCTTTTCAATAGTTTGCAAATTTGTCTCTAATAATATCTAAATTTTGTTTGCTTTACTATTAATCAAGTAGTTTAAACATTTTTGGAAGGTCTAATTTTCCCTCATAGTAAGCTTTCCCGATGATTACACCATCAACTTCTTTTGTTTTTATAAGTGTTTCTATGTCGCTTTCATCTTTAACACCACCACTCGCAATAGTGCTAATTCCACTTGCACGAGCAATCTCTAAGGTAAAATCAACATTCACACCGCTTAAAGTACCATCACGTCCTACATCTGTACAGATAATAGCTTCAACACCTGCGTTTGCAAACTCACGAGCCAAATCAGTTGCTTTCATCTCACTTACTTCACCCCAACCCTCAACTGCGACATATCCATCAATAGCATCAATTCCTACTGCAATAGGATATTTTGCCGCCATATCTTTTACAAATTGTGGCTCTTTTACAGCAATAGAACCCAATATAATTCTATCGATTCCAATCTCTAGCATCTTTTGAATAGTCTTCTCATCACGAATACCACCACCAAGTTCAAGTTTCACTTTAGAGTTTTCACGAATTTTAATAATCTGTTCTAAGTTTTTAGGTTCACCTGCAAAAGCACCATTTAAGTCAACTAAGTGCACCCACTCAGCACCCATTTCTTCAAACTTTTTTACAAGTTCAAAAGGCTCATTTGAGTATATTTTCGCACTATCCATAAGACCTTTTGTAAGTCTAACTGCTTTTCCATCTTTTAAATCTATCGCTGGGTATAAAGTCATCTAATTATTGTTCCTATAAGTTTATAAAGTTTTCTAAAATTTTCATACCATTATCGTGGCTTTTTTCTGGATGGGGTTGGATGCCCATTATGTTGTCGTGTGCTACTGCTGAAGTAAATTCGTAGCCATAATATGTTCTACCTATAATGTCCGCTTCGTTTTCACAATTTACATGATATGTGTGGACAAAGTATAAGTAATGTTCTTCATCTAAGTTTTTAAAAAGAGGATGATTAGTTGTAAACATTCTATTCCATCCCATATGTGGAACTTTAAGAGGTTCACTAAACTTACTACTATCAAATGCAGTTACTTTACCTTTTATCAGTCCTAAACCTTCATGTTTACCAAACTCTTCACTACTTTCAAACAAAAGTTGCATACCTAAACAAATACCAATCATATACTTACCACTACTTGCATACTCTTTGATAGCTTCTATCATGTCACGCTCACGAAGGTGTTCCATTGCATCACCAAAAGCACCTACACCTGGAAGAACAAGTTTATCATACTCTTTAAATTTTTTTGGGTCACTCTCGACAACAGTTTCTTCGCCTAACTTTGCAAAAGCATTTTGTACACTTGCAAGGTTTCCCATGTTGTAGTCAACTATTCCAATCATTTAATGATGTCACTTTTTGTAAATTTTATATAAATAGCCAAGGATAAAAGCAACAAAGCAACACCCGCAATAATATACATAGCATATATCAGTTCATTTGGATCAGTGATAGCAAACTTAAACACCAACATAAGTGCTTCAATAGAAAGTGCAATAATAATAGAACCTAAAAATTTCACCATCGTTTTATGTGGACCTGAAATATCACCATGTTTTGTCCAGCCAAGGACTTCTTCTTCCACTATCGTTTTGGATAAATCAAATATTGCTAAAGCTAAGGTAATCAAGATTGTTGCTTCAAAAACATACTTTATTTCAAAGTGATCCGGAGTTATGTCATTTGCGAAGAAACTTTCAAGACCTTTTAAAAACAGTAGTAAAGAAACGGCGATGAGTGAAAAAGCAAACATAGTATATGCTGATTTAAATAAATATTTAAAAAAGATTTCTACATTATCTAAATGTGAAATTTTAACAACTTCTTCTAATGGCATATCTACACAAGCAATATATTTTAATTCACTCTCTTCATATATTGGTAAATATGCTGTTACACAAACCGTTCCATCTGGTGTAGGATATGGGTCTGTTATATTAGATTTTTTTTCCCCAATTGCTCGGTAAAAATATGGCTTATCACTTCTATCTATTCCTATAGCTTTATTTTTTTGATGTGCCGTATATGTATCTGTTACTTGTGTACCTGTAGCATCTAAAACATACACACCTTCACAGTTTTTTACCTCTGATTTAATTTGGATTAAACCACTTAGGATAGTCTCTTTGTTTACATCTGCTTTATTAGTAGGCATATTCTTTTCAAATAAATGAGAAAAATAGTTTCTTGCTTTTTTTCGTCCATTTAAAAAATTTTGCATATCCGTTTGTGCCATTTATTTTCCTTTTTTGTCTTCTAATGACTCGCTATTACTAAATTCATACTCTAGATTGCCAGTTCCTGACTTTAAAAAACTTGAACCAAACACTTTTTTTACGATAGTTTTAAGTCCTTTTTCGCTCTCTTCATAATCTTTTTCACTCTCTTGAAGTGAAACTTCCCATGCACCAGAAAAGCCAGGTGCTTTTTGCATCATTTTTCTTAAAGTGGCATCATAAATGTTGAGAAGTTTAATTTCTGCTCGTCCAGGCTTGTGACTTAGTGTATGAATGGTCGCTCGTAAATTTTCATTCACTTGCTTCAGGTCATACAGCTCTCTTTCTAAGTTTTTATTGCCCTCACCCGTGATTTTCATTTGTCGATTAAGATGTTCTTGATACTCTTTAAGCTCTTTCTTGTGAGTATGTATTTCAAATCTACTTTTTATGTAACTCAAAAACCAACCAACAAGAAAACCTGCAATAATGTATACAATAGTTTGAAAACTTAATTCCATAATGCGACTCCTTAATTTATAAAGATAGTGTAACAAAATTTGGCTAATAATTAACTTTGCTAATATGAGCTATAATTCATCTATGAAAACAGAGATTAAAAGCATTGCCATTGTCAGGTTATCAGCTCTTGGTGATATTATTAACAGTGCTATTGTTTTACAGTTTATCCACCATTTTTATCCAAATACAACTATAGACTGGATTACAGAAGAAGTTTTTTCACCTCTTTTACAAGAACATCCTCTTCTTAACAAAGTCCACACTCTCAACATCAAACAGATAAAAAAAGAGAGAGATTTTAAAGCCCTAAAGCAAACTATCAGGAAGTTGCGTTTACTTCCTGAGTACGACATCATCATTGATATGCAAGGACTTATAAAATCTGCCATTGTTGCTCGGTTGATTGGCAAAAACACTCATGGATTTGACAAACACTCTACACGAGAATCACTCGCATCTTTTCTTTATAAAACAAGTTCAAGTATTCCTTATGAGACAAGTGTTGTCAAACGCAACTGTTTTGTTGTTGCAGATGCTTTGGATTTTCATATTAGCGATACAATGATTTTAAACAAAAAAGCTATTTTCCCAGTTGAACAAAACTTTACGCTCAGAAGTGATGTTAAAAATATCGCTCTTGTTATCGGTGCATCTTGGGAATCTAAAATTTATCCTAAAGAATTGTTGGCTGAATTGTGTCAAGAACTTAATGAACAGTTTTATATCATTTGGGGAAATGAGAAAGAAAAAGAAACAGCGGAGTGGATAATGCAAAAGGCTTCAAATGCAACCCTTGCTCCCAAACTTCCATTAAACATATTGGTTTCTTTTGTATCAAGTATGGACTTACTCATAGGAAATGACACTGGACCTACACATATAGCTTGGGCACAGAACATTCCTTCCATTACTCTTTTTGGACCTACAAATGAGAGGATGATTTATGAAACACCACAAAATATCGCCTTGAACTCTCCATCAAAAGTTAATATTTTAAAGATAGATAAAAATGATTTTTCCATAAAAGATATACCAATAAAAGCAATCCTAGATAAAGCAAAGGAACTTTTAAAATATGGGATATAAAGCACTCCTTATCTTAGAGTCCATCCTAATGGCACTACCAAAAAGTTTTAGAAAAGCTTTTTTCTCTAGCTTAGCAACTATCGCTTATCATCTATCTCCAAAATACAGAAAAATTGTTCGGCAAAACCTCAACTATGCATTTGACAATAAAATGAACAACAAAGAGATAGATGAGATAACACGATATAGTTTTAAAAACCTTCTTTTTAATTTTTTGCATCTAATGGAACTCCGTCACATGAGTTATGAAGAGTTGTCATCTAAAATCACTATACAAAATAGAGAAGCTGTTGATAGAGTTCATAAAGAGGGTCGAGCTGTCATTTATGTTACGACTCACTACTCCTCTTGGGAGCTAGGAGGTGCGTCCATTGGTGCGTTTATAGAACCTCTTGGAGCGGTTTACAAAAAAATGAAAAATAGTGTCTATGAAGGATGGGTGTTAGAAGCTCGTGCAAAATTTGGTAACACTAACCTAGAAAAAGCAAAGGTAGTAAAACCACTCATCAAACTCATAAAAGATGCTAAAGCCTCTGGACTTCTTATCGACACAAATATAAATGAAAGAGAAGGAACTATCGTAGAGTTTATGGGCAAACCCATCCGTCAAGTTACAACTCCCGCATACCTTGCAAGAAAATTTAATGCTGCGATTATCCCTGTTTCGATTCGTACGGATGATGAAGAAAAGTATACTCTCATGATTTTTGATGAGATACCAGTTGAGAGAACAGAGGATGAACAAGCAGACATCCAAAACGCAACCCAACTCCAAGCCGATTGGCTAACAGAACTCATAACAAAAGAGCCAAAGTTTTGGTTCTGGTTACATAGACGCTGGAAAAATGACAATCCGGAAATCTATAAAAAATAGTTAACAATCCTTATCTAAAATTTTACTTTATTATAGTAACTCTTGTCACAAACAATGTTAAGTAGTTTTTTATCTTTTTGCATAATATACCTCAAAAAATTTAAGGGACATAATGTCCTTTTAGTAAGATTTATATCAAATAATAAGACATTCTTAAGAATATAACAAAGTGTAGAGACTGTGAAATAACTAAATAAACAACAGTCTCATAGTAGCCAATTCTGTTGAACATATTGCTAAAGCAAAACTAAATAGTGTGAAATTTAGTTTTAACCCTTTAAATAATCCTCTTTTGTAACTACCAAATAAGATGCAACTTTTTCACTCTTTACATTGGCTGATTTAAGTATAAGCTTTTGTTTGACTCTCTCTATATCGACTCTTTTTTGCCATTTGCACTCTATAAAGCAGATGTTCGCATCGTCAAAAGCCACTATGTCAATCTCCTCTTTATTGTTCCACCAGCGACCAACTTTTATGGGTATGAAGTTTAGATATTTGTTAGGGCTTTGAAAAATATCTTCCAAAACATAATCTTCAAATGCGAAAGAGACAAACCTATCGTTAAAATTTAACTCTATCTCATCCAGCACAGCTCTTTTTTGCTCTATCTCTAAGTAGTTGTAGTTTTTAAATACGTAAAAAAACCAAAAATTTAAAAATTTATCTTTAATCTTGTAACGACCAAATTTACTTTTAAGTGGATTTGTTTCAGTTATAGGCACCTCTTTTTCCACTATATCAAGTTCTATAAGTCTTTGCATATACTTTGTTAGATACGAAGATGCTAAACCAAGGGATGCACCTATATGACCTATCTTTGTATTGCCCTTTGATATGCTCTCTAGTATGGAAAAATAACTTCTTGCATCAGATATCTCATCTTTGAGTAAAAAGTTTCCCTCGCTATAAAGATATGAATTTTTATTTAAGATTTTTTTTTCAATATTTTGCATAAAACTCATACTTGAATCATACTCATTCAAGTACTTTGGGATAGTTCCAAAAGAAGAATAAATCTGCATAAGTTCAAGCTTATCGCATTTTGGCAAAAACTCCCGTAGATGGTTAAACTTGATAGCTTTTATATGAAACTGTGAAGTTCTTCTCCCATAAAGTGGTGAATTGTAAGAGAGAACTTCTGAATGCATCATAGAAAGTACAGAACCGCAGAGTATAAGGTGAATGTTAGAGTTCACCAAATTCAAATCCCACACCTTTTGCAGTTTTGAAGAAAAAGCCTTGTCCAAGAGTGTAAGATACTGATATTCATCTATTACTAAAACAAGTTTTTTTTCAAATGTGAGTGTTGACAAAAATTCCAAAGCCTCTTCAAAACTCTCAAACTTTAGATGTTTAGACATAGACGATGGTGCGAACTTATGTATCTGTTGAGTAAATGAGCTAAGTTGAGAACTCAAATCACTCAATGTTATGTAAAGATATATGCTAGGTTTGTTTTCTATGTACTTTGACAAGAGAGAGGTCTTGCCTACCCTGCGTCTTCCATACACAACACTAAATGAAGCTTGATTACTCTTGTATTCATCTTCAAGTGCTTGAATTTCATTTACTCTATTTACAAACATTATGTTCTCCAACATTATAATTTAGATCATAATTATATCAAAATAAAATGCTTTGTTTACTTTGGAAGCTTAGAACTAGTTAATACTTCTAGTCTCACACTCTTTAGTTCTATCTTCAAAAAGTTTTAAAATAGTCAAGAAAAATGCAGTGATTGCAGGTCCTAAAATCATCCCCCAAAAACCAAATGTTGTGAGTCCTGCGATAATTGCGAAGAAGATAACTAGCTCGTTCATCTGCGTTTGATTATTATGTAAAACTCTGTTGTTAATCTCTTTAATGATAAGTGGTTTTACAAATGTATCTGCAACGATAGAAATCACTACCACAGAATACACAGCAATAAAAATCGCATTGTTTGTGTTGTCTATAGAAAGCTCATAAAGCATAAATGGAAGCCACATAACCACACCACCAATGACAGGTATTAAAGATGCAAAACCATACATTACTCCAAACAGAATACCGTTATAACCTAAGTAAGAGATGGCGACACCAAAAAGCATTCCCTCAAACATAGCAGTCGCGATAATCGAGTAAAATACAACTCCCATAACAGAGGACAACTCTTTTACCATAAGGGTACTCTCATCCACTGACATTTGAATAATGCGTTTTATAAATGAGATAATAAAAGAGCCATTATATTGTGCAAAAAAGTAAAAGATGATGATTAAAAAAGCATTTTTTAAAAATCCTGCACTAAAAGAACCAACTTTTGCAGCAATACTCAAAGCGCTTGTTGTAAGTAAACCAGTATCAAACTCTTTCATAGCACCTGTTAAATAAGGCTTTAAAAACAGAAGATATTCAGGCGGTGTAGCAACCATGTTTTTGATATATATTTGTACATTTTGGATAACTTCTGGTTCTATGGAGTTCAGCTTAATCGTCAATGTTGCCAAAAAATACCCAAGTGGAGCGAAGAACAAGATAGCCAGTAAAAGACTTGTCATCGATGCTGCCAGTAGTTTATACTTAAAAATATGCTCAAAATAATCTTGAATGTTGGATGTTGAAATCGCTAATAAAGCTGCGATTGTAATCAGTAATAAAAAAGGTGCATAGAGTAAATACATCCAGTACAAAGCCGTTGCAAAAAGTATGGCTGTAAAATATTGTGGTTTCATTAAAACAGTGTCCCATCTTCGTTGATATAACTCATGCTTAAAACATCATAAGTTTTTGGTGTTGCTTTTCTTCCCTTTGCTGTTCGCTCCAAATAACCGTTGGCTATAAGATAAGGTTCAAGAACATCTTCAACTGTTCCCTCATCTTCACTTAAAGATGCTGCAATAGAGCTTAAACCCATAGCACGACCTTTTGCATGCGCTAAAAGCTTTAACAAACGCAAGTCCATTTCATCAAAGCCATGAGAGTTGATTCCAAGCTCATCTAAGGCATACTTTGTTCTAGCATGGTTAATATCACTTTCATTAGCTACATCAGCAAAATCTCTCACACGTCGTAGTAAACGCAGTGCAATCCTAGGAGTGCCACGGCTGCGTTTACTAATCTCAAAAGCCGCTTCTTCTATAATCTCTTTATTAAGCTTAGCAGAAGCTTGTGCAATAATGAGAGCAAGTTCTTCAGAGCTATAAAACTGCATACGAAAACTCATTCCAAATCTATCTCGCAATGGATTTGATAACATTCCAGCTCGTGTTGTCGCCCCGATAAGAGTAAAACGGGGAAGGTCTATTTTTACCGTTTGTGCAGCAGGGCCACTTCCTATAATGATGTCTATACGATAATCTTCCATAGAAGAGTAAAGTATCTCTTCAACAGCAGGTGATAAACGGTGAATCTCGTCTATAAAAAGTATATCGCCCTCTTCTAAGTTTGTTAAGATGGCAGCTAAATCTCCACTTTTTTCAATCATCGGAGCTGCTGTTACTTTTATGTTTGTATTCATTTCGTTTGCAATGATAAGTGCTAAGGTAGTTTTACCAAGTCCAGGGGGTCCATAAAAAAGAACATGGTCTAGTGCTTCTTCGCGTTTTTTACTCGCCTCTATAAAAACACCAAGATTCTTCTTTATCTGATCTTGTCCTATGTATTCACTCCAAGCATCAGGTCGCAGCGTAACTTCACTGCTCTCTTCCTCTGCATCAAAAGTTTCAATCTCAACCATTCTTTCCATTAGCATGCTCTCCCTTTAATAGGTGTGTTCCTCTTTAGGGAAAGTTCTATTTTGTACTTCGTCTGCATACTCCGCAAGAGCATTTTTCACAAGAGTTGCTCCATCCATATATTTTTTCACAAACTTAGGTGTAAATGCTTCAAAAAGTCCTAACATATCTGAAAACACAAGCACTTGTCCATCAACATCAACTCCAGCACCAATGCCTATAACAGGAATAGAAACAGACTCTGCTACAGCTTGAGCCACCTCAGCTTTAACACCCTCTATAACCATACAAAAAGCTCCTGCGTTTTCTATGGCTTGGGCATCTTTTATGAGTTGCTCTTTTTCTTCCTGCGTTTTGCCTTTAACTTTATAACCGCCTTCACTTCTTACAGATTGAGGAAGTAGTCCAATATGCCCACACACAGCGATGCCATTGTTAGTAAGATATGATACTATTTCTGCCTTATCTGCACCACCCTCAACCTTGACACAATCTGCCTGCGTTTGTTGAAAAACTTTTGTTGCATTTACTAGGGCTAACTCTTTAGAAGTGTATGTTCCAAAAGGCATATCTGTTATCACAAAACTATTTTGTGCACCCATACATACTGCATTTGTATGGTATATCATTTGCTCTAAAGTAGCACTCACAGTATCACTTTTCCCAGCGAAACTCATGTTTAAACTATCACCAACTAAAAGCATATCAGCACTTGGCTCTAAAAGCTTTGCGAACAGTGCATCGTATGCTGTAATCATCACTAAAGGTTCTTGACCCTTACTCTTCTTGATAGCCGAAATTGTCAGTTTTTTACTCATTTAAACACTCTTTATTTATTAATAAAAGTATTTTAACTAAATATTGCTATAATTGTAACAATATAGGAGAATTATTTTATGGGAATAAGAAGTGATTTAGATGCAGACTTTGATTTTGAAATAGTTGATGAATTTTTAGACCACTATTCTATGATGGTTGATAGCATGGAAGTCATGATTTTAGACCTTTCCAACAATAATATATACGAAAGAAGTGTTAATGAACTTTTTCGTGTATTTCATAATATAAAATCAGCATCTGGATATTTACAAATCACATCAATGTTTAAACTCGCCTCTTTTGTAGAAGATGAACTAGAAGCCTTGCGACATAGGAATCCCCCTGTATCGGAAGAAACAACTAATTGGCTTTTAGCCATTAGTGATATGTTTGCAGCTTGGAATGATGACTTAAAACTAGATAACAAACTTAGCAAAATAAAATACTCTCTACTTAAAATACCTGACTTGGAAAAATAATAACAAATGAAAAACTTAGTAGCATATATAACATCAGGGTATCCTGAAAAATCTTTCAGTGTAGACTTAGCATTAGCTTTAGGTGATAATGGAGTAGATACTCTCGAACTTGGTGTTCCTTTTTCTGACCCTGTTGCAGATGGTCCTCTCATAGAAAAAGCAAACCATAAAGCACTTGAACTTGGATTTAAATTTAAAAATTTACTTGAAATATCAAAAGAAATAGCACCAAAAGTAGATACCCTTTGGATGGGATACTTCAACAGTTTTTATCAACAAAATATGGATAAGCTTATTCCACTTGCTAGAGATATAGGTGTTAATGGTCTTATAATTCCTGATGTACCTTACGAAGAAGCACTTCTTTATACAGACTTGTTTAATGACAACAAAATGACAAACATAAGTTTTGTAGCACCAACAGATAGTGAACAACGTATAGAACAAATAGTAAAAGATGCTCAAAAATTCATCTATATGGTTGCTTACACGGGCATCACCGGTTCTGGGCAAGCAGAAGATTTACAACCCTTTTTATCATCTATAAAAAAATACACACAAACACCTGTTTATGTAGGCTTCGGAGTCAATGCTAAAACAGCTAAAGAGAAGGTAGAAGGTGCAGATGGAGTTATCGTTGGAAGTGCTTTTGTTGACATACTTCTTAAAGAAAATCTTAACTACTCTCAAAAGATAAAAGAGTGTAGTGAGCTTGCACAAATCATTAAAAACGAGATAAATTCTTAGTCTACTATTTCAAAAAGCACTAAGAGTGTTTTTTGAAATAAGCTGTCATTATCATCACTAATCATTAGAAATTTATTTTTTCCAACTCTAGTTAAACCTTCAAAATTATCTAAATTCCAACCATCGTGCGAATCCATTTTAGCAATTAATTTAACTTGAGAGTTTTTTAAATTTAACTGCACAAGTGTAATGGTTCTTTGTCTTGTTAAATTGTTAAATTCTCGAAATAAAATCAAAAGTTTGTTTTTACTCATAAACTCTATTCCTGAAATAGAACCCTCTGCTTCAAACTGCCAAACCCTATCTTTAGAGTATATTGTATGAATTTTTTTCTCTTTTAATGGTTTTTCTGGAGCTGTTACAACTCCATACTTTTTACTGAAAGCCACAGCTTCTAAACCCTTATTTTTACCCTGATAATCTTTTTGATTTTCTAAATTTTTATGTATCTGTAAATTTTTCATCTTCACACCATTTAAATCATATAAATCTATTCTTTCTTTTCCTTCAAATGATATTGCTAATTTATCATCAACAAAAACAAGCCCTTCTGAATCTCTATATTTTTTTTTGAGTCTGTATCCATACTTATCTTTTATTTTTGTCGCATTCACTAGTTTTAAGTTTATAATTTTATCATTATCAATCTGCATCTCCATTTCAAAAAGAACACCCTTATCGCCAACGGCGAATAATTTTTTATTTTTGTATGCCAAATCAGAAATTTCTGTAAATACTATTTTATTTTTATCTTTAAAAGTGATTTGTTTTGTATCTAATATTTTTATATGCATATAAGTTGCCGTTTTGAGATGACTAGGTTTGATTTCATAGTATTGCATTTGAGCATTAAGATTTATAAAAGAAATAAAGAAAAGGTATAAAATCATTTTCATCTAAACATATCCTCAAGTAAGTGGCCTCCCCACGAGAAACCAAAGAGGTTATTTATAAGCCTGTTTTATGGAGTTTAAGAAAAGTATTTTAAATTCTACCCCTAAATCGACCCCTAAAAATCAAAGTCACTTATAAAGTTTCTTGAGATTTTTTGATACCAATAATAGTAATAGTGTCTTGTGGCTCATCAATCTTATAAGGGATTGTGTAACCTTTATAAATTAGGTCTCTTATATTTTCATCTTCAAAATAGATAGACTTTCTAAATTTATAAGGCATATTATCAAGATTGTTTATCTCGTTATCAATCTCACTTTTAAAGTTTAATGCTCTTGGCTTACTATCCTTAGAGATAAACTTCATTATCTCTTGTAGTGATGTAGTATATTTTCTACTTCTTACTATCTTCACTATAAAGACTTTATAAAATCTTTCATCTCACTATCATACTCTTCTTGGTTTAAGGGTTTATCCTTACCGCTTTCAATATCTGATAATGCTTGATTAAAGTATGCCTTATCCTCTTGGAACTGCTTTTTATTTAGTAAGCTATTTAGATACTCATTAAATTTAGTTTGCATATCTATACCACTATTTAAAACTTTTTTGTATAGTTCATCTTGAATATTTAAAGATATTTGCATAATATAAACCTCACTTTTAATCTAAAGAAGTATATCATATTTTAGATATTGATTTTATTATCTAACCTTAAAGCCATATTCACAAGGATTTCGTGATTAAAATAAGATTATTAAATTTTTTGAAATAGCATACAATGAAGCGAAAGCGATAAGCCTAGAGGCATTTGAACGAGACCTTGGCCCACATTAGATAAGTCAATATTTATACACTTAGGGGTTTAAATGTATGTATTGGATTGTGTTAGATTGATAGATGGTCTCCCCACGAGGACTCGAACCTCGAGCTAGGCCTTAGGAGGGCCCTGCTTTATCCTGTTAAGCGATAAGGAGTATTTTTAGATTTTTAGATTTCTCATAAAATTACCTGCCATAAAAGTACTTCTACGTCTAAACATTTCTGTAATTTCTGGCTCATAGATGCTCTCTACCGTTTCAAAAAATATTTTTAACCATTGTTCAAAGGTTTTTCTTTGAAGCCCCTTTACTCTTAAATGTGGAGTAAAAGGATTACCTTTGTAAGTTGTATCACCTAAAGCTAAAGAAGCCCAAAAATTTGTTAATAATTCTATATGTGTTTTCCATAAGAATGTACCAAGATTATCTCCAAGTTTTTCAATAAAAAAAGGAGCTACAATCTCATCTTTTAAAACTGCTGCATAAAATTTTACAACCATTTTATTTAAATTTTCTTTTGTGATTTCAGTATGAAGCATTCTTTAATATCCTAAGATGTTTTGCTTTATTTATAATAATTTAGGAGGTTCTAGTTTTTGTAAGTATGGTGCGCCCGACACGATTCGAATGTGTGACCGCTGGTACCGCAATGACATTTAAAGCCCCTTAAACACGGGTTTCTGGGAGTTGTGTCACCTACAATTAATGCCTTTTCAGGCTATTTATACCATTTCTAGTGACACTTTGGGTGACACTTTTTGGTCTAAAGAACATACAAGATTTCTTTCTTGAGTTGGAAGTATACTGTATAAAGTGTTAACTAAAACCTCACACCTTTTTTAGAGATACAATAGTTATATCACATGATACATAAATGATGTCGAATGCAAACTATACTTGTTCATTTTATCTTCTCTTGTATGAATATTTAGCTTCTCTTGAGTCTAGTGATATTATGGTAGCTCTTAGAAAAGCATAAATATAGTCTTCTTCTTTCTTGAGTAACCAACCATTTATTTCTTCTTTACAGCTTAAGTATTTAAGATCTCTTACTTTATATTTCTTCCCATCTTCTGTTAAAAACTCATCAGGTATTGTCTGCTTAACTCCTGCTGTCAGTCCTGTCATATAATAACCAAAAGATCTATCAACATATCCACCACTTTGTATCATAATGGTACATTGGCCTTGGAGGAAGCCTGACTGACCATATACTTGTGTACTCTCTACTTTACTAAGACTAGAAAGCTGTTCAGGTCTTGTATTAACTAGCTTATTAACAGTATCAAGATAGTCCTCAAGAAAGTCTTTACTAGAATCCCTATTCTTGATGACCTCTTCACATGCTGCTTTGGTTATTAAATGTCTGCCACTCTTACCTAATTTAGTCTTGTACCTATCAGGTACTCTAAAGATTATAGAATCAGTAACACCAGATTCATAGTTACCTGCTTTATAACTATAGCTACCCTTCTTTAGTATCTTATGCTCACAATAGTTTTTAATATGGTTAGATTCAGAACCCATAAGTACAGATGATGTGCTCAATATTAATACAGTAGCTAGTAGTATTCTTTTCATTTTAATTCCATTGTTAAATATTTGTATCATAGCACTTTAAATGTTTATAATAGTTCAATTGTAATCTTTTTCTATATATTTTTATCTTTAGATAATACCTGCATCACTCAATGCATTAGCAAAATCAGCACTAGCCACTTTAGATAGTTTTTGCACTTGTTTCTTATGCTCTACATACATCTGCTTATGTTCATCAGTATCTTGTTGTAGCGTCTCTTCAAAGTATTTGCAGTATTGTGAAAACTCTAGGATCATCGTAGCTATCTTCTGATGATATTGATTACCACCAATAGACTTAACTTCAACATGGTTAGGTTCAGTCTTCTCTACATTCCAAACTGTTCCCTTTTTTGTCTTGATCTTACGACTTGTCTGATTTGTGTAAGAAGAGAGTATATCCATTACATTTTGGCTATAACCAATTCTCGGTTCCCAAGATGATAGTAAGCCAGCTCTATCGCACAGCAACATAAACTTATAGAAGTTGAAATTGATACCATCTTTTTTAGTTGTAGAGATATGGATGTGGAAGCCTGTCTCTTCATTTGTGTAGCCATATTTGTTGATTATTGGACATATGGTCTCTATATAATGCTCTATACCTGAAGCTGTAGTGATGATAGGTACTGAAATTTCAATGCCGTTATCTTCAAGTGAAATGTCTGGCTTTATCTGTATGCAGTTGTTCTTATCGTTATCTGTAGGTAGATTAATAATATCTACTAATATCTCTACATCTATAATTTCATATATATCTTTCGTGATGCTCTCAATGGCAGAGTTGAAATCATAGATTTTAGTATCTATATAAAATTCAAACTCGCACCTGGTATCTTTTTGTTGTTCCGTTAGTTATGTAGTTCATCATCCCTCAATCATTGCATCTAATACACTGTGCAGTTTATCAACTTTATAGTCAATATTATTAGTCCACTCTTTTAACGGTTCTTGCTTATCAGACACCTCTGCTTCTGGTCGTATGTAAACAAATGCTCGCTTTACGCCATGATGTGACTTTACTTCTATCTTCTTTCTAATGTAGTAATCAGGTACACCTTCAAACTCATCTATTTTCTGCATCAGTTCAGCTCTTGTGATTTGATACAGTTCGCCTTTTATCTTAGAATATGGTTCATCAATTATATAGGGGTAGTTACCAAAGGAGTCTTCATACATAGAAAACTTTTTAACAGTTCGAGCTTTACCTAGTCTTTTGGCAGAATTACCAAGGAGGCTGTGGTTGTCAAATCCTTTCTTGAGTGATCCGTACACAAATAGCAACTCACTAAATGGTTCTTCTCTTTTGAAGAGTCCTTTTTCAACAATTGTAATAGCACCAGTATCATGAAGCCTATGTAAGATTTTTCTTCTAGTATCAGTTGAGAGACCATCAATATTTATAGTAGAGAATGGCACAATCTCATTAAGTTCTAGTGATTGTACTGCACTCTTCACTTTACCTATGTATGACATTAAATACTCCTCTCTTTTATCGTGACATTATTATAGAATAAATAAATATATTAGTCACTATTTTATAGCTATAAGTACCTATTTTAAGGCTGTAAAGTGATAATTTATGAGAAAAACGAGGTATATATTATAGGGGAAATTATAGCTTATAGTTTTCTTTATACTCTTTAAGTGTTAATCTCTACCCTGATACTTTTCTACTTTATCTTCTAAATGAACAGAGGAGTTTTCTCTCAGTTCAAACTCTTTTTATTTCGTAGATAACCAACCCCAACACAAAGGATATGTATGGAAATTATTAATCCCATTCAAGCAAACAGTTTTTATCATCACATGATATTCAACCCAGAAATACCAGTAGCAAACAACTGGTTCTATAACCCAAAACAAGGAGCCTAAGCCTATGTCTTTATCAAGCACATTAGCAACATTAGCAGCAGAAGTCGCTATTGAAGTTATAACAGAAGTAACGAAAAAATGTACATGTAAATAGTCTTTGCCTATATAGGCATTCAATAATTTAAACAAAAATACAAGGAAAAATCATGTCAAAATTATTACCAATTTCAGCAAGAGAGCTGATGAATTACCCAGTGTTACATACAACAGTCCCACATGAAGATGCAAGTGAAAAATATTCTCTGATCTCTAGTATCGATGTTATCAATGAACTACGAGATAACTATAACTGGCACGTTACATCTGTACAAGTCGCACCAGTTAAGGATGAAACTCGTGAAAATAAGCAAGTCCATTGCGTGAGGCTACGCCATTTCGATGACCTGATTGCACCCCAAGAATCAGCCGTTGAGCTACTTTTCTTTAACAGTTTTGACAGGTCTAAGGCATTCACTATCTCTGTAGGTATCTATAGGTTTTCATGTGCCAACGGCTTAGTAGTTGGTGAGACCTTTGATAGCTATAAGCTTCGTCACATTGGCGACTTGGAAAATAACCTTGATGAGATTATCCAAAAGGTTACAGAGTTCAAGCCAAAGCTTGAGCAGAAGATACGAAACTTTTCGACACTCATGCTATCACAGCTAGAGATGAACACCTTTGCAAAATTAGCAGTACCTCTCAAGTTTGCAGCTCACTTAGAAGTAGAACATACACAACTACTTCAACCTCATAGGGAATCAGATAGGCAAGATACATCTTTGTATTCAGTGCTCAACATACTCCAAGAGAACCTCATTCGCTCTAATAACATTTCTGGAATTAACAAAGAGACTGGAAGACGATTTAGTTCTCGTGAGATAACTTCTATACAAAAAGATTATGAAATCAATGTTGGTCTATTTGACTTAGCAGAGCGTATCTATCAGATAAAACAACCTGAAGCAGAAGCTTTAGTAGCATAAAAAGGAGAAAATATTATGCAAAATTTAACAGCACAACCATCACAATTAGAACAAGACCTCATTGCACTTCATACTGGCACATCTCAAAGCAAGCAATGGTTTACTCAGAGTGTTATGAATATTCTACAAGCACCAACTGTATCCTCATTTATGAAAGCTGACCGTGTAGCAGAAGCATTTATAAGCTTAGATGCAAAGATAGATTATTTAAAAGAGCAACAGCAACTTCTCGCAAGTCTTAAAAAGCAGTTAGAGCTTGCAAAGGCTTATGGGAAGGAAGAACTTTCAAAAGCACTTCTATCTCTTGGTGTCACAAAACTAGAGGGACTTACTATCTCTAGCATTACCGCTACTAAGGCAACTGATAAAAGCGTAGCAAAGTTAGAAATACTTGATGAGAATGCACTTTTCAATGCCGGTTATTTTACAATTGCACTTGATAGAGAAGAAATTGAGAGAGCATTGCTATCAGCTGACCAAAGACATGAGGTTGAACAGTATGCAGATATGACCATAGAGATTGTACATAAACCTGCAACCATCAGAATCAACAAACGCAAATCATTTGCTCAAGAAGAGCCAACATCTATAGCAGCATGAGGAGAAAGAAATGTTTAATGATAAACAAAACCAAGTTCTAGCCTATGAGCTAGACAACAGTAGAATCAAGAGTCGCTCAAAAGGCAATATCAATCTCTCTTATTTAGAGGGATTTGATGTCATAGAAACAGCCAATAAAATCTTTGGTTACGGTAATTGGGATTACAATATCTCTCAACTTGAAGAAGTATCTCAAGAGACAAATTCTAATCAAAATGTAGTTATCTGCTACAAAGCAATCATTAAAGTTGTAGTTCATGACAGCCAGCATGCTAAACTTGTCTCAAGAGAAGATATTGGATTTGGTACAGGTATTGCAAAAACTTTGGCAGATGCACATGAAAGCGGTGCCAAAGAAGCGGTGACAGATGCTATTAAAAGGGCGATGAGAAGTTTTGGTAATCAGTTTGGCAACAGTCTTTATGATAAGAGCCGTAATCATCAGAATCAACCGCAACAGATACAGCAACAGCAATCATCACAGCAATATGTTCAACCAAACCAACAACAGATACAACAAGTGCGGGTTCAGCAACAACCACAACAATCTCATAATCCAAATGACTATGCTTCTTTATACAATTTAGGTTTAACAATCATGGAGCAAGGCCAAAACCTTATAGCGATGGGCGATGACATGTACAATAAAAGAGATTCCCTTAAAGCATGTGGGTTCAGGTTTGATGCGCCCAGTAAGCATTGGTGGAAACCTGTAGAACAACAGCAATCTGCATAATAAAGGTAAAAATCTATGAAAAAATTTCTTCAAAAAAACAGCCAAATAACCAGTATCGTACTTTATATCATTATTGGTTTATTGGTAAGTAGTGTAACAAATAAGGAAGATGAAAATGAGTAAATTAATCCCACAAAAAATGCTGTCTGAAATACCAGACATCTATGAAACCCAAAATACATTAGACCCAATCTGCTATGTAAAGCTATTTACTCCTGATGCCAACTGGACTTGGTACATCATAGAATTTTCAAAAGAAGATAGGACTTGTTTTGGATATGTTGTAGGGCATGAAGCTGAGCTTGGCTATTTCTCACTTGAAGAATTAGAATCTATCAGGGGAGCTCTTGGATTACCAATTGAGAGAGATTTGCATTTTAAACCAACACTATTTTCTAAAATCAAAGGAGGATGAAAAATGAGTATTACTAAAACAAAAACCATACGCTTTAAAATAGAAGATATTGCTAGTATCAACTGTATTATGGGAGAGAGAGGCACTATGTTGATAGATGTCACTTTTTGCTTTATCGGTAGCGGAACATATGATATACCAGAGTATATATACGATGGCGAGTATCACATAAAGTGGTCTTCATCCTCTAGTGTAAGTGAACCTCGCACCATAGACGAGGGGCTTAAAGATGAAGTCATAGAGCTCCTAATCAAGAGCTACTACAATGAAAGAGATGCATTTGATCTTAATGAAAAGCGACTCTATGATTTCAGTCACTTTGAGAAGTATGATATAGGTTACATGATGAATAATGACTGTAGTAGAGTCGAATCACTTATTGCTCTTGCTACGCAATCTTTCATAAACGCTGAAATTACCGATAAGACACTTAATGCCGATACAGTGAAAAAGTTAGTGTTAGATATAGCATCATCTTTTCATAAAAATGGGAGTAACTTAGCAGCTGTGACGAATAAATCTACAGTAGTGGTATTAGAAAGTGAAGATGCCACCTTGCTTGTGTCGTGAGCTTTAAGATGAAATACATTCTTTTAGTAGTTAGTCACAACGATATTCAAGTTATAAAGCCTTTTAAAATGCTTATTGAAGCACAAGCTACAGCTATAGATTTGGCAAATGAGTTTTTCTCTACAGATGGAGTTGCTAAGTTTTTTGATGGCTCTACAATTGAAACTATTACCCATATCAATGAGTATTATGCTTCTGAGACTTATTATGATTATGAAGATAGTGTAAATATTGTTATTGAGGAGGTCAAATTATGAGTGCGTTAAAGCAAATATATCTACTCTATCAATATGATATTTACTTTACCAAAAGCAGTGCTGTTCTATTTGGAGCGTTTTCTAGTTTGAAGTTAGCGACAGAAGCAGTGCATATAAATTTTGATAAAAAAGAGGGTGTTGATTGTGAGCTTTACTCTAATGGAGATAATCAGTGGAAATCTGATAAATTTGAATTTGGAGTCGCGATTGTTGAAGTTGAGCTCATTGGAGGGGGAACAAGATGAATGCGTCAGAAACATACTACAAACAAGAGGAAAGTAAAAAATTCAAAGACTGGACACAAGGTGGTTTAGAATTTCTACTAAAGAGTCGCGCTGATGTTTTAACAATGCCACAAATCGCTTTAATAAAAAAGCAACTAACGAAAATATACTTGGAGGAGAAAAGAGAGATGTCAGCTGATTGTGCAACAATACCTATGGCTACTCTCTAAAATAATATGAAAATACTACACAATAAAAATGGGGACGCAGTTACACAAGATTTTGTATCGGGGAGATTTGATGCTGCAAGAGTTGAAGAAATCATTGCTAATGATGCTACACCCATGCCAGCAGGCTATCCTAAGCTTTGGTATAATATTTATGGTAAAAAACTATTTATAACAAATCTACTTGGAGTAACTCTAAAGGAATACAAAATTTAGATTTCAAATGAAGACTATTTACGGTTATACATATTCTACATTTATATCAGATATTGCAAAGCAGTCCTTCGGGACTGTTGGAAATTGCTTTGTTTTTTTAGCATATACTTGAATTTCAGTAGCTTCTTATTCGACAAGAATAATTATGATATTTGTAATTTCACCTATTTTAACCTGCTAATTTGGCATTAAATCAATCTTTATAACTTCTTAATTCTAAAAATTCATATTGAAATTAGTAATTCTCTTTTGCGATACTGGTCCCAAACCTCCTCCAAACCCACAGTTCTCCTCCTAGATGAAGTAGATGCTCTCATAGGCGACACCCTTATCTCTTTACTTCGTCAAATAAGAGCAGGATATGCGGGGCGACCTGAAGCTTTTCCACATGCTTTAATCCTTTGCGGTGTAAGAGATATCAAAGATTATCGCATCCACACAAAAGACCATGAGATCATTACAGGGGGAAGTGCTTTTAATATCAAAGCAAAATCTATAAAAATGGGGAACTTCTCTTATGAGGAGTGTCAAGAACTACTTTTACAACACACCCACCAAACCGGACAAATCTTCGATGAGCTGATATTTCCCAAACTCTGGTCTGACACCAAAGGGCAACCATGGCTAGTCAATGCCCTAGCACATCAAATGACTTGGGAGATGAGAGAGCTTAGAGATAGAACAAAGTTTATAAGCTTCACACACTATATGATAGCAAGAGAGGAGCTTATCCAAAGCAGAGCTACTCACTTAGACCAACTCACAGATAAACTTAGAGAAGAGAGGGTTTATAATGTGATAGCACCTATTGTAAGTACAACCGGTATTACCTACAACCTCAATCCAAATGACACCTTATATGTTGAAGATTTAGGACTCATAAAACGATACTCAAATCAAAAAATAGAGATAGCAAACGACATCTACAAAGAGGTCATTCCAAGAGAGCTTAATTGGGGAACTCAGATGTCTATTGTCAACCAAGAACAGAGCTGGTACATAAATCAAGACAACACCATCAATACTAAAAAGCTTCTTCTCGCCTTTCAAGAGTTCTTCAGAAAAAATGCAGATAGCTGGATAGAACAATATCAATACAAAGAAGCAGGACCCCAACTAGTATTGCAAGCATTCCTACAAAGAATCATCAACGGTGGTGGCAGAATAAGCAGAGAATATGCCATGGGGAGACAAAGAACCGATATCTTCATAGAGTGGCCAACCACCGAAGAAGGCTTCTTTGGAGAGATACAGACAATAGTAATAGAGACAAAAATACTCTACTCAAATCTTGAAGCAACAACACAAGAGGGCATTATCCAAACCAAAGAGTATATGGACTATGTAAAAGCGAGTGAGGGAGTGCTCATTATCTTTGATAGAAGTTCGCAAAAAAGTTGGGATGAGAAAATATACCACAAAGAGATGGATGGGTTGTTGGTGTTGGGGTGTTAAACTTTGGCGACCCGAGAATTTTAGGCTTTAAAATGAGTATGAGTTTTTAGTTTTTCTCATTAGGTATGAGAATTCTAAACTCCACTCCGTTATTTTTATTTTGAACATTAATAGTTCCAAGCAATCTCTCTGTCACAAGAATCTTTGCCATGGCAAGGCCTACTCCATGAACAGATTTTTCTGTTTTTGTTGAGACAAAATAATCAAACACTTTTTCAATGGGTTTTATGGAAATTCCACCAGCATTGTCTGAATATATAAGTTCATAACTATTTGGGAGAGCATCTATCTGGATGGAGATAAGATTGTTTTTACGATTTTTAAATTCCTCAAGTGAGTTATCTATGAGAATCATAAAGATATTGCTAAAGATATGTTCATAGCCATATATTTCAATATTTTCACCTATATTGACATTAAACTGTGCATTATTGATAAGAATTTTTGATTTAAGAATCTTTTGAATATTTTCTAAAGTTTCTTTAGGATAATAAAATTCTTTTTGAAGATTGCTTGCATAGTATGTAGAAAACTCATCGATTGTGTTGTTCATAAGAGTGAGTGAAAATTCAATTTCTGGCAATTCACTTTCTATATAGGGGACAATTTCATCTTTTTTATTTTTAAGTATAGATTGTATGAGGGCAATTGACATCCCTATGTGAGCGAGGGGATGTTTCCATTGATGAACAATATTATTAATAGCTAATCCCATAGAACTAAAGCGTGAATATTCAACTAAAGCTATTTTACTACTATTTAATTCAAGTAGCTTTTGCTTCATTTTATATGATTGCGCTAGTAAAAGTAAGACCATGTCAGTCATTAGTGCAATTGTCACAATATGTCTATAGATGGTGTGGTAAGAAATAATTCCATAAATGCTTAATGTACTCAGTACTACTGCAACAAACAATATAATCTGACCAACAAGATAAAACTTTGAACCTATCTCTTTCATATAAAAACCAGCTGCCAATAGATAGATGATGTTAACTGATACAGACATACCAATCAAAAATGAATATTTAAAAAATTCTTGGTCAATAAAAAAAGCATAAAGAATTATGAGCATTACACTCGCATGCATTGCAAAAAATAGCAACATTGTGTAAAAGAATTTTTTATATTTTTGCTTTATATTGAAAAAATCATAGGTAAAGGCTAATATCAAAATTGAACCTGTCGTAGGTCCAGTCCATGCTACCAAGGTTAAAAATGATAAATTAAGCCCAATGTCTAAATAATAAAACACCCCTTGTAGTGAAAAAAAATAAATAAAATAGTTTAAAGTGTGCAAACCAATTAAAAGATAAGCATTACTTTTATATATACCAAACAGTATAAAATTTAAAAGTGAAAATAGAAGGACAATGCCACCAACTAGACCAAAGAGTAAAATATCCCTTGATTCAGATGTTGAAAAAAACTTACTGTCACTTATCATCCAAGAGAGATTATTGATATTATAGTTATCAATTTTTGAAATGATAGTAAAGCGTTCATGTGGCATCAGTGTAAGTTCAAACATAGAGTATCTACCAAGTAAATCTTTCGTATTTTGTTTACGCATATCCCCTAAAAGGTGTTTTTTATAGAGTTCGTCGTTCTTGTATATATATGTGTCTATATAATTGATTCCCGGAAGAAGATTGTAAAAAATTAGATTTTTAAGAGTTAAAGAGTTGTTAGTTACTTCAAGTTTTGTCCAAAAAGGTCCCATGCTTTTTTGGAGTTGTGTGTTTTGTGAGAGCTGTTTCAGGTCTGAAGTTTGTAATATATCTATAGCATTCAAGATACTGTTTTTATCATGAAGGTAGTAGATGCTAGAAGCAACATCTACTTGCGTAAAATCATCTTTGATTTCATAAACACTAAATGCTTGCAGATATAGCAACAAGCTGGTAAGTAGTAGAAGGAGTTTCATATGCTAGTTCTCATAAGGATTTTTTTTAAATATATATCCAATTCCTGAGATATTTAAAATTTTATCTTTACCTAGTTTTTTTCTCAATCTATATATAAGGCTCTTGATTGCTTGGTCAGATTTTTCATGTTCTGGATTCAAATGAAGTTCGAGTTGATTTTGAGTAATAATTTTATCTGAATTCTTTAAAAATAGTTCTAAGGCGATTATCTCACTTTTTGATAATGCAACTTTTTTGCCATTTTCTTGGAGCTCATTTTTCATGTTGTCATATGTGATATTTTCAGAGATTTGATAACTACACAAGTTCGCATCATCTAAGCGTTCAATCATTTTAAGCAGTGTAACAGTTAATGTATCATAATAAACAGGTTTTACTAAGTAATGGGCCAAAGAGAGTGGAATAGAGTTTAAAAGTTTATCAGTATCTGTATAGTTGCTTATGATAGTGAGAGGAATTGTTTTATTCTCTTTTCGTATTGTTTCAAAAAGCTCATAACCACTCATAATTGGCATAGTATAATCAGAGATAATCATATCAACTTTTTGCTTTTTATAAATATCTAAAGCCTCTTGACCATTAAGTGCTGTGAGCACCTCTTTAAAGAAAATGGAGAGAATAGTTTGCAATTTATCTAAAAGCACTTCATCATCTTCAACAAGCAAAAGTGTAAGATACTTCAGTCTGATGAGTTTTTCTTCATTCATCTGTTTTCCTCTTTTTTGTAAAACGAAACTATATAGTAAAAAAGTGTCAAAAAAGTGTCAAATAGAAATTAATATCTGCTATTTTGTTGGATTTTTTTTTTGTTATATTACTGTACTTTTTTTATTTTTCTTCTGTGAGGTATATTTTATGACAAAACTTATAGTATTTTTGTTTTTATCAATTAATCTTTTTGCTGCAACTATAACGAGTATACCACCAACAACTGTTAATGAAGATAGCCCCTATCTTTACAATCCAACAACTGCAGATTTTAGTGGTTCACTCACATGGAGTCTTATTAATCCACCAAGTTGGCTTAAACTAATGGCTGATCTTGGAAATATAAGTACTGAATTATCCCAAACGGGTGTGATTTCTGTAGCTGTAGATAGTGTTGGAGATATCTACTATGGTATTTTTAATCGTGACTCAAAGGCTAGAATTTATAAAAAAGATGTTTCTGCTGGAACGACAGCACTATTTGCAGGAAATGGTACTAGTACTATTGGTGCTGATGGCTCAACTCCTACACTACAAGGGGTTAGAGACCCATCCTCAATAGTTATTGATGGTGATGATAATCTCTTCTATGCAGAGAGAAATTCTGCCCTTATCCGTATGATTCCAAAATCAGATGGCACATATTTTGGCAAAGCTATGACTGCAGGAAAAGTCTATACCATTGTTGGTGGTGGAGCTGATACAACAAGTGAAGGGATTGATTTAACAAGTATCGGTTTGATAAGACCATGGGGAATTGACATTGACAGTGATGGAAATTTATTTATTGCAATAAACAGTCCCAGCTCAAAGGTTAAAATGGTTCCTAAAACATCTGGTACTTACTATGGTATCAGCATGAGTGCAAATAAAATCTACACAATAGCAGGAACAGGTACAGGTACATATGGGACAGATAGTGGAGTGTTAGCTACAAGTGCAAATATAGGATTGATGACAGGTATTAGTGTAGATGATAGTGGAAATGTTTATACGGCTCATGTTGCTACAAATGATAATGTTGTTCGAATGCTTCCTAAAACAAGCGGTACCTATTTTGGTCAAAGTATGACAGCAAACTACATATACATTATCGCAGGCACAGGAGCAGCTGGAAGTAGTGGAGATGGTGGTTTAGCAACATCTGCACAGCTTAACAATCCTCATGATGCAAAACTTGACTCTTTTGGGAATCTTTACATAGCTGACAGATATAATCATTCTATAAGAGTGCTATATCCTGATGGTAAACTTGGTACAGTAGTAGGAACTTTAGGAACTTCGGGTTCAACAGGGGATGGTGCAGCAGCATCTAGTGCAAAACTTTATAACCCATATAGTTTGGTTTTTGGAAAATACAACGATATCTACATTGCAGATTTTACGAATAACAAGATTAGAAAAGTTGTAGCAGGTGTAAAATTATATGGTATACCAACAAATGATGCAGTAGGACTTAATAATACTACCTTAAGAGCTACAGATGGTACAAATATTGCGGAGCAAAGTTTATCTATCACTGTAGCCAACACAAACGATGCGCCGACAGATATAGCGTTAAGTTCAACATCTGTTGCAGAAAATGCAGGAGCAGATGCAACTGTAGGAACTTTGAGTGCAACAGATGTAGATGTTGGGGATAGTTCCACATTTACTTTAGTATCAGGAACTGGAGATACAGATAATACTAGCTTTAATATCTCTGGAACCACGCTTAGACTGAATGCAAGTGCAGATTATGAAACAAAAAATAGTTACTCCATACGAGCAAAAGTCACAGATAGTGGTAGTGCCACTTATGAAAAAGCATTTACGATCAGTATAACAAATGTAAATGAAGCACCAACAAATATAGCTCTATCTTCAACATCTGTTGCAGAAAATGCGGGAGCAAATGCAACAGTCGGAACTCTTAGTGTCACAGATGTCGACAGTGGAGATAGTGCTACCTTTACCCTTGTTTCAGGAAGTGGAGACACAGACAACGCAAGCTTTAATATCTCTGGAACAACGCTTAGATTAACTGCAAGTGCAGATTATGAAACAAAAAATTCTTATTCTATACGAGTAAAAGTCACAGATAGTGGTAGTGCCACTTATGAAAAAGCGCTTACAATTACTATCACCGATGTTGCAGAAGCCTCTTTTACCAACAACGGTGGCGGAACTTCCATAACACTTACACCAAATGAAAATCAAACAGCAACAACGACAATTACCACAACAGCACTAAGCGGTACGGTTAACTACACTTTAAGTGGGGCTGATGCTGGAAGTTTTAGTATTGATAGCAATGGTATTTTAACATTTAATGCAAGCCCAGACTATGAAACAAAAAACTCATACAGCGTAACGGTAACAGCAAGCAACGGCACTGATAGTATTACTCAAACCATATCTCTAAATGTTAAAAATGTTAATGATGCACCAACGTTTACAAATAACGGTACAGCAACACTTGTTGAAGGCGGAGAGTATAGTTATATACCTACTGTTAACGATGCTGATGGAGATGTAACCTCAATAATTTATAACAGTTTGCCATCTTGGCTTGCTTTTAAAGATAGTACTGATACAAAAATTTCAACATTTGCCGGAAGCAGTTACGGATATGGAGGTGATGGTAGTGTAGCAACATCTGCAAAAATGAAATATACATCCGGTATTGTTGCTGATCGTAACGGGAACGTATTTATTGCAGATAGAAATAATCATAGAATCAGAAAAGTTGCTTCCGATGGAACTATAACAACTTATGCAGGAAATGGAATCGGTGATGACGCCGGAGATAATGGGGCTGCAACATCCGCTAAGTTAGAATATCCTATGGGATTAGCACTTGATAGTAGCGGTAATCTTTATATCGCAGACTATTGGAATGCTAAAATTAGAAAAGTAGATACAAATGGAACAATCACTACTGTTGCAGGAAGTGGAAACAATGGTTTTAGTGGAGATAACGGGCCTGCAGTTTCTGCGAAGTTATCATATCCAACTGGTGTTGCAGTTGACAAAAACGGCGTTATATATATTGCAGATAGTAATAACTATCGTGTCAGAAAAGTAGATGTAAACGGTACCATTACAACTATCGCCGGAAACGGAAGTAACGGTTATAATGGTGATGACATTCTAGCGACATCTGCAAAACTTTCTTATGTCAAAGATGTAGCGGTTGATGAAAAAGGAAATGTATATTTAGCTGATTATTCAAACTGTATGATCAGAAAAGTTGATACTGATGGTTATATACGAAGAGTAGCTGGAAGTACGGTGACTTATTCTTTTGGAACATATGGGTCTTGCGGTAGTAGCGGTGATGGAGGATATGCAACATCTGCAAAGCTTAATTCTGTAGAGGGTGTGTATGTTGATGGGAGTGGGAAAATTTATATCGCAGATCCAAGTAATAATAAAATTAGAATGGTTGATGCAAATGGTAAAATTTCAACTATAGCCGGAACAGGAACTTCTGGTGATGATGGCGATGGTGGGACTCCAACATCTGCAAAGCTTAATGCACCTATTGGAGTAACAGTTGATCATAATGGCATAATTTATATTGCTGATAGCAAAAACAATAAAGTAAAAAAAATTTCATCAGATGGGTTAATGTTAGCTGGCACCCCAACAGTAAGCGGTGTCTATGATGTAAACTTAAGTGTAACCGATGGAGACCTAAACACTTCTCAAAATTACCAAATAACAGTAAGTGATGTAAATGATGCACCTGTACTAAATGATGTAGCATTTGTTGTAGGTGAAAACAACGCAACAGGAAGTACCGTTGGAACTGTAGTAGCAACCGATGAAGATGGTATAAGCCCGAGTGTTGAGCTTATTGGTCATGCTGAAGTAATCACTTACTTCATTACAGCTGGAAATACAAACTCTGACTTTGCAATAGATAGCTCAACCGGTGTAGTCACAATAGCCAATGCACTTAATGCATATAGTGTTCAAAATTACTCTTTAACTATCAAAGCACAAGATGATAGCGGAGCAAGTGATAGTGCAACCATAAGCATAAGTGTCTCTGATCAAGCAGATGCCCCAGTTGCAGTAAATGATAGTGCAAGTGTAGATGAAGACAATAATGCAACTATTAACCTTGTCTCAAACGATACAGATAGAGATAGCAATTTAAATAGTGGAAGTGTTATTATCACTTCTCAACCAATATATGGTAGTGTTAAAGCAAATGCAAATGGAACAGCAACCTACAGTCCAACTCCAAACTACAATGGAACTGATAGCTTTAAATACAGAGTATCTGATGCAACCGCACTTCAATCAAATGAAGCAAATGTAACTATCACGATTAATGCTGTTAATGATGCACCAGTTGCAACAAACCAAACAGTAAATACAAATGAAGATACAAATAGAACTATTGGACTTTATGAGTATGTAAGAGATGTTGATAATGGAGATACTCTCACTTACGGAGTTGTAGCTAATCCATCACATGGAACTGCAACTATCAGCGATAATATAGTGAGCTATGCACCAACTCTAAACTTCTATGGCTTTGATAGCTTTACATACAGAGCAACAGATGGAAATAGTAGCAACTCAAATACAGCTACTATCAACATAAATGTTGCAGAGGTAAATGATATCCCTATAGCAAATAATGACTATGAGAATAATACTACTGAAGATACGGCATTTGATATCAATGTATTAGCTAATGATACAGATGATGGGGATTTGAATGTATCATCAGTAGCAATCTTAAATCAACCTTCCCATGGTAGTGCTATCGTGATTAATGGAGTGATAACATATAAGCCTGATGCAAATTGGTATGGAAATGACAGCTTTGAATATACTGTGCAAGATGATGGTTTAATAATAAATGGATTAGGTAATACAGGTGCACTTATCTCAAATGCTGCAACAGTAACTATTAATGTATCAAGTGTAAATGATGCACCAATAGCAGTAGATGACAGCTTCACACTAAACGAAGACAACATCATGCTATTAAATCTACATGTGAATGATACAGATGTAGATGGTGACCTAAACGGAACAGCCATCACAATTGTTACTCAGCCAACTCATGGTGAGGCAAATGTAACTGAAAGTGGGCTTGTAAGATACATCCCAACCAAAGATTACTTTGGAAGTGATAGCTTTACCTATAAAATATCTGATGGCGAGGTGAACAGCTCGACTACAACGGTCAGTTTAACTATTAATGCAGTGAATGACGCACCAAGTTTTTCAACATCGACAAACTTAAGTGTTGCAGAAAATACAACAACCGTAGTGACACTAAGTGCAAATGATGTGGAGGGTGATGCCCCAATAACATACTCCATAGAGAATGAGTGGGATTATAGTAAATTTAGTATCAATGGTTCGGTTTTGTCATTTAACAATGCGCCTGATTATGAAAACCCTCAAGATTCAGGTGCTAATAATGTATATGAAGTTGTGATTGTAGCCAAAGATAGCACGGGAAGAGGATTTGGAAGAAACTTTCTTGTAACTGTTACGGATGTGTTAGAAGCTACATTCACAAATGACGGGGGTGGATCAGCAGTAACTGTTACACCAAATGAAAACCAAACAGCGGTGACAACCGTTACACAAACAGGCATAAGCGGAAATATTACATATACATTAAGCGGAACAGATAGCAGTAGCTTTTCAATTAATAGCAGCGGAGTGCTCACATTTAACTCATCTCCAGATTATGAGACTAAGTCCTCTTATAGTGTAGTTGTAACTGTAAGTAATGGCACCAATAACAGCTCCCAAAGCATTACGGTAAATGTAACCAATGTTAATGAAGCACCAAGCTTTACAAGTACAGCAACAACTATAGCAACAGAAAACAGTGCCTACACTTACGCACTGACAGTAGGTGACATTGATGGAGATTTAACATCGATAAGTGGTACAAATTTACCTGATTGGTTGTCATTAACTAAATCTAACTCTTTGGTATCAACCTTTGCAGGAAGCTCATATGGATTTAATGATGCTCAAGGTGTTGCTGCCAAATTTTATAGCCCATCTGGTGTAGTAGCAGATAGCAATGGCAATCTTTATGTGGCTGATACGTCAAATAATAAAATAAGAAAAATTGACACTAGTGGCAATGTTACCACCTTTGCAGGAAGCTCTGCCGGTTATGCAAATGGTCAAGGGAGCGCTGCCAAATTCAAAAGCCCAAGTGCAATGGCAATCGATAGTGCCGATAATATTTATGTGGCTGATACTCAAAATTTTAGAATACGAAAAATAGACACCAGTGGCAATGTTACTACTTTAGCAGGATCTGGTCAGTATGGTTCGACTGATGGAACAGAAACAGTTGCAAGATTTAGTTATATTTATGGAATAGCTGTTGATAGTAGTGGAAATACTTATGTGGCTGATAATACCAACAACAGAATAAGAAAAATAGCCACAACTGGCGTAGTTACTACCTATGCAGGAAGCTCTTCTGGCTATGCAGATGGTTTGGGTACACTTGCGAAGTTTAATCAACCATATGGAGTTGCAGTAGATAGCGGTGGAAATGTGTATGTGGCTGATTATGCTAACGCAAAGATAAGAAAAATAGACACAAGTCGTAATGTTACAACAATTGCAGGAAGTTCTCCTGGTTACCTGGATGCTCAAGGCACAGCTGCAAAATTAAGAACCCCAGCAGCATTGAGTATTGATAGTGCCGGTAATATGTATGTATCTGAAAAACTCAATAATAGAATTAGAAAAATAGACACAAATTTAAATGTTTCTACCGTGGCTGGAACGGGAAGCCGAGGTAACACAAATGGCAATCCTGAAACATCTAAATTTAATAATCCAGTAGGCATCACTGTAGATAGTAGTGGAAATGTTTATGTAGCAGATACATCTAATCATACAATCAGAAAAATAGTAGCTGGCGCACTCGAATTAACAGGCACCCCAACAGTCTCAGGTGTTTACGATATAAACTTAAGTGTAACAGATGGAAGCCTCAGCACACCTCAAAACTACCAAATAACAGTAGCCGATGTCAACGATGCACCAGTGCTAAACAACACTACATTTGTAATCAGCGAAAACAACGCAACACTCTCACATGTAGGAACAGTTACAGCCTATGATGAAGATGGAATCAGCCCAAGTGTAGATTTAATAGGTCATGCTGAAGTAATAACTTACTCAATCCTAGCTGGAAATACAAACTCAGACTTTGCAATCAACAGCACCACAGGTGAAATTACCATTGCAAAAGATCTTAACGCTTATGTAACTTCAACATACTCTTTAGTTGTAAAAGCACAAGATGACAGCGGAGCAAGTGATACAGCTACAATAAGCATCACAGTAAGCAATCAAGCAGACACACCAGTTGCAGTTGCAGATACCCAAACTCTAAACGAAGATGGCTCTGCATCGTTTGATATACTGGGCAATGATACAGATAAAGACAACAATATAAATAAAGGAAGTATTGTCATCACCAAACAGCCTTCACATGGCAGTGTACAAATATTAAGTGTAAATAATGGGTTTGTAACTTATACACCAAATGCAAACTACTACGGAGGCGATTACTTTAGTTACAAAGTTTACGATGCAACATCTCTTGTTTCAAATGAAGCAAATGCAACTATAACCGTAACAGCAGTCAATGACGCACCAGTTGCAACGAATCAAACACGCAATACAGATGAAGATACAAACACAACAATCTTGCTAAGAGAATATGTCATTGATGTAGATAATGGAGATACAATCACTTATTCCATAGTTACAGCTCCAACACATGGAAGTGCAACAATTAGTGATGGCATAGTGAGTTATGACCCAGACTTAAACTTCTATGGATTTGATAGTTTTACTTATAAAGCGAATGATGGAACTATTGATTCAAACACTGCAACTATCAATATAAATGTTGCAGAAATAAATGATATCCCTGTAGCAAACAACGATTATGATAACAATACAACAGAAGATAATGCTATCACAATTAATGTTCTTGCAAATGATACTGATGATAATGGATTGGATAGTTCAAGCGTAGCGATACTTAATGCACCAGCTCATGGAACAGCAGTAGCAAATAATGATGGAACTATTACCTATACTCCAAATGCAAACTGGTATGGACAAGACTCATTTGAATATACAGTACAAGATACAGGCGGAGCAGATCATGGCGGAGCAAAACTTATCTCTAATAGTGCATTTGTAAGTGTAAATGTAAGTAGTGTAAATGATGCACCAATTGCAGTAAATGACAGCTTCACACTTGATGAAGATAGCATCATGCTTTTAAATCCACATGCCAATGATACAGATGTAGATGATGACTTAAATGGAACAGCAATTACAATCGTAACTCAACCAACTCATGGAGAAGCAAATGTAACTGAAGATGGATTTGTAAGATATATCCCTACAAAAGATTACAACGGAGTTGATAGCTTTACCTATAAAATCAGTGATGGAGATGTAAACTCAAGTGTTGCAACTGTAAGCTTAACTATCAACGCCGTTAATGATGCACCATCAATCAGTTCAAATGGCGGTGGTGGAACTGCATCTATAAGTATTGTAGAAAACATAACAGCAGTTACAACACTAATCTCACAAGATGTAGAATCAAACACCATCACTTACTCCATAGTAGGTGGAGCTGATAGTTCTAAATTCTCAATTAACAGCTCAAGCGGAGTCTTGACATTTAGCTCTGCTCCAAATTATGAATCTGCAACTGATAGCAATAGCGATAATATCTATGTAGTAGAAGTAAATGCTACTGATAATGGTACTCCAAATAAATCTGACACGCAGACCATCAGTGTAACTGTTACAGATGTGTTCGAAGCTTTATTTACCAACAACGGCGGAGGAGAGGCAATTACTCTCACACCAAATGAGAATCAAACATCTTTAGCAACAATCACAACTACAGGATTAGCAGGAACAGTTAATTACACTTTAGGCGGAGCAGATGCTGCAAGCTTTAGTGTAAATAGTAGTGGTGTAGTTACATTTAATAGCGCTCCAGATTATGAGAATCAATCTACATATACAGTAACTGTAACAGCAACTGGAACTAATGGGAATATCACTCAAACTGTTACTGCTAATGTAGCAAATGCAAATGATGCTCCAACGATTAGCTCTATTGCCAATTATGAAAAGCTAGAAGACTTCGCAGATTTTAATGTAACTTTCCAAATAGCTGATGTGGATATGGATGATCTGAATCTAAGTGTGATAAACAGCTCCACAGCTTTAGTCACTACAAGCTTAGTAGATTCTAATCCTATTCCTTATGCTACATACAATGGTGTAGCAAGATCTCTAACGCTTGATTCTGTAAATGATGTCTTTGGAAAAGCAACTATTCAAGTAGTCGTAAAAGATGGCAATGGCTCACTAGATATGAGTGAGTTTAACCTTAGTGTCCCAGCAGTGATTGATTCTCCAAATCTTGGAAATGTCACAAATGGAAAAATCATCCTAAGTGAAGACTTTGAAACATTTGATATCAACCTAACAACCATAGATTTTGGAGGGCAACTGAGTGTTGATGTCAATATGACATTTGGAACAAGCGGAGTGGTGGCACTTGAGAGCAATAAAACTGTCTTGGCAGATAACAATACAACACTCACTCTTACTTCACTAGCAAATGTTGTAGGCTCAACAACAGCAACTGTCACAGTCAGTAACGGCTCTCAAAGTGCTACGATAAACCTTGAGATAAATGTTACAGCAGTAAATGATGCCCCAATCATCAGTGGTACACCATCACAAGCAACTGAAAATATAGCTTATAGTTGGACACCAAGTGTTAGCGATATAGATAATCCATCTGCTGATTTTAGCTTTAGCGCTACAAATCTTCCTTCATGGGCTAGCATTAATGCCACAAATGGAACAATCAGTGGAACACCAAGCCTAAATGATAGTGGAACATTTAGTAATATTGTTATAACTGTAAATGATGGTAACGCTTCAAGCTCATTTACAACATCAATCACAGTAAGCAATAGTAACCAAGCACCAACTATTTCAGTATCCTCTGTAAGTGTTGCAGAAAATCAAACAGCGGGTACAACAGCAAATGCAACAGATCCTGATAACGATACCATCACATTTTCTATAAGTGGAACTGACGCAGGTTTGTTTAATATCAACAGCACAAGTGGTGTGATCACATTTAAAGTAGCACCAGATTATGAGTCTCCAAGCGATAGTGGAGCAAATCGAGTCTATGATTTAACAGTTACAGCTACAGATACAAGTAGTGCAACTGATAGTGAAAATATCACTGTAACCATAACCAACTTCAATGAATCAGAAGATGGCTCATGTGGCTCATCAAATGGACAAACATTTACATCTACGCCAAATACAAATCTTTGTAGTGTAGGATTTGCAACAAGTGTAACACTAAGTGGAAGCACTTATAGCTGGAGTTGTAATGGAACTACAGTAGGTTCTGATGCAGGATTTGCTAGTAGCTGTAGTGCAACTTATCAAGTTCCTCCTGCACCAGCACCAGTTGTGACACCTCCAGTGGTAACCCCACCGGTGGTAGAACCAACACCAGAACCAGAGACCCCAGTAGTAGAACCAACACCAGAACCAGAAGTTCCAAACAATGAAGAAACATTAGTATCAGGTGTTGTAACACTGCCGGCTACAAACGATGAAACCGCCACGAATGTAGCAGAAATAGATACAGGTGTACAAACACAAGCTCCACAAACAAGTCAAGACGGAACTAACACAACAATACAAATGACAGATGCTAATGGAATAAGCACAAAAGTAACTGAGATTACAACTCCTACAGATGTAACTAAAATAGTAACATCAACAGGGGCCGGCACTCAAGTAGACTTAGAATCTGCTAGTACCCAATCAGACGTTACTATCAATAACAATGGTACTATAGACGCTCAAATCACAAACAAAGATACAGGAGAGAGCTTTAATGTTAAATCATCAGCTCTTGGTACTGATATAAACGTAAATGAAGATGGTTCGTTTGAGCTGAGTGTTAACAATACAGATGTAGTAGGTCAGGATGTAAAAGTAGAAGATGTAAATAAAAATGAGCAAATAAGTGAGTCTAAAACTACCCTAACAAGTGATGGCTCTACTGTAGAAGCTAAAGTAGTTATAAAAACTATAGACCCACTAACAGGAGTAGAGACTATTACAACTAAAACTATAGATGCAGTAGTAACAGCCAATACTAAAGTATCTATTACCAATGATGGTTCTATCCAGTTAAAAGAAGAATCAATCAACAGTGTAAAAGTTATAGACCCAAATACCAATGCGTTAACTGATGCAAATGTAAATAGTTTGCTTGAGATAAAACCAGATGGGACTACTATACATGTAGTGGAATTAAAGACCGCAAGTGGAGTAACTATTCAAACATCTGCTACATCAAGCCTAGCCGGCTCTAAAACTGAGACAACCGACAACGGTGTTCGCACTACTGCAACCGCTACTACACATGTAGTGGAAAACGGCTTGAATAAAGAAGTACATGTAGCCATAGAAGTGAGTGCCGATAAGAGTGGTAAAGCAACTCACAGCATGAGCTTTACAAACGATGCCGGAGAATCTATTGCAACTATAGCTTCATCAGAACTAGTAGGTGCATCAACTGCAATTGATAATAACGGGAAGATAGAGACATCAATAAAGTTTGATAAAGACAATGTAATAAAAGATATTAACGTAATTGCAAACATTGATGGAAGCGCCGAACATGTCATGAAATTTAAAAGTGCAATTGATGGACAAAGTGAAGATGAAGTCACAACAAGAGCTACATTTAACATAGTGGGTGCAGAGACCAAGATAAAAACAACAGGCGGTGTTGAGACAACTGTTAATGACAAAGTAGGTGAGTTTACCATAAAAGCTGTAGTTGAAACCGATACAGATGGAAACAGCATCACTAAGTTTGAGAAGTATGACAGCCAAGGAAATCTAATAGAGACTCAAAAAACCACTCAAAGTGCAACACTGTTTGAACCGGGCAATAAAGTTATCATTGAAAAAAGAGATGGTAAAACAGTGATAGACACAACCGCTAAAGTTAGCGGAATTATAGAATTCTAGGAAATAAAGATGAAAACCATAATAAGCATAATTCTTTTAGTAACGATTTTTACATTTACAGCATGTAGCGGTGGAGGAGGTTCATCCTCCGTCGTTGATGCAACACCGCTAGTCATAGGTGAAGAGATAACAGTAGAAGCCGGTGATCAACTCCAAACAGATGAAAATACTGTAATAAATGTAGTCCATGAAGTAGACAGCACAACGAAAAAAGTAACTCTTTTAAGCGGCACTGCAACACTGATAAAAGGGGATTATGTACTTCTTAACTAATCAGTTCAAAATCACTTTGATATTTTTTATATTTTTTTTCTCAGAGTATTTCTGAAGCATAGTCGCTAGTTCGAGTACTTCAGAGTTTTTCATTCTGATGCAGCCGCCTGATTCGCTTTTTCCTATAGTAGATTCGTTTGCTGTACCGTGGATTCTGTATACATCTTTGCCATTTACTTCATGTGTCAGATTTATTTTTGCTTCTCCCATGTAGTTGTACGGATGTCCGTAAGGTACAACCGGAGGAAGATTGATGTTTTTTGTCTTTTTAAAATGTTTGATGGTATCTTGTGTGGGATACCAATGAGGATGGAGTGATATGGAGCTTATGCCGCCTTCGCCTAAGGGTTTTGGCATATCTTTTTTGGCTGTGGAGACTTTGTACTTTTTGAGCTCTACTGCTTTGCCATTCAAGATACCTTGGAGTGACATCTTGTGTGTTTTAGAATCAACATGGATAACAATTTTGTCAAATGTAAGAAACTGCTCTGCATCTATGGCCTTTGCTTGATTTGGTTCGCTTTTGACAATCTTCTCCAAATAATAGCGTTTGTCTTTGAGACTATATGGTAATTTTTTTACAAAGGGTCCTTGAGATTTTGTCACGTCAGCAAGAGTGTTCATGAATCTCTGTGCCTCTTGATGTGTTTTAAAAGCACCATAAAGTGTTTTGTAAAGCCCATCATTATCTTTGATAATGTAAACATCGCTCTTTTGATTTGGTATATACTCCTTGACACATCCAAGCGCATTTTTATACTTTTTGGATGAGCAAACAGAGATGGAATAGTTCAAACTCTCTTTGTGAAATATATATTTTTGCGTATTTTTGGCCTTGGCTAAGTTGTAGTCAAACTCTTTGACAAAAGGCTTATGTTGTTTGAGCCTCTGGGGGAGTACTGCCATAAATGCTGCTGCATCCTTTTTTGAATAAAATGAGCCGTAGGTCGTAAGGTGGCGCCCATCCTCAAGCTTGACTATAAATATATCCGCTTCAGGCTCATCAAGATATCTGTTCAAAAAATAAGCCGCACCATCATGGTCTTTTGTCAAACACATGGAAAGGGTATAAAACTTCCCATCCGCATAGGCTAAGATACTAAAAATAAGAAATACAAAAAATAGTTTTAAAAAATACATATCACAGCCGCTTTCTAATTCACCAACTCAAAAATAGCTAGTTACATCATTGAGTTATTTTTATTATTTTAGCTTTTTTTTGCTGCTAAAATGGAGTAAAAATCATATTTTATTGTATATTTCACAACATTCTTCCACCCGTTTCACAAAAAGCTTTCCACTTTTTTAACCTGCAAACAAGCGTATAAGATTGTAGCATAATTGAAAACTAGTGGAAGAATGCTTCTACTTATTTCATCGTTTTTTTAGCATTTTCCTTTCTCTGAGATGGACCTTCAATCTCAATTTTATATGAGTTGTGTACAATTCTGTCAAGTATGGCATCTGCTATAGTCGCATTGTGTAGATAACCATGCCAATCTTTTATTGGAAGCTGGGATGTTACTATTAGAGATGATTGATTTGTCCTATCTTCGACTATCTCTAGTAAATCTCTAGCTTCTGTTGCTTTGAGTGGTGATACTCCAAAGTCATCAAGAATTAGAAGGTTTATTTTTTTGAGTTTTGCTAAATATCTCAAGTACTCTTCTTCGCCTCTTATGGCTTGCAAGTGTTGCATAAGTCTTGGAACTCTTAGATACAGAGCACTGTGTCCTGTGATCATTGCTTTGTTGGCGTATGCTTGGGCAATGTACGATTTTCCTGCTCCCGTAGGACCTGTTAAAATAATATTTCTAAAATATTTTAAATAGTTTCCTCCAGCTAAATCTAAAATGACACTCTTATCTAAATTTCTATCAGTAGTAAAATGTATCTCATTTAGATTGGCACCTTTTTCATGAAGATTTGCCTGTTGTAAAAGTCTCTGTATCTTTTTATTGTCTCTATCTAACTCCTCAGCTTCAAGGAGTATCTGAACTCTTTTTTCAAATGGAAGTTCACTATATGCCGGCTGTGACTCTTGTTCTATAAATGCTGTATAAAAAGCATTAAGTTTTAAATTTTGTGTAAGTTCTTGTAATCGCATTTTATTTTCCTTGTTATTTTATTATTTGTTTTTTTGAGAAATGACCCATTGAATAGTTAGCTAAAATAATCAGCACCTCTGACATTGCCATGATGAGATAAGGCAAGCAGTGAAGCACTCTCATCATTATCTACAGGTTTATACGATTTTAGTAAATCCTTCACTTGTGCCACTTTGTAATAATGTTTCGAGATGGCAACTGTAGAAATAATTTCCAAATGCTCCTCACTGAAACCTTGTGTTTGATACTTTTTATAAGTGACAATAATTCCAAGACAAGTTCTAAAACCCATCTCTGGGTGGGGTCTGTTATCCATAATATTTTTAAAGAGTTTGGCTGTTTCGCTGCCGATGGTCATTCCCCAATTCATAATCTTTCCTGGAGACCATTCAAGATATTTCTGATGAGAGGATGCCATATGCTCGTGCTGTGTTGAATAGGCACCTTTGTGCAGTAACTTAGGATGTACTGCCAGTTCTTTACCTTCATAGGTAATAGTTACAATTTTTGCACTAAACCAAACTTCTACTTTTTTACCTATAAGCTGATAGGGTATGCTGTAAAAATTATGCTCTAATTGTATGTGATAATCTTTACTTACTTTTAAAAGTTTGAATTCCTTATATTCATATCTTGTAGCAGGCAAAGGCAGGAGTGCCGGTTTATCCAAAGTTTCGTAAAGCTCTCTTCTGCTTTTACCTAAGTGCTTCATCACTTTATCAAGGTAAAGCGGCATAAGTCGTTTAATCTCAATATTAAGTTCAGATATTGAGAAAAAAGTGTAATTTCTTAGTCTTGCAAGTACCCATCTTTGCACAAGCTTGACTGCTTGTTCTACTTTAGCCTTGTCTTTTGGTTTATAACCGCGAGCAGGCATAACAGCAGTTCCATAATATCTTGCCATAACCGCATAATCAGTATTTATGTCCGGATCATAATTATCTGCTTTAGTAACACCGCTTTTTAGATTATCCGGCACCAAGAGTTCACTTACTCCGCCAAAGTATTCAAACATATCACAATGCGCATCGATGAAATCTCTTTTTTTCTGAGAAGCGATTGCTTTTACAAATGGATACCCTGACGCAGGGAGTACTGCTACGAATATCTCGGCTTTAGTGATGAGACCATTTTTTGGATTGACTATATCAACTGTTTTACCACTGAAATCTATAAAAGTCTTTTCGCCTGCTTTATGCACCAAACGCATAGATGGATTTATCTTTTTGGCATATGCTTTATGCTCATTGCAGAACCAAGTGTACCCATAGCCTTGTTTATATGGGCAACCCTCAATATACTCTTCATGTAGCAGAGCAAGTGTCATTATTTTACTCCTTAACTCTAAGTGAACCTTTGCAAAGTCCGGAAGGGGATATTTGCTCTTAACAGGCTTATTCGCTTTTATCAGAGCTAAAATCTCGTTGTCGTTCAGTGAAGTAATCCCCTCATATTTTTTACCTGAATTGCTAAACTCTTTAGTGTAATAATTCACTACGCTATGGCTGATATTTAAAGCTCTAGCTATCTTTCTATTTGATAGTTTAGCTTCATACTTTAGTCGTAAAATCTCTTTGATTTTAAGCATGCTAATTCCTTTCATTTTTTCTCCATCTCGATTGAGATGGCAAAGTGTAATCAGCTTGTTTGAGGGGTAAACTATTTCGCCAAGCAAAATTCCAAAATCATTTCACTAAAGCCTCAAAAAGTGGAAGGCAAAAAGTGAAACGGGTGGAAGGCAATTAGTGAAATAGGTGGAAGGAAGATTGTGAAATGAGTGGAAGGATAGTTCTGAAATTTACAATTTTATTATTATCGAAACAATATAATAGAGTAAATTGGCGAGTATCGAATAAATTTTAATAAGAATTAGTTATGAAAAATCTCTGGAAGTATAGTGTTTAAGGGTATTGTGTAAAATGGGTGGTGGACCCTCAGGGATTTATTAACTCTTAGAATTATCATCTGTATTTCCTTCTGTGTGTCCAATTTTATCAAATTGACACAGAATTATTTACAGTCCCCGTATATTTGGACGAATTTCAGTCCATGCGATCGGAAATGTTTACAGTCCCACTCTTTTTATTGTCGATTTAGTGATACTTTTAAAGTATCACTAAAACCCTTTGCTTGTAATTCATAGTATTCAACTGCTTCATCTAGTTCCACTTTTGCTTCTGGTAGGAACTCAATATTCATTAATTAAATACTTCCTCAAAAGGAATAGTTTGCACTTTATTGTTTTTATAATTTTGAAGTCTTTTTTGAGCTTCATCTGCCCAAACACTATCAACATTCTCATCTGGTTTGTCTAGGCTCTTTAGTAAACTTTCAACAACAGCATACCTCTCTTGAGGGTTTAATTGTAAAGCTTCTTGTAGTATTTCTACATTACTCATGATAACCTCCTCATTTTATTTAATCACATTATAGTAAAACTAATTTTGATGTAATATTTATTACCATTGATGTAAATGTAGTTGTCACATGACTACTTTAAGAAAACTCTTTATTCTGCACTATTTTCAGACTAAAAAGGCTCGATTATTCTAATATCATAAAAATAATATATGCACAAATGTGTAAATAATTCATATTTTGAAAATCATTAACAAAAATTGAATAACTCGGTTATGAACCGGTGGGTTTTCTTCAAATTCCCAAAACACACTATTTTTCTTTTTTTATTGAGATTATGAGTAAATTGAGTAGAAAGTCTCAAAATTGGTCGCATTTAAGACAGATGATAATTTGCGACACATAACCATTGTAGGATACAGCTTAGTTTGAGTATGGCTACTCGCCGGATACTATATTTGGCGAGTAGTTTTTGATAGAGAAATACATAAATTTAATGTTTTTCTGAAAATATTACCCTTCTTGAACATTATTTTTTCCAAGCTCTTTAGCTTTATAAAGCAGGTCGTCACATCTTATGAAAAGAGTATCTGCGGTGTCAGTTTTTAAAAATGATGTAGCTCCAAAGCTACAAGTTACATGAATTGAATTAGGGAAAATTTCGTTTGCAATTGTTTCTCTTATCTTCTCTGCTTTATCTCTTGCATCTTGAAGATTAGTTTCAGGTAAAATAAGTATAAATTCTTCTCCACCCCATCTTGCAATAATATCACTATCACGTATGCATTTTTGCACTAATATTGCTATACTAATAAGAATCTCATCACCAAATTTGTGACCATGAACATCGTTTATTTTTTTAAAATTATCTATATCAAATAGCACAACACTTAGATGGTATGAATAACGTTTAGCACGATGTATCTCTCTCTCAAAAAGGTTTTCAAAAATTCGCCTATTAAACAAACCAGTAAGTGAATCATGGGATGCATTATGTTCAGATTCTTTTATCTGTTCTTGAAGCTTTTTATTTATTTGGTTTAACTCTTCAGTTCTCTCTTTAACCAAATTTTCAAGACTTACTTTATCTGTTGAGAGTAATTTATTTTGCTGAAGTAAAATATCTTTTGTCTTTTTAATTTCATCAATATTTCTATGTACTCCAATCATTCGAACAACTTTGCCATCATCAGATTTTTGAACAATTTTTCCAGAATCTTCAATCCATAAATAGGAATCATCAAACTTTTTACATCGATATTCAATTTTGTATTCCGATATCTCTCCATTTATATAAGACTCAAAATGTTTCATGACTCGATCGTAATCATCAAAATGAATAACATCTTCCCAAGAGAACACATCATTTTTAAATATACCAATATCATAGCCAAGCATACGAAACCATCCATGACTACGAGACACATATCCAGTAATTGCATTCCAATCCCAAAAGCCATCTGAGGATATATCTAGAATACTATTTAGTGTGAAGTCAGCTTCTTCTTGTGTTGTATGTTTATAAATTATTTGCATACAACATTGTATAAATATTAATATCAAAGTTGGCTTATGATGCTTTAAGTAAAATATTGTGCGACTAATTTGCGACCAATTTCAGCAAAAAGTACAATCATCTGATAAGATAAACCGGCGAGTAATAAAAAATATTGAGTAAAACGTAATAAGAATTAGTAATGAAAAATCTCTGGAAGTATCGTGAATTAGGGATTTGTGTAAAATGGGTGGTGGACCCTCAGGGATTCGAACCCTGGGAGGTATGACCCTCGCCGGTTTTCAAGACCGGTGGAGCAGAGCTCTCTCAACTCCTAAAACAGGCACTTAGCCCCTTAGATATTATCAACTGGTATCATTATATTGTATCAACTGGTATCATTTTTCTAGCTTCTAAAGATTATAATGGAGTCTTTAGATGCAAACATATCTAACTCAAACAAAGTTCAATACACATAAGTACCAAAGAAGGGTTCCTCAACAGCTCTTAGAGTTGGTTAATACAACATACTTCAGAGTATCACTAGGAGCAGACACAGCAACAGCTACAGCTACAGCCATACAGTTTAACACAATAATAGATGAAGCATTACAGTTGGTAAATCTTAATCTGCCTAAAGATATTATCAGGATGAAACTTGATAAGTTGGTACCTACTAAAGCAACTACTAAACAAAAAGAAGGAGCAGATAAAGGGGAGCCTAAAGAGGCAGGAATTAAAGAGGGGCTCTTTCTAAGCATAGTATCAAATTATCTAGCCTCTCAAAAAGACAACATATCAACAGATGAAACTAGAGATAAAACCTATTTCTACAATAGTGTATGTACTGCTATATTCAAACATATCGGTCTTGCTACTACTACTCTATTAATTACAGATATTACCTACTCTCATCTACTAGAATTTAAAGAAATAATATCGAAGCTACCAAAAAGAAATATTCAAAAGTACAGGTCTATGGAAGTGGCAGATATATTAAAAATCTTAGATGAAATACCAATAGATGATTTATTATCAGCAAGAACAGTCAATAAATACATCAAGTGGCTAAGAGCATTATTTAACTTTGCTCATATTAGAGGAATAGTAAAAGTTAATCTACCTCAAGCAATACCAATAGTAAAAACAATAGATGATAGGCTTCAAAGACTCCCACTTGATGAATCAGAGCTAAATATATTACTGAAAGCAGTTCCTCAACAGATGCAGTACTTACTTCAGATACTTGCTTATACTGGAATGAGATTGAGTGAATTATACAAATGCAAGATTGAAACAATAGAGGGGTATAAGTGCTTCTCTTTGATGAATAGAAATATAAAACTCAAAACAAAATCAAGCTATAGGATTATACCAATTCATAAAAGCCTACTTGATAATATAAAAGACTTTGAACTACATAGAAGTACAATTTCAAGTGATACCCTAGCAAGGACAGCCTCAGATACAATTAAGAAGTTAAAATTCAAAGATATGAATAAGAAGTCTTTGTATTCACTTAGACATAGATTTGCTACTAGGCTAATACAAAAAGGGGCTGATAGTTCTATTGTATCTGAGCTTATGGGACACTCACACACAACTATGACTTTAAATAGATACTCCACTGGCTACAGTATCACTCAGCTTCATGAAGTGATATATTTATTATAAAATATACTATGCATAGCTATAATAATCATTTTAAGGTACATACAAGACATTATAATAGTATGGCTATGTTATTGTATTGCATAGCTATTAAAAACAGTCCTAGAGGCTATTATATATTAATCTTAGAATTTAAGACATTTTTAAGTTTATACCTTTCTATTATGTAGTCTTATTAAATCTAAATAACAAGATTACATTTTAGTAATATTAACTTGAAAGTTTAACTGCTTTTTAAGTTTATATCATTCTATTATGTAGTCTTATTATTTACAACTTATTAAGATACCCTCTAGGAATTTCGAGGATAAATTAAGCCTTTGAATATTAGCACTATTCACTGAACACTAAAGTTTTATACAGTTTACTTATACTATATCTCTTTATTAACACTTAGTTGATAACGTACTATATAGTATAAGTAATATAAAATGGGTATCTATACCATAAATAGAATGTCTTTAAAATGTCTCTATAGTGTCAGACTATCAAGGCTCAAGGGATACAAGATGAGCTATAAAGCATACAGAGAGATAAGTAATAGAGAATTTATATAATATATTCTTATAAATAAAGACATAATAATAATTAAATCAAAGTGCCTATTATAGGGCTTATGCTAGTTCTCTACACATAATACAGAGACATAATAAAAAGGAGAATAAAAGATGATACAAGAACAAAAGGTAAAGAAGCAAACTAAAAGTTATTACTTAAGAGTTGCAATGACAGCTTTAGAGAAACAAAGATTGGAACTCTTAGTTGCTTACACAAAGTACCGCTCACAAAAGAAGGTAACTAAGGCTGGTATATTTAGCTTCCTAGTTAATAAAGAATTTGATTTAATTCAAGGGGATATTGTAGGGGCATGTAATAACTAGCAACTCATATCTGCTCTAGGATTGATTATAATAGCTATGTAATGATAAGGTAGGCTAGATAAAGATAATGGCTTCAAGGTACCTTAAAATGATTTTAGTGATGTGCTATACAGATACATTAGAGAAATAAGTACTATTAAGTACAATAATAATAAAGGGATAATAAAAATGAATTTAAGTAAACAAGAACAACAGATGATAGAAGCAATGAGAATAGCAAATAAGGCAGAGCAAAAGAAAAGTAATAATACAAATCTTAGTGAGGGGAATTTTAGGTCATCTTTAAATCAGTTTATTATAGCTGCCAATTTATCTAGTAATGTTAAAGTGAGAGAAAATGCTATAGCTGTTAAGGAACTATTAGAAAGTAAAGGGGGTATCTCTAAAGCAGATATTTCAATCAAACAATATCAGATGCTATTAAATATGGCAAGTGAGGCTACATCTTTGGATAGTAACTTAAGAAAGGAATTTACTTTAGTAGCACAAACTGGAACAGCTTTTAATAATAATAAATCTGATGAAGAAATAGCTAAAGAGACTAAAGCAGAGTTTGCTTCACAAAGAAACTCTATAAATCCAAATGAAGTAAAGTTGTTTACAAATCCAATGACAGGCAAGGTTTATTCTTCAGACTCTTCAGGGACATTGGTTGAATACAATCCTGAGAATGATTATCTAAATGCACAGCAAGAAAGTGAAGCAGCATTTATGGAACACTTACAAGGCGGGGGCTCAGCTGAAACATTTGGTGTAATGCATGATAGCTCACTCACTGAGGTATAGACAGATGATAACTAGATTTGAAACAGAATATTTAAACATAGGGGTGCTCTTAGAGGGAGTATCTCTAGCTGAGGTAGAGTATAGAAATAATGCTAGTATTGAAGTTAAGCCCCAATTCTACAAGGTTGGTTCTTATTTGTATAAGATAGGTAGCCGAGAAGCTAAAGACTTAGAAGGGATTAAATGTGTCTATCAAGGAGATAAGAGAAATTGTAATTTAGACTCTAATAAAGTAATAACTAAAAAGGAGTTTTAAAGATGGAACAACAAGAACAAAGTAAAGGGGTAAGTAAAAATATATTTGCAATGAATCCTAGTGAGTATGGAGCTTATCTATTTGAAGTAAGTGCATTAGCAAAACAGGCAAAGAGGGGCTCTACTCCTAGACTCAATTTTCCTAACTCACCAAAAAGAAGGAGCAAATAAGGATGGGCTATCAAAATGAAATACAAAAACAAAAAGAGTTGCTCTATCTAAATGCTCTAAAGGTAGCTAATAATATCCTAGAAGAAGCTGCTTTAGAGAGTATGGAAGTTTCATCAGGGCTTCTCTCTGCTTCTGCCTCTCTGTTAAAACTAAAGATGGAAGAAGTAGTTGATAGTAGTAATAATAGAAATGATATACAGAGACTACTAAGCTCATTAGTTGCAGGGGATAAGACTACTCCTACTAAAAACCCTAGTATCCATTATAAGAAAAGCTGATAGATAATAGATAATAGTCTATGGAATTAGAGAATACTAAAAATTAGAAAGGAGAGAAAAGAATATGTGTAAAGTAAACAACCCAATAGCACCCTATGATGCTAAGATACAACAAGATATAAGCCTATTTAGTGGTCATTGGCAAGAGGCTAAATATGGTTTATATGAAAGTGATAGAGTCAATCTGTTGGGTTATGATGTAAAGATAATCGCACATAGAATACCTACTAGAATGGATAAAAAGTTAGGGGATACAATTTTGCAACAGTTTGTAATCAATAATAAACATACTACAGATGAGGGTGAATATACCTCTAAGCCAGTCAAATTTGATGCTAAGAAAGGGAGCATTGTATCTACTAAATATGAGGTTTTCTTTAGAGAATTTGGTATAGAGGACTCCTCTAAAAATAGACTAGCATTAAAAGCCTCCCTTGATAATCTTAGAAGCTTAACAGTGATTGGCTTTAATGGTGCTAATACTTTTGATTATACAATATTTAGTGCTAGAGAGTTTGACTCAGATAAGGATGTATTAACAATTGAAATTTCACAGCTGTTCATGAGAAGATTTTTTGACAATCAACTAAGGTTCCAAAGACTTGATAGGATAAGACTAGCTGAAGATAAAGTTAAATCTGCAGGGGAATTAGCTAAATATCTTGTAGCTAGGGGTGCAGGTAGTGATAAATTACCAATAAGCAAAGTAAGCAAAAAAGATATTTTTAGACATCAAGGTTTAAGCTTCAATAATAAGACAGACCAAAATGTAATTAATAGACAGCTACAGGCTATAGCTGAGATATGGGATGTAACTTATAAGAACTTAGAGAGAGGTAACTATATTAAGTTTAGTTCTAATGGGTATTTTAATACAGATAAAGAAGAGATACATACTACTACTTTTGAAGCAGCTGATGCTGATATACCAACAGAGGCAGATTTAATAGATGCAGATACAAAAGAAGATTTTAAACTAAATATTTATTTAGGTAGTAGTGGTACTTATTATTCATTACTATCAGATGGGAATACAATAGAGCTCCCAAAAGGAATAGATACAAGTCTATATAATATAGTACTTAACCCTTATCTATTCAATTCAGATGGTACAGAAAAGATATTTAGTGATGACTTTTAGGCTACATAAGGGGGCTTGTATAGCTATTAATATTCCTTATCTGTACTTTGAGTTTTAATAAATAGAAGGCTAGAAGCCCCACTTATAGGCTTGTATAGGTATTAATATTCCTAAACTATACTTTGAAATTCCTCAACTATACTTTGAAATTCCACAACTATACTTTGATATTCCTCAACTATACTTTGAGATTCCTAAACTATACTTTGAGATTTCCATAAATCCTCTACAGAGCCGTGTCTAAGGGGGCTACAGAGGATTAAGAAAAGTGCTCTTTAAGTACTCTTTAAATATTATTAAACTACTCTTTAATTATTCTTTAAATGAGAATACAAAAAAGATTGAATACATAATAGTATTACTACTTAGAAGGTATTCTCTTAAGTTATTCTCTTAGAGGGGTTTCGCCCCTATAGGTTATCTTTGTTGTATTAATCCAATAGGGCTTATACATATACTGTATTAAACAATAGGGCTTATACATACTATGTATCTACTTAGATGGAACACATACTATGTACTAATTAATATAGGTTATCTTGTATTCCCACACAGGGGGCTGAACTGAAGAAGGAGAATAATAATAAAATGTATTATAAGATTATAGAATTTACAACAACAATAAAAACACATAAGAAGTTTACTAACTTAAATGATAGACTACGTACACCAAAGAGAATAGAAGCTAATAAGAAACTTTTTTGTACTATTAAAGGCTGTCATAACAAGAAGGATAGTTTTGGAGCTGTCTGCTATGAACATAGGAAATTAAAACAAATTACAGGTACATATACTAATAATACATTCTCATTTATAAATCAAGTATCTAAGCCTTCTAAAGAATTGTACAAGTCAGGATATACAACACCAACATTAAAAGGACTAGCTACATCAATAGAGAGGTTATATAGTAACCCATATACTCATCATATAGAAGTAATTAAAGGGGCTTGGCATAGTAGCTCTTCATCAAGCAAAGAAAAGATTGTAAAGTACATTAGAGAGAATAAACCAAAGAGAATGAACACTCACTATTTATCTATCAGATTAGGAATAGTCTTTAAGTTATATCTTGAGGGTGTTATTGAAGCAGGGAGTCAGTTAAGATTTGCTCTCTCTAAAGCTATACTACCACATACAGATGACTTCTCTCAGGGTGCAGCAATAAAAGAGGTTATAGGGAATATAGTACTAAAGAACTTTTATAAAGAACTAGATATTATTGCTAATGAGTTAATACTACTATAGAGGGATTAATATACAATATATTTATAATAATCATTTTAAAGCCTTATAAGCTATTTTAATAACCTCATAAGGTGATTCATCCTCTGAAGAAATATAATGCCTTCTAGGTACCTTAAAATGATTCTAATGATGTATTACACTAATTAATTAGATACATATAGGAGAGCATACAATAATACTAAAATAATATAAATATCTCAGAAGCTAAAAATAATATAAATATCTCAGAGGTCTCTCTCTTAAGGAGCCACCTGTCAAAGCCCCCATATAGGGGTACATCAAAGCTATTAAATAGGCTGTTAAACACCTCTAGGAGCCTCTACAAGCCATTATCTTTTTTGTATTACATCATAGGCTATTTAACTATTAAAAGAGCTTATAGGGCTTCTATGATTTAACTCAACTGGTATCATCAACTGGTATCATTTTAACTCAACTGGTATCATCAACTGGTATCATTTTAACTCAACTGGTATCATCAACTGGTATCATTTTAACTCAACTGGTATCATCAACTGGTATCATTTTAACTCAACTGGTATCATCAACTG